>JAESGM010000044.1_pt1 | contig 420650 bp, 362 predicted proteins | sample 9269721 | NCBI WGS metagenome assembly JAESGM01 (sample SAMN15720920, study PRJNA650825) | algae metagenome | isolation source: Komarekiella atlantica HA4396-MV6 and co-occurring heterotrophs from... | place: USA: Theobald House, Kauai, HI | collected 2009-07-29
CCCTTTCACGCCCATGATACTGCCTTCACCGGTGGGAAAGTAGGTTGCCGCCACTTTATCCTTCAGACACCTTCCCCACGGATGGTGTCTTTTTTTTTGCCCCAGCCTGACATAACCCCACAAATTATCAACGGCTTGACTAGTGCCTACCGGAAAATTATTGTTATTTAAAAGACACTCCTTGAGCATATAATTATAAACATACTCATTGGCCCCATTTTTATGCTCTTAATTTATCCTTAAAACAATGCTATTTGCCTATATCATACTTAATAAATGTTAGTGTACAGATTTTGTGAGCTCATTTGATCTATTATAACCTGCTAAGTACTTTTTGGATCAAGGTATCTACTACTTTATCTGGATTTTGAGAGAACTGGTTTGTAATACGATTAGCCAAGATTGCATTCAGGGAAAGAACTTCATGTCCCAATATATGCCCAAAAGCATAATAACCAGCAGTTTCCATTTCCATGTTTGTCAATTGAAAGTCTTGGTATTTGAAAGAGCTTAGGCTGGCAAGATACTTGCTATTATTTGTGCTAAAGCGGATTGTTCTCCCTTGTGGAGCATAGAACCCCGGACATGTGACGGTATTTCCTTCAATCATGTCGGATGCATATTGCTTTTGCAATTCGCTTGAACTTTTCGCACAATAAGGCGTGAAGTGTAACGCTGCCTCCTGTGCAAGCGTGCTGCATATATCTTTTTCCCTTTCGTTTTGCGGTAACTGATAAAAATGCATTAGGGTATCCAGGCCTATGGCGTTTACGGATGTCACAAGACTACCGACAGGTATATGTGCCTGAATACTCCCCGAAGTCCCTATCCGGATGATCTTCAATCGCTTCAGTTGACTTCTGACCTGACGGGTGGTTAGATCGATATTTACTAATGCATCCAGTTCATTCATTACAATCTCCACATTATCGGTTCCAATACCTGTAGAAAGTACCGTTACACGTTTGTTGTTGCACATACCGGTCTGCGTAACAAACTCTCGCTTACGGGTTTCAAACTCGATGGTGTCAAAATACTGGGTGACCTTGTGTACACGATCCGGATCTCCTACAACTATAATCGTATCGGCTATGTTTTCTGGGAGCAGATGTAGGTGGTAAACGCTTCCGTTGGGGTTCAACACTAATTCGGATTCGGCAAGTAGGCGCATCGGACTAATCAGAGATAAGTTATCAATAGGGTCGTGTATAAACCAAAAAATCAACCGGAACAAGGGTGACGGTTGATTTTTTGGGAGGTTTCAGTCTTTGAAAAGACACTATTTTTCAGACGGTGTTGCTCGTTGCAAGCCTTTGAATGGATCGTAGCCATTGGTTTGCTTTTGATAATAACCTGTGCCATCGTAAGCACGTTTTTCCGGATGGGTTTTGCATTCGGCAGAGCATGCGCCATCCATTTCCCATCCGCAAGTTTCACACACGGGTACATGATTGTTGCATTCCGGATTGGCACAGTTAATCATGCGATCTGAGGGAGTGCCGCAGACGTAACAGGTTGAAACAACTACTGGATTTACTTTGTTGATATCAACTGCAATCCGGTTGTCAAATACATAACACTTGCCCTCAAAGTCTTCTCCGCCTGCTTCCAGGCCGTATTTGATGATACCTCCGTGCAACTGATAGACATTTTCGAACCCCTGTTCCAGCAAATAGGCACTGGCTTTTTCGCACTTGATGCCGCCCGTACAATAGGTAACGATTTTCTTACCCCTGTACTGCTCAATTTCGTTGATTTTATCTGGAAAGTCACGGAAGTTTTCAATGTCCAGCGTGACAGCGTTCTTGAAACGACCCAGTTTATGCTCGTAGTTGGAACGCACATCCAGCAAGACGACATCCGGATCATTTTTTAGTTTTTTGAATTCTTCCGGCTCAACATAAACACCTGTTTTTTCGCGCGGATTAATATGCGTCAGATCCGAGTGGACGATTTCGGGTTTCAAACGGACGTGTAATTTTGTAAAGGCAGGTTCATCGGATTCTTCCACCTTAAATTCAAGATTGGCAAAGCGTGGGTCTGCTTTGACAAGCTGCATGTATTTTTCGCAGTCTCCTTTCAAGCCGGATACGGTGCCATTCAAACCTTCGGAAGCAATGATGATGCGGCCCCGGAGATTCAGATTCAAACAAAGAAGATGGTGTTCTTCGCGAAATTTCTCTGCATCCTCAATGGGAGTGTAGCAGTAGTAAAGCAGGATACTGTATTTTTTCATGGTAATTACGGCTTAGTTTCAAGCTAAGTGTAAAGTAAAAGGTGACAAACAAAATACTATAAACAAAGATACCTAAAGTGCACAAATAAAAATACCGAAAAACCTTTGGATGTTTTCAAAGGTTTTTCGGTGGGTGGGCCAGCCTGGGCTCGAACCAGGGACCACCTGATTATGAGTCAGGTGCTCTAACCAACTGAGCTACAAGCCCGTTCGAAACCGATATTTTATTTGGGTTTCGGGGTGCAAATGTACATATTTGTACGAGAATGCACAACAATGCGTTGTAAAAATATAAAAATAGAAATGAACAATCAACTTGCGAAGAATCTGATTTTCGATCTGGGTGGTGTAATTATCAATATTGACTTGCATCTGGCCATGCTGGCATTTGGCAAACTTGCCAATAAAAACGCGGATGATCTGAAGCAGCGTTTCTGGAGTTCTGATTTTTTTCTGGCGCACGAAACCGGGCATTGTAGTGACGTGGAGTTCCGAAGGCAGGTCTGCGGGATGTTGCAAAAAGATTTCTCGGACGAAGAATTGGATCAGGCCTGGAACGCTATTTTACTTGATATTCCAGCTGCGCGGATTGAATTGCTGAAGCAACTCAGAAACCAATACAACCTGTACCTGCTGAGCAACACCAATGCCATTCACATTCAGGCTGTCAACCAGCAGCTACAGGAGAAGTTTAGCATGGAAAGCCTGCACGAACTTTTTGATAAGGTTTATTATTCCTACCAGATCGGTTACCGCAAACCGGGCACCGAAATTTATACCCATGTGCTGACCGATGCCGGGCTGGTTGCTGAGGAGACAATTTTCCTTGACGACTCTCCCGCCAATCTGCAAGGAGCTGCCCAGGTCGGTATTCAGACCGTACTGATTCGGCCTGGGCAGTTTACCATAATGGATTATTTCCAAAACAGTATCTGAAATTTATGCAAAACCCCTATTCGCTGATGTCTGATAAACCTGTTCGGGATCGCTACTGGCTTCATATTCTCTTGTTTACACTCACTCTTTTTACTACTACCCTGACTGGCGCCGAGTGGATGACGGCCCGGTCCATTTTGTTTGACCTGCCGTGGTCGGAGGTATGGCAGGGCTTGCAGTATTCCATTCCGTTTCTCGGCATTCTGACCGTGCATGAGTTTGGGCACTACTTCATGTCGCGCTATCACAAAGTGCAGGCGTCGCTTCCGTATTATATTCCGGTATATTTACCACTGATCGGAGCCTTGAATATCGGGACAATGGGGGCGTTCATTCGTATCCGGAATATCCCCCAAACCCGCCAGCAGTTTTTTGATATTGGCATTGCGGGTCCGTTGGCAGGCTTTGTGGTAGCGTTGGGCGTCTTGTTTTACGGATATACGCATCTGCCTGCCCGGGAAGATATTTATCGGATTCACCCACAATATGAGAAATACGGGGCAAACTATGAGAAGTATGTGTATACCGAGCAGTTTATCAGAGAGCAGGATTCGCTAAACTTCCTGGAAGCTCAAGCCAAAGGAATTGTGCCTAAAATAGATACCAATGGCAAAAAGGTGGAATTCACACCTGATCCGGAACAGTACAAGGATATCATGCAAACAAGTTTCTCACTGGGCGATAACCTGTTGCTGCGCTTTTTCAAAAACTACGTAGCCGAAGATCCCAGTCTGGTACCTAACCCATACGAGTTTTTTCATTATCCGTTTTTGTTTGCGGGGTATCTGGCATTGTTTTTCACGGCTTTGAATCTGATTCCCATCGGGCAGTTGGACGGCGGACATATTTTATACGGACTGATCGGTTACGACAACCACCGTAAGGTTTCTCCGATACTCTATACCATTTATATTTTTTACGGAGGCTTGGGTGTGATCGATCATACGGGAATGGTTGATTTTCTGGGAATAGAATCATCACCGTGGACGGGGATTCCGTTGTACGGCTTCTTCCTTTACCTCGTTTTTGAACGGATGATGACGCAACGGCAGGATGCCATCCTGCTGAGTATCGGTGTGCTGACGGCCCAGTGGCTGGTTACGTACTATACCGGCCTGACGGGCTATCCGGGATGGTTGGTGTTTGGGTTTATTCTGGGGCGTTTCCTGGGTGTGTACCATCCGCCGTCTTTGTATGAAGAGCCACTGAGCACAGGCCGGCAAATTCTGGGCTGGCTCACGCTGGGCATTTTTGTTTTGTGTTTTATTCCCGATCCGTTCCTGTTTGGTCGGTAAGAGCGGTTTTTACTTTTTCAGGGATACTATTTTCTTACCGGCTGATAATGATTTTTCGGACGATGCGGTATTGGTTGAGCTGGAAAGTGAATAGATACATTCCGTTGGGAAGCTCGCCCACATTGATCTGTTTGGCCGCATTCGGAGCCAGTTCCTGTTCTTTCAACGTTCTTCCCAGAATATCCTGGACTTTTATACGTCGCACGCCTTCCTGATTCCAGTACAAGATGCCCTGATTGGGATTGGGGAACGTCCGGAAGCTGGCCACAACAGCGGGTGGGGCGTTGGGTTCAATGCCTGTAACCACGCCTGAGCCAAATACCGGACGGATCATGATACTGCCTGCTTTCGGTTCGGTGTTGGGTTGCCATTGCGAACCGCCCGAAATGTCGTAAAACTGCTGCGAACGGGAGTCGCTGTTGCGGTCATAGCCCACAGCCAGCAAGTCGTTGGAAGATTGCGTCCAGCCGACATAAATGGTATCCGAAACGGCAATCGGAGCCGGATCGGTATCTGCGGGTACTTGTAGTGAATACGTAAAAAATTTGTTCAACTGGTTGGGGTATTCAATTGCAAAAGCCTTCTCGTACAATACTGATGATCTTTGTCCATCGAGTTTCTTCCAGATCTTGAGTACAAACGTTTGTCCGGAAAGATCTCGGTCCGTGGTGTGTACAAAAAGGATATTGACCGCCGTCAGTGTATCCGGTTTGTTCAGGATATACCGGACAGCTACGCTGCCTTGTCGCTGACGAATACCAATGCCGTATTCGGCTGTACCGTCGTCGTAGGCATAGTAATCCGAAAGAATGGTAGCCCGCCCGATGGTGTCGTTGCGGCCTAAATCGACTCCGGGAATAATAACTTCCTGAATATTTGTACCGATTTGAAATTTTGATTGCAAGAACAACGGAGATGTACCCACCACTGTTAAATCAGTACGTGTAGTGACCTTTATGCTTTCGGCCGTTCGACCATTAATTTGAGGTGATTGATTGGCAGGATCCGGATCGGTTTTGGAGTCATAATAGAATAGCTGTTGGTTCGTTTGGCTATTTCTGAGCTCGTAGGTATAAGGAAGAAAATTAAATCCGTTGTGTTGATTGTAAGCTTTGGTTGTATCTATCAATCTTAATTCCGAAGAGGGATTGACTAGAAACTGGTCCAAGGGCATAGAGGAGTAACGCTTTAGTGCCGATTTAGGCTGAATCGTTACCGCTACATCACGGATGTACTTTCCATCATCGTACTTCGCGTCTCTGCTTAGAATCACATAATCCAGGTTCCAGATGTCATATAGCCCCGATGGACGACCGTAAGCAATAAAGCGGAACTGAAAATTGTCATGCAGAAAACGTGCTTCGTTTACCTGTAGCAGTGTGTCCTGAAATGCGTACGTAGTATCCCCAATGCGTTGCCATTTGGTAATCCAGTTGTCATTGTTATCCTTGAATTGTAACACCAACGAATCGCTGGCATCCGGAAACTCTCCTAAATTCTGGGTAGCCCACCAGAAACTCAGCAACACATTGCTGGAAGGCGTCAGTCCGCCTAAATTGATCGGCTGGGAGGTAAGCGTATCTGTAGCCGCGGTGTTGATGGTGGTGATAGCCGAATACGGTGAACCATTGAACCGCAAGCCATCAAAGGTGGCAAAGCCCTTGGAGGGTGGGTCATCGGCAAAGGTATTGTTTACAACTGTGCCGCCATTGATCCACAACGCGGGGTCGGGCTGACCATAATACGTCGAAAAGTCATCAAAGAAGGGCAGCGTCACGGCTTGGGTGCGAGCCGAGGCCTGGGAAGTGGCCGCATGGGGCGGCGTTTGTGTCAACGGCGCAATGCGAAGCTGCGCCTGACACGGAATGACCAAAAGAAACCAGCAAACAATACTAGCAAAAGAAAGGGGGAGATTTTGCTTCATGCGGAGATACTATTTTTCAAGAAAACGTTACCAAGCTGGGTTTCAGTATTCAGGCGTAAGATAATCTGTGTTATTGTGTACTGTCGGCAGGAGCCTGTTGAGTGGAATCGACAACCGGTTTGAATACCTTTGCAGGCCGTGGTCTGGGTGGAGAAAGCCACAAGTCGATCCGTTGCCCCCGACGGATCGTGTTTGCTTTGCCAAAAGCCGGTATTTGTTTGTTCACAATGGCATTTGCTCCCAGCGTATCAGGTGTCATTGTCCCTCTGATCAGGCTCAGACCTGCCAGAATGGATTCGGCGTCACCCAGGGTGCGTCCGATCAGGTTGGGAACGGCAATAGGCTTGTCCTCGCCAATGCTGCCCAGAACCAGATCGACCTTGGTCTGGCGGGTAATGCGCGTACCAGGTTCAATGGCACGCCCGTTGACCTGCTGCGCCAGAATGGCGTTGGCATGTAGGGAATCCGGTTTGTAAATTACTTTCCCAAGCTGGAGTTCAAAGCTTTCCAGGGTTTCCTGGGCACTGCGCAACGACATGTCTTTCAGATCGGGCATTTCTACGGTGGGTGGGTTTTGGGCTACCACTGTGATGAATAGCTTGCGCTCTTCTTTCACTTCGGAACCCGCCGTAGGATATTGGCTCACAACGGTCAGCGGCGGCAGTTTGGATACGTAATCCGAATCCTGTACTTCATACCGCAGGTCATGATCGTCCAGAATGTCCTCGATCTCGTCGAGTTTCATGCCGGTGATTTTGGGAACCTCCACAATGTCGTTGTGGTTGGTGGTCGAAGGCAGATAAACAAAAAAGAATCCCAGCGCCAATACCAGCGAGATACCTGCCATAATTCCCAGGTGCATCCATAACTCGCGCCGGGAAACCGGGCGTACAGGCTTGTGAGGGCTAGCAATTCCTGCCTTCCGACGCGAAGCAGATCCAAAGAAACGGGACTGTATGTTCTGAAAAAAGCTCAAACGATACGAGGTTAAGTGTATGGATTGAAAAAAGTAGAAAGTTAATAATCCGGCCTTACGTTTATGGCACAGGAATTTCAAAAGTAAGGAACGGCAGATACAAACGCAGGATCATTTCATTGATTAGGCGTTTGTGCGTCCGGAGCAGGTGATGCTCCCGGAATAACCCAGATATCCATAATATCTCCTGTCCGAATCTTAGTGCCGGGAACGGGATTTTGCTTGACTACTGTTCCTGGCGTTCCATCTCCTTCCATCTGTAGGTCTGGCCCTAACACTAAACCTGAGTTTTCTATGATAAATCGGGCTTCCTCTTTTGTCTTCCCAACTAAGTCGGGTGCCTCAAATTCCTGATTTCCTAATCCATTTCCCACAACTAAATTAATTCGCGTTCCCTCGGCTACTTTTTCGCCGGGGGCCACCGACTGTTCCAAAACCACGGATGCGAGGTATGGCTTCACGGTCATTTCACCCATGAGCAGCTTGGAGCGTTTCAATGTCATTTCCACACTTTTCAGCGAGAGATCTTTCAGGTTGGGCATCGTTACCGTACGTGGATTTTTGGCAATAATCGTCAGGTAGATTTTGCGTCCTTCCTTTACTTTTGAACCGGCTTTGGGATACTGCTCCTTCACTGAAAGTGGCGGCAGATTCAAATCGAAAGCTGAATCCTGCACTTCGTAACGCAGGTCGCGTTCCGACAAGTATTCTTCCAGTTCTTCAGTTTTCATGCCACGCAGATCGGGTACGGTGATGCTTTCGCCGTGGTTGGTGGTCCAGGGCAGATACACGAAAAAGAAAAGAAGTGCAATCACCAGTGACAATAGCAATACAATGCCAAGCTGAATCCAGAGGTCGCGTCGGGTGTTAGTCTTGATAATAAAACGGGTATCAGCCATGGCGCTGTTTTCTTTTCTGTTAACAATGAGGTTTTTACCGCTGCAAAGATACTATTTTACGTTTACCGTTTTGTGTTTGCCATTTGTAAAGGTCGGGGTTTTGATCTTTTGAAAGATACTATTCTCAACAACAAAACGGTAAACGTTAGACGCATAACGCTTAGACACTAAACGCTTTTACGTGCTGTTTCGAACTGCCAAGACCATCGATGCCCAGTTCTACCACATCGCCCGGTTTCAGGTAAATCGGCGGATTGAAGCCCAAGCCAACGCCGGCCGGTGTGCCTGTCGAAATGACATCGCCCGGAAGCAAGGTCATGAATTGGCTGATGTAGCTTACTAAAAACGGAATTTTGAAAATAAGGTTGGAGGTATTGCCGTCCTGAAACATTTTTCCATTGACAGTCAGCCACAAACGCAGGTTGTGCACATCGGCAATCTCGTCTTGGGTAGCCAGAAACGGCCCCAGCGGCGCAAACGTATCGCAGCCTTTGCCTTTCATCCACTGCCCGCCCCGCTCCAGTTGGAATGCCCTTTCGCTGTAATCATTGTGCAATACATAACCGGCCACATAATTCAATGCATCCACTTCGTCCACATAGGAAGTTTTTTTGCCGATCACTACGGCCAGTTCCACTTCCCAATCTGTCTTTTCGCTGGTTTTGGGAATGATCACGTCGTCGTCAGGGCCACACAGCGCGGTGGTCGATTTGTAAAACAGAATCGGTTCTTCGGGTATCTTGGCTCCGGTTTCCCGGGCATGGTCACTGTAGTTGAGGCCTACACAGATGATTTTGCTGGGGCGGGCCACTGCCGAACCCAACCGTACACCTGCCGGAACTTTCGGTGCGGTGGACGCATGTACCGCTGCCCATGCCTGCAAACGGGCAAGGCCGTCCGTGGCAAAAAAGTGTTCATTGTAATCTTCTCCAAATCCCGAAGCGTCAATCCGGGTGCCGTCAGGCAATTGCAAGCCGGGCTTTTCCTGCCCCCATTCTCCAAAACGAATTAATTTCATACGAAGGTTTTAACGATTAAAGGTTGATTCTCGCTGACCGCGGAAATAGTATTTTCCGTAAAAATGTGACAAGTGTCGATACGTACGCAATGTTACGCAATATTTTCCTTATTGGAACATCCGAAACCGGCGCAGAGTCCATAAAATCCCTGCTACCACCCCGCCGTAGCCCAAAATCCCAACCACTACGGGCCAGGGCGCAAATTCCGGATACCAACGGGCAAACGCTGCCCAGTTGGGGCCCTGGTCGGGAATTGCCCCGGTCAGGTGCATCAACGGCAGTGACAGCAGGCCGGCAACGGCCCAAAGTTTTGGATTTGCCGGTTTGAGCAGTACAAAGATATACGTGGCGATAAACGGAAAACCCAGAAAGGCAATCCGGGTAAAATCGCCACCTGCTAACAGGCTCAGAGTCAGATAGGTGCACGAAAATAAAAAAAGTAGATCCGTGTGCACTGCATTGGTGACAGGCAGCATTACTGGCCGCTGCAAAATACTAGCGTTGAACCGGGCAACCCCCCCGTTGCGCAACCCATAACAAATACCCAACAATCCCATACCGCCAAACGCAACCCATACCCCCGCCATCCAGCGCACCAGCCGAAACGGATGCAACAGGCTTTGTTTGATAAAATATAGAACGGTGATAACCGAGCTGCCTGCCTGAACGGGCGGAAAAAAGAAGTTTGCCGTGTATTTGGCAACAGCGCTGATCAGCAAGCATCCCACCAGCAAGCGAATTGGAAAGGCGGATGAGCAGGTGGCCCGGTTATAATACCAGCCGTACGCAAGCAGCACCACGATGAGAGCAGGAAAGGATTCTTTCTGCAAGGTGGCCAACGGCGCAAACCACCACAAATGCAGCCAGCGTTTTTGCCAGACAATCAGTAAAAACAGCGTCTGAATACAATACAGCGGCACATCCACCGTAATCGGGTCGTAGGCGTTGAGGCGGATCAGGCCTGTCCAGTGAAAGAGCAACCAGAAAAATCCCCAGGCCATCAAAGCCGCAGGCAGTTGCAAGCGACGCCAATAGCTGTGCAGCAGCGCTACTGACAGAAGCGAGAATGCCAGATTGAGTACCTGAAAAGCCGCCACCGGACTGGAAAAAGGTAGCCCGGCTGCCAGTGCCGGAAAGAGGATGCGGCTGTGAAACGGAAATTGTACCGTATACTGATCAGTCTCGCGGGCAAAATACCGATACATGTTCAGGTATTGGTTGCCGTCCATGAGGGGGGCCTGCGCATACGTGGCAATCGGCTGCAAGTAATAATAAACGCCAAAGGTAGCGGCAGTTGCCAGCAGAATCATTCCGGAAAATAGTATCTTCTGAAAAGCCAAAACCTTCTGATCAATAAGTGGATTGCCAAAAATAGTCGTTTTCAGCCATAAATGATACTGCAAAGAAACACATTGCCACACCGAGTACAGGCCAGGGTATTGCCGTTTGGAGTTACTTGGTGTGCTCGGTCTGGTAGTGATTTTTCAAAACGTCTTCGCCAAAATCGTTGGTCAGGTCACGCACCGAGGTGTGAATGTGATTGCCGTTGTTCTGCGTATTGTCGTATTCGATCAGCAGCGTAGGGCCGTGGATGCGGTAGTAGTGCCCGGTTCCCCACTGCTGGCTGCCCGCCCAGGCAAAATGCAGGTTGTCGAGCCCGGCTTTTTCAATCTTGCGCATCAGTTCATCGGCAAAGCCGGTGTAGTATTTCCGTACGTACACCCCAACCAGTTGCATCAGTTGCTGTTGCTGCGTTTTGTCGAGTTCGGCAAAGGCAATGCCTTCCATCTTTTGCAGTTGCGCTTTCCGGCTGTTGCCTGTAACGATCTCCGGAAACGCTGTTTCCGACAGCACGGCTTTGGTGTGCTGCGCTTTGTTCAGGGAGTGCAGCAACGCAAACGCCAGATCCACTTCTTCTTTCAGAATCTGTTTCCCTTTCTCCGGCCCTTGCGGCACAATGCCCGGATTGGAACCCATGAACGTAGGTGTCGACGAAATCAGCTGACCTTGCCGCGAAAGAAAATTCAACGCCAGGTGATGCCCTTCCAGTCGCCAGGCCCACAATTCCATGATGTCGGGTTTTCCGAAAATGGAAATATAGTATTTCCCCGGATCGCGGTACGTGTCGTCAGGGCCGCGGTTTTCCAGTTCCTTGAGAATGACTTCCAGTTGCATGATGGCAATGGCTTTCTGGTAGCCTTGCTCACTCAGTGTGGTTTTGAGCAGTTTCAACGCAGCCTCGCGTTGCGGAGGCGTAAGTTCTTTCATCGGCAAGCCTTTGCGCGCCATGGGCACGAAGTTCCAGTTGTACCGTTCGTCATCGGCAAACGTAAAAACGGCTTTGGCCCGTTGCTCCTGGGTCAGCAACCGCAGAAACGCCTGGGCTTCCAGTTCAATGCGACCTTGCACACCCATGGCACGCTTTTGCGCCTGACTGAAGGCTGGACAACCCAACAGGACAGACAGAAGAAACAAATATTTCATGAATGCGGCTTTAGGATAGGTGTCCGGATTGAGAAACGTATCGCAAATGGGCGGTAGATCGGGCTGAAAAATGCGTTAACTCAACTAAAAGTATAGAAAATTGTGACAGGTGGTAAAAAATGAGGCCGAAACTTTTACTAAAATACAAATTCGTTCGTTTTCAATAAATTATCTTGTAAATCAATCCAAACGCCTATTCACTTATCCTTTACCGACCTATGCTCTCTTTCCGGAAAATCAACAACCTGACGGGTTGGGCAGTGTTCGCCATTGCCGTGGTTACCTACATCCGCACCGTCGAGCCAACCGTCTCGTTCTGGGACTGCGGCGAATTCATTGCCGCCGCCCACAAACTGCTCATTGGGCACCCGCCCGGGGCTCCGTTCTTCTTGCTGCTGGCGCATATTTTTACGGATACACTGGCATCCGATGCTTCGCAGGTGGCTTTCTGGATGAATGTCCTGTCTGCCTTGTGCAGCGCCTTTACCGTACTGTTCCTCTTCTGGTCCATCACCCTGCTGGGCCGGAAACTTCTGTCACCTGCGGAAGGGGACGGAACGCTGGCCCTGATGGCCGCGGGCGTTGTCGGTTCGCTGGCCTATGCCTTCTCTGATTCATTCTGGTTTTCGGCCGTTGAATCCGAAGTGTACGCGCTGTCCTCGTTATTTACCGCTTTCGGGGTATGGGCCATGCTCAAATGGGAACTAATCGAAGACGAGTCCAAAGCCAATCGCTGGCTGATCCTGCTGGCCTATTCCATCGGGTTGTCCATTGGTACGCACTTGCTGAACCTGGTCACGCTGCCTGCCCTGGCCCTGATTTTTTACTTCAGAAAGTTCAAGCCTACCTTTCGTGGTGGCGTGATTACGCTGGCTATTTCGGGCGTGGTGCTGCTCTTTGTCATGAATGTGATGCGCACCGAACTGCCGGGTCTGGCCGGAAAGCTGGATATTGTTTTTGTGAACAGCCTCGGGCTACCGTTTGGCAGCGGAGCCATGGTATTTGCGGTAATCTGCGTGGGTACATTGGTATACGGGCTGTGGTATTCGGTGCGCAGGCAGAAAATGGTTCTCAATACGGCCTTGCTGGCGTTTACGTTTGTGCTCATCGGCTACTCGTCGTACATGCTGCTGGTGATCCGGGCCAACTACAATCCTCCCTTTAACCTGAACAATCCCAAAGACATTCCCGGCTTCATGTATTACATGAATATGGAGCAATACGGCGCCGCCCGCCCGTTGTTGTACGGACCGAATTTTACCTCCGATGTGGTGGCTGTTGAAAAAGGGGCACCGATTTATGTGAAAGGCAGCGAGACATACGAAACCTACAGCCAGCGACTGATTCCGCAGTACGACCCGAAAGGAAATACCTTATTCCCACGTTTGTACAGCGACGACGCTGCTCGCCGCCACCCGCAACTGTACCGGCAGATCGTGGGGTTGCGGGAAGGAGAGAAGCCAGCACTGGGGGATCAGTTTTCGTATTTCTTCCGGCACCAGCTGGGCTATTTCTACGGGCGATATTTTCTGTGGAATTTCGTGGGCCGCGACAGCGATGAAATCGGGGCGGGCTGGCAAACCACCTTCCAGTCTGAGAAATCATTGCCGCCTTTTCTGGCACACAACAAAGCGCACAACCGCCTGTATGCCCTGCCGTTGATTCTGGGCCTGATCGGGCTGGCATTTGTGTGGCAGCGCAACCGGCAGGTTCTGGCATTTACGGGGATACTATTTTTCATGACGGGCATTGCCCTGGTGCTGTACCTGAATGCGCCGCCCGTCGAGCCGCGCGAACGGGACTATATTTACGTGGGTTCGTTCTATGCCTTTGCCATCTGGATTGGCTTGGGCGTGCTGGCATTGTCACAATGGCTGGCGGTAGTGATCCGCAAAGAAGTGCTGCGTCCGGTGCTGGTGGGCAGCCTGTGTCTGGGAGTACCTGCCCTGATGCTCGTCGAAAACTGGGACGATCACGACCGTTCGGGTCGGTACATGGCATTGGATTCGGCCAAAAACATGCTCGAATCGTGCGCCCCGAATGCCATTCTGTTTACCACGGGCGACAACGACACTTATCCGTTGCTGTATGCGCAGGAAGTCGAAGGCATTCGTCCGGATGTGCGGGTGGTGATCTCGCAGTTCATGGGTACCGACTGGTACATCGATTACCTCCGGCAGAGCCTGGGCCGCACCGGGCCGATGCCGATTTTGCTGGATAAGAAAAACTATGTGTCGTATGTCAACAACCAGATTCTGTTTTACGAAAATCCGTCGGTGAAAGACGGTATCAACCTGAAAGAATACCTGAAACTGATCCGGGAAGACAATCCGGCCCTGAAAGTGACCCTCGACAGTGGTGAAACGATGAATACCCTGCCTACCAACCGGTTGTACCTGCCGCAAAACAAAGCCGAAATCCGGAAAAGCGGGATGGTAGCGGCTAACCTGACCGAATACATTCCCGACCAGATGGTGATCGAGTTGCCCAAGCAACACCTGCTCAAGGATGACCTGGTGTTTCTGGATATTCTGGCACAAAACGACTGGAAACGCCCGATTTATTTCACTACCACGCAACTGCCCAATCAATACAAACTGATGGAAAGTACGCAGATCGAAGGTGTGGTGTGCCGCCTGTTGCCGGTAAAAGTGCCGCAGGCCGAAGATGGGTTTGTCAATTCGGAAATTGCCTATGCCAACCTGATGACCAAAAGCCAGTGGCGCGGCCAAGATGACCCCAACGTGTACCACGACGAAACCTGCCGCGGCGAACGGTTGGTATCCAGCCGATTGGCATTTTTGTCATTGGCCCAGCAGTTGATGGCCGAAAACCAGCCTAAGAAAGCCCGCGAGGTGCTGATGCGTTCGTTAGGTGTGATGCCGAATGAGATTTTCCACGACAACCAGCTTTGTTCGCTGTACGTGGAGCCGCTGCTGCGGGTAGGCGAGAAGGAGAAAGCCGAACAACTGGCCCGCAGTCTGGCGCAGCAGGCCGAGCAAAACCTGGCTTACTACTGGCAGGAGCAGAGTCGCGACCAGCAGGCCATCCGCGAAAACTTGTTTGTGCTGAACCAACTGGCAACGGCCTTCCGCGAAACCCAGCACGCCGAAGCCCCCCGCTACGAAGCCATGCTGCAAAAGCAGCTTCAGGTTTGGCAGAATTAAGGGGAGGTTTTGAAGCTTTGGGAGATACTATTTTGCAAGGCGTTGGTGGAAATCAACGCCTTGTTTTTATTTTAAAGGGCGTGATGGGTTTATGATGGTTGCTAGTCCAGACCATACCTTTTCTCTATGATTGTTTACTCTTTCTTCACAATGTTTGTTTTTAGTCCGAACCGTTTTTCCTTTCTGTCGCCGTGTTACTTTTTTTGCTTGCCCAAAAAAAGTAACCAAAAAAAGGGCACTTTGCCCAATGCTTCTCCCCGCAGGGCCAATGCTAGGCTCGCTGTGCAAAGAAGGCCTACGCACCTTTCCAACCTATCGTGTTTGAAGTGACCGTCACTCTCTTTGTAATAAGTGCCCTAGTGCAGTTCTGTCGCTCTAATTGGTAATTGGAGGTAAGGCGATGTGCGAAGCAAGAGCCAGTTAAGTGCGTTGGCCTGACCAGAAAGCGAGGGGCGGGCTTGCCTGCGGGCGGAAGCATTTTTGGGTCTTGATTTTTTGCTTCTTTTTGATCAAGCAAAAAGAAGGAGCACGAGGGAAGAGCAAAGTTCTGGACTATGAATAAACACTGTGAAAAAGCGAGTAAAGTTCGCCAATACAATTAGAAACCCATCACACCTGTTAATTTAATAAGCTATGTAGTAAGTGGCTGATTTGTCAAAAATAATGGCATGAACTGTCGTACAATCCGCATACTTGGTCGCGATTTCATGACCATTGGAACAGACCTGATTTTTCCCATTGTGGCCGCTAGGGCCGCAATAGCCAGCAAGTCTATTCAAATCTGAATGATTACGGGCATTTCTCAAATCAGCTTCATTGATAATGACACATCCGTGGGTGGTGGGAAAGAACCTTCCATCGCTGATTAAATAAAAACCTTCGGTTACGTAGGCTTCCTCTACCTTTTCATTGGCAAAGGAAAGATAAGGCAGGGGCGTTAATTCTGAGCTTAGCTCTACATGGCAGGCTTTGCAAAATACTTTCATTTGGGATCTTCATAAGTTTGAGAAGCAAAGGAATGAAAGCGCAGTGCAGCCTATTTGCGTGGATGGGAATTTTACCTATTCTGTAAAGGATTTTTTACTGCACCGATATCTGAAATCTCTTTTTCAATTTTTAACTGATCCATACCTGCCAGAAGATGCCTGAAAATAACGGGAGAATCGGTTGCATCTCCGATCTCAATCCATTTGTTTCCATATGTAATTAACAAACAGTCCACTTCAAATCCTTTGTAGTCTTCGATGGAAAGGATTTGTGTGTGATGTAGGAAGGATATGTTAGAAATTTCAGGATTATACAAGACTTTCTCGAAAGTTGTCTGAATGTGAAGATAGGCTATACCGGATAAAAGCTTTTTTATGGTTAGGCTATTGGTTGTTAAGTGAATAGAAAATGTTACCAATTGCCTGAGGAAAATAGTCAAAAAGACAAAAGCCATTGTCGTTACAAATAGGCTAAGCATGGTGTGCAAGAGTATCCATGCGATTAGCAGTACGGCAATAAACAAGACACTGAGAATAACCAAACTCCAGGCAAAATCCATTCGGTTAGGCCCGTAAACCCTGAAGCTGTTCTGAGTAGATTGAACGGAAATCATGACATGTGGTTAGTTTTATCCTGTGAAAGATACCATTTTTTCAAACCGGTTTTAGTGACATTTAAGATTTCCAGGCATTGTGCGCTGCCAGCGCGTGACACCCAGCGCTGCGCTGAATTCACGGCGGCGATGTTGTTTGCGCGGGGTTATGCGCAACCCGGTGTTTTGCCGTGAATTCCGCGCAGAAGTATGCAGTAGGCTCCTTTGCCTGGCATTCGGTTCGTCCCCAAGTTTGCGTTGAATTCACCGCAGGTTGAGGTTTGCGTGGTAGTCACGGCAGTTTGGCGGTTGCGCTTTATTCCGCGCACCATTTGGTTTGCGTCGAATAAAGCGCAAGCTTCGTGATGCATAGAATTCCGCGCATGATTGGGTTTGCGCTGAATTCACGGCAAGCGTCGCCTTGCGCATAGTTCACGGCAAAATGCATCCTGCGCATAACTCACAGCAAAACAATAGCTGCGCATAGTTCTGTGCACGATCAGTGTTGTACCGAATTCCACGCAGCTATTGCCAATGATCGGCATTTATTCCTGTAGGGGTGAACCTATGTGTTCGCCCAGGCCGTTGCCATCGGTTTGATTGGATCTATTCCGAACCATCGGGGCGTTGTTTCGTCGTCCAGACGCGGTCTGCACCAAACCGGGCACCACAATGACCCTACAGGAGGTGTAGGGCCAGCGGATGGCTTTCCATTACCCGAGGAATGGTTCTCACAACAGCCCTGTTTCTGATCTGTGTGCCACAGATCAGGGTATAGTTTCTTTTTTGCAAGCAAAAAGGAACAGGTAATACGAAGAGAGTGGTGTAAAATGTTGGAGATAAACATTAACAACACAACGCTTGACGTAAGTATTCCCACCGCATCCAATGGCAGGTTTGTATCTTTACAAACATACTATTTGGGTGAGAAGGCGCGCAACAATCGGCAAAAAGTTGCAACTTACGCCGCTAATTGACAGTGATCGAAATGTCTGTTTTTGATACCCACACGAATCTGCTTGCGTACTGGCACGTCATTGCCTTGTCCCGTGAACTGCCTCCGGAAAGTGCGTTCCGGCGCACCCTCTATGATGTGCCCTTGCTGATCTGGCGGGGTAACAACGGGCAGCCGTACGCCGTGCTCGACATGTGTGCCCATAAAAAAGCCCCGTTACAGGTATTTGATTTTGCCGAAAACCAACTGATTTGTCCGTACCACGGCTGGAAATACGCCCACGACGGTGAGTTGCTTGAAATTCCGAGTTCGCCCCACCTGGTCGAGAAAATGAAATGTCGGCTACCGGCCTATCCCATCCGCGAACAGGACGGTCTGATCTGGATTTACCTGCAAGACGAAGTTCCGGAAGAGGAATTGCCGCCCATTGAATCGATGGTCGCCGTTGCCGGAAAGGAATGGAAGCACTGGTATACGTCGATGGTGTTTGAAACCACCGATGAGCTGCTGATCGAAAACTTCATGGATGCCACCCATACACCCCTGGTACACGATGGGCTGATCCGAAGCCAGAAGACGCCCACCGAACACGAAATTACCATTACACAGCTGGCCGACCGCATCCGGGTGGCCTTTGCCGAAACCAACGAACAAGTAGGCATTGGCCTGCGCTGGATGCTGGGCCGGCGCCTGTCGGTGGTTCACACCGATGAATTTGTACTGCCCAACCTGGTCAGGGTCGATTATATACTCAACCAGGCCGATCGGTTTCATGCCTTCATCGCCTGCACGCCACTGACCCCAAACACAACGCAGGCGTTTGTCCGGCTGTCGTTCCGGTTTGGCTGGCTGAACCGGCCCATTTCCTGGGTGTTACCGCGCCTGGCCCGCAAAGTATTGCGGCAGGATTTTCAGATCACGCAGCAGCAGTGGCAAAACCGCCAGATCTTTGAGTCAATCGCCGATTCGCCGATTGACTACGACTCAGTGTATACCAAAATTCGCCGACTTCGGCAAAATCCGGCCACGGCAACCGATGCGGCGACGCAAACGACCGTTAAAAAAATCAGACTCCGCCTGTAACGCGCCTGCATGAAGAACACTTTCTTTAATAAAATCAATTATTCGGCCTGTAACGAAGACAGTGATTCGGAGCGAAAAGCTCTGCAACTTACCCCAAACGATACCGTGCTATGCATTACCGGCAGCGGTGCCCGTCCGTTGGATTTACTGATCGACAAGCCGCGTAAGATCATCAGTATTGATTTCAATCCTACCCAGAACTACCTGTTATCCTTGAAACTGGCGTCCTACCAAGCCTTGTCTTATCCCGAATTCAGAGTGTTTGTCGGCTTGGATGAATCCTCTGACCGGAAAGCCTTGTATGGGAAAGTAGCGTTACGACTTACACCAGAGATAAGGCAGTATTGGGATCGCCACTATTCCTTTATTGAGAACGGTCTTTTGTACGGGGGTACCTGGGAAACCCTGCTGAACGGGATACGAAAGCTTGCCTTTTTGCGCAAGGGAATGGTTGAAAAGCTTATGCAGGCGCCGTCACTGGAGCAGCAGCGCGACTACTGGAACCAGCATTGGGACAATGCCTTCTGGCGGGTTTTTTTGAAATTGATGGGAAGCCGTTTTTTATGGACGCAAATCATTCGCGAGCCGGGGGCTTTGCTGATTCCCCGGGTGTTCAGCATTCCGGATTACATGCATGCCCGCCTGCGTCACCTGGCCAATCATCACCTGTTGCGCGAAAATCATTTTGCCAACCTGCTGTTTTACGGCCGGTATCGGAAGGACTGTGTACTGCCGATACACCTGCGGGCCGAAACGTTTGACATCATCCGCGAACGGGCTTCTACCATTGAGATCATGACCGGATCACTGGCCGACCAACTCGCTAACAAACCGCAGGTAGAGCAGATTACCGCCTATTCGTTGTCCGACTTTTCGTCGTATGCCGACGAAGCCATGTATACCGACATCTGGCAACGAATTGCCGAAAACGCACCCGATCAGGCGCGGTTTTGCGAACGGCAGTTTCTTGTCAAGCGTATTCCGGAAACCATTCACCCTCGCATTGTTCGTAATCCGGCGCTGGAGGCAGAATTAGAACACAACGACGGCTGTGCCATTTATTCCTTTTGTGTGGGGCAGATTCTTTAGATGTTCAGACGCAAGGGGCAATTTTAAACCAAGCTTTGTAGTCTTAAGATTTATCTGCGAAACCCTTCAACATCAATAGAAGTTTCCAAAAAAATCAGATGAATGGTTTATACTTTTTCCCGAATAAAAGTTATTGCTTTTGATAAGGAATCGAAATTTATCAACTCCCCATACTCCTTATCCGTATCTAACATTTCAAGTATGGTTCTGGTTTCGGGCTTCAAACCATAAAAAACTAAGTTGTGTTTATTGTTATCGTGTATTTTATCTTTCAGGCTAAGGACTTCTAAACCCATGACATTGATGTTTATTAGTTCGCTGGCGTCTATAATTACACCTTTTACTTGCTCAATTAGGCTTGAATTGGAAAAGTCGACAATCTCTGCAAGTTTGTCTATATCATAGCTTTGCCCAAGTGAGATAATTGCTATGTTATTTTCAATTTTCATACTGTTGTTTACTTGGGATACACAGCATTTGTTGTCTCACTGAACTAATATGAATTCTGAATTAGCTTTCACCAATCCAAAGCGTAACTCTCTTTGTAACACCCCCTACTTTTTTGCTTGCCCAAAAAAGTAGGCAAAAAAGGGCACTTTGCTCAAAGCTTCTACTCGCAGGGCTCACGCCAACCTCGCTGAGCAAAGAGGCCAACGCACCTACCCAACCTACCACGAGTGAAGTGGACTTTTCTCTTTTTGTAACAATTAGGCTCGTGCTGTGCACATTGCCTTGTTTTTGATTATGTTGTCAACAATCAACTACTTAAATGAAATATAATCCGAAATTTACGTTAAACTAGTATCTGGTAGCATTATTCCCCAAAGATTTACCATACTAAAGCGACAACTCACCACTCATAAAATTGCACTAGATTGCCTTCCGTCAGTTGTTCGGTTTCGGCGGGTTGCAGCACAATGCCGTCGCTTTGGGCAGTGGCGGCAATGTCGCCGCTGCTGTTGTAACGCACGGCCTGCACAGCGGTTTGTCCGTTGTAAGTGACCAACTGGCAGGGGAAAAATTCATCGAACGGTGTTTTTTTTGTGCGGTTTCCCACAAAGGGTAACACCAGCGGCGACAGGAGCGGCAAGCCAAAGCACGTACGCAGATACGGCTCGATAAACACCTTGCAAGCCACCTGCACCGACACCGGATTACCGGGTAGGCCGAACACTACCTTGCCGTCGGGCGTGGTGCCAAACCAGATTGGACCGCCTGGTTTGATGCGTACCCGGTGGAATACCTGCTGCACCCCTAGCGACAGCAAGACTTCCGGCACGTAGTCGGCATCACCCTTGGAAACGCCACCGGAAAGCAAAATAATATCTTTTTCAGCGAGAAAACCGGCCACGGTTTGTTGCAAGGTGGCTTTGTCGTCGGCAGCCAGTGTGGTAGTCACTTCTGTAATTTGATAGCGGGCAAAAAAGCTGCGCAACACCCACGCATTCGAATCGCGGATCTGGTGCGGCAGAATGGGCGAACCCACCGAAACCACCTCATTGCCGGTGGAAATAATGCCAACACGCGGTAACCTGGCCACCGTTACCGTGGCATTTCCGGTTACGGCAAGCACGCCGGCCACCTGTGGGGTAATCAGTTGGTTGCCCGGAAGCAGAGTTGCGTCTTTTTGGGCGTCTTCGCCCTGGCGGGCAATGTTTTGTCCGGCGCGGATACCTGAAATCCGAAACGCCACCGTGCCGTTTTCTTCCTGCGTGTCTTCGACCCGGATCACGGCATCGGCACCCGCCGGAACCGGAGCCCCGGTCATAATCTTGCTGCATGTGCCGGAGGTGACTGTCTGCTGACCTACGTTCCCAGCATGAATGCGTTCCAACACCCGTAGCACGGTCATTCCTTTCTCCAGAAAATCAGCCGATTGCACCGCATAACCATCCATAGTAGATCGGTGAAACGGCGGATAGTCCCGGTCGGCATGAATGGCCTGGGTCAGGATTCGCCCAAAGGCGTTTTCCAAGGCAACGGATTCGGTACCAAAGGCTTTGGCAAAGGAAAGGATACTATTTTGTGCGGCGGAAACCGTGGTCATAGGTACTGATTTACCGTAAGTTATGAATTAGCTTTTCTGTATTATCTATCGTTTACTTGAGTGTCCTTTTGAAAAAACCTTGTGACAGGTTTGACGGCTTTTCCAATTGAAACCAACCTCTAGTTGTCACGCGGTTCTTCCAGAAGGACAATAGCAATAAAAGTGTGGCCAGGCAACTAGTATTCTGAGCCGTTCTTTTATAGCCAGCGCAGCAACAATTGCGTCAGGCGCTTGACGGTCGGGGTGTACGGTGGGTACAGGGCTTTGTAATTGGTAAGGCCGATGCGTTGGCGCAGTACACCTTTTTCGTTGGAAAAGGCTGTAAATCCGTAAAATCCATGTGCTTTGCCAACACCGCTGTTATTTACCCCGCCAAAGGGCAGGTTGGGCTGCAAAATGTGCATCAGGCATTCGTTGACCGACACGCCACCAGCCGACGTTTGCCCGAGCACCGAATCAATCGTTGATTGATCCCGGCTGAACATGTACAAAGCCAGCGGCTTGTCCCGTTCGTTCACAAACCGAATCGCTTCATTGTGGTCGCGGTAGGTCAGTATGGGAAGCACCGGCCCAAAAATCTCCTCCTTCATCACCTGCATATCCGGTGTGACCTGGGTTAACAGGATAGGGGAGAGATAGTTAGTGGCTTCGTTGGCTATGCCGCCTGTTACAACGGTTGCGCCTTTGGCAACAGCATCAGAGACCATGTTGCGCAACCGGTTCAGATGTTTTGCATTTATAATCCGGGCCAGGTCGGGCGACTGTTCCGGATTGTTGCCATAAAACCGTTCGATGACTTGCCGGATGGCTTGCACGAGTTCGGCCTGACGGCTTTCGTGAACCAGCACATAATCCGGCGCAATGCAGGTTTGTCCGGCATTCAGAAACTTACCGATGGTAATTTTCTCAGCCGCATCGGCAATGGCGGCTGTTTCATCCACGATGCACGGCGATTTGCCACCGAGTTCCAGCGTCACCGAAGCCAGATTTTCAGCAGCAGCGCGCATCACAATCTTACCCACCTGCGGACTGCCTGTGAAAAAAATATGATGAAACGGAAGCTTGAGCAAGGCCGTAGCGACCGAAGCATCGCCTTCAACCACCGTTATTTCCTGTGGGTCGAACAGTTCGGCGGCCATGCGTTTGGCCAGCGCCGACGTGTGGGGCGTCATTTCGGAAGGCTTGAGTACTACGCAGCAACCGGCGGCAATGGCGGACACCAGCGGCCCGACGAGCAGGTAAAACGGATAATTCCAGGGAGAAATGATCAGAGCAACGCCTTTGGGTTCGTATATTACCTGCGACTGGGTACCGATCAATACCAGAGGTGTGCCGACGCGTTTGGGGCGCATCCAGCGGCTCAGGTGCCGAACCGCATGATCGATTTCGATCTGTGTATTATAAATTTCGCTGATGTCGGTTTCGGTTTCCGACTTGCCAAAATCCAGCCGCAATGCTTCGTGGATAGCTGCCTGGTTATCAGTCATCCAGCGACGCAGGTGGCGGAGCTTTTCTTTTCGCTGGGCGGCGGTTGTTTTTCGCACAACCGCCGTATGTGCCAGTTGTTGCTCAAATATAGTGTGCAACTGCCGGGCAAGCACATCGGTTTCGGGTACTACAAGGGTTGTTTCCATAACAAAGATTGCCAGAATCGTATCTGTTCAATTATAAAAACCGCTGATGTGTATAATTGGTTTGGAATGGATAAATAAAGCACTTTTTACATAATAGGCAGGTTTTAAGTCTTTGATGGGGTCATCTGTCTCGTTCGATAGATTTATTTATTTGTCATTCTGAAAGAACCTCGTGACAAATAAAGCTATGCCTCCAACTGGAACGGCCGCTGGATTTGTCACGGGATTCTTCCAGAACGACATACATGGGGTTCTGGAAATCATTTAATTAAAATGAATCAGAATTCCCAGAATCAGAAAAAACAGGTTCATGCCGGTGGCCGTGAGCCAGTTGAGGCGCATCGTCGAACGAAAGTTTACGGCTTGCTCGCTTTTCCAGACTTGCGTGGTCCATAGCAGGAAATGAATCAGGCCCGGGGCCAGGCACGCCAGGAACCAGGCAAAATACCAACCGGAATAGTATGTCTGGAAGAAATACCAGAACCCTGCGGCTGTGAGCTGAAAGGCTACCGTGGCAAAGATGAATGTTCCTTTAATGCCCAGGAGCCGGCTCAGCGTCAGGTCGCCCCGGCGGGCATCCTCGGCATGCTGATACACCTGCGTTATCGGGTACGAACCACCCAGAAACGCCGTCGAAAGCATAGCCGGAAATAGTATCTCCGGCCGAAGCAAAACCTCCACGGGCACTTCGTTGACAGCCTGATACGTCATCAGAAACGTAAACGCGCCCTGAAAAAAACTCGCCAACACCCAACTCAGGATCGGGTATTTCTTGAGCCGCACGCCGTCGTAACTGTAGAGTTTGGAAATCAGTCCGTACACAAACAGCCCAGCCACAAACACCCAGCCCAGGAAAAGTCCCAGTACCAGGGCCAGTCCATCCAGGGCCAGCGAAACATACCAGAGTTCCTTGCTCACGGGTGGCGGCTTTTCGAGCCCGCCGATGCTGTCTTCGTCTTTGTCATAGTAGCTGTTGTATCCGTTGCTGGCCGGATAAAGCAGGAAATGCAATAGGAAGAATACCAGAATCGTCTTCCATACCACCGGCTGTGGCGAAAGACTGACGGCAAAAATAAAAATAGGCAACAGGAAGAAGGAAAACGGAATGCGCAGGTGGAGCAAGGTAGAGCGACTGATCATAAGCCTGTTTCGTAAGTATTCGGTGAGCAAGTGGGTTTTGGTGTTTGGAAAGATACTATTTTAATTCAAATCTACGGGCAAATGGGAAAACAGGTTGGTTGAAATAGACCAGTTTTGGTCCGGAAGGCTTCGCTTCCCGCTTCGAAAGGGCATACATTTTTTAAGAAACTGAAACAAAAATCAACTAAAACGATTTCATTTTATATATTTTGCTGTCACTTACCGAACCACATTTGATGAAAAGCCACATTACAGCCATTGGAACTGCTGTCCCACCCAATCAGATTACGCAGGCTCAGGTGGCCGATTTTATGGCGCAAGCCCTGGAAATGGAAGAAAGCGAAGCCCGCCGGTTACGTGCCCTTTACCGGGCTTCGGGCATTCAGACACGCCATACCGTTTTGGACGATTACACCCGGCAGCCCGGTGAATTTGAGTTTTACGGCAACCAGGTAGGCATGGAGCCGTTTCCGGCCATTGACCAACGCATGGAGCTGTACCGCAAACATGCCACGCCGTTGTGCATCCGGGCCATTGGCGACTGTTTTTATGCCATTCCTGACTTTGATAAAACCAGCCTGACCCACCTGATCACGGTGAGTTGCACGGGCATGTATGCGCCGGGCATTGACATTGAGATCATCGAACAGATGGGTTTGCCGACGCATGTGCAGCGGACGGCCATTAATTTCATGGGCTGTTACGCGGCCTTTCCGGCACTGAAAGCTGCCGACCACATTTGCCGGGCCAATCCGGAGGCGGTGGTACTCATCGTGTGTGTGGAGCTGTGCAGCATTCACTTCCAGAAACACCGCACCGACGACCACCTGCTGGCCAATGCGTTGTTTGCCGACGGGGCGGCGGCAGTGGTGGTGCAGGCCAAACCCACTCCCAAGTCGCTGTACCTGAAGTCGTTTTATGGGGACATTATTCCGGTAGGCAAAAAAGACATGGCCTGGCATATCTCCAATTTTGGTTTTGAAATGACGCTTTCGGCCTACGTTCCCGACCTAATCGAACAAGGGATACATGTACTGACGCAAAATCTGCTAAGCAACCTGCCCGTGACAGCCGACGATATATCGCTCTTTGCGATTCATCCCGGTGGCAAGCGTATTCTGGAAGTGATTGAAAAACAGCTGCATCTGTCACCAGACGATAACTGCCACGCCTATGAAGTGCTGCGTCGGTACGGCAATATGTCGTCGCCTACCGTTTTGTTTGTATTGCAGTCGTTGCAGAAGAGTCTGCTCGCCAGCCAGCAAGGTACGCATATTTTGAGCTTTGCGTTTGGACCCGGACTTACGTTGGAGTCGATGCTTTTGCAAGTCAATTAGCCAATTTTGACTGAGTGAATGATCAAATAATGCGTTTTTACTTTCTCAAGAAACTGCCTGTATTCGATTATTCACTCATTCTGACATTCTACCTTGCACCTATGAAAACACGCAGCTACGAAAAAGAAATCATGGACGAGTTCAGCCTGGGCGGTGAGGCAATGGCGCAGACTCTGCGCGAACTGCGTTTCATCAACCACTGGCTGGGCGGCAATGCGGTCACGTTGCAGGGTTTGGACATTCTGAACGATACTATTCCCAACTCCGAAATCCGTCCTCCGCAATCCGAAATCAGGATCGCCGACCTGGGTTGTGGTGGTGGCGACATGCTGGTGCTGATGGCGCGCTGGGCCCGCAGGCGCAACCTGAAAGTCCGGTTTATCGGTGTGGATGCCAACGATTACATCATCGGCTACGCTCAGCAGCACACCGCCGATTTTCCGGAAATCGCCTACCAGAACCTGAATGTTTTCTCGCCGGTGTTCGCGCAGCAGTCGTACGACATTGTGACTTGCACATTGTTTTGCCATCACTTTACCGACGAGGAATTGATTACGCTTTTTCGTAACCTGAAGCAGCACGTTCGCGTAGGAATCGTCATTAACGACCTGCACCGGCATTGGTTCGCGTACCATTCCATCAAGTGGCTGACGCACTGGTTTTCCAAATCATATCTGGTTAGGAATGACGCCAAGCTATCGGTACGGCGCAGCTTTCGCAAAACGGACTGGGCCCGAATACTGCGGGAAGCAGGAATTGAAAACTACCGGCTGGCGTGGCGTTGGGCCTTTCGCTGGCGACTGGTTATCTATACCTGAACAATACCGGTTTTGGCTTTTTGAAACATACTATTTTCTTGTATCTATCTTTCTCCGCTCTTATGAAAAAGATTACACTCGGATTGATTCTTACTACCGTTTTCTTACTCGCCTTCACAGCACCTTCTCGTCAGCTGATGCCAACTTCGCTGCGGGTAACCGTGCTCAGCGATGCCGGCAATGTGCAGGCAGGTGCCAAAGTGACGCTTTACCTCACCCAGGAGGATTACGAAAAAGAGCAAAATCCGGTAGGTCAACCCGAAATGACGAATGCCAAGGGTTTTGCCACGTTCCGGAACCTGGAAACTAAGGTGTATTACATGACGGTTGTCAAAGGGGACATGGACAATGCCGGAGCTTCCATCAAAACGGAGGTATTGAAAGCCGGCGTATTGAACAAGGTCAATGTGATTATTGAATAAAACACCGAAGTTCAGTCTTCTGTCTTTACTCTCATGCGTTGTTTTGCTGTTTAGGCCCCAGCAAATCCCATCGGTTGCCGTACAGATCTTCAAAAACGGCCACGGTGCCATACGGCTCTTCACGAGGAGAGCCGATAAACCGGATGCCGTTGGCTTGCATCTGATGGTAGTCGCGCCAGAAATCATCAGTTGACAGGAACAGAAACACGCGTCCGCCGGTTTGGTTGCCCACCCGGCTTTTTTGGTCTTCGGTGGCGGCCTTTGCCAGCAGCAGGCAACATCCGTCGGAGCCGGGCGGTGTTACCAGCACCCACCGCTTGGTTTCGCTGAGAACCGTGTCTTCGACCAGCGTGAAGTTCAATTGCTTGGTGTAAAACGCAATGGCTTCGTCGTAATCGTTGACTACCACTGTGATATGAACAATTTGCTGGTGCATCTTTGGTTGTGGTGAGTTATTTCGTGTAAAGTTAGAATAGTATTTCAACAAACGACAAAACCCCGTCTTGTAACGGGGTTTTGTCGTTTGTTAACAGAATTTATTATAGATCTACCGTATAGCCTACTTTCTGTTTTCGGGCATTGAATATTTCGCCATTTTCGGCTATGTATACATAGTTTTTGTTGGTATTGTAAATCATGAACGAGTATCCATCCAGATTTGAACGCATCAGCTTGCCAATGACCTGCACACCGTCTGGGGTGGCTTTGATCAGATTCAGTTGCGTGGTAAGGTAGTAAGCGTTGGTAGGATTGGCATTGAAAATCACCTTTCCTACCAGATACTTCCGGTCCACGGGCAATGTCGCCGGTTGACTGGCGGCTGTCTTTTCAACTGTGTCAGTTGGGGTGGGTTCAGGCTTTTGAGTTGGCGTATTTTTGACAACAGGTTCGGCTACAGAATTATGTTCATCGGCTTGCTTCCAGCCTACGGCAATGGCTTCGAGGCGGGCACTGCGCGGCGGGTGCGTGGTCGTTCCCTGGTCGTCGGCGAGCATGCGGATGGCCGCCTGCGCTTCGGCAAGGCTGGCTCCCATTTTGCGCAGCACAAATCCCGAAAATTCGTCGGCTTCGAGTTCATTCGACGGGCGACTGCCGCCGTAGGCCAGCGTATGGCCATTCAGGTGATGCCCGATTTCATGGGCCAATATGCTGATGGCCGCCCAGTTGGTATGGGTCGCCTGTTGCATTTGCGAGATAAAGTTCTGGCTGTAAAGGATGTAGCGTTTGTTGTCGTAAATGATGGCGGCGGCATTTTCGACATTGGCCGCCTTGATCTCAAAGCGGGGTTTCAATCCCATCACGCGCATAATCTGCGAAATGGCTTGGTTGGCTTCCTGGCTGGGTGTGAATTCGTAGAGATCGGTAGCCATTGTTTCGCCCAAATAGGTGCAACTATGGTCGGTTTCGATGGATAAGGGATATTGGCCGTAACTCAGGCCAAAGGTACACACCATGACAGATAGGCAGAGCCAATACTTTTCCATGCGAAGTTGGTTCATAAGACAATCAGAAAAAAGACGACTGTAGAGTTATCTCATTCGCTGTCAGGGGTGTAGTGTGGTGAGTTTACAGTAAATAACTGTTATCCCGCGTTTTTATTGTGTGGGACAGCCGGAGGTTTTGTCTTTTTCGGCGATACTATTTTTCCGGAGCCTTGACGACCCATCGGCCTGCCGAACTCGACGGTCCTTCAATGACGATCTTGTAGAACTCGGAAGGCAGCTTTTGGACATCAACCACGGCGTGACGCTGGGTGAGGGGAACTTCGGCCAGTAGCTGGTACGTGTCTTTGCCGCCTTGTTTGGCATTATTTGTAGCCGTTACCCATATTTTGGCGTTTCCCTTGGTTTCCAGGGCAGTCCACGTCAGGTCGAGCTGGTTCTGGTAGTGATTCACCCGCACATTTGCCAAAGAAACCGGACCTGTCAATGGAATGCCGTCCACTTCGCGTGCAACTTCGGTAGGAATGGTTACGTTCAGGTGCCGCGCCAGGGTAGGCATAATGTCCACAATGCCCGGCTCAAAGGTGCGTGCGTAGGCATTCAGGTTCGGTTGGTTTAGTACAATCCAGGTGCTGCGCTGCCGATCCGACTGCCCGCCGTGGTTGTGGCCTGACTTTTCGTCGCGTCCGTGATCGGTGGTAATCACAATGAGCCAGTCTTCCCGGGCTTGTTTCTGGCGCTGCTGAATGGCAGCCCATAGCCTGCCGATCTGTGCATCCATCTTGCGGATGGCTTCGTAAAACGGCTCGCCGTCGCCGTGCATGTGACCCATGTCGTCGGTATATTCCAGATACACCCACGACAAGTCCGGAGCCTGTGTCAGAATACTTTTCGCGGCTTCGGCCGTTACTTTTTCGTCGATGGCGTGCATGAAATTGCGCTGCTTGTCATGCGGAAACGTTACCGTATCCAGTTCATAGCCATCGGCATGGTAGTCAAGTTTCAGGTGTTGGGTTTCGGACAAGCCTGCGCCTACCAGTTTGGTGCGGTTGTCGGTCCAGCTGGAGAACACGGCGGTTTTCTTGGCGGGATACTGGTTTTTGAAAAGCCGGAAGATGGTCGGGTAATGGTAATTGGGAGCCTGGATGTCATTGTCCCATACGTTGTGTTTGTTTACCCATGTGCCCGTCAGCAGGCTATTGTAGCCCACTGCCGAAATGGTTGGTGTTTGCGAATAGGTATCTTTGTCTCCGCCCACGTGAGCCCTCAGGTAGGCACCCGACCAGGCAATGGCATCCAGGGAGGGCGTGGCTACTTTTTCCAGTACGTCGGCAGGAATGCTATCCACAATGACAAAGACGGCTTTTTTGGTTTGTCCGATGAGTAAGGTGCTGTACAGCAGTGAAATGCACAGGAGCAGGAATCTTATTTTCACGAGTGGTTCAGGTAATGGTGGTGGTTTTGAAAAATGTATTTTGTATGCGGAAGTCGAGGTTCTGACGTCTCCAAAGATACTATTTTCTTCGCATTCCGGTGGTTATGGAGATATTACCAGATGATGAAATCTATCGCCGGGCAGTCTGGCTCTGCCAAAAAGAAAAAGGGTTGTGGCAGCCCCACAACCCTTTCGTACATGTGATTGAGATTTATTTCTTTCGTAGCCTAATGTTAGTCCGGCTTTCTTCACCGTGAATCAGGCGGATGATGTTTTTCTGATGGGTCAATACCACAATGGCAAACATGGCAAAGCCGAAAATGATCAGGATAGGGTCGTCAGGGCTGAAGCGTGGCATGAGCAGCAGCAACGGAAAGGCCAGCGAGGCAATCATGGAGCCCAGCGACACGTATTTGGACAAGAGAAGTACCAGGAAGAAAATAACAATACACAGCAAAGCGGCCTCCACATGAATGGCCAGTACCATTCCCAGCAAGGTTGCCACGCCTTTGCCGCCCCGGAAACCCGCGTATACCGGAAAGATGTGACCGATAACGGCCATAATACCAATGCAAAGCTGATAGGTAATCAGATTCGGTTCGGTGAATGCATCCAGGTGCATCAGAATCGTCGCCAGTGAAGTGGCTGTCCAGCCTTTGAAAACATCTACGGCCATCACAATGGAGCCGGCCCGTTTGCCCAGCACCCGAAACGTGTTGGTAGCTCCGGAGTTGCCACTGCCATAGTTCCGTATATCAATCCCGTGAAATGCCTGTCCGTACCAGAGTGCGGTAGGCAATGACCCGATCAGATAAGAAGCAATAAAACCGGCAACGATTAAGAATATTTCCATTGATGTGTGTGTTTTCTCCTAAAGTAGTTAATTGTATGTAAACCAGAAGCGTTCAAATATAGGGAAGATGATTTTTATTTTCAAAAGAAAACCATTGGCTTTGGTACATCTGCACCGACATTGCCGCAATACCTGTGCCTGCTTGAATGTGTACTAAACCTATCCGACAGGCGTGCTAAATTAGACAATTTTTCGCAAAAAAACCAATCGGATTTCACTCATCCGCCTCTATGTCAGACCTGATCTTATTCAATGGCCTCAAACACCACCGGCAATCCATACAGGAATTCATACAAATGTATGCCATCCGGGAGCTGCCGCTGTTGTCACAGGCGATGGCTGCAATCGGTAATTCACAAATGGATCTTTACCTCGGAAATCTGACCGAAACCGAAATTTTCACGGAAGTGCTACTGCAACTGACTCGCCTGGAAGCCGTGCACGAAGAGGCGTACCGGCAGTTCTTGCAGCCGCATCACTATCAGACAATCGACCTGAGTGATGACTCGCGGTGGGTGTTGCGGTTGGGGAAGCATCACGGACAGCACATACACATTCATCCGGGTCGGTACTCGCCACACACGCGGCGGGTCAAAGCCACTACGTTGAAAACGGCCATTGCCGTGCAGATCTGGCAAAAAGAACATCTGGAGCCGTTGGATACGGTTGTATTGAACCGATTGCGAAAGGAAATACTGGGGCTGTCGCCGGTCCGGACACTAGCGGAGGTGCAGACAGTGACTCAACTAATACAGGTATTGACGGACCACCGCTAACAGCTCCGCTTCTGGTAAAATAGCACTAAAAAATAGTATCTTTTTTTGTTGAAAAACCCCCGGTAAAAATACTAAATTACCTCACGTATATTAATTTCTCACTCTGGTATTCAACAATTGATTCACGCATGGAACGCAAAATTCTCCTGACCGAAAAAGAAATGCCCGCGGCCTGGTACAATATCATGGCCGATATGCCCAACAAACCACTGCCGCCGTTGCATCCCGGCACCAAGCAGCCGATTGGTCCCGATGCCCTGGCTCCGTTGTTTCCAATGGAGCTGATCAAGCAGGAGGTAAGCACCGACAAATGGGTGGAGATTCCGGAAGAAGTACAGGAAATCTACAAAATCTGGCGGCCGACGCCCTTGTTCCGTGCAGTGGGACTGGAAAAGGCGCTGGGTACGCCTGCCAAAATCTATTATAAGTACGAAGGGGTGAGTCCGGCGGGCTCACACAAGCCCAATACAGCCGTACCGCAGGCCTACTACAACAAGCAGGAAGGTGTCAAACGCATCACCACCGAAACCGGGGCCGGCCAGTGGGGCAGCGCCCTGAGCTTTGCGTGCAGCTTGTTTGGCATTGAGTGCGAGGTATATATGGTAAAGGTAAGCTACGAGCAGAAACCCTACCGTAAAATCCTGATGAACACCTACGGGGCCAAAGTGTATCCCTCGCCGACCAACCTGACCGAAGCCGGGCGGCAGATCCTGGCGCAAGATCCGAACTCAACGGGTAGCCTGGGCATCGCCATTTCGGAGGCGGTAGAAATGGCGGCCAAAGACGAAAATACCAAATATGCCTTGGGCAGTGTGCTCAATCACGTATTGATGCACCAGACCGTAATCGGCCTGGAAGCCGTGAAACAGATGGAAAAAGCCGGTGATATGCCCGACATCGTGGTGGCTCCGTTTGGAGGCGGCTCCAACTTTGCGGGTATTGCGTTTCCGTTCCTGCGCCTCAACTTCGACGAAGGCAAAAAAATCCGGTGCATTGCCAGCGAGCCTGCCTCGTGCCCAAAACTCACCCGTGGCGTGTTCCGGTACGATTTCGGCGATACGGTAGGCATGACGCCGCTGCTGCCGATGTATACACTGGGCCACAACTTTGTGCCGTCACCGATTCACGCGGGCGGTTTGCGCTACCATGGTGCGGGTGTGATTGTGAGCCAGTTGCTCAAGGACCAACTGATCGAAGCCCGGTCGCATCACCAGAACGAATGCTTTGCTGCCGGATTGCAGTTTGCCCGTGCCGAAGGCATTGTGCCGGCTCCCGAAGCCAACCACGCTATTGCCACGGTGATCCAGGAAGCATTGCGCTGCAAGGAAGAAGGCGTGTCCAAGACGATTCTCTTCAACCTGTGCGGTCATGGTAACTTCGACATGGCGGCTTATGAAGCGTATCTCTCGGGCAAGCTGGTGGATGAGGAAGTGACGACAGCAGAAATCGAAGCATCACTGGCTGAAATTGACTCGTTGCAAGCGTAAGAACACCAGGATTTGTTTGATCAACGAAAGAGAAATGATGCAAAACAGATCCTGAACGGATAGGATACTTCTTTCTGGTGAGTTGCTAAAAGGAAATATCCTATCCGGAAAAAATAGTATCTTTTGAAAGCGAATCTCCTAATGCCTACAACCATGACTTGGGTACTCATTCTCAGCATTCTTATTTTTTATGGAATTCTTATTGGGGTAAATATTCCCGCACCCTTTATCGGACTGGAGTTTGAAAGCAGGCAGACGCCCAAGCTTTGGTACGCGCCGCCCGGATTTGTCATTCCGATTGTCTGGTTTGTTTTGTTTACGATGCTGGGCATTGCCCGGTACAATCTGGTTCGGATAGAACAGGCAGATTACCAGGGCTGGCTGTTCGGACTTGCGTTTTTGTGTGCCACGTATGCGTATTACACACTCGGGCTGGCAAAAGTGACATCTGTTTCGGCGCTGTGGTTTGGTCTTATCGGTAATAGTATCGTCATTCTTTTTGCTGCCTTTGTGGCATGGAAACTCTATCCGGTTTCCCGAACAGCCGCTTACCTGACCGTTCCCATAATCATTTGGACGAGCTTTGCCAATCTGATCGTCATTGGTGAGATGAAAATTACAAGATTGATCTAATATTTAGTTGTCTGTTCCCAAAATCGAAAAGCCACCTTATGGGTGGCTTTTCGATTTGTATGAATGCGAAGGTAGGTTATTCCTCCAGGTAGATTCCCATCGGGCTTTCGGGAACCACAAACTGAACCTCGCGTGGGTAAATCGGCTTTTCGTCGGCTGAGGCAGTAATCACTCCGAAATCAGACGAGAATTGGCCCTGCAAGCCGTAATACAACGTGCCACTGGTGTATTTGAGGTTCATGGTGATGGGCAGCTGGTATGTTTTGCCCGCAATTTCCACCTGTCCGGTCAGCAACAGCGTTTTGGGATTGATGAAGTTATCGAAATTCCGGGTTTCGGAAGGAAGATACACATACATGTTCACCTGGTCGGACTGATCGGTGTGGAAAATAAAGTTGAAAAGGGAAAGCAGGAAGGAATTGTTCTGCTTGGTAGAGACCTCGGAAACCGTCATCAGAAACTCAAACCGCTTCTGCCGGCCATTGTACCGGCCTTTGATTTGCGGCGCAGTGAATTCGTAGCTTTTCTTGCCATCTGAAATGTTGATCCGGACGGTGCTCCCTCCGGTATACTGCAAAGTCTGGGCATTGGTTTCCTGCGAAGTGAGCAGCAAAATCAGGCAAAATGCCAGCATATATAAGTAGTTCTGTTTCATACAGTTGGGGTAGGTAGAATTTATACGTAAAATACAAAAGATACTGAGATTTTCAAGAATTATCAGACTAATTATTTAGGGTTAATCCGCCATTTTAACGGTTTATTCCTATATTAAACCGTCAGATTGACATTTTTGTTTGTACTATGGAAAAAACAAAAATTAATGTGCCAGACGGGCCGTTTTTGACAACCAGAAACAACTATTTTTTCAGGTTGGATGAAACTGGAATCTGTCTGCGCCGGAAGCCAGGGTACAATCGGTTTTGGCGTTTGGAAAGATAGTGGTTTGCTGCTGCCTGGCCTGCGTGGATTCAGCATGTCAGTATCTCAGAAAAAGCGGAAACCCGCTCCGGTTCACTTGCCAAACTGCCGCAGTGTATAGGTAAACGTAAGCATGAAATACCGTTTCAGCACCTGGGTCCGGGAATCCTCGATGTACGTTTCGGTAATGGTGCGCGAAATGTTGTTGTTCTGGTTGAGTAGGTCAAACACCGATAGTTTCAGTTCGCCGCTCTGGTTTTTGAAAAACTTCTTGCCAAAACTCGCGTTCCACAGCAGATAATCCTGGTTGAACCCGCCTACCAGTCCCATGTACTGCGTATAGTTGAGATTGTTCTGCAACACAAAGCCCTTGCCAAACGTCCAGTTGAGTTTGCCGCTGGCCAGGTGGAAAAAGTAATTGTTGTTGAGCTGTGGCTGCAATGAGTTTTTCACGATGGTATAATTGGCCGTGTAGGAAAGCGAAAAATCGATTTTCTCACTGATGTTGCTGCTTACCACCACGCCCTGGCTAAGTGCGTAGCTGTTGGAAAGGTTACGCTGCTGGTTGATCATCCCGGGCGTGCGGGCATACGTGAAGCTGCTGGTCAGATTCAGGTTGCTTTTGATCAGTCCTACCGGCAGCCCATAGGTAAACAGCGTGCGGGCATTCCAGTAGCCATCCATATTGACCGGATACGACAACTGTGCCCCCTGGTTCAGGGTGATGCCCTGCGGCAAAATAGTATCCCGGGGAGCAATCAAAGTGGCGTTGCCAATGTAGTTTTGCGTTTGCGTAGCCGATAGCACAACAAACGTGGTGCGACCCTTGTCGGGGTTGGCTAGCGAAAAACGCGTGAGGAACGAATGCGAATACTCCTGCTTCAGGTTGGGATTTCCCGCCGTAAGCAGCAGTGGGTTGTTGTTATTGATCACGTTCTGCAACTGCGAAATGGATGGCAGGTTGGTTGATGTCCGGTAAAACAGCCGCATGTTGCTGTTGCCGGTAAATTTGTAATTCAGCATCAGTGAAGGCAGCACGTTGTAAAAGTCCTTGTTTACCTGATTCTCAGTTGGAAAGGTCTGGTTCCCGATCAGATCGGCGCGCTGGAAAGCGACAGTTGCCATCAGGTTGAGCTTTTGCGTACGAAACCGGTAACCGGTTCCAACCCGGTTGATGTAATTCTGGTTATCAAACCGGTTGGACAGCAATGTGTTCAGATTGCTGTACGTTTCGGTGGTCTCGTCGTAATCGGACGTGTTTTTGTCGGCGTGTGATTGTGTCCACGACGAAGTGTAATTGAGCTGCAACTGGCTGTTTTTGCTCAAAGGCTCGGTATAGGACGCATTGCCCGACAAGGTGAAACTGTTGGTTTTCGAGAGCGTCAACTGATCCGTGATGTCGCTTTGGGTCGTATCGGCCATATAATCGGCAATGGAATACAAGCGGTTGGTGGCGTCGTTTTTGCTCCAGTTCGTGGTAACGCCCAACGAAAACGTGCGGCCTGCTTTCTCAAACCGGTGCCGGTACAGCACTTCGTTGCCGATGGTGTAGCCGTCCCGGTCCGACGTGTAATCGTTCGTCAGCGTATTCAGCAAATTGCCGTCCGAAAGCCGGGTATTGGCCAGCAGATTGCTAAGGGAACGATTGTTCTGAAAACTCAGCCGGGGCGTGATGACCAACGAATTGGCCGAATCAATCTTGTACTCAATGCGGAAGTTGACACGGTGATTCCAGTTGGTGTTGCCGCTCAGGTTATTGGCATTGTAAAACTGGCTCGAATCCGCTGACAGAAAATACTCCCGGCTCAGCAATTCCTGGTTCTGCGTATTGGATTTGTTGAAAAAATAACTGCCGTTTACGGTCACTTTTTTGCCCCAGGTATCGGAATAATTCAGGCCAAGCGAGTGGGTGGTGGCAATGCCGCTTTGCTGGCCGATCAGGAAATTGGTACTGGCATTGCCTCCGCCCGCATTGCTGCCTCCCTGGCCGCCCCGTCCACCCCCCCGGTTTCCGCCACCGCGTGCGTTAGTCCCGCTGCTGAAGGCTCCCACCAGATCCTGGGTGGCAAAATTCTGCTGGTTAATATTATTCGACATGCCCAGGATGGATAGCCGACTGGAGCCTTTGAAAATGTTTAAATTGCCGCCGGCCTGGTAGCGGTCATCGGTGCCGTAGCCAGCGTATACTTTGCCAAACTGCCCGTTGCGTTTGTCGGTCTTGGTGACAATATTAAGCGTTTTTACCGACTGCCCGTCATCAAATCCGGTAAACTGTGACTGCTCGTTCATGCGGTCAAACACCTGGATTCTATCAATGACTTCGGCGGGCAGGTTGCGCAAGGCCAGCGTGGCATCGTCACCAAAGAATTCCTTGCCGTCGACCAATACTTTTCTGACATCTTCGCCCTGGGCTTTGACTGTTCCGTTTTCTACCGTTACCCCCGGCATCTTGCTCACCAGGTCTTCGGCATTTGCATCGCGGTTGGTTTTGAAGGCGTTGGCGTTGTATTCGGTGGTATCGCCTTTCTGAACGGCGCGTTCTTCGTAGCGTTTGGCCGTGATTTTTACTTCGTTCAATTGTGTGGTTTTGGGCGTCAGCAGAAATGTTTCGAGCAATGCGCTGGGCCCAGTTACGGACACTTCTTGTTTAAGAACTTCGTAGCCTATATAATTGACAGTCAGGATGTATTTTTGCCCGATGACAGCCGAAAAGGCAAATTTCCCTTCGGTGTCGGTCAGTGTGTAGGATTTTTTAGTAGTATCGGCTTGCGGAGTTAATTGCACCGTGGCTCCGATCAGCGGCGTTTTGTCTTTAGTATCAGCTAGGCTACCCGTTAGCTGGGTAGTCTGGGCATACGCTGATACCTGCATTACCAATGTAAAGAGGAAACCGAATCGGAACAAATGTGTTGTTTTCATAAAGCACTGCTGGTTTTACTTCACCAAAATATACTATTTTTTAATGGCTGATGGTCAATTGGATTTACTAAAATGTGAAAGGTTTAGTCGGCCTTGGGTCTACGGAAGCCGTATTTCCACCGACAGTCATCTGACACGTATGAACGGTTCTATTTGCGTATGAAAGATTTTTTGACGCTTCGTATCAAGGCAATCATTCCTGAAACCGCCGATGCGAATACCTATGTTCTGGAAAATACTGAGCCCGAGCCCATTGTGTATCAGGCCGGGCAGTTTCTGACATTCCTGGTACCACACAACGGACACGAAGTGCGCCGGTCGTATTCGATCAGTTCGTCGCCGGAAGCGGATACGGAGTTGGCAGTAACCATCAAACGGGTGGTGAACGGCGAGATCTCGCGGTATCTGCTCGACACCTGGCGGGTGGGCGATTTGGTGCAGTCGCTCTATCCGGCGGGGCGGTTTACATTACCGGCAGGTTTTGCCTCTCCACGGGATGTTATTCTGATTGGAGCGGGCAGTGGCATTACGCCGTTGTTTTCGTTGCTGAAAACTCTTCTGCTGCGAGAGCCGGAAAGCTGCGTGACACTGATCTATGCCAACCGCGACTGGCAGTCCGCCATTTTCAAAGCCGCGCTGGATGCCTGGGCACAACGCTATCCGGAGCAGTTCCGGTGCATCCACATCCTGAGCCAAGAGGGAAGGGGCTTGATGACAAATGAAAACGTAGTCGTGAGTTCGGGCAGGCTCAACAATGCGTGGCTGGAGCGGCTAGTGAATGAAAACCTGCATTTTCGACGGGAAGATACGTTATTTTACCTGTGCGGCCCCGTACCTGTCATGCGGATGGCCGATATTACCCTGCGATTTATGGGTTTTCGGAATCTGCAAATCCGCCAGGAACATTTCATCATTAGACCACTGACCACAATCGAAGAAAACGTGGTGCATACAGATGTGTCGCCCAATCGAGTAAAAGTTCAATACCGTGGACGTGTGTATGACCTCGAAGTGCCTGTGCACAAGAACATTCTCCAGGTGGCTTTGGAAAACGGCATTCAATTGCCGTACAGCTGCCGGGGCGGGCGGTGCTCTACCTGCATTGCCCGTTGCGTGAGCGGAACCGTTCGTATGTCAATCAATGAGGTGCTCACCGACCATGACCTGGCCGAAGGCTGGGTGCTGACCTGTACGAGCCATCCGGAAACCGCTGAGGTAACGCTCCGGATTGAGTAGGAGGGATGCTGGATGAACGGGTTTAAAAGGTTTTACAGAGGCTCTTTGCGTCCTTTGCGAAAGTCGTAGCGTCCTTTGCGAGGAAGAATATTTCACGCAAAGGCGCAAAGATGGATGGATTATCCTCTTCAACCGATACCTGCATCCAGTATCCAGATCAATCTTATCGTTTGCTGATCTTGTTCAACGAAATGCCGCGCTGCCGGCTGCACCGAAACCGGTCGGTTTCACTCTCCCGTTTCCGGGCATGTTTGGTCGGGCGGCTCTGCACACGTTGCCGCCACATCCGCCACGACGAGGGTTTCATCTCGCGCCGCATCAGGGCAATCACTTCTTTTTCGGACAGGCCGAACTGAGCGAGAATGGCATCGAAGGGCGTGCGGTCTTCCCACGCCATTTCGACAATCCGGTCAATGTCGGCGGGAAGCAGTTCAGGCAACGGGTCTTTCGTCATTCGAGTTGTACGTGTAAAAATAGTAGGATTGGGAAATGCAAAACCTGTCCTGTAAAACACTCGCCTCCGGTTTTTTGTTTGAAAGATCAATCCGAAATTGTGGTAAATGAAAATGCGGAAAAAGGGTGATCTTCCTCAGAAAATCTGTCAGGTGTGCCAACGACCATTTGCCTGGCGTAAAAAATGGGAAAAGTGTTGGGACGAAGTGCAGTATTGCAGCGACCGTTGCCGGCAGCAACGGCATACCCGACCCAGAGGCAATCCGGTGTAAGCCATACTTTTGGCTCCGGAAACGATACTATGTTGCCTGGCTGGCAATTCAGTGAAAAAAGTATGAAACCTAGAAAAATAAAAACCGCCCTGAACATCAGAGCGGTTTATGAAGATAGTTCATAAAATCGATTGTAATCAACCCATTTGCAAACGGGTAAAGCACTGATCTAAAATAGCCGCGTACACTTGTCCATACTTCTCATAGCACCAAGCGCGCAGCACTTGTACTTCTTCTCTGATCAGGTTCACTAACGCTTTGCGCAGTTCTTTCTCGAAGAGCCGCCGGTCAAAGCTAACTTTTTCCAGAATCGTTTTTGCGTATTCCAACATAGCCTTAAATAGTTTGTTTGAAACGCCCGTAAACGATACTCATTCCGCCATACATTCCATCAGCTGTGATAAAAAAATAGTTCTCAGGACAGCCGCATGGTATGGAAGAACGAACGTTCATTGGGGTATGGATGAAGAAGAGTGAAAAAATAAATAAGCGCAAGTTGAGATTATAAATTTAAAAACTTTTTTGTGATGTAAACTACTAATTTTCAAAAATTTAATCTTCTTACTCTATTTATAACTCTATGGTTACAAAACGTTTACTTCCCCTTATTATTGGAAAGCAACGTGCAAATATATATAACTTTTCAAATGTAAAATATACTTTTATTGATGTTTTTTTACAAAAAAAACATACACATCACAAAAGTTATATTCTCCGGAACAGACTCCAACAACCTTCCTTATGGCACGGCTTTCTAAAATGAAATTTACCCCTGCATTTTCATTCAATAACCTTTTCTGCTCTCAATTATATACTATTTGAACGCAAGGCTGGTTCTGTAATTATTCTCTGAGAATCTGCACTTTATGCAATTTTTCTTGCATCGTACCAAAATCACAAGTATTCCCAAACTACCGCTCCTTTTCTTCATTTTATGTAGGATGACTACTTAATACGGTTTGATCCGACGGTTGGTGTACGAGGTATTCGCTTGGGTATAAACGTTTTCGGATAAAATTAACCGTTTCTGTACACAGGATTGCAAAAGACCTGCTACTTTTGCGTCATGCAAGACCGTTACATGCAGCGTGGTGTGTCGGCATCCAAAGAGGATGTGCACGCCGCCATCAAAAACATTGACAAAGGAATTTTTCCGAAAGCTTTTTGTAAAATCATTCCCGACATGCTCGGTGGCGATCCCGACTGGTGCAACCTCATGCACGCCGATGGGGCCGGCACCAAATCGTCGCTAGCGTATCTGTACTGGCGCGAAACCGGTGACGTGTCGGTATGGAAAGGCATTGCGCAGGATGCCGTGGTGATGAATACTGATGATCTGCTGTGTGTCGGCGTAACCGACAATATTCTGCTTTCGTCGACCATCGGACGTAACAAGCACCTGATTCCGGGCGAAGTGATTGCTGCAATCATCAACGGAACCGAAGAAGTGCTGCAAATGCTGCGGAACCAGGGAATGGGAATTTACAGCACCGGTGGCGAAACGGCCGATGTGGGTGATCTGGTGCGGACCATCATTGTGGATAGCACGGTAACGGCGCGCATGCGCCGCTCCGATGTGATCAGCAACGACCGCATTGCTGCTGGCGACGTTATTGTCGGGCTGGCTTCGTTTGGGAAAGCTACCTACGAAACTGCGTACAACGGTGGCATGGGCAGCAATGGCCTTACCTCAGCCCGCCACGATGTGTTTTCGAAATACGTCGCTACAAAATATCCTGAAAGTTATGACACCAGCCTGATACCCGAAATAGTATATTCCGGAAGTCGAAAACCTACCGATCCGGTGGAGGTGCAGTACCGTGGCGCGGATGGCTCTACCGTACGCGAAACGATTGATGCGGCCCGGCTGGTATTGTCACCGACACGCACGTATGCACCGGTGATTCACGCTGTTTTGAAAGAACTGCGGAGTCAGGTACACGGTATGGTGCATTGCAGCGGCGGCGGACAGACCAAAGTGCTGCATTTTGTGGATTCGCTGCATATCATCAAAGATAATTTATTTGACCTGCCGCCGCTGTTTCAGATGATTCACGAAGAAAGCGGAACGGCCTGGCAGGAAATGTACAAAGTCTTTAACATGGGCCACCGCATGGAACTGTACCTGCCGGAAGCCCATGCCCAGCAGGTGATGGACATTTCGCGCAGTTTTAACATCGATGCGAAAATAATTGGCAGGGTAGAGCCTGCCGCTCAGAAAAAGCTGACGATTCGAAGTGCTTACGGCGAGTTTGTATATGAGAACGAATAGGTCTGAAAATCTTTTCAAACACCGGACCGTTGGCTGGCATACGAATCCATAGTCTTTCCGCAATCCAAAATAGTATCTTCCGCTAAGCCAAAACTCCATGTTTTGATGACTATCGACGATTTGAAATCGAGGCAACTGCTGCTGTTTGAATGCATTTCGGGAAGCCGAGCCTATGGCACTAACCTGCCCACATCGGATACCGACATCAAAGGGGTATTTGTGTTGCCAGAAGAAGATTTCTACGGACTCGATTATATAGAGCAGGTCAGCAATGAATCCAACGACATTGTATATTACGAATTGCGGCGGTTTGTGGAATTGCTTACCCGCAACAATCCCAATGTGATGGAGATGCTGCATTCGCCCAACGACTGCATTTTGTACAAGCATCCGCTGTTTGATCTGCTGGAGCCATCGGTATTTCTGAGCAAACTATGCCAGCAGACCTTTGCCGGCTACGCGATGACGCAAGTGCAGAAGGCCCGCGGGCTGAATAAGAAAATACTGAATCCGATGGAAGTGCAGCGAAAGGAAGTGACAGACTTCTGTTATGTGACCAGCCAGGGAAGTACGTTGCCCTTGCAAAAATGGCTTGAACTGAAAGGAATGGTTCAGGAGCACTGCGGACTGGTCAGCCTCAATCACTTACGCAACATGTACGCTTTGTATTACGATGCGACCGACGGGCTGGGCTTCAAAGGAATCGTGCAGAAAGAGACCTCCAACGAGGTGTCGCTGAGCAGTGTGCCCAAAAACCTGCAACCCGAAACGTATCTGTATTTTAATCGGGAAGGTTACTCGTCGTATTGCAAAGACTACCGCGAGTACTGGGCATGGGTAGAAAAACGCAACGATGAGCGGTATCAGAACACACTCACGCACGGCAAGAACTACGACGCCAAAAACATGATGCACACCATCCGGCTGCTCGAAATGGCGGAAGATATTGCGACGCAACACAAAATCATTGTGCGGCGCCCCAACCGGGAATACCTTTTGCAGATTCGTCGGGGGGAATTCAGTTACGAAGAGCTGGTTGCGTTGGCCGAACAGAAGATCCGTACCATCGAAGCCTTGTTTGCCGTCGCCAGCCTTCCCGACCAGCCTGACTGGACAAAAGTCAATAAATTGCTGGTAAATCTTAGGCGGCAATGGTATCGCAGGTGAATCCGGATTCTCATAAGTGAAAATAAAATCGATTCAACTAGCAGAAGAATTGTCTGTAATTTCTCAAATTTGTAGCCATCGTACATAAAAGTTACATGTAAGCTGCTGAATAGTAGGGTTTTTCGTTTGGTAGAGATACTATTTCTTTATATTTGCTTTCGGATGAGGCATCCATAAGAATTGTTGCAAATCGTGCAAAAACAATACATCAACCAATTGAAAATTGAGTAACTCAAGTAGCGTTTTTTCGTTACAGACAGAACATTTATTCCCTGTATTTATTATTCAGAAAGCGTTGGCTCTCAATGCATAGATGTTTACTTTCTCGTTGTTGTTAAACTAACAAGTATGAATGCTGCTGATTTTGACCGTCAAGAAAAACAAGTCCGTAATTTGCGTGCTACCTTAGCTGTTGTGATTGCCAAGCTGAGGCTCAACAAAACTCAGGAAGAAGGAGAGGTGAATCAGAGCCATTTTGTAAGCAAAGAAGGACTGATCAAGTACATTCAGAGTCTGATTATTCAGGCCATGGAAGGAAACGATACAATCGAAATTCCTGAATTCTTTTACGACCGATCCGAATTAGGCAACTATTCCTTGCTCAAACAAGCCCTGTCCACTGCGCTGACCGGCTTGCAACGACTTGCCTACGACAAACACCTGACCCTCGATGGCATTTACCGCGACCTGATGAGCAGCCTGCGCGAGCTGGAAGTGTAGTTTGTGGTTATCAATTATCTTTTTCTGTTTTTACATAAGGCAATGTCTTCGCTAATTTTTGGGTAACAAACTGCTGAATTTTTTCGCTGTCTTTCAATACGGCTCTGCATCGCCAGATGGCTTCAGAGTGGCTGTTATCATAAATACGCAAATCAAAATCAGTATCTGTTGATTTAACAGAACCAACTACGAAGAAGCCCGTTGTACTTAACAACAAAACATTGCTGGCTGCGGAAACATTTTTTCGCCTTTGCTGAGTAAGTGTTCTCCCCGTTACCACCGCATCAACACCAAGTTGACGACACAATTCTTCTTTAGGTAATCTCACAATTTCGTCAGGTGTAATACCTGCTTGTTGTAAGAGGTTATTTGTACTCTCAATGGACAAAATCCTCGCTGAACATTCTTTCTGCTGAAGATAGTTGTACAACATGGCTTGCAATTCATACCCTTTGTCATAAAGTTGTTTTCTGAAATCATTAATATCTAGATCTTTTGGTCGGTAGCCTCCTGCAACACTCACTTCGATCGGGAGAATGGCAATGAGATGATGCTCTTTCAAAAGTTGTGGCGCATTTTGTTTTTGTGTACTTGATAGGGAGCACAGGCTACCAAACATAGTGTTACTGCCAGGCATAAAGCCGATTGCATTAATTTCACTAAGATGAAAGGGTGGGGGTTTTTCATTGGTGAGAGACACTATTTCTTTTTTCTTTGCATAAAAAAGCCCTGAGAGAATTTTCTTTCAGGGCTTTTGAGTTATCACGTCAGATGTATTTTATTAGGCTTTGCCAGCGTTAAGCTCGTCCTGTAGTTTTTTGAGCTCATCCATTTTGCCATCACGCGCCAATGCGGCTTGTTGTGGCCAGGTAGTAGCATCGTGAACTTTGAAACGAGAACCGGCAGCATCCATAATTTCTTCAATCTTGGCAGGCTCGGTAGCGGCCAGTTGCGCAAAGGTAGTGATACCGGCGTTGTTCAATAACTCAGCGATTTTCGGGCCAATGCCTTCGATAATCACCAGGTCGTCGCCAGCTACAGCGGTAGCTGCAGGCGTTTCTGCCGGTTTGGTCGCTTTGGTTTTGGCAGGAGCCGCTTTCTTAGTCGCCTCGGTGCTTTTGCCAGTAACTACGGCATCTACCACCGCTTTGAACGCTTCCGGATGGTTCATGGCCAGATCGGCCAGTACTTTGCGGTTCAATTCGATTTCGGCTTGGGCGAGCTTGCCCATGAAAACCGAATACGACAGACCATGTTCGCGGGTAGCGGCGTTGATACGCTGAATCCACAGGGCACGGAACTCTCTTTTCTTTTGCTTGCGGTCACGGTAAGCATACGTCAGACCTTTCTCGATTTTGTTTTTCGCAACGGTCCAAACGTTTTTTCCGCGTCCCCAGAAGCCCTTGGCGAGCTTCATCATTTTTTTGCGGCGGGCACGGGCCGCCACAACGTTGACTGATCTTGGCATAGTAAAGTAAAAACTTGTTTTTTGATGGTAGGCGACCTGTCAAGGCAGGTGCTTGGGGCCTGACATCGGGTGAAACATACAACCGGTTTTTCTAGAATAAGAAAAACCAATACAATCAGATAACCAGCAGAGCTTTGATTCTCGGCATATCGGCATCACTTACCAATCCGGCATGGCGCAGGTTACGCTTGCGTTTGGTGTCCTTTTTTGTCAGGATGTGATTTTTGTAAGCGTGTTTACGCTTGATTTTGCCGGTACCCGTAATCTTAAATCTCTTTTTAGCTCCGGAAATAGGTTTAATCTTCGGCATTTTGGTAAAGAGTTAAGTTTGAAATAACGTGACAACTCAAATAAGCCTGCAAAAATAGTGTTTTTTTCGATACAAAAACCGTTACTTTTATTTTTTTTTCTTACAGATCCATAGAAAAGTTCAGGGTTCCGGGTACAATGTTCATGGCTTGTGTGCCTATAAACACCGGACCCGGAACCCTGAAGAAAATAGTATCCGGTCAGATCATAAACCTGGGTTTGGTACGCTATACTTATTTTTTTGGCTTGGGCGCCAATACCACAATCATCCGCTTGCCTTCGAGCTTGAGCGGAGCTTCGGGCTTACCCAAGTCGTCAAGAGCGGCGATGAAACGTTGCAATACATCCTGCCCGCGTTCTTTAAACACAATGGCACGGCCTACAAATTGCACATACGCTTTTACTTTTGCGCCTTCCTTCAAAAAGTTCTGGGCGTGCTTAAGTTTGAATTCAAAATCGTGGTCATCGGTATTAGGACCGAAACGAATTTCTTTTACGATTACCTTCTGAGCTTTTGACTTCAGTTCTTTCTGCTTCTTCTTTTGCTCATACTTGAATTTTGAGTAATCGACAATTCTGCAGACGGGCGGGTCGGCATTGGGAGAAATCTCAACCAGATCCAGATTCTCGGCTTTGGCCATTGCCAAGGCTTCCTGAATGGTGTAAATACCCTGTTGGACGTTTTCGCCCACTACCCGCACTTTGGGGGCTCTGATGTAGCTGTTAATCTTGTAAGGTTCCTCGACTCTCCCCCGAGGACCCATGGGTCTTTGTGGTCTATTGATGTTTACCTCCTGTTGTTTTAGTTAATAATGGATTAGTAAGCGTTGAACAGATTTTTGTCATCAGAGGTTTCGTTTGTTTACCATTTATTTATCCGGAACGAAACTTTTGGATGCGCTTCCCTGTACAATGCTGCTGACCTGCATTCGGGCAATGTCTGAATGACTGGCGGAAAAATAATCAATTGTGTGGGAAAAATAAAATACCTTGTTCAATATTTTATGTAATATTTTACGAGAAATGGATGTTTGATTGCCGTATTTTTTTTCAAACTTTCAGACCGGAGATTCTGTCACTCAACCATCTAGCCATTAGCCGATCATGCAGGATATACCCATGACAAATTCTTCACCCGTAAAAGCGATTCAATGGCGGTTGATAGCAGCCTTGCTTGCGTCATTTGTTGCAGGTTTGGTGATGATTTATTTTTTATTGGTTGTGCCCGAACAACCCATGCTCGGAAGTGCGGACATGGTGGATGGTAAAGATTCGATTCCCGTGGGAATCCAGCGGCTGCTGAAGGCATATCCGGAGCATCTGGTGGGAGCTACGGCTAACTCGCTGGTTTGGAAAGACGGTACCGCAATGCCTTACGATGATGGAATTGCCAACAAAGATTACCACGCCTTGCTGGCAAATCCGGACCTGGAAGACCAGATGCGAAAAGCCTATACCAAAGGTCGGGATTTCCCTGACCCGACGCGCGATGGAGCCGATACGAGCAAAGCTTCGTATACGCCTTTTTTTGAAAAAATGTACGGCACTACACGCGATGACGTCTTCAAAAACTTGCGCATCATCCGCTGGTTGCCCAAAACACAAAATCTCAAAATGTATGTTACGACGGTTAATGGCATCGATAAACGATTGAAGGCCATTTCCGATGAATTGGAAAGCCGCCCCGACTTGTTAAAATACGTACGCAATCCGGGTGGTACGTTCAACTGGCGTACCATTCGGGGATCAAGCCGGCGCAGTGCCCACAGTTTTGGCATTGCCATTGATTTGAATATCCGTTACGCCGATTTCTGGCTGTGGGACAAAGACCTGGGCCGTCCACACAAATACCGCAACCGCTATCCAATGGAAATCATTGAGATTTTCGAAAAGCATGGGTTTATCTGGGGAGGCAAGTGGTATTACTACGATACGATGCATTTCGAATACCGTCCCGAACTGCTGGTGGAACTGGATAGCTTGCAGTGATTTTCCGCGATTTCTCATCAAAAGAACAACAGGGAGATTTTGGCCTTCTGACTGATACTATTTTATTATGAATGCTGAGCTTTTCTTCGGCGCAGCTTCAGTCCGTAATCGGAGTAGCCGCCAACAAACGCGTTGTTCGGCCAACCCACCAGCTTGCAAAAAATAGTGCGCAGCCCTAGTCTGGGGCTGCGCACTATTCTGGATCTATCATTGGAGAGCAGGCTACACGTAAAAAACTTAGGGTTTCTTGCTTTCGGCGGCCTTGGCGTCTTTCTCCTTGCCAGCCAGCTCCTTGAGGAACTGCTTCTGGTCTTCCCGCAGCGTGGGGTAGGCAATGCCCAGCTGCTCCAGGTAGGTGCCGTATTTGGCTGGATTGTAGTAGGTTTTTTTCATCTGGGTCCGGTACTGGGTCATAATCTTTTCGTTGAGCTCGATGGCCGGCTTGTCCTTCTCTGAAATCAATGGCTCGTACTTGATTTCCTTGGTCTGCTCTTCTTTGTAATACTTCCACGCATCGGCAATGATCTGCGGCTGGGTCAAAAGGTCCAGCAGCGTCAGCGCCTCGGCCTTGGCACCGGCGGTGACGCCCTTGTGGGCAATCGGGGTGGCCATGGCAATTGCGTTAGACCAGTGGTGGCCGGGCAAGCCGGGCATATTGGCCGGATAACGCAGCACCACCGTGGGCACCGACCAGGATATGTCGGCGATGTCATCCGAACCCCCGCCCAACGAGAAGGTGACCGGTTTTTCCAACGAGTCCAGTTTGGTGGCCAGCCCCTTGACCTCGGGGGCGTTCATTTCTTTCTGGGTAGCCTTGGCCAGCATCTGGTCGGCCTCGCTCCAGGCTGGCAAACCCACCCGCCGGATGTTTTCATACATGGCCTGGGCAATGGGACGGTTGAAGTGTCCCGGCCAGGCCGAGCCCAGCACCTGGTAGCTCACCTTGGTGCCGGTCATCATCGCCGCCCCGTTGGCGATTTGGATGCCAGATTCGAACAGGGCGCGGATCTTGGGATAGGTCCGTTCGCGGAAGTAGTACCACACGCTGGCCTTGGAAGGGACCACGTTGGGCTGGTCGCCCCCGTCGGAAATCACGTAGTGGGAGCGTTGGGTGGGTTCCAGATGCTCGCGCTTGAAGTTCCAGCCGATGTTCATCAGCTCGACCGCATCCAGGGCGCTTCTGCCCCGCCAAGGGGCTCCGGCCGCATGGGCGGCTGCCCCTTCAAAGTTGAACTTGACCGAAACCAGACCGTTATTTCCGGCATCGCCCCAGGATACGGTCAGGTTGTTGCCTACATGTGTGAAAATGCACGCGTCCACATCCTTGAAGTAGCCATCTCGGATATAATAAGCCTTGGTTCCGACCAGTTCCTCAGCCACCCCAGGCCAGAGCATGAGCGTGCCGGGAAGCTTTTCGCGTTCCATGACCTTTTTCAGGGCCAGCACGGCGGTGATGTTCAGCGGCACGCCCGAATTGTGTCCTTCGCCGTGGCCGGGTGCCCCCTCGAGGATCGGGTCGTGGTAAGCCACGCCCGGTTTCTGGCTGGCCTTGGGAATGCAGTCGATGTCCGAGCCGATGGCGATCAAGGGCTTGCCCGAACCCCACTTGGCAATCCAGGCGGTGGGGATGCCGCTGATGCCCATTTGCACACTGAAGCCGTTCTTTTTGAGTATGTCGGTCAGGTAGCGTGAGGTTTCCGTTTCCTGGAAGCCCAGCTCGCCGAAGGAGAAGACCATGTCGTTCATCTGCTGGGTGAATTTGGCGTTCCTGTCGATCTCACCGATGAGCTCGGCTTTCAGCAGGTCGAGTTTCTCAGCGCTGATGATTGGACTGCTTTGTGCCCACACACATACTGGCAGGCACCCAAGCAGGAGGAGTAATTGCGTAATCTTCTTCATAATTAAGGATGGTTAGGTTTTCGGTTGTGGATAGATACTATTTGTCACTTATCGGAATAAGCGGTTGATCTGATTGAGAATTCTCAATGTGTTTTCGGAAATAGCAAGCTGGCAAAAGCCAAAACCTATGTTATTTCTGTGCACTTTCCCACGAACAACGATCGGCATCCAGCCAATCGTAGCCTGACTCGATGGGAGCGCCATCGGGAGGCGTGAGAGGCGAGGTCACATTCAACTCCTTGCTGTTGACGTCAAACCCTTTCAGTTGGTCCAGTGCAAAGGTGTAATGGGCTTTCCAGGCCGGATCGGCAGCTTTGAACGCATTGGAGGCAAGCCATATTTTCAACTCGTTGATTTTCAACGTGGCTACAGCTCTGGCCTGATCGGAGGCTTCCTTGTTGGTAGCCAGCATCATCAATTGCTTCAATACCAGATTGTTGACGGTTCGGCTTACTTCGCCCAGATAACTGCCTTGCGGTGGGGTTTTCCAGGTTTTGGCGATAGTATTTTCGATGATTGCATCCAGTCCGGGCAAGGACGGATCAATGGCGTGCTGACTGACAAGTCGCGATGCCCGCTCGGGATGGAGCAGGAAGCGTAACGTCATGCCTGCGGCGGCTTCCGGTGGTCCGAGCGGATCAAACGTAAGGCCGGTGCGACGCTTGAACACTTCGCGTGGATTTTCGTCGTATCCAAACGGCCGGGGTGGAATCAGTTTCAGGATTCGTTCCGGAACGGCCAGATTCTCCGGTTTCAACGTAGCAAGCAAGGCATTCAAGGCGCGCGTTTGTTCGGCGGCGGCTACCGGTTCGTATATCTTTTGTCCGTCGCCCCGGGCGGCATAGGTATACACAGCACCGCCCACTACTTTGGCAGCGGCTTCGGTCTGGTAGCGATGAAACATGTACACTGGCACCAGTACTTCTTCCAGGGTTGCCATTGGGGTGCCTATCGGGATTTTTTTTTCCGAGAAGTTGTCCATCGCGATTTTGCGAACCTGCATGACGCGGTTCAGTTCGTCGACGGCATTGGTGCCGTTGTCCCACAGATGAGTGCCGGGGTGGGCACTTCCTTCGGGCCGCGCATCCTGATCACTCAGGAAATACAGACCTTTGGCAATGTAATCGGACAGTATTTTGTCCAGGCCTTTCTTTTCGTCCGTTCCGTCCGGAAAATCCTGGTAGGCATAGGTTACCGCTACTTTGTCCCATTCGCCAATGCCGGTTGCGTAGGCATTCGACAAGTCCAGTTTGCCGTCTTTGATTTCGACCTGCGGATGCGGGTAATCCATCACCGATGCCCGGTTGTTGATGCTGGCGATGTAATTGTGCGGCAAACCTAACGTATGTCCGATTTCGTGGGCCGACAACTGCCGGAGGCGGGCCAGGGACATTTGCATCAGGGCTTCCGATACCGGTTTCCCTTCTTCATAAGCGGCCACCAATCCCTGGGCAATCAGAAAATCCTGCCGTACCCGCAACGATCCCAGTGCCACTTTCCCTTTCAGGATTTCGCCGGTGCGCGGATCAATTACACTCGTGCCGTACGACCAGCCCCGTGTAGAACGATGCACCCATTGCACCAGGTTGTACCGCACATCCATCGGATCGGCATCGGGTGGGAGCAGTTTCATTTGAAAGGCGTCTTTGTAACCGGCGGCTTCGAATGCCTGATTCCACCAGGCGCCGCCTTCCATCAAGGCCGACCGGATCGGTTCCGGCACACCCGGGTCCAGGTAATAGACAATCGGTTTCATCGACTCACTGACAGGGGCTTTCGGGTCTTTCTTTTGCAGATTGTGGCGAATGATGTATTTTTTGGAAATCGGTTCGCTGACAGCGGTGGCGTAGTCAAAATACGAAATGGGAATCATGCCGGAACGCGGATCAAAGGCTCGCGGCTGGTACGAACCCAACTCGGGCAACTGCACAAACGAATGGTGCTGCCGCATGGTGACAGCCGTGGGCGTGGGGGCGACCTGTTGCAGGTACTGGCCGGGATTATCGCCGGTTAGGGTGATGATGGTTTCGACCTCCGTATTCTGGGGGAAGTTCTTGGTGCTGGGCAGGTAAAAGGCGCATCGGCTGGCATCGAGACGGTAGTTTCCTTGCCGTGTGCGGCTGATGCCCTGAATGGCACCCACGGCGTCCTGTAAAAAGAAGCCTGTGGCATCGACGAGCACTTTGCCGTTTTCTTCAGCCGCTACTTCAAATCCCCAATGGACTGATTGCGCAAAGGATTCGGTTACGGCTTTTTGTTCCTGCGGGTCGTTGCTGACGGCGCGGTAAGCGTAGTTGGGTTCGATGAGCAGCACTTTGTTGCCGCTGCGCTGAAATTTAACCACATGCTCCTGTCCGAGGCGTCCCCGGTCCAGCCCGATGTCATTGGAGCCCACGCCCGACTGCAAGGAGGCATAATACAGAATCTCTTTGTCGAACTGGTTGATTTCCAGCCAGATTTTGCCTTTTTGGGCGTCCCAGTAGAAAGGAATGAATCCGTCGCGTCGTTCGGCGCCGGCCGTTGCCGAGGCGATGGGAGAGGGGCTTTCGGAAATAGTACCTTTTTTTTGTGCAAAACCTGCCTGAATGCAAAGGCAGACTACCCACACGGCGAGTAGAAGTTGTTTCATGGAAGTTGGATGGTTTGTAATTGGTTTCCAGGCAATCTACATTTTTTACCTGAGAAATGCGACCTTTCCAAATTCCAAAAATGAGCGAAGTTTTAGAATTTATTTCGGATGGAGTTTACAGCAACCATTTTTTGTATGGCATTCCAGCCAATCCGAAAAATAGTATCTTTTTCAATGCCAAAGCCGGCTTTTACAGTTTGATTTTCAAACCCATTTCTTTTTTCATGACTAGCAAAGCCTCGGCGTTGCCGCGGGCATCGTCAACCGGATGGTGGGTGTGCGTGGTCTTGCGCAGGTGCTTGAAATTTTTAAAGGTGTCTTTTTCCATGCCTTTGTACAAGCTGCCCAGATTGTACGAACTGTGCCCGAACGGATTGCTGCCCAGAAAATGATGGAAGTACCAGCACACAAACATCCAGTCGAAACCGTTGTTGTCGCTGATGAAAATAGGCCGGTCGCTACAAACGGATTTGATCCACTCCTGAAAGCGGATCATGACCTGCGCCGGATCGTCGAATTGGAGGGTTTCTTCGCGGCTGTGACCGGATACAGCCAGGGCTTCGGGAATAAATTTTTCGGATATGGGTCGGAACTGCCCATAAAACGTTTGATCCAGCTTTTCATTGACAAGCACTGCTCCCAGTGAAATCATTGAGTAGTCGCCAGGAATGGGTCCGTCGGTTTCGACGTCGACCATGATGTATGCCATAGACGGATGGGTTTTTGATTTTCTAAAGATACTATTTTCATTCGAAGTTTTTCAGCCTTTGGCCGGTGTGCTTTTGCTAAGCGCAGGAGTAGGACTGTGAACTTCTCCGAAAATAGTATCCTGGAAAAACCGAAAAACCCGGCATCAATACAATGTTTTGGTTACGTGTACTTCTTCCGCAATGAATGCCCGCAAATCTTGGTTTAGCTGGTCGCGGTCGGTATAGAAAAGTCCGTGTGGTGCCCCGCTATAAACCTTATAATGCGAATGCGGTATCAACTTTGCGCTGCGTTCACCAGCAGATTCAATGGGCACTGTTTTGTCACTGTCTCCGTGAATCACCAGCGTGGGCACGTGGATATACGCCATGTCAGACCGGAAGTCGGTTTCGGCAAAGGCATGCGCACATTGCAGCGTAGCTCTGGGCGACGCCAGTGACGCCAACATTTGTGACCAGTCCAGGAATTCCTGGCTGACCGGATGGCTGACCAGGTTGACACCGTAAAACTGCTTGCCAAAATCGCTCAGAAAACCCGGACGGTCTTTTTTAAGATTTTCCAGTATCTCATCAAAAACACTTTTGGCAACTCCATCCGGATTGCCGTCGGTTTTGAGCAGATACGGTGTCACCGCACTGATGAGTACCGTTTTGGCTACACGTGCCCCACCGTGCCGGCTGAAATACCGCGCTATTTCGCCACCGCCCATCGAAAAGCCCACCAGTGTGACATCTTCCAGCTCCAGCTCGTCGAGCACATACTTCAAATCATCTGCCAATGTATCGTAATCATAGCCATCCCAGGGCTTCGACGACTTGCCGAATCCTCGGCGGTCATAGGCAATGCAACGCAGGCCGTAGTGTGGCAATTCGGTTATCTGGTATTCCCACATCTCGTGGCTCAGCGGCCAGCCATGAATAAAAACGACTGGATTGCCTTGTCCCCAATCCTGGTAAAATAAGTTGACCGGCTGGCCTGAAGAATCAGTTCCTGCTTTAATGTAACTCATAGGGTTGTACATTTTAGGTGACAAATGATTTAATGAACGAAAGGCTGGTAAAAAAATATGCCTGCTTTGTGAATGCAAAGCAGGCATGTCCGAAACTGTAATCCGCTTGTTGTCAATGGCTCATGGCATATTGTTCGCGTTGGAATCCGTCGGCCCGGTCCGGGTAGTGGTGGCTGCGGCATTGTCGCGCAACGGCCCATTCTGATCGGGTCGGTAACCCGGCTCGGTATGCAAGGTTACCGGTTCTTTGGTTACATCGTCTTTGGGGCCGCGGGTGAACCGGCCCGACAGCAATGCCCATCCGATGAACCCAACCAAAAGGACGGCTATTATGATCAATTCGACTCCCATGATTGTCCATGTTTAAAGTATACAATTGAGCCAACCACAACTTTTCTGGTTTGCCCTGGCTTTCACGGGAAGCGGTGAAAAATCCATGCCATCCGAGCCCGGTTTTGTCAAACTGCATTGCGCCTTTGTTTGCCTATGGAAGAACAGCAGAATAGCGGCAAAGGCTATGCCTTGCCACGGTACCTGGTGAAGCACCTGGATCGGGAGGAATGAGTTTTGAGCAAAGGGAGGTCGTTTATACCTGGACAGCGGCCATAAATTCAAGTATCCGGTGGTAGAGCAGGTTGTCCGGTTTTTCCATCTGGGTGATCATTTGCGAGTGGCTTTTTCCGGGTATGCTTTCGTAAGAGTACGAAATGCCCTCTTGCTTGAGTTGTTCAACAAACAAAGCATTGTCCTGTAGCAGGAACGGATAGGAATGGCTGCCGGTAAACACCAAAAACGGGCACGCGGCTGCCGACAGGAAACGAACCGGCGAAAGTTTGTCCCATGTTTTTTCGTGGCGGGTAAAAATCTGCTCGATGTAATGGACATATGCCGTGCCGTATTCCCGGATAAACCGCCCGATGTTCAGTCCAAAAGCGTCGATCAGGATACAACCTTTGATGGCCGAAGCGGGCCGCAGGGTATGGTAATCGGCATCAAGGGTGACCAGCGCCGCCAGGTGCCCGCCGGCAGAGTGCCCGGACAGGTAGATCCGGTTGGGATCGCCGCGGTAGTTCTGAATGTTGGCGTACGTCCACGCAACGGCTGCGGCGCAGTCTTCGGCCATTTTGTCAACAGTGACCAGGTTTCCCAACCGGTAGTTGATGATAACCGTCACCACGCCTTTGGCCGCAAAGTGAGTTCCCAAGAGGGAATACAATTCTTTGCTGCCACTCATCCACGTACCGCCGTGAATAAACACAAGCACCGGAAACAAAGGGTCGACTTCGGTAAACGAAGGGATATAGACATCCAGCAGGTGCTTTTTTGAGTGGTACTCGGCACTGCCGGGTTTGATGTAGGATATGTTTTTCTTAGCTGGCATAAATCGACTTTGCTCTTTCTTTTATACTTTGCTCTTTCTTTTATAAGGCCAGGCCAGGCGTTTAAGTTCACTGCACAAGCCGTCGGTTACCGGGTTTTGCCTTTCGAAAAGATACTATTTTCCAAACGTATGGTAGTCTAAATGCCTGACTGTTAAGTGAGAAAGAAAGTCAACAGATGCGAGGATTGTTTGTGCCGATGGGTAGGAACAGTGGCGCTTTGCGGGAGGGTATAGGTTTGGTAGAGGTTTTGCCACTAACTTAACGATCAACAAAATATGAAATCTTTTTCAGTCCCTCGCATAGGAACGGCTGCCTTCGTAGTTGGAAGTATACTGGGAACGTACTTTTGGAGCGGCCCCCGTAATCGCAAAAGCCGCAACCAGGTTTTTCGGAAACAGCAGAAAAAACTGGATAAAAACCTGATTGCGCCGGCCAACGCCACCTTTGGTGTGGTGTGGCCGGTGATTTACCTCGGAACCACGGCCTTGGCCGTTCATCAGGCACTGCCCAACCAGCAGGACAATCCGCGTTACCAAAAGGCAATGCCTTGGTTTTGGGTGAGTTATGGGCTCAATGCCTTGTTTGGCTACTACTTTTCGTCGGGAGACAAGTTCAGCCGGGTGGCTGCTGGAATAACGACCCTGGCCACATTACCGCCTGCCCTAGGCTTGCACCGTGCCCTGGAAATTGGTACCACCCAACCTCCCCAGCCCGAACGTACCTTGCAGAAGGCCGTAAGTCTCTATGCCGGATGGGTAACGGCCGCTTCGGTGGTGAGTACCAGCAACCTGCTGCTTGAAGCCGGCTACAAGCCGACCCGCCAACAGGCGGTTCCGCTTGCGGAGACCGTCTTGGGCCTGACCGGTGCCTTGGGTGCAGGAGTTGCCCGCCAGCTCAACGATCCGTATTACATGCTCCCGTTTGCCGCGGCTTTTACCGGCATTGCTGCCAAACAATACAATAAGAAGCCCTCCGTTGCCGGTGTGGCCGGAGCATTGGCAGTGGCAACACTGGCTTGGGCAGGTATACAGCTGTGGCGCAATTACCGGAAGAATGCCGTCACGAAAAGCACCTATGCTTTGCCCGAAGACAACCCGCAAGTAGCTGACACCCAAACGGAATTGGTGCAAACCGGTGCTGCCGTCGATATTCCATGAAGGATTACTTTGTTGAAAACACAAACCCCCCGCAGTAAGCAGGGGTTTTGTATTTTCGAAAGGTGCTCTTTCCGGTTGGTCTGATGCAATGTCTGCGAGAAAATCTTACCGGCGTATGACTTTGTGCGTACCAAATGGTTTTCCGTTCGCGGTCACTCGGATCATATACACGCCGGGGTGCAATGCCTGTACGGGGAGGTCTTCGGGGATGTTCCGCCAGATGAACGTGTGCGTAATGAGCTTCCGGCCGAGCAGATCGTACGTTTCGGCAGTTACCGGGGTACTGGCTGGCTGGTTTTCCAATCGCAACTGCAATGTATTCGTAAACGGACTGGGATAGAACGTGGCTTTGGTTCGTTGCGAGGGGTCTTCGGCAGCCAGCACATCACAGACACCGGGCATGTTGCTGTCCAGCCAGTCCAGGCGGGTGGTCCACCATTCTTTCAGATAATCCACCTCGCCTTTGTAACTACCGGTAACTTTGGCATTGGGCCACACATACTGACTCAGGATGGGCCAACGCTGGTAGTTGCGTGCCTGTGGCTCGCTGAGAGCCGTGGCCATCGAATCAATGAAGTGCATCACCGAGTCGGTATGCAATATATCTTTGCGCAGGGTAAGCCAACGGCATTTCGCGTCATTTTTATATACCTGATCGTCAAGCAGCCGTTCCCACCAGAAAGGCACCAGCTTAGAATCACTCGGAAATGAATAGTTCATCTGATACATCCAACGGTCGGTGCGGTTGCCATCGTAGTAATCAGCGTTTCCCTGCGAAATGTTGTAGTCCCAGGCTGGTCCTATGGTCAGTCGGCCGCCCTTGCTGTCTTTGTCCTTATACATGTAGGTACTGAGCCGGTAGCCGTCCACATTAAATACCGATTCGGTCAGGATGAAATAGTCGACAAACGAAGCCGGATTGATGTACTTCCGGTAGCCCTTGCTTACATCTGCAAAATCGTTGCTGCGCAGGTTGGTTTCAAACGTATTCATGAATGTGCGGATGTATTGTTCCTGCGCGGCGGTCATATCGTCGTCCCGGGCGGGAGTGTGTAGCTCAGGATAGACATACAAAAAGCTGATTTTCTGGCCCCGGTTTTGTCCGTTTGGAAGGTATGGCGGGTAATTGGAATCAAAACCACCCGTCCAGGTGCCAGTAGTCTTATCAATTTTTAGTATGTAACCTCCGGTCACATCATCGCCGGTATTGTCTGTAGATTTTAGTTTGGAAACATTCACCCGGTTGGCATCGCGTTTTACCTTTTCGAGTAGTACATATACGCCTTTGTAGTCACCATTGATCACCACTTCGCAATAGCGATAGCGAGAAGCATACCAGCCCATCTTTTGGGCCAGCCGGTAGGCAATGACATCCCGCATCAGTGTTTTGTCGCTGTACGGCGCGTACAATATCCAGTCGCTTTCTTCGGGCATTCCTAGTAACGAAACCTTCCGGTCGGCAGAAGTATTGGCTGACTCGCGGGTTTCAAAACCGTAGGATTTTTTCGGATAGCTTTGCGAACTGGAGCCTCTGATTTCAATGGCGATCTTTCCATTGTATTGGTTCCACGGATCGGTTATCTTGTTGCCAGTGCCGGTTCCGTTGGCAATAATCCCCATGTCGGCTACAATTTTCGGGTCGTCCTTGATTTCCTGCCCGTTGGTATTGATGATTACAATAGGCAGTGTGCTTGATGTAAACGACTGGGCTATAGAAGCTTTTACGAGGGAAATGACCAAACTGACGCCAAGGATGCCGGATCGTATCGTTTGTTGCATGAAGGTTTCGGAAAAAATGACCACGTTAGGTAAAAACAGAATTCTATAAAAGTATAAAAAAACCGGCAGAAAAGTAAAAATGTTTAATTGAAAGTTGAAATAGTACAAACCACTGCAAGGAGTGGCCTTTGCTTGGAGAAAGCTTGCCAAATCAGCATTCGGCCGTACCTGCCAGACCGGGCTGGCTTGCCGATTTTATTTTGAAAATACGATTTTCCATCCCAATTTTAGAGTCCAGCCAGCTTCTCTGCAATATTCATCACAAACCCTGCCTTATGAAGATAAAATCATGTATTTGCACAGTGCTGCTGGGCGTATATTTCACCGCCGCTGTTGCCCAAAAGCCGGCCAAGAAGGAATCCGCTGCCGCTCCAGTCAACTATACCAAAGCGTTTCAGGCTATGAAGTGGCGCAACATCGGTCCGCACCGGGGAGGTCGTTCCGTGGCCGCTAGTGGTGTGGTACAGAATCCGCTGGTTTATTACGCGGGCTATACCGGTGGGGGTGTATGGAAAACCGAAGACGCGGGTGTATCGTGGAAGAACATCTCCGACGGTCATTTCAAGACCAGTTCTGTCGGAGCCATCAGCGTCTCAGAATCTGATCCGCTGACCGTGTATGTGGGCATGGGCGAACACGCCGTGCGTGGGGTGATGACTTCGTATGGTGACGGTGTATACAAATCCACCGACGGCGGCCAGTCTTGGGCGCACCTGGGTCTGGAAAAGACGCGTCACATTGCGGCTGTCCGCATTCATCCGCAAAATCCGGAAATTGTGTATGTCGCCGCGCAAGGAGCCCTGCACGGGAAAAGTTCTGAACGTGGCGTGTACAAATCTACTGACGGAGGCAAGACCTGGAAAAAAACGCTGTATGTGGATGAAAATACCGGTTGCGCCGACCTGAGCATGGACATGAACAATCCGCGGATTCTGTATGCGGCCATGTGGGAATACATGCGGTATCCGTGGCAGGTAAAGAGTGGCGGCAAAGGATCAGGGCTCTACAAATCTACCGACGGCGGCGAAACCTGGACCAAACTAGACAAAGGCCTGCCCAAAGCCATGGGAAAAATGGGCATTTCAGTTTCAAGAGCTAATTCCAGCAAGGTATACGCTGTCATCGAGTCTGACTCCCGGACTGATAAGGGTGGGGTGTACGTCTCCGGTGATGGTGGCAAAAGCTGGACACAAACCACCAAGAACCGCTACACTGTGCAACGGGCGTGGTATTATACCGAAATCTTTGCCGATACACAGAACGAGAACGTGGTGTATGTGCTTAACGTTCCCATGCTGAAGTCGATTGATGGCGGCAAGACATTTTCCCCTGTTTCCGTGGCCCACGGCGATACGCATCATTTGTGGATTCACCCTGCCAACAGCAAGAATATTATTCTGGCCGACGATGGTGGCGCTACCATCAGTTTCAACGGCGGACAAACCTGGTCGATTCAATACAACCAGCCCACGGCACAGTTTTACCGGGTCAACGCCGACAACCGGTTTCCGTACCGGGTTTATGGCGGGCAGCAGGACAATACGTCGGTAATGATCGAAAGCCGCAACACCTACGGAGGCGGCATTACCGAAAAGAACTGGACGGCCTCTGCTGGTGGCGAAAGTGCTTTCATTGCCTTTAATCCCAACAATCCGAGATACGTATTCGGCGGAAGTTACCAGGGTACCATCGCTGTGCTGGACCAATACGCGCAGGACGAAAAACCGGTGATGGAATATCCCATGCAATACCAGGCCCAGAAGCCGAGGGATATGAAGTACCGTTTCAACTGGAATGCACCGATCCTTGCGTCCATGCACGATACAACTACCTATTACCATGGCGGAAACCGCCTGTTCCATACCACCAATCTGGGCCAGAGCTGGGAGCCGGTTTCTCCTGACCTGACGCGAAACGATACGGCCAAGCAGGGCTTGGGCGGCTTTCCGTATACCAATGAAGGTGCCGGTGGCGAAAACTACAACACCCTTATGTACATTGCCGAATCCAGGCATGAAAAAGACGTCTTGTGGGTGGGAAGCGACGACGGTCTGGTGCATCTGACCAGAGACGGCGGCAAAACCTGGACCAATGTCACTCCCAAGGAGTTGGGCGAAACCATCATCAATTGCATTGAGGTATCACCGCATGACAAAGCAACGGTTTACATTGCCACCACCCGCTATAAGTTCAATGATTTTGCTCCTGCCATTTACAGGACCAAAGACTATGGTAAAACCTGGACAAAAATCGTGACCGGCATCGGGCCGGATGCGTATACGCGGGCAGTTCGGGAAGATCCGGTGCGCAAAGGTCTCTTGTATGCCGGCACTGAAACCGGTTTTTACATTTCGTACAACGACGGAGCTAACTGGACCAACCTGAACCTGAACCTGCCTGTTACGCCAATTACCGATCTGAAAGTGCACCAGAACGACCTGATTGCCGCTACTGCCGGCCGTTCGTTCTGGATTCTGGATGACATTACACCTTTTCAACAATTTAACGAGAAAATACTCACCGACAGCCTGTTTGTCTACAAACCCAAGGACACCTACCGCGTGACCGGACAGAGCCCGATGGATAAAGTATACGGTGAGGATGAAGAGGAAGGCGACGAAAGCGGCGAATACCTGCCTGCCGGAACCAATCCTGCCAATGGCGTCGTCATTCAGTATTACCTGCCTTCCAGACTGGATACGGCGACGGCGGTTTCGCTGGAAATCCTGGATGACAAAGGCACGTTGATCCGCAAGTTTGTCACCAAAAAAGATCCCAAATTTGTCGAGTTTCCCGGTGGGCCTCCCCGTGATCCGGTGGTGCAGACCAAAGCCGGCATGAATCGCTTTGTGTGGGACATGCGGTCGGAAACACTGCCGGCGGTGGACAGAATTTTCATTGAAGGCAGCTACCGGGGGCGCAAAGTGGCTCCGGGTGTGTATCAGGCGCGACTGAAAGTGCGTGACAAAGAACAGACGGTTTCGTTTACTATTTTGCCCGACCCGCGCATCAAAGCCACTTCGGCAGAATATGCGAAGCAGCAGCAATTGCTGATTGCCACTGAAAACGGCGTCAAGGAAATTCATACTGCCGTCAATCAGATGCGGAAGGCGCAAAGCCAGGTGAATTCACTGATTTCGCTGGTGGAAGGAATGCCCGAATACAAGATTGTAATCGATTCGGGCAAGGCGCTGGTGAAGCGGATTCAGGACTGGCAGGAATTGCTGGTGCAAACCCGAGCCCAATCGAATGACGACGTGATTAACTTTGATAACAAGCTGAGTGCCAGTTTTATATTTCTGAAAGGCGAAGCCGATGCCAACCGGCCCCAGGTGACAGCCGGACAGGAGTTTCGCCTGAAAGAAATGCAGGACGAGTGGGCCAAATACAAAACTACCATGGACAAACTGATCAACCAGGATGTGGCCGCGTTCAACCAGCTTTGCCGCAAGCTGAACATCGAGAAAGTGACCATTCCGAAATCCAAGCCTTCCACTCCTTAGTGAACCCTGTTCTGTCAGGCATACGCATAAGCATTTTGCGACAATCAATTTCAGCGGCGGGTGTCCTACCTGCCGCTTTGTTTTTATGAATAACGGGCTGCCTTCCGTACCGTGTTGTTCATAAAAACAAAATAGTATCTTTGAAAAACCTAAAACCCCCCTTGTCCTTGAAAACAAATCAACTGGTTGCTTTGCTGCTCTGCATCGGTATTGCAACGGCCGCTTGTACTGATACGGAAACCACCTCGGCTACCACGGATGGCAACACGACCGAGGTTGCCATCCCGGCCATCAACTACGGAGTGGTGGCGACCCATCCGCACGATGTAACGGCTTTTACGGAAGGCTTGCAGATGCATGAAGGAAAACTGTACGAAAGCACCGGCTCCCCCGTCGAAATGCCCCAGGCCCGTTCGCTGATTGGGGAAGTGGATTTGAAGACAGGCCAGCTTCAAAAAAAGGTGGAACTGGACCGCACCAAGTATTTTGGCGAAGGTGCCGTTTTCCTGAACGGCAGACTTTACCAGCTCACCTACACCACCAAGGTAGGGTTTGTCTACGATGCGTTGACATTCAAACCCTTGGGTACGTTTACCTTTCCGAGCAAAGAAGGTTGGGGGCTCACCACCGACGGCACACATCTGATTATGAGTGATGGTACAGCGGCCCTCACGTACCTGAATCCGCAGACCTTCCAGGTTGTCAAAACCGTTCAGGTTACCGATGACCACGGCGCACTGACCAATCTGAACGAACTGGAATATGTCCGGGGATTTATTTATGCCAATGTGTACACCACGGCAACCATTGTCAAAATTGACCCGCAGACTGGCCAGGTAGTCGGACGGATGGATTTGTCACCGTTGCAGCAGGATGCCAAAGCTAAAAATCCGAAAGCCTTGGAAATGAACGGAATCGCGTTTGACTCAACCGCCAACAGCTTGTACATTACCGGTAAATTCTGGCCGATCCTATATGAAATTAAAGTGCCTATGTAACGGGGTTGGTTGCGCAAAAATAATGTAACTTTCAGGAGAGTGCATTTTTACGTGCATTCAGCGAAACACTATCATTTCTTTACCACCTAATTACCCATTCTCATGAAAAAAACGAGTATTGGATTTGCTGTGTTGGTTCTGCTGGGAACTGCCTGTCAGCGAAATTTAGAAGTTCAAACGTCACAGAGAAATTGTCCGTTAAAAAGTGGCCTGATAAAGTTGGAAGAAGTATCAAACCACAGATACATAATAACCCCTCCCACAGAAGAAGTGGCAATTTTGGCTACCAAGAACAACGAAGTTCATTCGCTGACGCCCGGTAAGGTAGTTGTCATTGACAATCAGCTTAAACTCATGCTCGTGCAGGCAGAACACTACTGCTATGTGTACAAAAATGTAGTACCTCTGGTGCAGGTAAATGACTTTGTCGCTCCTGATCAGACAATTGCCAGATTAGTAAGAGAGGAAGACGGGCTTGGATTGCAGGTATGGAAAGATATACACAAGATACCAGCCGCAGACGTGGCTAGGATGTGTGATTGTGATTCTCAGGGACCCGTTGGGAAAAAGAACTGACATACGGTAGTCGCACAAATGGTAGGTTTGAATTGGCCAAAAGCTGCATTGGCATCTAAAAGTCAACCTCATAGAGAAATTCCAGTTGTTTCTGCTGAAAGCTTTTCGGAATGAGCGGCATCAGGCGATTCCGTAACGAAGCCAGCCAGGGCGTATCCATCTGTGACAAGCGACCGATCTGCCAGGAGGCAGTGTTTACCTGGGTGGTTCGGGCCAGCCGCTTGCGTTCAAATGCCCGAAAGTCGAGTTCCGGGGTCGCTTCTCTGCCGAGCTGATTCATCAGAACCGCTGCATCTTCAATGGCCTGGCAGGCTCCCTGACCCATGTTAGGGGTGGTGGCATGGCCCGCATCGCCCATGAGCAAAATGCGTCCAAAGGCCAGTTGTTTCAGCGGTTTGATGTCAACAATGTCGTTGTGAATCAGTTGGTTGTTCTGGGTGATGCTCAACAGATAGGGAATTGGGTCGTGGTAATCTTTGAAACATTCACGTAGGTCATCAATCGTTTTTTGCTTCATTTCCGTCGATTGGGCAGGTGCATTCAGGCAGGCATACCAGTATACCCGATTCCCCGTCAGCGGTGCAATGCCAAACCGGCCCTTCGTTCCCCACGATTCTGTAAAATTAGTCAGGTCAATCTGTGACGGATCGGCTTCGACAACCGCCCGCCAGCAGGTATAGCCTGCGTGTCGGATCGTGCTTTCTGGAATCAGTTTCTGCCGGACAACCGAATGTACCCCGTCCGCAGCCAGCAGATAATCGCCCGTTGCCGTTATACCGTCGGTAAATGTAACAGTTACGCCCGCCGAATGCTGGGTTATATCTGCACATTTCTTATTGTATACCAACGTGTTGGGTTGCAATTGACTGAGCAGGATCTGATGTAAATCGGCCCGGTGAATGGTAAAGTTATGCATGCCAAACCGCTTCACGATGGCCGCTACATCTACCATGCTTAGTACCTTGCCCCGATCCGTCAGGATCATGCCGTGAGTGAGAAGCTTGCTAGCCGGCTGAATCGCTTCGCTGACACCAATGGTTTGCAAGGCTTTCATCGCATTGGCAGCCAATACCAGTCCGGCTCCCAAAGGCTTAAATTCAGTGGCACTTTCAAAAACCTGAACAGTCAATCCTTTTTTTTGCAGGGCAATGGCCGTAGTCAGTCCGCCGATGCCACCGCCAATGATGAGTAGTTTCATAGTCGTCAGTACTTGATTTGCAGATAGATGTAAAATGCAATTAGCGAGATCAACAGACACAAAGGCGTGTAAAACCGACTGTCGTATCTGGCAAATCGCGTATGGGTGACTTTTTTGAAAAGGCCGACATAATTGAAATCGCCCACAAAGCGCAGCAAGAAAATAACCGCAATGGCAAGATTTCCATAAACGCACCATCCGGGCGAGGCAACTACTGGCGAAGTGCCTTTGTAAATGGGGCGTATGGCCCAGATAGATACGAATGCAAAGGCCAGTAAACCTATCGCAACGGCCATGGTAGCTACAAAACCGGGCTGAAACGCCGGCTTGCCGTCGATTTCCGGCACAACCTGAGACATTCCCTGGCTGGGAGATTTGCCAAGCCCACCCCAGGCCCAGTACACATGCAGGCACGCCAACAGTACAAAAATCAGCGTGTTGACGAGCTTAAACAGGGAAAACAAGGAAGTAATCATTGAGTATTTAATTTTAGAACAAATGTACTAGTTGATTTGAATAGAACAAATGTTCTAAATACTATTTTTTTCTATCTTTGTAAAAATACTATGGCTTCCAAAGCCAAACCCCGGAATGACCACGAAAGAAAAAATCCTGCAAACGGCGCTGCAATTGTTCAACGGACATGGTACCGATGCCATCACGGTGCGGCACATTGCCAAGGAGATGAATATTAGCCATGGCAATCTGTGTTACCATTTTCCGAATACGGATGCCATCATCACAGGTTTGTATCACCAGATGGTCGAACGGATGAACCAGCAGATGGCCAGCATGAGCACTACAGAGCTTACACTAGCCATGGTGCACGAAGTTTCATTGCAGACGTTTCAGGTATTTTACGACTACCGGTTTCTTATGCTGGATTTTGTGCGTATCATGCGCAGGATCCAGGAGGTCAAGTCTCATTACCAGCAACTGATGCAGCAGCGCCGGCAGCAGTTTATGTGGATTGTGAAAGCATTGGTTGCCAGTAGTTTGCTGAAACCCGAGCAGTTTCCGGGGCAATTCGACGCTTACCTGATGCAGTCCTTTGTTTTTGGCGATTTCTGGCTATCCAATGCCGAAATCTTATACGAAGGAAAGGCCGAGGACAAAGTGCGGCAGTATCACCGGCTCTATTTTGACGGGTTGGTTCCTTACCTCACCGAAAAGGGTTGGGAAGCCTACCTGGTTATTAAAAACGGCTGATTGCACGCACAAGCCGGTTTACAAAATAGTATCTTTTTTGAAGACAAAACCGCCACCTGCCACACTTGTTTTTTCGGGACTTTCAACACATCTTTACCCCGTCTTATCCAGGAAACGGTGATGCTTTTGTGATGACTCCGACGGAAAGTTTTCGAAGGGTATCGTATCAAGGCGACTCATCGGTTCTGTGCACTAAGCAAAGAGACATACGGAAAAAGAAATGAGACAAAAGGCAAATCGCTGAAAATTAGCGTGTTACAGTGCCTGCATTCTATATTTATTTATCTACAGTTATTTGGTTCAATTACGTATGAAGCTGAAATTACTGCCTGTTTTTCTTTTGGTATTGAGTTGTATGCAGACCATTTTCGTCAATGCACAGCAGTTTACTGTTGCCACGTATAATTTACGCTTTGACAACCCAAGAGATACGGGAAACCTGTGGGTTGACCGGGCTCCGATGGTAGCCGCCCTGATTCAGTTTCACGAATTTGACATTTTCGGAACGCAGGAGGCCCTCAAAAACCAGCTGGACGATGTAAGCAAATCCCTGCCCGATTTTGACCGGTACGGTGCAGGCCGCGACGACGGCAAGGAAGGCGGCGAACACTCGGCCATTTTTTTCCGGAAAACGCGGTTTGCCTTGCTGAGAAAAGGCGATTTCTGGCTGTCCGAGACACCCGACAAGCCCACCATGGGTTGGGATGCCGTTTGTTGCAAACGCATTTGTTCGTGGGTATATCTGCAGGACAAGCAAACCAAAAAGAAGTTTTACGTCTTCAATGCACATTTTGATCACCAGGGTAAAGTAGCCCGTGTGGAAAGCGGAAAGCTCATTGTTAGAAAAGTAAAAGAAATTGCGGGCACTGAGCCGGTATTGGTGATGGGCGACTTAAACGGTAACCAGCAGAGCGAGTGGTACCTGACACTGGCTAACTCCGGGGTGGTCAAAGACGCATTCCAACAGGTCAAAAACCCTTACATAAACCAAAACCCAACATTCAATTCGTTTGGGAAAGCGCCGCTGGGGACAGATATTATCGATCATATTTTTACTTCCCGGGATTTCATCGTTCACAAATGGGGCATTTTGACCGACACTTACCAAGGTAAATTCCCCTCAGATCATTTTCCGGTGCTGGTTAGCCTTCGTTTCAAATAAAAGCGGGTTTTGACCTTTTCGGATATATTATTTTGCCGGCCACTTGTCGGGTTGCCATTCCAGAACATAAATTAACTGGGGCGCAACATCGGTAATCCCTTCGCCGTCAATCTGTTCGACCCGTTGCACAAACAGATGAAGCTGTTTTTTCTCTTTCCACAGTTCAGTATCATACGTGGGTTCCCAGGCCCCGACAGTAGCGGATGTGAGATCGGAAATGGTCCATTGCGGTTTTTGCAGGTTTTCGCAGACGGCGATGGAAACCTTGTCGCCCCTTTCGGCATCCCGGAAAACCAGGGCAGCTGCCTGCTGGCGGCCATTCTTCCAGGCAATGATCTGCGGACGGGACACGGGAATCCGCTTGGTGCCACCGCCGCTGAGAGTGAAGGGCGTTTGGCGAAAACCCAAGGACTGCGTCTGCCAGGCTTTTTTCCGGCGAAACACCAGGTGGTATTGCGGTACCGCATCATGAGCTTCCCGCCAGTACGTAGCAATGTAGGGATTGCCTGATGCATCCGTAAACATCGATGTCTGGTTGATCAATTCGCTTTGTTGTGCAATGGGGCTGATTACTTCTGCCGATGCCACCGTGATGGGCAAGGTGTAGTTTTCGCCCGTCGATTTTTGCCATGTACGGCCTCCATCCTGGGATTTTGCAAAACACAGATCGTGATTGGACGCCACGTCCGGACTTTCGCGCCACACCCACGACACGTAAATCGTTCCCTTGGCGTCTGTACATGCCTGCCAGTAGGCATTGCGTTTGCCTTCTCCATCAATCAGGTTCTGGTGCAACTGGGTCCAGCGTTGGGTCGCAACGCTGTAGCGGTTGATGATCAGATTGCCTTTGCCCGAACCGCCGTTTCGGTAAAAGAAAAGCAAATCACCCGTGGGAAGCTTGAAAAATTCGGGATAGCTCACCGAAAGCTCCGACAGATGGGTCATGGCGAGTTTTTCGGTCAGTTCCAACGAGCCGGGTTGCTGGCTACGGCAATAGCGCAGTTCATTGTTGTGATGGTCCCAAGCGACATGCAGAAACCCGGCGCCATCGACCATGATACTGATGGAGTTGTGTGCATCGGAAGCATTGCCTCGGTAAGAGGTTTGTCTCAGCTCCCAGTTGGCACTTCCCAACGACCGTTTGCCCAGTACCAGGTATTTCTCGGCATTGTAGAAGGCAATGTACTGGGTGTTTCGAAAGGTTACCAGCGAATTTTTGCGGAAGACAGTTGTATTGACTGAGTTGTTTGCCCAGCCTTCGGCCACGGGTACCAGGACAGACTGACTGTGAACGCGTACGGCAACGGCAAGGATTGCAAGCCGTAGCAAGTGTATATACGTGGTTTTCATATGAATGACAAAGGCCAGTGGGAAACGGATACAAGATGCAGAAAATTCAAGAAATAGTATCAGTCAGTCCTGAAAAACCCTGCTCCCGTAAGCCGTGTCGAATCACCTGTGCCAATGCCGCGTCTGCCTTTTGTCAGCGAAGGTTTTGGTAGTGGCGGGAATGGTATTTTTTGAGCAGTATATATTTTTTGATGTCGAAATACCTGGAAATTATTTTAAACTGATTAATACATAATTATGTGTATAAGTAACATCTAATTATCGATTTTTTTTATTTTAGTTAGTATATTTTCTCAAATGGGCGAAAATATTTCATCAACTCCTGTTGTCTTCCAACCCTGGATTGCGATTGTTCGAACAATTGCGTCTGATCAAAAGCCCGCTGCAGTGTAAATAAACCTGTTTGCGGCAGATGAAACTTGTTTTTCAAGCCATTGGTTTTTGTTATTCACGCACAAAACTTACAGTCAACATCTATTTTGGGTTATCCGATTGGTGCCGCCCCGTCGCACATCTAAATTTGCAGAAGTACAATTTATACTTCTTCTTATCCCAAAAACGGTTTTTTCTTATGGCAAAAAATGATGTACTCCTGCAAGAAAGTGCTCTTGGTAAGCAACCAAAGCAAGGTAAAAAGCCTAACACAGTAGACTCAACTATGTCATCGGATGTAACATCGATGATGGGTATAAACGATTCGTTATTGCAGCTGGCGAGAATAGAAGCGTTGAATAATGCCGCCATTGTGCTGGAAGTAGATAACCTGGGGACGATCCTGTTTGCAAACGAAGAGTTTTGCCGCATTTCCCAATACACGGCCGAAGAACTGGTAGGGGAGCATCATAAAATTCTGATTCCACACGATGCACCCGCCGACATTGCTGAAACAATCAAACGAAGCCTTCAGACGGGAAATATCTGGAAGGGAGAAGTCAAAAACCGGGCAAAGGATGGCAGTCACTTTTGGGTGTACATGACCATTACGCCGATGATGGATGCGGAAGGAAATCTGATCAAAAGCATCAATGTTAGTTTTGATATTACAGCGCGCAAAGAACAGGAAGCAAAGGTAAGGGAAGCATTGGCTGAAGCGCAGAACGTCCAAGACATACTGGCTTCGCAGGAAGAAGAGTTGCGCCAGAACATGGAAGAAATGGCCGCCACGCAGGAAGAAATGGTGCGCAAGGAACAGGAACTGGTAGGACAGAACAGCGCTTTGCACAATGCCGCCATTGTGTCGGAAGTTGATTTGCAGGGTAATATCATTGCTGTCAACGACGAATTCTGCCGGATTGCCCAATATACACGTGAAGAATTACTCGGACAGAAGCAAAGCATTGTCCGTCATCCGGATATGCCCGCTGCCGTCTTTGAAGACCTCTGGCGGACCATCACCCGCGGGAAAGTATGGAAAGGACAGGTTAAAAACCGCGCGAAAGATGGTTCGGCTTACTGGGTGGATGCAACCATCACGCCTGTGATGGGAAGCAATGGCAAACCGGTGAAATACATTGGGGTTCGTTATGACATCACTACACAGAAAGAACAGCGGAACGAACTTGACGCAATGCTCAACGCTATCAACGCTTCGTATGCTTCCGTTGAATTTGACAAAAATGGCACTGTGCTCAATGCCAACTCTGTGTTTCTGAAACTGCTGGGCTATGATTCGTTGGGCCAGATTTCGGGCAAGCATCACCGGTTGTTTGTGGATGCTGCTTATGCAGACAGCGCGGACTACCAGAATTTCTGGAAAAACCTTGCGAGTGGTCAGGCACAATCCGGCGATTTTAAGCGTATCTCCCGGCACGGCAAAGAAGTTTGGCTGGCAGCTACCTATACTCCTGTGTTTGATGGGTCGGGTCGACTGATCAAGGTACTCAAGCTGGCTACGGATATTACGGAGCAAAAACTTAAAAATGCGGATTATCAGGGGCAGTTGGAGGCTGTAAGCAAGGCCAACGCTGTCATTGAGTTCAATCTGGATGGAACAGTATTGTCAGCTAACGAAAACTTCCTGAAAACTGTCGGGTATACATTGGATGAAATCAAAGGCCGCCACCACCGCATGTTTGTCGACGCAGCCTATGCTGGAAGTCACGAATACAAGGCTTTCTGGGAAAAGCTGAACCGGGGCGAATACGATGCGGCTACCTACAAGCGCATTGGCAAAGGCGGCCGGGAAGTGTTTATTCAGGCGACGTACAATCCTATTCTGGATTTGAACGGCAAACCCTTCAAAGTGGTAAAGTATGCCACCGATGTGACCAACTTTACCATAGGTTTTCAGGCAGCTACGCAATTTATTGAAGAAATAAAAAAAGGGAACCTTGACGTGCAGATGGAACTGAACCAGGTGCAACTGGATGGGGAGATAGCTCAGGTGACAAAGACCTTGCAGGAACTGAGGCTGATGCTGAAGGAATTGATCGGCGAAGTGAACCGGGTTGTACGGTCGGCAGGCAGCGAAGGCCAGTTGCGTGAAAGACTGGCCATCACCAACGGCCAGGGAGTCTGGAAAGACCTCAGTGATGCCCTGAACCTGCTGCTGGCCAATGTTTCGGCTCCGGTACTGGAAATCAACCGGATTGTGACGGCCATGTCCATGGGAGATCTCACGCAGCAGTTTCAGATGAATGCGGAAGGTGACTTGAAAGACATGGGCAATGCCATCAACATTGCCTTGAAAAACATGAACAAGCTTTTCAAAACGATAGAAGCCAATGCGGCGACGATCTCTGTTGCATCCGATCAGATGATGCTGCAGTCGGAAAGCATGAAAAGCAGCATCTTGGAAACTGCGTCGGCAATCACCCAGATGGCCGACGGTGCGCAGGAGCAGGCCATTCGCACCGATGAGTCGTCCAAGCTGGTGGAGGGAATTCTGCGGTCATCCAACGATATGGGCGTCAAAGCCGATACCATTAACAAAGCGGCTGAACGGGGGCAAACCAGTTGCCAGGATGGTATGAAAATCATTCAGACAGTAGTTGACAACATGGGCGAAATTACCAATTCGGCCACGGTGACGGCCAGCTCCATTGACATTCTGACGACTCGTTCCGAAGAAATTTCCACTACCCTGAAAGTCATTACCGACATTGCCTCACAAACCAACCTGCTGGCTCTGAATGCCGCCATTGAAGCAGCCCGTGCGGGTGATGCGGGTCGCGGATTTGCGGTGGTGGCCGAAGAGATTCGGAAACTGGCAGAAGATTCGCGCAAGTCGGCGGTGGATATTGAACGGGTTGTAAAGGATGTACAAAAAGATACGACGGCGGCGTCCAAGGCCATTGACAGGATGAAAGACAGTGTTGTCGGCGGCACCAAAGCAACCCAGCAGGCACAAACGGTTTTTGAAAGCATCCATGTCTCCAGCAACGAGACATTGCTGCTCTCCCAGCAGGTGCAGGAGGCGACGAAAGATCAGCAAACAAACATTGGTGTGGTCGTTAAAAATATTGAAAAGATAGTGGTGGTGTCGGAAGAAACTGCTGCCGGTGCCCAGGAAATGGCTACTTCATCGAAAGAACTTAACCGGTCGATGAACGATGTGTACGAAACAGGGAAAAACCTGTCGACGGTAGCCGAGGAGCTGAAGAAAAGTATTGGCCAGTTCAAACTGATTTCCTAACCCGTTTCCCATCCGCATTCCATGGAAGACAAAACAACAACTCCGGTGCCGCAGACCAGTGCGCAGGCAACCCAACTGAAGCAATCGTTCCAGATCATTGTGTTTCGGCTGGGTGACGAAGAGTATGCCCTGTCCATCGACCAGATCAAAGAAGTCGTCATCACACCGGCCATTGCCCGTATCCCGCTGGCGCAGAGCTACATCAAGGGTGTAGGTAATATCCGGGGCAACGTGCTGGCCATTATCGACCTGGCCGAGCGGTTTGGCCTGTCGCAAAACGAAGAAATATCCCATGGCTCGCACAAGTATACACTGGTGGTTGCCAGTGATGAATACAAGATGGGAATCCTGGTAAAGGAAGTGCCCCATACATTGCGCGTCAGTGCCACGGACATCGACGAGTCACCCTCCATTATCCAGAGCGGTACACTGGAAGCGGGATGCATCAAGGGTATCATCAAGTCGGGTAGCCGTATGATTGTGCTCATCGATATTTTCAGAGTGATTTCGCGGGATGAACAAAGCCTGTTTGGCAAAGCTGCCTGACGGAATAGTATCTTTTTAAATACCCAAACCTGCTGCTGTGCAGGTGAACATACATCTTGAAAACACCGTCAATAAATAAAAATAGTTATGAAAAAGAAAGTACTGGTTGTGGATGATTCTTTGTACATGCGAACCATGATAAAGGACGCTTTGTCAGATGCTGGATTTGAGGTGATTGGAATGGCCGCTACTGGCGAATCGGCAATTGACATGGCACTGGAACTGCAACCCGATATTGTGACACTGGATAATATTCTTCCGGATATGTTGGGAATCGACATCCTGAAAGTTTTCAGGGATGAAGAAATGCCATCGAGGGTCGTGATGATTAGTGCGGTAGGCCAGCAGTCGGTCGTGGACGAAGGACTGAATCTGGGTGCTGCCGACTACATCGTGAAGCCCTTTACGGCAGAGCAACTGGTAGCCGCTATCCGCAAAATATCCTAACCTGTTTTGGGCTTATGCCGTCACCTATCCGTGTGCTGATAGCAGACGACTCAAGCTTCATGCGATTGGTTTTGTCAGACATTGTGGGTTCGGATAAAGACCTGACCGTTGTGGAAACGGTGGATAACGGACAACAAGCCTACGAACGAACCAAGGCCCTGAAGCCTGACGTGGTACTGCTCGATTTGATTATGCCCGACTACGACGGCCTGTATGCCGTATCCAAAATCATGCGGGAGTGCCCTACTCCCATTGTTGTGCTCAGCGGGGCCGGAAACACCGACAGTTCGTATGTGTTTGAAGCATTAAACGCCGGTGCATTTGACTTTATGCACAAGCCCAATAGTGCCTTGAACTCCAAAATACGGGATCTGGAGCATCAGCTGACAAGCCGGCTCAAGAATGCCGTGACCATTAACGTGCAACGGCTGGCCAAGATGCAGAGCCGGGAAAACGGCCATGCACACACCTTTATTAGTCCGCTGGCTTACCACATCCTGGCCATTGGTTCTTCAACCGGAGGAACGGGTGCTATCGAAGACATACTGCGGAAATTACCGAGTAATTTTCCCATACCCATAGTCATCGCCCAGCACATGCCCCACGATTTTGTGCATTCGTTTGCCAGCCGACTCAACGAAATGCTGCCCCTGGTGGTGAAAGTAGCCGAAAACAACGAACCCGTGCAGGGTGGCGTGGTGTATCTGATGCCCGGCGATGCCAACAGTCAGGTATGCCGGGCGGCCGGGAGCGACAGGGTATGCATCCGGCGGACAACTGCCCGGTTTGCGGAGTACAATCATCCTTCGGTAGACGGTTTGTTTTTGTCTGTTGCCGAAGTATATCAGAACAAAGCACTGGCGGTGGTCTTGTCGGGTATGGGACGTGACGGAACGAAAGGAATGGAGCGTTTATTTGCCTGCCAGGCCCATACCATTGCCCAGGATGAAAAAACCAGTGTGGTTTTCGGAATGCCCAAATCAGCCATAGACAAAGGTGTCGTCAGTCAGGTATTGCCCGCCTACGATATGGCATGCTACATTGTCAGCTGTTTGTCCTGAAAGAAGGAGGTTTTGCCCTTTTAAAAGATACTATTTTCTGTCATTACAATCAATGCTCCCATTGTATGAAAGGTGAAGACGAGTTAAAAGAAATTTTCTTGGCAGAGGCTTTGGAAAATACCGAGCAGCTAAACAAGCTGTTCACCGACCTTGAGAAGGATAATGCCAATCGAAAAGCTATTGAGGCGATCTTCCGGATTACCCATACATTGAAAGCCAATGCTGCCGGAATGGGGTATGCCGACCTGGCAGGCATGGCACACATCATGGAGGATGTGTTTAATGAAATCAAAAGTGGCCGGCTGTCAATCAATGCTGCCATTTTTAATGATCTGTTCAAAGCCAACGATGCACTCTGTGCCTTGATAGAGCAGGTAAAAACGCCGGACAAGGCTGTAAAATTCAAAGGCATCCGGACAAAACTGGAAGTGCTGATCCGCACGACACGGGCCGAGCCACAACCGGTACCTGTAGCATCGGTACCTGAAACAAAAACCGAAGAAACCGTACCCGTTCCGTTCCAACCCAAACAAGAAGATTCAGAAGAAAAATCGCAGGATGTGGCACTCCCGTTGGAAAATGCAGCAGAAGAAGATACCGTGCTGACGTTTTCTGACAACATTCATGTGCCCATACGCAAACTCGACAATCTGCTCGACCTGATCGGTGAGCTCATCATTGAGAAAGACCGCGTTGTGGCCATGAGCCAGAGTAGCCGTTCCCGGCAAAACGAATATGCCCGTCTGCAACGCATCACCTCCGAACTGCAATATTCCATTATGGATGTGCGGCTGGTGCAGGTGAATGTGTTGTTTCACAAGTTTCACCGGATTGTCCGCGATGTGGCATCCCTGGAAAACAAGAAAGTGGACCTGCTGCTGGAGGGCAACGATATTGAAATCGACCGTACCATTTTGCAGATCATCAGTGACTCGTTGGTGCATCTGGTGCGCAACGCCATCAGTCACGGCATCGAACCCTGTCCGGACCGTGTGAAACAAGGCAAGCCGGAAACAGGCAAGCTGACATTGGCGGCCGCAAGTGAAAAAGAAGAAGTCATTATTACAGTTATCGATGACGGCAAAGGGATTGATAGCGACGTAATTGCCCGTAAAGCCATAGAAAAAGGCCTGATTACCCGTGAGCTGGCCATGCAGATGAGTGATGATGAAAAGATCCAGCTTATTTTTGAGCCGGGCTTTTCCAGTGCCGAAACCGTGACCGCCATTTCGGGCAGAGGCGTAGGCATGGATGTCGTGCGCAAGGCGATTGATTCTATTGGGGGAATTCTTACGATTGATTCCACGGTAGGGCAGGGGACACGGTTCCGGTTGCGGCTGCCGTCGTCAATGGCGGTAAAAGGAGCCTTGTTGCTGGAGTTGAAAACGGGCGAGTTTGCCATTCCGTTATCGTACACACGGGCAGTGCTGGCAATCACCAAGGCAGACATCCATTCCATGGGTGAGAGTTTGTTTACGACCTACCTGGGCAAAACCATCCCGCTGATCTTTCTGAACGACTTTTTCGGTCTTACCCATCAGACGGAGCAGGCCAAACCCGAGTCCCTGACACATACCTACAGGCAAACCCTGCCTGGTCAGAAACTGCACGTTGTCATTATTACATTCAACAACAAAGAAGTTGGGTTTGTCGTGGACAAACTGCTTCAACAAAAGGAGATCGTCGAAAAGCCGCTGCGAAAACCGCTGGACAACGTAAGGTTTGTAAGTGGAACCACCCTTCTGGGCAACGGAAACGTCTGTTTGGTAATGGATATTCCTTCTATCATCCATTTCCTGTTTCGAAGTATAAAAATCACCTCTTCAAAAACACAAACGGTTTTGGCATAATGGTTCACCTGACCACATACGAAAGGGTTACACTGATGGCGGATGCACTCCGGCATGCAGCGGATGCATTTGCAAAACTAACCCATACAGGCATTGCGTTACGACAGTCGGTGTCCTGCGAAACCCAGGATATCATTCTCGCTGAGGAAGAATTTTATGTATTAACTACGGAGGTGAAAGGCAATTTGCAGGGAAAGAGCTACTTGCTGCTTACGGTTCCGGAAGCGGTCTGGGTTATCCGGCGGATGAATATCGAGATTGCCTCAGATGCTGAATGGCTGAGTGCGATGCAGCAGTCGGCTCTGCTCGAACTGGATAATGTGCTGTCGGCAGCGGCGGTTACTCAAATCGCCAACCAACTGGATGTGTTTTGTTACGGTGATGTGCCCCTGTTACAAAGAATGAATGCGTCGCAACTTCGAAGCCTCCTGGCTTCCGCTGAGCAGCACTATCCGCTGCTGTTATACGCAGGCTACGAATCCGCAGACTGCAAGCTGGCAGCTGCATTTATCTGGATGTTTGCGGCTACACGCATACAGCCGCTGGCGCAAACACATCTGTAAAGCTTTATAAAAATAGTATCGCTAGAACTAGCAAAAGCCCGGTATCCATACATTTTCAATGGTAAAGATTTAGAAAGTGAGGTCCCTGCTAACTCCCTCATCCAAATAATAGGCTGTTAACCTTTCGGTTTATATGGTAAAAAAACTCAGTTCCGGAACCAAAGGCATGCTTCTGGCGGGCATCCTGTTTTTGTGCCTGCTGACCCATGCCATACTGTCCATTTCTACCAGCACAGATCTGTTACAGATAGGCCTGTTGGTATCGGGTCTGCTGCTGCTACCTGCCCTGGTGTATGTAGTCTGGAAGCAATGGATCATACCGTTGGAAAAGTTGGCCATTGTGATCCGGAAAATAGCCGGTCAGGAAAAGGATATTGATTTCGAGACATCCTATTACTCCGTCCCTGCGGTACATCTGCAATCGGTAGCGCAGCAGATGCAGGATGCAGTAACATTTATCCGGGCCATCAGTCATGGAGACCTGCATTCCGACATACCTGCCCATGTGAAAGATACGGAACTGGGCAGGGCCATGGCTGAGATGCAAGTGAAGCTAAGCGAAAAAGAGGTGGAGGAAAACCGGCGTAATTGGCATACCTCCGGCATTGCGGCCCTAAGTGAGGATCTGCGCAAATACCAGCACCTGACGATGGCCGAAGTGAGTCTGCATTTCGTACAGAAGATGGTTCACTACTGCAACCTGAACCAGGGAGGCGTATTTCTGATAAATGATCGGGAAGAACCGAAGTACATAGAGTTGATGGGATGTGTGGCCTATCACAAGCAAAAGTTTGTTGAGAAACGTCTGGAGTGGGGCCAAGGCCTGGTGGGACAATGTATCCTGGAAGGCGAATCCATTTATCTGGAAGAAGTGCCCGCGCATTACGTAGCCATTACTTCGGGCCTGGGCGAATCCACACCCCGTTCCATCCTGCTAGTTCCCATTCTGCACAAAGAACAAGCATTGGGTGTGCTGGAAGTCGCGTCCTTTCGCAAATTGACCAGACACGAAGTTGCGTTTGTCGAAGCCTGCTGTGAAATCTTCGGATCGGTTATTCATAATACCAAAATAAACGAACATACGCAAAAGCTGCTGGCCCACAGTCGGAGAATCGCCGAGGAACTGTCGCAGAAAGAAGAAGTGTTGCGGCAGAATACCGAAGAATTGATGGCCGCCCAGGAAGAATTGAACCGGCAGCTGCGCAACAGTGAACGACAGACCAAGCTGACCCACTCCATCATAGAGGCCATCAATAAAACAAATGCCAGCATAGAACTTGACAGGAACGGAATGATCCTGGATGCCAATGAGATGTATTTGAGCCTGATGGAATACACTCGGGAAGAGATTGTCGGCAAGCCTGAAAAACAATTTGTCGCAGCGGAAGAGCTTGAAAGCCAGCGGTATGAAATGATGTGGGATAGCATCCAGAACGGTTCTTTCAATTCAGGCGAGTTCAGGAGAATTAACAAGCGAGGAAAGGAACTCTGGTTGTCAGGAACCTACAGTCCGATTTTTGATGTGGAAGGCCAGCTCCTCAAAATTATTCAACTGGGACAATTTACCACCGAGCAGCGGGAAAAAGAGCTGGAATACATGAATAAGGTAAATGCGATGAACCAGGCTGTCTACTACCTGGAACTTTCCTGTGAAGGTCGCATCATCTCCTCCAATGCCTTGTTCCAGAAAGAATTCGGCTACAAGCGAAGTGAAATTTCAAACCGGAACTTTACGGATTTTCTGCATGAATCCCATAAACAGGACGTGCGTTTCGGCAATCTGTGTGGTATGTGTGAAGATAACAACCAAAACAGCATTTCACTGAAATTCATGACCAAAGATGGCCGGGAGAAATACTTTGTCGCTTCGTTCAGCCCGCTCAAAAACCTGGCGGGAGAAACCAACAAACTGATGCTGATAATGATTGATTTCACCCGCCAGCACGAGCTTCAGGACCAGATCAGGGATTTGCTGGTGAATACCAAGCGGGAAAAGGCCGTGCTGGAGTTGAATGCCGTAATGGTCGGAGCTTTTGCGGACCACTTCTCACAAATGATCATGGATCTGGAAAAGAAGTATGACCATGAAGACATTCTGTACACCCTGAAGGGGAAAAACCAGAAAATTCCTCAACTGTTGCTCACGCCGGAGGGTACCATAACTGCGTGCAACGAAAGGGCTGCCGATGTTGTGGGCGTGTGTTTGGCACATATGGATCAGATGTCTGTTTATGATATGTTCCATTTTGCCTGTGACGAAGAGCGAGACGCATTGAAAGCCCATCTGGCCACTCCGCAACTTCGGGAAATAAAGCTAAAGGTTATGACTGCCGTCGGCTCGTTTATCAAACTAACCGCCTTCATCGCGCCTAATTCCACAGACCGCAGCCAGTTTAGTCTGGTATCGTTGCTGATCATACACGTGGAGTTACCCAAATTCTGAAACTTCCCTATTCCTACCTTCATGTCCACCTTAACTGTTGAAGAACTGGATTCGATTATTCGTGCCTTGCAGGTCAGGTATGGCCTGGATTTCTCGAATTACGAACCCGTTTCGCTGAGCCGCCGCGTAAACCGGATCATTGCCAAGTATGAATTGGAGAATGCGTTGGGTTTGTGGCGTAAGATCATCTACGATCCCGCATTTATTCAATGCTTTGTCGATGAAACTACCGTGGGCCTCACGGAAATGTTCCGCAACCATGATTTCTGGATAAAGATACGTACCGACATCATTCCGGCGCACAAGCACAAGCCTGATTTTGCCGTCTGGCATGCCGGATGTTCAACGGGCGAGGAAGCGTATTCGATGGCAATTGTGCTGGAAGAAGAGCACCCGCCGGTCCCTGCATCGCTTGTCGCTACCGATATCAATACTGCGTTCCTTCGTTCGGCGGAGCAGGCCCGCTTTTCCTCCATTTACCAAAAGACCTATGCGGCTAACTACGCAGCGGCCAAGGGAAAAAAAAGTCTGGAGGCTTATTATCAGTTGAAAGGCGACGAAATGGTGTTCGACCGTTCCCGGCACGCCATCCGTTTTCATCAGCATAACCTGGTGAAAGATCAGATGTCGGCAACTTTTGACCTGATCCTGTGCCGCAATGTGATGATTTACTTTGATGACATTCTGAAAAAACGGGTCTTGAAGCTTTTTTACGATTGCCTGCCGGTCGGTGGATACCTGGCCGTTGGCTATTACGACACCATGCCTGCCGACTGCAAAGATATGTTTCAGGTTTACGATGCTTCCTGTAAAATTTACCGCAAAATCTGAAACGCCATCGGTTGCCTTTACCGAATCTGCCAGCGCACCGACGCTGGCAGAATAGTATCCTCGAAACTGTCAAAACCTGCCTTTTTAGTTAGAATCCACCAAAGAGTCCTCATTGTTTCTGCCATTATGTCATTCTAGCTTGTATAGATATTTGTATCCATTATGGGTGTGAATATTTTATAAATAACTGTTAAATAGATAGTTATGAAAATAATATTTGTTTTTTAGTTCTTAATTTTTAGTTCTTGCCTTGCTATGGCATACGTCTTGTTAAACTATTGGGGAGATTGAAAAAACGAATATTTAACTATCAAACTAATAGATAACAATGGGAAAAATTATTGGAATTGACTTAGGTACGACTAACTCTTGCGTAGCCGTGATGGAAGGGAACGAACCCGTGGTGATTCCGAACAGTGAAGGCCGACGTACCACACCTTCCATCGTTGCGTTTCTGGCCAACGGTGAACGTAAAGTAGGTGACCCGGCCAAACGTCAGGCTATCACCAACCCAAAAGACACCATCTCTTCGATCAAACGTTTCATGGGTAAGCGTTTCTCGGAAGTGATCACGGAAGCAGGTCGGGTTTCGTACCAGGTTGAAAAAGGACCAAACGACACCCCTCGGGTGCGTATTGGCGACCGGCAGTACACACCTCAGGAACTTTCGGCCATGATTCTGCAGAAGATGAAGTCAACAGCCGAAGATTACCTGGGTACCACTGTAACCGAAGCGGTTATTACCGTTCCGGCGTATTTTAACGATGCCGAACGTCAGGCAACAAAAGAAGCCGGTGAAATTGCCGGTCTGACGGTCAAGCGTATCATCAACGAACCTACCGCCGCTGCTTTGGCTTACGGTTTGGATAAGAAAAACCAGGAATTGAAAATTGCGGTGTTCGACTTGGGTGGCGGTACATTCGACGTGTCCATCCTGGAATTGGGCGACGGTGTGTTTGAAGTAAAATCGACCGACGGTGATACGCACCTGGGTGGCGATGACTTTGACCAGAAAATCATTGATTGGCTGGCCGAAGAGTTCAAGAAGGATCACCCGACCGTAGACCTACGCAAAGATCCCATGGCATTGCAACGCTTGAAAGAAGCTGCCGAAAAAGCCAAGATCGAGTTGTCAAGCTCTACACAGACCGAAATCAACCTGCCATACATCATGCCGATTGACGGGATTCCGCAGCACTTGGTGCGTACCCTGACCCGGGCCAGATTCGAGCAACTGTGCGACGACCTGATTCAGCGTACGTTAGAGCCGTGCCGTCGGGCGATGAAAAACTCGGGCTACAGCACCTCCGACATCACAGAAGTGATTCTGGTGGGTGGTTCGACTCGTATCCCCCGCATTCAGGAAGAAGTGGAGAAATTCTTTGGCAAAAAACCATCGAAAAACGTAAACCCTGACGAAGCCGTTGCCGTTGGCGCAGCCATCCAGGGTGGTGTGTTTACCGGTGAAGTAAAAGATGTGCTGTTGCTGGATGTTACCCCGCTTTCGCTGGGTATCGAGACACTGGGCGGTATCTTTACAAAGCTGATTGCATCAAACACAACCATACCGACCAAAAAATCGGAAGTGTTCTCTACCGCTTCTGACAACCAGCCTTCCGTGGAGATCCACGTATTGCAGGGAGAAAGTGACTTAGCGAAGCGCAACCGTACCATTGGCAAGTTTCACCTGGATGGTATCCCACCCGCACCGCGCGGTGTACCTCAGGTAGAAGTAACCTTTGATATTGATGCCAACGGTATTCTGCACGTATCAGCAAAAGACAGAGGAACCGGCAAAGAGCAGAAGATTCGTATCGAAGCTTCGTCTGGTCTGACAGATGCTGAAATCGAAAAAATGCGTAACGAAGCCAAAGCTAACGAAGAGGCCGATAGAATTGAGAAAGAGAAAGTTGAAAAAATCAATGCTGCCGACTCGCTGATTTTCCAGACCGAAAAACAACTGAAAGATTATGGTGACAAGCTTTCGGCTGGTAACAAATCGGCTATCGAAAGTGCCTTGACTGATCTGCGCACCGCTCACGGAAGCCGTGATGTGGATGCTATTGATGTAGCCATGGAAAAACTTAACAGTGCATGGCAAGCTGCTTCGCAGGAAATGTACAATGCTGCCGGTGCAGCTGGTCAACAGCCGGGTGCAGAAGCGGGAGCCGACCAAGGCAACGCCAACAGCGGACAGGGTCCTGAAGTGACCGACGTAGATTACGAGGAAGTTGGCAAATAAAATAATCCGAGTGTAATGATAAAACCCCGTGGCTTGCGCCGCGGGGTTTTTCGTTTTTGAAAGATACTATTTTTCAAGCCTCATTGGGTTCAGGTTCGGGAACATGCATCCGCAACGGTTCCTGCTTGGTAAATATCAGTCGCAACGTCGGAAATCCCAACAATTCCGCCTTCCGGATCAGTTCGCTGGTGATTATCTTGTCAAGTTGCGGAGTGCGGCTGAGAATCCACAAGTTCTTCCGGTCGGGAGTGCCCACCAGTGCGTATTCGTACGCGTCGCCAACCTTCAGAATCCAATAATCACCACTGAACGGCCAGAAGAAACTCACTTTCAGTTTGGCATTGGTTTCGGTATCGACAACTATCGCTTTGCCTTTGGCGGTTTCGGTTTCGCCCATGGCCGAATCCTTGTGGCATATATTGAGTACATCAATGGCGCCATCGTCGCGTTTGGAGTAGATGGCTTTGACACCATGGCAGCCTTTCTCATAGTTGTTGGGCATGCGTGCAATCTCATACCACTCGCCTACATACCGATCCAGATCTACGTATGGCGCAACAGGCAATTCGGGATGTTTGGTTTTATTGAAAATGAGATAAGCGCCAATCGCAGTTGCGGATACAGCCGCCGAGGCAATCAGTAAATTGCGTTTGTTGGTCGAAAGAAGCATGGTCGTAATAGGTTTGTTAAGCGTTCCTTTGTAAAAAAGGTTAAAAAAACGTGCCTGTTACTCAGTATCAATGGCCAACTTGTAGGTAGGGTCTTCGATTATATTGACATCCACGATGTCTTCGGCATTTTTTAGCAACTGCCGGCAATCGGCACTGAGGTGTTTCAAGTGAAGCTTCTTGCCTGCTTTCTGGTAACGTTCGGTAATCTTGTCCAAAGCCTCCAGACCCGACATGTCCGCCACACGGCTTTCCCGGAAATCAATGACTACTTCGGCCGGATCATTCGCAACATCAAACGTTTCATAAAAGGCTGTCGTAGAACCAAAGAACAAAGGACCAAACATTTCGTAATGCATCACACCCATGGTGTCCAGGTATTTTTTGGCTCTGATTCGTTTTGCATTTTCCCAGGCAAATACCAGCGCCGATACTACCACACCTACCAATACGGCCAGGGCCAGATTGTGCAGCCAGATGGTAATCAGTGTGACTATCAGCATCACCAGCACATCGGGCAGAGGCATGCGACCGAAAGCCTTCAGACTGGCCCAGGCGAACGTAGTGGCTGCCACCATGACCATAACCCCTATGAGTGCCGCCATGGGGAGCTGCTCGACGATGGGTGCAAAAAACACGATGAATACCAGCAGCATGACTGATGCAATGATGCCTGACAAACGGGCCCGGGCTCCTGAAGACACATTGATCAGGCTTTGGCCTACCAGCGTACAGCCGCCCATGCCATAAAAAAATCCGCAGGTGACATTGGCCAGACCCTGGGCCACGCATTCCCGGTTTCCACGGCCACGGGTGTTCGTGATTTCATCAATCAGATTGAGTGTAAGTAAACTCTCAGTAAGACCCACGATTGATACAATCAGTGAATACGGAAATATGATTACCAGTGTGGCCCAGGTCAGGGGTACGTGTGGCAAATGAAAAGGAGGAAGGCCTGCTTTGATCGAAGCAACATCGCCCACGGTTTTGGTATCGATCCGAAAGCCAATCACCAGTGCCGATACGATCAGGATAGCCGCCAGGGAAGGAGGAATGGCCTTGGTGAGCCTGGGCAGGGTCACAATGATAAGAAGCGTGAGCAAGACAAGGCCAATCATGATCCAAAGCGGCATGCCGGTGATCCATTGCGGGGTACCGGCTGTGCCATTCGTTTTGAAGTGTGTCAGCTGTGCAAGCAAAATGACAATCCCTAATCCGTTGACGAAACCATACATGACAGGCTGCGGAACCAGACGGATGAGCTTGCCCAAACGGAATACGCCAATGAGAATTTGGAAAACGCCCGCCACAATAACCGTTGCAAAGACGTATTCGACACCATGTTCTTTGACCAGCGACGTAAGTACAACAGCCACAGCGCCGGTGGCGCCGGCAATCATGCCCGGTCGTCCGCCCAGCACGGCGGTTACAAATCCCATGATGAATGCGGCATATAAACCAATGAGGGGCGACAAACCTGCTACAATTGCAAATGCCAGTGCTTCGGGAATCAGTGCAAGGGCTACGGTGAGTCCGGAAAGTATTTCAGTTTTGTAATCTACTTTTTGCGAAAAATCAAATAGCTGAAAAGAACGTCTCATGTAAGATGACAAGTATACAGTATGGTTTGGCGAGTAAAAGAGCGCTACGCAAAAGTAGAATTTCAAATTCTCATTTTGGTGAAATGTAGCTATTTATAATTCTTTCCGGGGCTAGTACAAAGGAGATTGCTGCTTCAAAAAATTGCAAAGCAGCGCACTACTGTTAATGCATAATCATAGCCGTAGGTAAATATCTACGAAAATTTTCGTAGTAAAATTTGCTAATACGAAATCTTTCGTAGATATTTGAGTACGAAATGATTCGTAGATTACACTACTATATAGCAACAATGCAAAACCCGACACCCAAACCAACCGAATCGGAACTGGAAATCTTGCAGATACTGTGGCAGAAAGGCCAGGCAACCGTGCGTGAAGTACACGAGGAAATTACGCGAGTGAAAGAAGCCGGATATACGACCACACTGAAAATCATGCAGATAATGGCAGAAAAAGGTCTGGTGGTACGTAATGAAGACAGCCGGACTCACATTTACCAGGCAACCGTACAGGAAGAAGATATGCAGAGAACCCTGCTCGACAAGTTTATCGATACCACCTTCCGGGGTTCGGCAATGAAGCTGGTGATGCAGGCCTTGGGCAATCACCAGACATCGCCCGAAGAACTGGTTGAAATTCAGCGACTGATTGACGCCATGAGTAAAAAATAGAAATAAACAAGCCTCCATATGCAGCCAGCAACCGTTTTGTCACTATGGATGGGTTTATGGATGATGGCCTGTGACAGCCAGTGGTCCGATAAGACAGACACAAACCTAACCGTATCAACAGTGGTGACAGCGACTACAGGGCGAAGTGAGACCGCCCGAGGCATTGTGTACCGGTCGGTGGATACAGGCACCCACTGGACCGACATAAGTGACGGATTGCCTGGAGAATTGTTTTTAACGGATTTGGCTGTTTCGGATGAATTGTTAGCCATTGCTACCAAACAACATGGTATTTTCCTGTTTGATTCTCCGGGGAATCGGTGGCGCGCTGTACCATCCAGGCAGGTGACAACAAGCCCAGTGGATGCACTGGTATATTATCACCAGCACCTTTTTGCGGGCACTGGACGTGCCGGCGTTTTTACGTCGGCTGATTTAGGAAAAACCTGGCAGGCAATCAATCAAGATCTGGGAAACCTGACCATTCGAACACTAAAAGTCATAAATGATAAACTGTATGCTGGTACGAATGGCGGCTTGTACTCGTGGAATGAAGCCCGTCACCGATGGATAGCCGAATATGAGATGCCTGCCTTGCAGGTAAACGGAATAACCGGACTTGACGGAGAAATCTACATTGGAACCAACTCGGGCGTTTTCAAGGCAACGGAAGGTCAAAAAAACTGGCAGCCGCTCCTGACCCGTCGGTCTTTGCACAACATCAGTTCGGACGGAAAGATGGTTTATGCCATGGTCTACAATGAACTCATGGTTTCAACCGATAAAGGGGCAAGCTGGAAAAGCCTCCAAAGCGGATTGCCGCCCACCCTGTATACGTTTCAAATAATACCAAACGGAAACACCGTGTTCGCCGGGCAATGGGACGGAGTGTATGTGAAAGACAGCTTGTTGGGTGCGAGCTGGCGTTTGGCGAGCAACGGGCTTCCTGAAAAATTTGCAGTGACCGAAATGGCTGTTTACAAAAACAATCTGATTGCTACGTCGTCCTTGCGCACCCAGGCCATGCTAACGAAGGTTTCGACAGAGAAGTGAGGTTTTACCCTTGGGTAAGGTACTATTTTCACCTGTAGTCTGCTGACATATCGATACAATTGTTTATTTACTTCAACTTCCGTTATGAAAATTATGCTTTCTCCCTTCTTTTCCCAAAAGCTGACCGACGCCCTCGGTTGGACACTGCTGCATTCGCTCTGGCAAGGAGTTGTGATTGCCATCCTGATGGCAGTTGTCTTGCTGTTCCTCAACCGACGGTCGGCGCAGGTCCGGTATCTTGTTGCCATATCGGCTTTGTTTGCCGTAGTTACGGCTGCTGTGGTTACTTTCCGCACGTTGTACTCCACCCTTGAAGCTCCAGCCGTACCGGCGCTTCCGTCTTCCAGTCCGATTGCGGTTGTGGCTGGTCCTGTGTTGTCAAATAGTATCTCTCCGGTCATCGAACCCTCCCAATCTTGGATGGATGGACCGGAACGCTGGCTAGCCTATGTGGAACAGAATACGCCTCTCATGGTTGCGGTATGGATGCTGGGAATCCTGGTGCTTACTTTACGCCTCTTGGGCGGGTTATTGTATGTCCAACGACTCCGGCATTACCAGACGCAATCCGTGGCCCCCGAGTGGCTTGAAACCGTACAAACGCTGGGCAAGCAAATGGGCTTGCTGCGGGCTGTGCAGCTGATGGAATCGGCTTTGGTAAAAGTGCCTATGGCCATCGGATATTTCAAGCCTGTTATTTTGTTGCCGGTTGGTACATTTACCGGGCTGACACCCCAACAGGTGGAAGCCATTCTGGCACATGAACTGGCTCATATTGTGCGCAACGATTACTGGATCAATATTTTCCAGTCCATCGTTGAAATTTTGTTCTTTTTTCATCCGGCCGTATGGTGGATGTCTGGCATTGTGCGTCAGGAACGCGAACATTGTTGTGACGACAGGGCGGTGCATATCAGCGGTGACACCCTGACATTTGTACAGGCGCTGACCCATCTGGAAGTGATGCAGGCTGTTCCGCAACTGGCGTTGCCTGCTACCGGAAACCGGGGTTCGCTGCTGGGGCGGGTTCAGCGCCTGTTGCAGCAGACACCACAGAAACCTACCCTGAATGAAGGCATGCTGGTGTCAGGAATTGTAGGTCTGTGTTTGATAGCGATTTCGGCTAGTGCGTTTTCTAATCTGAACTCTTCTGAAACGCAGACCCTGCAAAATAGTATCTCCGAACAAAGCAAAACCTTCCCGTCGGATAGCCTGTCCAATAAAATAACTTTCTATAGTACGTTTACTGATACCAATAAAGTAGTACGCGAAATTATAATTGTAAAAGATAAGAAAGGAAATGTAACAGATGTAATGGTAGATGGGAAGAAACTATCAAAGAACGAACTGAAAAATTACCGGGAGATTATTGACCGGAAACTCAACGAGGCAAAAGAAGACAATGAACGTCTGTCTATGGAAGATGAGACAGAGGGACTCGCACCATTGCCTCCTTTACCTCCGGTTCCGCCTGTGCCGTCTGCAACTCCTGTAGCACCCGTTGCGCCACTACCCCCGCTGCCACCGATTCCTCCTGTTCTAGAGGGAAATAGCGAATCGGATTCACAAGTTGAACGATTGGGTAGCAAGATTGAAAGATTGAGTAAGGAGCTCGGCAAAATCTATGAGAAGCAACCATACGATCGGAAAAAAGCTGCCGAACTCGTTTCCAAACTACGTGCATTGTCTGAAGAACTTTCTGCATCCATTAACCATTCAAAAAGTGATCTTTCTGCCAAGCAGCAACAGATACATCAGGCCTATCAAGATGAGTTAAGACAGTATCAGGAACAAGTATGGCGGTATGAAAAGGAACTTGAACAGCAAGAACCTGGCAATGAAATCTATGTACGCAGTCGAACGGAAACAGATAAGGCGGAGTTAAGCAAACAGCGGGAAGAAATGCATGTTCAGCAACTGATTAGAAAGCAACAGGAGCAGAGTCATCGCGATCACGAAAGAGCGATGCAAGAACATGCGCAGGCAATGGCCGAACATGAAAAAGCCATGATGGAACACAAAAAGGCCATGGAAAAACACGAAAAATTCGTGAAGGTGCTGGTCGGTGAATTGAAAAAAGACGGCCTGATTGCCAATGAACGAAGCTACAGCATACAGATCACCAAAAAGAAACTGTATGTCAACGACAAAGAACAGCCCGAAAAAGTATTCCAGAAATACAAGGAATTGATCAGGCAGGAAACGGGCGATGATCTGGATAAATGGAATGACAGCCAAAAGATGCAGATCAATAGCAATTGGGAGAAGCGTTCTACTAATCAGTCGTTACTACAGCCTTATTTGTGGGATTTGAATAAACTGATGGGCAAACCCGAACCGAAGGACAATTGCTGAGAAAACGTGTATCCTCTGTGTCTTTAATTAGAAGAACACAGAGGATTTTCTGCCATTGAGAAGAAACTTGGTTTTTGCTTGTAGAAGAGATACTATTCTGGAGCTGTGCCTAGTTTAAACCGCAGAATGCCAAACACTGCAGATGTATATGGGTTTTTGTCGGTAAAGAAGCCATTCAGACTACGGGTACCGAAGCCCAACTCGTATATTTTGAAATCAAAAACCACACCTGCCGGTATGTTCCAGCCATACCCGGCTCCGGAGGAAAATCCAGTATTCAATCGGATAAATTTAACGGGGGTATAGCCTAAACCAATGCCTGCAAAAGGTGCCGGCAAATTACCGGCAACCTCGTTGAGGGGCAAAGTAAAATCAAACCCAAGGTCTACTTTTTCAGTAGGGGAGAAGCCTGCCCCAAAGCGCAGTTTGGATGGTGAGCTCACTGTTTTTTCGCCACCAGACTGATAGGAGAGTAGACCTTCACCGATAATAGTGGCAGCTTCACTAAAGATATTGAAGGTTTGTATGCCGTCTGACTGTACGATTTGTAACGGCTGATTCTGCGCCTGAAGCAAGTTGTTTTTCCATTTCACCCTTCCCAGATCCGTAACCGAAAGCCCCAACTTTACTTTGCCTACTACTTCGGCAGCTATCCCTATGTCAAAGCCGTGTCCGGTACCGGCAGGCTTATAAAATGGAAACGTGCCTTTGGCGGAGACGTAATTAAAATTAGGATCGTTTGTCGGTAAATTGCCATAGTTTACATTAAACACGGCTGACATGGCGTTGTAACCTGTAAATGAGCCACTCGATGCCTGAAGGTCCAGTACACCTAGGCCTTGTATATACCGGTAACCTACACCGGCCGAAAGTTTTAGTACATCTGAATCTATTAATTGGACACCATACGCAAGATTAAATTCATTGAAAGCCGCAATTTGAAGTTTGGAACCATCAAATACCGTGGATAGCGTTGGCTCATTGCCTGCCGTCTGGTCGCTAAAAGTTGGATCCTGGTAAATAGGAGCATTCTTTCCCTGAAAGAGGATTTCAGAAAAAGTACGGTTAAGTCCGATATGCGTCATGATTCTCTGGCGGAAGCTAGCCGCAAATCCACCAATTTTGGGAACCATGACGGCCAGACCAAAATAGGTTGCATCCAACTGCATATTCAGGGAATTGCCTTGTGCAAAAGCATTGGTAAATTCCTGTCGGTCAGTAGACGTCAGGTTTTCGTCGATGGATGAGATAAATTTGCTTAACTGAGTGCTTGTCAGTGATTGCGACCCTAGCCCGACACCTACTTCAGCGATGGAAAAAGCTACTTTGTAATCGTGTTTGAGCCCCAGATTAGCCGGATTGATGCCAATACTCTGGTAATCGCGCGCATAGGCATTCACAGCACCTCCTCGGCCGGTAGCCGTAAATACACTGCCTTCATTCTGAGCAAATGCAGCAATTGTTGAAAGCAAGCATAAACTGGTTAGTAAAAAATACTTCATGAGACGAGGGTTTAGTGATAGAGAAGATTGTTGTATGTTTGTTGGCTTTTGGCGCGAAAGTAAACAGAAAATATGATGCGTTTTCGTATATGTGGTAATTCTACAGGTATGCAAGGTAGCATCGGTAATGTGGCTAAGTGAAAATAGTATCTTGTAAAACGTAAAAACCCCGCCAACGGGCGGGGTTTAAATCAGTTACGTAAACAAAGCCTGCAACTAGCGTCCGCCTACTTTGGAAGATTCCGCTGCCGAGGCCGGACTGAACGTGGGTGGTGTTACCCCCATATTGTAGAAAATGAAGGAGTAAATGTCGGCCGTAGTCTCGATATTCTTCTTCGTATTCGAAGCTCCGTGACCGGAATTGACATCAATCCGAATGAGCACGGGGGCTGCACCTACCTGTTTTTCCTGAAGCGTAGCGGCGTATTTGAACGAATGCGCGGGTACCACCCGGTCGTCGTGGTCAGCAGTGGTAATGAGCGTAGCCGGGTAGCTGGTTGCTTTGATGTTATGAATCGGTGAATACGTGTACAGATACTTGAATTCCGCCTCATTGTCAGATGAACCGTAATCGGCAATCCAGTTCCAGCCAATGGTAAACTTGTGGAAACGTAGCATGTCCATTACACCTACTTGCGGGATGGCCACTTTGAACAAATCCGGACGCTGGTTCATGACTGCCCCCACCAGCAATCCGCCGTTGGAGCCACCCCGAATTGCCAGGCGGTCTTTTGACGTGTATTTCTCATTGATCAGGTATTCGGCCGCTGTGATAAAATCGTCAAACACATTCTGCTTGTTGAGCTTCATGCCTTGCTGGTGCCATTTTTCTCCATATTCGCCACCGCCCCGCAGATTGGCTTGGGCATACACCCCGCCCTGGTCCAGAAACGGAATCAGAAACGGACTGAACGATGGGTTCAGCGTAATGTTGAATCCGCCGTATCCGTAAAGCAACGTAACGTTGTTTCCGTTGAGTTGCATTCCTTTTTTGTAAGTAATGAACATCGGAATTTTGGTGCCGTCTTTGCTTGGGTAAAATACCTGTTTGGTTTCGTAGTCGGCGGGATTAAATAGTATCTCCGGTTTGCGAAAAACCTCACTTTTTCTCGTGGCTATGTCGTAGCGGTAAATGGTTGGCGGGTAAGTGAACGAGGTGAAGGTATAAAACACAGACGTATCTTCTTTGTCGCCGCCAAAGCCACTGGCAGTGCCGATTCCCGGCAACTGTATTTCATTTTCCAGGTTGCCATTCAGGTCGTATACGTAAACATGCGTGGTTACGTCCTGCAGGTACGAGACAAACAACTTGCCACCGGCAATACTGGCGTTGTCAAGCACTTCCTTTTTCTCGGGAACGATGGTTTTCCAGGTACTGGTTTCGGTATTGAAGCGAACAATCTTGTAGTTGGGGGCTTCGGCGTTGGTCACTACCAGCAGTTCTTTGCCTGCATTGTCAATGACGCTGTACTGATCGTTGGTAATGTCTTTGATCATGGGTTCAAAACGACCCTTGAAGTCATCCATGTAATACACCGCATTGCCATCGAGGCCTTTGCCGCGGTCACTTACGTTGAGGATGGCGTAGGTCTCGTCTTCGGTAGTGCCTACTGTGTGAAACCGCTGCAAATTGGCTTTGTCTTCAAAGACCAGCCTGTCGGCCGATTGCGGAGTGCCTGCTTTGTGAAACCACACTTGATGATTCTCATTTTTGGCAGCCAGTTCGCTGCCTTCGGGCTTGGGATACCGGCTATAGTAGAAGCCATCTTTTTGCCAGGCAATGCCCGAAACCTTCACCCATTTCAGTTTGTCAGACAGGTTTTGCTTGGTCTGCATGTCCATTACGTAATATTCCTGCCAGTCGGAACCGCCTTTTGACAAGCCGTATGCCGCGTATTTTCCATCCTTTGACAGCACAAAGCCTACCAGACGGGTGGTGCCGTCGGCAGAGAGCTTGTTGGGGTCAATTACCAGTTCAGGGGCGCCGTCCAGGCCTTTCTGGCGGTAGAGCACCGACTGGTTCTGCAATCCGTCGTTTTTGTAAAAATAAAACCATTCGCCTTTGCGGAACGGCGCGGAATATTTGGGGTAATTGTAAAGTTTCTCAATGGCCTGCTGGAAGTTTTTGCGGTATGGGATCTTGTCCAGATAGCCAAACGTGACTTTGTTTTGTTCCGTCACCCAGGCTTTTACGTTGGCGGCGGTGTCGTTTTCCAGCCAGCGGTACGGGTCAGCGACTGTTACGCCGTGGTAGGTATCGGTATGTTCGATTTTCTGGGTTTTGGGATAGACAATCTTGCTGGAAGTCACCGAAGGAGCAGGTTTTTTCGTTTTGGAGGATACTATTTTCTTTTGCTGGGCTTGTGTACTCATCGCACACGCCAGCAAGACTATTGCACAGTACAATCGTTTCATCTGGTTTGTCAGGTTAGTTGATAAAGTATAAAAAGGAAAGTTAGTCAGCTTTCCTAAGTTTAAAAAGCAAACCGGGATAAAATGTCGGAAAACACAGTTGTCGGGTAGGTTTTGGCAGTTTCTACGATACTATTTTTACAGCTCAGAGTTCATATTTTTCCAGCAGCGGAATGCCAATGCGATGGGTAATCCATTGGATGCATCTGAAAATACGCTGGCGATGCCCGGGAAGATGCCGCACATACACCGCCGAGTATTCGATGGAAGGCTTGCCGCCCCTGAGCCGCTTGAATCCCGAGGCCCCCGAGCTCAGGTTCAGCAGCTTGCTGGTGTGGTGCTTGTAATCAAAAATCAATTGAATGGCGTGGATGTACAGGGCATCCTGCACAGGCGCTGTAGTGTCGTATCCTACCAGTGGCGAGGTGATCGTATCTTCCAGCACAAACAAACCGGCAAATGCTTTCAGTCGGTTCTGCGAGTCGGTATAACCTTGGAAATGAATTGTTTGTGTGGCGTGCATTTGTTCAAAATACGCCAGCGTAAACTGCGGATTGTGCGGTGAATATTTTTCCAGGTACAACAGATTGTACAATCGAACCGCCTCGGCCAGGTGTTCACGCATGGCGTCGTGATTCACGTACCTCAATTGCTTGTTTCGGATGATCCGGCGGTCCTGCTTGTTGTTGTTGTGTTTGATCCACTGCTCGAACGGTTCGGGATAAATATACACCTGCCGGCTGCCCAGCAACAAATACCGGTTTTGGGTAAACGACTCCAGCAAATGCCGGTGTTGCCACACGTTCAGCGACCGGAAAATAAGGGCATGCGTTGGAAATTCCTTGGTCAGGAAATCAGTAATGGCTTGTATGTGAGTGCCATCCCACTGCGGATAAGGATTTGTGGAGAGCAGAAAGTTATTTATATGGACATTCCGGTTGATCTGTGCCGATTGGAGCCAGCCTGAAAGCAACCGAATCACGCCAAACAGCGGCCATTTAATGAGATGGCTCTTGATCTTGCGCGAAAGTTCGTCCTTGGCATACAGCACATACGCCGTATACGGTGAACAAACATACGAGCTATTCCACTCGGTGTGGTTGATCGTTACCGGAAAGTACAGATTTTCGTCAACTTTCAACATACGTACTTCGGTGTCAACATTCCGGATCAGCGTCACCACCGATGGATGGGCAAAGAGTTGGGCAAAGTTTCGCGCGATTCCCGGCGGCAAGTCATCGGGTTGTATCCATTCAATTTTCATATCCGTTCCATTCGATGTCACCGGTAGTAGCTTGCAGCCAGGAAACACGTTGGGCAAGCATTCGGTATGTAATTTCCAGTAAACTTAACGGCTGGAGCACAAACGGCCATGCATCACGCCAGCGAAAGATCACATCCCGCGACTGCCGGACTTGCTTTTGTGCAAAAACCCAGGGTTTCAGAACCGCCAACGCGTATTTGAGGGAATGCGTTGCATCACCTGTCAGCTCGAATGCGTTGGCATCCAGAAAGGCAGCGCTGAGTTGGTGATTCAGCAAATGGGCGCCACTGGTTCCGCGCGGATTGCATTCGATAAAATAAGGCGTATCGGCTTCGTCTACAATGACATCAAAACATAATTGTCCGGTATAACTTATCGTTTGTCCAAAAGTTTTCACCTTTTCGTACGCCACCGGATGCGCGACCGGCTCAAAGAAGATTCCCGCTCCCTTTCCCACCCGAAACCGTGGATGATAGGCTGCATATGCCTTTAGCTGTCCGGCATCCCAGATGGAATAAATACAAATCTCTTTGCCGGTAATCCGTTTTTGGACAATCCAATGGGGCTTTTCCGATTCGGCAAAATATGTTTCCGCAAGGGGTCGGTTGATGATTACCCGGCTGGCAAACCGCGAATACACCGGCTTGAAAACATATGTGGCGCTGTCTTTCCAAGCCGCAAACTGAGTAAGCAAACAGGTTTTGGGAGTGGGAAAGAAAGGCGCTGCAAGCTGTGTGAATGCAAACTTGTTGTGCAACTGGTTCATCAGCCGTAGTTCGACGCACCAGACCTTGCACGCAAAGCGGTCTTTGAACAAGGAGATGTAAAACGCTTCCTCGCAGGTAGGAACCAGATGTGTTACGTTTTCGGCTGCAATGATCTGTTGGAGGGCAGTTACAAATCTGTCTGTGTGACGACGGGGTGACGGCAATGTGTAGTACCGATCCACGGCATTGCTCCACCGACTGACGGGCAGGTGCAGCGAATCGGCCAGGATTACGCGATGATTCTGTGCATGAAAGCTTCGGGCAATTTCTAAGGCTACAGGAGCCCGTGCTCCGGTAATCAGGACGGTTTCCACATCGGATGAAGGTGAGACACAATGTTACAGAATATTTCGATGCCATCAACAGATGCCGTTTTTTCTGTTTGAAAACCTATTATTTTATTTTGAATGGGTTTTGTGACATTCGAAAAACGGTTGTCGGGCTATTTGTTATAATTGTGTTAATTTTTCTTTAATAAATTGTTAAAAAAGTGTGTTTCTTTTTGTTTAAGCTTGCAGCCGGAAATAAAACGAAGCATACTCTTTTAATGAAACGTTCTGCTCTCACCGGACTCTTTTTTGGGATTCTTCTGGGTTACAATGCCGTGTTCGCCCAACAATCACAACCCCAGGGGCCCACAATAAGTTTTAAACGCGGTATTGCCATTGTAGCTCCCGACAGTATTTTCTCCGTGGCGATTCGATTCCGAGTGCAAAACCGGGCCATTTATTCCACCATATCTGGCAACGATCTCAGTGCGTCGGACATTGAAGCCCGCGTACGCCGGTTGCGGCTGCGTTTCGATGGTTTTATTTACAATCCAAAGCTGACCTATCAGCTGCAACTATCGTTTTCCAGAGGCGACATGGATTTCAGTGCCAGGGAAAATTCGGCCATTAACGTAAGCCCCAATGTGGTGCGCGATGCCGCCATTAGCTACAAGCCGGACAATCATTTTACATTTGTTTTTGGACAGACTAAGTTGCCCGGAAACCGGCAGCGTGTGATTTCCTCAGGCGAGCAGCAGTTTCTGGAACGGTCCATTGTCAATGCAGCCTTCACTGTTGACCGCGATTTTGGTTTACATGCCTACTATCAGAATCGTCTGGGCTCATTTGTTTATGTTTTCAAAACGGCCATTTCTACAGGCGAAGGCCGGAACGTGCAGGCAACCAATGGCGGACTAGCTTATACCGGGCGGATTGAATTGTTGCCGTTGGGTGAATTTACCAACCGAGGTGATTATTTTGAAGGGGACTTGGAACGGGAGAAAACGCCCAAACTATCGCTGGCTGGCGGACTGAGCTACAACGAGGACGCCAAACGGACCGGCGGACAGCTCGGTCGTGATTTGTACGCTGGCCGTGACATTACGACGTATATTTTTGACGGAGTTTTTAAATACAACGGCCTTGCTGTCTACGGCGAATACCTGATTCGCGATACGAAGGGCAGTCCGATAACGGAGAATGCAGATGGAAAACGGTATGTGTTAACTGGCCGTGGGGGGGTGGTACAAACGAGCTATATGTTTCCTAATTTTTATGAAATCGCTGGCCGTTACGCCCGGGTAACACCGGTGGGCGAGGTGCGCGCGCTGGAAAACCAGGAAGATACCTTTACGCTGGGCGTAACCAAATACTTGCGCCGTCACCAACTCAAGGTGCAAAGCAATCTTTCCTACCATACCTTTAACCGCCTTCCGACTCAAAGACGAACCGAACGTTGGAGCCTGGGTTTTCAGATTGAACTAGGATTGTAAACCGAGCCATAAAGCCGTTGTGCAGAATAGTATCTTTTGAAAAGCAAAAACCTGCTTGTCTGTGAGACAGCAGGCTTTTTTGTTTTTGGATCTACTATTTCTGTTTACGAAATCATTTCAAACTTTGTATACGGATGCAATACGTTGGGTATGCGGATGCCTTCGGGCGTCTGGTTGTTTTCCAGAATAGAAGCGACAATCCGTGGCAAGGCCAGGGCGCTGCCGTTTAGTGTATGCAACAGTTGCGTTTTCTTGTTTTCGTCACGGTAGCGCAGCTTCAGCCGGTTGGCCTGGTACGTTTCAAAGTTACTAACCGAGCTTACCTCCAGCCAGCGTTGCTGGGCTCCGGAATACACTTCCATATCGTAGGTAAGGGCTGAGGCAAAACCCATATCACCGCCACACAGGCGCAGTACCCGGTAGGGGAGTTCCAGTTTTTGCAGCAATCCCTGCACATATTGACTCATCTCTTCCAATACATTGTAGGAGTTTTCGGGCAGCTCCACCCGTACAATTTCCACTTTGTCGAACTGGTGCAGGCGGTTCAGGCCGCGTACGTGAGCTCCCCAGGCACCCGCTTCGCGCCGGAAACAAGGCGTATATCCTGCATTTTTGATCGGCAGTTGTTTGGGATCCAGAATGACATCGCGGTACAGGTTAGTAATGGGCACTTCGGCCGTTGGAATCAGGTACAGCTCATCTTCTGTCACATAATACATCTGACCCTCTTTGTCGGGCAGCTGGCCTGTTCCAAAGCCCGAGTCTTTATTAATGACAATCGGTGGTTGTATTTCGGTGTAGCCCGCTTGTTCGGCTTCGTCCAGAAAAAACTGAATCAGAGCCCGCTGCAGTTTGGCACCCTTGCCTTTGTACACCGGAAAGCCCGCTCCGGTAATTTTGTTCCCCAGTTCAAAATCAATGATATCGTATTTCTTGATCAGGTCCCAGTGTGGAACGGCATCGGCAGAAAGTGTCGGTATGGCTCCGTGGGCATACACAACTTCATTGTCTTCCGCTGTACGCCCTTCCGGCACACTGCTGTGCGGTAAATTGGGAAGTGTTACCAGCACCTCGTATTGCTTCTGTTCCAGCTCTTTCAAACTTTCTTCCAGTTGCTTGCTGCGTTCTTTCAGGCTGGAGGTTTCGGCTTTGGCTTGTTCGGCTTCGGCTTTCTGCCCGTTTTTCATTAGAATGCCAATTTCTTTGGCCAGCGTGTTGGCTTTTGCCAGGATCTGATCCAATTCGTTCTGTGTCTGGCGGCGGTTCTGGTCAATGGCCAGCAGGTCTGCAATGGTTTCTTCAGCCTGCTTGAAATGTTTTTTATGCAGATTCCGGATAACCAGTTCGGTGTTTTCGCGGATAAAGTTGAGCTGTAACATAGTGTCAATCGTGAATCATGGAATGAGAGAGTGAGTGAATCAAAAACAAGGTTTTTGCCATTTCAAAACATACCATTTTGTTAGTCACTCATTCGCTTATTCAAAATTGAAAGTCGATTAAGGTGCCGTAAAGATATCTTTCATGGCTTCTTCGTAGAAGAACAACCGTTCGTTCAAGGCATTCAGTGCTTTCGCCTTGTATTCCGTTGGAATCAATACCGAGGTATTGTGCTCGCTGCCACCATAAGCCACCATCCGAAGCGGAATGTTTGATAACGCATCCAGTACGCGGGTCACAATGCCGTTCTTGTTGAAGGTAAAGTCGCCCACAATGCAGATAATGGTCTGTTCCTTGTCAATATAGACAGTACTGAAACGTTCCAGTTCAGCCTGAATGGCATCCAGGTGAGTCGTGTTGTCAATGGTCAGCGATACAGCTACTTCCGAGGTAGTTACCATATCCACAGGCGTTTTGTGCTTTTCAAACACCTCGAATACCTTGCGCAAAAATCCATATGCCAGCAGCATGCGCGCCGAACGAATCTGAATGCTGGTAATGCCGTCCTTGGCAGCAATGGCTTTGATATCCTGATTCACCGTCTGGTTGCTGATCAGCGTGCCGGGTGCTTCGGGTTGCATAGTGTTGAGCAATCGAACCGGAATATTCCGCAAACGCGCCGGACGAATCGTAAACGGATGCAGGATTTTGGCACCAAAATAGGCCAGTTCGGCTGCTTCCTCAAACGAAATTTCGCGAACCGGGAAGGTCCGCTTCACAATGCGCGGATCGTTGTTGTGCATGCCGTCAATATCGGTCCAGATCTGAATTTCATTGGCATGAGCGGCGGCACCCACCAGCGAAGCGGTGTAGTCGCTTCCGCCACGTTTCAGGTTGTCCACTTCGCCACGCGGATTGCGGCAAATGTAGCCTTGCGTCACAATGATTTCCTTATCCGCGTGATATTTGAGCATTTCGCCCAGTTTTTCTTCAATAAAATCGAGTATAGGCTCATCATCGGCGTCAATTTTCATGAACTCCAATGCTGGTAACAAAATTGACTTTACGCCTTCTTCTTCCAGATAAGCCGTAAACATTTGCGTCGACAGGATTTCGCCCTCGGCTGCTATCTCTTTCTCCTGTTTCAGTGTGAAGGGCTTTACTTTCACCAGCGACCGGATGAAACTGAATTCGTTGTCAATTACAGCTTTGCCTTTTTGGTAGGCAGCGTCGGTTTTGTAGAGTTCTTTGATAAACGATTCGTAATGAGCATATAACGTGTCTATTTTCTGAATCGCTTCGGCATCGTTGTTTTGGTAAAGCGATTCGGCAATGGACAACAGCGCATTGGTTGTACCCGACAATGCCGACAATACGACGATTTTTGGTTTGCCGTCTTTGGTAATCAGATTTTTGATGGAATGCATCCGTTCAGGTTTGCCAACTGAGGTACCACCGAATTTCCAGACTTGCATGGCTAGTGTGTAATTAGAAAATAAGATAAAAGAGATGTATAATTTAACGGTGTTGATGATTCATTTGAGAGACAAGATAAAAGAAGGTTAATGTAAATGTTCTGTCTTTCGTCTTTGCTCCTTGTTCTTTCTTCATTGTTAAAATCCCAGCATCTTGATGGCGGTCACGGCAGCTTCGTCGCCTTTGTTGCCGTGTTTGCCACCGGCCCTGTCCAGAGCTTGTTCCTGCGTATTGGGCGTCAGTACGCCAAAAATCACGGGTTTGCTGTATTTCAGACTTACGTCCGTAATGCCATGTGCCACCGCCTGGCAGATAAAGTCAAAATGTTTGGTGTCGCCTTGGATCACGCAGCCAATGCAAATGACGGCGTCAATGTCATTGCGGGCAGCCATCCACTGGGCTCCCAGGCTTAGCTCAAAGCTACCCGGCACATTTTTGCGAATGATGTTTTCGGGTTTGGCGCCTTCTTTTATCAACGTGGCATAGGCTCCTTCGTAGAGTTTTTCGGTCACTTCGGCATTCCATTCGGCTACTACAATGGCGAAGGTTTTGCTTCCGATGGAGATACTATTTTGCAATTCGTATTCGCTGAGATTTTTCAGTGCTGTTGCCATAAACTAGATAAAAGAAGAAAGATAGTTTCATTTTTCTCGTGTCAAATGGATAATAAAAAAGGATAAAGCGGAGGGCTTTATCCTTTTTGGGTTTGGCGGGGATGTTTTATACGCAATTATTCACCTGCCAAACCCTGCAGTTTGGATTTATATTTCTTAGCTGTGATTGTCTCAGCTGAGTCTTCGTATTGGGTAATGATTTTGTCGTAAGCTTCGATAGCCTTGTCATTTTGCTTGGCTACTTCGTAAGCAATGCCCAACTTCAGTAAGTATGTAGGCGTAAAGTATTTGTTAGGCTCGTAGTTGGCCGCTTTTTCGTAATATTCGATGGCTTCGGCTGGTTGCTTCTTTTCCATGTATGCATCACCGATCAGGCTGTAGGCACGGGCTTGCAGCAGCAAATCGCTGGCGCTGAAATCTTTCAGATGCGTAATGGCGTCGTCATAGCTGCCTTGTTTCAATAAAGCAACTCCGGCATAGAAATGAGCCAGCTTTCCGGCTTTGGTGCTGCCGTATTCCGATGCAATCTGCAACAATCCGTCATTTACTCCGTCTCCATTCAACGCTTTTTTCAGTGAATCAGCCTCGAAATAATTGACGGCCCGAAACATGTATTTCTGAGCTTCGGCTTCTTTGTTGTTTGTGTAATACCGGTAAAAGAAGATGCCGCCCACCAACAAAACAACCACTGCCAGACCGCCCAAGAGAAGTGTACGATTACGTTGTACAAAGTCTTCTGCCAGGTCCAGATTTAACTCTGGCGTTTCTTGTGTAGGTTCAACAGGTTGATTAACAGTCGCCTCCGTTGTTTTCTTTGCCATTGGATTGATTAACAAATGTCTGTGTTGAAAATTCGGAAAAGCAGGTTTTGTGATGATAAAGGATAGTATTTTACTTACCGACTCCGAACGGGCTGCAAAGTTAGAATAAAAAAGATTTTTTTCACAAGCATTTCAAAATTTTTACACAATACTTATTCAATCCGGACCCGTTCGTGGTTGAGAAACGAACGGATGGCGGCAAAAGTTGCTTGGGTAGAATTGACAATTTCTGAAAAAGCAATGGGAGGCTGGCCGCCTGTTTTCAGAAATTGGATGTATTGCTCAAATTGGGTCAGGTGACCTTTATCCTGCCGGCCCGAAGCGGATGAGAAGCCTTTGAATCCGTAGCCTTCCAGCTTCCGGAAATTATCCAGAATCAGCACCCGCCCCTGCGAATAAATCTCGATCCGTTCTTTGGAATACGATTTGTGTCCGTTGGCAAAATAATTGACCACGCCCTGCGAACCATTCTGGCATTTGAGCAAAATCGACACATTGTCAGCGTTTTGTGAGGGATACATTCCCATTGCTGAAGCCGAAACTTCTATCAGGGAGCTTCCGGCAAAAAACTGCACCAGATCCACAAAGTGACAGGCTTCGCCAATGATTCGGCCACCACCCACCAATGGATTTTGCGTCCAGTGATTGGCGGGAATGAATCCGGCATTGACAGTAATGACAATGTTCATCGGTTCGGACGAAGTACCCAATAGCTTTTTCGCTTTTTGGGACAATGGGGCAAACCGACGGTTAAAACCCACCATTACCGACAGGGAGGTTTTTACTTGCTCGGAGATAGTATTTTGCAGTTCGTCTTTGGTGAGCACCAGTGGCTTTTCAACGAACACATGCTTACCCGCCTGCAAAGACTGTAGCGTCTGAGCTGCGTGCAGATTGTGTTGGGTGGTAATAACCACCGCTTGCACACTAGGGTCGGCCAGCACATCCTCGAAACGGGTGGAGCTGTGCGCAATGGTATGTTTCTGCGCCAGGTGCGTCCCGCTCACACCCGAGGCACTGACGATGTGCCGCACATCGGCTTTGAGTTTGCTCAAGGCTGGCAGCAGTGTCATTTTGGTGAAATTACCGGCTCCGGCAATTGCCAATGTACCTGTTCCGGGAGTGGAGGTTTTGCTGTTTTGGACTATACTATTTTGTCCGATTCGGACAGATGTGGCTAAATCGGTGTTTTCGGGATAATTGAGAATGGAGGCAACGGCGCGGCTGTTGCCAATGTTGCCATAAATTTTCTGATAATCAGCCAGCTCTACCTCTTCCGTAATCAATCGCTTTACATCAAGTTGACCTTTGGCAATGGCTTGCAAAATGGTTTGAAAATTACGGTTTTCGGTCCAGCGAACAAACGCAAGCGGGTAGTCTACGCCGCGTTTTTCGTAATCTTCATCGTAACGACCCGGCCCGTAAGAGCAGGATACCTGAAAGGAAAGTTCTTTTTCGTAAAAATCAGAACGCTTGATGTCCAGCCCGATGACACCGACCAGTACGATGCGTCCGCGTTTGCGGCTCATCTGGGCTGCCTGTGAAATCAGGTCGTCACTTTTGGTAGAGGCTGTAATGATAACAGCATCCGCGCCAATGCCGTCGGTGTGGCCCATGACCGATTTGACGGAGTCGGTTCCTTCGGCCAGGTTGTAGGCCAACACTCCTTTCTCCTGCGCCATGGCCACTTTTTGAGCATCGAAGTCAAAGCCAATGACTGTACACCCGTTTGCCAGTAACAACTCGCAGGTAATCAGCCCGATCAGCCCTAGTCCCGATACCACTACCGTTTCTCCAAACGAAGGATTGACCAGGCGAATGCCCTGCAAGCCGATGGAGCCAATGACGGTAAAGGCTGCTTCTTCATACGAGACATTTTCGGGAATGCGCGTCACCAGATTGCGTGGTACACAGACGATTTCGGCATGCGGACCATTGGAGGCCACCCGGTCGCCTGGCTTCAGGTCGGTAATGCCTTCACCCACTTCCAGCACTTCACCGGCATTGCAATAGCCCAACGGAAGTGGTTCGCCAAGCCGGGTAAACACAGCTTCCAGGGTAGGGACCAATCCATCGGTTTTTATCTTGTCCAACACCTGTTTCACTTTATCCGGCTGCTGGCGGGCTTTTTCAATCAGATTGGATTTTCCAAATTCCACCAACATCCGTTCGGTACCCAAAGATACCAGCGAACGGTGGGTTTTTATCAAAACATGTCCTCTGCGAACGATGGGACGAGGAACTTCTTCAAGTAGGGTTTCGCCGGTTTTAAACGACTGAATGATTTGTTTCATGTGCTGCAATGGATTTCAAAAACACGCAATGGCCATGCACCCGTATGGTGAAAATTCTGCCATGAGCCGTTTCATGCATGGAAGGCTTCGGTGGTCTGCAAAGTTGGTTCCGAAGGTACGACAATAAGCCGTTGTGGCGAACGGTAGTGAATGTAAAAAAATAAAAAAGTCATCCACGGAAAAAACAAAAACTGTCCGGCATTGAGATTTGACTCGAAGGCCGGAATAAATATCAGCGTAGGCAAAAATACAAAGGTGCGCATGTCATAACGCACATATGAATAAATGGCATTTAAGACATAAAAGATCATAAAAAAAAGGAAGGTAAATCCACCCGTACTAACCAATACTTCTAAGTATGAATTATGCAAGCGTAGTTTATTATCAATTGGTTTGTATGCTCGTATTCCTTCTACACTCATGTCATAACCTAAGCCAGTGATTAACAGCAGCGGGTGATCCTCCATCACTTCAATAGCTGCTTCGAGTAGTTCCTTTCGGGCCTCACCTGTTTTCAGTTGTTGTTCTGATTTCTGAATACGTTTGTTGATGGCTGAGTTTTCATCCTGTAGGACATAAAAGCTTCCCCCTACAATGAGTAAAGAAATCAAAAACTTGGAAGAAAACTTAAGTCGTTGGTTCTGAAATACCAAAATCAAAAGAGTCATGGCAATAGAGATATAACTGCTGCGAGAACCACTGCTCGCCGTAATAATCAGTGATAGAAATACCAGCCCAATGAATATTCTGCGCATGGTGCGTGAGAGTTGCAGATTGGCAAGAACATCAAGCGTGGTAATAAATACCATTGCTCCTGCCCACCCTATAACATTCGACTTAAACCCGCTGATATCTGTTCCATAAATATCCTTGTTTTGGAAAGGGTTGCCCGCAATTGCGACGATAAGCATTGGATAGATGTAACATAAATGAAACATCTGTAAGATCTTTACCTGTGCGGTTCGTATATCATATTTACGAAACAGGTTAATAATAAAATAGTTGATATAAATCAGGAAGGGTAGCCAAGCCGCAATTCGATTCAGGCTTTGCATAAAGTCAAAGCTGAATGCAAGTACATATAAATTAAGAAAAATAAAGACCCATAACCGCCACGATTGTTGTCCTGGAAAGACATAATGGTATGTACCAGGATTGGTAGATAACCGGACCAATGATATCACTACCAGAACGACGCGAAGCAATTTTACAACTTGGAATGAACTGCCCCGCAGACTGTATCCCAACACGACCAGAAAAACATTCAGGAAAAATAATACAAGGTGTGGCTCTATTTTTCCTTTTTCATTTTTGAACAGGCTTGTTACATACATTTTCAACAATTTTTATAAACTCATCTAACATGACATCCTTTGTAAACCGTTCCACAAATTGTTTGCCCTGCTCTGACTTCTGTTTCCGCAATATACTATTCGTAATGCACTCCTGAAAAGCACTAGCCAATGCAGATGAATCGTTTGGCGTAACCAGCCATCCATTTGCACCATAATTGAGCACCTCAGGTATACCTCCCACTTGGCTGCTGATAACGGGTATTCCATGCGCCAGTGCCTCAATATTGGCAACACCCAACGCTTCTGTATTGGAAGGTACACAAAAAATATCATTGCGGCGCAAATACTCATAAACAACTGCTTGGGGCTGAGGCCCAAGATAGTTCAACGAAATAGTATCTGTTTGAGGAACAAAGCTTCTGATTTCACTTTTAAATCTGGACTCAGGCCCAATAACGGTCACCACAAACTTGTATTGTGTCAAAGTTGCCAAGGCGCGTATCAATACCGCCAGATTTCCGACACGGTAGTCTGCTTTTACAAACAGCACTTGAATGGGAGTCTCGAAGTTTCTATCGGGCTGATAGACGATATGCCTGATATCGATTGATTTGTAAAGTCGGTATACTTTGCCAGGTGACAAACGATAGGCGTGAATAACACGTTCTTTTAAAAAATCAGAGTTGGTTATGATCGCCTTATGTGATCGGGTGGAAAGCTTTTCGAGTTGTTTGAAGAAGAACTGTTTAATCCACCAGCGATCGGGTTTGATAGTTGCTAGCGTAGCGCGTATGTTTTTTTCGTCGTTGATCATTCCCACCGTCGGAACGGGAGAAACCCAGCTTGCCCAAAGCCCATTAAAGGCATTATTATAAATCAGGATATCAAAAGCATACTCTGACTTAATCTGTTTTACTTTCTGATAATAAGCGAACATACGTAGTATCTGGCCCAACGGTTTAAGCCAAAACGGTATCCGAAGGATTACCTTATATACATCTATTTTTGACTGGTCTCCCTGATCTGCATCGACATCTTCGGTCACGATCCGAATTTCGTGTTGCGGATATACATGATTGAGAGTTAGTAGCAAAGAGGCAAATTTTGCCGGTCCATTCGTAATGTTTTGAAATGTATTACTACAAAAAAGGATTTTCATACCAGGAATAATGTTAAGCAGGATTCTGGATTAATCCGTGCTGGATAAAATAGGTTTGAATTGCATCAAACCAATTTTCAAGGGGTTCTATCAATAGATGTTCGTTTGCCGCAATGGTATATCCGTCCATTCCAAAAGGGGTAGTTATGAAGGGTATGCCATTCAGAAGCCAATCACCTATTTTTAATTTAATACCACCTCCTAATAAATCGGGATTGATAAATAACGCTTTCTTTTCAAATGGAAATCCACTTCCGGACCAATACCCATGGCCCTGGATACCTATGCTTTCATTGGCGATTTTCTCGGTGCCTTTGCCGTATAAATGTAATTCAAGAACGGGATACTTCTTGTGTAATGGTTTATAGACATTCTCGATAAAGTATAGCAATGAGTATTTTTTGTGCTGTGAGATGCCGCCCAGCCATATCATAATCGGACGGTCTGGTACCTGACTAGCTGATGTAAAGAAATTATCAAGTGTGATCACCTCCCAAAACATGCTTAACCGATTGGGGTAAATAAGCTTGAATAACGTATGGTCTTCTCTTGTGATAAACGCCGGTGTGACTTGCGGATCTTGCAAAATTTCTTTCTCAAGCCTTTTAAGAAGGTTGAATTGTAAACTCTGCAACCAGCCCAAAGAGAACCCAAGAAACGCGTTTCGGAGTAAAACCAGGGAAAAAAAGTTGTGGAACCGTACTACCATCTTCTGATCCGGATAGAGTGCTTTAATCGCCCGGTATAGCGTAACATCTCCGCAGATAATCTCATCAAAGGTAGTGGATTGTGTTATTTTTCTTAATTGGTTGCTGCGTAACTCACTGCTTACTCGTAAGGTAAGGGTATTTTTTAATCTGTTGGACGATAATAGCTTTGAACGATAAATTACCCTTTCATTGGGTAATAGAGGTATTGTATTTTGGGAACTGCTGTAATAAACAATAAAATCATTCGAAGTAGGCTTTAGACGTGCCAAATCAGCAGCTACAGCTTTTTGATAGCCTGAGTCTGAACCAGAGTATTCCGGTAATACAATTAATCGCTTTGGTATATAGGATTTATGCTGCAATGCCCTTTTTATCTTAGTAGGAGTGGTTAATGATCAAAAATAACTATCTCAACTGAGACTTTGTCGCCAGCAAAGGTAATTGCTTCCAATGAAAATAAGTAAGAAATATGGAACACCTGTTAACAATCACTGGAGGTTTGTTACATCAAAAAGAGCAATCAGATCTGTATAATTAGTGTTATCGGCTATTTTGAAGTTCTCCTGAGCAATAAACGGTAAATCAATGGTTTTAGCCAGAAGAAGTTTTGATTTTAACTCATCGGGGGTTTGGAACAACAGCTTGGACTGATGGCCTAATAAAGTACTCAGAAGGGGAGTATGTAAGGTAATGATGGGTTTGCAGAAAGACATGCATAAATCTACCGAACCACTATGCTCGACATTCTGAAAGGGGAGGACCATTACATTGGCCGCATTCAGGTAATATTGAACCTGATCTACAGCAATAAACTGGGGGAAAAACAAAATGCGCGGATGTTGTTGAATGCGTTGCTTTAATTGAGCAGTGTAGGCCGATGTGTGAGATGCTCCTGCAATGAGCAGATAATCTGTTGGCCCCGCTACCTGAACAAAGCCGTTAATGAGACTTTCGAGTCCTTTGTAAGGCTTGATCGAACCAAAAAAGGAATAGACAAACGCCTGTGGAGGAATATCTAACTGCTGGCGGGCCTGGCTCTGAGAAATCGTATTGGGATAGTAAAAGTGAAAAGGCACGTCTTGAATTACCCATACCCGCTGAGGATTGAGACTAAACCATTCGGTTATCTTTGCTTTGGTAGTTTCTGAATATACGCGTATGGATTGGCAACGATGCAGAAAAAAACGTGTGACCCATTGTTCAATGCCCAGCCACACACCTGCATGATTGTGAATGTTATGCAGCGTGTGAATGATTGGAACCCGATACACATACCGAACCAGCAGAATTTCCAGCATAAACAGAAGACTCCGGACCAACGTAACCAACAGATTCCGACTCAGGTAAAAGCTTTGAATCCAATCAAAATAGAGAAAATTGGGTTTATACTGACGGATAGCCCTCAGGATGGGAAACAGGTGCTTGGAAGGAGCCGCGGATACGTGCAAGCCATGGGTTTGTAAAAATTGGATTAACTGGTATTGAAACGGATTTTCGGGCCCGGCGTCTGGTAAAACGGTTATTTTTTTCATGGAAAGCGATGATGCGTTATCTGTGAGATCCCTCTTGTCAGATTGTTCTATATGATCGTCTGGAATTATGAAAAGAAGGTTAACCTCTGGTACTTCAAAACATCAAAGATACCGGTTAGAGTCTTTTGTCAATCAGTTATAGGTTTTTACAAATAGTTCCCATCGGTTTATAAAATCCATCTCCTTTAACAAATAGGTTAATCCTTCCAGCTCAAATCCATGCCGGATGCGGCCTACATAGTGTTTGCAGACGGTAGTGGTTACATCTTTTTCGAAAGAGACATCATATGTCGGGGGTAAGTAATCAACTGAATGAACAGATGAACTGGCTAATACCGCCAACAATGTCTGGTCTAGCAGGTATTGTTGTACTAAATCAGGTAACCGGTTGTCCTGAATAAATCGTTCCAATCTGGGTATGTCAATATCGGCACGATTGACCACCCACAATCCGGAGTTAAGCTGCTCTTTTACCTGTATCGAAAAAATTTCGCTGAGTACGGAAGCTGGTAAAAAATAGGAGGTTTTTATGTCTTTATTAAAATAGTTGGTGTGGCATCCGTTTTCCAATGCATCTAAAAAATGGGTAGGCTTTCTGAAGAAAAGGACATCGGAATCCATAAAGCCTATCCGTTCGGCGGTAGCATAGGCTTTTACGTCAGTGACTTTCGGAAATAAGACGTGGTTCTGACGTACATGCAGGCAATTAGGAAAGGGAGTTAAATAGTCATTCATATATTGTCTGGCTTCTGCCTGGCTGATCACGCGGCACCCCGGAAAATGTGCATGTAAATAGTTGATTTGTAGGGTAGTTAAGCTGCCATCATCATGAAAGACAAAGTTGATGGGTTGCTGAGCGGCTAACACCAACGATTTGTAGGAAACTACGCCCATCTGGAAGTTTTTATAATCCAGCAGGGTATGCAGGCTATAGGTGGGATACTTCCGGGTAAAGGGTGGGCACGGCGAAAGTTTCGCAACAGAGTTTAAGATAAGCTTTCGTTTCGTATCTCGCCATAACTGGTTATATAGCTTATAAATTGCTCTTTTGGCAAGTGGCCAATGAGCAGATTCGTATGGTTTTACTCGGTACATGGTAAGCTATAATTTATCCTTTTGGGTGAAGTTCCACAACTTCGGTTAATGTCAAAATGTTGTCATTGCAAAAGAGTAGCATTTTAAATTCACAAGACCCTTGCCAATTATTTTTCCCTGAGCGTCTTGCCTACATAAGCTGTGTCGGTTTGAATGCCACTTCTGAAGAGGTGATTTTTGAAAACACGTCGCTGATTCGCTTTTCTATGGTATCAAAGTTTTGTAAAGGTGTTCGGCTGGCAATGTGCTGATTATACATTGTAAAAACGGAAGGGTCTTTCAATAAAGCGTTTAGCTTTGTTTTCAGATCTTCTATGCTGGTAATCACGTTTGGAAATTGATTTAAAAACAAATATTTGTCATTCTGGTACTGATGAATAAAGTCGTGAATGTTCAAAAATGATTGCTGGGTCATTGGAAAATCGATCTGCAGAACAGGCGTCGAAAAATAGGTGGCTTCAAATCCCATGGTAGTACCCAGATGTAAAAAAGCCAGTGCCGCGTCAATCTTTGCAAATTTATCGTAAATAGCCGCCCGGTCTAAGGCAAAAGTATGGTTACTTTCGCGATAGCCGTCATCAAAAAGTACATTGCTATACTCTTTCAAGGGTGCGTATAGTTTCCACGCTTGTAAAAAGGGATACGGACGCACTACCAGCTTCAATTGTGGAAATGTGGTTTGCAACAGCTGAGCTATCTGGTGAATGATCTGTACTTCTTGTTGTACCAACTCAATAGTTCCGGTGGCACATCCGAAATAAATGTAGTCAAAGCCGTATGGTTCATGCCACTGGCCTGAATCCTGAAATTCTTTCAAATACGCTAACTGTGTAGCTCCTATAACTGTAATCTTTTCTGCGGGAATATTCTGTAGTTGAATCAAGTCTTCTTTCAATCCCTGGTTCCAGACCAGATACTGACTTGTGCGCTGGGAAAAACGCACCATTTTGCACGGATGGTCCCAACTATATACATAGACCACTACCTTTTTTTGGGCTTCCAGTAACTGACTTAACAAAAGATCGTCATAAATCTCTGAAAAACATAAAAAGACGTCGAGTCCACTGATATTGGTCTGGGGATTGTAATCAACCCAGCGCAAGTAGGTGTCGTAGGAGATCCACTTAGGCAGGTATCGGCTTAAGAATAAGAGGAGTTTCTTTTCGGCTTTGAATATCCAGTATGTCTTGGTATTGGCTAGTTTGAATGCCTCTGTGATGTAATAGTTTTGCCTGCTTTTAGGAATTATGCCGAACAAACTAAAAAAACGTTGCAGAATAAAGTTTCGGAAAGAAGTGGTCTTAACAATTTCGCGCACTTCTATTCCTTCCATTGCTGTATGAAAGTCGGCTTTTCGCAGGAAAAGAGTAATGTCATGATATTTGGCCAGTTCCTGGATTATCTCCCGAATATCATTTCTTGAACTTAAGTATTGGGCAACTATTCCAATTTTTTTTCTCATAAATCAATTGATTTGTTGTAGAAAGCTAATTAGTTTGTTCCGCTGACTTTCTACAGTAAAATTACTTTCAAAATATGCCTTTCCCTGATCTGCAATCTTTATATATGGCATTTTATCTTTTAGAATATGTGTTATTTTCGATACCATTTCTTCCAGTGAATCTACTAGGAGACAATTCATCTGATCTTGTAGACCTAGCATGCCTTTACTGCCGTTACGTGTGCTCAGTAAAATCTGCTGGTGATTCAGAGCCAGTGGAATTCTGGTACGGGTACCAGTATCATATTCATAAGGAATAATATGAATGTCGTAAGGACGAAGTACCGTTGAGAGGTCTTCTACATGGCCCAGAACGTTAATATTGGGTTGTTGCAATAGTTTCATAACCTCCTGACTATGACCTGTATCAACCTTCCCAATTATCCATAATTCAGGCGGATCATCTAACTGACACAACACAGGCCAGCAAACCGTTAAAAAACGGCTCAAACCTATTTTATTAGCAGTTGCCAGCATGTTTCCCACATGCACAATCCGGGTAGTAAACGGGATTATCCCGGAAACAGCAAGGGACTTATAGGTAGTAGGTAGTAAGGCTGTCATAGCCCTGGAATTAATGGATTCAATTTCGGCTATTTCGCTTTGCGAACCACTGACAATGTACTTGTTTTTACGCAGTTGGCTAATCTCCGAAATTCGTAAAACCCTAGTAAGCAGTCGTTTCTTTTTACTTGCCACACCCTGCTTAAGCTTTTGCAGTTTCCATAAGAAATCATGATGGACATAGACGATAGGCGCTTTTGCACGACTGCAAATGGCGAAATAATTGGGGATGGCATGCTCGGTCCAGATCAGGTCATAGCCAATCTTATCAATAGTTTTTTGAAATAGGGCTAGCGTGTGTGCATTAATGAAACTATGAAAATAACGAATGGCATGTAGATTGAGCGAGAATATACGACTCTGTCGTTTTAGATTATTCACTTTGTATGGAAGTAAATGAATCATTTCGATGCGGTATCTATCTACAGGAAACTCTATTTCCAGTTGCTTGGCATTAAATTCATCTGTTTTATAATAGTTTAAAATTACAATGTGGATGAATGCATCAGGATAGGTTGTTAACAGCAGTTTTAGATGTGCATACTTGAACGACGCTGCTCCACTGGAATTTTCAGAAAAAGGCATTGCATCACATATAAAAAGAATTTGCTTAATTAGTATTCTGGACATGCCTATGATTAAGAACAAATAAATTGAGAAGTGATGTTTTATATGATTTTTGCAAAATTTAGAGTTCTTTCAAAAGATTTAAGAGTTGTTCTGCTACTTTTTTATTATATGTTTGTGCATAGTCGAAACTTCTGTATGAGAAAGATTTATATAAGTCTTCATTCTCTAGAAGTTGTACTATCTGGATCGCAAAAGCTTCTGGAGTTTCTCCTACTAAAAAGGCTGTACCAATGCCTGGCTCCAATCCTTCAGCTCCAACAGATGTTGTCACCAATGGTTTGCCGTAGCCCATGGCTTCCAGATTTTTTATTTTGATGCCTGTGCCTACTAAAATCGGGCTGACAATGATGTCTGTTTCGGTATACAACTGCAAAAAGTCTTCCGATTCCACTTCTCCGATTTTCCTGACATTTTTATGGGTTACTTCTATTTTCTCACAAATACGCCCAGCCAAGGTGAGAATAACATCCGGCCGACCTGCTACTAGGACAGGCAGAATATCTTTGATGAAATACTGAATGCTTAGCACATTCGGCTGATTGTTGGAGGCCAGGAATAATAACCGATGACGGCTTTTTCGTTCCTGATAGGTATTGTGCACTTCTATCGGATGACCGACGGTAATTACTTTCGTCTCTTTTCGAACAATAGATTCAAAAAAATCCCTTTCGTTTTCCTGAATGGCAATTACCACATCGGCCCGGTTAAGCCCTTTGGCTTCCTCTCGATCGGTAGTGTAAAAAAAATTGGGGGCAAATCCCTTATGGGTAAACTTCAGATCACGATTGGCGTAAATATCGATGGTATCCAGTAGCTTTAATGTTTTCGCTGGAATATTCAGAAGCACTTTCGAAAAGTATACATATTCCAACAGCACGGCATCAAATGTATGTTGCGTCAGGTATTGGCGGATATACGCATCAGCAGTGGAATCGTACAAGTCATCAATCCCATACTTGCCTTTGAAAAACAATTTCCGACGCAATCGGTCTAGTTTTAATTTTTTGGAAATACGCCACAAGATATTTCGAACGGGTTGTTGAGGAACGTGTTGATAAGGAATGTCAAGGAATTTGTCTTGCCAGAACTGCTGCATGAATGGAATATCGGCTTTTTCGAAGCCAATAAACGCAAAATGTACATCAAACGACTCCCTGAGCAAACTTGCCAAACGAAAGATACGAATCCGATTGCCAGCGTTTTGTGGATGGGTGGGTGTGGGAGAAATAATGAGTATTTTCTTCATTTACTAAATGTTAACCATCGTATTGCTGCAGTCTAGCTGAGCATTTGCTTGACCTTGGCTTTGATTTTGACGTATAGAGATTGGTTTTGTTGAAGGCGAGCCTTCTTTTCGGCTTGCAAGGATTCTGTTACAAATGGTTGCATGTGCCACGCCACATTCCGTACATCTTCCGTTAATTTACGGAAGGCTTCCGTTTTGCCGTCCAGTAGGGTGACAAATTCCCAGCCAGGGTCGCTTTTCATAAAATCACACAGAATCTTACCGGTAATAAGGTGAGTATCATCAACCAGCAAAAGCCCTCCTTTTCGCAAGTGATTAACTGTATAGAACCAATCGACAAAAGGCCAGGGAAAGGCATGTTTACCATCAATCAATACAACATCCAACGGCTTTTCAACACGGAGGTTGGGCAATGCCAGTTCAGAAAATTCATTGACATACGTAACCTTGTCGAATGGGATGTTGGCCTGTGAAGCGTATGCCGTGAGTCGTTCTTTTTCGGAAGTGCTGGGCGTAACACACATATGGACGGCGCCTCTGGCGGCAAAAACCAATGTCGAGAGTCCTGAACCTATTTCTAGGGTATGGTTTCCAGGTGCTACATGCTCATAAATAAATCGCAACACTGGTTCACCCAAGGCCCAGCAGGCTCCTGCATCCGATGCAAGTCTGTTTTGGAGGTCTGCTGAAAATACACTTAGTGGATTTACCTGATAGCCATCGGGCATTTCTGTTTCGCCTTTATGAATCAAAGGAGAGTCGGATAATATTTTGGTAATCAAATCCATAAAAAATACACAAAAGGACGAAAACTGTTAAGATCGTTATAGATGGCTTTTGGTTTTTTGAAACATACTATTTTTCAGTGCAAATCAATACCGTGACCATTAAGGAATAACCGTTGGCTGCGTTACGGTTTGATTCAATGCCTTGTATAACCGGTTGACTTGTTCACTCAGATCTGGGTGCTTTGATAAAACCTGCCAATACCCTAACCACACATAGAGCCGGTTTACGTAATGGTGGTACGTTGGGTTACCTTCGTGCCGCAGGGTAAGAAGTCCGCTTACCAACGTGCGAATTTCGCGCAAGTTTAAAAAATACCGGATAATTCTTTTGGTCAAATCCGAATGGTATACCGGGTTACTCCTGTTGCGGTGTCTATACAGAAACTGGTATGGCTCCAGAATGATGCTCATTTTGCTTCCTTGCCGGGTAAGTTGCATCAGATAGTTCCAGGAAAGTTTGCCTGCATCTATGAAATGACGATAGATCAACCGGTCATCGTACCAGATCTTATAGCCGGTAAGTCGGATAGCCAGACATAGTTCGACATCTTCACCCCGGGCCAGTTCTGGAAAGTTTTCGTATGTAAGTATTTTCCGAAATCCGGCTGCATGCAGCCGATCATAGGCACCCCGATTGATAACTGCACCTGCTCCCCACAAAAAACCCTTGCTGGTTAGTACTTCACCCGATGCATGGCTCTGGCTTCCTACGGCAAAATAAGATTCGTACTGTGGGAACCAGTCGGGTGGAGGCACTTCAAACTTCGCAATGCCTCTTCCGCCCAGCATTCCGATTTCCGGATGGGAGTTGACAATATCCCAGGTTGTCTGAATATAATCGGTAGCCAGCCAATTATCATCGTCACAAATCAGAATGTATTGATACCTGGCTTGTTGCAGGCCCTTGTCGAACGCATTATTTTTGCCAGCCTTGGGTTCTTGCACGATCCGAAATGGCACCAGCGAAGACTGGGTACTCCAGTGTGCCTTTGCTGTTTCGATCAGCTGATCAGTAGAAGCATTGTCAACCAGCACAATTTCCCAGTCTACGTTTGTTTGCGTGTGCTGGCTGGCAAGGTGCTGAAGTGTTGCTGCTATTCTTTTTGAGCCGTTATACGAACAAATCAGTACCGAAATTCCCTTTGCGTATGTTGTCATAAAGGATCTTGCCTTAAATATAATTGAATTTACCCACATAGGGCACCTCTGCACACCTCTACAGCCCACACAAAATAGTATCTTTGCAAAAATAGAAACCCATGGCTGTTTAAACAAAAATTATAATCGGCCGAAGTTTGCATGATTAGTCTTTGTAACGGCTGCTGAATGTATTCAGATAGTGCAGCTGATCCATTAATTTCTTTCGATCCTTTAGCAGGGATTGGAAACGAATCCAGCCATAATAGACTTCCAGTAAATGCAGATTGCCTTCTGGAACCCGACCCGATCTCACCTTTAGTACCTGCCACCAGTGCTGAGATAACCAACGGAGGTTTTTTTTTAGCGTAGTTTTATAAATCCCGGCGAGTTCGCCTGATGTTTTGGTATGCTTGAGTTGAAAAAAGCGAATGAAACGCAAATAAATATCTGCTTCGGCACTGCCTTTGTACAAACGGATGATATAATCCCATGTCAGGCGCTGCTTGGGTATATAATGTTTAAACTGGAGTTTATCATGGTAATGAATGGTATAACCCAGCAAAACGCAGTAGTAGCATAATTCTATATCTTCACCTGCAGAAAGTTTGTCACCTGTACGTCCCAGAAGGAGATTTTTATACTGTTCATTCTTTAGTCTGATGTGAATGTCTTTTCTGACAACCATCCCAGCCCCTAATACCCATCCTCTCTCTACTTCGCCATTGGTTTGATGCTGAGGACCCGTGGCATATTGCATTTTTAATTTTTCAAACCACCATGGCGGCGTTATCTCACATACGGGCTCGCCTAAGCCTCCAATGATTCCGATTCGAGCATCGCTTTTCATCAAAGCATAGGCAGTTTGTACATACTCTTCGTCCAGCCAGTTGTCATCATCACAAATAATTATGTAAGGATATCGAGACTCGGCAAATCCTTTTTCTAGAGCGTAGATCTTTCCGGCAGTGGGCTCTTGAAGCAAACGAACAGCAGGACCATTCATTAGTGGCAGTTCGTATTGAGATAAATATTTCTGCACATATGCGTAGGTTTCATCACTACTGGCATTATCGATAATTATAATCTCCCAAGAAATCGGGAGTGTGATTTTTTGAGCAAATAAATAGTCGATAGTTTGCAGAATGGTCTTGCGTCCATTATACGTGCAAATTATTACTGAAACTCCTTCCATTAATGTATGTTTAGAAAACCGGAATCATGCAAATTTTTGCCAATGATATCTGATATGAGCAGTAATTACTATGAGCAGTTTCGTAGTAATAAAAAAGTAGATCATCTTCCAATTGGCATCCTTGAAGTAAAAACGCATGTTTTCCATTGAATACCGGGGCTTTCCGGTCCAGATAGTTTTTTTGAAGGACCAATCAAAAATAAATTCCAGCATCTGAGTGTTGGTTTGATTTAGTTTATCTAGTTGCCGGTAAAAACATTTGATATTATATAATGACTCAGCCTTCATGATTTGTTCCCGTGTCGTTCGTACAGTTTGGCTGTGTGCACGAAAATAATTCAAACTTTCGGCTATATATCCACCTTGAGCAGGTAACAACAGATTAAACCAGAGCTTCCAGTCTCCCGCCATTTTCAGGCATTCATCGGCACCTCCTGTGTTTTTAAAAGCACTTTTCCGGAAAACAACTGCACTAGCATTGGGAATGGCACATCGGGCCATTAGGAAATTTCGACAAAAAGATATACCTGTAAACAGGGATGATTGTTCGAGAGGTTGCCAGTGTTCGTGGCTCATACGCCAGTCTCTGGTGTTTCCGGTCTTCGCACCGGCCTGATTGATTAGATGAGATTCGCAAAAGACGAGTCCTATCTCTGAGGACTGCTGTAGCAGTTGCACAGACTTTTCTAAAAATTGAGGGTCCGCATAGTCGTCACTTTCTGCTATCCAGATAAATTCACCTTTGGCTAAGGCAATACCTTTGTTCCATTGCTTAAAAGTGTTGCCACTATTGGTTTGATTAATGACTAGATGCGTTACTTTGGGGTGGGTCACATAAGATTGAATAATTGATACGCTGTCGTCTGTAGAAGCATCATCCATCAAAATAACTTCATAATCAGAATAGGTTTGAGCGAATACACTTTCAAGGCGGGTAGTCAGGTAAAGAGCATGGTTATAGTTAGGTACAACGATTGACACACTAGGCATTGATAAAGAGGAATAAGGTGCAGTTGCTGATACGAAAAAAAAAACATTAGGTTTAGCTATGTAAAGGTATAAAAAAAAGTATGAGTTGAACTCATACTTTTTTGATGATCAAACTTACGTTTCAAATGTGCAAAAGTTGCTCTTTCAAAATAGTATCTTTAAAAGGGCACAACACTGGTTATCTCTTGATGATTTTTAGTGTCTCTATTTTGTCAGGACTTTCAATTGTAATGATATACATACCTTTGCCGTATGATTCTCCGATTTGTAGCATAGCACCTCCATTTTCCTGACGTTTTTCAATCAGTCGGCCAGTTAGATCGCGCACATAGATAACCGCTTTGCCATGGGATGCACTTACTTGAACTTTAATTGTCTGTTCAAATGGGTTTGGATAGCTTGTAGATATGTCATCCATAGCCGCACCTTGTGCACCTACGCGGCCCGCTGCAGTAGCTTTTGTCGTAAATTGAGTAACAGGACCCCAAGCGGAAATTGCAGGAGAACCATTGACAACCGCTGTTGAGCGAGCACGTACATAATAAATTGTGTTGAACGCCAAATTAGGAACTAGAAAAACAGGGTTACCTTCGGTGACACCTCCAACCGTACCTGTACCTGTGAAAGTAGCATCATTTGGCTGGCTAATCACGCCACTGGTAAAGTCAGAAGACGTACTTACTTGAATCTGGTAGTTGGTAATATCCCACTGCAAAGCCAGACCTTGTACTGTAATTCGGGTAAGATTAGTACTTTCCGTATTATTTACACTTGTCTGTCCATTAGCTGGACTCAAAATAGCGTGGCTACGGTTAGGTATACCATTAGTTCCAAAAGTGGTGATCGGTACATTCGACAGGTCCATCTGCTGAACAATCTGACCATTGACAACTCGTACTGGCAAAGCACGGACCCTGTAACGAGTCTGTGGTTGGGCTTGTATGTAATTCACAATTAGTTCTGTTCCCCAAGCAAATGTTTTTATGTTATTGGCAAGAAAAACATTGCCTGTCACTGAAGGTATTTGTTGTACAGTTCCACTCGAAGAAAGACCCGGATAAGAAACGGCTTGGTAATAAGGAAGACTGTTATTAAAAATATTGCCTGCTGTAAAATCTGCCGCTGGATTGCTATCGTTGGCTGGATTTGCAATCGCCATTTGGAAATAATAAGCATTAATATTAGGAATGGCTAATCCCTTTAGGCCAAAACGACGTTCGGTCAGGTTCTCAACAGTTGGTGAGGTAATAAACGCACCAAACAGAGGATGGTAGTAACTGGTTACCTCGGCCGGGTCTGTGGAGAATACTCCTTGGGCACTGGCGGAAATTCCTCTGACACGTACAAAGTATTGCTGACCCGCAACAAAGCCTGCTTCGTTGGCTTGAAAGTTCAGGGTTGGTGTAGTACTGGTTTTGGTAATCAGTGCACTTGTAAAGCTGGCATCAGTGCTGAATTGCCATTCATAACTGGTCGCACCCGTCACCGCATTAGCAACAAAGGACTGTGAGAAGCTGTTCAGATAAGTATCATCTGCTATGTTGGTGATAAGAGTAGAGGGCAATGTAGGACCTATCGTTGTGAAGGTATAAATGTCCGGGCTACTGTCATTACCATCATAGTTATTATAAAATCCTACAGTTCCTCCGTTTAGGTCAATACGTACCGTAATACGTATTTTATATGTAGTACTCTGAGCCAATATGCCATTAGGAATTACTATGGAAGGGGTTGCAGAATTTACCGAATAATAACCTGCGCGGGTATTCCAGTCGCCTGCTCCGCCAACAGGTACAATTTCTATCTGATAGTTGCCTACTGAACCACAATTTCCCTGATATGATCCGAACGTGATTGTAGGTGTTAGTGAAACACCCGTAGCACCATTGGTAGGAGATGCCAGTGTCGGGTCTAATATCCCTCCCACGCCAGTCGTGCTAAAGGAAAAACTAGTAGGTGAGGAAAGTGCTGCAAACGTGCCATTTGTGCCTGTCCCTGCGGTCAAGCGGAGATCATAAGTCTGGTTGGCTTGTAGCTGCGTATTATCAAACGAAAATGACATAGCCGTACTTGCGATAACCGGAGTACTGTAAAATGTAATGTATGTTCCGCTTGACGCAAGTTTATATTCGACCCGAACTGTGGTTGCATCGGGATACGCTGCTACTGTTACTGGAAAACCACATGGGTCTAGGCCTGTAAGTGACAAAGGAGAAGATATGGTAACCCCAGGAGTGGGACTTACTGTAAACTGATTGACATCCGTGAAGGTGCCATTGGCTGTGTTATACGTTACTCGGGCACGGTATGTATTGCCAGCAGTCAAGAATGTGGATACTGTCCAGTTATAAGTAGGTGTTGTATAGGTTTGAGAAGCTACTACCGTACTTCCAACAGTTCCATCCAGAATTTCGTAGGTAACCGAATTAAGCGTACATCCCTGAAAAGGAGACTGAATCTGAATGACTGGAGTAAAACTACTAACGGTGGCACCATCCGCTGGTGAAGTAATGACAGGTGTGTTTAACGCTGGAGCAGTTTTGTCTGTACCAATGAACAAATCATAATAAAGCTGTGCAATAAAACCGGCTGTTGCATCTCGGGTCAACAATTCCACCAAATAATCTCCATTATTGGTGAAATTACTGGATGGAATGTTAACATCAAATGCAGTAGTCGCCTGAGTGGAATTGGTAAAGTTATAGGTCTGTTGAAAAACTGTAGTTGCTCCTTGTGTTACCTTGACCAAAAGGCTTCGGGCGGCTACGTTGTTGGCATTTACATTCAATGTTACATTGCTGCTGCAAATATCCAGACGATTGTTATATTGTGTAATGGGCGAGTTGAGTAGGGGATCAGTAGGGACAATAGCCTGTGTAGTAAAACTTATCGTTGTGGAACCAACTAATCCGGAGTTAGTGAAAAATCTTGCTCTTGCATAATATACTGTTCCATAATTTAACTCGCTGGGTACAGTCCAGCTGAAAGGTCCATTACTATTACTGACGAAAGTATTTTGATAATCGGGATTTGTGAAACTTGTTTCTTTATCAATCTCTATTGTTGCAACAGCTAAATTTCCACAACCTGTATATGCTGCTAAATTAATTGTTGGCGTAATAGATACTCCGGTTGCGCCATCTGTTGGAGAAGTAAAGACTGGATTGCTGTTGATTGTACTAGTAGTAACATTGATTACTGGTGAATTAGTACCATATAAAATCCACTGTTCCGTATCCTCATCAAACACTTGGTATGCGGAACGGATATTATAAACCGTATTGTTCTGTAAAACACCAGATGCAGGTATAAAGACTGTATATGGTCCAAAATCAGCATCACTACCATCCAAAGGTTCAAAGACTGTATTAGAAGTGTATGCTGGAGTACCTTGGTCACTACGTTTATATTGTACCCTAACTCTGTAAAATCTTCCATCACTTGGAGGTGGATTAATAGCGGATACAGTTACATTGAAGCCGCATGGAGTGACTGTAGCCCCATTGCTAGGGGATGTTATCGAAGGTGATTGGGCCAGTGCAGCAAAGTCTGCCAGCAATAGCACAAAGCTGGTTAAGAGAAATAGTATACTTTTTTTCATAAAAAGGTGTATAGGTAATGATAGGATAAAGCTACGGAAATTACTGTTATATGTCAAAAGTAAGTAAAAAGTAAACAGGCACAGCTGTAAAAAACGCCAAAATAATACATGCCATCGTCCAATGTGCTTGTTTTCAGGCGCTTTTGGTTAAAAGTAAACTTTATAGCAACTGACACTATTCGGAAAACAGTCCAATAACCCGGGTAAGGTGTGGTCTCTGTACCGTACGACCGATAAAAAAGCGGATGGTTCTCTGGTGTTTTAGTACGTGTGTCACGCAAAAAAGTTCGAATCGGAGCTGGGTTGTCAAGCTGGTTTGAATTGCTAATGGCCGTCTTGAGTAAGCAAGTGTGTATAATTTTGACTTTAAGGATAGCGGTGAAGAAGGAATAGAAAGGTGGGTGATTTTTAAAATTTGTATGATACTATTTGTTTTGAACATTCGCTTTCGCTATTCGGGCACACGGTTACTCATCGCTTGTTGTTATCACCAATGTGTGATAAAAGCATTCGACTATCACACATTGGTGATAAGGGGATTTAACTCGATGCATTCGTAAAAAAACACTTGCTGAGGTGATGGCTACAAATATTGATGCCACAAAAAGAAAACGAACAGCAACACCCAAAGGATATCCACAAAATGCCAGTATTGCGTAACAAGCCGCACCCGCAACTGGTTCGGGGGATTGACGCTGTAAATGAATCCATCGACATAGGTAGCGCGTTGAAATGCCTGCACCAGCAAGATTGCTAGAAAAACAAGCCCGCCCAGCACATGTAGCAAATGCAAGCCGGAAATAATGTATAAAAATGCACCGGCAGTGCTTTTGTTCATCACAATGCCATCCTGCATCAGGGTTCGCCAGCCGATTACTTGTGTGATCATGAATAGTAGGCCCAGTTCAAAGGTAAGGGCTACCAACCATCTGTAGAGCTTGAAACGATCCCTGACAAACGCATGAATGGCAAAATGCAGGGCGATACTGCTGGCAATGATAAGGACGGTACTGATCCAAAATATGGAAGGCAGTGAGAAGCTCATCCATCCAGGCGTGCCTTTGCGGATGCTGTAGAGAATGGCAAATAACAGGAAAAGCAAACTACTGCCGCCAAAGCCCAGGTACAGCATGAACTGGTACGGATCTTTGCGCTGGGCAAACAAGCCTGGCAGGGAGGGTTTGGCTGTGGAGTGTTGCTCGGGTTTATAGGCCATACGTCTTTAGCCGATCATAATGCTGAAAAATATGTCTTCTTTAAACACAACTTTGCCCGGTAAGGTTTCTGGTTTGTAAAAATAAAAAACCCGTAAGATTTTTCTAGAAATCTTACGGGTTTTTACCAACGGCAGGTTTAGGTGTTTTAAAACCTACTAATTTGCTGCCGAACGCTTATTTTTTAGGAGCAGGAGCAGGCGTGTTGGGCTTGGTTGTCGGGGTTGCCGAACTTGCCGCAGCCGGTTTGGTAGCCTGTAGTTTTTTCACTACGGCATCTGAAAGATCATCCGCAGCGGGCGAATGGAACAATACCTGCTTGTCCAGCACATAGGTATAGCCGCCGTCGGTTGCAATCTGTTTGATGGCATCCTGTACGCGTTTCTGAATGGGTTCAAACAGTTGCTTTTCCTTATTTGCGATTTCGGTTTGTGCCGACTGTTGTTTGATCTGCAATTTTTCCTGCGTAGCCTGCAATTCTTTCTGGGTGGCAGCCTGCATTTGAGGCGTCATGCCCTGAAATTCTTTTTCCGCATCGGCTACCCGTTTCTGAAAAGCGTCTGCTTCTGCTTTCAATTCCTTGTCTTTAATAGAGGCATAGGTACGTAACTGGTCATTGGCAGCTTTTACTTCATCCAGTTTTTCCAGAACGGATTGTGAGTCAACATATCCAATTTTAAGGGTTTGTGCCTGCGCAAAACCACCTGCCAGTGCCAACACCATCGAAGCAAGAATAATGAACGTTTTTTTCATTGTAATCGAATTAATTGTGTGAAAGGGTGATAACTAATTTACGTTTTTGTTAGTTCAGGTTAATTTTTTTTTGCTGTACCTGTCTGTGCCGGAGCAGAGAGAGGTTTTTGCTTTTGTCGGGATACTATTTTTTTATTGCTTTTTATTCGGATTGTCATCTTTGTCGCCCAAGCCCAGTTCTTCCAGTACGTAATCCGAGTAATCGTGGCGCGGATCGGCATAAATCATCACCAGATCCGCAGCTTTGTCGAACATGAACTCCAGCTTGCGCGATTTTACCACTTTGTTGACGGCCTCGTAAATTTTGTCCCGAAGCGGATTCATCAACTCTTTTTTCTTCAAGTATAGCAACCCTTCCGGACCATATACTTTTTTATTGAAGTCCATCGCTTCCTTGCGTTTGGTTTCAATGTTGCGCTTGCGTTCCTGACGCATGGCTTCGGTAAGCAACACTTCTTCGGCCCGGTAATCCTGCTCCAGCTTGTCAATTTCCAATTGCCGTTCCTGCACCTCTTTGCCCCACTTGGCCGAAGCGGCATCCAGCTCCGTCTGTATTTTCTGGGCATCCGGCATTTTGCTCAGGATGTAATCCGTGTCTATGTATCCGAACTTTTGTGCTTGTCCCACCTGCGCTATCAGGAGCAGTGCAAATATGAGACCAAATAGTTTTATTTTCATACGCTTTAAACGGTTATTTACGCTCATTGATCGAATTACCTAACGTATTCCGCGCGTATTTATTCTGTTTTTGCATCTGCCAGAGTCTTTTTTCTTTTGTCTGGATGGCGTTTCCATTTACCGGATCTGCTGACCGATGGAAAACAGAAACGTTTTGAGACCATTATTGGATAAGCCAGGAATAGGGTCCAGACCTTGGCCATAGTCAATACCGATCAAACCGAATGCTGGCATAAAGATACGGGCTCCCACACCTACCGACCGGCGCAGGTTAAACGGATTGAATTCTTTGTAGCTACCCCAGTTGTTACCAGCCTCCATAAATCCGAGCAAGTAGATAGTCGCTGTCTGGCTGGTTGTAACCGGATAGCGCACTTCCGTAACAAATTTGTTGTACACAATACCACCCAAGCCACGGCCATTCGATGATACAGGTCCTACCACTTGTTCGTCATACCCCCGCAGCGGAATAATGTCGCGTCCGAGCAGGAAACCTCCCTGCATACCAACCATGCCAGAACCGCCTAGTACAAACCGTTCAAAAGGTGTATAAGGCACATCCGAGCGGTAGCGGCCAATGAAGCCCATGTGGGCACGGGTGTGCAATACCAGCTTGCCAATCAGGCTCACATTCCACTGCGAATCAAACATCCATTTGTGGTATTCCACCAGACGGCTGTTTTCGCTGGACAGTCCCAAGCTGCGCCAAGGTGGGGTAAGAGTCATGCTCAGCGAAACGGATGAACCGCTTCTGGGATATTGAAAATCACTGATGCTGCTGCGTGAAAGCGTCGCGTTAAACGTTACGTTGTGCGAAATACCATCCGGGAATGTTGTTCCAAAATAACGTTCGCTGTACTGATTCTTATTGTTATAGATAAGATAAGACAAGGATGTGCTTAGTGAGAAGAAATCATCCGGTACTTTCAGCCTTCGGGCAAGACCCAGTGTGAATGAAGTAATCTGCAAGGCCCGGTATTCATCATCGGAACCGGTTCCATACAAATTGCCTAACCGGGCGTAGTAACTTTGCATTATCCTGCCAAAGTTGTTACTGTTGACCGAATGCGATACGCTAAAGCTTAACGTATGTGGTTTTTTGCCGCCAAACCAGGGCTCGCTGAATGAGAACGAGTAGTTCTGGAACGATTTTCCGTTGGCTTGCATTTGCAACGATAGCCGCTGGCCGTCGCCTTTTGGAACAGGTTTCCATGCATGCGGATTGAATAGCTTACGGCTGGCAAAGTTATTGAAGGTCAGGCCTACGGTGCCCACAAAACCTACAGCTCCACCCCAACCGCCAGAGAGCTGAATCTGGTCGCTAGGCTTTTCTTCCACCTGCCAGTCAATATCTACGGTTCCGTCGGATGGATTAGGCTGAATATTTGGAGTAATCTTCTGCGGGTCGAAGAATTGCAGTGCCCCCAGTTCTTGTTGGGTACGCAGCACATTCCGGCGGCTGAACTTCTGACCCGGAATGGTACGCAGTTCACGCAATACGACGTAGTCACTGGTTTGGGTATTGCCCGACAACGAAACTTTGTTGATCGTTGCCTGTTCGCCTTCGTTGACGCGTAGCACCACATCCACTGAGTCGCCGACAATGGCTACTTCTTCGGGTTGAATGTTAAAGAACAAGTAACCATAATCCATATACAGCGAGGTAATGTCTTCGCCGGTTGGGTTAAAGGTCAATCGTTTTTCCAGTTCTTCCACATTGTACACATCGCCTTTCTTAATCTTGAGAATGCCGGCTAGTTGCGCATCCGTATAGAGATAGTTGCCATCCCACTGGATGTTTCGGTAATAATATTTCTTTCCTTCCTCTATTTTCAAATGCACATTGATGGTTTTTCCATCATTTGGGAAAATAGTATCAGAAACAATACGAAAATCCCGGTAACCGTTGGCACTGTAGAATTTCGCCAGCTTTTCTTTGTCTTCTTCGTACTGGGTGGCAATGAATTTTGACGGGGTAAAGATGTGATAGATCTTTTTCTCTTTCGTCTTTTTCAGCTTCTTGTGAAGCTTGGCATCTGAAAACACACTGTTTCCGTCAAAGACAATCTCGTTGATTTTTACCTTGCGTTTCTTGTCGATGTTGAAGATCAGAGTCGTCGAGTTGCCTGGTAACATGGTGTCACGCACTTGCGTTACTTTTACCGTAGTATTCAGAAACCCTTTGTCTACAAAATATTTGCGTACGGCGAGTTGTGTGTTTTTGATCAAGGCATCGGTAACAATCTTGCCCTTGATCAGTTTTATCTTGTCAGTCAGGTTGTCGCTTTCGCCCTTGCGGATGCCTTTGAACGAAAATTTTGCCAGACGGGCCCGTTCGGTCAGCAGGATGTTTAGCCAAACCTTGTCACCTTCCACCTTGGTTGCCTGGATGTCTACATCGCCTACCAGACTCAGGGCCCATATTTTGCGGATGGCAGCGGACAGGTCGTCGCCAGGGATCGTAATCCGGTCACCTACCTTCAGTCCCGAAACGGAAATCATCGAGTTCGGGTCCAGAAACTGGATGCCACTGACAGTTATTTCCGCGATTTCGTATTCCCGGGGCCGGTTGTAATTGATGTCGATGCCATTCTGTGATGTGCTGCTTCCCGATGGAGTCACTTGTGCGTAAGCGTTTACGGCAAAACAGCAACTGATTAGTAGAAAAAGAATGATACGCATGGTTGTGTAAGTAAACTCTGATGACTATTTAAGCCTGTGTATGAGGAGTTTAATGGGATAGTATGCTGCTTGGAAAGACGAAGCCTGTAACGGAGAGAAAATGTTTTCTTTACTCCCGTGCCGTTGTGTTCTACAGTTGTACTTCGTCATTGATTTGCTCACTGATTTTGCCGAACCGGCGTTCCCGTTGCTGGTAATCGAGAATGGCCTGGTACAGGTGTTCGCGCCGGAAATCGGGCCATAGGGTTTCGCAGATGTATAATTCGGTATAGGCAAGTTGCCATAACAGAAAGTTACTGATGCGCATTTCCCCGCTGGTTCGAATCAACAATTCCGGATCAGGAATGCTATGCGTATTCAGATGCTGGCTGATGGTTGCATCGGTAATCTGATCGGCAGTAAGTGCTCCGGCGGCTACTTTGGCTGCAATCTGCTTGACGGCTTCGGTAATTTCCCAACGGCCGCTGTAACTTAAGGCTAACACCAAGGATAAGCCAGTATTTTTGCTGGTGATATCAATGCCTTCCTGTAACTCTTTCTGGCAGTTTTTGGGTAAATTCTTCAGATCGCCAATCGCCAGCAGGCGGACATTGTTTTTCATCAATGTCTCGGTTTCGGAGCGAATGGTTGAAACCAGCAGTTCCATCAATGCCATGACCTCGGCTTTGGGACGCGACCAGTTTTCGGTCGAGAATGCATACAAAGTCAGGTAACGGATACCTAGTTCAGCACACGCTTCTGTTGTATCACGAACCGCCTTGATGGCATTCCGGTGACCAAACACACGCATGGCACCTTGTTTCTTTGCCCAGCGACCGTTCCCATCCATAATCACCGCGATGTGGCGGGGTAATTTTTCTGTATTAATTTTTTCTTTCACAAAAGATTCAAGGCTGTGATTCACAAAACCGGAAAACAAACGTGCTGACAGCAAACTGTACTATTGTAGTCAGATTAGCGATGCAATTTACGAAAATCTGCTGATTAACCGGCTTTTTTAATATTTTTTAACAAATCGGACGCGTACCTGGGATGGGTTGGAGGGCATGGTCGGGAAACTGAATACGGTATACTGGAGGTTTTTTATCATTCAAAGATACTATTTCGCCTTGGGGTTTTTGGGCTTCGCGATTCACAGAATTATGCGACACGTAGAAGAACAGCTCTGTCTTGCCCGACAAGCAGCATATTAAACTGGTAGTTTTTCCGCCGCGTTCAGCTTTCTGTGTGGCAAATCCTGAGGCAGGCGGTGTCAGTAGAATTCGGGACAGTGAATTTTGTAGAAAGTGTAACTGATCGAGATGCCCGAATAAAAATACATATCCTTGTTTTTGGGATTGCCATTTTGCAACGGTTGCACAATGTCGGTTCCACTGAGGTCGTCCAGGAAGTCGGTAAAGGTTTTGCGGGCCCCAAATTCCAGATTCAGGTTCCAGTTTTTGTACAATACGTATTTCAGTCCCACGCCTAACGGAATGCTGATGCCGCTGAGGGGATAGGTGGGTTTTTTGTTTTCAGTCGGATCAAAATGAAACAGTGCAATGCCTCCGAATAAATACGGTGAGACAGGCATTCGTTTGGCATCACTTCGGTAATCAAGGAAATTGTATTCAATGGTGGCCGAGATCTCCTGCAAGCCACTGCGAAAACTACGGTTTCTGGCCTGTGCAAACGGATCGTTTGTGCGTTTCTGGTCGGCACCTGCAATGCTGCCTGCCATCAGGGCATATTTGAAACTGACAGCCTTACCGGGCGTATGCCGCACAAAAATCTGTCCGGCGGGCTTGGAGTATCTTGGATCAATGTTTGGCAGAATATCACCTTTGTATAGGTTGACACCGCCGCCGGCACCAATTTCCAGATGCTGGGCATGAGCCGTAACACAACAAAACAATGAAAAGACAACGGCACTGATGAAGAAACAAAATGTAAGCAGTTGTTTCCGGAAAAGCGAATGCTGACGAGAGATAAATCCAATCAAAATACTAAAATTTTGGTGAGTACCAACAAAAAAGGTGGTATGTGTTACATACGCACCTTTGTCAGTTTTTATTGTATGACTTTCTAAAAATAGTATCCTTTGAAATGCAAAACCGGCTTGTTATCTGAATTTCGGACAACGCACGCCTTTGACCAGAATATAATTGAAGTGGAATCCGGTTACCAGGTACCAGTCTTTTTCATTTGGACTGCCACGTTTGTCACCGGCAGCATATCCTTGCACGGTTTGGTAAGAAAACCCGTTGGCATCTTGTTTCGTAATGATGTCGTAGCCAATGTCACTGAGCACTCTTGGCAAATCGCGTGTTTGTCCGCTCGCAGAATTTACTTCGGTAGTGCGGTTGGCTATGGCACGGGCCAGATCACTTGGTAATGCAGATGGATCGGCATAATTGCCACTAACATCATCCAGATAATCAGTAAATAAATAACGGTAGCCAATTTCAAAGGAAACATCCCAGCGTGGACTGGCTTTGTAACGAAAACCAACACCAAAGGGAATCGCTATTTGTATCAAGGAATAGGACTTTGCTTCGGTTTGCAGTGGCTGCAAAGCAACCCAATTGCCAGGACCTCCAAAATCATCAGGAGCCTGCGTCTTTGGATTGTAATAAAATCCTGCCACGCCACCAAATACATATGGTACAAATTCGGGGCGGCGCAGGTAGCTCTGGCGGTTTTCAATCAGGTCGATCATGCCAATGGCCGAAAGTTCGTAAATGCTGGTGCGGAATGAAGCATTACGCAGATACCGGAAACGGGCATTGTTATCAGTTGGGTTTTGAGAATCGTAATCATCACCTCTGACGCGTCCGTAGTTAAATGAGAAACGGCTGCTGAACCGGGGTGTCAACCGGCGAGTCAGGTGCACGCCGAGGTTGTAACGGGTAAATTGTAAATCGGTGCTGGTAAAGCTTTCGGCAGGCGTGATGTCTCCAAAATAGTTCATGGCATTGACGCTCACACCGATGCTGGTGTAGCGTTTACTTTTGGTAAAACGTTGCGCCGAAAGATTGCCAATCGCAAGGATGCTGAGAAACAGACAAAGCAGTAAAAGTCGTTTTTGCATATAATTATTGAGTGTAAAGAGTCGCTTCAGTATACTTTAAGTATTGATTGTCAATAGCAAAGGGTTTCAATGCGCAATTTATAAATATAATTATTGAAAAACTCAAATAAAACGCTAATTTCTTACGTCGTACCCCCAGTTCAATTTATTGCGCAAAGTATACAGGAAATTCTCGTTGTTAAGTTTAACCAAGCGGGCCTTGAAATTCTCTTTGCGCACTGCCAGTTGCACGGTAGAATCCACGGCTCGTGACCGTGAGTCAAGAGAAACCAGGTAATACCGGCTGCGACCTTCAATCTCAAATGAAATGACACTGGAATCGGAAACAACCAGCGGCCGTACATTCAGGTTGTGCGGACTAACCGGAGTGATAATCAAATTGCTTGAATGGGGGAGTACAACCGGGCCGCCGCAACTCAGTGAATAAGCCGTGGAACCGGTAGGGGTGGAGACTATCAAACCATCCGCCCAGTACGAATTCAGGTATTCGCCGTCAATGTAGGTGTGGACTGTAATCATTGATGACGTATCGCGGCGGGTGATGCTAAACTCATTGAGGCCGAAGGGTAATCCTTCAAACAAATCACGGTCAGAGTCCAGGTGGATCAGCGAACGGTCGTCGAATGAATAGTGTCCGTTGGCAAGGCTATCCAGGGCTTTGGTCGCCTGTTCAGGTGCGGTGGTTGCCAAAAAGCCCAGCCGGCCGGTATTAATGCCCAAGATGGGAATCTGGCGGGCTCCGATGTGTGTTACGGTTTCCAGCAATGTGCCATCGCCACCAATGCTGAAAAAAAAATCTGCCTCAAAAATCTGGCTTCGGCTGCTGTAAATGGCGGTTTCTTTTTTTTGAACGGCACTCTTCTGGAGAAAAAGTTCGAAGGGTTCGGATACCTGCACCTCTATTCCCCGGTCAGCCAGTTGGTCAAAAAGTGCCTGAATGTAGGGTTGTGTTTCTGGTTTGAAGTTTCTTCCGTGAATGGCAATTTTCATACGAACGTTTCTCGTTTACTGTTTTACGTTTTGTAGCGTAGCGTTTGGCCGGGGTTGAGTGAGGTTTTGGTCTTTTGAAGTATACTATTTCAACGGCAAACGCACGTAACGAAAGTGGCAGGTTGTGGTATTGAAAAAGATACTATTTTGTAACAGTAAACCGTAACGGTAAACAATCATCAGATACTCAGGTATTTGAGTAGCATGTCGAGGCGTTCTTTGTCTTCATCATGACCGCTTTCGTGCTGGTATTTTGCAACAACATCGTATTCAAACCGCTCGAAGGTGGCAATGATGCGGGAAATATCCATCCGGTTAATTTTGATGGTAAGCTGAATCTTGGATTTGTTGTAAGGATAGGTACTTACATAACTGCTCACAATTTTGGCGTCGTTCGACTCCACCAGCCGACTGATTTCGGTCAGGGAGTAATCGCGTTCTTCCATCAATAATACTACCGTGCTTCCCGGACTCTGCTCCTGCGACTGAGCAAAGAACGCAAGTGTTTCATCAACGACAATAGCTCCTACGTAACTTTGGTCGGTGTCTACGATGGCAATTACCTGTAAATGAGATTCTTTGGCTGCTTTCAATACATCCAGGTACGGTTCATGGCGAAACGCATAAACTTCCTGAGCCGTCAGGGGAATTTCGGATAGAGAGGCGGCAGGTTGCTCAACCAAAGCCGATTGGTTGACCAGGCCCAGGTATTCTCCATCATTGACAACTGGCAACTGAAAAAGGTGTAACTCCTGCATCCAGTCCAATGCAAAGGTGGCAGAATCCGTAGGCTTTATCGGCGGAATCATTCGGTTGAGAAACTCTTCGGCTATCATAGTTTTGTGCGTAAGTTCTATCGGGTAAGCAAGCATAAGCAAAGGATCGTCTGTACAAGTTTAGTTAATTAATCGCTTGATTTCCTGTTGTTTATTGCCAATAAAATTCACTCGTAATATTTTTATGTTTTGTACTCAAAGTTCCGGATCCAATTTCCTCCAACGCTTTTTGGTTTGGCAAACCTGCTTACCTAAAACATACGTCAAAAACCTTGCCGGAGGTTTTTGATGGCTTCCGCCGGCATTAGTGAACCATTTTTTCAACAATTTTTTCGCTAGCCAGCCAGTCGGTCAATATTTTATTGAATACCTCGGGCCGTTCCATCATCGGTGCATGGCAGCATTTGTCCACAAAACGCAGCTCCGAATTGGGTATCAGGCGATTGAACTCGTGCGCTACGTGAGGCGGTGTTATGGTATCATTCAATCCCCACACCAGCAAGGTAGGCACTGTTATGTTTTTGATCTCTTCGGCCATATTGTGCCGCTGGGCAGATTTGGCAATTGCCACAATGTTCATGCACTTGGAGATGCTGTTGGTAATGTCAAATACTTCGTCGACAAGCTCTTTGGTGGCAGTTTTCGGATTGTAAAAGGTGTACTCTACCCGTTCCTTGATGTACTCGTAGCTGCCGCGTTTGGGGAATGAGCCGCCCATCGAATTCTCGAACAAGCCCGAACTGCCGGTTAGCACCAACCGCTTGACATTGTGAGGATTGTTCAATGTATAAATCAGGCCAATGTGCCCGCCCAGCGAATTGCCCAGCAGGGTCAGGTCTTTCAGATTTCTATGGGCAATGAAGCCTTCAATAAACTCGGATAATCCGTCCACACTGGCTTCTTTGTAAGGCATTTCGTAGATAGGCATCAGTGGGATAACCACCCGGTATCGAGAGGAAAATCCATTGATAACGCCCTCCCAGTTGCTTAAGGCACCAAAAAGACCATGCAGCAACAACAGGACTTCCCCGTCGCCTTGGTCGATGTATTGGTAGCCTGCTGATTGTTCAATTGTAAAACTCATAAGTTAGCTATGGATTAAATAATAGGTAGTTGGGTAGAAGAATATCCGTAGGGGTTCTTCAAAACACCCCGGCCAGCTAGCTATTTGGCCTGAATTGCCAACCTTGTCTGGTTGCAAAATAGCGTAAAATGGTAAAATGTCAATGAATCCGGGCGAAGTTTAACCAATTATTTATCATTTTCAAACCATACTCGGTCAAGGCTGCTTCCGGATGAAATTGCACTCCTCTGATGGGCAATGTTTTATGCCTGAATGCCATGAGTTCGTTACTGTCAGTCCAAGCCAGGGTTTCAAGGCTGGCGGGGATGGCATTCAAGATCAGGGAGTGGTAGCGTACCACCGACAGCTGCTCGGGAATACCCGCAAAAAGAACGTCATCTGGCAGGCAATGGATGTGTGAGATTTTACCGTGCATGGGTTGCGTGGCTCGGGCAAGCTGCCCGCCAAAATACTGCCCCAGGGCCTGATGGCCCAAGCAAATGCCCAATATGGGCTTTTGGTAAGCATACTGCTCGATCACCTGCATCAGGCAGCCGGCTTTCGGTGGCGTTTCAGGACCGGGGGAAAGAATGATGCCTTCGTAATCCTGTTGTTGGATGTATTCAAGAGAGGCGTTGTTGCGTACGATGTGGCACTCTGCTCCGCTCTGCGCTATGTAATCGGCAAGGTTATAGGTAAACGAATCGAAATTGTCGAGCAAAAGAAACATGTAAGCTGGAAGGCAGGTTTTGGCTACTCTGCCCATACTAGTGTATACGAGTCTGGGGTGGCGGAAGTTCCGGTGTACATGACACCTTTACCCAATTACGTTGCCAATAGTTGATTGTTTTGTATGTAATAAATTGATTTTAAGGTATTTGAATTTTTCTGTACGTGTATATATGTATTTTATACTACATTTCATCCAGCAGGAAATTGACCGCATAATTACCGGGTTTTCTACAAAGAATACAATTTGTTTTGCTTCCGGGTTACTTTTTGACCAAAAACATTACAAATAATATAGATTTAAAATTCCAGTAACAGAAAAGTGAATCAGGGAATATAGCTTTGCAACAAGTAAGTTTTCTTCATATACTTTTGTTTGGTTAGGGGAATGGGTTGTTCGTTTCGAGCAACCTATTTTTTTTGTCAGAACGCTGATTTTCAGTACTTCCGGATTCCCTGCGCAAAACAAATGCCTGACTGATGCAAGTCCCGTCAAACAGGCTCCATCAGAAATTTCTGATAATCAATTGTCTGCCAGTAAAGCTGGATTTCGGGCAAAGCCATGATCTTATCCAGGATGGCATCCTGTCGCTTGCCAATGGCGAGTGCCTCCGCATACGGGGTTGTGGTAAACGAAATCAGCGTATACAGCGGAACCCATTGGTTGGGATACAGGTGATGCAGGTGCGCATCTATCTTTTTGCGTAACAGGAACTTCGGGTCCGCTACCTTGTCGCGCATTTCTACAAAATTTTGCAGGGCCAGTTCGGCAATCGCATCTGCATTCGGTTTGCGGGCCTGCTCGTATGCACCCAAAATGGCAGACCAATCACTGCCGTTTGCTTCGATGAGGGCATCCAAAACGGTGCAATCTTCAAATCCGCAATTCATGCCCTGCCCGAAAAACGGCACAATGGCATGGGCGGCATCGCCAATCAGTGCCACTTTGTCTTTGTAGGTCCACGGATAGCAGCGCACCGTGAGCAGGGCCGATGTTGGATGCGCGAAATACTCCTCCACCAGACCCGGCATCAGCGGCAGGATATCCGGGAAGTTTTGTGTGAAAAACTGCGTCAATTGTTCCGGCGTCTGAATTTCGTCAAATGAAGGGCTCCCTTCCCATGGAAAGAACAGGGTACAGGTAAAGGTCTTGTCCGGATTGGGCAAGGCAATGAGCATGAAATGCCCGCGTGGCCAGATGTGCAGCGTATTCGGTTCAATGGCCCAGTCGCCGGTGGCAGTGGGGGGAATGGTCAGTTCTTTGTAGCCATGTTCGATGTAATCCTGTGAGTAGTCGAACAGGGGGCGTTTCATCATTGCCAGCCGAACGGCCGAAAACGCGCCATCCGATCCGAAAATCAAATCGGGATGAATCTCAGCTGTTCCTTCTGCCTGGTTCGGGCCGGTTTTGGTAATTTCCAGGATATTATTTTGCAGGTCAATGGCGGTGCATTTGTGTTCGAACAAAAACGTAACACCGTGTTTTTCGGCTTCATTCATCAACGTCTGGTTCAGCAGGCTGCGCGAAATCGCATAAATGCACTGCTTGTCGTCACCGTAGGGTTGGAAAGTCTGGTTGCCTTTGGTGTCGTGAATCATGCGGCCGTACATCGGGATGGCAAATTCCTTCACCTGCTCTTCGACACCCACCGCACGCATGGCCTGCCAGCCACGTTCACTCATGGCAAGGTTGATGCTACGGCCATCGTCCCAGTTTTTAATGCGCAAGTCCGGACGCTTTTCCACGAGTTGAACCTTGTGCCCCCGACGTGCCAGCAAGCTGGCCAATAGGGAACCGACTAAACCTGCGCCAAGAATGGTAATGTGTTTCAATGGTTTGACTGTTAAAAAATGAATTGTTGTATGTTGCATACAACAAAGAAATCCGTAAACCTTATCAGCGAAATAGTATCTTTCAAACTGCCAGAACCTCCCGTACCGTTTTTGCCAGAATCTGGCCGCACTGATACACATCTTCAAATGAATTGTAAAGCGGCACCGGTGACAGCCGAATCACATCCGGTTCGCGCCAGTCGCCAATCACGCCGGCAGCCGAGATTTTGTCAAAAATGACCTTGCCTTTTTCACGCACCAGCATCGATAGCTGGCAACCCCGTTCGGCAGGAATGGCAGGTGTAATAATGGTAAGTGACTGCTTCAGAACCGGATCGTTCTGGATGATAAATTCCAGGAAACCCGTCAGTTGAATGCTTTTTTGCCGCAGGTTGTCCAGGCCGGCCTCGTCGAAAATATCCAGTGCGGCGCGGTGGGCCGCCATCAGCAGGATGGGAGCGTTGGCGAGTTGCCAGCCATCGGCTCCGGCTTGCGGAAGGAATCCTTTTTTCATCTGAAACCGGGTGGCTTCGTCATAACCCCACCAGCCTGCAAACCGCGGCAGGTCAGGATTATTGGCATGCCGTTCGTGTACGAAGGCACCCGCCACACCGCCCGGACTCGAATTCAGGTATTTGTAGCTGCACCAAACGGCAAAGTCGGCGTTCCAGTCGTGCAAGTGCATGGGCACATTGCCAATGGCATGCGCCAGGTCAAAGCCAACGGCGGCTCCGGCCTGATGCGCTGCGGCTGCAATAGCCTTCATATCAAAGACTTGGCCGGTATAATAATTGATTCCGCCAAACAGAATCAGTGCCGGTTTTGTGTTTTCGTCCGATACTATTTTGAGAATGTCTTCGGTGCGCAGGGTATGTTCACCTTCCCGTGGCTTGATTTCTACAATCGCATCGGCCGGATCGTAACTGTGAAACCGCACCTGCGACTCCACGGCATATTGGTCGGATGGAAAGGCTCCGGCTTCCATGACAATCCGGTAACGGTCAGGCGTAGGCCGGTAAAATGACACCAGCATCAGGTGCAGGTTGGTAGTCAGGTTGTTCATGGCCACTACCTCGTGCGGCAACGCACCGACGATCTTGCCCAGCGAGTCACGAAACTGCTTGTGGTAGGTAAGCCAGGGTTGCTTTCCTGTAAAATGTCCTTCCACCGCCAGTTTTTCCCAATGCAACAGATCTTTTTCAATGACTTCACGAGCCGATTTGGGCTGTAGCCCCAGTGAATTTCCGCACAAGTAGATGGCTTCTTTGCCATGAATTATCGGGATATGAAACCGCTGCCTGAAGTGATGCATTGGATCCTGCGCATCTGCTTGCCGGGCAAAATCCAGCGAGTTTTCGTAAGGTTTTAATTCCAGGGTTTTAGTCATGTTGATTCAAAATAGTATCTTTTGCAAGGGCAAAACCTACTCAGGTCTTTTGGTACATCACATCCGAACGTAACACATACTTGATACCTGAAACAACCGGACACCCTTCGTGTTTGAGTTCGTGAATGAAACATAACGCGGTGCCGGTTTTCGCAGTGATGGTAACAGTATCGAACGCCGTCTCGCCGCCTGTAAAGTCATCGTTGAGATAAATCATAAACGTAATGCGGCTTTCTTCCTGCGAGTTACGCCGAAACCGACCGTCAATGTGGCGTTTGAAACGTTGGGCATTTTCGTACCGGTAAAAACGGAACTGTTCATTCAGTCCCACGGCACTCTCGTCACCAAGAGCCGTGGGGACATAACTTTTCAGTTTTTTCCAGAGACGCTGAGCCAGGTTTTCATCCGTATACATGAGCCGGTAATTGTTGCGCAGCCCTTTCATCATTGTCGGACCGGAAGGCAGGCTTACTTCCGCTTCTTCATAGCCAACCGATTCGCTCAGGGCTATCAGGTCGTTGCACTCCGAAACACTCAGAAAGTCTTCGATCGTCCAGACGGTGGAAGTATGTTGGATGACTTGCATGCAATTTTTGTAAAAACGCGGATAGTGGTCAACTTAAGCCCCGGCGGGTTTTTCCAGCACCGTGCCGCATTTTTTGCAGGTGCGCAAATCTTCCGATTCCCAAAAGCGTTTCATGACAACCGGCAGCTGCCCGACAATATCGCTGACAGGCACATATTCTTCGTAAAGCTTATTGCCGCAGTTTTCGCAAAACCATAGGAATCCGTCTTTTTCGTCCGGTTTTCGGTAACGTTCAACTACCAGCCCGATGGATCCGGCAGTGCGGCGCGGGGAGTGCGGCACACGGGGTGGCAACAGAAACATATCGCCCGCCTTGAGCGGAATATCCACGACTTGCTCATTCTCAATGATTTTCAAAACTATTTCGCCTTCCAACTGGTAAAACAATTCTTCACCTTCGTCGTAGTGGAAATCCTTGCGGGCATTGGGACCACCCACAACCATGACAATAAAATCATCGTTGCCTTTGTACACTTGCTGGTTTCCCACGGGTGGTTTCAGAAGATGACGGTTTTCATCGATCCACTGCTGCAAATTGAACGGACGTTTTATCATAGGCTTTGCCTGCGATGGCGGGTTAGTTTATGCAATGGCCGTAAAACTACGAACATTTAAGAAAAAATGACTTAAAACGAAGTGAATATCTGAAGGTATGCCCAAAGTGGCGGTGTGTTAAGTATACTCAATCATTTAAACAATAAATTTGAACAAGCTGTAAGTAATTATGATTAATCTGCATTATATATTTGGCACTGGTAAAAAAGTGAAATTTTGGCCTATAGGTATACAAATGGTTTAAAAACAGTAGGGCAATGCCCTTGCCCGAAAAAAGATTATGGCAAATTTGATTATTGAAAAATTGTTTGGAGTAGCAAACCTGTCACTGGAAGTCGGCAGCGCTACATGTCATATAAAGGACAACATTCTGATGGTGGAAGTCATTTTTCCGAAAGCCTATGATTCGGATGGTGGGGAAAAACCGGCCGATTTCTGGTTCAAGGAATCAGAGGCTCGGCTGGAGTTGGAGCTCCCCATTCCCAAATCAGTGAAAAACGTAATAGATCATACGTTTTTCATTGATAGCGAAGATGAGGACAACGAAGATTTGACCAATTTCTTCATCGCCAATACGCATTATCCCACGTTTGACGATACCATCCTCATCCGTCAGACGGAAGACTCACACGTATTGCAATGGAGTGGACTGGTGCCTGATATCAAAACAGACAGGTACGAGATGTATATGCAGATCAGGTACAAGTTTGCGCTGGAGACGCCCATTCTGTTTCAAAAATAGTATCGGCTGCACAAACAAAACCTCCCATCATTGCAGGATCCGGCGGATATCGTTGGCGTGTTCGAGTTGCTTGTGAAAGGTGTCGTAACTATCACTGAGCATTAACCCCTTGAATTTGAGCAGGGTTGTAATGTATTCGTCGAGCACGTCAATGATATTTTCGCGGTTTTGCCGGAAAATCGGAATCCACGTGTCCGGTTCGCTTTTGGCCAGACGGACCGTCGAGCTGAAACCGCCACTGGCCAGTTCAAAAATGCGGGCCTCCTCTTTTTCTTTGTCCAGTACCGTAAGTGCCAGGGCAAACGAGCAAATGTGCGAAATATGGGAAATATATGCCGTGTGTACATCGTGCGAAACCGAGTCCAGATATACGATCCGCATTTTCAGTCCTTCCTCGTACAGTCGTTTGATGGTTTCAACGGCCTGAGGATCACTGTCTTCAACATCGCAGAAAACGGAACACTTGCCCGCAAACAGTTCACGGACGGCCGCCTCTGGTCCCGAATGTTCTGTGCCAGCCATTGGATGAGTGGCCACGTAGTTTTTCCGCTTGGGATGGTTTTTGACACTGGCAACCACTAACTTCTTGGTAGAACCCACTTCAATCACAATCTGTTGGTCCACCTGATCGAGCACATGTGGCAAAAGGGTAAGCAATGAGTCGACTGGTGTTGCCAGTATCACAATATCCGATTGCTTGATGGCATCGGCCAGCAGCAAGACCTTGTCTACCAGTTTGAGTTCCAGTGCTTTTACAATATGTTCGGACTTGTTGTCTACTCCGATAACGGTCTCTGCAAACCCGCTCTCTTTCAGGGCCAGTGCTATCGAGCCTCCAATCAACCCGATGCCCACGACGGTTACTTTCATTGCCTGATCTTTGATTAGAAATGGATGGTTCTGCAAAGAAAGCAATTTTGGCATTGACCACCACAAAAAAGTACAAAGAAGTGTAGAAATCAGGCTTTGGAAAATGCGTGAGCGGAGTGGCAGGTTTTGTCTTTGCCCGGGATATTATTTCGAAATGTGGGACACACTGGATCAGCGCATGCCTTGAGCCACCCGGTGCAGGGTTTCGCCGAGTTCCCTGATTTTTTGCCCCTGTGCATTGTCTTCAATCGAGGATGTTTCCAGCGTGAGTTTGCCAAGTTTTTCCAGGCTATCGGCAATTTTATCACCATTGGGTTGTGGCTCGGACAACAAATCTTCGAGGTGTTCCAGTTCATTGGCGATTGGCATCAAGCCTTCTACTGACAGCGTATTAATCCAGTCAATCACATTCCGTATCGCCGTGGTCGTAGCTTTGCCGGCATCGCGGGTGAGTATTTCAATGGTACTTTCCAGGTTGGTGCTGTAGTTTTTCGACTGTTTGACAGTTGCCATACAAATGAGGTTTATGTACTTCAGTGGTTGTCAAAAAAAGTGTGCCATTACTCACAATGCAAAGTGGGGAAGAATTGGCAGGAAGGCTGCTGGAGCAGGAAAGGAAACAAAAAACCCCCATATTCAGAGAATAAAGGGGTTTCCACAACTAATTATACGTTTAATGGTACCGGGGACGGGAATCGAACCCGTACGAACTTTTACGTTCACAGGATTTTAAGTCCTGCGTGTCTACCAGTTCCACCACCCCGGCTTCAATCATGCGTTGACATGACCGCTGAATGAAAAAGTCCCGAAGTGTTTCGGGACTTGATATTCAGTGAGCGGGAGACGGGGTTCGAACCCGCGACCTCGACCTTGGCAAGGTCGCGCTCTACCAGCTGAGCTACTCCCGCTTATTGCGAATGGGACTGCAAATATAAGGGATGAATAAAAAAGCGCAATACCTTTTATGAAAAAAATTTTATTTTCTTCTTTGATTTGGATTAAACATCTGAAAATCAAAGAATTAAAATTGAAATTTTATTTTGGTACTCTTTCGGCACTTTTTTATCTTTCACTGAGCCAAATCAATTAACTATGCAGCGTTTTTACTACAGTATGCTCATCGGATTGTGCCTGATGAGTGGTATGGGTGGGTGCCGGAAAGAATCCGCTACCCAGTCGGTATACCGGATAGAGCCGAAACTGCAAACGTATCTGGATTTATTTGTAAGTGAAGGCAGACAGCGCGGTGTGGACCTGGTGCTGAAAAACCTGATCATCGAGTTTGGTAAAAATACTGACGAGGGCATCTGCGGAACCTGTCGCCAGACACCCAGCGACCCAGACTTGCAACGCACGATTATTATTGACACCAGTGGCATTTGCTGGTCGGAGGTGACAGAAGATGCCCGGGAAGCACTGGTGTTTCATGAGTTGGGCCACTGCCTGCTCAAGCGGCTTACCCATAAAAATGCAACTTTGCCGAACGGTGACCTGGCCAGCGTGATGAACGGACAAGGCGACATGGGCGTGTATGGTGTATGTTCGTACGACATAGGCGGCTCGAATGGCAACGACTGCGATAAGCGTTACCGCCGTTCGTATTACCTTGATGAGTTGTTCAACGAAAACACACCTACGCCGGATTGGGGGAAATAGCAGGTTTTGAAAAGGCCAGAACTGGGATACCTTATTAAGCCCGGATCATTCAAGTGGAATAGATTGATAACTATTTACATATTCCTGTTCCGCACTTTCCAGGTCCGCTATGTACCAGTGGGTTTTAAGCCATATTCGTTGTTCTATATCATATCGATAAATGAACTCTTTGAAACAATCTGCACAATAATAGCCGATAAGAGTTTCTGAATTTTCAACATATTGATTGTGTTCTTCCTGATTCTCATGTCCATACAACCTGGGACTTGCCATGATAAAATGGTTGCCTGTTTGATCAAAGCAGATATACCAAAATAAACACCCTTGCGAATCGGACATGAAACGGAGAATATAATACACTTGGTCAGCCGCAATGACTCCGATAAAATCTCCCAGTTTCCAATAGCAATCAGTAGTGGATCGTATGCGTCCATTGATGCCAGTATTGCAGAAGAAAATTCTAATTTCTTCGGGTAATTTTATCGTGTAGCTTTTTAATTCAGACTCAAGTCTGACTATATCTTCAGAAAAATCTACTCCTTCTCCATAATGCTTGCCCCTTATTTCTTCCATAAAAGAAAGCTCAGTATGTCTGAGCTCTTTACCTTTCAGGACTGGCTTGAGCCATGTAAAACTATTGTCTAAATTTTTAGGAATAGGAGGTAGCTTATCAAAAGCGAACCAGTCATAAGTGTTTCGTTTTTCGGATTCTCGTATTCCTTTGATAGCAGAACCAATCCAGGCTTTTCGAAAGAGCTTAGTATCCGTAGTAAACATAAGTCAGGTTTTAACTTTTCAGGAGATACTGTTTTTTTTACTCATCAATAACTTCAACTCATTCAGTTTCAGCAAGGCTTCAATAGGGGAGAGGGTGTTTACATCCACTTTCTCCAAGGTATCGGCCAGGCGCTGCAACGTCGGGTCGGCTTCAAACATGGTAAGCTGGAAGTTGTTTTTAGGTACTTCCCGAATCCTTTCCTGGGCCTGCTGGCGAATCTTGTCGTTTTCGAGGTGATGCATGATCTCATTGGCCCGCAGTACCACATTTTGCGGCATTCCGGCCATTTGGGCCACGTGGATGCCAAAGCTGTGTTCGCTGCCGCCTTCTTTCAGCTTGCGCAGGAAAACCACTTTGTTGCCCAGTTCTTTGACTGATACGTTGTAGTTTTTGATCCGCAAAAAATCATCGGCCAGCTGGTTGAGCTCATGGTAGTGCGTGGCAAACAGCGTTTTGGCACGGAACTTCGGATGGTTGTGCAAAAATTCCACGATAGACCAGGCAATCGAGATGCCGTCGTAGGTGCTGGTACCGCGGCCGATCTCGTCCATCAATACCAGGCTGCGTTCGCTGAGGTTGTTCAGAATACTGGCGGTTTCGGTCATTTCGACCATGAATGTCGACTCGCCCCGCGAGAGGTTGTCCGAAGCCCCTACCCGCGTAAATACTTTGTCAACCAGACCGATACGGGCGGCGTCGGCGGGTACGAAGCTGCCCATTTGTGCCATCAGGACAATCAAAGCCGTCTGGCGCAGCAAGGCCGACTTGCCCGCCATGTTCGGCCCGGTGATGATGACAATCTGCTGGGTTTCGTCGTTTAGAAAGATACTATTTGGGACGTAGCTTTCGCCCAGCGGCAGTTGTTGCTCAATCACCGGATGGCGGCCTTCCGCAATGTCAATTTCCTTGGTATCGGTGATTTGCGGACGGACGTATCTGTGTTTGACCGCTACCCGCGCAAACGAGAGCAGACAATCGAGCATGGCTAGCCCAAAGGCATTTTGCTGAATCTGTGCGGTGTATTCGCTGGCCGCCAGTACCAGTTCGTTGAACAATTGCTGCTCGATCTGGAAAATCTGTTCCTCTGCGTTCAGAATTTTTTCTTCGTATATCTTCAGCTCTTCGGTTATGTACCGCTCGGCATTGACCAGGGTTTGTTTGCGCAGCCAGGTATTGGGTACTTTGTGTTTGTGGGCATTGCTCACTTCCAGGTAGTAGCCAAACACTTTGTTGTACGAAACCTTCAATGAGGATATGCCCGTGGCCGCAATTTCGCGCTGCTGGATCTGCAACAGGTAATCTTTGCCCGAAAACGCCAGCTTGTGCAGTTCGTCCAGTTCGGCATTCACACCTGTTTGCAGCATGCCGCCCTGATTGGTTACGGCCGGAGCATCTTCCCTCAATTCTTTTTCGAGGCGGTCAACCAGGGGCTGGCATGGGTGCAGCCGGTCGGCAAGGCGTTTCAATTGGGGCAGTTGACTGCCAGCCAGCCATTCTTTGATCGGCGCAATCTGCATCAGCGATTTTTTGAGCTGGCACAAATCACGCGGATTGGCCCGGCGAACCGCCACCCGCGAAATCAGCCGCTCAATGTCGCCAACAGCTTTGAGGTGTTTGAGAATTTCGTCCTGCAAGTCTTCGTTCTGCACAAACTCATGGACCACTTCCAGCCGTTCTTCAATCTGTTTCTTTTCTTTCAGCGGCAGCACCAACCACTTGCGCATCAAGCGGCTGCCCATTGGGGTCACCGTCTGGTCCAGTACCTGAATCAGTGGTACGCCGCCTTCCTGCTGTGCATACACCAGCTCAAGATTTCGAATGGTAAATTTGTCGAGCCACACATAACGCTCTTCATCCAGGCGGGCAATATGAGCAATGTGGCGCAGATTTTTGTGCTCGGCTTCGGCTAGGTAATGCAAAACGCTACCCGCCGCCACAATGCCTTCGGGCAGGTTTTCAATGCCAAACCCTTTCAGTGAGGTTGTTTTGAAGTGCTGTGTTAACTTGCTGTAGGCCTGATCATACGTAAACACCCAGTCGTCCAGTGCGTAGGTGATGTATTTGTCGCCGAAGGTTTCGAAAAACTGATTTTTTTGCGGTTTGCAGAACAGTATCTCAGCTGGCTGGAAGCCCTGCAATAGTTTTTCGATGTAGTTGATATCGCCCTGCGTAGTAAAAAACTCACCTGTTGACGCATCCAGAAACGCAATGCCAACGGTGTCTTTGGCAAAGTAAATAGCCGACAGGTAGTTGTTACGCTTGGTATCCAGCACATTGTCGCTGAAAGCCACACCGGGCGTAACCAGCTCCGTGACACCACGCTTGACAAGACCTTTGGCATATTTGGGATCTTCCAGCTGATCGCAGATGGCAACGCGCTGCCCGGCACGCACCAACTTGGCCAGGTAGCCTTCCAGGGCGTGGTGCGGAAAGCCCGCCAGCGGCACATCCGCGGCGGCTCCGTTGGAACGTTTGGTGAGTACTATGTCTAATATTTTGCTGGTTTTGATGGCATCTTCGCCAAAAGTTTCGTAAAAATCTCCTACACGAAACAACAACAGCGCTCCCGGATATTTGCTTTTAAACTGGTTGTATTGTTTCATTAACGGCGTTTCATCTTGCTTCATAAGTTTCGGTTACAAGTGATTGGTTATTCAATTACAGAAAAGACAGGTTTTGCCTTTTTCAACCATACTATTTGGTTACTGTTACTTTGTGAATGATCTGTCAATAATTTTCATGGAAAAAATGTATTCAGAATGCGGCGCATATAAGATGCGTACGCGTGTTCCTTTTTGATAAGGATGTTCAGAATAGGGTGTCTTTATTTTGAATTCTTTGGGATTGTTATCCAATTTTACAAGACAATAATAAGACATTGTATAATGTGTCCGTGAGTAAGATTGCTTGTTTCTTTGTTCGGTAATGATTCCTTCTTTAACGTATTTGACTCCTTTTCACAGATCAGAACGTATCATCACCCAATCCTGTAACACATTCATTACCCAGATAGTCGGAAAAATCGCAAGCATAACCAGTAAAAGAGGTTCCTTTGTATAAATACCGGCACCTATCGCTAAAACAAGTAAAAATGTAGCAATGGAAAGACTGATGGAATTAAACTGAAAAGTAAACTTCAAGTTATTGCTTTCATTCTCTGTCAATGGTTCTTCGGTAAGCATACGGGGGTTTTCTTTTTGAAAAGATACTATTTTTGTGTGAATCATAAATTCCGATTCAGGCAATTAATCCATTGAAAACTAACCTATTAACTCATTAATCCATGCGCAAACTTTCCATGGACGAGCTGAACCGGCCTTCGGTTGAAGCCTTCAAAAATACGAAAAAAAATCCCTTTGTCCTTGTCCTGGACAACATCCGCAGTGCGCACAATGTCGGCTCGGCGTTTCGCACAGCCGATGCCTTCGCCGTTGAAAAAATAGTGTTGTGCGGCATTACCGCCACACCTCCCAACCGCGAAATTGCCAAAACGGCTCTGGGGGCTACCGAATCTGTGGCCTGGGAATATGCGGAAAGCAATGTAGAAGTGGTGCAAAAACTGAAAGCAGACGGTTACGTTATTGTGGCGCTGGAGCAGGCTGAAGGTAGTGTTCTGCTCAATGAATTCTCTGTGCATTCAGACGCTAAGTATGCATTTGTTTTTGGCAATGAAGTGTTTGGCGTGGATGAAAAGTTGTTTGCATTGGCAGATGCCTGCGTGGAAATTCCGCAGTTTGGTACCAAGCATTCCCTGAATATTTCGGTGAGTGTGGGTATTGTACTTTGGGAGAGTTGGCGCAAACAAAGTCAGCACTAATGCCGGGGTTTCAGAACTTTTGCGGATACCGGTCTGCCGACCTGTCCGTCCGACAGGCGGACAGGCAGGCTATTTTTCTGTGTTTCTACAGAAATTTTCAAAAAAATCATGCACACACCTTACAATCATTGGATTATGAGTATTGATTCGTTAGATTTGAAATCGTTCGTTTATAAAAATTGAATCAGATAAGTCATTCTCATTTAAAAGCATTCTCAATGAAGACCAAGAAAATTACAAAGAAAAGCATCGCAACCAAGATTCTGGATAAAATTCAGGAGGTGGTGCAGGAGCTAAACCCGGGTATAGCAAAAGACATAAAAAAGGCTGTGTCTAAAGCTGCCGATAAAGTGGCTAAGCAGGTTAAAAAAGGATTGAAAAAAAGTGCCAAGGCTGAAAAGTCGGCCAAAGCCAAAAAAGAAACACTGGTAAAAGCTACTGAGAAAAAGCTGGCAAAAGCAGTGAAAACAGCTGATAAATCTACGAAAACTACTGCCAAAAAAGAGGTTAAATCTGTGGCAAAGCCTGCAAAGGAAATCGCCAAAGCCAGCACTCCGGAGACTGTTACACCAGCCGTAGCTGAGAAAAAGGTAAGAGCCAAGAAAGCTCCGGCCACTACTACCGAGCAACCAGCTATTACACCCGCTGCCAAAGAGACTACAACAAAACCTGTGAGCAATAAGAAAGCAGAAGCCCTGGCCCGTGCCCGTGCCGCAAAAGCCGCCAAATCTACGACCTCGCCCAAGACTGCTTAACGTAAATCCCAAAAGAATATAAACACCGAACCCGTCAGTTTTGCTGACGGGTTTGGTGTTTATAATAAATTTTGAATATATATTGAAATGCTGACTATAGGCTGGTTATGGACTTGTCCAGCTAAACAGACTGAGCCGTTTGCTTTGAAAATAGTATCTTTTTATTCAGCAAAACCTGCCTATTGCTTGATAATCCGCTTTGTGGTTTGGCGGTTGCCATCACTGACTTTGAGTAGGTATGTTCCCGAGGTTAAATTACTCAAATCAATATCCTGCTGCCATAATTGCTGAGTTTTAGCGAATTGAAATTGTTGCAGTCGCCGTCCCAGCAAGTCGATGAGTTGTACCTGAATGGTGCTGCGAGAATTGTTTTCAATGGCAATTCGAAACGATTGGTGACTAGGGTTTGGATACACAGTAGTTGCCTGCATAAGGGCTTCATCTTCAACCGCATTGGGTCCTTCGGTCCAGTTAAGAACCAAATCGGCTTCTGGAGTGGGCAACTTCTGTGTTGTGTAAATATGAAACTCGCCGGGTTGTAAAGTCATCGTACGACTCGCATCGGTAATGTCTATAGCAGAGCCTGTAAAGTAGTCGTACCATGTCCCGTTTTGCGGAAAGGCAAGGGCGGCGGTTACCTTGTTCACACTGTAGTTGCCCACCACCAATGCTTTCATGGTAGCATCGTTTAACTGCAACTGTTTCAGTGTTTTATTATCCGCATCCAGCGTAAAGTCGGTTGTGTGAAATATCGGTTGGGTATTCCTGAGTTTCATCAATTCCGAATATACTTTGTAAAGTTTGATGCGGTCAGCATTGGTCAGATAATCCCATTTGATGGGCTTGGCTCCGGTGCGTCCGTTTTCATTGATGGATACGTCATAGCCCAGCTCGCCAAACTGCCACAGCATTTTGGGACCGGGAATAGCGAAATACATTGCCGCTGCCAGTTTCATCCGGTTTAGGGCTGTTGCCAATTGTTTGGTGTCGTACTGAAGCTCGGGATTGGTGTTTCCATAGTTAATCTGCTCAAACATGAGCCGCTCCTCATCGTGGCTTTCCATGTAGGCAATCGCATGTGCGGTATTCCAGCCCCGTTGTTTGTAGGAAGTCCAGTTCAGGTTGGCCTTGCTGTTGTCGTATCCCAGGGCTGCTTCTTTGTAGTTGGGTTGCATATTTCCCCACAACATCATGCCATAGTCGGCCAGAATTTTTTCTTCGTCATTGGCTCCCAGGTGTTCCAGAATCACGTAGGCCGTCGGGTCGGTTTGCCGGATGCGGTCATAAATCCGCTTCCAGATGGCAATGCGGCTGTCGTCGCGGGCACTCCAGGCATCGACATTATCCCCCGAATTTTTCTGAGTAAATCCTTTGGACAGGTCAAACCGGAAACCATCCAGTTTGTACTCACGCAGCCAATAGCGGTTTACAGTATCCACCAGGGCTTTAGTGGCTTCACTTTCGTGGTTAAAGTCAAAGAAAACGTTGAATGGATGCGTCGCTGTCGGATTAAAGTACGGACTGTTGGCCGCAGGCTTATCGGTATTCCAGTACAGTTTTACATATGGAAACTCGTAGTCGGCCTGGTTGAGTACCATGTCCAGAATCACTGCGATGCCATTTTCGTGGCATTTGTCGACAAAGGCCTTGAGGTCGTTTTTCGTGCCGTATGCCTTGTCAGGAGCGAAATAATAAATCGGGTTGTAGCCCCAGCTATCATTGCCTGCAAACTCCATAACCGGCATCAGTTCGATGGCATTGATGCCCAGGCGTTTCAGGTACGGCAGCGTATCAATGATGGTTTTGTAGCTGCGTGTTCCCACAAAATCGCGCACCAGTAATTCATAAATGTTTAACTTCTCCTGGGCCGGACGTTGGAAATTGGTTGCTTTCCAGGTGTAAGGCGTTTGGTTTGTCTGGAAAACCGAAACTGTTCCCGTGGTTTTGCCGGTGGGATACGCTTTTGGATTCGGGTAGTTGGTAGCTGGAATAAACCGATCCAGCGGGTCGAGAATTTTGTCACAATAGGGATCTCCTACCCGAATGTTATTGTCTACCAGGTACTGAAACGCATATTCTTGTCCGGAAGTAAGGCCGCTGAGTTGCAGCCAGTACCGGTTGCCATCCGCCGTACGTTTCATCTGATAGGCATCCGATGGAGTCCAGTTATTGAAATCGCCGATCACATAAACTGTTTGTTTTTGTGGCGCAAACAGTTGCAAGGTAACCTGGGTTGCTGTATTATAGTTGATGCCATCTCTGGTATTTGTCGGAGCGGAAGCGGTAACCGTTGGTGTTCTGACCAGGTATTGGAATTGCTTTTCCTGGGTAGCTGAACCCGCCTGTGCCTGAATGCGAATGGTACCACTACCCGAGCTACCTGCGTTGAGTGCATAGCTGAGCGATGTGCCGTTGGTCTGGCTGAGTTGCTGGGTTCCATTGAACAGCGTAAGCGTTGCTGCCTGGGAAGCCGTTGCCTGTACATTGATGATGGTATTGGGTTCAACCAGCAAAAAGGTGTCTTTGGGCTCGGTGAAGCTTACCTGCAAGCCTGCCGCAAACAGATTCACAAAAATGTCACCATTGGATGCGCTTTTGCCTTCTTTGCAACCAGCCTGACCGGAGGATCCACAAGGGCCCGCTTCCCGGAATACCATCCCAATGCGGAAAATGGACTTGTCGGCCGCTACTTTGAAATAGGTGCGGGGCGTGAGGGTAATGCGCCAGATATTCGGGTTAGTGGCGTCTTTGGTCATAGCGCCGATGCCGTCGGCTTTTCCCCAGTTGCCAACCACATTTTCCCAGTTGGTGCCCGTTGTCCCTGATAACACAACACCCGCGTGCATGTATACTGCCGACGCATTCTGCAAGCCGGATGTGCCTTTGGTGGCATCGTAAATAATCGTGACCGGGCTATCGGCTGTCGGGAACTGTGGATCAGTTGTTACCTGACTGCGTGCATTCAAACTAAAGATAAATGCCAGTAGAAGTAAGAGGTTTTTCATACGTGAGAGATACTATTTTATGTGAAGGCCCGTGATTTAACAGTTGCCTGATGGGAATTTTCTGTTGCTATTCAGTAGATAGCACAGGGCAAATGCAGTCGTAAATTAAGTTGTCTCTATTTGGTATCCAACTGTAGAGGGAAGAAGTTTATTGAAAAATTGAAAATTTAACACGGCTTGGTGATAAAGATTCAACTAAAATAGTTAGGAAGTTCACAAGAAAGGATGGTGTTGCAGGTGTTTTTCTTGTACATTCACCAGTTGTTAGGAAGGGGGTTGTCAGGACTGTTTTTTATTCTACAAGATCAATCGCATGCTGAAAATAATTGTTTTTCTGACCGCCTTTGGTGTGAATTGGATTGCATTGCAGGCGCAGACGTCTGCCAAAATGAAAGCCGAAAAGAAATGTACTATTATTGCCTTTTACACTGCCCAGCACGACGCTGCTCACATTAGCTTTGTACACGAAGCCAACCGATGGCTGGCCAAGGCTGCGGAAACCTATGGGTTCGGATACGACTCGACCAGCAACTGGGGCAACATGAATTTACCGTTCCTGTTCCGTTATCAGGTAGTTGTGTTTCTGGACACCCGTCCCGAAAGCGAGCCGCAGCGGGCGGCGTTCCGACAGTATATGGAAAGCGGTGGTGCGTGGATGGGGTTTCATTTTTCGGCATTTGCCCTGACACCATCTGATTATCCGCAAAACTGGGATTGGTACCACCAGCAGTTTCTGGGTTCGGGCGAATACAAAAGCAATACCTGGCGCCCCACACCGGCAGTTCTCAGGGTTGAAAACCGCAGGCATGCAGCTACCCGAAACCTACCAGTTACGTTCCGGTCGGCACCGAACGAATGGTATTGCTGGCAAAACGATTTGCGGAAAAATCCTGATATTCAGATTCTTGTTGCCATCGATTCGGCGAGTTTTCCGTTGGGCACCGGCCCCAAACCCCACGAAATCTGGCATCAGGGGTACTATCCGGTCGTATGGACCAACAAAAAGTACACGATGCTCTACCTCAACATGGGACACAACGACATGGATTATGAACAGGGAACCAACAGGCCTTTGTCGTCCAGTTTTGAAAGCGAAATCCAAAACAAGCTCATCATTGACGGACTGCTGTGGTTAGGCAAGAAAGCAAAACGATAGGGGTGGTTTTGGCTTGTGACGCGATACTATTTTGCGGATGTGTCCGGTTTGGCGTATGGCAGCCGCGAAAGGCGCTGAGTGGTATGGTAGCCATCCAGGCCGGAGCAGGTAATACTGCCTGCTTTTTCAATGTCCAGGTAGCCGTCGCTTGCAATGCACGCCGTGGGACAGAGGATTTCGATCACCTGACCTACCACCAGAATGGTATTGTTTATAGTCAGTGTGTGTTTTTCCACAAATTGCAATCCGATTTTCACAGAAGATTCGGCCACATAGGGCGCCGGATGGACGGTTGAATACACCGCCGTAAGTCCGCACGCTTCAAATTCAGAGACTTCGTACCGGGCCGAGGTTTGGTGGGCCGCCTGGTAAAATTCGGGTAAAATGTTATTGATGGTAAAATAACCGGTTTCAAGCAGATTGGACAGCGTATGCCGGGGTACAGAATCAGGTCGGACGAGCATTCCCATCAGCGGCGGATTTGCCCCCACATGAAAAACCTGACTGAAAACTGCCAGATTGGTAAGCCCTCCGGGATTCACCGTTCCTACAAGATTGACACTTTTGAAGCCGCTCAGCGAATTGATCAGGTTGGTACGAAACTGCTTTTCCATTACCGGAAAATCCGAAGCGTGAAAGGAACTGACAGGCATGATGCTTTTTGCTTTGTAAAAGATACTATTTTGACTGAAGATACGTGCGGTTATTGTAACAGAGAAATGGGGTCTGTTGTTTGGAAAAAGCTTTTTCAAAATAATTGTCAGCCGGGATTTGCTTTTTCCGAGGCTACTTATTTATCTTTGTACCAATCAAAAACACGTATGAAACAAAATCTGGTAATCAACGCATGGTGGTGGCACATTTCTACTCGGAGTGTGAACGGTACCATTGTGTAATGCCAGAAAGAAAATAGATCTGAAGGCTTGCTGTTCACTGAATGGCAAGCCTTTTTTGTTTGTCTGCAGCAGTGCATTATCAGTAAAATACATACTGCCCACGGGCAGGCGAAACGTGTGTTCAGGTTTTGATTCCTTATTTCCGTGCTTTGTTAATCTGATTTTTTAACCATTCCAGTCATGATGCAATTTCAAGTCAATACCCGTTACCGCCAGCTACTAGCCGATACCGTAACCCCGGTCAGCATTTATCTGAAGTTACGTGACAAGTTTGTGAATACCGTTTTGCTCGAAAGCTCTGATTACCACGGCAATGAGAACTCGTTTTCGTACATCTGCTGCCAGCCGGTGGCGCGGTTTGAAGTATCCGGCGGCCAGATTTCCGAGCAGTTTCCCGATGGAACCTCCACTATGACACCCCTGCAGGACAAAAGCGAAGTGCTGACCCGCCTGGAGGCATTTGCCAGAAGTTTCCAGAAAACGAGTGCCGACAAGTTCCCCTTTATTCACAATGGCTTGTTCGGGTACATGGCCTATCCGGCAGTTCAGTATTTTGAGGATATCACGCTGAAAGACACCCACGCCATTCCGGATGTCATCTACCAGGTGTTCCGGTACGTCATTGCCATCAATCATTTCAAAGACGAAATGTATGTGTTTGAACACGATTACGGAACCAACGGCTCCGCAGCCGATACCACAGACAACGGCCTGGATTACCTGATTTCGCTGATACAGAATCTGAATTTTCCTTCGTACCAGTTTAAGCTGAACGGACCGGAAAAATCAAATGTAACGGATGACGAATTTCTGAAGATCCTGGAAAAAGGACGGTACCATTGCAAGATCGGTGACGTGTTTCAGATCGTCTTGTCGCGGCGGTTTGAACAGTCGTTTCAGGGCGACGAATTCAATGTGTATCGTGCGTTGCGGTCGGTCAACCCGTCGCCATACCTGTTTTATTTCGATTACGGGAGCTTCAAGATTTTCGGTTCCTCGCCCGAAACGCAGATTTCAATCAAAGGCAATACCGCTTCCATCTATCCCATTGCAGGCACCTTCCGCCGCACCGGCAACGACCAGGCCGATGCCGAACTGGCCCAGAAACTCTATGATGACCCCAAGGAAAATGCCGAACACGTCATGCTGGTCGATCTGGCCCGCAACGACCTGAGCCGGCACAGCCACCATGTGACTGTGGAGACGTTCAAGGAAATTCAGTATTACTCGCACGTGATTCACCTCGTTTCCAAAGTTACTGGTCAGATTGCGGACCATACCAATCCGCTGCAACTCGTGGCCGATACGTTTCCGGCGGGTACACTTTCGGGTGCCCCCAAGCACAAAGCCATGCAGCTGATCGACCAATACGAGCCTACCAGCCGGAGTTTTTACGGCGGTTGCATCGGGTTTATGGATTTCAACGGCGATTTCAACCACGCCATCATGATCCGGTCTTTCCTGAGCAAAGACAATACGCTGTACTACCAGGCTGGCGCGGGCGTGGTGTTCAAGTCGCAGATTGAGAGCGAGTTGCAGGAAGTGAACAACAAGATTGCCGCCCTGCGCCGGGCCGTTCAACTGGCCGGCGTGAATCTAAACTATGACCATGATTAAGTGCCTCTCCCCAGCCCCTCTCCCGTGGAGAGGGGAGTAATGCTGAATTTCAAATTTCGAATCGTGAACTTCAATATTCAGAATTCAAAATTTGGCATTCATTATTGCGAAGCCTCTAAATAGGAGGGGTTGGGGAGACCAACTAGTATCTTTTGAAAAGCCAAAAACCGCAAACGTATGAGAGTTGAATTTGCCACACCCGAAGATGCCCGCGAGATCCTGTATCTTCAGAAGCAAGCCTATCTGTCAGAAGCCTTGCTTTACAATGACTTTTCCATTCAACCCATCGTGCAGAGCATCCGCTCGATTGAGGAAGAATTCAGGACAAGCTGGGTTTGGAAAATTCAGGATGGAAAGGAGATTGTGGCCTCGGTGCGGGCATTTGCCGATTCGGATACTTGCTACATCGGTAAGCTGATTGTAAAACCCAGTCATCAGAACCGGGGCTTGGGCAAACAGTTGATGCAGACTGTGGAAACAACTGTCGGTTATGTCAGCCGGTTTGAGCTTTTCACAGGCCACAAGAGTGAAAAAAACATTGCGCTGTACCAGAAACTGGGCTATCATCCGTTTCGGGAGCGGGCTATCACTACCCACGTGACATTGATCTATATGCAAAAGATGGCTTCTTGTGTCAAAGATAATTTGTGACACCTTTCCGTATTCTCGTTTTTTTATTCAAAGATTCTATGAAAATTTTAGTGCTGGACAATTACGATAGCTTTGTGTACAACCTGGTGCATTACCTGCGCGAAATGGGACATGAGCCCGTGGTGTATCGCAACGACAAAATTACGCTGGAAGAGGTCGAGGCGTTTGACAAGATCCTGCTGTCGCCGGGACCGGGGGTGCCATCCGAAGCAGGTATCATGCCCGAACTGATTCGCAAATATGCGCCAACCAAAAGCATTCTGGGCGTATGTCTGGGGCATCAAGCCATCGGCGAAGCCTTTGGCGGTACGCTGGAAAACATGAGTGATGTGCTCCATGGAATTGCCACACCGGCCCATGTGCAAAAACCGGACGAACGATTGTTCCAAGGATTGCCGGCGCAGTTCAAAACAGGGCGCTACCATTCGTGGACAGTAGTGCCCGAAACGCTGCCCGACAGCCTGGAAATCACGGCAGTGGACGAAAACGGACGCATACTGGCGTTAAGCCACAAAACATACGATGTGCGCGGCGTACAGTTTCATCCGGAAAGCATCCTGACCGAGCACGGCAAGCAGATGCTGAAAAACTGGCTCGGCGAGGCTTGAGGCGGGGTTTGTCAGTTGGCTGGATACTATTTTGCAGTGCGAAACTTTACTTAACATGGGTATGTCACAGATTAAAATTTACGGAATCCGGGAGCAACTCCAACCAGTCCGCACCCAGCTTTCGGACGTCGTTCATGCATGTGTAGTGGAGGTGCTTCGGCTGCCCGTGGGCAAGCGAGCCCACCGGTTTTTCTATCTGGAAAAAGATGACTTCTTTTATCCCGAAGACCGGACCAACCGTTACACCATCATTGAAATCGCAATGATTGCCGGCCGTAGTACCGAAACAAAAAAGGAATTGATCCGGCTGCTCTTTGATCGCATTGAAGCGCAGGTTGGCATTGCAAAAATGGACATTGAAATCTGCATTCAGGAATCGCCGGCCAGTCACTGGGGCTTTCGCGGATTTACTGGTGACGAGGTGCAGTTAAGCTATAAAATAGAAATTTAGTGTATGTTTACCATTCCGTGAAAAACGGCACTATATAACACTCTACCACCTAACCACCTTCTGTTTTATGTCTGCATTGGCTATTTTTGGGATATGTGTGGCCATTACCATCGTCTTCTTGATTGTTTTCGTAAGCATTCTTGGATCGGGTTCCATTATGCTGCTGGTGATTCTACCGACCGTAATCGCCGAAATGCTTACCGGCCAGCGCGGTTCCTTCAATCCGAACGGTGCTACCCGAAGGGCTCCTATGTTTGAACCCGTAATGTTTCTGTTTCTGATTGTGCAGGTTTTGATCCTTGCCGGGATACTATTTGGTTTTTACTGCCTCGTGTTTGGCTGGCCCACTGCCGTTGTGGCAGCCGCTGCTCCGGCAGCGCCGCTGGGTTCCCTGCAGGTGTATCGCTTGTTGATCATAAACACTGTTCTGTGGGGAATCGCCGGATTTTTCATTGCCATGATGACATTCAATATGATCCGGTTTCGGGAGCAAATCAAAAAGATGCCGCCGTATTCCATTATTCTGAATTATGTATTGCCCCTGGTGTGTTATCCGCTGGTGTTTGTGTTTCTGGCAGCCAGCCGCAATTACCTGACGCATTACGGTGAAGCCAATGTGACCGTGAGTGCTGTAGCCAAGGCATGTGCCGTTTTGTATATTGGTTATCTGGTTTTTTCCAGCGGTCAACTGGTGTATGTGTACCGGAGCGTGCTTCGGGGATCGGCGGCGCAACTGGGCTTTCAGTACTGGTTTAGTATCCTGACAAGCTCTTTCTACAAGATTCTGTTTGTTTATTTTGTTGTTTGCATTTTTACACACTCGTAATTGCTTTTTTGCATGAAAGAAATACTGAATCATTTATTGTCTTATAAAACTTTAACCAAAACGGACGCCAAGCAAGTATTGGTCGACATTGCACAAGGGAAATACACACCCGTTCAGATGTCGGCATTCCTGACGGTGTTCATGATGCGCAGCATTACTGTCGAAGAACTGGAAGGTTTCCGTGATGCCATGCTCGAATTGTGCGTGGCGCTGGACGTGGCCGATTTTGATCCGATGGACGTTTGCGGCACCGGCGGCGACGGAAAGGACACATTCAATATCTCCACCTTGTCGGCCTTTGTGATTGCGGGGGCCGGGCAGGCCGTGGTGAAACATGGAAATTACGGTGTATCATCCATTTGCGGGAGCTCTACTGTGATGGAATACCTGGGCTATAAATTTACCAACGACAAAGCTTTACTTTACAAAAGCCTGGAAGAAGCCAATATTTGTTTCCTGCACGCGCCATTGTTTCACCCGGCCATGAAAAACATCGCACCGGTGCGCAAAGAGCTGGGTGTGAAGACGTTTTTTAACATGCTGGGTCCCATGGTAAATCCGGCGTTTCCCAAAAAGCAGATGGTGGGTGTGTTTAGCCTGGAGCTGGCCCGCTTATATGCCTACCTCTATCAGCAAACTGACAAGCAGTTTGCCATTGTTCATGCGCTGGATGGCTATGATGAAATTTCGCTAACGGGTAATTTCAAAGTCATAGGAAATAAAACCGAAAAAGTACTCTCTCCAGCCGATTTGCATCTGCCCAAACTGGAAGCCAGTGAAATTCTCGGTGGCGATTCAGTGGAAGAGTCGGCGAAGATATTTATGAATGTGCTCGGCAACCAGGCCACAGTGGCGCAGAAACAGGCAGTGCTGGCCAATGCGGCGCTGGCATTGCAAACGGCCCGTCCGGAGTTGTCATTGTTGGATGCAGTTGAGACGGCTCGCGAAAGCCTGGAAAGTGGGAAGGCGCTGCAAAGTTTCCGGGCGTTGGTAGGTTAGATTTTTATGTGTATTTTACAAAAGACAAAAACAGTAAACATTATATAAAATATTGATAGTCAGATAGGTAAAGGGTGTAGTTTTGGAGGTGTATCTGAGTTTTTACCTGAAATTCCGATTTTCGGGTGCAGCGTTGCCCGATAAGCAGAAGTAATTTTTCTTCTGTTTTTGTTGTCTTTTTGATCTGCCGGTTTGCGGCAGGGTAAGGCTGAGGCATAAAACAACACAGGCAAGCGGGCGGGCAATGTTTGCAAAGTTGTAAGAATTCGCTGCATTCTATTGGAAAACAATACCCTTATCATGCTGATTGATTGAGCTTTACTACTTAATTTGCATACAGTAATTGGTACTTTAGATTATGTACAAAATCAAACTGGAATTCGAGAAAAAAACGTACGATTTACAGTCGTGTTATTACTCTTGTTACAATAGTCCTTCACCGTCAGGCTCAGAGGAGGACTATTACAACAATCCGTCTCCACACAGCATGACCTGGAGCATCAAGCAGTCCAAAATGGATCAGGCGCTGATGGATTGGTGCACATTGGCCAGGCAAGAAACCAAAAGTGGTAAAATTACCATTTCGGATGCCGACAGCAATGCTGTACTCAAGGTGATCACATTTCAGAATGCGTCTTGTTCCGGTTTCAGTGAGTCGATTGACAGCATGTACGATTACAACCAGACGCCAGCAAGCATTAGTGTACTGGTGCAATCCATCACCGTAAAGCTATTGAATGCAGGCAAAGGCATTGCTTTTCCGAATTGAGTGTTGCCCAGGGTTTTCAAACACAAAACCTTCGGTTCTCAAAACATAGTTTGCTAAAAACCACTTTATGAATTTATAACGTTGGTCTAGTCCGTAACCCTACCAGTTTGTCACATGAAAAGCTTACATTTTAACGCTGACTTTCTACATCCTCAGTTTCATGCAGTGGAACGAATGATCAAGGAAATTGAGAAACAGATCAAGTTACTGGAAATTCAGGAGCTGTACGCGCGTCGCGATTACCTGGAGCGACTGTCACGTTACACCAAAACCCTCTTAAAGCTACGTGAACTGGAGGTTTCCCGCGGCACCACCGATACGGCCGAAGTACGACGCAAAGAGCGTATCAAGTCGTTGCAGAAGAAACTGATTGCGATGCCAAAGCCTGCCGAGCCTGATTTGTCCCAGCTGGAAGCGCAGCGCCGGTTGCTGGAGGCCAAATGGATGGATAACATGAAAGCCAATGCATCATTGCTGGTGGTAGAGGCGATCCGTGTCGAACGCATGAATTAATTGGTTGGGCTTGCGGCTGGCAAAAGAAAGGAAAATAGTATCTTTGGGACGACCAAAACCTTTCTTCGGCCAGGCATCTGGCTGGCAACCATGTACGTGTTATGAATATTCTGGAAGAAATCATTGCCGATAAACGCCTCGAAGTCGCTCAGCGCAAAGCTCGGACGACCATTCAATCCTTGGAAAATAGTATCTTTTTCGGACGCCAAACCCTGTCTTTGAAAGAGTCGCTGCTCAATCCGGAACGGACAGGTATCATTGCCGAACACAAACGCAAGTCACCTTCCAAGGGAGTTATCAACCAGCAGGTTACCGTTGAACAAGTAACGACCGGCTATGCCCTTGGCGGCGCTTCGGCGCTGTCGGTGCTTACCGATGAGAAATACTTCGACGGCTCCGACGAGCATTTGACCCGTGCCCGCCTGGCTAATCCGGACACCCCCATTCTTCGCAAAGATTTCGTCATTGACGAATACCAGCTTGTCGAGGCCAAAAGTCTGGGGGCGGATATTATTCTACTCATCGCGGCCAACCTGACACCCAACCAATGCAAAGAACTGGCGTGGACGGCGAAAAACCTAACCCTCGAAGTACTGCTGGAAGTGCATGACCTGGACGAATTGCAGCGGTTTGTCAATCCTTACGTGGATGTGGTGGGTGTGAACAACCGCGACCTGAAAGCAATGAAAACCAACGTGGACACCTCCCGGGAACTTTCATCACAGATACCGAAAGAGTTTCTCAAGATCTCCGAAAGCGGCATTCATCAGCCAGATGTATTGCTGGATCTGAAGCAAAACTATGGGTACAACGGTTTTTTGATCGGCGAATATTTTATGCAGCAATCCGATCCGGGAACTGCATTCGCCAGATTTGTGGATGATATAAGACAACTGGCTTGAAATCAGTTAGTTGCGTGTATTGAGTCTTTGTTGGGATTAGTTGGATTTGTACGAAAAAAATCTTACTTTCGTACAAATTTTAGAAACCCTCACCGGTTAATCGCCCAATAAAATACAATTGGTATGTTGAAAATAAAAGTCTGCGGAATGCGTGACTCTGCCAACATTCAGTTGGTAGCAGCATCAGAGCCTGATTTGATGGGCTTTATCTTCTTCGAGAAATCGCCACGTAACGTCGGAGAAGAGTTGGATGCAGAACTGCTCAAGTCATTTCCCCGAACCATCAAGAAAGTAGGCGTCTTTGTCAATGCCCATCCGGATCTGATCCTGAAGAACGTAAAAAAATACAATCTGGATATGGTGCAGTTGCATGGAGACGAACTACCCGATGTGTGTCGCAACGTTCGGAACCGGGGAATCAGTGTCATCAAAGCTTTTCGCGTCGATGAAAACTTCAACTTCAGCCGCCTCAACAACTACAAGCCCCACTGTGATTACTTTCTTTTCGATACCAAAGGTGAGGCTTTTGGGGGCAACGGCCTTCCGTTTGACTGGAGCCTGCTGCAACGATACGATAACGAAAAACCTTTCTTTCTGAGCGGCGGCCTGAATCTGGAAAGCCTGGATGCCATTGTGGCTCTGAAAAACCAGGGACTGAATCTGTACGGTGTAGATATTAACAGTCAGTTTGAAACCAGTCCGGGTATAAAAGATGTTGGCAAGGTACAGTTGTTCATCCAAAAAGTAAGGGCAGCTTTTAAAGAAACAATTGCCTAAGACAACAGGTTCGGCTTATTGAAACCATACTATTTCTCTGCATTTCAGAAATTTTCTTTTGATATACTACTATGGAAGTGATTGAAAAAAGTGCTTTTTCGGTGAATGAACAAGGCTACTACGGAAGTTTCGGGGGGGCCTACATACCCGAAATGCTTTATCCGAATGCCGAAGAACTGCGTGAGAATTACCTGAAAATCATTTATGAACCGGCCTTTCAGGAAGAGTTCCATTCGTTGCTGCGCGATTACGTAGGTCGCCCGACACCCTTGTATCTGGCTAGCCGGCTGTCGGAAAAATACAATGCTCAAATATACCTCAAGCGTGAGGATCTGTGCCATACGGGTGCTCACAAAGTAAACAATACGATAGGGCAGATTCTGGTAGCCAAGCGGCTTGGCAAAAAACGCATCGTGGCTGAAACCGGTGCCGGACAGCACGGGGTTGCCACCGCGACGGTATGTGCCCTGATGGGGATGGAATGCATTGTGTACATGGGCGAAATTGACATTCAGCGGCAGGCTCCCAATGTCGTTCGCATGAAAATGCTGGGTGCCGAAGTAAGAGCCGCCACCTGTGGCAGCAAAACTTTGAAAGACGCTACCAACGAAGCCATGCGCCATTGGATCAACAATCCGGTAGATACGCATTACATTATCGGAAGTGTGGTAGGGTTTCATCCATATCCGGACATGGTAGCGCGGTTTCAATCGGTTATTTCCGAAGAAATTAAAAAGCAACTGCTGGAAAAAATCGGGCGTGAAAATCCGGACTATGTCATTGCCTGTGTAGGTGGTGGTAGCAATGCCGCCGGCGCGTTTTATCATTATTTGGATGACACCGATGTGAAACTGGTGGCGGCAGAAGCGGCCGGACAAGGGGTCAGTTCCGGACACTCGGCGGCAACTACCTTTCTGGGCAAACCGGGGATTCTCCACGGTAGCCGTACCATTCTGATGCAAACCGAAGACGGACAGGTAACCGAGCCATATTCCATCTCAGCGGGTCTGGACTATCCGGGTATCGGGCCGATTCATGCGCATTTGTTTGAAACCAACCGTGCCATTTTTTCGGCCATTACGGACGAAGAAGCATTGGAAGCCGGTTTGGAACTGAGCCGCATGGAAGGAATTATTCCAGCCCTGGAATCGTCACATGCCCTGGCTTATCTGAAATACATGAACAATACAGGAAGTGAAGTAATTGTAATCAATCTTTCGGGTCGTGGTGACAAAGACCTGGCCACATACAGCCGCGAATTAGGATTGTAAACTACGCTGAGTTACAGACAAGCAATTTATGCGGATCTAATTTTCATACAAAACTTCCTTGCCATCCGCAAGGAGGTTTTGTGTTTTTTGGAGATACTATTTCCTACTTGGTTCTCCTGTTTGCCGATTACCCTTCTCAAGATAACAATCATACGTTCTCTTGCAATCATTTCAGGAATAATGACAGAAAGACGACTAACGCTGTTTCCGGTGAATCCTTGGGTGCAACTGCCACAAAACGAGCACTTTAGAGAAATGCTGAGGGAGATAGATTTTTTGGAAGCAAATGCGGGTAGTGATTCCGGATACATTCTGGGGCGATTGTTTCGGGAGATTCTCAGTGAGTCGGTAGAAGAAATGGAATTTTACCATGTTCCGGTTTGGGTCGAAATATTCGAACAGCCCCGCTTGCAAGTGGGAAGCGACATTCAGAATCTGACGAGTGTCAAAACAACCAACGGCAAGGAGATTGGTGAATTGGATACGGCCTACCAACTCATTGGCGCACTACGGGAAGACGCGGAAGCCACCTGGCAAGATCCGCGCTTCGGATATCCCATTCCTGTGTACGAACTGGATTTTGAAAATTACCTGGCCTTTGGCAATCACTTTCTGCAACTGGGCATCTATCTGAAACCCTCTGACCGGTTCCTGCACCAGCTCAATGAACGGCTGGGTATTGCCTACCGGTATGCAAATTACAGTGAGTAAGCAACGGCGTTTGTTTGCAGGCAAACAATTGCGGGTCAGCAACAAACGCATTTGGAAATAGTATCTTTTGAGAATGCAAAACCGGCATGGCTAATGCCCGTCTAATCAAATAAAATCATCTAAACCTTTGTGTTGCTTTGAAATTGGTACTATCAAACAGGCAAGTGCTTGCGCTGCACCGTTGGCTTGGACTGGTCGGCGGTATTTTCTTACTGGTAATTGTTGCGACAGGTATCGTCCTCCTCTTCGAATCGGAAATTGAAGCGGTGCATGTACCTCCCGGCGTCCATCGCAAAGGCTATGACGTACTGTGGCAAACCATTCAACAGACGTATCCTGACGCGCAGCCGGGTGCCTGGCATTTGTACAGCCAACAACCCGGCCAGGCCATGCGGGCCGATATTTCCAGCAAAGGCACGCGGTTGCGGGTGTACCAGAATCCGTATACGGGTGAAATTGTAAAAGTCGTCGAGGGCGAAGCGTGGGTGCACCAGACAAAAGAACTGCACGAGGCATTGCTGATTGGCTTTCCGGGTCATTTAATCATGGGATTGGTGGGACTATGCCTGCTTGGCTCGGCGGTGACGGGGTTTATTTATTACCGTACGTTTATTTTTCAAGTGTTTTCAGTGGGCATCCGCTGGAACAAAAATTCGTATATTGTCAATTCGGACATTCATAAGTTGCTGGGGGTGTGCGCATTGTTATTCATGTTGCTGATGTCGGCCACAGGTATGTTCTTTCATTGGGAGGCTGTCGAACGTCGCATGGGTGGTGGCCCTCCTGTTCGAAACCAGTCCGGCGTTGCATCCCAGCCGCCCCCCATTTCCCTCGATGCTGCTTTGATTGTGGCACAAAACGCCGTGGATGGATTTTCGCCCGAGTTAATTCAGTTTCCAAGAAATCCAACAGATAATCTTCGTATTCAGGGTGTTACGCCAGTGCATTCACGCCTGTTCGGGAAATTTGATGTTTCTGTTGCCATTGATGCGAATGGTGCCGTGAAGGAGGTATTCCGGACCTCGGAAGCCGATGCCGAATTCAAGGCCGAACACTTGTTTGAAGAGTTGCATTTCGGACAATACGGCGGATTGTTTACCAAAATCCTGTACGCGTTGTTTGCATTGGCAACGGCGGTAGTTACGGTAACAGGTTTTGCAATCTGGTGGAAGAAGAAATAACTGCAAACGGAGGTGTCGATGAGGCCGTACCTTATGTTCCTCAAATAGTAGCTTTTAAAATGCAAAAACCGGCCTGCCGCCTTACCGGTGCCAGATAGCTTTCTTGCCGTCCGTCCCGGTAAACACCATGGTATTGCCTTCGATGTAATACGAACCCGAAAGCTGCCGATCGTCCGGCAAAGCCTGGCCGTTGATGGACGTAATGTAGATTTTTCCACCAACGGTGTGCCATGTTCCCCGCTCGGTGGGTGCCGACCACTCGTTGCTTTTCCGCGCTGCTTCTTTGGTGATGCTCTTTTCCAGGCTGGCCCCCCGCTCAAAGGTGCCATTGGCATGGAATACCCATTTGATACGGGTTACCTTGTCGACAAACGTGCGGCCGGAGCCACTGCTGGCATTGATGGTGTACATCCACATGCCGATGAGTTGCGGATCTAAATCGGCAAAACCGAATGAAAAATAAGCAGGTGCAAACGGAGATTGAAAAGTGAACAAGCTGGCAACGAGTACAAGTGTTTTCATAAATGCAGGAATCCGCGGGTTTTTGTGGTTTTCTATTGGTGTTGTAACAACCGGGCTGGTAAACACACATTACTAACGTCAGCCAAAGAAGCTAAGTTGTAGAAAAAAATAATTATTTGGGAATCAGCGCATCCACCGGATATATACCATTCCGATCAGGACCGCACTTATCACATATATGAAATAGCTTACGACAGAGGCGAGAATACCCTTGAAAAAACCTGTCACAGTACGGCTGCGATGAAAATCAATCAGCGCCCAGGTAAAATATGCCAGAGCAGCGAAATACAAGAAATAATACAGCCTGGGATGGATATAACTTAAGAAAATGGCAAGGGATGGGAAAATTGTGTAGGCAGCAGTCACATAAAACCCAAAGACCACATTTTCGGTATAAGTAAATCTTGATTTCCGGAAGAGAAGCCAAGAAAAAAACGCAAAAATAAAAACGAGAAGAAAAAAGAAATTGCTAAGATTGTCGGAAATAAAATACCCGATGGACTGACCCCGATGGGCGAGTTTGTCCGTTGGTACTCGGATGCCCTGGGCTTTGTATTGATTCGCAATCGGATCAAACTTGGTGAGTACCCGCACCAGTATATGAACTCCGCTGAGTAGTATAAAGAACTGAATGGGAGCCAGGTAAGGCCGGCGTTTTCCCCGAATGTATTCCTCGCAAAAACGACCCGGTCTGGAAAACAGCTGCTGGACAGTATGCAGCAGCGGAAGTTCTAGCGTAAATACTTGTGTGATGAAATCACCCACCAACTCTTTGGCAGTAAAACGCCCGTTGGTATCTTTTTGACCACACTGATTGCAGTAGGAACCGTCAAATACGTGTGAGCAATTTTTACAAACGGGCATAATTGTATCCTGCGAGTTTGATGAACTATTGGCTTGGCATGTAACCTGAAAGAACGTCGTCCAGCTGCAAAATACAGTTAATTACTATCTTTTGAAAGCAAGAAAACAGGTGTCAAGCACAATTAGTGCGACGGAATCAATTTTCCGAAACCGGAATAGCCTGTGCAGCTTCCCACTCCTGAAAACGCCGGATATCAGTGGTGCATGACGAAATTACCCACAAGACAATCGCTATGTCATCTGAAAAACCCAGAATTGGCAGCAGGTCGGGAATAAAGTCCAGCGGTGAGACAAAATAAATCAATGCCGCGATAATTTTTACCAGTGTAGTCCACGGAATCACTTTGTACTCGCCTTTCACATAGGCCCGTAGCATGCGGCTCAGTGTCTGTAGGTTGCCCACCAAACCGGTGTCTTTGATTCCATCGCTTTTCGTCGAAACTTTTTTGAGCAAATCCCACAGGCTGGCTCCGTTGCGGGCCATCCGGCTGGCTTTGCGCTGCGTACGTTTGAAGAAAACGGATTGGAGAATGCGACTAATCAATGTATCTGAATCAGGTGAGGATGTATTCATGACTGAAAGTTGAAATGTAAAACAGTTATTAATGAGTCCATTGCCATAAAGTAACCTTTCTAGCGAATTACATGGCACGGCTTTTTAGCTTACCAGTAGAACGTGAATCATCTCCGGAAAATTTCATTGGTACTCACTACTGTCTGCAAAATAGTATCTTTTTACTGATAAAAAACGGTACCACTGTTTGCCTCTTTTGAAATAGTTTGAAGGATGATAACTTTGGGCAGTGGCAAAACAAAGAGCTGAGAGACAAGGTTTCTGTATTGGAAAAGATACGTCGGTTTGTCGGGAAGCATCCGCAACCGGGCGTGTTCGGTTCTGTTTTTCTGTGTTCTTTTATATGTCAATAATTTGCATTTCGTTTCCACATCCTATATTTTCACAAATTACGAACCTTACTAACCTTGTCACGATACGCCACATTAGCTGAGAATGAACTGGTTGCGTTGCTGCAACAGCATGACCGAAAGGGTTTTGAATATCTCTATGAGCGATATTCGGCGGCATTGTATGGGGTGGTAGTGCGTATTGTCAGGTCGGAAGAACTGGCCCAGGATGTGATTCAGGAGGCATTTGTCAAGATATGGAAGAACATTGCTTCGTACGAAAAAAGCAAAGGAACACTCTTTACCTGGATTTTGAATGTAGCCCGCAACACCGCCATTGACAAAATCCGTTCGCAGGAATTTAAGCAGCAGTCCAAAATCCAGGATGTGGAACAAAACGTAGGTATGGTAGACCTGCAAACCCACACCCAACTGGAAACCGACCACATTGGCTTGGAGAAATACGTTGATCAGCTTAAACCTGAACACCGCCTGATTGTCGACTACCTGTATTTCAAAGGATATACGCAAAGCGAGCTATCCGAGGAACTGGACATTCCGCTGGGTACCGTGAAAACCCGGGTCAAAATGGCCATCAACCATTTGCGTGAACTGATGGCCGAAAAAATAAAAAGTCCGTAAAAAGATTGCTTTTTGGTAAGGTCGGGGAATAAATCACACGTATCGGATGTTTCACCATAAGATAAGTTACGAAAATAGTATCTTTTTGATGGACAAAACCCCGGTCACCGGCAGCCATAACCTAAACAACCGTTAAGAGAAATAATCAATCCATTGTTACCTATCAATTAAATTGGATCTTCAGGCATACATATCGTCTGGTATTTTAGAAAGCTACGTGCTTGGACTTACCTCAGCGGAAGAGAACCGGGAAGTTGAAGCCTTGGCTGATGAGCACGAAAGCATACGGGCCGAGATTGCCTCTATCCAGGCTGCCCTGGAAACATACGCGACGCAATTCGCGCAACAACCGCCTGCCTCGCTTAAGTCAAGGGTAATGGTGGCGCTGGAAGAACTGGAAGGTAACCAGGCAACTGTAACCGTTCCGTCTGATCGTCCGTTCATTGTGGTTGAAAAAAACGAAGAAGAGCTGACGCATGCAACAGATCAGGCAACGGGGGTGATTCCGCTTGCCGAAGCCATACAGACCCAGAACCGGTATCGTTTCTGGACGGCGGCTGCCAGTATTCTGCTTGGCGTCAGTATACTGGCCAATCTGTTTTTGTTTTCACACTGGAAGAAAACCGAAACCCAACTAGCCGAGGTTACCGCTGCACAATCACAGCTGGCCCAGCAAAACAAAGAGATGCGTCAGCAAATGACGGTGGTCAGCAATCCGGATTATAAAATTCTGAATCTGCAAACGACGGATCCGGCCCGAAGCGCCGAGGTGGTGGTGTATTGGCATCCCCATAATGGAAATCTTTACATTGCCGCCAGCAAACTGCCTCCATTGCCCAAGGGCAAGAAATACCAGCTCTGGGCTATTGTAAACAACACGCCGGTAGACGCCGGTGTATTTGCTCCTCAGGCAGACGGCCTGATGCCCATGAAACAAATGCCAAGGGCTGCACAGGCATTTGCCGTCACCATGGAAGATGAAAACGGAAGCCAGGTTCCTACAATGCCCATTTATGTACAGGCTGCTGTATAAAAATAAGTATACGTTTCAAAACGAAAAAGCCCTGACTGTCAGGGCTTTTTCGTTTTGAAACGTATAGTGTTTGCTCCCTTTGTATCGGTGTTTTTTAGTTAACTTCAGTGATACGTTTCTTGTACCCGAGCCCGTCAAACAGCGTTTCCCAGTAGTAGGTTACATTCGGGTTGTTTTCGCGCGAGGTGCTGGTAGGTTCGAAGGGCAGTACAAAATAAATGGTAATCTTGTCGAAGGGAATCGATGCGTAATCTTTTTTGAGGATTTCCGCATCTGCCTTGGCCCATTCTTCCGCTTGCGTGCGGCTTTGCGGAGGCGTGGTGTGAAAATCGCGCCGGTTCGCTCCCTTGGCACTTTCGATCATGTCGCTCAGGTAATACACATTCACAATCGAAGAAGTATCCGCAATGCGTTTGATAACCTCCAGTGTGCCCCAGATATCGGTTTGCTGGTTGGTCGCTGTGGCATTCTGGGCCATCAGGTGATGCTGGGCTTGTGCCTGAAAATCAGTCCGTTCCTTGCGCAACGCCAGTTCAAAATCATTCCGGATGGCTTCCTTGTCCGTTGGATTCATATCGGTTGTGTCCTCACTGATGGCCGCTTTGCTGATACCACTAAACGCTTCAGCCTTGGTGGTGTTCTCGTGAATGTAATAGATGTCCAGCCGGTCGCCTCTGCCGCGAATGTTGCCGGTTACCATGTTTTTCAGCGTACGGTTGTATTTCTGCAATGCGAATTCGGTATACCCGCCGCCCGCGCTGGTTGATTTGTCCAGAAATACAATGCTTTGAATCGGTTTGGGAGGGGCCGTTTTCTGTTCAGTGTCATCACCACAGGCAGCCAGTGCAAGCAGAGCCAGCAAACAGGAGGTTTTTACTAAAAATTTCATACTATTTTTTGTGCAGAATTTCTACTGTGTTTATAGGTGACTAAAAATATATCGCTGCCAACCAGCAGCGATATACAAACGTTTGTGTCAGATCAGCGCACCGCGTGCCCGTTGCCATTCACTACATCCAGGTGTCCGTTCGGTTTTTCGTCACGGTCAATTTTACCGCGTACATAGCCGTCGTTGTAGTGTGAAACACGCCGTTCGACATCATACAGACTTTGCTGATCGGCAATTTCACGCAACTCGGCACGAATGGTTTTGATTTCGCTTTGCAACTCCTCCGGTTTGGAAAACATCGCCAGATGATTTTCACTGATTGCTTTCTGGGCTTTTTCTTCCGACAACTGAATTTCTACTTTTTCCAGCGCCTTCAGCGAACGTTTCTCGGCGCGTTTCATTTGGCCTACCCGTATCGGGATCTGCACCCAGCGCTTCCAGTACGTTTGTACAATGGGCGTGCCCACACCCAGACACACCGCACCTGAAACGGCAAACAGGATACCGGTTAGTACAAACGACCAGGCTCCCCAAGGGTCATTCAGCAACTCTTCGTTGAGCTGAATCCGTTGCCGGCGCAGACTGTCCAGTTTGGCAATCAGGGTTGGGCTGTTGGTACCGGCACCGCTTTGCAGGTAGGTCGCCTCATTGTTCAGGAACGCTTTCATTTTGTCGACCCGGAAAGCATCGTAGCGATACAGACCCAGTACAGCCATTGTGGTAATGGCAAATGCCAGCAAACCTATTTTGAAATATATGTATCGCCGTTGGTTGCCCTCCTGGTAGTAATGCTCGATGAGTCGTTCGTAGGCGGGCTTTAGCAGCAATGATAACGCTGCCAGGCCACCTGCAAAGCTCCAAGCCTCAAAGCCCTTGAACCCGAAGGCATAGGCTACGATATCCTTTGATATGATCAGGTCGCCGGTGATGAAAAGCAAGCCGGCCAATACATAGAACAACCCGATCAGAAAGGGATTTTCGTTGCGGGTTTTTTTGCGGAGTTCGCGCAATTGTTCCTTTTCCTCGGATGCTTGCCAGGCCGCTTGCCGTAGCCGGTCGGCTTGCTGTTCTTTCAGTGGAATCTGATGGGCATGGAGTTGTACTTTTTCAACCCACTGTGCCGATTCCTTCTGTGCTGAAGCCAGCTCGTTTTCCAGTTGGGCTAATTCCGCCTTGCGCGATTGCGCCTTCTCCAGCGACTGGTTGTACAATACCTGACTTGACAAAAAGCTTTCGTAATACTTCTTGTCGAGGTCAAGCTTGCCGTTTTCCAGTCCGCGCGAAAATTCATTGGTTGTCTCGTCTGCGTTCCTTAATGATGATTGTGCTGACATTTTGTGGTTTTGTTATACTGTTTTATTGGTTTCCGATCATTCCTGGTGCCAGGTTTTTTGAATTTTCCAGACATACTGTTTCAATGACTACGGTTTTTCCTGACTGTTCTCTGGGTATTGCCATTCGTTCACATGGGATGAAGTAAAAAAAGTAGGCCAGTGCGAGTGGGTAAAAAGAACGATAGGCGGCGTCAATAACGATTGCGGATAAATATTACATTGCATTCTCAGCAGAGTCCTCCGGTGTATTTAAGTCATATAACGTACATTTTTCAAATCAGGATATGTATACGAAAAAAATATTTTTAGGTTTCCGGAATACATTTTTTTAAGAAGTACTGAGAATGAGCATATTGTCAGAAAAAACACTTTTTTCGGCTCACAATCTTACACAAATAATTTTTTTGAAAAAAGTGCGTGTTTATGTTTACATTTTTCGTACTTTTCGTATCTATAGTTGAAAATCAAACTTCAGCTATGATCGTATCTCTGTTAAAACCACCTGCATTAAGTCACCTACAACCATTCCTGACTTTTGCTCCATAAGCTGAGCAGATTGTAGTCGGTTCAGGCCGGCCTCGGAACAGCACTTTTTTGGTGTACCTCTTGTACACTTTTCTGTAACAACCGCTCCTTGTACGTACCAATCTTCATCTTCAACCCTTTTGCTTATGAACTTAACAGATACACTGGAAAAACTGGCTTTGGAAATCGACGGCCGTTTTGTTGAATATTCCTACGAGAACACCATCATTACCGTTCCTTTGAACAAAGACCGGTTTCAGAACGTAACCGGTTACATGATTGACCGTCCGCAGGGAACCATGCTTGAGTTTATGTCAACGGTTTGCACACTCCGTTCGGAAATTGACCACCGGGCAATGCTGGAACTGAATCAGGAACTGTATTATAGCAAAGTGGTAATTCATGAAGGTTTTCTGAAAGTAGCCGCCGCGGCTCTTTACGATCACTGTACCGAGGACTTGGTTCGCGATATGATTATGGAAGTGGCTTATGTTGCCGACGACCTGGAAATGCGCATCATCGGATACGATATATATTAGGATGAATACAACAAACCATTTATAAACCAAGCCTCACATATCCTGTGGGGCTTTTTTGTTCGAAATTCGTTCAGAGAAGCCAAGGTTTATGCTTTTTGCAGGATGTATTTTTTCATGTGTTCCGGAATGTGTATTTTCAGGAGTTAGTTTGTGCCTAGCGATAATATTCGTTAGATAAACAATGCTTTTAAATCCAAAGATTTTGGCGCAACTTTGCCAATAAGTTACTTCTCTTCTCTTTTATGAAAATCGCATTTCTTTCCCTTGCCGTTCTGACACTCTTCGGATGGTTTGCTCCCAAGAAAAAAGTCGTTTTCTTTGGTGATTCCATTACCCAGGCCGCTGTGGACTCAGCCGGATACATTACTGTGCTCGGCAAAGAGCTGGGGAAAAAAGGCAAAGCAAACGAGTATGAGTTGGTGGGGGCGGGTATCAGCGGCAACAAGGTACCTGACTTGCAGGGTCGGCTCGAAAAAGATGTATTGAGTCGCAATCCGGATGTTGTCTTTATTTACATCGGTATCAACGATGTGTGGCATTACACCCATCCGTGTTGCAAAGACAATGGAGGCGGTACTCCCAAGGATAAATTTGAGGCAGGCCTGAAAGACATCATTGCGCAACTACAGGCCAAAGGCGCGCAGGTAATCTTATGTACGCCCAGTGTAATCGGGGAAGCCAAGGCAGGCACCAATGCACAAGACAAGATGCTGGATGAATATTCGGCCATCAGCCGGAAGGTAGCCAAAGAAACCAACGTCAAGCTTTGTGACTTACGGGCCGCTTTCCAACGGTACCTGGGCAAATACAATAAGAGCAATCAGGAAAAAGACGTGCTTACTTCCGATGGGGTCCATCTCAATGCCAAAGGTAACCAACTGGTAGCCAAAGAGATGATGGCCTTTTTGCCATAATGAAGATACTATTTCATGCGTCACAGATAACTGTTTCGTTTCCCCGCATTCGGACAGACAGGGAGCCGACAGGATTGACGGATTACGAATTGACAGCCTGGCAGTTCTGCCACGACTGGCTGCTGGGCAAAGACGAATTCACCCTGCATACTTCCGGCTCAACAGGTATTCCCAAACCCATCACCTTGAGCCGTCAACAGATGGCCGCCAGTGCCGCCATGACAGGCCGGGCCTTGCAGCTCAGATCCGGAAATTCGGCTTTGGTCAACCTGAATGTGCAATACATTGCCGGTATCATGATGCTGGTGCGCGGACTGGAGCTGGGGTTGACACTGACAATCATCGAACCCACTTCCAATCCGCTGGCGCATTTTGCCGGGGCAATCCGGTTTGACTTGCAGTCATACGTGCCACTGCAACTGCAAACCATCCTGGAAAAAACACCCGAAAATATTTCAGTGCTGAATACGGCTCAAGCCATCCTGGTAGGAGGGGCTCCGGTTTCACCGGCCCTGGCAGAAACCTTGCAGCAAGTAATAGCACCCATCTACCAGACTTATGGCATGACTGAAACGGTTTCCCACATAGCCTTGCGGCGGGTGAATGGTCCGGAAAAGCAGGAATTTTACGTGGCGCTGGACACTGTTTCACTACAAACGGATGAGCGCAACTGCCTGGTCATTCAGGCTCCGCAACTCAGCCGCGATGCGGTGGTAACCAACGATGTTGTCGAACTGCTTTCCTCAACGGCTTTTCGCTGGGTTGGTCGGGCCGATAACGTAATCAACTCAGGGGGAGTAAAAGTGCAGGCAGAAAAAGTAGAGCAGGAAGTTGGAAAAATACTCGCGGAAAGCCAGCTTTCGTGCCGGTTTTTCGTTGCGGGGCTCGCACATCCACAGCTGGGCGAAGCGGTGACGTTAGTTATCGAAGGCAACCCGCTACCGGTATCCCTGGAAAATAGTATCTTTCAGAAATTGAAAACCGGCCTTGCCCGATTCGAATTGCCCAAGGAAATTCGCTATGTGAGGCAATTTGCCGAAACACCCACATCTAAAATCGACCGGAAAAAGACGTTAGAGACTCTCTAACGGCACTGTGGCAATGGCAGATGATTCACGGATGATAAGCCGGGTCGGCAATACATGCGTGACAGGTTGTACTTCTGTGTCGTTTTGCTTGGCCTCGATCTGTTCCAATAAGAGCTTAGCCGATACTTGCCCCATCTCATACCCCGGTTGATAAACCGAACTCAACGGGGGCTCTACCACCGACGCCATCTCCCAGTTACTGAACCCTACAATGGCCACATCCTCCGGTATCTTTTTTCCTAGTTTTTTGACGGTGTTCAATGCGCCGATAGCTGCCGCGTCCGCAACCGAAAAAATGGCATCGGGCGGTTCCGGTAATTGCATGAATAAAACCGATATTCGGCTTCCTTCTTCCAGGGTTGCACCGCTACTGGATTCCATTATGTACTCGTCCTGTACCGGCAGGTCATATTTTTTCAATGCATCCACATAACCCTGAGCCCGCAATTTGTTTGTAGTGGAAATCAGCGGACCCCGAATCAGGGCAATTCGTTTTTTGCCCTGTAAGATCAAATGTTCAACTGCCTCAAACGCACCTGCATAATCATCCACTATCACTTTGGTGACGTTGATTTCATCGCATATTTTATCAAACATCACCAATGGAATGTTGTGCTCTAAAAACTCATGGAGATGCTCAAAAGACGACGTTCCATCCGAAAGAGAAATCAGCAAACCATCCACCCGGCTGTTGAGCAAGAGTGTGGTTTCTCGCACTTCTCTTGGATACGACTCGTTGGTCTGGCATAACATTACACTGTAGCCTATCTCATCTGCCACATCCATGATGCCACTGATCACTGAAGAGAAGAAATAATGTACAATTTCGGGCACGACTACGCCTATTACATACGAACGACTATTGCGCAGGTTCAGTGCAATTGGATTGGGGCGGTATTTCAGTTTTTCGGCTAGTTCCAGAACTGCTTTTTTTGTAGAAGGGCTGATGTCCGGATAATTCTTGAGAGCTCTGGAGACTGTGGCTACGGTAATTCCTAATTGCTGGGCTATGTCTTTCAGAGTGGCATGGTTGTTCTTCATACAGGCAGCATTTTCATAGTAAGATTACAAAAATTAATTAGAATGGTTCTAAATTAATGAAAAAGAATTTTCCGAAAACGTTTACGTAATCGATTTCGGAAATAATACATCTTGTGAATGGATTATGTTATATTGTAACTTAGAAAAATTACAATTAAACTTGAATCAATTTAGGAATAATGCCTGCTCGATTCTCTTTTTGCTAACCATGCAATTGATAAACGGCTGGTATGGGCAGAGAGACAGTCTTTCTTAAAATTGTTTGTATAACTAATACGAGGCAGAAGATTTAGTAGCAATCAATATACATATCTATTATTTAAAAAATACAACGAATAATTGGCAAGACTATATAGAGAACGAAAAAATTATATTTTTTCGCTTTTTTTAAATAGAATCCGTTTTCTATATTTGCAAACCGGTTATCCCGCCGGGATGAATTCTTACACGTAAAGGTAAATAGTAGGTCTCAAGCAATATATTATTTTACCTTATAAAGAAATCCTTTTTACATCTTAATCACCCTTTTTTACTTTATGAACACAGTTATTACTTCACAAAAGTTAGGTAAACCGAATGACACCGGAAAGGATTCCGGCGCATTCAGGTTTATGTCCTTTATGTTGTTATGTCTGGTAACACTGTGCCTCGGCACAGCAGCATATGCACAAAAGGCGGTCAGTGGAAAAGTGACGGATGCGGCTGACAATTCAGGCCTGCCAGGTGTAAGTGTCTCCGTCAAAGGCACCACTACCGGTACGGTTACCGACGCATCCGGTTCTTACAATTTGAGCGTACCTAATGACAATACTACATTGGTATTCAGTTTTGTTGGGTATGTGACCCAGGAAGTCGCTGTTGGCAGCCGTACGTCTGTTGATGTATCTCTAGCCGCAGACGTGCAGTCGTTGCAGGAAGTAGTCGTCATTGGTTATGGCGAACAACGCAAACAAGATGTTACAGGGGGGGTCGCTGCTATTGGTCCGAAGGATTTCAATAAAGGTCTGATTGCGTCTCCTGAGCAATTGTTGCAAGGTCGTGCCGCAGGTATTCAGGTAACGCCGGCCAGTGGTGAGCCCGGGGCAGGCATTAACATTCGTATTCGGGGAGCCGGTTCCATTCGCGGAGGTAACAATCCTTTGTTTGTTGTGGATGGTATTCCATTGGATGGCGGTAGCACTACCGATGGGGGTAGAGATTTTGGTGCCGGATCTTCTTCTCCAAGAAACCCTCTGAATTTTCTAAACCCAGCTGATATTGAGAACATTACCGTTTTGAAAGACGGATCTGCCGCTGCCATTTATGGTTCAAGAGGTGCTAACGGAGTGGTTTTGATTACTACCAAAAGAGGGAAAGCAGGACAACAAAGCTTGAATGTATCGGCGTCAACCAGTATCGCTTCTACTTTGAAGAGATATGACTTGTTATCTGCGGATGAGTTTTTGAGTGGTTTGCAAGCCGCTGGCGGTAATTCGCAAGATCCTGCGGTCAACAAGGGTAACAATACCGATTGGCAGAGCGAAATATTCCGCACTGCGGTTTCTCAAAACTACACTGTAGATTATGGCGGGGGTAATGATAATACCAATTATCGTTTTTCATTAGGTTACTCAGACCAGCAAGGGATTATCAAGAATTCTGGCTTTTCTCGTTTGAATGGTCGTATCAATGCTAGCCACGAGTTATTCAACGATAAGGTAATAATAGATCTGAACCTGACAACGACCGGAATCAGTGATAAATTTGTTCCCAATGGTGACAACGCTGGTTTTCAAGGCAACTTGATTGGTGCGGCATTGCAGGCAAACCCAACGTTCCCTGTGCGTAATGATGACGGTACATATTTCACACCAGGAGGTAACGATTTTCGCAATCCAGCATCATTGGTGGATCCTAACCAGATCAAAGACATTGGAAATACAAACAGAACATTAGGACGTATTGGTGGTACTTGGAAAATAGCTACAGGTCTTTCATATAAAATCAATTTTGGTATTGATAATTCAACAGCTAGCCGCAGAACATCCATCCGTCCAAATATCCCAGGTTTTGGTGATATTACTAATAATAGTGGTCGAGCAGTTATCCAAAATCGTAACTTGCGGAATACTACACTAGAACATACATTAAACTATAATGGCAAAGTTGGAATAGGTACATTGGAAGCTCTGGCTGGTTTCGGATATTACAGATATGAAAATTCTGGTAATTTCCTGCAAGCAGAACGTTTCCTGACATCTGCGCTGAATGCGGGTTTACCACTGTATGATCTTATTTCAGGCGTAAACAACCAAGGCAACAACAAAGCTTTTTTCAGTGGTGCCGATAGGAGCCAAAATGAAATCCAGTCCATATTTGGCCGTTTGAACTATAATATTAATGATAAGTATATTCTGACCGCTACCGTACGGCGGGATGGTTCTTCACGATTCGGTCCAGACAATAAATATGGTGTTTTCCCTTCTTTTGCAGGTGCTTGGAGAATATCTCAGGAAAGCTTTATGCCTCAAGGAGTGTTTGATGACCTAAAAATCAGAGCTAACTGGGGAATCACGGGTAACCAGGAATATCCAGGAAACACTTCTAAAGTAATCTATAGCTTTGATCCGAACAATGCTGCGGCTACGCCACAAAACGTACAGAATAACAAAATCAAATGGGAGCAAGCCCGTCAGTGGGGTGTAGGAATTGATTTTGCAATTTTGAAAAGCCGTTTGACTGGTACTGTGGATTATTTCAATAAAAGCACCAAGGACTTGATTTTCCAGGCTTTCTATGCACAACCTGCACCTGCTATTTATCGCTGGATCAACCTGCCAGGTAATATCAATAACACAGGGGTGGAATTTGCACTGAATTACGATGTGCTTGCAAATTCTCAGCTACAGTGGCAAGTTTCGTACAACATGACCATTTTGAAAAATGAGGTATCTGGTATTGGTACACTTATCAATACAGGCGCCATCAATGGTCAAGGATTGTCAGGGGCATTTGCTCAGCAAATTCGGGATGGATATCCAGCTCCTGCGTTTTTCCTGCGCCAGTTTGCCGGATACAATGAGAATGGCCAAGGTATTTATCCTAATGGTGAGTTGTTAACTTATGCAGGCAGTCCAATTCCGAAATTTACTTTCGGCTTGAACAACAGCTTTACCTATGGCAAGTGGAATCTGAATGTGTTTTTTAACGGTGCTACTGGATTTTATGTTTATAACAACACTGCCAATGCTTACTTTATTAAAGGCAACTTAAGAAACGGACGCAACGTAACCAAAGAAATTGCTAACAGTGTAGAAAGCGCCGATAACTTTGCGGAAGCTTCCACTCGTTTTCTGGAGAAAGGCAATTTTGTAAGACTGTCCAACTTCTCGCTGAGCCGTGAAATCGGATTGCCAAACAGTACTTCCATCAAGAACCTTCGGATTTCATTAACTGGTCAAAATGTTCTCCTGTTTACAAAATATACAGGTGTAGATCCCGAAGTCAATACAAACAAGGCTATTGATGGCGTTTCTTCGGTAGGTATTGACTATACGTCTTATCCAAGTGCCCGTACGTTTACATTAGGAGTGAGTGCTGGATTCTAGTTTATGCGCTTGGTTTGAGTGTGTAATCCTGACACGCTCAAACCAAGCGCAAATCGAAGCCGTAACTATTATCTAATTTCTTTTTTGACGCCTAAACTTAATTACAAGAAAGATGATACCCTTAAGAAATAAATTTCTATTTACATTGTCAGCTACATTGTTCCTTGGTACAATTGGTTGTACAAACCTTGATGATAAGGTGTTGGATCGCTTGTCAGCCGACGAATTGGCTGGATTAGGATCAGTAACCGCAGCCGATGCCCTTCAGAGTGTATATTCTCAGCTAAATTCCTTGACAGATCAAGCTAACGTATATGCTATGCAGGAGCACTCTACCGATGAAATGATGGGGCCTACCCGTGGAACCGACTGGAGTGATTTTGGAACATGGCGTAGACTGCATCAGCATTCGTGGGATGCCACGCACAACCAGGTTGTATCAGCATGGGATATCCTGAACACAGGTGTTTTTCGTGCTAATCAAGCTATATCTTTTGCAGGAACAGATACCCAGATCAAAGCTGAGGCCAGCTTCTTGAGAGCATTCTTTATGTCTCAGATTGTTGACTTGTATGGTCAGGTACCTTTTCGGGAAGTAACGGATAGTCCAGATGCTAACCCAAAAGTGTTTACAAGAACAGAAGCCTTTGATTTTGTAGTAAAAGATTTGGAATTTGCCCTAGCTAATCTGAAGGCTAATACTCCAGGCAAAGCAACCAAAGAGGCTGCCCAGTTTTTACTGGCCAAAATGTATCTGAATAAAGCGGTCTATCTGCAAGATCCTAACAATCCTCAAGGGCCATATACTTTTGCCAAAGCAGATATGGACAAGGTAATTGAGTATTGCGATGCATTGATCAATTCAGGCAAATTTCAGTTAGAACCCAAAGGAGAGTACTATGATAATTTCCATTGGAATAATGGAAGTTTGTCCAAAGAACTGATCTTTGTTATCGAAAATGCAGAAGGTAGCCCCAATGGTTCGGTACGGAACCGTTTTCACATGACGCTTCATTATAACCAACCTATTGCAGGTGGTGGTTGGAATGGTTTCACAACGTTAACAGATTTTTACAATAGCTTTGAAAATGGGGATGAGCGTAAGTCGTACGAATACCCTGGTATGACCGATAAGCTTGGTTTAACCGCAGGATTCCTGGTTGGTCAGCAATTTGACGTGCGTAAAGGGCAGAAAAACGCTCTTAAAGACAGAGGTGGAAATCCATTGGCATTTACAACAGATGTTGATTTACTTTACTCAAACGAAAGAAGAGGTATTCGTGTACTAAAGTATCTTCCGGAGCCAAAAGCAAATGAAAACGCAGGAAAAGATGGTGAACCCGATTTCAGAAATGAAAACAATTCGGGTAACGACTATGTATTCTTCCGTTACGCAGACGTAGTTCTGATGAAAGCCGAAGCTATTTTGCGTGGAGGAGCTGCAACCATGGGTGCAACAACTGCAAGTTTAGTAAATGGTTTGAGAACTGTGAGAGGTGCCTCTGCTTTGCCGACTGTAGATGAAGCCGCTCTTTTGGCAGAACGTGGACGTGAATTGTACTGGGAAGGCTGGAGAAGAAATGACATGGTACGGTTTGGTAAATTCCTGGAGCCGTTTGACCAGAAGCCTGAAAAATCTCCTAACCACTTGGTGGTCTATCCAATTCCTCAGCGGGCTTTGGATACAAACCCTAATTTGAAGCAGAATGTAGGTTATTAATAGCAAAGTCGGTTTAATTGCAAAGATTACAAAACAGCAACCAAATTCTGGTTGCTGTTTTGCTTATGAGACTGACACTCAAGTAAAACATATAATCGTTTTGCAAAAAAAGCATACGTTCAAGTATTATCTTTGCAACATCGGTCTGAGGTTTTGGTTTTGGGAAATTTGTCTGCCGACAGGCCATGTTACTATTTTGATTGGATACACGAATGATCATTTTTCGTTATTTTCTCGTCATTGCGATTCTTGGGTTTTCAGCTTGTCGACATACGGGGGAGCAGACATTGTTTCAGGAACGGAATACATCGCAAACCGGTATTGACTTTGCCAATGCACTTACCGAAACAGAGCAGCAGAATATTCTTATGTATGAATACTTCTACAACGGTGGTGGCGTGGCCGCGGGAGACTTTGACAAGGATGGTAATGTGGATTTGTATTTTACCGGGAATCAGGTTGAAAACAGGCTTTACCTCAATAAAGGCGGCTTTCGGTTTGAAGATGTGACCCATAGGGCAGGTGTAGCAGGTCGCAAAGAGAGCTGGAAAACCGGGGTTAGTCTGGTAGACGTCAACGCCGATGGCTGGTTGGATATCTATGTATGTTATTCGGGCAATTTGCCATTGGAAGTGCGTAAAAACCAATTGTTTATAAACAATGGCAATTTGACTTTTACCGAGCAGGCCGCGAGTTATGGATTAGCCGATGCTGGTTACAGTACACAGGCCGCTTTTCTGGACTATGACAAAGATGGAGACCTGGACTGTTTTCTGATCAATCATAACCTGAAAGATTACGAACGGAACCCCGATGCATCGGTCATGCGGGCCAAACGGGACGACTATGCCGGTGACAAGCTTTTTCGGAATGACAGCGGCAGATTTACAGAGGTAACCCTGACCGCAGGCATCAAAAGCAATCCGCTGGGCTTTGGATTGGGATTGGCCGTTGCCGATATCAACAAAGACAGCTGGCCGGACATTTATGTGGGAAATGATTATGTGGAAGACGATTATCTGTATGTCAATCAGAAGGATGGGACGTTCAAAGATGTTTTGCAGGCCACGCTGGATCATACGTCCCGCTTTACCATGGGTGTAGACATTGCCGATATCAACAACGATACCATGCCGGATATTTTCACGCTGGACATGCTGCCCGCTGATAACCAGCGCCAGAAACTGCTGGCGTTTCCAGACAACTGGAACAATTACCAGTCCATGTTGGCAAACGGTTTCTGGCACCAGAACATGCGCAACATGTTGCATGTGGCAAGTCCTTCAGAAGTGGGGCCGGCTTACAGCGAGATTGGACAGCTGGCCGGTGTTTCCAATACCGATTGGAGCTGGGCTGCTTTGTTTGGCGATTTTGACAATGATGGTTGGAAAGACTTGTTTGTGACCAACGGAGAACTCAAAGACTTTACCAATTCGGATTTCATCAAATACACTGCCGATGAAGAAATGAAGGCTTCGTCCGGGCAGCCGCATGAGTCGCTGGTCGAACAGATCCGGAAAATGCCTTCGTCGCCGACACATTCGTATATTTTCAAAAACAACGGTGACCTGACATTTGCCAATAAAGTGAACGAATGGGGGTTTGCTAAGCCAACCGTTGCCAACGGTGCTGTCTATGCCGACCTGGACAACGACGGCGATCTGGATCTGGTAACCAACAATAACAACGAAGCGGCCCGTGTGTATGAAAATACAACCAGAGGTGTTGCCCAAAATAGTATCGATGAAAGCGACAAAACCTCCGAATCGCAGGGACGTAACTTTTTGAAAGTGAGGCTCAAAGGGCCGAAGCAGAATCCATTTGGCGTGGGAACAAAAGTGTACGTGACAGCAAACAACCAGACTCAATACCAGGAGTTTGCGCCGTTACGGGGCTTTCAGTCGTCGATTTATGATGCCTTGCTTTTTGGACTGGGTGCATTCGACGGTAACACCCAGATAACTGTGGTCTGGCCGGATGGCAATGTTCAACAGATAGCGGATGTACCAACCAATCGGGAATTAAAGGTGGATCATGCGAATTCCCGGCCGTCTTCAATGCCTTCCCAATCCCGGGCTATGCCGAACGGCTTGTGGCAACCGGTCCAGAATTCCGGTATTCTGTTTGCGCACCGTGAAAATCCGGCCAATGATTTTGCCCAACAGATCTTGTTGCCCTACCAATATTCATATGCCGGAGCCCGTCTGGCAAAAGGCGACGTCAACGGCGACGGACTGACGGATTTGTATGTAGGCGGGGCGCGTAACCAGGCAGGAAAGCTGTTTGTACAACAGACAAACAGTATCTTCCGGGAAGCCAAAACCCCCGCATTTGTGAAAGACTCTGTTTATGAGGACAAAGATGCGGTTTTCTTTGACGCCGACGGCGACAAGGATATGGATCTGTACGTGGTCAGTGGTGATTTTGCGCAACCGGCCAACACACCTTTCCAGCAAGACCGCCTGTATCGCAATGACGGACGGGGCAATTTTACACGCGATGCTGCCGCGTTGCCGGCAGAGGTGAGCAATGGCTCCTGCGTGAAGGTGCTTGACATGGACAACGATCAGGACCTGGACCTGTTTGTAGGCGGAACGGCGGCACCTGGCGCATTTCCCAAGGCGGAACCCAGTCGGATACTGGTCAACGACGGCAAAGGCAAATTCGTTGCACCGTCTGATTTTCAGTTGAACCTGGGGCTGGTCAGCGATGCGCAGGTGTTGGATCTGGATAAAAACAACAGGAATGTACTGGTGGTTGTAGGGGAGTGGATGTCGCCTAAAATAGTATCATTGAAAAACGGAAAACCGGCGGTGGATGATTTGCGTATCATCAATGAGAAAGCGGAAGCTCAGCTGCTCAACGGCTGGTGGAACCGGGTAAATGCCGCCGACCTGGACAACGACGGTGATCTGGATCTGGTGGTGGGTAACCTGGGCGTCAATTGCCAGATGCAGCCCTCCATTGAAAAGCCCATCCGTTTGCATGCGGCTGATTTCGACAACAATGGCAAAACCGACCCTGTGCTGAGCTATTACATTGGTGAAAAGCAATATCCGGCCATTAGCCGGGACGAATTGCTTGAACAAATTGTTTCCTTACGAAAGAAGTACACCAATTACCAGTCGTATGCAGATGCCACATTGGAAGATGTCTTTTCGGAAAACGAACTGAAAACGGCTACAACGTACCGTATTGATTTTACGCAAAGCTGCGTTTTGGAAAATACGCCACAAGGTTTCTTGGTGCATTCCTTACCTTTGCAGGCCCAATACGCTCCGGTGCATGCCATCGGCCTGAACGACTTTGATGGAGACGGAAAAACGGATATGCTCCTGTGTGGCAATCAGTCGTATCACCACCTGCGCATCGGAAAAATGGACGCCAATCACGGCTGCATGTTGCTCAACAAAGGCAACTTTCAGTTTGTATTTGTACCACAATCCACATCCGGTTTGCACCTGAGAGGTGATGTGAAAGATGTGCAGCAGATAAACGAATACACCTGGGTATTTTCCATCAACAATGCTCCTGTGCAGGTATATGGCGTACGGCCGGATGCGGCGGAAGCAAGACAGTAAAACTAAAACTTGATTTTAACCATGCGAAGAATAATCTGGTTGGTTGCTTTGGTGGTGGCGAGTAGTTGTTCCACTCAGAAGGAGGCACCCAAGGATGTGCTTTTTGAGGCATTGCCGACGGAGAAGACCCATATCGATTTCGTTAACAAGGTAGAGAATACAACGGATTTTCACATTTTTAACTACCGCAATTTTTACAATGGCGCTGGTGTGGCCATTGGCGATGTCAACAACGACGGGCTCGCCGATGTGTATGTGACGTCTAACTTTGGCGACAACAAACTGTACCTCAACAAAGGTAATTTTCAGTTTGAGGACATTTCGGAAAAAGCCGGCGTGGCTGGCAAACATGACTGGAGCACCGGTGCCACCTTTGCCGATGTCAATGGCGACGGATTGCTGGACATCTATGTGTGCAATTCGGGTAACCGCAAGGGCGACGACCGTGCAAACGAGTTGTTTATAAACAACGGCAACCTGACCTTCACCGAAAAAGCGCAACAATACGGCCTTGATGACCAGGGGTTTTCCACCCATGCTGCTTTTTTTGATTATGACCGCGACGGTGACCTGGACATGTACCTGCTTAACAATAGTTTTACGCCCATCAGTGTGTTGCGCGATGCCAATCTTCGCAATCATCGCGACCGGCTGGGAGGCGACAAGTTTTTTCGCAACGATGGCGAGCAGTTTACCGATGTCAGTGAACAAGCCGGCATTTATGGCAGCCTGATTGGTTTTGGGCTGGGCATTACCGTTGGTGATGTCAACAACGACAACTGGCTGGATATCTACATTTCCAATGATTTCTACGAGCGGGACTATCTGTATATCAACAATAAGAACGGCACGTTTACCGAGTCGCTACCTGACAAAATTGATCACATCAGCTTGTCATCCATGGGGGCCGATATTGCCGATATTAACAACGATGGCAAACTGGATATTTTCGTTACTGACATGCTGCCCGGAGATGACATTCGGCTGAAAACCACGACTACCTTCGAAGATTACAACCGGCAGCGGCTGGTCGTCGGCAATGATTTTTATTACCAGTTTACGCGCAACATGATGCATGTAAACAACGGCGACGGCAGCTTTAGCGAAGTGGCCGCGCTGGCCGGCGTACATGCCACCGACTGGAGCTGGGGTGCCTTGATGTTTGACATGGATAACGACGGACTGAAAGATATTTTCATTGCCAACGGGATTGTAAAGAATCTGACTGATCAGGATTTTGTCAATTTTCTGGGGAGTGAAGAAACGATGAGCCAGGCCTTGAAAACAGGCGCCACCAACATTCCCGAGCTGATCAACAAAATGCCGGTGCAGCCCATTCCCAATTATGCCTTCAAAAACAAAGGCAACCTTCAGTTCGAAAACAAAGCCGCGGATTGGGGGTTGGGTGAGCCTGGCTTCTCAAATGGCTCGGCCTACGGAGATCTGGACAATGACGGCGACCTGGATCTAATTGTTAACAACATCAATGCGCCGCTGGGCGTCTTTAAAAATAGTACCTCCGAAAAGTTAAAAAACCACCACCTTCGCATCAAGCTCAAGGGTTCGGAAAAGAACCGGAACGGGATTGGAGCCAACGTGTGGGTGTATCAGCCGGGCCGTGTGCAATACCTGCAACAAATGCCCAACCGTGGCTTTCAGTCGTCAGTTGACCTGACAATGGTGTTCGGCCTTGGGAACAACGCGAAGATCGATTCGCTGGTTGTTGTCTGGCCGGATGACAGGAAACAGGTGCTTTCCAACGTTTTGCCAGACAAAGATTTAGTGTTGGAACATGCGCAGGCACAGCAACAATGGAAAGCAAACAAAACAGATGTAGAAATGGCATTTGCCGACGTAACCGCACAGGCAAACCTGAATTACATACATCAGGAAAGCAATTTTGTGGATTACAACCGCGATGTGCTCCTGAAACAGATGTATTCCACCCAAGGTCCAGCCTTGGCGGTGGGCGATGTCAACGGCGACGGACGGGAAGACATATACGTGGGAGGGGCTGCCGGACAATCCAAAAGGCTGTTTGTACAACAGGCAAATAGTACCTTCCAGGAATCCAAAACCGCCGTGTTTGCCGCTGATTCGGTGTATGAAGACGTGGACGCGGTTTTCTTTGACGCTGACGGCGACAAGGACCTGGATCTGTACATAGTGACGGGCAGCAATGAATTTGAAAATGGTGCGCCGGAACAGGTAGACCGCCTGTATCTCAACGATGGCAAAGGCAACCTGAGCCGCGATACAAGGTTGCCCAACATTGCCGAAAACGGATCGTGTGTGGACGCGGCTGATTTTGACCAGGACGGTGATGTGGATCTGTTCATTGGCGGCAGGATGGTGCCGGGCAAATACGGCTATGACGCGCCAAGTTTCCTGTATGTCAACGATGGAACTGGCAATTTCAAGAATTACACCAAACGGTACCTGTCGCAGAATGAGCTGGGTATGGTGACCGACGCCGTCTGGCAGGATGTGAATGGCGATGGCTATCCGGAACTTCTGATCGTGGGAGACTGGATGCCGCTTACTGTGTTTGAAAATCGCAAAGGCAATAAACTCACCCGCAATCCGCAATCCGAAATCCGAAATTCTTCGGGTTGGTGGAACCGCATCAAACCTGCCGATGTCGACGGCGATGGCGATACCGATTTTATCATCGGCAACTGGGGGACAAACTCGCGCATCAAAGCCGATACGGCTCATCCGGCAGAGATGTATGTGTCCGATTTTGACCAGAATGGTACAGTTGAGCAAATCATCAACTGTGTGGCTGAAGACGGAAAAAGCTATCCGATGGTATTGAAGCATGACCTGCAAAAGCAAATGCCCGAACTGAAACGGAAGTTTGTGAAGTATGCCGATTATGCGGGCAAAAACATAAGCGAAATTTTTTCGGAAGAGCAGCTACGGGCGTCCACGGTAAAAAAAGTGACAAATGCCTATACAAGCTTGCTGATCAACGAAGGCAACCTGCGGTTTACGTTGAAAAACCTTCCACTGGAAGTACAGTTTTCGCCGGTTTTTGGCATCGAGACGCTGGATTACAACAACGACGGCAACCTGGACATTTTGTTAACCGGCAATTTCTACGATGTGGTTCCGGAAATGGGCCGCTATGACGCCAACCATGGGCTGGTATTGAAAGGTATGGGCAATGGTGATTTTGACGTCATGCGTTCGGCACAGTCGGGTTTTTTTACACGCGGACAAGTGCGGCAAATGCAAAAGATACGCATGGCCAATGGCCAGGAATACCTGTTGCTGGCTAAGAACAATGACAAGCTTCAGGTCGTTGCCGTGAACAAAACAGCCCGCCCGCCCGCGAAACAGAAATCTCCCAAAACTGCCAAACCCAGCCAGCCTTTGGCCGCCCGATGAACCGGCAGGGGCAGTCTGTACTACAATCTAACTTTTAATCTCTCATTTTCTGGATAATGCTATGTGGTTTATTGATCAATCAAGGACAGGCCTGCAGAATAGTGTCTTACAAAAACGAAAAACCCGGGGTGTGGTAACGCGTGTGCTTTCAGCCATCGGCTTGGTGTGGCTGGCCGGATGTGCGTCTAAAAAGACGAGCGAAAACGCCCTGTTTCAAAAACTGGATTCTAGCCGGACAGCAATCGGCTTTGTCAACAAACTGCCCGAATACGATGAAAAATTGAATATTCTGGAGTATCTCTATTATTACAACGGAGCAGGCACCGCTGCCGGTGACATCAATAATGACGGCCTCACCGACCTGTTTTTTGTTTCCAATCAAGGTAAAAACAAATTATACCTCAACAAAGGCAATTTTCAGTTTGAGGACATTTCTGCCAAAGCAGGAATCGAAGGGTTTGCCGACTGGCAAACCGGCGTGACCATGGCCGATATCAACGGCGACGGATTGCTGGATATTTACGTATGTGCCGTAGGCAATTACAAGGGGCTGGAAGGTTCGAATGAGCTGTATATCAACAACGGCGACCTTACGTTCACCGAAAAGGCAGCTGACTACGGTCTGGATTTTACAGGGTTTGCCACCCAGTCGGCGTTTTTTGATTACGACAAAGACGGCGACCTGGACATGTACCTGTTGACACACGCGGTTCACACCGCCCGTAGCTATGAGTACGTAACTGCCCGTGATCTGAAAAATAACGAAGCCGGCGATTACCTGTTTGAAAACCAGTCTATAAACAAAAAGAATAAAAAAGCCATCCGGTTTACCGATGTCAGCAAGGAAGCCGGGATTTACCAGGCGGTCATGGGATACGGATTAGGTATTGCGGTTGCCGATCTGAACGGGGACGGCTGGAACGACATTTATGTTGCCAATGACTTCCACGAGGACGACTATTACTACATCAACAACCGGAACGGCACCTTTACCGAAGCCGTAAAGCAAAGTTTTCCGCATTTGAGCCGGTATTCGATGGGTTGTGACATTGCCGATGTCAATAACGACGGCTACCTGGATGTGATGACGCTGGACATGTATCCGGCCGACGAAGCACTGGAGAAGTCGTCGTTGGGCGAAGACCCGCTGGATATTTACCAGTACAAGTTGGAGTATGGCTATCACTACCAGTTTAGCCGTAATTGCCTGCAACTGAACCTGTCTGGCAAGAAGTTTACCGATATTGCGGCCATGGCAGGCCTTACCGCTACCGACTGGAGCTGGTCGCCGTTACTGGCTGACTATGACAATGACGGTATCAAAGATGTGTTCATTTCCAACGGCATTGTCAAACGGCCCAACGATCTGGACTACCTCAAGTATGTCTATACCGACTCCATTAAGTTTGCCATGATCAATGGCATGAAGCAATACGACAAGCAGGCCATTGCCAACATGCCCGAAGGAAAAGTGCACAATTACCTGTTCAAAGGCACGCCGCAATTGCAGTTTGAGGATAAATCGGCCGAATGGTGCCTGGACGAGCCGACCATTTCGAATGGCGCTACCTATGCCGACCTGGACAATGACGGCGACCTAGACCTGGTAACCAACAATATCAATACCGCGGCCGGGATTTACCAGAACCAGACCCGGAGCACTTCTCCGGAAAAAGATCAGAAGGCGGCTTCTGCTGAGGTGAATTATCTGAAAATCAAATTGCAAGGAACCGCACCCAATACATTTGGAATTGGTGCAAAGGTGATGTTGTATACCAAAGGACAGCTACAGGTGCAGCAGCTCATGCCGACACGCGGATTTCTGTCGTCGGTAGAACCAATGCTGACTTTTGGCCTTGGAAAAGATACTATTCTGGATAGCCTGGTTGTGGTATGGGAAAGCCGGAAAGCAGAAACCCGCACCCAGGTCAAAGCCAATCAGACCCTTACATTGAAGCAATCGGATGCTACGCGCGATTTTGTATTTGAAAAGCCGGTACCTGCTCCATCTCTCTTTACCGATGTCACCGATCAGGTCAAGCTGAACTATCAGCACAAAGAAAACGCGTATTATGACTTCAGCCGCGAATCCCTGATGCCGTTCAAGCTGTCTACCGAAGGTCCGGCACTGGCGGTAGGGGATGTCAATGGCGATGGCCTGGATGATTTTTATGTGGGTGGCGCAAAGTGGCAGCCCGGCCAGTTGTACACCCAGACCGCCAGCGGGAGTTTTCAACTGTTGAAAAACGAAGTGTTTCATACCGATTCGGTGTATGAAGATGTGGACGCCGTTTTCTTTGATGCCGATGGCGACAAGGACCTGGATCTGTATGTGGTTTCGGGAGGGAACGAATTTTATGGCAAAATGACCGAGCAGTTTGACCGCCTGTACTTCAACGATGGCAAAGGCAACCTGGCCCGTGCTTCGGACAATCTGCCTGCCATGTATGCCAACAAATCGTGTGTGCGGCCGTATGATTATGACGGTGACGGCGACTTGGACTTGTTTGTCGGAGGCCGGGTGGTGGGCTATGCGTACGGTCAAATCCCGGATTCGTATCTGCTTGTGAACGACGGCAAGGGTAAGTTTACCGACCGGACCAAAATAGTATCTCCCGAATTGCAAAAAGCTGGCATGGTGACCAATGCCGTATGGACTGATATTGACAATGACAAAGACGCCGACCTGATCGTGGTTGGTGACTGGATGAGCCCGAAAATTTTTGAGAACCAGAAAGGCAAGCTTGCCGTCCTGAATGTGCAGTTTGGCGAAGGTGGCGAAACGGGAAAGAACGATATGCTGAACGGTTTCTGGCAAACGGTTGCGGCGACTGATTTTGACAAAGACGGGGATATCGACCTGTTGCTCGGCAACCTGGGAACCAACACTAAGCTGCGAAAAAGCGGCGACGCCTCTGCCTTGAAAATGTACGTCAAAGACATTGATCATAACCAGACGCTGGATCAAATCATAACATACAACCGGGGTAACGATTGGTTTACGGTAGCTTCCAAAGAAGAACTAGGCAAGCAGATGCCCGGAATCATTAACAAGAAATTTACCAGCTTCAAATCGTTTGCCGGCAAGACCGTCCCGGAAATTTTCACCGAAAAAGACCTGAACAGTGCCCAGGTTCGGGAGGTCAATACATTTGCAAGTGTGTATCTGGAAAACAAAGGCAAAGGCCGGTTTGTAAGCACACCGTTGCCACTGGAGGCGCAGGTGTCCAAAATCTTCTCGTTTCTGGTAGACGACGTGGATGCCGATGGCAATCCGGATGTATTGCTGGGCGGGAATTTTTACGGAGTCAATCCGTACCAGGGACGTTACGATGGCAGCTATGGCTTGATGCTGAAAGGCAATGGCAAAGGTGGTTTCACCGGGATATTGCCCACCGATTGCGGGTTCTTGCTGGAAGGCGAGGTACGGAGTATCAAAAAGTTGCGTGCGGCTCAAGGCAACCTGTACCTGGTTGCACGTAACAACAAGCCACTGCAGATTTTCAGAAACAGCCCGGCCGATTCGCATACAAAACAAATGGCCAGACGATAAGAGGTTTTGGCGTTGCTGCCGATACTGTTTTATCGGGATGTTCACACCGCAGAGTGAAAACGTAACCAAGGATTCCGATACGTAATCGCACGGTTGAAAAAGCTGGGCTGTTACGTATTGGAACGTCGGTAAACGGGGCTTTGTACGTTGGCAAACCAATACGAATAGATGCTATTCACAAACCGGTTGAGCTCATCTTCGGTGGAAGGCTTGACCAGATACGCATTGGCACCAATCGAGTAGCTGTGCCAGATATCCTTGCTTGCCGAGGAACACGACAATACCAGAATGGGAATCGTTCGGAACCGCGGATTGTCTTTTATTTCCTGAAGCACCTCAAACCCGTTCTTTTGTGGCATAAAGATATCCAGAATAATCAGCGACGGAAGCACACCGGCAGTTTCCAGATACTGCATCGCCTCGTGGCCGTTGCCAACACTTTTGATTTCGCCGTTGGGAATGGTTCGTGTCAACAGCTCGGTCAGCAAGGTGCGGTCATCGGGATCATCTTCTACAACTAATATGCGGTGAACAGTCGGTTTGCTTTTCACAAAAGAGGGTTAGAGTGATGGTAAGCAAATATAACCATAAATCTTGTTTGCCAAAAAAAGGATCTTTCGGATTGCAGATTATATTTCCGTTCTGGGCATGGTGCACGGGTGTGCTGACTGGTTGTCGATGACCGATTGCAACCATTGATCATAAACCGATTGCACGACAGTGAGCAAATCATCGTAGGTGTCCGGTTTGGCAATGTAATTGTCGGCTCCCGACTCCTGTGCTTCGATCACTTGCGGATTGGTACGGGCTGTGGAAAGCATGCATACGCAGATTTGCTTCCAGTACGGGTGTGTTTTTACTTCGCGCAACACCTGGATGCCGTTTTTGCGCGGCATGTTTACATCCAGCAGCAACAAGCCGGGCAATGCATTTTCGCCGTTGTTTTCCTGACACGTACTCGTCAGGTAGCCCATTACCTCATCACCATCCTTGAAAAAAATGACCGGATTGGGAATGTTCAATTCGGAAAAAGCCATTTTCATTAACAGACGGTCATCAGCGTCATCATCCGCTATCAGGATGGGTAGTGACAACGCAGATACAATTTCATTCTCCATATACAAAGTTTAATGTGCCAACAGGTATAATAACGGTTCAGGAAATCAATTGAGCATACGCATATTTTCTTGTTGGCTTCGCCGGGCAATTGCAGCTCTTGAGTATCGGGTCTATACGGATCATGCATGTCGGTTGATTGTACATGTACGTATACGTTCATCAAAAATTATTTGTTTGCCAGCCATAAAATCACTGTTCAGCACATGTTGCCGGCAAACAGAAGTTACAAAGCAGACCTTTGCCCATGGCGAAAGGCATAAGTGAAAACCGTATTTGTTCAACGAAGCAATAGCTGGAAAATGAAAATCGGAATTTCCGACGTGTTGTGGATTGAGTACGGGAAGTCGTGCAAAAAGTATGCTTACGGTAAGTAGAAACTTGAGGATTCTGATTCTGACGAATTTAATGCCGGAGATTGTGTCAAAATCGGTCGATATTGTGTAATTTATTCTACACTATTTTAGCCAAAGGCCTGGCTTCACTCAAAAATAGTATCTTTTCCCCCATCAAAACCCTACAATGATAAGGCCAGGAAGAAGGCTTAATTCATTGCCTGCCTCAAAGATATATACCAATGCGTCAATGTGCTGGTGGGCAACCGCCGGCGGGCCAGTTGCAAAATACACCAGGAGATCCTGTCAAGTTTATCCAGCTTTCTGAGCAAAGCCGCATAGCTTTCGACCAATGCGAAATTTTCGGTAAAAAAGCTCTGCCGCAAAAAGTACCGCACCTGGCAGGCCAATGCCCGGTTTTCTTCGATCGTCTGGTTTTGGGCATACGCCTTGTGGCAGACGGCGAGTGTGGAGATCAGGTGCGGATTGTATCGCTTCCGATAAAACCGGGTGGAGCTGGAACCGGCCAATTTGCGGTAATACGTCAACGGCTCGTCAATGTAATGGTATCGGTACTGTCGTGCTGAACGGACAAAGAAATCAAAATCTTCGTAAATCAGATTTTCATCATAACCGCCCAAGGCATCATAGACAGATTTCCGGGTCAGGATAGTGGGTGCACACACCGAATAACTGCGAAGGATAAACGCATACACATTGCCTTGGGGAGCGGGGCGTACCAACGAACCGTCGGGGTTGCGAGTGTAAAACGTGCCGATCGGTTGCGAATTTTCATCGATCAGGAGGGCGTCCGAAAAAACCACACCATACGAAGCATCCAGCTTTTCAAACGCCACCATCTGTTTCTGTATCCGGTCAGCGCGAAACACGTCGTCACCGGCTAAGTCGGCGATATATTCACCCTTGGCCAGTTGCAAGCCGGCATTGAATGCACGTGTGGTTCCCAGGTTTTCGCCCAGTTCCAGAAACGTGGCCGTGGGGCAGGCCTGCAAGAATTCCCGGATCACTTCCGCGCTGCCGTCGGTGCTGCCGTCATCCACGACAATCAGCTCAATGGGCTGGTAGGTTTGGCTCAGAACCGATTGAAGCGCTTCCGCAACAAATCTTTTCTGATTGAAACAAAGACAAATAACCGTAACCAGCGGATTGGACATGGGAAAGAGGGAGGTTTTTCTATTTTCAAAGATACTATTTTTCCACGTATCTGTCGTGACAGTCCGCCGAAAACGGAACCAAACAAAAGTTTACCCTGACAGAAAAAAATATCTATCTTGAAAAACCAATTCACCACTGCCATGAACATCCGTAGAAGACAATTTATAAAGCTGGGTGCCGCGACTACCGTCGGCTTGCCATGGGTCGGTTTGTCGTCCTGCCTTTCCAGGGAGACTCCGTCTGGCAAAACTTCTGACAAGCAAGCCGACCGGAATCTGTATCAGATTTTCAAAGATCCCGAAAACAAACACCGGGTTTTCGTGCGCTGGTGGTGGAACGGTGACCGGTTAACGGAAAAAGAAATCCTGCGCGAACTCGACGTGATGCAAGCGGCAGGCATCGGCGGCGTTGAAATCAACCCGATCCGGTTTCCGGACAATGCAGATCCGATCGGAATTCCCTCCATCGAATGGCTGAGTGACCCATGGCTGGCCATGCTCAAAGTGGCGCTGACCGGTGCCCAGAAGCGGGGGATGGTGTGTGACATCATCGTGGGTTCGGGCTGGCCGTTTGGTGGAGAGTTCCTGACGCGTGAAGAGCAGACGCAGCAAATCGCCCTGGGAACGATGAATCTGTCGGGTGGACAGACATACCGGTTCACCCAAAAAGAGCTGCTGGACAGTGTCAATCCTGATTTTCATTCCAAGTATGAAAACAAAGCCAAAGAGCTGGTAGGCGTCCGGCTGGTGCCCCGGACGGTGCGCAAACTCGAAGAATACACGGATCTGACCTCGCAACTCTCGCCGGATGGGATAACTGTACAAGTGCCCACGGGTGAATATGTACTGTATTACCTGGTCAAGATAACGGGATTCATGGCAGTGATCAACGGAGCCCCCGGTGCCAACGGACCGGTGCTGAACCACTACAGCAAGCCCGCTGTCGAAAAGTTCCTGAACCGGATGTCAGCTCGGATAACTGAGAAGATCGGCCCGATGGGTAAGTACCTCCGGGCATGTTTCACGGACAGCCTGGAGCTGGAAGGAGCCAACTGGTGTGATGATTTGTTCGAGCAGTTTCAGCAGCGCAAAGGCTACGATCTGTCGGTTTATTTTCCGTACATCCTGTTCAAAGTGGGCGAGATGGGCAATGCGGTAACGGAAGAATACGGTGCCGTCTTTACTGCGGCCCTGCAGCAACGCATTCAACGGGCCCGTTATGATTTTGAGGAAGTGCGGGTCCAGTTGTTCAGGGAGCGTTTCATTGATACATTCAACGACTGGTGCAAAGCGAACGGCGTACAATCCCGGATGCAAGCGTATGGACGGGAATGCCACCCGTTGGAAGCCAGTATGCTGATCGACATACCCGAATGCGAAACCTGGCTGGGGTTCAGTGATGGGGAGCATTTCAGCGACGAAGATTACCGTGTGGGCCGCGCCTATCTTATGTGTAACAAGTATGTGTCGTCAGGGGCGAGGCTGGCGGGCAAAACGTTGGTCAGTTGCGAAGAACTGACCAATACCAGCATGGTATTCAATGCATCGCTGGATACGATCAAAGTCGCAGGCGACCAAAGCACGTTGTCAGGAGTCACGCATTCCATACTGCATGGTTTCAATTACAGCCCGCTGGAAGCGCCTTTTCCGGGTTGGATTCGTTACGGAACCTTTCTAAATGAGCGGAATCCCTGGTGGCCGTATTTCAGGCGCTGGGCCGATTACAAAGCCCGACTTTCGGCGCTTTTCCAGCAGGCTGAATTGCAGGCCAATGTGGCTATTCTGCATCCATTGGCTGATTTAGAGAAACACTTTGGCTTCCAACGCGATCCGTTTCCCAAATTTGCTTATCCGGTGTATCAGCATCAGGTATGGGAGGCTATCCATCAGAATGGCGGAGGCTGCGATTACACGAGTGAAGCTATCCTTCAGCAGTCAGCAGTGAGCGAAGGAAAACTCACATTTGGACCCAGAAGCTATCAGGTGCTGATTCTGCTCGATGTAGAATCGTTGCAATCGGCTACCGCAGCCAAAATCAAAGACTTTGCGGAGATGGGAGGAAAAGTGATTTTTGTTGAAAAGCTCCCGCGTCTATCCACAAGCCTGACGAATGGTGACGCAGAAGATACGGTTGTTGCAGAAACAATGCAGGCGTTGGCCAGCCAGTATTCCGCTACGGTCGGTCGGGTCGAGGTGCCTCAGACGGATTTTGTTGCCTGGTATCGCCGCATCCAGGAAAAGTTTGCCATTCAACCCTTTGTATCGCTGGACAAGCCCAGCAAATTTGTGAGCCAGGTTTACTACCGGCATCCCGAAGCGGACATTTTCTTTTTCGCCAATTACAATACCAAAAAAGAGCATCAATTTACGGCGGTTTTTCCTGCCGGCACCAAAACCGCCTGGCTCTGGGACGCGGAATCCGGGCAACGGTACCGTCTGCCCTTGGATCAGGCCAATCGTTCCCTGCCGTTGGTGCTTGGCCCTTCCGAATCAAAACTGATCGTGTTCAGCAACGAAAAAGAAGGCGACATATTGGCGGTGGCATCGACCCACGCTGACAAGGAAGGCATTTCCATTTCCACGCCCTGGACTGTAACCCTCAACCCTATAGCCGGTCCGGACCGCACGTTTGAGCTTGACACCTTGGTTGACTTCAGCAAACGGGAAGATTTAAAGGCTTTTGCTGGTGTGATTGAGTACGAAAATTCGTTCTCAATCGATAATAGTGCCGGACGTTCCATCGATCTGGGCCAGGTATACGGAGTATCTGAACTCGAAATCAATGGAAAACCGGCGGGCACAAAGTGGTACGGCCGACATGTATACGATGTTTCCACGGCAGTGAAGCCGGGCCGTAACACCATTCGCATCCGACTGACAACTACGCTGGGCAACTACATGAAATCGCTGAAAGATAATAAAGTTGCCATGGACTGGACCACTCACCAGCCGTTGTATCCTATGGGTTTGCTGGGGCCGGTCAGCGTTAAATAGGTACACAGGACGTTTGGAAATAGTATCTTTTCAAAACACAAAACCTCACCCGCCTGTCGGCATGCACCGACGGAAGAGTGAGGATTTCAGGTTTGGAGAGATACGATTCGGGGCTTACATGAACTGAAGCAGAACCGCGGTATACATCCAGGCCGCCCATAAAATGAACGATACTTCCTCCACCAAAACCGAACTGCTTTTGGCCCAGTGGTTCAATGAATAAAATTTGCCACGTGTAGGATGGTCGATATCACTCCATTCCAGTATCTGATTGACAAGGTTGGTAAGTGCCCACGTAGGTAATACCAGGATTTTCTTGGTGAAGTTGCTGATAGATAGCATTTTAACTTTGATGGTTTAATCAACGCACGAGATTTGAGTTTTTCAATTAGAGGCACGACTGTTTGTTCAAGCGGCACAAAGCCGCGGCTCAGACGAAGGGCCACTTGCGGAACGTAACGGAAGCGTTACAAGGCAAGCAGTTTCATCCAAATGAATGACAAACATATCAGATTGTAGCGGATTGTGGCAAAGCCGGGTCTGAGTAAAACCACAGCCTGGAGATATGAAGGATCTCCGATAAGCAAAGATACGCAAACATGTAAAAAAAGATTCGTATCCGGTCCACTTTTATACGTATTTTTTTTACCTCTTTTCTTGCAGACTGATCTTCTCGTGCCCTGCTGATGTCATGGAAATGTCAGGTCCGTAGGAAAAAAACAAAATCCGGGGTGCAATGGAGCCGGAAACAACCACATGTGCAAAGCCTTGCCTCGTGATGGCAGGGTTTTGCATTTTCGGAAGATACTATTCATCGCATGTAGGTAGGGTGCTCCACGTACGCTGGCCTGCAAATAGTATCTTTTCGAACACAAAAACCCCGATGCTGCCGATTACCGGCTCTGGTAAAATTCCATTTGCAGGCGGCTTTCTTCCAGATCCAGTTCGTGTTCTACCTTGCGCAATACCTCTTCGCTGGCGGTTCCCTGCCGGTGCAGTTGCTGGATTACTTTGCGTTCCACCTGGATCAGTTCAAGTTCCAGATCCGTAAGACGGTTGAAAATTTCCTCCACCGGATCACCCTTGGTTTCCCCGAAATGGGCGGGTAGCTCGGTGTTTTGCAACCGGCTGTATTTGATCTCGTATTTGTTCTTGATTTGTGTCAGCAGTGCGGAATCCGTAAGTGCCAGGTTTTCTTCAATGTGTGAAATGGAAGCCGAGACAATCTGCATCCGTACCCGGAATTCTTCCTCTACTATCGAATGTTTGGGCAGCTTGAGCTTGCGTACGATCCAGGGCAAGGATAATCCTTGCACCAGCAGCGTAAAAATAATGACACAAAACGTGAGGAAAATGATCAGGCTGCGATTGGGAAAGGCATCCTGGCTGCTGGTGACCAGAGGGATGGATAACGCCGCCGCCATTGACACTACGCCCCGCATACCCGACCAACTGAAAATAACCAGGTAGCGCGGATCGAAGAATTCCCGCTCCCGGATTCGCCTGCTCATCCATCGGGGCAAGGTAGCCACTGGGAACACCCAGATGAACCGTACCACTACCACTACCACGCTCACCACCAATCCATAGTAAATAAGCTGCCACAGCGATCCGTTTATAATTTCGTCAAGTATGGATTTGAGCTGCAAGCCGAGCAGAATGAACACCAGCCCGTTCAGGATAAATATGACAACGTCCCAGACGGCATACGCCTGAATGCGTGACTGTGTGCTGAAGATATCACCCGACCGAAACGAAAGATACAAACCTGTGGTAACCACGGCCAGCACACCCGACACATGGAAGTGCTCCGCAAGCAGGTATGACGCAAAGGGTGTCAGAAACGTGAGCGTAACTTCAATCACCGGATCACACACAAACCGCCGGTGAACCAGGAACATGAGGTAGCCAATGAGCAAACCCACCGCAATACCCGCCACGATCACCCAAACAAACTGTAGTCCGGCATCCATCAGAACGAAGCTTCCCGTCATGATGGCGGCAATGGCGTATTTGTAAGCAATCAGGCCACTGGCGTCATTGACCAGGCTTTCGCCTTCCAGAATGGTGACCACACGCGGATGCAAGCCTAATCCTTTGGTGACGGCCGTGGCTGCCACCGCGTCGGGTGGCGATACAATGGCGCCCAGCAAAAATGCCTGTGCCCAGCTCAGATCCGGAATCAGGTAATGCGCTACCACGCCCACCAGACCGGTCGTGAAAAATACCAGCCCGATAGCGGCCATTGAAATGTCCCGGATATTGGACTTGAAATCGTGCCAGCTCGTGTTCCAGGCGGCTCCGTAGAGCAAAGGCGGTAGGAAGATAAAAAAGACTACTTCTGGCTTGAGGGCAATGAGAGGCAGGCCTGGTATGAAGCTGATCGTCAAGCCGGCAAGTATCAGGACAATCGGGAACGGAAACCGATACCGGTAACTCAGCAGGGCCAGAAACGTAACTCCAAACAACAGCAGTACAATGATTTCAACATTTTCCATGGAAAAAGGTAGGGCTGATTGACAGTCGGTAATGTAAGCGAAACAGGTTTTTTCGAAAGTACAGGTGTGCTCACTATCAAAAATAAGGCTTAATTCCAGGATTGCAATCTCTGCGGAACCGTTGCCTTCCTGCCGATTGTGAGAAAATGCAAAAAATATCTCCCGCCTGCCGACGGGCAGGTATCAAAACCAACGCTTGCCTGAAAGATTGAGCCGAGCAAAAGCAGGCAAAATGATCAGTTGCATCGGGCTTTCAGAGTCGCTTCGGCATTTTTTTCGCCCAGCTCTTTGGCCAGTTGCCATTCCTTGCAGGCTTGTGCCTGGTTGCCGCTCCCGGCGTAGGCCTGCCCCAGGTAATAGTGGATCTGTTCGATGCCGCTGGTGAGTTGCTGGGCCTTTTGCAGATTTTGCAATGCGTCAGCATAGTTGCTTTTGTGCAAGGCATACACCCCCAGGTTGCGATATGCCCAGCCGTTTTGGGTGTCTGTTTTCAGGGATTGCTGCACATCGGCATACCCTTCTTCCCACTGGCCCAGCTGCATTTTTACAAATCCGCGGTTGTTCAGGTAGTACGGCTGGTGCGGATTAAGCGAAATGGCTTTTTCGAGCAGTTCCAGGGCCTGGGCGTATTTGCCGCGCTGGATGTGGATCTGGGCCAGGTTGTTGTACGCAAAGTCTTGTTTGTCATCCAGTTGCATGGCTTTGGCAAAGTCGGTTTCGGCTTCGGTGTAGCGTTGCAGGCTATACTGCACCACGCCCCGGTTCACATACGCTTCGGTAAGTTTTGGGTTCAGTTCCAGTGCACGGTTGTAGTCGGGCAGTGCGCGGGTATAATCGTTTTTGGCAGCCAATATGCCTGCACGGCTCACAAAAACCTTGGCCGAGTCTTTGTAGGTTTCGGCCACCTGGTTCAGGTCAGCCAGACTGTTGTCCAGTTCACCGGCTTTCTCATATGCCTGTGCCCGGCCAAACCGCGCTTCGGTATAGTCGGGTGCCAGGCGAAGGGCCTGGTTGAAGTCGGCGATGGCTTTTGGGTAGTCGCCGTATTTGATGTAGGCAATCCCGCGGTTGTTGAATGCATCCGGATAGGTGGCATCCTGTTTGATGGCTTCGGTGTAAAACCGGATGGCTTCAACGTCGTTGCCTTTTTTCATCTCCAGATTGCCTTTCAGAAAGAACTGCAATGTGGCATCGTCCCGTTTGGAGCTGCAGGCGGCAAGCAGAAGACACACTGCCGCGAACCAAAGACATCGCGCCTGCCGGATAGAGGAGGTTTTTGCTTTTGCAAAGATACTATTTTGAATCACTGGTTTTGTTGGTTAGGTGTTTGGGCTGTATGATACCTTAAATGTTGCTGAACCGATAGAAAACACCCAGTGGCAGCTTTTTGTTAAACGAATCGTTAAGGTAAAGTTCGCCCATTTCCGGATTGTTCACGTTTCCAAAGCAACTCCGGATCAGGTTGTCGACGATCAATGAGGAGAAACCCAGCGAGTAGACATTCAGAATCAGGAAATGGCGCTCCGGGTCTAGCAGCTGCTGGCATAACTTCAGCATTTCGTTGATGTGCTCTTCCTGGATCCATTTTTCGCCGTCGGCGCCGCGGCCATACGCCGGCGGGTCCAGGATAATGCCCTGGTAGCGGTTGCCGCGCCGTACCTCGCGTTTGACAAATTTGAGAGCGTCTTCCACAATCCAGCGGATATTGTCCAGGCCGCTCGCTTCCATGTTTTCCCGCGACCAACTGATAACCTGCTTCACCGAATCGACGTGGGTGACATCCGCACGGGCGGCACAGGCGGCCAGTGAGGCACCGCCGGTGTAGGCAAACAAGTTGAGAATGCCAGCGGGAGAGGAGGCTTGCAGCTTCTTTGTTTTTTCGGCAATGTAATCCCAATTGACGGCTTGCTCGGGGAAGATGCCCACATGCTTGAATGCCGACAAGGCCATTTTGAACGTCAGTTTCAGTTCGTCAGTCTGGTAGTGCAGCCACCACCGCTCGGGCATGCCGCGGCGGCGTTCCCATTGGCCTTTCTCAGGATTGTTTTTCTCTTTCCGGAATACGGCGTTGGCGCGTTTGTCCCATTCGTTTTCGGGCAGCGATTTGTCCCAGACGGCTTGCGGCTCGGGACGGGAGAGAATGTACTCGCCAAATCGTTCGAGTTTTTCGAAACCACCGCTGTCAATCAGTTCGTATTCGTGCCAGTGCGTCGGTGTGAGTAGTTGTATTGCAGAAGGTTGATGCTCCATTTCGGATAGGCGTGGGTTTTTGATGGCGCGAAGATACTATTTTGAATCTTTGATTCTATCTTCTGCCGATCCGAAGGCAGCGATTTATCAGAATTGACCTGCCGGTGGCGACCAAACGAGCCTGCAAATCCTGAAAAGTCCGGTCCATGGACAGGCTACACGTTGGTTTCCAGCGAATGCGTCGTAACCAACTGACGGGCATTTTTGACCAGCCAGTGCACAAACCGCATTTTTTTGACAACAGCCGATGTGAATACCTCCGGTACCAGATCAAGCAGCCCCATGGTCCGGTTGATTTCATTGAATTTGATACCCAGTATTTCGTATCGCAACAACATGCCGTCCAGTTCGTTTCCGTAATTTTCGGTCGGCTCGCCGGCGGTGAGCCGCACGTTTTCAGCAGTATCCAGCACCGCCACCATGTCCAGGTACGCCCCGAATGTTTCGGCAAAGTCTTCCCAGGGGTGCATTGAGGCGTACGCACTGATGTAGTCGGTTTGCCAGCCAGGTTTGGGACCCGATTGGTAATAGGTACTCATCGCATCGGCATACGTGGGATTTTTATGATTGCCAAACACCTGCGCAAAAGCGTCTTCGCATTTGTTTAGCACCAGCAACTGCCAGTAGTAATGTGCGATCTCGTGCCGGAAATGCCCGATCAGTGTGCGGTGCGTTTCGCCAAAGCCCACGCGGAGTTTTTCACGTTCCACCGGATCGGCTTCACGGATATTGATCGTGATTTTGCCGTTGGCATGCCCCGTGTACACCTGCTCTTCAGCCCCCATAGGCCGCCATTTGCCGTTCTTCGGAATAGTGTCGGCCTTGAAGTCGAATGACAACGGCAGTTCGAATCCTTCGGATGCCGTTCCGTAAGGTAATCTCAAACTGTCCAGATTGTAAAGCAGGCGACGCTTGGCCACTTCGATCTGGTACCAATGCTGTTTGTTTTCAGGAATGCTGATGTCGGGGATGGTGGCATTGAAACGGCAGTAATCGCAGAAGGTCGCGTTGTGCTGGCCGTCATTGACAACCCAGCGGTTGCATACCTGGTGCAAGGAATAATTGATGCATTTCCGGAGATGGGAATGGCAATGCAGACACACGTATCCTGGCTGTTCGGCGTCCGGTTCCATGGCCCGGATTCCCTGGCAATGCGGACACCAGCCCACCTCGCGCTGACAGGCGACACACTGCGAATTTTCAAAATGTAATGTATTGCCGCATTGGCACGTGTAGATTTTCATGGCTTGGGTATGGTAGACTAACTACACAGCAGCCAAAAAATTCGTTCCCGGTACCGAAATTGATAGTGCTGGAAAAATAGTATCTTCCAAAACACGAAAACCCCGACCGGTGGTAATCTCATCAATTCAGGTTCAAGCCGACAGCCACCCCGAGCCAGGGTTTCTGTTGGTAAATCCAGATGCGGCGGTCTGCATTGAGGAGGTAATCAGAGCCCAGCGTGAGGCCAAAGGTAAAATTATTGACACCTACAATAACAGCTATACCCGATTGCCAGACAATGCCTTCGTATTCGAGTTGGGTTTTGCCGGCGGTGGTGGTAGGAGTGATGCCGGCATTGCCAAATCCGGAAAACAAACCGTAACTCAGGCCATAATGCACCCCCTTGCGCTGATGCATACCCAGGGGCGTCGGCATGTATTTGATGCGGAAATAATCGTACCGCTGGCCCAGGAATACGCTGGCGTTAAGCGTGGTGTTGAGTTGGGTAGGCACACCCGAGCGGGCCGGCCGAAACTTGACCAGCGTGGTAAGCACATCGACATCAAGTGACGACTTTGAAAACGAGGCTTGCGTGTACTTGGGCAAACGGGCTTCCAACGGCAAACGGATGGTCTGAAAAGTGTTCGAATCGATGACTTGTTTCGGTCGTCGCTGCACAGGGTAGGCCCTGAACGTCGAATCGGCCTGCGTAATGACAAACAGGCGTTGCTTGGGTTCGTTGCCGAGTTTGGCCGTATACGTACCGTCCACAAAGTGGTATTTGGGAGATTCGCGAAATGACGTGCAGGCAGGTAATCCGCATCCGAATACCGCCCATAGCAGCCACTTCGATACGTTTCTACTGCGTAATTGTTTTCTCATGTGTGCTCAATTCTGAAAAGAAAGCTTACAGCCAGCGTCTTCGTTTGAACCAGATGTAAATGCCAATGCAAATGACAACCATCAGGCCCAGCGAAGCCGGATATCCCCACTTCTCTTCCAGCTCCGGCATGAATTTGAAATTCATGCCGTAAATGCCGGCAATGAAAGTGAGCGGCATGAAAAAGACCGAAAAGATAGTCAATACCTTTACAATGTCGTTGGTACGCTGGGCCGACAGCGAGATATAGGCGTTCAACAGGTTGTTGACGTCTTCCACTAACTGGCTGTAGGCCACTTCCAGCTTGGTGTGCAGGTCCTTGACGTCTTGCAACGACGCATTGTCTTTTGAGGTGGTGTTGATCTTGGCCAGTACTTCACGGGTGACGAACAGAATGCGCTGGCACACGTTGGCCTTGCGTTTGAGAAAGTACAATTGCCGCTGCAGGTTGGGAATGCGTTCTTTCAGAAAGATGCGGTGTTCCAGCGAATCAATTTGTGTCACCAGTTGCTGGGCTTTGATTTCGTACGAATGCAACACATACCAGATGACCTTGACCACCGCTTCGACCGACGAACTGACGTAGCCTGTATCGACATACTTGGCCTTGATTTCGTCCATAAACGAAACCGGTTTGCGGTGAATGGTGAGCAGGAAATTATCGTTGTAGAAAAAAGCAATCTTGGAAGTCAGATCCTGAATGGTGTGCACGTCCACCTCGCCTTTGGGTGAAAAGAAGCGGACAATGATAAACGTATACGCGCCGGAAGTTTCGTATTTGGGCAAATGGTCCGGTTCGAGGCAGTCTTTGATGGCATAATGCGACAAATGAAATTCGGAAACCAGCCGTTCCACTTCCTCGGGAGTAGGCTCGGCTACGTCCATCCAGCGAAACTTAGCGGTGATGGCTTTTTCGTGGCCATTGATTTCCAGTATCCCCTTTTCGGGAAGAGGAGTATGAAGGTCAGTGCTATCCAGGAGACAACGAATCATTACGGACAGATAAGAAAAGTGTAAAAGGTAAAGCTAAACAAAAAATAGTATCTCTGAAAAATCAAAAACCCCGCCTTTGCGTGAAGGCAGGGTTTTGAGCAAGTGCGTTATGCACAAATTAGCGGTTGAAATCAACCTTTTCGAGGTAAAACACGTCGCGGCGGCCACGGGCCTGAGCGTTTTCATCGTTGCGGATGCGCTGATAGCCCCACGCCAGGAAGTGATTGCCATACCAGTACTCAATGTCGTCAGTAAAGGACTTTTTCACTTTGTCACCTTCAAATTCGGAGCTCAGCTGCACCGACTCCTTGCCTTCGACCACCTGATTGCCCCGGATCACTTTGGTGCGCAGCTTGCCGCCCTGGTTGTAGGCCAGTGTCACCTGGTCGTTGTCAAAGTTCACTTTTACTTTTTCTTTCAACACAAACGTTTTCACATCGTTGATTTCAAAGCTGTTGTCCCATAGCAGATTGCCTTGCAGGTCAAATCCGGCGATGACGGCATGCGTATAGACATACCCATCGAATACCGGATAATTGCGGTAGCTGGAATAGGGGCCGTAACCCCACGGACTCATGTAATTGCCAAAGCCAAATCCAACGCCACCCATACCGAATCCTCCCATCATCGGACTGCCCCAGTTACTATTGTTGCGGTATTCGGGATAATACGCTTCGGCAATCATCACATACTGTCCATTGCGCTGAATGATGTCGTGCACCAGCAAGCGGTATTGCAGTTTGATATCCTTGCCTCTTTCTTTCTGCTTTTTGATTTTGGCAGCCATGCGTTCCTGCTGGCGACCACTCATGAAGCTGAAGAAATTTTTGAAATCCGTAAAGCTGTAATAACGGCTGAACTGTTCCTTGCCTTCCTGTAACTTGGTGATATACAAGCCCTGTGAATAATCGGCCGTGCCAGTATACACCGATCCCTGTCCCCAGCCCCAGAAGTTGTACGTCGAAGCACGGCTGTACACCGGTCCTTGCGTGCCGTACGTGCCAATGACCAACTGCTCATTGTTCTCCAGGTTCGACACCTTGCCGCCGAGTAGGTCGTAACGGATTTTCTTGTCGGCAGTCAGGGTGACATTGTTAATAACCTCTCCGGTGGGCGCGTAGGTTTTCACGAACACGCTTTTATCCTTTCCTTTGGTCGTGACAAACACCGCATTGATCACGCCGTGTATGCTGTCGGCCTCAATGGATTGAATATCCGTACGCACCCGGAAGGCCGTGGGCATTACTTTCGTTTGCCGCTCCAGCAGGTTGATGCGTACCAGCACCGGTTCGTTGCGGGTCTTGCCTGCCATGAAGATATTGTTATCAATGGCATCGAAGTCAATGATGTCGAGGCGGTCCACTGAGTTGAACTCGTATTTGGCTGCAAAACCGGCACGCACATTCAGTTTTACGACCTGGTAAATGGGTGTTTTGTAACGGCTGAACAATAGATACAACGCCTTGTTGCGGTAAATGTAGCGTGTCAGGTCCAAAGCAGGGTTCACCTGGCAGTCAACCGACCAGTCTTGTTGCAGGTCGGTGTTGTAGCGGGTAAAGACGTATTTCCCTTTTTCAGCTTCCGAGAAAAGCACGACACCTTCCGATTCAACAGGAACAATGTGCATGTTTTCTGCTTTGGTACGAGCCTGTATTTCTACCCGGCGGCCACCTTGTGCGTATACATGCAGCATGCCGAGCATAAAAAACAGTATGATGACGATTTTTTTCATAAATAGGTCCTGCAATTAGTGATTCTGTGTACTTTATAACGAATCCATAGCAAAAATCGTGTCAGAAATTGTAAAAATCGAAACGGGACAATCTCCAATTCTGAAAAACAGCAGGTTAGGGATCAGTAAGAAGTATACGTTTATTCAGTTCCCAGGCCCACAATCACGTCAAACTCTTCCGGTTTGATGGGCATTACCGAAAGGCGGCTCTGCCGGATCAACGCGATCTGGTTCAGCTTGTCGTTGGCTTTGATTTGTTCCAGTGTCACCGGCCTGGCAAATTTTTGTTCAGGTACCAGATCCACAACCACCCAGGTTGGGTCATCTGCCGTGGGATCGGGATACGCTTCTCGGACAACCCTGGCAATGCCGACAATTTCTTTGCCTTCGTTGCTGTGGTAATAGAGTACCCGGTCGTCGGTTTTCATGGCTTGCAAGTTGTTGCGTGCCTGGTAGTTACGCACGCCATCCCACACCGCACGACCATCTTTCTGAAAGGTTTCCCACGAGTATTTGACGGGTTCTGATTTGACGAGCCAGTAATTCATTTTGAATAGAAGAAAGAAAAAAGAGTAAAGATGAAAGACAGGAGCAATATGGTGCAAAAATAGTATCTCTGCAAAACGGAAAAGCAGGATTCTTGCTAAAACTACAAAAGCCAAATCCCTCATCCTGACAGGCAAGGGTTTTGGCTTTTGCAGACATACTATTTTGATCAACGAAAACTCCCCTCTCCACGGGAGACGGGCTGGGGTGAGGCCCTATATCTCCGATTTGCGGCGCACTTTGAGCATATCCTTGCTCACCGAAACCACTTCCAGGAAATACACGCTGCTTTCGCCGCCATTGATCACTACTTTCATGGTATTGCCAAACTTGGTGCCTTCCCATTTGCCCATCAGAAACTTGGTGCCATCAGCCGGGCCAATGTCAAACCGGACCATTGAGCCGTCTTTCTGAAATTTAATACCCTTGCGTCCGCGGGAGGGAGGGAAGCTATAGCTTTCCGGGCGATACACCTCAATGCCGTCGCCTTTTTCATCTTCGTACGAATGCACCCATTTCTGGTACAACGCCGGACTGTTGACTGAAGCCGCTCCTGCCGAGGCGGTTTTGGTGGTTGCCGACTTGGCCGGTGTCTTTTTGGCTTTCGGCTTAGGTTTACTCTGGGCGGAGACTGACAGTGAAATCAATGCAAGTGCTACTACAAGTGAGATGCGTTTCATAAACATAGGAATTGGGAAAGATTATACATGTAACCTGTTGATGGATAAGTGGTTAAATATCTGCTAAAAAATGAAGGCCAGCCACTTGCCGGTTTTTGCAATGCACACCAATGTTTGCCGACCGTCTGTTTCGTACTCGCACGGATTCCTTTGTATTGCGAATGATACGCTGCAAATACCGCTCCACAATACTATCATTTCTCCGGCAAAGCCCGGATTGAAAATCTATTTTATTTACTCGCCAAACCGTTCCTATTGGCTACCTTTGCCTGAAACTTCAACCTTTAGTTTACCCAACATTTCAATGGAAAATACCGAGATCATCCGCTGGCTTGAACTGACTGTTAAATTACTTGAATTGCACGAGGAAAACCCGTTTAAAATCAAGTCTTACACCAACGCGGTTTTTGCGCTGGAAAAAGTAAACGAACCGCTGCAAAGCCTGTCGGCAGAGCAACTGACACACATTGAGGGGATCGGAAAAAGCATTGCTGATAAAATTTTTCTACTGAATACGGAAGGCACCTTCCCAGAGTTACAAAACCTGATTGCCCAAACCCCGGAAGGAGTGATCGATATGCTGGCTATCAAAGGTATAGGTCCCAAAAAAGTAAAAACTATCTGGAAAGAACTGGGCATCGAAACCACCGACGCGTTGTTGCAGGCGTGTGAAGAAAACAAAGTGGCTGCCCTGAAAGGCTTTGGCGAAAAAACGCAGGCGACGATCAAACAAGCCTTGCTGTTTCAGCAATCGAGTACCGGCAAAATGCATTACGCCGAAGCCGAAATCTCGGCCGATTTCCTGCTTCAGACGTTGAACGAATGGAATGTGTCTGCCGCCCTGACGGGGCAAATGGCTCGCAGAAGCGATGTGATCGAACAGCTGCAACTGGTGGTGGCTACCGACAGTCCGGTGGCTGTTCAGCAGAAACTGGATCAGGTGCCGGAATTGCAGAAGTCGCGCGAGTCGGGGCCGTTTGCGTGGCGCGGAAAGCTGGAAGCCAGCCAGCTGCCGGTAGAGATTTTATTCACCAAGCCCGATGCCTTTGTGAATCAGTCCTTTATTTATTCAGCGGTGCCGGCTCACTTGCAGCAGTACGCTTCGTCTGGTCATACCCTGTTGCAGACCGCTCTGGCGGAAACATATACCAACGATGCCGAGATCTACCAGAAAGCCGGCCTGCCGTACATCCTTCCTGAGATGCGCGAAGGCTTGAACGAATTTGACTGGATGCAGCAACACACCGCTGACGAAATAGTATCCCTAACCGACCTGAAAGGTATCCTTCACAACCACAGCACCTACAGCGACGGCAAGCATACGGTGGAAGAAATGGCCATGTATTGCCAGTCGTTGGGCTATCAGTATTTTGGCATTTCCGATCATTCCAAATCGGCGTTTTATGCCAACGGATTGCCGGAAGAGCGGGTGTTTAAGCAACACAAAGAGATCGATACGCTGAACCAGAAACTGGCGCCGTTCCGGATTTTCAAAGGCATCGAATCGGACATTCTCAACGACGGTTCGTTGGATTACGCCGACGATGTGCTGAAAACGTTTGATTTCATTGTGGCTTCAGTACACTCCAATCTGCGCATGGACGAAGCCAAAGCTACTCAGCGACTGATCACCGCCATTGAAAACCCGTACACCACCATGCTCGGCCACCCGACCGGACGGCTGCTGCTGCGCCGCGAAGGTTACCCGGTTGACCACCGCAAGGTCATTGACGCCTGCGCTGCCAATGGTGTGATGATCGAAATCAACGCCAATCCCTGGCGACTCGATATTGACTGGCACTGGATCCAGTATTGCATGGAAAAAGGCGTGAGGCTCAGCATCAACCCTGACGCCCACGAAAAAACCGGCCTCCACGATATGATTTACGGCGTGCATTCGGCTCGCAAGGGTGGCCTGCTCAAGACGATGACTTTCAATGCGTTAACGGTGGATGAAGTGGCGGCGCATTTCCGGAAGAGAAGACAGGCATAAGGCTATTCTTTTCAAAGCAGGGTTTTGGCTTTTGAAAAGATACTATTTTGATAACCCCGTCAGCTAAAGCAGACGGCAAAACGCTGAAAGTCGGTTGAAACCGATTGGAAACCAGTCACCTTCAGGTGACTTGCCATTTTTTGCCGTCTGCTTTAGCTGACGGAAACTTTCCCGCAAGCCAAGCGGTTCATTCAAAACACATTCCGAAAAATACCATGTCCACTTCACATAAAACCTCCACTCCCAACCGATTGGCTCACGAAACCAGTCCGTACCTGTTGCAACACGCTTACAATCCGGTGGACTGGTATCCGTGGGGCGAGGAGGCCTTGCAGAAAGCACAGACAGAAGACAAACCAATCCTGGTGAGCATCGGGTATTCGGCATGCCACTGGTGCCACGTGATGGAGCGGGAATGCTTTGAAAGTGAGAAGATTGCTCAGGTTATGAATGAGCATTACGTGTGCATCAAAGTGGACCGCGAAGAACGCCCCGACGTAGACGCGATCTACATGGATGCCTTGCATGCCATGGGTGTGCAGGGAGGCTGGCCGCTCAATGTGTTTCTCACACCAGACGCCAAGCCGTTTTACGGCGGCACCTATTTCCCGCCGCAGCACTGGACCAGCTTACTCAGCCAGATTTCGGCAGCGTATCGCCAGCAACGCGATAAAATCGTCGAGTCGGCCGAGTCGTTTACCGAACACCTGGGTGTTACCGATAGCCAGAAATACCAATTGCATGGCGGCGAAGATCGGTATACCCGTGACGAACTGGAGCAATTGTATGGCAAGCTTTCGGCGCAGTTTGATACCCAACGCGGCGGAATGCGCAAGGAACGTAACAAGTTTCCCATGCCAAGCATTTATCTGTTTTTGTTGCGCTACTGGCAAATTACACAAAACGAAGCGGCTTTAAAGCAGATCTGTTTTACGCTTGACCGCATGGCGCTGGGAGGCATTTATGATCAGGCCGGTGGCGGCTTTGCCCGTTATTCGACAGATCCTGAATGGTTTGCACCGCATTTTGAAAAGATGCTGTACGACAACGGCCAACTGGTGAGTTTGTACAGCGAAGCCTATGCTGCCACCAAAGATCCGTTGTACGAGCAAGTGGTATACCAGAGCATTGATTTCATTGAACGTGAACTTACCTCACCCGAAGGCGGCTTTTATTCGGCGCTGGATGCTGACAGTGAGGGCGTCGAAGGGAAATTCTACGTGTGGACATTGGCCGAACTGGACGCGATTCTGGGAAAAAGCCAGGAAAGCGAATGGCTATATGCGTATTACGGCATCACCGAAGAAGGCAATTGGGAACACGACATGAATATTCTGCACGCAACCGTGCGTCCGGAAGTTTTTGCCGCGCAGCGCAACATTTCGGTGGATGATTTTTTGAAAACACTGGCTGATGCCAAGCAAAAGCTGCTGGATGCACGCAAAAGCCGTATACGACCGGGCCTGGACGACAAGATTCTGTGTTCCTGGAATGGTCTCATGCTCAAAGGTGTGGTAGATGCGTACCGGGTTTTCGGAGAGGAAAAATTTCTGAACATCGCCTTGCGCAATGCGAGTTTTCTGAAAGAAAAGATGCGTGACGGTCAGCGACTTTGGCACAGTTACAAGAATGGCAAGGCTACACTGCCCGGATACCTGGAAGATTATGCGTTTGTCATAGATGCCTACACAGCCCTGTATCAGGCCACCTCTGACGAAGAATGGCTGGCGCAGGCACAGCAACTGGCCAATTATACGCTGAAGAATTTTTATGATGCACAGGAGCAACTCTTCTTTTTTACCGACGCGACTGCCGAAAAGCTTATTGTGCGCAAAAAGGAATTGTTCGACAATGTGATCCCAGCTTCCAACTCGGCGATGGCCAGAAATCTGTATACGCTTGGTTTGTTGCTCAATGAGTCCACTTACGAACAGACGGCGGCACAGATGTTATCCAAAGTGAAAAAGCTGGTTCTGACTGACGTACAGTACTTGTCCAACTGGGCATGTTTGTTTGCCGCACGCGTTCAACCCACCGCCGAAATTGTCATCATAGGTCCTGACGCTGATACGTTCCGGCAGAAGATTGAGCAAACGTACTATCCGAACAAAGTATTGATTAGCAGTCCGATAGCCAATGATGACAGCATTGCGCCGTTGCTGGAAGGACGTTATGCCATCGGCGAGCAAACCACCATTTATGTGTGTTTCAACAAGGCTTGCCGGCTTCCGGTGTATACCGTTGCTGAGGCATGGAAACAGTTGGGCGGTTTTTCGATTGAAGAAGATACTGTTTTTTAGTTTTGTTTTTCTTTGGATTGTATGCCTGTAGCCTGTTTACAATTTACAGAGACAGCGTATTAACCTAAAAAACCACGACCTGAATCTTTAAACTCTTTCTTCAACCCATGCCTCCACAAGGAATGTTTTACGACGATCTCATAGAAGAATATCTCTGCAACCGTCTCAATGCTTTTCAGCGCCACCAGCTCGAAGAAGCCCTTCAGCAGGATGTTGATTTACGTTTCGAATACCGCTGGCAACAAGACATTATCCGGTGTATTCAACTCTACCGAAAACAACAGCTGAAACACCGGCTTGACACAGTCAGTTGCTAAACAAAAAACCTCTTCCCGATGAAGAGGTTTTTTGTTTTCCGAAGATACTATTTTATGTGTTGGTTATCGTTTGAAAACCAGTGGGGCGACAAACTGAAACTTTGCCCAGAACACATTGTCTTTCCGGCTGCGGTTGCCCCATTGCGAAATATTGTCCAGGTAATCTGTTTGCGGATTGGCCCAACCAGCCTGGACACCCGCACCGTAACCGTTTGGAAACAAATACAGGGCACCTGCCTGGGTAGGCAACAAAAGGGTTACGTTACCGTAGGTTTCATCGGTTGGCCGGCTGGTGAGCTGGCCCTGAAGAGAGTTCTTATATTCGTCCTCAGGATTAAACCGCATGAAACCAATGCCCTGGCTCACATAGACGATCCATCGGGGCGTTTTGATCAGATTGATCTGTAGGTCATAATTGACGGCGATAAACGAAGTCTTGAAAAAACGGTTGGGCTGCGGGGTAGTTTCCGATTCACCCGTAAATGCATACGCGGCATTCTGTCCGGTGACCGATCCGATTGCCAGGTTCAGGTGACCGTTGATTCGGTGCTTGCGGTTAAATTTCAGCCCGATATGCACCGCCGACGACCACTTGCGGTAGTTTTCATACAAATCGCCACGGTAAGCCGTAGGGCCGATGCCGATTTCCAGCATACGGTTGATCTGTGTTTTGGGTGTCGGCTGGATAACGTCTCCCGATTGAGCCGCCTGTTCCTGCGAAGCCGGCATAGGATCTGTATGCGATGTCTGTTCTTTTGACTGCGATTGGGGTGTTTGGGTTTGGGGCGGTTCTGTCGGTTCCTGTGCCTGTGCCCACGACCAACTTCCCAGCCAAACAACTAACCAAAATAGTATCCTTTGAAGCATAAAAAACCTGCTGATGAGCCAATACCAATGTAAAGAATGCGGAGAGCACGCCAGTGTCGTTCGGAAAATAGTATCGCCGAAAATCGAAAAAGCGCTTCTCTGCCATGTAACCTGCGAGTTTACGGATTCTTTGGTGGATTTCCTTATGTTTTGCGCGCTTCTCGTTACAAAAGTAATTTTTCGGCCAAAAGCACAAAAGCCGCACTCTGACCAGAGGCGGCTTTTCCTTTTTCAGGGAGGTGTTCACTACATCCAGCGGCTCAAAAATGCATTGAGTTCTTTCTTGAAATCGTCGTAAATGCGAACAAACGTTGCCATCCGCTCACGTTCGTTGGTATGGTCTTCAAACAAGCGGTGCGCAAATGCAACGGGATTCTCGCGGATGACTTGCTGCAGATCCCGCTCCGACTCTCCCAGGTCATGCAGGTGGATATCCGCTTGTTCATTCTGGATCGTGACCTGGTTTTGCAAATGGCTGAGCCCGCGTCTGAATTCTTCCGAATTGTTACGTGCCGCCACCTGATCCAGGCGTTTCTGAAAAATGGTCAGTTCCTGCTTGTAGAATCCAAGTTGATTGAGCCATAGGTTATGTTCAAAATGCAGATCTTCGGCGTGTACTTTCGGGGTTTTGGTTAACGTTGCCATACAATAGAAGGTTTAGGTGTTTGCTTCAAAACTAGACGTCTGTTCTTGATTCCTCAATGAGCAAAGTCATACCGAAAGCTGAGCTTTGTACCAAAAGCCAAAGGCACCTTTCAGAGGTGCCTTTGGCTTTTGTTGTTTCAAGGTTGGATTTTTATTTGTCCCACCATACTTTGGTGTCTTGTGTATCAGCTCCTTGCGTACTAACCACTGCATCGTAATTGGCCTTGTTCAGGTTCGGTTCAGTAGTTGGATAGCCTAAGCGTACCGGAATGTTTCCGCTCGGGTTCAATGGGCTTGGAGCTGGTGTCAGAACAGGATAACCCAAACGTCTCCACTCTGCCCAGGCTTCGCTGCCTTGGTAAAACAACGCCACCCACTTTTGGGTACCGATCAGTTCAATAGCTCTTGCATCAGAATACTTGATGCCGGACTGTGCAATAAAAGTCTGGTAAGCAGTGTCCGTATAGGCGCTTCCTAACCACTGTTGCATAGAAGCTTTGATGGCTGAATTATACAAGGTTTCCGTAGAACCAGAATCCCATCCCAATTTAGCGGCTTCCGCCTGACAGAAAAGAATCTCTGAGTAAGTCAGTACATTCACAGGCGAGTTTTGCTTTGTTAAGGATGCCCCGGCTAGAGACACATCCTGTGCTTTCCAGGTTGGTGGAAACACACCATAGGGAACACCTGCATAACTGCCATTGATATTCGGAGCTGCCATAACTGGCAACCGAGGATCATTGGTAGATTTCAGATAGTCAACAAACGTACTGGCAACCGCATGGTCTTTGCGATTGGAAGTAATATAATTAGTATATAGGGGATTCTCAAAAGTCTCCTCAGCCAGATAGCCGAATGTCACATTATCACTATTTGTTTCAAATACACCATCTGTCAACGCAGATTGATACTCTGTTTTTCCTTTGACAGGGTCTGCCTTGGAAATACGTAGCGCCATAACCATGCGAAGTGAGTTTGCAAACTTTTTCCATTTGGCCGTATTACCATTCAACAGAATATCTCCGACGACAGCTTTGCCTCCATCAAATTGATCGGCAGCCTCTTTCAATTCTTTAAATAAGTCGGTATAGATATCCTGTTGTTTGTCAAAGGCTGGTGTGAAATTTTCGCCACCCTGTAACGCTTGACTATACGGAATATCGCCCCAGCGGTCTGTCAGGTAAAGAAATGTATACGCCTTCATGATACGTGCAACGGCAATCTGGTTGGCATTTGACCCATTGGCCTGAGCAGCGACTTTGGTAGCTTCGTCTGTATTCAGTTTGATAATATTCTGATAAGCATTCAAGGGACCTGTATAATAGCCATTGTAGCTGAAGAAAATGGTTTTATACCGAGATTCTTCAATATAAGTTACATCACCAAATTGCTGAACGTATTTAGCAGGGACAATGTCACTAGTCATTCCTCCTACATTTATCAAAGCACCTGTTAGTATGCTGGCTGTATTGGGCACCGCAGGACGGTTAGGATTTAAGTTGAGATTACCAAAGTCACCAGGATTGCATGCTGTCAAAAGCGCTATTCCCAAGGTTGCGATATATGATTTGTATTTATACATAACAGTCAGAAGTTTAAAGATTACAATCCTAAGTTAAGGTTGATACCAAAGGAACGGACAGGAGGCAATTGCCCACCTTCAGTCCAGATATTTTCTGTTTCTGAGATATCGATACCGCCGCCAATGGCACTGTAGATAAGTACAGGATTACGAACGATAAAGGAAAGTTTGGCGGATTTTATTCTCCACTTGCTGATGAGTGCACTTGGGAAGCTATAGCCTAATGAAACCTCTCTTAGCTTGATATAGGTCTTGTCAAATACCCAGTAGTCATGCAAAGCAAACAAGTGATCCTCATATAAGGCCTGTGCATCAATGCGCGTAGTATTTGGAGTTCCATCTTCTCGTACACCATCCAGCAGAATACCACCACCTTCATCAGCAGGATCACGTTTCGGGTTGCCTAGTTCATTTAAGCCTGCTGTTTCCGCTGCCAACCCTGAATATGCATTAAACATACGGGTTACAGAAAAGAATTTGCCACCTACCACAAAGTCAGCATTGATACGTAGAGTAAAGTTTTTGTAAGTGAAGGTGTTTAAGAATCCACCTTTGAATTTCGGGAGTACGGATCCGAGTGGTTGGTTTTCATCTACTATAAAGCGGCCATCTTCGTCAATGAGGCGTTTGCCATTTGCATCTCTGCGAATCTTTTTCCCAACAATCAATCCCCATTCTTCTCCTTCGCGTGCATTCAGTGTTATACCGCGCCAGCTAGATTCCAACTGGTAGTTTTTCAAACGAGGATCCAACTCAACTACAGATGAAGTACTTTTGTCAAAGTTTATGTCTGTATTCCAGGTGAAGTTTGAAGTCTTAACAGGGGTGGCACCAATGTGAACCTCTAGACCTTGAGTACGAATCAAGCCGGCATTGATGAGAGCTGTATTGTAGCCACTTGTGGGATTTACCGGAAGAGGAATGATTTGGTTTTTGTTGTCATTACGATAAATTGTGATTTCTGCACTGATGTGGTCACTCAAGAATCGTAAATCAAGTCCTCCTTCATAAGAAGAGGTCAAACCTGGCTTTAGATTTGCGTTTGGCAGTTCACTTGGAAGATACATGGTTGGACTACCGTTGAATACAGAACCCACTGGATACGTCAAACCAATGCGATATGGATCCGTATCGGTACCTACTTGTGCATAACCCAACCGTACTTTACCAAAAGATAATATCTTATTGATAGGTACCAGTTCTGTAAATATAAAGCTGGTAGAAACAGAAGGATACAAATAAGAGTTGTTCCCAGTAGGTAATGTAGATGCCCAATCGTTGCGAATGGAGCCTTCAACATAGACCAAATCCCCATAACCCAAGCTCACGTTGCCAAATACACTGTTCACTTTTCTCTCATATTTGTTGGTAATGGTTCCTGGTCGGTCTTTGGAAGCTGCAATGTTGTAAAATCCAGGAGTCGTCAATCCGCCGTTGGTAGACAATACATTAAGCGTAACTAGATTCTGTCGGATATTACCACCCGCATTGGCTAGCAAAGAGATTTTACCAAAAGTCTTATTGAAAGACAATAAAGCTTCATAGTTGCTTTCATCATATTTGTATTCACCTACTGCATAAGCTCCTTTGCCGCCAGCATTGAGTGTTCCATAGGCCACACGCCCTTCTGTTGCGTACATCTTCAGATCTTTACGAGCGGTTACAGAGGCAGTCAGAAAATCAGTAATTTTATAAGCCAAACCAAAATCACCGAAAATGCGATCAACTGTAGTTTTGTTCGTGTTTTCGTACATCTGAGTGTAAGGGCTATCCCAGTATTTGGGTTTTGGATCCAAAGGACCGCCAATATTCCAACTACGGTATGTTCCGTCAGGATTTTTATAATTCTTTAGATCTTCTATTTTCAACTGGCGCTGGAACCATTGATTGAAAGATCCAATGGTTTGGTTATTTCCGGTAATAGTCGAATTATTGATCCCTACTGAGTTTGTTCCGCTGACACCATACCCGTCAGAAGGTACGTTATTGGATGTGGTGCGTGTGTAGTTAATGTTTAATGTGGCAGAAAACTGCTTGGTAAAATCAAACCTGTTTTTTGCACTGATATAGTCTTTGCTTTGGCTGCTATTGGGAATAATACCATTGGTTGCAATATGAGTGTAAGAGATTCGGGATTGATAGTTGTCACCACCTTTGGCAAAGGCAATGTTGGTGTTGTGGCTGACAGGTTTTTGGAAAAAGTCGCGTACGTTGTTCGGACTTGCTTCGAAGGGAGTTAGTTGTCCAAATTCGGGTCCGGGTTGCCAGCTCCATGCAGACCGGTGCAAAGTCCCGTCTAATTTAGGTCCCCAGCTTTCATCTGCAGAGTAGTCCAGGATTTTCTGACCGTCAAAGGATGCCCAGTCTGCCGGATGTATACTGGGATTAAAGGTAAAGGTATCCCATTCCTGACTATAGCCACCACCATATTCATTCTGATATTTAGGCAGCAAGCCTATCATATCTAACGTAGAACTATGGTTGATAGCGAAGCTGGTTTCTCCGGATTTGGCTTTTTTTGTTGTGATTACAATTACACCACCAGATGCCCGGTTGCCATAGAGTGCGGTTGCAGATGCTCCTTTCAATACAGTAAGATTATCTACGTCATCCATGTTTACGTCTTCAATGCCATTCACAGGCGTTCCATCTACCACATACAAAGGATCTCCTCCTAACAAAGAGTTTACTCCTCTGATCCGAATATTAGGCGTGCCAAATTTTGCACCTGATTGACCTAATACTTGTACACCCGCAATTTTACCAGCCAATGCATTGGCAACATTGCTTTCTCGAGCTGCCGTAATTTTGTCAGCACTGAGCTCTTGTACAGCATATCCAAGCGATTTTTTGTCGCGAGATTGACCTAAAGCGGTTATGACAATCTCTTGCAGAGCAGTTACGTCGCTTTCTAACCCAACATTGATCTCTGAACGGCCACTAATGGCCACTTCCTGTACTTGGAAACCAATAAAGGAAAACACCAGTGTTGTTGCATCAGACGGAGCAGCCAGGCTATACTTCCCGTTGCCATCGGTGGTAGTACCACGGGTGGAACCTTTGACGGTTACAGTAACTCCTGGAATAGGTGATCCATCACCGGAATCGGTCACTTTTCCGGTGATTGTTTTGTCCTGTGCCTGTAACAGCCCAAGATTCAGCAGGAAAGTCAATCCCACTAGTAGAAATTTTCTCATAAACTAAGGTTTAGTTGATTGGTTGATGATGGTATTGATGTATAACGATCCTGAAGATCCAATTGAAAAAAAAACTATTTCTGGAAAGAAGACTATTTAGTATAGCTGCGTGGTTACATTTAAAATGGCGAGAATTTCATCTGTTATGACTGTTTTGTTTAGCTGTTGTGTGTAAAATAACTATGTTGTTCTATAAAGATATAGTTTGTATTGGTGTTGTTTTGGAAAAGAAAAAGCTTAATTAATATTTAATAGCAATAAAAACTTTCGCAATAAAATAAAAAATCAAAATAAAACATATGATTATGGGAAAAATATTACGCTGTAGTGTAAATCAGTAAGTTGGCTGTTTAAGAATTAGATTTTTATATTTAATCTCTGGAGTCTACTATAATATTTGAAGTATTTTCTTGTAAAAGTTATATTTTTGTTTTGATGCTCTTTCGAGAGATATGTGTTCCGTAACAGAAAATTGATGCTGTCGCTGATTCACATTTAGTTGAGGGAAGTTTATGCGTTGGAATCTGCCAAAGGCAAAGCAAGTCAGGTAAAGCTGGTTTTCCTGGGAGTAACTGTACCCATAATCGGTATAGGTAGAGACCTTTGATGACCTTAAGAAAGGTTAAAAGCTGCTGAAAAATAGTATCTTCCCAAAAGGCAAAACTCTGCCTGTTTTATCAGAAGAAATAATTTGTATTCTCGCGTGAGAAAAGTTGATTCTCTGTGCCGTTTATGACTGTAGATGATACTTTTTAGTTGAAAATTACTTTTTGATCTGAAAATTGTGTTACTTATAGTGCTTTTTAGCTGTTCTATCACCACTTTATTTTCCTGTATCTATGCAACATCGTAAACCCTGTCTGGTTTTGGCATTGGCTGCTTTGCTAACCATTCCCGTTTCGGCACAAACGGCTCCCAAAGCCACCAAATCGACCGCTAAAACTACGCCTTCCGGTTCTGCCAAGTTACCCGCACCTGTGAAGGTTACCTCAGTGGAGGGAATCACCGAATACCGCCTCAGTAACGGATTGAAAGTGCTGCTCTTTCCGGACCGTTCCAAGCAGACCATTACGGTCAATATTACGTATCTGGTGGGTTCGCGCCATGAAAACTACGGCGAAACCGGCATGGCCCACCTGCTGGAACACCTGGTGTTCAAGGGCACGTCCAGGCACCCGAACATTGCGCAGGAACTGACGGCACACGGCTGTGATCCCAACGGAACCACCTGGCTTGACCGGACCAACTATTTTGAAGTGTTTCAGGCAACCGATGAAAACCTGGAGTGGGCACTGGACATGGAAGCCGACCGGATGGTCAACAGTTACATTGCCAAAAAAGACCTCGAAAGCGAAATGACCGTAGTTCGCAACGAGTTTGAGTCCGGAGAAAACTACCCGTCCCGCATTCTGATGCAACGTACTCTGTCATCGGCTTACCTGTGGCATAACTATGGGAACTCTACCATCGGTGCCCGGGCCGATATTGAACGCGTACCGATTGATCGGCTACAGGCGTTTTACCGCAATTATTACCAGCCCGACAATGCCATTTTGCTGGTTGCCGGCAAGTTTGACGAAGCCAAAACCCTACAGCTGATCAATCAGAAATTCGGGGTGATTCCCAAGCCCAAGCGTGTGTTGCAGCCAACGTATACCGCAGAACCCACCCAGGATGGCGAACGGCTCGTGACGCTGCGCCGCACGGGTGATGTGCAAGCCTTATGTGCGGTATACCACATTCCGCCGGGACCGCATGCCGATTTTCCAGCGGTGGAGGTCATGACCGAACTGCTCACCGACGAGCCTTCGGGTAAACTGTACAAAGCTTTGGTAGAAAGCAAAAAGGCCAGTTACGTGTATGGCTATAATTTTGCGTTGAAAGAGCCCGGGGTGGCCGTCTACAATGCAGGTGTGCGGTTGGAATCGTCGCTGGACAGTGCCAAACAGATTTTTGTGAAAACGCTGGATGATTTTGCAAAATATACGCCTACCGACGAAGAAGTGGAACGAATGAAAACCAAGCTTGCCAAAAATATTGATCTTACACTCAATTCACCTGAACGGTTTGGGATCAATCTAAGCGAGTATATCGCACAGGGCGACTGGCGTTTGTTCTTTTACACCCGTGATCAAATTAAGAAGGTAACGCCTGCCGATGTACAGCGGGTAGCCCAACACTACCTGAAACCTGCAAACCGGACATTGGGTGAATTTATCCCAACCAAAAATCCGGAACGTGCTGAAATTCCGGAGGCACCTGATTTAGCGGCTCTCTTGAAAGACTATAAAGGGGGCGAAGCCCTTGCACAGGGAGAGGTATTTGATCCTTCACCCATGAACATTGAAAGCCGGACGCAGCGTGAAACACTGGGAGGTGTAAAAATAGCAATGGTGTCCAAGAAAACCCGTGGCGGTGCAGTCAATGCACAGGTAGTGTTACGTTTCGGAGACCTTAGCGGACTGCAAAACAAAGGGATGATCGGTTCCCAGGTAGGGCAGATGCTTATGCGTGGTGCCGGTTCACGTACCCGCCAGCAACTGCAGGACGAGTTGGACAAGCTCAAAGCCCGTGTGTATACGTACGGCAGTGCTGAAAAATGCATTGTGAACATTGAGACGATTCGTGAGAATTTGCCAGCGGTTATAAAACTGGTGACCGAGTTTGTCAAAGAGCCGACATTTCCGGCTGACGAGTGGGAAAAGCTGCGTCAGGAACAACTGGCACAGATCGAAGAGCAAAAATCAGATCCGCAGGCGTTGGCATCTATGGAATTAGAGCGCTATCTGAATCCTTTCCCCAAAGGAGATCCCCGCTACAAGGCCACGTTTGACGAACAGATTGCCGAACTGAAAGCCATTACACCAGATCAGTTGAAGCAGTTTCACAAGGATTTTTATGGTGCGTCCAATGCTAATGTTGCCATATCCGGCGATTTTGACGAAAAAGCAATCAAAGACTTGGTCAAGCAGTCGTTGGCCGACTGGAAGAGTCCGAAAGCGTACAGTCGCCTGACCGAGACGTACCGTGACATTACCGCGATGAACAAATCCATCGAAACACCCGACAAAGCCAATGCGATGTTCTTTGCGCAGGTAAAGCTACCCATCGGCGACAGCGATCCGGATTACCCGGCCCTGCTATTGGGCAACGAGATTCTGGGCGGTGGGTTTTTAAATTCACGGTTAGCCACCCGTATTCGCCAGAAAGAAGGGCTCAGCTACGGTATCGGTTCGTTTGCTTACGCGCAGCCGGAAGATAAAATTGGCGGTTGGGGAGCTTATGCTATTTATGCTCCGGAAAATGCAGCCCGTTTGGAAGCCGCGTTCCGTGAAGAGCTGGACAAGGTGATCAAAGAAGGATTTACGGCCAAAGAAGTGGAAGAAGCCAAAAAAGGATGGTTGCAAAACAATCAGGTAACGCGAGCCCAGGACGGTTACCTGGCTGGCAAGCTTGAAGATCATCTGGCGTACAAGCGTACCTTTAAGTGGGAGGAAGACTTTGAAAACAAGGTGAAATCGCTGACGCCCGAACAGATCAATGCGATGATGAAAAAGTACATAGATCCTGCCAAAATCAGTATTGTGAAGGCCGGAGACTTTGAAGGCGCGTCCAAAAAAGTGCTTGGTAACAAACCCGACGAAAAGCCCGCCGGCGCGGCAATTCCCAAGAAGTAGCAGGTGACTCAGGGAACTTTTCCGCAAAGCGTCAGTTATGCAAATAGCTGACGCTTTGTTGTTTGCTGAAAAAATAGTATCATGCTCTCTACTTGACACGTCTTTCGTAAAGTAAAAAACGCCGGTATTCGTCTTTCTGAAAAACGGCCGGTTTTGCTGTTGCAAAAAATACTATTTTGAACGCATTACATTTTACATTTTTTACACGTATTCTTTTCGTCCACCCATGGTGCAAACCGATATACTACAGGAGCTCAAGCGGAACGAACACTTGCAGGCCGTACCCGAGGCGCAGCTTCAATGGCTTGTGGATCATGCCGAAATCCGGCAATATGCCGCCGGCGAATCGATTTTCAGGAAAGGAGATGCAATCGACAAACTGTCGGTTTTGCTGGAAGGCCGCACTCGCATTTACATGATGCAGGGCAATCAGCAGGTGGAATATGGCGAAAGTGCCAAAGGCGACATCAGTGGCGTGTTGCCGTATTCGCGGCTCAACAAAGCCAACGGCAACGGCATGGCCGTGGAGGATTCGACATTGCTGCAACTGCACCGGGATCATTTTCCCGAAATGATTCAGACGCAACACGAACTGACCGAAACACTGGTGCACCAGATGCTGAACCGGGTGCGTGATTTCACGAAGTTCCAGCAGCAGAACGAAAAAATGATTTCACTCGGCAAGCTTTCGGCGGGTCTGGCGCACGAACTGAACAATCCTGCGGCGGCTGTTGTCCGTAGTGCCGATGCCCTGAAGAAACACCTGGCCAACGTTCCGGATAAGTTCAAGCAAATCATTTCCATGCGGCTGACAGCTGAACAGGTAGACCGTGTCAATGAAATGTTGTTTGCCAAATTGCAGCAGGGGGCGCAAAATAGTATCCCGCTGATGGAGAAAACCTCTCGTGAAGACGACCTCACCGACTGGATGGAAGACCATGGCATGCAGGACGTATACGAAATTGCGGAAATATTTGTAGAATACAGCATTACTCCCGATGACCTGGATTTTGTCAACGAGGAAGTGTCGGATGAATACCTGTCGCCGGTGTTGAATTGGCTCTGCAATGTGCTGACTACGGAAAAAATGGTGAGTGAAATCTCGGAAGCTTCGAGCCGGATCGGTAATCTGGTGAAAGCCATCAAAGAATATTCACACATGGATGGCGGTGCCGACAAGAAGAAAGTAAACCTGCGTGAAGGCATTCAAAGTACGCTGACCATTTTGCAGCACAAACTGAAAAGCAAGCACGTTGATGTGCAGATTGCCGCCCCGGAAACCGCGCCACAGGCTTTGGTCAATCCCGGAGAAATGAACCAGGTATGGACTAACCTGATCGACAACGCCATCGACGCCATGGCTGACGGCGGCCAGTTGCGCATTGAATTTGTACCAAACGGAGCATTTGTGCTGACAAACATTATTGACAACGGCAGCGGTATCCCTCCTGAGATCATCAATCAGATTTTCGATCCGTTTTTTACGACGAAGGAAGTTGGCAAAGGTACGGGGCTGGGGTTGGAAATTGCCAACAGCATTGTAAGGCAGCACAACGGTAAGATCAAGGTAACTTCGCAGCCAGGCCGCACCGAGTTCAGCGTTTGCCTGCCGGTAGACTAGCGTATTGCGTTAAAAATAGTATCTTTTCGGAAAGCAAAACCCAGCCGGACTGTTCAGCCCCGTTAGGGGAGCCATCTTAGTAGCAAACAACAATCGTTATGAATCAGCCCCAGCCGGAGCATCACCGAAAGCGTACATTTAAGGAGGAATACCTGGATTTTTTGACCAAATTTGAGATTGAATACAACGAAAAATATCTGTTTGACTGGATTGAATAAGATGCCGCCCCGCTGGGGCTAATAGAAAAACAGGTGTTATCTGCTACGAAGATAACACCCCGACCGGGGCTAAAAAGAAAGCCAATCCGGCCAGGTTTTGCTTTTCGAAAAGATACTATTTTTAACGCAGAACGAAGACCACTAAACAAACCATGAAACAACCCTTAATCATAGCCGTTGATGATGATCCGCAGGTGCTGCGTGCCCTGACCCGCGACCTGCGCAATGCCTACCGGAAAGAATATAAAATACTGAGCACCGAATCGGCCCAGGAGGCGTTGGATGCCGTCAAAGAACTGAAACAGAAGAACGAGACCGTCGCCATGTTTGTTTCCGACCAGCGGATGCCCGAAATGCTCGGTGTGGATTATCTGGTACAGGCCAAAAAGTATTTCCCGGAAGCCAAACGTGTGTTGCTGACAGCCTACTCAGATACCGATGCGGCGGTCAAAGCCATCAATGAAGTGCAGCTCGATTATTACCTGATGAAGCCCTGGGACCCACCTGAGGAGAAGATGTTTCCCGTGCTCAACGACTTGCTGGATGCCTGGCAGACGCATTTTGTACCCGATTACGACGGTATGCGGGTACTGGGGTTCCAATATTCGCCCAAATCGCACGAAATCAAAGACTTCCTGTCGGGCAACCTGATCCCTTACCAATGGCTGGATACCGAAACCAACGAAAAGGCCAAGGAACTGATGGCATCGCACAACCTGGAACTCAAGGACATGCCCGTGGTCTTTTTTGACGACGGCACGTACATCAAGCAGCCGGCCCTTACACAGATCGCTGAAAAGATCGGATTGCGACCCCAAGCCTCTGCCGAAATGTACGATGTGGTCATCATCGGTGCCGGACCGGCCGGACTATCCGCAGCGGTCTATGGCGGCTCGGAAGGATTGAAAACGCTGCTTATTGAAAAACGGGCTCCGGGAGGACAGGCGGGGACCAGCTCGCGCATCGAAAATTACCTCGGTTTTCCATCCGGACTCAGCGGTGCGGATCTTTCGCGGCGGGCCATCACCCAGGCAACGCGTTTTGGAGTGGAGTTTCTCTCTCCGGCCGAAGTGATTGACATTGAAATCAAAGACAGTTATAAAATTCTGACGCTGGAGAATAATACCAAAATCAACACCAAAAGCCTGATCATTGCAACCGGCGTGGATTACCGGAAACTGGAAACCAGAGGCGTGAGTGATTTTACCGGTGCCGGGGTGTATTACGGAGCCGCCACAACGGAGGCCAACTCCTGCCGCGACCGGGAAGTGTTTGTGGTGGGCGGGGGCAATTCGGCAGGGCAGGGGGCCATGTATCTGTCGCAATATGCCAAAACGGTTTACATTGTGATCCGCCGTCCCAACCTGGCCGAAACCATGTCGCAGTACCTGATCGACCAGATCAACAATACACCCAACATCCGGCTGCTGGCGTGCAGCGAAATTGTGGAGGCGCGGGGAGATGGTCACTTACAGGAGATGGATATCCAGGATCTCAATTCAGGTACTCAGCAAACGCTGCCTGCTGACGCGTTGTTTGTCTTCATCGGAGCCAAGCCTTTCACCGACTGGATGCCCATCAATGTATTCAAAGACAAACGCGGCTTCATTGAGACCGGACGGAACCTGTTTCAGTTCGATAACTTTAAAAAGTCCTGGAAATTGAACCGCGAACCGTATCTGCTGGAAACATGTATTCCGGGTGTGTTTGCCGCCGGCGATGTGCGGGCTACGGCCATGAACCGTGTGGCCTCCGCTGTAGGGGAAGGTGCCATGGCGATCAGCTTTGTGCACAAGTATCTGTCAGAGATTTGAAAAGGAGGAGATTGGAGACGCTGGTGGAAAAATACTATCTTCCTGAACCGCAAAACCCGCTCTTCAATCTTCTGACTTCTTTTTTTCTTCTTTGGCTTCCTTAGCCATTTTCCGGGCTTCCTGCAGCAGCTCGCGCAAGTCGCCTTCACTTTGCAGTTTCATTTTGCTGTCCTGAAAGGTTTTGTTGCCTTTGCGGTCCACCACTTTTGCCTGGAAGACAAAGGAATAGGTGTTTTCCTTGGATTTGTTCAACAAGCGCAGCCCTGTCTGGATGGCTTCTTTGGGTTTGACTTCCACCGGTATGTCTAAGGTGGCTTTGCCCTGTGCCGGAATGTTGATCACCTGCGGCAGCGAACCTTCCGTAAACTTGTCGCCGTTCAGCGTCATCTGGTAGTACGTATCGCGAAATACATAGGGAAACACATTGGGGTTGGTAATCTCCACTTTCAATGTCATCTTCGTCTGGTTCAGTCCCAACTTGTCTAGGTCGGTGTCCAGCAGTTTGACTTCCGGGATCCGGTATACGGGCAGTTTTTTGGATATTTCCAGCTTCAGTGGTTTGTCTTTCAAGAAAGGCAAGTGTGTGTAGACCAAGGTTTTCATAGTATAATCGGTACTGTCCGCCCCCTGTTTTTCCAGTTTCCGCAGGGTTTGTACCAACGTTTCATTCCGGATGGTTACCGGCAATGTGATCACACTGCTGTCATTTGCATCCAGATCAATGGCTTTGGGATAGGTGCTTTCCATGACCTTTTCACCGGCGATGTACAATTCATACGACAGACTGTCCGCTTCAAAGCCTACCGGCGCCGGATTGTCGATCAGCAGGATACAATTGCCCATGGTCTTTTCTTTGCTCATGTCGGTGATCTGCATGGCACTCAGTTCCAGCCGGGGCTTGATAAAGGTTTCGTTCGGGTCCCGGGCCTTTCGTTGTTGCCAGCGAAACAGATAATATCCTGCAATGCCTGTCACGACTATCAATGCAATCCATCCAACCACTTTCATATCCGTTTGTTTGTTCAGACAGACAGCCGCAAAAGAACCATGCCACTTTTTTGTTAACTGTACATTTGCCGCCGAATGCTGTTTTGATCAAACGGATTTTTTTGTAGATTGAGTGGAGAAACTACTGTGCTTGTTTCTTTTTTAAACCATACTTTGATTTTATGTCGATTCAACCCATTGGCTGCCAGCATATTGATGCCATCAGTGAGCTCAAGCTGGCAAAAGAACATGTATGTGAAGAATGCATCCGGACGGGCAGTTCGTGGCTGCATTTGCGCACCTGCCAGACGTGCGGTGTTACACTTTGTTGCGATTCGTCGCCCAACAAGCACGCCACCCAACACTTTCACGCCACTGGTCATCAGGTGGTTACCTCGGCCGAGCCGGGCGAACAATGGCTCTGGTGTTATGCTGATTCGGCCTTTGCGCCCTATTGAGGCCTAAGGGGTTTTTACTTTCTGGAACATACTATTTTCAAGGCACTTTCCGCGACAGAGGCGTGTACGTGTCCTCATCCGAAGCATTTGAAATGATCATCTACGAAACCAATCAACATTTCTGGAACGACATCGGGCATTTGACCCGCAGTTGGACGATGCGCAGAATTATCCGCGGTTCGCTGGGAGTCGCGGCATTTACAACGGTATTTTGTGTGCTTTTCATAGAGGTGTGGCCCAAAGAATTTACCATTCCGTCCACCATATTTTCGTTGCTGGGTATTGTGCTCAGTGTGCTTATGGTGTTTCGCACCAACAGTGCCTATGACCGCTGGTACGAAGGTCGCCGGTTGTGGGGCACGCTGGTCAATAACTGCCGCAACCTGGCGGTGATGATCCAGGCCACTTTTCCGAAGGAAGATACGGCCAGCCGGGAAGAGCTGGCCATCCTCATCTCCAATTTCTGCATTGCCTTGAAAGAACACCTGCGCAAAGGTGTCATCTGGAGTGAGTTGATCGGCGTAACACCCGAAGAAATCGAAGCTTATAAAACCAAGCGTCACATACCCAATCACCTGACGCTGCTGATCCATCAGAAGATACAGGCCGTTTACCGGAGCGGCGCCATTGGCGAAGCCGATATGATTAACTTCAAACCGCATCTGCAGGCTTTTCTGGACGTGGCCGGTGCCTGTGAACGCATCAAGAAAACGCCAATTCCTTTTTCCTACAGTGTGTACATCAAGCTGCTGATTCTGGGTTATTCGGTGATGTTGCCGTTTGGACTTGTCCAGGATTTTGGCTATTTCTCGATTCCGTTGGTTACGTTTATCTTTTTTACCTTCATTGGGGTGGAAATGCTGGCTGCCGAAATCGAAGAGCCGTTTGGCCTGGATTGCAACGACCTGCCCACCGGCAACATTGCCAAAACCATTGCTACCAATGTGTTTGAAATACTATCGGCGGAAGACGAAAAACCTGCTTCTGTCGAGTCGATCGAAAATGAATTGTATGCCAAAGTATTCTAACGTAAATCATGGGGTTTAGTCAACCAAAGATTACTCTCTTTGTACCTGCTCCTACTTTTTTGCTTGCCCAGGACAAAACGAGAGTTTTGGGCCAGATCTGTGCTCAGAGCAGGCAAAAAAGGGCAAAAAATCCCAAAGCTTCGCCCCGCATGCCTAACGCCTGGCCCGCGGGATTTTTATCCCAACGCACCTACCCAACCTAACACGATTGGAGTGGACTTTGCTCTCATTGTATAAATCAGGCTCGTGCTTCGCACTTTGCCTTAAACACTGAAATGTCACTATTTTATATTCGCCATACCCCATAATTCACGGTATTCTAACAAGATAAGACAAAAGACACTAGATAAAAGACATTGCTTTGAGAGTCAATAGCTTACAATTAAATAAAACAAGTGATTGTATAGAAATATATATAGAATACAGGTACTGTAACACGTTAATGGTCAGTGGCTTGTCTTTTATCTCATGTCTTTTTTTTGTGTCTCTTTACTTATATATCTGTTTTAATTCACTACTTATGTCAGCTTCTTTATGAAAGAAAGTATTCAGCAGTTATTAACCAACAACCAGGAGTGGGTAGCTGAGCAACTCGCAATGGACCGTTCGTTTTTTCAACACATGGCCGAAGGCCAGCATCCCAAATACCTCTGGATTGGTTGCTCGGATAGCCGGGTGCCCCCCGATCAGGTAACCAAAACACAACCGGGCGAAATATTCGTGCACCGCAACATCGCCAATCTGGTGGTCCAGACGGATATGAATATGCTCAGTGTGTTGCAATATGCCGTGGAAGTGCTGAAAGTAGAACATGTGATTGTGTGTGGGCATTACGGCTGCGGCGGGGTGAAAGCAGCCATGGGAACGCACCAGTTCGGACTGATTGACAATTGGTTACGTCAGATTAAAGACACACAAAACTACTACTGGCAACAACTGGAAGGACTGGACGAAGAAGCCCGTTTTGATCGGCTGGTGGAACTGAGTGTAATTGAACAGGTGTATAACCTGGGCAAAACAAACATCATTCAGAATGCATGGGCCAGCGAAAACCGTCCGTTTCTGCACGGATGGGTGTTTGACCTTCGTACCGGCCTGATCAAACAACAGACTTCAATGATTAGCAACGAAGAGACGCTGAAGGAGGTATGTAAATTTGAGATGGGTGTTATTGGCCGGTAGGTTAAATTTCGTGCACTGAAAGGCCGGGTTTTGGATTTGTTAAGGATACTATTTCTTACTTGTCGTATCGGGCTTGCTTTTCTTGCGGACGGTGAACGAGAATTTGCCCGTGTCGACGCGGTATTTCTCGCGACCGTCGGAGGCTACTTCTTTCTTGACGGTGACGATTTCGGTTTCTTCCAGATTGAGCCGGCGGGACACTTCTTTCACCAGTCCTTTGCCTAGTTTGAGCATGACATCGCCAAAGCCGTTTGCCTTTTTTTCTTCTGAGGGCAAATCCGTATTTTTATCTTTCTGGGAAGACTGTTGCGCTTTCGCTTCACTGATTGCCGCAAGCAGGATAGCCATTCCCAAGAAACATGCTTTGATCAATGGACGAATACGAGACATTCAGGTTGCAGGCAAAAGGCTGGTGTGTAAATTTTGTATCTTGCAATTTCTGAAAAAAATAGAATTTTCTTAAGTGGAATAGCGTATTTTTTTGAAACCACGTATCTTAGCTATTGACAAAAATCGGACGGCTACGTAAAAAATGATTATTTCGGAGAATACTGAACTGCCCCAATCAACGCTGCCTTCTTCATCATTGGCGTGTGCCAACTGTGGTGAAGCACTGCAACCCAACTTTGCGTTTTGTCCGGTATGCGGGCAGTCGACCGAGCCGAAGGTGGAATCATTCGGAGAAGTGGCCAAGAGCTTTCTGGAAGATTATTTTTCGTTCGACTCCAAGGTATTCCGCAGCCTGCGGCCGTTGGTTACCAATCCGGGCTTTCTTACCAATGAATACATTCAGGGACGCCGGGCCCGGTATATTCCGCCGCTTCGAATGTACGTGACCATCAGCTTGCTGGCTTTTCTGATGCTGGCCATCAACAAACCCAGCCGCACGCAGCTAAAGCCTGATTCGGAGGAGATATCGTCAACGGAACTGGCTGAGATTCAAAAGGATCTGGGGCAGTCGTACGGCGAGTCTTCGGAGGATGTGATTGTGGTCGAAGACGCCTTCTGGGACAATTTTTTTGATTCCACGCTGCCCAAGTTATTCTTCGTGATGGTTCCGCTGTACGGATTGATTCAGGCCCTGCTGTACCGGCGACAAAAACTGTATTACATGGAACATCTGATTTTCTCGCTGCATTTCCACTCGTTTGTGTTTGTGGTGCTGCTGCTATACATGCTCATCAGTTCGTACCTGTCGGCCGGGTACGCCTTGTTCAACCGGGGCTTGATGACGGTATTGTTAGCCGGTGTGTTGGTCTACTTGTTTGTAGCGTTAAAGCGGGTATACCAGCAAAACTACGGCAAGACAACCGCCAAATTCGGGCTGCTGCTGGCCAGCTACACAGCTACTTTTGTGGTTTTTTCGCTTATGGCTCTGTTTGCGTATTATTCGTTCCGGTAAACAAGGGGCCAAATGCGAGGTTTCGCCTTTTCCCTGAACGTTTCATAGGAGTTATATACTTTGATAGTAAAGCTAACGTTTGTTTGGGTAGGTACTATCCCTAAGGTATGTTTTACTGTTCATATATAAAGACTTCAGAATGAGCACTATTTTCAATGGATGCTTCCTTGCAAAGATTCATGTTTTCATCTTTAGTGTTTTCGTTTTTTTTAGTACCACAGTTTATAGTCAGCATAAGTTAAATCTGGATTTTGAGCTATCGAACTCAGATTCGGTTTATTTCTTGTCTAAAAATTTACCCCTATGGTATACTCATAAAGTGAGTCATACCCTTTTAATAGACACTACTACCGCTTATGCAGGCAAAGGTAGTCTGTTATTTGAAAGTAATACAAATAGCCGAACCAGTACCATTTACACCGTCAAATTACCTGTTGATTCGGCAAAAGGAAAAATTATTACGGTGCGTGTATATGCCAAAAAGCAAGGGCGTGAGAATACTCCCGTAAAGACATATGTTTCGGTCATAGGCAAAAATGACCGTTTGGCCAATGTAGAGAAAACCGATACTCTGCAAGTAAACCATCAATGGAAGCAGATAGATGTCTCATGCCCCGTCAACCAGGAAGCTGCTTGGGTAGCTATTGGGATAAGCGCCTTTAACCAGGGAAAAATCTGGTTTGATCACATGCAGATACTGTTGGATGGTGAACCATATGAGGATGTGCCTATAGTTACAGATTCCGCAAAAATAACCATGAGTCCTCCCAGGTCTCTTTCGGCGGTTGAGCAGAAATGGTTACAGAACAATCACATTTCCTTACAATCTGTTTCCCCAAATAATCCTCTGACAGACCTGCAAAAACTGACTCCACTCATTGGCAATGCACAGATAGTAGGTTTAGGAGAAGTGACGCATGGGTCACGCGAGATTTTTCAAATGAAGCACCGATTGTTGCGCTTCTTGATAGAGAACAAAGGGTTTACTCTATTCGCCCTAGAAGCAGATATGGCTGCAACTGAGAAAATCAATCACTATTTACTGACAGGGCAAGGAGATATTAAAACGCTTTTGGCACAGCTGGGCTTCTGGACGTGGAATACGGAAGAAGTTCTCGATTTACTTGTGTGGATACAAACATACAATCAGAAAAGTACCGCAAAAGTCCGGATGGTAGGTATTGATATGCAGCTGCCGGAAGCATCACTTTCCGCTCTGCAACGATTTTCCGATCAACGGGATACCTTATGGAAGGAGTCGGTGCAGGTTTTCAAGGAGGTCATAAAGAAAATCCGGAATACACCTGGTATACGACAAGGCACTCTGGCAGATGCCGATTTGCTTGAGAAGCGTTTTGACAGTGCATACTTCCAGCTCTTGCAGCGTATAGAAATGCGCAAAGGAATCTACCTCAATTCCATGACCCTAGCTGAACTGGCTTGGCTCAGGCAGCAGCTTGTGTTAGTAAACCAATTTATCAGGTATCAACTCCTGCCGATGAGCGAAGCCGTAAAATACAGGGATGCATGTATGGCAGAGAATCTTGTCTGGGCTGTTAACCAGTACAGCCAGGCTAAGGTAGCTTTATGGGCTCATAATGGCCACATCAGTAAGTATGAAGTACCCTTTAGTCCAAAGCCTTTGGGGGCTTATCTGAAGGATAACTATCAGGACAGATACATAAACGTTGGGTTTGGTTTTGGAGAAGGTAGCTATCGGGGCATTGACCCATACAGTCGAAAAGTAGGCACATTTCAGGCTGAACCTGCTTATAGAGGAACCTACGAACATTTTCTTCAATCTGTCAATAAACCTCTTTTGCTGCTGGACTTGCGCAATCGGCCACTCGCAAAAGAAACCCAGTGGCTCCACGAAGTACATGACATACGCACCGTAGGAGCAATGAAAAATGGAAAGGAGTTTACTCAAACAACTTTAACAAAAGAGTTTGATCTGTTTCTGTTCTTCACTAAATCAAGTGCGGCACATGGTCTGTAAAGAAAGGTAATTCAATACTTCTATCCGACACTGCTACGGTTTATTTCTCTTCAAGAAAGGCTAACCCAGAAACCGAACTCCTGCGAAAGCGTATTGTGTCATTCGTTCACTCCGAAGAATTTGTTTCAGGTTGAGCTTCGGACAACTCATATACAGTCATCATCTGCTTAATTTTGCGTTGCAGACGCTGCCTGAGGCTTTCGGGCTCAATCACGCGCATGGTTTCGCCAAATCCCAGTATCTCGCGTTCCATTTCAAAGTTAACCTGCACCTCCAGCGAAATAATTATCCCATCTTCGCGCGTTTCAATGACCTGCTGGGTGTGGTGAATCGGCTTGGTCAGCACGTAGGGCGCACTGTAGTTATTGACCCAAAGCACCAGTCTTTCCACCGGTTGGCCCCGCATCACCGTCACCCCGACGATGTTGCGAAAGTAGTTGCTCAGGTCCAGCGTTTCGTTTTCGCAGTAGGCATCGTCGCTGGGTTGTATGCTCAGAATCCGGTCCAGGGCCAGCAAGGTATCGGTTTTGGATTTGCCGGGTATGCCCAGCACAAACCAGCGGTTGCGGTATTCCTTGAGCAGATAGGCATGAAAAATGAACGTCTGCGACGATTTGGCCTTGAACGACTGGTAGCTGATCTCCAGGCATCGGCGTTGCAGAATGGCCTGGTAAATCACCTCAATGTATTCCAGGCCTTTGAGATTGTCGTTTTTTTCAAAGTCAATGATCGATCCCTGCGGAGCCTTGGCTGTTCGTATCTTGTCTTCCAGGCGCTGCACCATGCCGCTGAGTTCGCGGAAATGGGCAAAGCCCTTGAACTGCTTCAAAATCTCGGTAACCTCTTGCAGGGTGTGTAAGTCGGTGTCCGTCAGCGGCGTATTGGTAATCGAATAATCCGGGTCTTCGTAGGTGTAGTACTTCTTGTCTACAATCACAATGGGGGCATTGTATCCCAGCTTTTCGCTGCGCATCATCTGAATGTCCATCTGCACGGTGCGCCGGCTCACGCCTTTTTCAATGCCTTCGTATTCGTACAGCATATCCGAGCAGGCTTCAATCAGGTCATCCAGCGTCCATTTGCGGTAACGGTTGCGCAGGCAGGTATCAATGGTCTGGTAACGGATGAGTGCATTGCGGTTGATAGGCATAAAAGAGCTATGATTTTAGATTTACGAAGTACGAGGTACGATTTACGAATGGAAGGATCTTTTCAAATCGTACTTCGTAAATCGTACTTCCCAATAGGTTTTGCTGTTTTCGGAGATACTATTTTTTGAAAAATAGAAAAATAATTTCAACTGCGCAAAAAGACTGCGCACTGGCCTGCCAACTTTGTATCGTTGATTGAATGCACGAACGGAATACTACTACAATTATGAAATTTAACATTGCCTCACGCCCGACTGCCGCAACCACCAACTACATGGGTGGAAAAGCCTTTCGCCTGAGTGCCGAGATGGAGCTGTACACAACCGTCGTAAGCTCGATGCTACAGGATTCGTATTATGAAAAGGCGGATGACCGCTTGGCCCGAATCCAGAAACTGGTGCCACAAGTGAATCCGCAGTTTGTTGCCAGACTGGCCGTGTATACCCGCGAACAAATGCATTTGCGGCTGGTACCCCTGGTATTGGCTGGCGAACTGGCCAAAGTGCACCATGGCGACAACCTGGTGAGTCGTACCGTTGCCCGCATCGTAGGTCGTCCTGATGAAATCACCGAACTGCTGGCCTATTACCAGGTGACCAACCAGCGCACCGATACCAAAAAGCTGGGAAAGCTGTCCAAACAGATTCAGAAAGGATTGGCAATGAGCTTTAACCGTTTTGACGGCTACCAGTTTGCCAAATACAACCGCAGTGGTTCGGTTACCCTACGCGATGCGTTGTTTCTGGTGCACCCAAAAGCCAAAGATGAAGCGCAGCAGCTATTGTTTAATCAGATTGTAACCGATTCGCTGCCAGTGCCTTATACCTGGGAAACCGAACTGTCGCAACTGGGGCAGCAAACCTTCGCCAGCGAAGCCGAGAAGCAGCAGGCCAAAGCCGCCAAGTGGGAAGAACTCGTGCTGAGTGGAAAGGTGGGTTACATGGCATTGTTGCGTAACCTGCGAAACATTGTGACGCAAGGAACCGACGTAGCATTAACGGAGGCGTTAAAACAGATTGCGGACAAAACGAAAGTGCTGCGTTCCAAACAGTTGCCTTTCCGTTTCTTGTCAGCCTATGCCGAAATTGAGGCACTGGCACAGAATAAACCTTTGTTTGAATCAGAAAAGGCCAAAATCAATGCGACCTTGAAAGCCATTGAACAGGCCGTGATATACGCAACAGACAATATTCCGATTATCAAAGGTAAGACGCTGATCTTGTCGGACAACTCGGGCAGTATGTTTGGCGACATGGGTGGAAAGTCGGTGGTGTCAGCCATGAGCCGACGCACCACGGCCGATATTGCCAACCTGTTTGCGGTGCTGTACTGGCTGCGTGCCGACGATACGCTGGTGGGCCTGTTTGGCGACAAGCTGATCATGCCCGCGCTAAACCGGAAGCATTCGGTGTTTGAAAATTTCAAGGCCATTGATGCCGAAGCCAAAAAATGCGGACCATCCACGGAACAAGGGATATTCGATATGATGGAGATGCTGCTGGCCAAAAAACAGCAGGTTGACCGTATTATTATTTTCTCGGATTGCCAGGTGGGGGGCAAATGCAACTGGTTTGATAAAAAACGTCGTGCGGGCAACGACTTTAACAAGTTGTTTCAGGCCTATCGGCAAATTAACCCGTCGGTGATCACGTACAGCGTGGACCTGAAAGGCTACGGCAATACGCTGTTCGACGAAGGGGTAATGACGGTTGCCGGCTGGAGTGAGAAGATTTTTGATATGATGGTGTCGCTGGAAGAAAACGAAAGTGTACTCGCGGCCATCAATGCCATAGAACTGTAATGCAAGACCTTGACAGATGCCGTAGATAAGAGATACTTCGTCTTTCCAACGCTAACAGACTCTTATTGCTTGTTGCTCTGTCATTTTTAATGAATGGAACCATGCTGGAAAGCCTTACTAACAGATTATATCAGCAATTTGCTACTTATGAAGCATATACACCATTGGATGTATGCACCCATTGCTGTATGTCTCCGGATGAGGCCAGGTTACTAGCCAGTTTTCCCGTAAGAAATATTCCTAAAGCATTGTTGCAAGAATATATAAATGGAGCTTCGAGTCACAAAACACCGATCAATGAGTTAAAGCATTTTTTACCGAGATGGGGCGAATTGATTGCCGATTTCGACTTTCCAAGCTTTGCAGTTGAAATTACTTTACAAAGATTTGCCACTGTAAGTAAAGAAGAGTGGACGGATAACGAGCTGCGACTTATAAACGAATTTTGGAGAGAATTTTTCATGCAATGTCTATTGTTTTATCCTTTGCCCAATCAGGTAGGTATTGATGAGATTTTAATTATGTTATGGAAAGGTAATTTTGATATTGTGCCTATCCTTGACTTATGGAGTTGCAGTACAACCAGGGAAAGCACACTACATTACAAAGATTTGGTTTTATATGGTTTTACAGCGAAAAAGAACTGTAAAATGACAAATTCATTCGCGCCAATAGATTTGTCTTTGTTATTGTACGAATGGATTTATAGAAGTGATGTGAAAAAGCATTTTGCAGCGATGATCGAAAATGTAGTCTTTCATGATGTTTCATTGGCTAGCCATGAAACCGATGAACTAGAATTAGTATATACCCTGCTTACATAGAAATTTGACAGATGCCGTAGGTAAGAGATACTTCGACTTTCACGCGTAACAAACTCCTATCATCCATTGCTCTGTCATTATTCAATTGTGTTAATTATTTACAACGTCCCTTCCACGGGAGGGGATTTAGAGGAGGCCTAAAGGTGTCGTAGAACAGAGTTACTTCGTTTGGGACGATGGGGCGCAGGTTCGACTCCTGCTTCTGCTTGCGCAGAATAGCTTAGCGGTAGAGCACATAAAATGTACTTTGTTCGTCAGTTACCCTTTTTATTCAATGACTGCAACCCGCAAAAATACTATGAAAATTTATTGCAAAACCTGCCATACCGAACTCTCTCCCGAATTGCAACCTTTGCCAGCTGACATTCCTGTCAATGAGGCTGACGGAGAGGCCTACCTGCCACAAGGGTATTACGTAGTCAGTGATGGAAACGACTATACGAACACCGAAGGCAAAATCATTATTCACATCCACGATCTGAAAAACGCGATTTTTCATCCCGATTCCAAACGGCTCAACGGTTGCTGCGGACTGGACGGTCAGGATGGTCCTAATCGCGTATGTGTGAACAATCACGAAATCGGCACCGAGCACTCCGACTGCTGGATGCCGCACTTTGTTAGGCTTGAAATGGATGAGGTGTATGTGAAGGCAAGGGAGTAATTGATTTTATGAAGCCGGAAGACCTTAAAAGTGTTTTAGTAGCGCCTGATGGTCAGTTTGTTGAGTGGTCTGTATGCCAAAAATCATAATGGTAAAGAAAAATAATTTTAACTGCGCAAAAAGACTGCGCACTGGCCTGTCAACTTTGTATCGTTGATTGAATGTACGAACAGAAAATTACCACAACTATGCAAGCCTTATACCAAACCTTGACCCAACGCAAACGTCCGGAAGATGTAGCAGAGATGATTCTGGAAGAATTGGCCGGAAACCTGACTCGTCAGGAAGTTCGCATACTGGAAAAAGCAGCCCAAGGCAGTCTGAAAAAACGGTTTCTGAAGTATACCTCAATGGCTCAGGTATTTGCCCAACCCGTAGGAGCTCAAAAGCAGGTAGCGAAAACCGTTGAATTGTTTAAGCTGGAGCAGTCTCCATCAGTTGATGCGAATGATCCGGCAGCGGTAGAGGCATTTATCCGGGAAGTCGCGCCGATCATTCATAAAACTGTCGGGGCAAATCATTACCTGCGAGACCGCTTGAACAAAAGCCAGCGTGAGTCAGGAGGATTGGATCTTTCGAAGCGACAGTACAACAAGCTGTTTCGGCAATTGCGCTTTTTGGAAAAGAAGCTTGGTAAGATGGTAAATGAAGCCCACAAAAGTGAATACCAGCAGGTTTCCAAACACGGACTGGCGCACCGGATTTCGTTTGAAGAGTTTATTAAAGATAGATTTTCTGCCTGCTTCATTGCCTATTATACGGCCCGTTGCAATCTGCGTAGTGAGTTTACGATTGCAGGTCAGCAACGCCCTTACGACGAAATTGCCGATATGCTGTTTCGCAAAGCCACGGGGCAGCGGATGTTTCTGGATCGGCTGTTGGGTAAGCCGGTAACCGATCCTTCTCAGCCCAATTACCTGGCTATTGCTTACGTGTATCCGGCACCCGTAGTGTTAGCTGAGTTGACAGATGCGCAAAAAGGAGAATTGTTAGGCCAATGGACATCTATTTTGCAGGAACTAGCGCAGTTCCTGGGCAAAATATGGAAAGAAAATACGATTAACCGGGAGACGATGATTGTAAAGCGAGGCAACGATTCGTCTACGTGGAATGCCATGGCCGGTGCCTGGAATAAATCGCGCGATGCCTGGATCAATCTCGTTTATGCCATGGGACTGGAGTTTGTGCTTGACGAGCTTTGTTTTGGAAAAGCGCTGCGGCTGATGGCGGCCGATGTGGTTGCGTAGCATTACCGGGCAGGTGGCAAACTAGACCCCAATACGGAAGTCTGGAACCGCATTCCATTGCCTTGGGAAGTGTTTGAAGGGAACGCAACCTGTACCCGACAAACCGTAACCACCGCATGCCATAATGCCGGACTGGACCCGGAAAAATCCGGTTGGGTTGCGCCGCGGCCGCATGGAATAGCCCGTTATCGTCCAACCCCCGAACTGGTGCACGGTGTAAGTGTATCGAATCCGTTTTTGGCAACTCTTCTGAAAAAGCAGGGCTATTTTTCGGGAAAGACGCTTAAAACGGTTCCGTTAACAGATAATTAACACACAAGCATTGAAAGGTGTCGTCAGACAGTGGATACTTCGCAGCCAACCAGGGGAGGAACGGTACAGTCGGCTAGTCTGGCAAAGCCGTCCGGTTCGACTCCGGCATTGCAGTGCCCCGCTCCACAGTCGCTTGTTACTCTTTCATTCCAGATAGCATACAAAGCAAGCAATCGGGATAGGCTCAGTGGTAGAGCAGTCGGCTCTTAACCGACAGGACGCAGGTTCGAGCCCTGCTCCCGATTCCAGTTCTGGTATAGTTCAGTGGTAGAACTTCCAGCTCTTACCCGGTTGGACACAGGTTCGAATCCTGTTGCCAGAACCAAACAACGAGATAGTTCAGCGGCAGAACGTCCGGCTCGATTTCCGGTTCGACGCAGGTTCAACTCCTGCTCTCGTTTCAAACTCTTTTAATCGATATGTGCTACTACATTTATGCGCTTTTTCCCAAGCCGGTTACCATCCAGTCTGTTAATACCATTGCCAGGCAAAACGGTTTGGCTTTCGAAGAAGTTATGAATGTATACGTGCAGGCACCAGAGTCTCCGCGTGAGATTTTCTTTCTGAAGTCCTGTAAACCATGTGATTGCGGTACCAGTTTGGGATCATTGAATAAAACGTTTGTAACGGATGATCCGGATCTTGTCCGTAAAGTACAGAAGCTGAGGTTGAAAGGCTGGTCAGAAACAAAAATCAACCGTTGGCTGGATACGAAAGAAATCTATTTTGAGAAGAACCGAAAGTTAGCGGATGCTTACCATGAATATGCTGTGGAGCATAGCGGTGAAATAGATACGTACATCCGTTTTCTGGGGGCGTGTCTGACTACAACTCCGTACATCGGATTGGTATTGCACTGGCACAGTCGGGGAAACTCTCTGACTCACATTGCGGACCGTGCCCGTCTGATGATGTCTATAAAAGAACTCACGCCTGAAGTCTTGCTAGCCATGCAAACCAATACCATTTATCAGTTTGAATAGCAACGCATCAGGCGTGAATCCAACCAAAAGTTTCCAAATTATAACTAATTTGTCGGCTTTGAGGCAAATGGCTCGTGTGGACACGAGCCACGGAATCTCCGAATTCCCCGGTCGTCTCTGCACGAACCGGATAACAAAACCCGGCTCTTGTCATTCTGACGTAAGGAGGAATCTGATGTATGGTTACACGAATTCCGGTAGTTTTCGTGAACGTGCAGGCCGGATTCCTCCTGCGTCGGAATGACAAATATGCCTTTATCGCAACTAGTATACAATGCTAGATAGTTGCAGACCTGAGAAGGCAACCGATGAAATGACTGTATCAGCGAATAATTGGATTGACCGATTCCCGGACAATGGGTCCCCGACTTTTAACGGGTGTATCCGGCAGATTGAAGGCCTTGCGTACCTGCTCGTAATCGGTGTAGTCAATGGTTTGTCCTTTGCGGCCATTGGGCGAGTAATCGGCAGGAACAATGACAATCCGGGCTACCTCATTGGTAAACGAAACATTGGTCAACGGATAGGAAGCTTCGGCAAAGATGCGCACATCGTCAACAGTAAAGTCGTAGTTCATTGAGAGTGTGCCACTGCCGTTGTAAAAGCTGACTGGCATGAGCCGCCAGATGTCGCGTGTTTGTCCATTGGTCGTCACCTGATCCCAGAGCAGATAGACTAACGCTACGTCTTCTGTGAAAATCTCATCATTTGCCGGAAATGTATAAATGGATTCCCATTTGTTGGCCGCATTCAGATCAAACTCAACTTCGTACATCAGCGCTAAAGTTTCGGGACCGGCCGGTCCTTCGGGTCCCTGCGGACCGGGTGCGCCTTCCGGCCCCTGGCAACTGACCAATCCAAAGAGCAGAAGGGCGGTAAAAGCGAGAATAGTTTTGGCTTGCATAGTTTTCGTTTATTTGTTCTTTTCCAGAGGCAAAAGAATGTGAAAAATCGTTGATGAGAATTGTATTGGCAAGAAGCATGCCATTTTGAGAAAGAATTATAAAATGGACAGATACGTATCGGAAATACATACATATCAGCAATACATTCAAAGAAGACACGAGACAGAAGAATGGAAGACAGGAGAAAGAGCAAAGATGCCCACTTGTGCAAGGAGGGGAATTGGTTTGTTGCTGGCGTTCAGACTACCTGACTTTTATCTTCCGGTTCCGGTCAGCCCGGGCAGACGGCGAACGGATTGCGCGGAATTCACGGCACGCGGTTGGCTTGCGGTGAATTCCGCAGGAGACGCGTATGATTGCTACTGTAGGGGCGATTGGTAGATCGCCCAGATCGTTGCCATAGGCTCAGCAAAACCCAATCGGTCGGTAGGAGGACCAGCTAGGTGCCCCTACTGGATTTTTGCGTATGGGCATGAATGGCCGTAATCAACCGCCGGAATTGCTCGCAACCACGGATGTCCAAATGCTAGTATCCGGATTGGCTACGCCATGGACTGGTTTTGTACCGTCGACTGGTCGGCGTTTCAACAAGTCTTTCAGTCTGACAAACACCTGATTGGCAAAGCCAATACCAAGCATGTCGAACGGGATTGCGGCAGCCAAGGTGTAAACTTATGCTTGAGAACCCGTAATCGCCGCACTGTACGCCGAACGGCTTGCTTTTCTAAAAAAGAGATCAATCGTTTCAACGCCATGAAACTGGTAATGCATGATCTAACCATCGTACTTTTTAGACCACAGCCGAATATTTATTTGTATGACGCAGTAAAATTTGTCAATTTTACGAAATTGTTAATCATCTGTTTAGAACATGTTCGAATTTTGAAAAAGGGTATCAGCTGCATAGTTTGTAAGCGACCAAACTCAACAAAAGATGCAAACTCGGTTCGAAGAGCTAACCGATACCCAATAGCAATTTATCGAACAAATTCTAAAGGAAAAACGCAAGCGAAAATATTCTTTACGTTCAATAGTCAATGGCATACTTCATATTTTGCGTACAGGTTGCCAATCAGAGCTGAGCCGGTGGCGAAACCTAACAAAAAAGTATTCTTACTGGCAGATCCATTACTACTTTCGCAAATGGCAACAGAATGGCACATTGGAACGATTGAATAGTGAGTTAAATAAAAATGAGCGTAAACGGCAAGAAAAACTGGAAACACCCGGCTTATTATGTATTGACAGCCAGTCAGTTAAAACGGTTGCTTTTATAAATCGAGCAAAGGCATTGATGGCAACAAATATCTCAATGGCCGCTCTCATGAGGTAGCCATTAATTGACACCTGATTGTCGACACATTGGGCCTTGTGTGGGGTGTAGTCGTGCATGCGGCGGACATGCATCATAGCCAGCAGGCTCCACGTCTGGTCAAGCATTGTAGGCTATTTACATCGAATGAAAAAGATTCTGGTTGACTCGGCTTACAAAAATGGATTTGTCCAATGGGTTGAATCTAATATTTTGGATTTGGAAGTAGAAGTTGGTGCTAAGTCACCTTCTACTCAAGGCTTTGTACCCATCAAGTGGCGATGGGTCAATGAACGTTCATTTGCATGGCCGAACTTCTTTCGACGTCATGCCAAAGACTACGAAAAGACTGTTGAAAGTGCCCAGGCTTGGATTCTTTAGGCTAATTGCTAAATTATGCTGAATCGAATTGATTAAACGACAAACTTAATTTTTAAACATGTCCTTAATATCCGTTTTTACATGATGAAAGATTTCGGGATAATTTACATAGCATGGGGAAAGAAATTTCTGCACGAGTTTTTCCATTCTTACCGCTCCTTGGTAAAGTATAATCCTACTATCCCTGTTACTGTCTTGACAGATAGTAATGGGAAAAGTTTTCTTGATTCCGAGCAAATAAAAGTTAATATTATCACTTTTATGCCTACCTATAATGGATTAAAGCAAAAAGCAGTACTATTGGCCCATAGCCCATACACACTTACTCTTTTTTTAGATACCGATACAGAGATAAGAGGTAACATACTAGATCCTTTTTCTGACCTTGACAATTACGATATATGCATCGCTGGTATGCGCTGGCTGGATTTTTCTACCCTTCCACCCTCCTTGCTTGCCTATGAGAAACCGCATCCAGTCAGAAAAGAATTTGCATTCTTCAATACAGGTGTGATTTACTACCGCAATGATGATAAATTCAAAGCTTTTCATCAAGAGTGGGAAGCCTCCATTATGGAAAAAATTAAAGGTGAGAAATTTGAAGCAGCAAAGCATTGCGACCAATATCATTTTAACGAAATGCTCAGCAGAAACAGAGATGTTTTTTATAGTATACGTATAAAGACCATACCTAATACAGAATACAACTGTCGACCTCTGTTTTTCAATTCTCTCAGGAAAGAAGGGAAGTATAAAAACATAAAAGTAGTGCATGAACATTACTTGGATCGGCCTTTGGTCGCTATTTACAGGGAATGGAGAAAAAAAATAGGGGTTATTGTAAGGCGACTAAAGCAACACAGTGAAAAACTTTCCTGAGAAACTTTACGCAGTAGTTTATTGGTTAAACTCGGAGCCCATCAGTTGCTTGTACAGGGCCAGTCCCTGTTGTTTCATCATCGCTGCCGTTTTCGGGTCGTTCTCTTTTTTAGACTGCTCGTATATCACATAGTTGACCAATTGCGGTCCCAGAAACAGCTCATACATCAGTTGACGCTGTTCGTTGGTTGTTTTCTGGAACTTAGTATCCTGGTTCAGTTTCCCGTTGATTTCCTGCGACAAACCCAGCACCTGCGCGTCTTCCATGTGCTTGTCGTGGGACAGGGCATAGGTGGTTTCGACAAACATGGCAATGGCCAGGCCCACATCATACGGGTTCATTTTTTGCGTACGCACATACGCTTCGTAGCGTTTGAGGCTTTCCTGCATCAGCGTGCTATAGATTTTATAGGCTTTCTGTTCCTCTTCGGTGTTTTTTACATTGGCTTTTACCTTGCTCAGAAACAACTGCTTGCCCGTATGCTGGAACGTGGCAGGCTTCGCTTTGGTTGTGCTGGCCTTCTTGGCAGAGGACTTCAGCCGGGCCGCCTCCTGGCTTTGCTGACTCAGCATATTGATGGTATTGGTGTTGATAAACATTGCCATGTTGGTGTAGTTCATCATGTCGTTGGCCCATTCGTACGACCCGTAATACTGCGCGGAAGCCGCGGAAACGGGACTTAGATAAATCACAAATGCCAATGCAAAGTTTTTCATAGTTGTAAGAATTGGTTAGTGGTAAGTGTATAAACTATTGACTAAACACTGTAGAAAGCGCTGGAAAATAGTATGTTTTAACATTTCAAAAGCTGCCCCTTTCCGGTTGAGACGAGTGGTTTGTGCAGTCACGAACCACGGAATCCGACTATCGGTGGAATATCTCATGTCTCATTTGCGCAGGATGTAATAATTGCTGCCCACACCAAAGACCGTTTTTGCCCCTTCGCCAGGATAGAAGTAGAAGAACTTCTTCTCAACCGAGCCGTCATTGAAGCGGAGTTCGATGGTGTTGCCGTTGAGCGTATACGTGCCCGCCTTGTTTTTGCTGCCATACGCAACCGTCTGGCTGTCGGTGCTGCCGCCAAAGGTTTCGTAGGTGAATTTGTTGCCGCTGAACGAAAGCGTGGCCGTGGCAATCACGGTGCTGGAGCCGCCCAACTGGATGTTGCTGATACCGCTGAGCGAACGGTAGGTGCCCGAAATCTGCTCGCCCTTGGTGGCGGCAAGGGTTGTGTACCAGGTGTCTTTTTCCCAGGTATCGGTTTCATCCGGCCATTGTACAACGATGTCTTCGCCTTGCTTTTTCCAGGTTCCCCAGTTTTTGGGTTCGTCTTTCTTGGATTGTTCAATGTTCAGTTTGTCCGGGTTGACATCCAGGTTTTGGTAGATGGTTCCGTCTTTGAAGAGCAGGTACGGACGGTAGTAAATTTCGACGCCCAAACCATAGCGGTATTCGAGGTGCAGGTAAATGCCCTGGGTGCCGGGAATGCCCGCTACCGGATCGTTGTCCTTGTTGCATCCGGCGGCGGTCAGCAGCAGGCTGATGCACCAGATGCTCAGCAGGGAAAGCAGTTTGGTTTTCATAGAATTCAGGGAGATTGGGTGAAAAAATGTATGAAAAGTGGTTGCGTACGAGACAGTTGCCGGTTTTGGCTTTCCCGGCGATACTGGTTGTGTACGCATTGCTTGTACAAATGTCCACGAAGTATCGATAGGAAACCATACCCGGAAACCTGTGTTTTTGCCTACTGGTTTTCCGGTATTTTAGGTCCCTACGATACAGGTTTGTATAAAATCACGTAATTTGAAGCCATGAAACGATTGGCTCTGCTTGGTTTTTGGATTGCGATGCTACCGGTAGCTGCCTGGGGCCAGTCGGTTCCGTGCCTGGCAGACATCGATCGGCTCACGCAACTCAGCGTTTCCAATGCCAAAGAAGGATTGAGCCAAACGAAAGAGTATTACCAGAACAACCGGAGCAGAATCGCTGATGTATGTGTGATTCAGCTGGAATACACACTCGGTTTTCTGGAGCTGCAAAACCTGCGTAACGACTCGGCAAATGTGTACATGGACCGTTTTCTGTCCCATTCACAAAAAGTGAGTAACGACTCCGTAGTGGTGGAAGGCTATCTCTGGTATGCCACGTTCAAGCGGCTTGTCAATCAGCCGCAACAGACCCGCCGGTGGCTCGACAGCACGCGGGCCTATCTGCAACGACGGAGCAACCGCGATTCCTATCTGTTGCGCCGGTACTACAGCAGCGAAGCGGATTATTACAACACCATTGCCCATCAGGCCCGACCCGCCGAAACGTACTACCTCAAGGCCCTGCAACTGGCACAGGAAGGTGCTTGCGACGAATGCCACCTGATACTCAACAACCTGGGGTTCATGTTCATGAACGAGGGGTATCTGGAAAAGGCCGCGCACTATTTTTATCAGTCGCTGCTGGCTACCGAGAAACTGCCCCGGTCATCCGCTGAGAAAGACTACCTGGTACTTAACAAATACCTCAACCTCAGCTTCTGCTACCGGATGCTGCACCGCCCGACGGAAGCGGAACGCTACGCCCGGAAGGCCCTCGCTACTGCCCGAAAAGTAGATGCTCCTAACTTTTTACTGAGAAGCTTGCGCTACCTGGCGGCGGCGCAGATGGAAGCCAAACAATGGGACGAGGCACTGCAATTACTCAAGGAAGCCGAAAAAATATGCCTGCGACTGAAGCAGAAGGATGAAATGGCCTATACCTACCGCTACCTCGGCGAGCTGTACGCTTTTTATCTGAACGATGCTGCCGAAGGCAAATGGTACCTGGACAAAAGCAAGCAGTTGGCGGAAGAGATCGGTGACACAGAGATGTACCATCTCTACAATTACTCGCTGGGGCGGTATCATCTGCTCCAGAAAAACTATGCGGAAGCTGCCCGGTTGCTTGCTTTGGGACTGGAACAAGGCCGCCACATCCGCGACCGGGTGTATGAGCCGGTGCTGCTGGAATTGCTGTACCAAGCCTACCACCAGCAAGGCAATACCTCGCAGGCGTTGACGTACTATACGCAGTACATCAGCCTGCGTGACAGTATTCTGGCGGACGAAACCCAGCTGAAAATAAAAGAGCTGGAGGGGAAATACAATGAGAAATCCAGCCAGCTGACCATCAACCGGCTGCAAACAGCCAACACCCTGCAGCAGGCGCAGATCAAAAAGAACCGGGAGTTGATCGCGCTGATCATCGGCGGCGGATTGCTGGTGCTGGCACTGCTGTTTTTGTTGTACCAGCGGCAGGTGCACAAGAAAAAGATCGCGCAGCAAAAGCAGCAACTGTATGCGCAGCAGCTGAAGGAACTGGAGCAGCAACGCCAGCTGGAAGTGTATACGGCAGTGCTGGAAGGCCAGGAAACCGAACGGGCCCGGCTGGCCCGCGACCTGCACGACGGGCTGGGAGGCATGCTGGCCGGAACCAAACTGTACCTTTCGCAGATCAACCAGACGGTTATCAACGGACAGGCGGTGTATCTGCAAACGGCCGTCAATCAGATTGACCATTCGATGCAGGAACTGCGCCGCATTGCCCGGAACATGATGCCCGAAACCCTGCGCAAGTTTGGCCTGCCAACCGCGCTGAAGGATTTGTGTGAAGGCCTGACCCACCCGAATTTACGCATCCAGTTTCAGTCCATGGGCTTGTCGCAGGATATGCCTCAACCGATACAGCTGACGATTTACCGGATTGTGCAGGAACTGATTGCCAACGCCATCAAACACGCCGAAGCCACGGAAATCCTGGTGCAGTGCCTCCAGAATCCCGACGGTATCCATATTACGGTAGAAGACAACGGCAGAGGCTTTGAGGCAACGAAAATGCAAAGCAATGGCATCGGATTGGCAAATGTCCGTAACCGGGTGGAGTACCTGAAAGGCCGTCTCGAGATTCAATCGGAACCAAAGGTGGGCACAACCATCACCATCGAAATACCGACTTGACGTATCAATGTTGAATGCTGAATCTTGAATGTCGATTGGAGAATAAAATCATTTAAGTTGCGCGTTAACATTTATAAGCCGATCCGCACGGCACGAGCCAGTAAAAGCGGGTTGGCTTCTTTGCCTGGCGAGGGGCGTGTACCCTGGTCTGTGGCACACAGACCAGGGTGAATGGAAACTTGTCCACTTCACTTGTGGCAGGCAGTATAGGTGCGCTGGCCTCTTGCGCCAGCGAGGTTGGCGTGGGTCTTGCGGGTGGAAGCATTGGCTTCGCTGAAACGTAAGTTGGGTGAAACCAAACGTAAGTTCGACGAAGTCAATCTTCGATTTGGCGCAAGTGTCTTTTTTGCACTCACACAAAGCTGGCTCAAAAACGTACGTTTGAGCCCCTCCGCACAAATCTGGCCCAAAAACTCTCGTTTTTGTCCTGGGCAAGCAAAAAGTGACAAGATGATAGGGAGAGAGAGGGCTCGGACTAAAAACAAACGACGATAGCACACAACTTGAATTAAAATACTATCTTTTACAAACGAAAAACCTGCCTTTGGCCTGAATGAATGCGTTAACTGTTCTGATTGTGGACGACCATCCGATTGTGGTAGAAGGCTTGCGTTCACTGCTGCAAACAAAACCCGGCATTACCCTTGTCCAGAGCTTTGCCAATGGCGCGGATGTGGTTCCGTTTCTGGCCGCTCACCCGGTGGACGTGGTGCTGCTCGACATCAGCCTGCCGGATGTCAGCGGGATAGACTTGTGCCGGGAAATCAAAAAGAATCATCCGCAAACCAAGGTTTTGGCTTTGAGCAACCACAGCGAACACAGCATGATTGCCCAGATGTTGCAGAGCGGGGCCAGCGGGTATTTGCTCAAAAACGCCCCGGCCGAGGAATTGCTGAAAGCGATTGAGGAAATTGCTACCAAGACCGTGTTCCTGAGCCAGGAAGTACAAAAAGTGTTGCTTGATGCCTACACGCATACGCAAAACACCGCGCCGGTACTGACCCGCCGGGAACGGGAAATCCTGCAATGGCTGGCCCAGGGCCACACCACCAACGCCATTGCCGACGGGCTGTTTATCAGTCCGCTCACTGTCGAAACGCACCGCCGCAACCTGATGCAAAAGTTCGAAGTGGGCAATGTGGCCGCGCTGATCAAAAAGGCAGTGGATTACAAACTGGTGTGAGGCGCCATGCCGGGGTTTTGGTGTTTCGGAACATACTATTTTGTCAGGTGTCAGGCATTGCGCATCTCGTTGCTGTGCTTGAGATCGTTGATGCGCATGGAGGCTTCCTCTTCCTGCATCACCGACAAAATGGCCCACTGCACATCTGCAATCTCCAGCGGGGCGTAAGCGGTGAGCAACCGCTCGCCGTGGGCATTGGTTTCCATACGGGTGTTGGTTTCCTGACGCAAGGCCCTGTCCACGCATTCCATACGCATTTCTTCCAGCAAAATGCTCGTGTTCGACTTCTGGATCTGCCGGATGGTGGCTTCGGAATAGCCGGCTTTCCGTAGCGTGACCAGGTGTTCGTGTTCGTTTTCAATCAGCTCGCGCACCACCGAACGCAACTTGTAATCTTTTCCTACAATGAAGGTCTCGCCGCTGTCGCCCAGTCCGTCTTCCCGCCAGTGGTTGTCACCGGTCAGCACCTGATTGATTTTGTTGATCGGCATCTGAAATACCAGAATGCCTACTTTCTCCTCCTTGTCATAAACCGGGCATGCGATGAACGACGCCGGTGCATTATATGATGGGTCGTACGGCTCAAAGTCAATCAACCGCACAAAACCCGGCTCGGTGCTTTGGATGGCTTCTTTGACCACCGTACCAAAATTGGTGGTGTGGTACAGGTCGGTGAGCAGGCTGGTGGCAAAGTCCACTTCCTTGAACACGCTGTAGAGCATGTGGCCCGTTTCCGGATCGATCAGGAAAATGTCGTAGTAGCCGAATTTCTCCAGAAAGCTCCGCATCACCGGGTGGTAATGCGCATGGATGCGGCTGTAGTCGCTGCCGTCGCCCGCATCGTCGAGCAACGATTTCTGGCCGGTAGGATGCGGATTATTGGAAATGTAGTTGTACTGGCCCACAATGGTTAGTTTGTCCGCGGGCAGATAGGTTTCGGGATGCGCCTTGTGATTGGTGTTGTCGTTGAGCCGCGGAATGAACTCCTGAACATAGTAATCGTGCAGGCTATGCTGCATGTGTTCCAGCTGTTCCGGCGAAACACCCTCGTGCAGGGTGTAAAATGCGGTTTTGAAATCCTTGACCGCCTGGATGATCATCTTGTTTTCGGCAAACGTGAATATCTGCTTGCGAATGGTGTCAAAATAGTATTCGATGTGCCGCTTTTTGGTGGAGTTGATCGACTTGAGCTGGTCGAACTTGGACTGGTGGTTCAGGTCATGCAACTGGTTGAAAAGCGCCTGGTAACGCCGGCTGATCTCCTCCTGCGTTGCCTGCAATTCTTCCTGGTTCTGGCGCAACTCCTCTTCCTGTGACCGCATGAGTTCGGCTTGTTCCTGCGATTCGCGCAGCAGCCGGCGGGTATGTTCGTTGTTCTGGAAGGAAAGAACGGTGTGGGCAATGTTTTCGCTGAGCTTTTCGACGAATGCGATCTCGTACGGCTGAAATTCCCGGAACGAAGCCAGTTCGAGAATTCCCACGGTCGTATCATTCATTTTCAGAGGCGTGATGAGCAGGTTCCTCGGATTGGCTTCCCCCAGACCGGAGGTGATGCTCACAAAGTTTTCCGGAATTTGCTTCAGGTACACCGTTTCCTGTTCCAGAAACGTTTGTCCGATCAATCCCTGCCCGATGGACACTTCTTTGGTCAGGTGCTTGGTGCGTTTGTAGGCATAACAACCCTTCATCTCCAGGCAGTCGCTTCCCGATTCGGTTTTGTTCAGCAGGAACAATGCGCCTTGATTGGCATTCAGGCTTTGCACCAGATTCTTGACAATCTGGTTGGACAAATCTTTGATGTTTTCCTGCGAACGTAATATTTCCACAAATTTCGACAATCCTTCTGTAGCCCAGTTACGTCGCTGGTCTTCCATTCGGGCCTGTTTGAGACTTTCCCGCATTTTCACCAGGGCATGTCCCAGCTTGTCCTCGGTAGCAGGGGTGAACGAAGCCTCGATGTTGTCGGCACTGATTTGCTGGGCAAATTCGGTTGCTTTCTGTAATTCCGCCGCCAGTGAATTGATGATTTGCCCCATGTCGCTGATCTCGTCCTGTCGGTTTGTATTCAGGGGTTGGGTGAACTGGCCGGTTTGCAGGTTTTGCAGTGCTTCTTGCGCAGCGGTGAGCCGGCTCACCAGCTTTTGCCTGATGTACAGGTAAACCACCACGCTGTACACCAGCAAAACCGCGGCTGAGCCAATGGCAATAGTCCATTTGTACCGGACAAAAAGGGCACCATCGGTCGCAATGGCGACACCGAGCAGAACGGTCAACAGAAGCGACGGCACGGCAATTGCCAGGCTGCCCAACTGCAACGATAATTTTTGTTTACGGAGGAGTGAAAGGAAGCTCATATTTTTATGGAATAAATACAATGTGATAATTGTAATTATGTATCCAATATAAATATTTGCACGCGTTGCCTTCGAATAGTGATACTCAAGGTAACCGCCTGCCTCAGAAACAGATGTAATGAATAAAAAATAAATTTTAGAATACGGACGCAAGACTGTATTTTTTGTCAGAAAATGTGCCCGGTTGGCCCTGGCGGTGCAGTATGGTTCAACTATACGGATGCAGGAAGCTGAGCTGGAAGTCAGGAAGCCGCTTTTGGGGTTTCAACCGATACTATTTTCCGATGCGTAATGCTCCGCTTGTTGTGTCAGTGACCCGCAGCCCGGCCCGAAGCCATCTTTCCGAGAAAAAAAACTGTCCGTACCTTTATTCCACTACCACGCCCATGAAACGCCGGGATTTCCTTAAAACCACCAGTGCCGCCGGGTTGCTTACCTGGATTACTCCTGCCGGGGTGGTTCACAAGTTCACCGCGTCACCGACTGCCGCTGATCTGGAAAACAGCTTCCTGAACCCTTCCAATACCGCCAGGCCGGGCAACATCTGGTTCTGGATGAACGGCCACGTGACCAAAGAAGGCATTACGATGGATCTGGAAGCCATGGCGCGGGTGGGCATCGGAGCTGTGTTTAATTTTGACGCAGGAACGGGCATTCCCAAAGGTCCGTTGGAGTACCTGAGCCCCGAATGGTTTGAGATGAAGGTGCATGCCCTGAAAGAGTGCGAACGGCTGGGAATTGATTTTACAATGCACAACTGCCCCGGGTGGTCATCAAGCGGCGGGCCGTGGATTACTCCCGAACTGTCCATGAAAACCCTGACCTGGAGCGAAACTTCCGTTGCTTCCGACACTAACGCGACGAGTCTTGTATTACCCACACCTCCGGCAAAGCTGGACTATTACAAGGATGTGGCCGTGCTGCTGTTCCCTTCGTTGCCGGACAATACGCCGCCATTCCGGGAATGGGATAAAAAAACGAACAAGGAGTTCAGCCGCTACGGCACCGAACCCATCGAAAAAGACCTGCCGGCCATTCCGTCGGGCACTGTGCTCAATGTCACCGCGTACATGAATGCCGGTGGTGTGCTGGATTTGAAAAAAGTGCAGGCGGAGATGAACAAACGAAAGGCGGAGGCAAGGAAATGGACTGTCATTCGCTTTGGATTTACGTCGCTGGGTACGCTGAACCGTTCGGCACCGGATACCGGCATCGGCCTGGAGTGTGACAAATATGATCCCAAAGCCATTGCGTTTCATTTTGACAAGATGATGAGCAACCTGCTGCCGGTGATCAAACCGCTGGCGCAACAGGGGAAGATGGGGCTTGAAATCGACTCGTATGAAGTGGGCATGCAAAACTGGACGGCTGGTTTTGAGCAGGAATTTGAACGCCGCAATGGTTACAGCCTGCTTGCTTACCTACCGGCCATGACCGGGAAAGTGGTTGATAATGCGGAAGTGACCGAACGGTTCCTGTGGGATTTGCGCCGCACACAAGCCGACCTGCTGGCCGACAACTACTACGGAAAGTTTCACGAACTGTGCCGCGCGCATAACATCTTGTCTTACGTAGAACCGTACGACCGGGGCATGATGGAAGAACTGCAGATCGGGTCGCGCGCGGATGTCGTCATGGGAGAGTACTGGAACAGCCTTTCGACGATTTTTCAGAACAACCTCACCATGCGTCGCACCTGCAAGCTGGTTTCGTCCATTGCCCACATCAGCGGGCAGAAAATTGTCGGGGTAGAAGGCCTGACCGGAGAGCCCGAAGCCGCCCGCTGGCAGGAATACGCCTTTGCCATGAAGCCCATCTGCGACAAGATATTCCTGATGGGCATCAACCGGATTCTCATCCACCGCAATGCTCATCAGCCGCATCCCACGGCGGCTCCCGGCATGACCATGGGGCCCTGGGGCATTCATTTTGACCGTACCAACACGCTTTGGGAAACCAACAAGGCCTGGCTTGCCTACCTGGCGCGTTGCCAGAGCCTTTTGCAGCAGGGGCTGTTCGTCGCCGACTTTGCGTACTTCACCGGTGAGGAAGCCGGAGTGTATACTCGCGTCAATCCGGATGAGTTGAATCCAAAACCGCTGGAAGGGTATGATTACGATGTGATCAACGCGGAGACATTGGTCAAGAAAGCCAGGATCGAGGACAGCCGGCTGGTGTTGCCCGATGGCATGAGTTACCGGGTGCTGGTGTTACAGGAGCAGAAAGCCATGAGCCTGGAGCTTTTGAAAAAAGTCCATGAGTTTATCGGACAGGGTCTGGTGGTGGTAGGTGCAAGACCCGAAACCACTCCCGGCCTCAAACATCACACGGGACAGTCCGGCCGGGAGTTTGCCAGGATTCTCGACGAGTTGTGGGGAAGTGACCAGTCGCTGGATGCCAAAATCGGCAAGGGGCGGCTCCTGTGGGGACAAGCCCTGGCGCAGGTATGCAAAACCATTGGGTTGCTACCTGATTTTGAGGTGCACTCCCGCAGCGGGGATGCCCCCATCCGGTATTTCCATCGCAAAGCCGATGCCACGGATTTTTATTTTGTGTGCAACCAGCGGCGCAGCACCGAAGAACTGGTGTGTAGTTTCAGGGTAACGGGCAAGAAGCCGGAACTGTGGAATCCCAATACCGGTGCCATCCTGGACGCCCCCGTTTTTGAACAGGCCGACGGACAGACACACGTGGCCCTGACGCTGGATCCGTACGGGTCGGTTTTTGTCGTTTTCAGAGATACTATTTTGCAGAGTCCGTTGCAATCTGTCCGCAATGACAATACCGAACTGCTAAGTGTCAGTCGCAGTCAAGCCGATCCGAAGCCGCCTTATCCAGAAGTTGCCAATACCTTTACTGTCGCCTTCTGGGCCAAACCCGAGTACAATGCCATGCTGTCAACCAAGGCTTTCTACGAGGGCATCAAAGATCCCTGGACCGATTTCTACGCCATCTATCCTACGGCAGGCGAAACGCTGTATGGCAGAAACCATGGCACCAGCGGCGTCACCGTGGGTAGAAACGGGGTGGCCGTTTGGGAAAACGTCAACGGAACTCCGGTTTTTAACGTCAGTGCCAAAACTCCGCTTTCCGGATGGAACCACATTGCCGTGGTATACCAGGACGGAGTGCCTTCGATCTTCATCAATGGAACGTTTGCGGCCAAAGGTGAAAAGAAAGTGGAGTTCATTCATCCGGGCGTAGGCAGGACATTGCTCAGAGACGGTGCCTCGTATTATAACGGTGACATGACTGCCCCGACCGTACTTCCAACCGCCGTCTCCGCGGAGACGCTGGAAAAGATGGTTCAGACGGCACCGGTCATTCCGGCGGCGAATCCGGCTGTGTCGCTGAGCTCCCTCAAAAAAACACCGTTGCTTTTCTGGGAAAATGGCAACTATATATTGAAAGCGCCGAATGGTAACGGCAAGCTGGTCAAACTAACGCAGCTGGCCAGCCCCAAGCCACTGGAGGGGAAATGGGAAGTGACATTCCCCGAAAAATCCGGTGCTCCGGCCAAACTGACGCTGCCCAGGCTTATGTCTCTGAAAGACCATGCCAATGCCGGCGTGAAATATTTTTCTGGAACGGCTACGTACCGAAAATCATTTTCGCTTTCGGCCAAACGTTTGACCAGCGGAAAGCGTGTGTTTTTGGATCTGGGCAGGGTTGAAGTGGTAGCCGAAGTGATCCTGAACGGCAGGAATCTGGGCATTTACTGGCTGCGGCCGTATCTGGTGGATATTACCGAAGCTGCCAAAGCGGGTAGCAACACCCTGGAAATCCACGTGACCAACCAGTGGGTAAACCGGCTGATTGGCGATGAACAATTGCCCGAAACAGACAGCTACGCCTCCGGTGACGAAAGTTCGCCGTTCGCTCCGTTGGCCATCGGGGCTATCAGGGAACTGCCGGCGTGGTACAGGAAAGGCGAGCCCAAACCCGACAATGGCCGGGTTGCGTTTACCACCTGGAAGCATCACCACAAAGACTCGCCACTGCTGGATGCCGGTCTAATCGGCCCGGTGGTTATCAAGGAAGCGATGGCGGTGGCATTGTAACGTCCACTGGCACGAAATTAGTAAAAGCTGAACTTCAACCTAGACTCAAAATTGCATGCAAAAGACAATGTTAGCGTATTTGGTGATTTTTTTGCTGGTCTTTGCCGGACTGACTTCCTGCACCCAACCGGCACAGTCGGAAAGTGACCGCAACAGCGAAGTGCTGGCCAAGGAAAACGAGCAGCTCAAACAAGAAAATGAACGCCTGAAACAGGAGCAACTCTCGGCCCGGATTCCGGAAGGGCAGGATGCGGCCGCTTCCGCAGCAGGTAGTTTATCGTTTTTAACCAGCCTGAAGGGTAAGTATCCGCACGACATTCAGTTGCTGGACAATGATGTTTTAAAGCCAAGGTTGCAGAAAATGCTCGGTGCGCAATACGATTACCTGAAAAGCATTTGGGAAGTGGAGACGCCCATCGAAATCACCAACGGAATGCTCTACACCTGGGCCATGCAAGCCCACAGCGGAGGCGACCCGGGGGCGGTACTTATGGCCGATATTTCCAGGAATGTACTTTACATTGCCATCCGCAAAGATGCAAAAGTGAACGTATATGCCGAAGATGGCAGTGCCGCACCTCAACGGATGCAGGACTGGGCTGAGGAGTAGGCAAAGGGGTTTTTCATTTTGACAGGATACTAAGTAAGCAGACACAAGAGAAAAGACATAAGATAAAAGGCAATATGCTGACCCTTAATGTGTTACCGTGCCTGCATTCTGTAGTTATTTCTCCGCGATTACTTATTTTCCTGAAACCGCCATCGAAGGATTCTGATCCGCCAGGAAGTAATTTCCAATCCGAGGCTGATGTGACAAATCCTTGAAACGGAACCGTATCAGAATATAACCGGCCCAAACCATCTGCAAAGCGCTGATAATCATGATCAGGTTTTCTTTGTCCAGCGCCGACGTGAGGTTGTACAACGTATGCCACAGCATCACCGCCAGGATGCTGCCGCGGGTGGAGTTGAACGTGTGCGTCAAGAGAATGGCGCCTACCAGCATGCTCGCAAAAAAGCCAACGTAAATAGGTACGCTGAATTGAAACCGGTAAAAGAACATCGGCAAATGCCACAACGCCCATGCCACCGTCAGCAAAACCGTAGCGGTCAGTGCCGAATATTTCTGCTGCAAATGAGGCAAGGCAAAGCCCCGCCAGCCCGGTTCTTCCAGCAGTCCGTAGAGAAAAAAGGCGCTGAGCCATGTCCAGAACGCGTAGGCTGTCATTGTGGAACTGGAATGCGCAAAGGTTGTGAAATCAAAGAAATGGCCGAAAATGACCGGATAAACAACCAGTGCCAGGCCCAGAATCAGCAGTGGTGACAAGGTATATAGCCCATCGGCAAATGTGGTGAGGCGGAAGTGCTTCAGAAATTTTTTGAGTCCTTCGGTGCCGTAGTACATTCGCGTGGTGATCAGTGCCCCGAGAAACGGCCCCAGTCCGCCGAGCAGATGCCAGCCGTCAGCCTGAAGCTGAGAAAGCTGGTGATGCTGGTACTGATAGGCAAGCGGCAGTTCAATGCACCAGGAAATGCCGAAGGCCAGCAGGAAGAAAGTCCAAAGCGGTTTCATAAGCGTTGCAGGGTTTGACGGGCTGATGTAAGCAGTGGCAAGTTCAGTGAAACCGCGTTTACTGTCACTGATCAATTCGCCTCCATTCCCTGATATTTCTCATTCGGAAATACCCAGAAGCAACCAAAAAGCCCCGGAATGCATTCCGGGGCCACGAGAAGGTTTTTGATTTTTGCGGGATACTATTTTCCGGTATATGCTTTGGCGTCGGCTTCGCTGATTTCGCTGCCGCTCATGATCACCAGCCGCTCCACCACATTGCGCAGTTCGCGGATGTTACCGCTCCACGTCAGGCTTTGCAGGTATTTCAAGGCATCGGGCGAGATTTTCTTCACGGCGCTGCCGTAGTCTTCGGCGATATCGTCCAGGAACTTGCCCACCAGCAGCGGAATGTCATCTTTGCGGTCATCCAGCGAAGGCACCTGAATCAGAATCACGCTGAGGCGATGGTACAAATCTTCCCGGAAACGGTTTTCGACAATCTCTTTTTTGAGGTCTTTGTTGGTAGCCGCAATCACCCGCACGTTCACTTTGATCTCCTTGTCGCCGCCCACCCGGGTAATCTTGTTTTCCTGCAAAGCCCGCAATACCTTGGCTTGCGCCGACAGGCTCATGTCGCCGATTTCGTCCAGAAACAACGTGCCGCCGTCGGCCTGCTCAAACTTGCCGATGCGTTGCTTGATAGCCGATGTGAACGAACCCTTTTCGTGGCCGAAAAGCTCGCTTTCAATCAGTTCGCCGGGAATGGCCGCGCAGTTGACTTCTACCAGCGGCGCGCCGGAACGGTTGCTTTTCTCGTGCAACTGCCGGGCAACCAGCTCTTTGCCGGCTCCATTCGGGCCGGTAATCAGCACACGGGCTTCGGTAGGGGCAACCTTTTCAATCGCTTCCTTCACGCGTCCAATGGCTTCGGATTGGCCGATGATGTCCGAACCTTTGCTTACTTTCTTGCGCAGCACCTTGGTTTCGGTCACCAGTGTCGACTTGTCCAGCGCGTTTCGCACGGTTACCAGCAACCGGTTCAGGTCGGGGGGTTTGGAAATAAAATCGTAGGCGCCTTTTTTGGTAGCTTCCACGGCTGTTTCGATGGTGCCGTGTGCCGATATCATAATGAACTGGGTGTCAATGCCTTGTTCTTTGGCTTTGGAGAGCACCTCTACGCCGTCCAGTTTGGGCATCTTGATGTCGCACAGCGCCACATCGTAGTGATTTTCGGTGAGTTTGCGAAGGCCTTCTTCGCCATCCTGCGCTTCGTCTACTTCGTATTTTTCGTACTCCAGAATTTCCTTGAGGGTATAACGGATGCTTTTTTCGTCGTCAATGATCAGAATGCTGGGCATAGAATGGTACCAATTAAAAATTGAAAATGCAGAAGCAAGCATGAACAGGCGCCTGGTTTTGAACAACTCGGGTGTCTTTGCTTCTTGTGTATTGCTGCTGAATAGAAAAGGTTAGAAAGTTACTGGTTTTTACCATTGGGTTCAACCGGTATTTTTCCAACCTTTCATAAAAAAAGCAAGCCTGTAAGCCGGGTTCTGTTTCGTGCCGAAGCACGACTCCTATCATTTATCTCGAACCAGCATCACTACTGGCCTCTAACGACCTACCCGCTGACTCGGACGGGCCGCCCTTCCATATGGAATGCGGAGTTCGGAATTGCGATTGCGGAATGAGCGGTTTTGCCATTCCAAGAGATACTATTTTCCATTCCGCATTCGACATTCCAAACTCCGCATTCGCATACACGCCAGCTTATTTGGTCTTTCAGCGCGTAAGGTTTACCCTGCCATGGCTGTTGCCAGCCACGCGGTGGGCTCTTACCCCACCATTTCACCCTTACCCGAGGCAATGAGTAAATGAATAAGTTGTAAATGAGTAAATCATTCGGAAAATCTACTCATTTGCTCATTTTTTCATTTACTCATTGCCCGGGGCGGTATATTTTCTGTGGCACTGTCTGTCAGACGGTCGTCGCCAACCAGCTGCCTTCCCGTTAGGAAGTACGCTGCCCTGTGCTGCCCGGACTTTCCTCCTCCCGTCAGGCGGGAAGCGATAGGACGGCTTGCTGCTGCAAAGATAGTTAACTTTTGAGAAGAAAGAATTAAAGACAAAAGAAGAAAGACTTTCCGGGCTTTTTATCTTTGCAGCTTGGCAGAAAACATGACTGAAGCACCTTGCATTGATTTTCATACCCATAAAGGTGGCAATGAATCGATTGCTATTGAAAATCTGCGCGCCTCCGAACGAAAAGAAATGAGTGAGGATGCGTATTTTTCGGTTGGCATGCATCCCTTGGACATGCATCACCGGGACGTGGATGCACAGTGGGCGTATGTACAGCAAGCGGCTTCGCATCCGAATGCGTTGACCGTTGGTGAAACCGGCTTGGACCGCCGGGCGGAAGCTTCGTTGCAAACGCAGGCGCTGTGGTTTGAACGCCATTGCCAGCTGGCCGAACAACTGCAAAAGCCACTTGTCATCCATTGCGTGCGGGCGTTTGCCGAACTGATGCAAATCCGGAAACAACGGAAACCGGCCCTTCCCTGGATCATTCACGGCTTCAATGCAAATCCGGAAATTGCCCGCCAGCTACTGAAATATGATTTTTATTTTTCGTTGGGTTCTGCGTTATTGCGTTCAGAGTCAAATGCCTCACAGGTATTGAAAGCCCTGCCTGCGGATCGTTTTTTTCTCGAAACCGATGACAAAGACATCCCCATCCAGGCGGTTTACCAGGCGGCTGGCGAGCTGTTGGACGAACCGGTGCAGCGTTTGAGAGAAGAGGTTTTTGCTCGTTTTCAGATACTATTTTCCAGTCAGTTATCCTGATCGTTAACCTTATTGGTCTTTTTGTAGTTTAGAGAAATGTCAGATTTACATTGGTTATCCCGAACCACGCTGTTGATTGGCGAGCCGAGTTTGCAGAAGTTGCAGCAGTCGCATGTGCTGGTGGTCGGGTTGGGTGGCGTGGGTTCGTTTGCAGCCGAAGCCATCTGCCGGGCTGGTGTGGGCACCATGACCATCGCCGACGGCGATGTGGTGGAGGCCTCGAACCGAAACCGCCAGTTGCCCGCCCTGACAACCACCGAAGGATTGTATAAAGTAGACATCATGGCCGAACGGCTCAAACACATTAATCCTGATTTGCAGTTATATACCCAGCGGGAGTTTCTGCTGCCCAACCAGATGGAAAACCTGCTCAACATCCGGTACGATTACGTGGTGGATGCCATCGACAGCTTGTCTCCGAAACTGATGCTGTTGCGTACGGCCTATCAGCAGGGGCAGCAGATTGTGAGTTCGATGGGGGCGGGAGGGAAGATGGACCCGACCCGTCTGCGGGTGACCGATGTTTCGGAAACCCGGGTATGCCGACTGGCTTCGGATGTGCGCAAACGCCTGCGCCGCTGGGGAATCCGCACGGGCATCAAGACCGTCTATTCCACCGAAAAACACATCGACACGGCCCTGATGTACACCGACGGAAACCGCTACAAAAAGTCGGCATACGGCACGATCTCGTATCTGCCGGCCGTGTTCGGTCTCACGTGCGCCTCGGTGGTGATACGCGACCTGATCGGCTGGGAAATGGAATAAGATGCCACACGACAGGTTTTGGCTTAAACAAAGATACTATTTCAAACAACTCAGCTATTCGCTTTTGTATAAAACGAATCATCTCTCACTACCAACGTAATTTTTATGTTTGAACAACTGATGTCAATGGCACAATCGCACTTAGGCGAGAATCTGCCCAACCAACAAGCCTTGCAGGGGCTTGGTGTCAATACCCAGGAAGTAGCCGGTGTCACCAGCCAGGCGGTACTGGACACGCTCATGCAACAGCTGCAAAGTGGCGATATGTCGGGTATCCAGGAAATGCTGTCGGGTGCCGAAACTTCTGCTGAAAGTCCGGCCGTAAACGGCCTGATGCCCAATGTGACATCTCAATTAAGTAACCAGTTAAACCTGTCGCCGGGCATGGCACAAACCATTGCGGCCATTGCCATTCCTTTGATTCTGAACATGTTGAATGGTCGGGTCAATCAGGCACAGCAAGGCGGCATGGATGTCGGCGGCATGCTTGGCGGTTTGCTGGGCGGTGGCGGCGGTTCCATGGGTGCCGGTGGTGGCTTGTTGGGCTCAGTGCTGGGTGGCATGATGGGCGGTGGCAACAATACAGCTTCCCGTCCACAGCAAGGCGGCGGACAGGACATGCTCGGGGGCTTGCTGGGCGGACTGTTCAAGTAACGGTTTCCGCAACAGCAAACCGGAACAGGTTGGTCGGTTTCGCCTTTCCGAAGGATACTATTTTCGGAAACACTGTTTACACAATCTTTGTATTGCATACTAAAAAGCATTGGGGCATGCCTCAGTGCTTTTTTTGTTGGGTACAGTTTTTGCGAAAGATGTGTTTCGATGCAATCTATCGTAAATGGAAACGTTATTTCACCACAAACCTATTTTTCTACAACCATGATCAAGAAACTATTTTTTGTTTGCCTGGCTGTTTGTTCCTTCCAGTTCGTACAGGCTCAGGATAATCCGCCGAAATTTACATTTGGCCCCAAAGCGGGTGTGAATTTTTCAACCTTGGTGCGGGATACCAAAAATTTCTCTGCTGACTACCGGCTGGGTTACAACGCCGGACTTTTTCTTCGCTTCAACATCGGCCGGTTGTACATTCAACCCGAAGGTATTTTTTCAACCAAAGGTGCCGCCATCACCATCAACCAATCCGTTGATCCGGATGTGAAAACGGGCAAGTACGAACTCAAGCTTACCAATGTCGATGTTCCCATTCTCATCGGTTTGAACCTGATCAACAATAAGTTGTTTAACATTCGTGTCTTCGGTGGACCCATGGGTTCGTACAACCTGAACGGTCGGGGTGTAAAGGATTTCCTGAGGGAAACCGGCTCGGTAGAAGAAGCCTACAAAAAGGCAGTGCTCGGCTATCAGGCAGGTGTTGGGGTAGACGTGGGTTCGTTTACGGTTGATGCCCGCTACGAAGGCTCACTTACCGAGACTGGTGACTGGGATCGGGTTAATCTTGGCAAACCCAAAGGCGGCTTGTATCAGTTGTCACTGGGATTGAAGATCCTGTAAGCTATTCAACATCAACTATTCTGCAAAAGGGCGACAGACATGTCGCCCTTTTGCGTTGCTTGTCCTGTGCGGATTGGGGTTTTGGATGTCAGGGCGATACTATTTTCTACAGCCCGAATGCTGGCAGATGCCTCACACATCACTTACTGCCATTTTGCCACCGGCTTCCTGGAGAAAATCCCGTAGTTGCTGGCGGTACTGCAAGGCTTGTTCTTTGGTCCAGCGACATTCGTGTACCAGATACGTCCACACCGCCTCTTCCCATTGGCGCACCCACTCGATCTGGAAGAACAACGCTCCGGTGCGGCGAATGAAAAAATCGGCCGGGGTAACCATCATCTCGTGTTCCAGGCAGTATTCGAGCTGCGCCCACAGCATTGGTGGCAACCCGAATACGGTGCTGTCTGTATTGCGGTGGCTCAGGTAATTGTATACCTGGGTTACATTGGAACCATAAAAGCGGGTCAGTCGTTCGGCTTCCTGTGCCGAGACTCCTAACGCAATGCCTTGCTGGGTTTTTTCCCGGACAAACCGTTCAAAGCCTTCCGAACCGCCCACTTGTCCGCCCGAAATGGCGATTTTATGGGTTTGGCACGCCGGAAAACTGCGACCTTCGTGTTGCTTGATACGGATGGCGGCCAGGTTTACAATCCGTTCGGCCATTTTCCGATACCCCGTCAACTTGCCTCCGGCAATGGAAATCAGTCCGGAATCGTACTGAAAAATCTCATCCTTGCGTGAAATCTCGGACGGTCCTTTGCCCGTCTGCCGGATGAGTGGCCGCAAACCTACCCAATGCGATTCGACATCGGCAGCGGTGAGCTGAACCGAAGGGAAAATATGGTTCACGGCATGAAGCAGGTAATCCCGGTCTTCGCTGGTCAGGTGCGGATGCACCGTGTCGCCCTGGTAGGCGGTGTCGGTGGTGCCGATGTAGGTTTTGCCATCACGCGGAATGGCAAAGATCATGCGGCCATCCGGCACATCAAAATACACCGCCTGCCGGATCGGAAGACGCGACTGCTGCACTACCAGATGCACGCCCTTGGTCAGGTAAAGCTTGTTGCCCTTGGTTGAGTCGTTGAGTACATCCAGCGTATCTACCCAGGGGCCGGTGGCATTGACAATAACCTTGGCAAAGATTTCGTAGGTTTTGCCAGTTAGTGTATCTTCGGCAGTCACGCCAATCACTTTCTGGTCTTTGTACAAAAAGCCGGTGACTTTGGTGTAATTCACTGCTCGCCCACCCCGTGATACGGTTTCCTTCAGCACTTCCATTGTCAGGCGGGCATCATCGGTACGGTATTCGAAATAATAGGCGCCGCCAATCAAAAACTGGGCATTCAGCAGCGGTTCCCGGGCCAGCGTTTCATTAACAGACAGCATTTGACGTTTTTCCTGCGGCCGCACCCGGGCCAGCCAGTCGTACACAAACAGCCCCAGCGAGGCGCTCCATTTGCTCAGCGAACCGTCTTTGGTCAGGGGCAACAGCATGGGTTCGGCTTTGGTGACGTGCGGACCGTTTTCATACACAATCCTCCGTTCGCGTCCGGTTTCAGCCACCAGCCTGATTTCCAATTGCTTCAGATACCGCAGCCCGCCATGAATGAGTTTGGTGGACCGACTCGACGTGCCGGCTGCGAAATCCTGCATTTCGAGCAGTCCGGTGCGCATGCCGCGCGTTACGGCGTCCAGGGCAATGCCTGCACCCGTGATGCCGCCGCCAATTACCAGCACATCCAGGGGTTGCTTGCTTAATTGATCCAGAAAACGGGAACGGTTTTGTGCGGAGAAAAGATCAGCCATGAGCAGCGACAGAATAAGGATAAACAGAATGATGTAAATATAACGAGAAGGATTGAATCGGAACTTATGATTACGCGAAGAAAGACAGACGTGTAAGGAATATCTTTTGACGCAAGTAGTTGGCAATGATTACAAAAGTCCTGATTCGTTTTTTACTGGCAGAAGCCGGCATGGTGACGTTTGGTTCCTACACATGCAAAATAGTATGTTTTAAAACTAAAAAAACACCCTTGTCAATCCAATTAAGATGCTTGGAATCAATGTTATAAAAAATAGAAATTAATTTCTAATAATTAGTAAGGTATTTCTAAATATTCCTTTTTATATTTGATGGTATAAATTTAGCAATAAAAAAGTGTACATAAAACAGAAGTTTGATGCACGAGGTTTCGCTTGCCCGAAGTATTTTTAATACCATCCGGTCAGAAGTGACGGCTGACGAATACCAGCGGCTTTCGGCGGTACATCTGCGGGTGGGCAGGCTGGCCAACGTAGAGCCGTTGCTGATGCAAAACGCTTTCCAGGCCGTAACCGATTCAGACTATCCCGAACAGGCGATAACCCTGCACATCGAAGTGCTGCCCGTGCTGGTCCATTGCCAGGCCTGCGATACAACGACTGAAATTGAAAGTTATACGTTTGTGTGCAGCTGTGGCAAGCCTACGGCCAATGTGGTGCAAGGCAATGAACTGCTGATCAGTAAGATAGAGTTTAAAGACATAGTAACCCAATACTAGAAAATAGTATCTTTTGAAAGCCTGAAACCCGATGGTTCGGATCACCATCAGAACATACTCTAACCACCGAAGATATGCCATTTGCGAAATCAAACCGACAGCCCGTAGGAGCCATCCAGTGCGAAAATACCACCATGAATCTGCTCAAGGCCAATGATTATGTTGCCAAAGCCATCCGCGACAAAATGCAGGCGCAGGGCACTTTGCTGATCAACATCACCTCCTCGGCGGGCAGTGGCAAAACCACACTGATGCAGGAAACCGCCAAACGCCTGAAAGACAAAGTAAACATGGCCGTGCTGGTAGGCGACCTTGAAACCGAACGCGATGCCATCCGCATTCGTGAGGCGGGTGTGCCTTCGCTGCAAATCGTGACCAACGGCGTGTGTCACCTGGAGGCACAAATGGTGTTGCAGGCGTTTGATCACATCAATCTGGATGGTGTCGAATTGCTGTTTGTCGAAAACGTCGGCAATCTGGTCTGTCCGGCGGCGTTTGACTTGGGTGAAGATTACCGGGTTACGCTACTAGCCACTACCGAAGGTGACGACAAGCCCAAAAAATACCCGCGCATGTTTCTGACCAGCGAACTGATGCTGGTTTCCAAAGCCGACCTGTTGCCCTACCTGCCTTTTTCGGTAGAGGCCGTAGTCAGAGACGCCCGTGACGTAAATCCTGAAATTGAGGTGATTACGCTTTCCAGCACCAGCGGCCAAGGCCTGGATGAGTGGTGCAACTGGCTGTTGGCACGAATCGAAGAAAAGAAGGTTCCGGATTTGGTTTCAAAAATGTAGTACGGATTCTACCTGTACATCGAACGCAGAGGGTTTTGCCCCTTAAAACGATAGTATTTTGTTTTGATTGAAATCTGCCTTCCGAATTCCGAACTCAACATGGCTTATCACATTCACATTCAGGGGCAAGTGCAGGGCGTTGGGTTTCGGCCTTACGTTTGGCGGTTGGCGCGTGCCTTTGGATTAACCGGATGGGTCAACAATACTACCGATGGCGTTCACATTGCCTTTGAAGCGGATGCTGAAAAAGCTGTGCTTTTCTACAACGAATTGATTTCCAACCCGCCGCCGTTGGCTCGTATTGCATCGCATGTTATGCATGAGACGGGTACGGCGCATTTCCCGGAATTTTCCATTGTGGAAAGTGAACACAACGGCCAGGCGAGTCTGATGCTTACGCCTGATTTTCGGTTATGTGCCGATTGTCGGCGCGAGTTGCACGATCCGCAAAACCGGCGGTTTGGTTACGCTTTTCTGACGTGTACGCATTGCGGTCCGCGGTATTCCATCGCGCAAAAATTACCCTATGACCGCATCCACACCACCATGCAGGCCTTTGCGATGTGCGACGAATGCGGAGCGGAATACCAGAATCCGGAAGACCGGCGGTTTTATTCGCAAACCAATTCCTGTGCTGCCTGTGGCATTCAAATGCAAGTGTATGCCAATGGAAAAATAGTATATTTTAAAAATGAAAAACCGGCTGCTTTTGTGGCGCAGCAACTGACACAAGGCCGCATTGTGGCAGTAAAGGGAATCGGCGGGTACCTGCTGTTGTGCGATGCAACCAATCCAACGGCGGTGCAGCGGATGCGGGTGCGAAAACACCGGCCTGCCAAGCCGTTTGCCGTGATGTATCCGGATATGCATCTGCTAAAAACTAGTGCAGAAGTCAGCATCCTAGAAGAGGAGGCTTTGCTTTCGCCCGTGGCGCCGATTGTGCTGCTGAACCTCAAAAATAATAGCTCTGAAGAAGACAAAACCCCGGCGCTTGCTACAAACGAAATTGCTCCCGGGCTAAGCCAGATTGGTGTAATGCTGCCGTACGCGCCCCTGCTCGATTGGATTGCCGCCGAAGTCGGCATACCACTGGTGGCTACCAGCGGCAATGTAAGCAACTCACCGATCGTGTATACCGACGAAAAAGCCATACTTGAACTATCCGGAATAGCGGATTTTATACTTACCCACAACCGACCCATTGCCGTTCCGCAGGACGATAGTGTGATTCGGTTCAGTACGTTTACCCGGCAAAAAATTGTCATTCGCCGGTCGCGGGGACTGGCTCCTAATCTGAATCATGGAGGGAATACTTCGGTTTCCATGCTCGCCATGGGTGCCGATATGAAAAGCACCTTTGCGCTGACGCATCAAACTAATACGTATGTGAGCCAGTATCTGGGTGATCTGGAAAGCTACGAAACCCAGCAAAACTATGAGCATACACTGACGCACTTTTTGCAACTGCTGGAGGCACAGCCCAATGTCATTCTGACCGACCGACATCCGGGATTTTTCGCCACGCAACTGGGCAATGCACTTGAAAAAAGGTTGGACGTCTCGGTGCAGCGGGTGCAGCATCACCAGGCGCATTTTGCGGCGGTGTTAGGTGAAAATAGCCTGATTGCAAGCGAGTTGCCCGTACTGGGTGTGATTTGGGACGGAACGGGCCTGGGCGACGACGGCCACATCTGGGGCGGTGAGTTTTTCAGCTACGACAACTTCCGGTTTCAGCGCTGCTGTCACTTTGACTATTTCGATTTCTTGCTGGGCGATAAAATGCCCAAAGAACCGCGCATTTCTGCCCTTACGGCCACGTTTGATGTACCATTTGCCGAAGAGTTTGTCCGGCCGAAATTTACCGATGCCGAGTGGAAAGTCTATGCACACCTGCTGCAAAAACGGACATCATTACAAACCTCCAGCGTCGGGCGGATTTTTGATGGCGTTGCGTCATTGCTGGGCCTGATTGATCAGGCGACGTATGAAGGAGAAGCCGCCATGCTGTTGGAAAATCTGGCGAAAGGCTATTGTATCAAGAATGGATTGGAGCTAAAGCAAAGTTACTTTCCGGATACGCTACCTGACCACCGTATTCCGACGAAGCTTCTGATGCAGCATATTGTATCGGACTTGAAAAAAGGACTGGCGCCTGATTGCATCGCTGCCAAATTTCATTATTCACTGGTTCATCTGGTGCAGATGGTGGCAAAAAAACTAAACATAAACCAACTGGCATTTAGTGGCGGAGTTTTTCAGAACGAGGTATTAGTTGATCTGTTGAACCGTCATTTGTCTGCCGACTTTCGGCTGTTTTTTCACCGGGATCTATCGCCCAATGACGAGAACATCTCGTTTGGGCAGCTCATGTATTGCCAGATTGAACAAACACAACATGCGGCCAAACGCACTGAAAAGCAGCTTGTTGAAAATAGTATCTTTTGAAATAGAAAAACCTGACAGTTAATTACGAGCAACGTTGAGCAGAAGTTATGCGAGGCCAGCCCCAAAAAAGACTGGCTTCGCTGTAGTTGTACAAATCTTTCATTTTACGTTAAAAAGTAATGATATGTGTTTAGCAATTCCCGGAAAAATCAAATCGATTGAGCTTATGTATGGCGGCATGGTTCGCATGGCCAAGGTTGTGTTCGGAGGCATTACCAAAGAAGCCAGCCTGGAAATGGTTCCTCAGGCGCAGGTTGGGGATTATGTGCTGGTGCATGTGGGCGTGGCCATCAGCATTGTCGACGAAGGCGAAGCCCAGCGAACGTTTGAATACCTGAAAGAAACCGGCGAATTTGATGAACTGCTGCCGGAGGAAGAACAGAAAAGTGTTAAAAACAATATTGAATAAGGAATGTTGAATGCCAAATATTGAATTTCAATAGTTGATATTGATTATTCATGATAAGCTAGGCGTCTTTATGCTGCATTTCGGGATTTTGCTGTCTGGATACTTTTATTGAAAATTCTTACTAACTCCTGGCATTCAGTTAAGGTGTCGTCTATCAGTGGATTATTTAAATAACCTTTCTTTTTAATGATTCTTAAGTTAATCGAAGATTCCCGGAGTTCTTTTAAACAGACCCCCATGCGATGGATGAAATCAGCTTTAGATACAGCCGCTTGGACTTCTCCATAGTTTAGTGCAGGAGACGTACCTGAGCGAGCTAATTGACCTCCCAAGTGTCGGGCTCCCAAATTAGAAGGAAGGGATTCTGTAACATTTAGGATCATCACTGAGAATTCGATCAACCGTTCCTCTAAATCATAAATTTTCATAATGCTAGTAATTGTTAGAATAAATACGAGTAACTGTCAATGAGGTAATCAGACATTATTGAATGCTAAATATTACGCATCGAATTAGGATTTATGCATTCAAAATTCAACGTTCGATATTTAAAATTCGATATTTGCCACCTATCAATCAAACCCATGAAATACCTATCCGAATACCGCGACCCCGAGGCAGTTGAGAAACTGCTGTCCGAAATCCGGAAAGCCGTGACCCGCCCGTGGACGATCATGGAAGTATGCGGTGGACAAACCCACAGTCTGGTTAAAAACGGATTGCTCAACTTGTTGCCCGAACAAGTCCAGATGGTGCATGGGCCGGGGTGTCCGGTGTGTGTAACCCCGCTTCACCTGATAGACAAGGCCGTGTATCTGGCCGAAGAAAAACGCGTGATTCTGTGTTCGTTTGGCGACATGCTGCGCGTGCCCGGTTCGCAGAAAAGCCTGCTCGAAGCCAAAGCCGCCGGCGCCGATGTCCGGATTCTGTATTCCCCGCTGGAGGCTGTAAAGCTGGCGCAGGAAAATCCGGACCGGGAGGTAGTTTTCTTTGCGGTTGGGTTTGAAACAACTGCTCCGGCCAACGCACTTTCGGTGGTGCACGCCCAACGGCTTGGACTGAAAAACTATTCCATCCTTGCCTCACATGTGCTGGTGCCGCCCGCCATTGAAGCCGTACTGAACGACGAAAGCTCAGTGATTCAGGCATTTCTAGCCGCCGGACACGTGTGCACCATCATGGGATTGTCGGAATACGAACCGTTGGTGGAACGATACAAACTGCCCATCGTGGTCACCGGATTCGAGCCGGTCGATCTGCTACAGGGAATCCTGATGGCAGTGCGGCAACTGGAAAACGGCGAGCATCGCCTGGAAAATCAGTATGCCCGCGTCGTGAAACCGGAAGGCAATCCGGAAGCAATAAAAGTGATTACCCAGGTGTTTGAAGTGTCAGACCGGGAATGGCGTGGCATTGGCACCATTCCCATGAGCGGCTACGAAGTGCGGGAATCGTTTGCGGCCTACGATGCCAACCGGAAATTCGTCATTGCTACCGAAAAAGTAGAAGAGAACAAAGAATGCATTGCCGGACTGGTGTTGCGCGGTCAGAAAAAGCCCCACGAATGTCCGCAATTTGGCAAGAAATGCACGCCCAGCATGCCCTTGGGAGCTCCGATGGTATCCTCCGAAGGAGCTTGCGCGGCGTATTATCATTTCTCCAAAGCCGCCAGTGAATTGGTAGAGGAAGCGGTGTGAAAAAGTATAACCAGAACACAATCAGGTAGTTTGTTTTTTGTAAGCCTCCCTGTGGGTATATGAATTGTTTAAAATGGTATTACGTAAAAAGAACTCAAGAATAATCACTGTAGAGAACGTCAGGTATCGTTGGGTCATTAGTCCAAATAATGGGTATTGCGTACTGGTTGTTCAAAAGGACGAGGTAGCAGGCTCTAAATTGGAAGTATATTTTAACACTGATATAAATTCTTTTTGGGTTACGTTTCCCAATGTCGCTGACTTAAATTTGAAATTACTCAAACCGAAAGAGGTCGAAAGTATCATTCGACAAGCGTTGGAGCAGGGATGGAAACCTGATGAAAGAAACAATTCGTTGGCGTATGATTTGATAGACGATCGTCTTAGAGAAAAGTAAGTTGTTTCATCATTTGTTTGGCCTTTCTTGCTAAGTCTCAAATCAAACCCGAAAATAAATAGTATCCTTTAAAAACCGAAAACCCACCCATCCCTCTTGAATACACCAGCTCCCAAACTCAGCATGCAATTGCAATGTCCCATGCCCCGGCTCGACTTTGATGTGATCACATTGGGGCACGGCAGTGGTGGCTTGCTGACCAACAAACTGCTCGAAAGCGGGGTTTTTGACTTGCTGAAAAATACATTCCTGGACGAGCATCACGACGGAGCCACGCTGCAACTCACGGGTAGGACGGCATTTACGACGGACAGTTTTGTGATCTCACCTATTTTCTTTCCCGGCGGCAATATCGGCGAACTGGCCGTGCACGGCGCTGTGAACGACCTGGCCATGTGCGGGGCAATGCCGCAGTATTTGTCGCTGAGTTTTATTCTGGAAGAAGGGCTGCGGATGGAAGATTTCTGGGAAATTCTGGTGGGAATCAAGTCGGCCTGCCAAAAAACTGGCGTACAGGTAGTTACCGGCGATACGAAAGTGGTGGAACGCGGCAAGGGCGACCAGGTATTCATCAACATCAGTGGCATCGGGGCTATTCATCCGAAGGCTGATATCCGTTTGCACAACGTAAAACCGGGTGATAAAATCATCGTCAGTGGCAATCTGGCTACACACGGCATTGCCATTTTATCGGTGCGCGAAGGACTGGAGTTTGAAACCGACATTGAAAGCGATACACGTCCGCTGAACCACACCGTGAAAGCGTTGCTTGATGCGTTTGGCACCGACATTCACTTGCTGCGCGATCCGACGCGGGGTGGGGTGGCCTCGTCACTCAATGAAATCGCCCGTGATTGCAAACTGGGCATTGAACTCTGGCAAAAAAACATCCCCATCGATGAGGCTGTTTACGGTGCCTGCGAGTTGATGGGCCTGGACCCGTTATACGTGGCCAATGAAGGCATTTTTCTGGCTATCGTGGCCCCGGAAATTGCCGATGCCTTTGTTGCTCAGTTGCAAACGCTGGACTTCGGTGCACAGGCGGCCATCATTGGCGAGGTAGTAGCCGAGCATCCCAGACAAGTAATCCTGACCAGCAAGATCGGAGGGAAGCGGGTAGTGAACATGCTGGTAGGCGAACAACTGCCACGTATCTGCTGAAATAGTATCCTTTAAAATACAAAAAACATCCACTTCCATGACATGATACAGGCCGAAGACAAAGATGCAGTTGCTTGGCTCGAAAACGCCGTCGGAAGGCCGTTCAAAGGTGCACTGAACAATCCGTTTCTGGCACCGCGTGGCGTTTGGCTGGTACAGAACAAGCTGATGGTTTCGGATACGGGCCAGAACCGGGTGTTTATCTGGAACAAACTGCCTCAATCGCTGCATCAGGAGCCGGATGTGGTGTTGGGGCAGGGGCTCACCACCGATACCGAACGCAACGCCGGCGGTCAGGCCAGTGCCTGTTCGCTGATGTATCCGTCAGGCATCTGGTCAGACGGACAGCGGTTGGTTGTGGCCGATGCCTGGAATCACCGGGTGCTGGTGTGGCATTCGTTTCCGACACAAAACGGACAGCCCGCCGATGTCGTGATCGGGCAGCCCGATTTTGCCAGTAACCTGCCGAATGTCAAAGGCGTGGGAGCCAGGCCCTCGGCGCAGTCGCTCAACTGGTGTTACGGCGTTTTTTCGGATGGAACTCATCTGTGGATTGCCGATACCGGAAACCGCCGCGTGTTGTATTTTGACATCATTCCGACCGAAAACTTTGCCAAGGCCGATGCGGTCATTGGCAAGCCGACATTTGAGGAGCGGGACTACGAAAATGAAGATGCGATATGGCCGTATTCGGTCAACGTAAGTGAGCGGGGTGCCCTGGCCATTACCGATACGCAATATTACCGGGTGCTGCTCTGGCATCGGGCCGAAGACGCGTTTTACAAAAAAGCGGACCTGATCATCGGGCAACCCGATTTTGAGGCCAACGGACAAAACCAGTTTGGTTTGTTTCCCAAGGCCAATACCCTGAACTGGTGCTACGATACCTGTTTTCAGAAAGAGGGCTTGTGGGTGGCCGATACCGGAAACAGCCGGTTGCTCTGGTGGAACACCATTCCTGCCGAAAACAACACACCCGCCGATGACTTAATCGGTCATGCAGATTTTACGACAGGCAGTGAAAACAAAGAAACCATACGGACTACCGAAAAGACTTTGTACTGGCCGTTTGCTGTTTCCATCGAAAAGCAAACCATGGTCATTGCAGATACCGGCAATCACCGCATCGTGATTCATCAGTTGTGAGAGGTTTTGCCTTTTTGAAAGATACTATTTTATCCACGTTTGCAGACATTACCCATGGAAACACTTATTCCCATTTTGTTTGCCTGTGTGATTGGTTTCAGCCATGCCTTTGAAGCCGATCATCTGGTGGCCGTAGGTACGATGGTGACCCGGCGAAGTAATACGTTGCTGGCCATCAAAGACGGCATATTCTGGGGATTGGGACACACCTCCACCATCCTGATCATTGGCGTGCTGATGATTGTGGGCAAGGTTGTCATCAGCGAGCCTGCGTTTCATTACCTGGAATCGCTGGTCGGATTCATGCTGGTGGCCCTGGGCCTTGTCCGTCTGGCCAAACTCTGGAAGTCCCGCACCCAAACCCATGCCCACGATGCCGGACATACCCACAGCGTGGCGTATGGCATAGGAGCCATTCATGGACTGGCCGGCAGCGGGAGTGCCGTGATGCTGGTGATGACCCAGATCAAAACCGTGCCGCTGAGCCTTGCGTATCTGCTGTTGTTCGGATTAGGTTCGGTGGCGGGAATGCTGCTGGCGGCCGGAATTTTCAGTCTGCCCTTTTCCCGAAAAATCACTTCCAATCTTGTGCTGCAAACGGTTCTTAGTGTCATTTCTTCCGTGCTCTGCATCGGATTGGGGACTTTGGTAATTTACGAAAACCTGGCATAACCATGGAAGAACACGTCAAGGAAACCCTCCGCGCTTACGACCCGAAAGAGCTGCTTATTTTTGTGCTCAATCACTACCAGATCGAAATCAAAGAGGTACGGCAACGCGAAATAGATGTGGAAGGCGATTTTATGATTGAGGTTGAAGGCTTTATGCTTTACAAGCTGTACTGGAACGATACAGTTTTGGCACCTTTTGATGATTTGGACAAACTTTGTGCGTATATTAGTATGGAATTGCACCGGGGGTGAAAGGTATGTCATCCGTTGAGTAATCCCGGTTACCTTCATTCGCTGTCGAACGCATTGCGTAATACCAGAAGCTTTGGAAAAAGTAGAACTACAAATCATCGCTTTATCAGGCAGCGAGTCGCAGCCGGGCAACTACGTGGTGGTGCTGGAAGAACCCATTACTGCCAAGAAACTGCCCATCATCATAGGATCGGCCGAGGCTCAGGCAATTGCCGTAAGCATGGAACAAATGCAACCGCGTCGCCCGCTGACGCATGATTTGTACAAGAGTACACTGGATTTGCTTCAGGTCCGCTGCACCGAAGTGGTTATTCATGATCTGAAAGAAGGTATTTTTTATTCCAGAATTACGTTAGAGACCCCCGACAAACAATTGTTGGAAATTGATTCACGTACGTCCGATGCGTTGGCGGTGGCCGTACGGTTTCAGTGTCCGATTTATGCCAATAGCCTCATCCTGGAAGATACCGGATTTCTGACCAGTGACGAAAGCCAGATCTTTGCCGACAAAAAAGGCTCGCTGGCTGAGTACTCGATCGAAGAACTGGAAGAAATTCTGAACAAAGTATTGGCCAAGGAAGATTTTGAGTCGGCCACCAAAATCAGAGATGCCATTGCGCAAAAGAAGAAAAGCTGATCTGTGCAGGTTTCGGCTTTTGAAAACATTCTATTTTCCTGCAACGCCCAGTTTCGCAACAACACACGCTACCACCATTCACCGTCTATCATCTTTGAACTTTAATCCTTTCTGCAAGACATGCAATCCGATAACCAGAGCTACAATAACATGCTCAATCTGCTCAACAATCTGTACTTTACAGATCGCCCGGCCGAAGAACTTGACCTCAGGTTTTTGTCGGATGACTGGTGGTTATCAGACACTGCCGTCATTGAAAGTGTAAGCAAACGCAAGGGAAGTTGGGAAATTCATCTTACCTTTGTGTATTACTTGCAGCCGTGTCGCTTCATCAGACGGTTTATCAGAACCGTATTTCACGCTGGCAAAGTAGAAATGATTGCCTCCTTCATGCGGAGGGCAGCTGCTAAAGACCAACGCGGTACACTAGAAATACACCTTCACCAGTTTGGATTTTGTGACAACTGATAATGGATACGAAGCAGAGAATTATAGAAGCCTCCGTCAAACTTTTTAATGAAAGCGGGATTGCCAGCGTACGTTTGCAACAGATTGCCGATGAAATTGACATCAGTGTGGGTAACCTGGCCTACCACTTCCGCAACAAAGAAGCCATAGTCAAAGCTGTGCACGAAAGCGTTGTCAGCGAAATGGCCGCTATTCTCTCCGAATACCGCATTTACCCCAACCTGATCGATTTTGACAGCCAGCTCAACAAATATTACCAGTTCCTGAACCGGTATCCGTTCTATTTCCTGGATCTGATCGAGATTGAGCGGGCATATCCCGAGCTCAATGTTCAGAGCCAGCAGTTCAATGCCAAAATCATCCGCCAGATTCGCAAACGATTCGATTTTGACGTGCAGCGGGGCGTGATTGTCCCCGAAAGCTTCGAAGGCTTGTTTGACAACCTGTCGGTAACCATCTGGATGATCATCGCCTTCTGGAAAACCCAGCAGCACTTTTCCACCGAAAAAATCAACTCCGAACGCAAGTTCAAAGAGCTCATCTGGAGCCAGTTGATTCCACACTTCACCCCCAAAGGCAAAGCCGAATTTGAGTCCCTGATCCGGCCCCTGCTTACCGGCCTGATGTACTGATTTTCCGTCTGTTCAGAATAATTCTAAATTAGAAAATATTTTCTAAAATTTTAGAAAATATTTTCTAATCAACGGATCTGTCGTTATATTGGTTGCACAATTCCCAGTTTTATTTTCAATATTCTCGGCTATCTCACCATCTATTATCTAAACGCACTCAATAATGGCAAACGTACTGTGGTTACAGGGAGGGGCTTGCAGTGGCAACACCATGTCTTTCCTGAATGCAGAAGAACCCACGGTGGTTGAACTGATCACTGATTTCGGGGTAAACATTCTGTGGCATCCATCCATCGGGCTGGAAATTGGCGAGCAGGTTTCGGATCTTCTGCGGAGCATCATTTCCGGAAAAACCCAGTTGGACATTCTGGTCTACGAGGGTAGCATCATCCAAGGGCCTAACAACACGGGTACCATGAACTATTTTGCTGACCGCCCCATGAAAGACTGGGTAAAAGAACTGGCAGCCGTAGCCGGATACGTGGTTGCCATTGGCGACTGTGCTACCTGGGGCGGTATACCGGCCGTTCCGCCCAATCCTTCCGAGTCAACCGGCATGCAATTCCACAAGAAAAAAATAGGCGGTTTTCTCGGGGCCGATTATCGCTCCAAAGGAGGCCTGCCGGTGATTAATATTCCCGGTTGCCCGGCGCATCCCGACTGGATTACCCAGATTATCGTTGCCATTTCGGTCGGGCGTATCAAGGATGTGGTAGTGGATGAATACCACCGTCCGAAAACCTTCTTCACTGACTTTGTGCAGACCGGCTGCCCGAATGCCATTAATTTTGCCCAGAAGATAGACGGCCATTTTGGCAAACGGGGCAACGGCTGTTTGTTTTATGAAGTCGGTTGCCGTGGCCCGATGACCCGCGCCAGTTGCAACCGCATCCTTTGGAACCGGCATTCGAGCAAGACTCGGGCCAATCACCCGTGCCTGGGTTGCACCGAACCGGGCTTTCCGCACCACGATCTGGTCAAAGGCAGCGTATTCAAAACCCTGCGTTACGCCGGCATTCTGCCCGTAGACGTACCTACCGGCGAAGCCAAGCTGAAGTACTACATCCGGGCGGGGTGGGAAAAAATGCTGCCTACCAACAAAGCTGTTACCGAAAGTTCCAAATGATCTAAAATCCCTACCTAAATGGCTGTTAAAGAACTCAATATATCTCCCGTCGGTCGCGTGGAAGGTGACCTTGACGTAAAAGTTTTCATGGAAAACGGAGTGGTGACCCGCGCGCATACGCAGGCTGCCATGTTTCGTGGTTTCGAAAAAATCATGGAAGGCAAGGACCCCCAATCCGGCCTGATTGTAACGCCCCGTATTTGTGGCATTTGTGGCGGCTCTCACTTGTACTGCGCCTCTTCGGCCCTGGATACGGCATGGAAGACCACGCTTACGCCCAATGCCTTGTTGCTACGGGCCATCGGCCAGATCACCGAAACCATTCAGAGCATTCCGCGCTGGTTTTATGCCATCTTTGCCACGGACATGGCCAACAAGAAATTTGCCAACAAGCCGCTGTATCAGGAAGTGGTCAAGCGTTTTGCTGCGTACGTAGGCACGTCCTTTCAACAAGGCGTAACAGCCAGCGGCCGGCCGGTGGAAGTGTACGCGCTGTTTGGCGGCCAGTGGCCGCATTCGAGCTACATGGTGCCAGGTGGTGTGATGTGTGCCCCCACGCTGAAAGACATTACCCGGGCGTATGCCATCATGAACCAGTTCCGCAACGACTGGCTCGAAACCTGCTGGCTGGGCTGCTCCATTGAGCGGTACATGCAAATCAAGTCGTGGGATGATCTGATGGCGTGGGTGGAAGAGAACGAATCGCAGCGCAATTCGGATCTGGGCTTGTTTATCCGGGCCAGCCTCGAATTCGGTCTGGATAAGTTTGGGCAGGGTGTCGGCAAATTCATTGCTTACGGAACGTACCTGCACAAGGATATGTACAACAAGCCCACCATTGAAGGACGGAACAAAGCCCTGATTTCGCCCAGCGGATTTTTTGATGGCAAAAACTACCATGAGTTTGACCATATGCGGATCATGGAGCACGTGTCGCATACCTGGTTTGAAGACGTGCCGGCTGCCCACCCCTGGCAGGAGCCGCTACCGGTTCCCATGCAATCCCAGACGCTGGAACACAGTAACTTCAACGGCAAATATTCCTGGTCCAAAGCACCTCGCTACGATGGTTACGCTGCCGAGGCCGGTCCATTGGCCCGTGTAATTATGGCAGCCAATCCGAACAACCTGTCGCACCAGTTCCAGGACCCGTTGTTCGGAGACATCATGAAGAAAATGGGTCCGAGTGTATTTACCCGCACGCTGGCCCGTGTACATGAGTCGCCGCGGTTGTTTTTGAAACTGCACGAATGGCTGGGACAAATTGATTTGGATGGGGAATTTTACATTAAACCCACCGAACAGGATGGCTTTGGCTTTGGCGCTACCGAAGCGGCCCGCGGCGCACTGGCCCATTGGATTGAAATCAAGGACGGCGTGATCAAGAACTATCAGGTTATGGCTCCCACGACCTGGAATGTCGGTCCGAATGACGATACCGGCAAGCCCGGACCGATTGAAGCGGCGCTGGAAGGTACCGAAATCGAAGATCCGCACGATCCGGTGGAGGTTGGTATGATTGCCCGGTCGTTTGACTCCTGTCTGGTATGTACCGTGCATGCCCATGACGGCAAGACCGGTGAAGAACTGACACAGTTTAAGTTATAAAATGCATCCCCCATTCATCCGGATGGGGGATTCCTCTTTCTTATTTTATGAATCTATCCGAAGCAAAAAGAGAGTTGCCTGAGGCTATTGATATTCCGGAAGTGCGGGTGGCTGTCATGGGGTTTGGCAATCCGGTACGAAGCGACGATGCCATCGGCGTTTTTGTCATCGACGAGTTGAAAAAGCACGCTCTCCCCACACACGTGTCGCTTTTTGACATGGGCACGTCGGCGTTTGAAGTGCTATTCAATCTGAAAGGACACCAGAAAATTATTATTGTCGATGCGGTGGTGCGTTCCGGGGAGCCCGCAGGAACGGTTTTCAAGCTTCCGGCTGCAGCCATTCAGGCCGAGATTCAGGACGATCCCATGGTTTTTCTGCACAGTCTGAAATGGGACCAGGCGCTTTCGTATGCCAAAAAGATTCTGCAACGCGAGTTTCCCGATGACATTCAGGTTTATCTGATAGCCGTTGAAAATATCAAACTTGACGTGGACCTGAGCGATCCGGTTCGGCGAGCCGGAGAAAAAGTAGCCGGATTGATTTGGCAAGAGCTTGCATCCGTAAATGCATAAAATGCTATTGACAGGAGGTTTTTTACTCCTCAACGATTCTATTTCGCCTGTACGCGATTGAAAAAATAGTATTTTTTGAAAATCGAAAACCCCGCCTGTACCTAACCTGAAACGATGCTATGTTTATTCCGCCTAAGAAATACATAGACCAACTGGCCAGCCAGCCGGCGGTGTCGGGAAATGTGCGTTTGCAAAACTCGTACCTGATCCTGGACAGAGAAGTGGCGGCGCTGATTTTTGAAGAAACTGCCAATGTGTATGTGTCGTACCGGGCCGACGTACAAAAGTTGTTCGTGGTGCCTTCGCACGACGAAGTATTCCGGAAAATGCATAATCCGGCCTTGCTCATGCTCAAGGACAAAACCAGCCAGGGCGACAAAAGCATTGCGTTGCACGAAATTCTGCTGGACAATGACCTGAACGCGCAGGACCGGAGTCTGGATTACGAAATCAGAGAAACCCGAAAAATGCTGGTAGTGTTGTTCTAACAACAACCAATGATCGATTTATCCCAGTTTTCTTCAGACTTTCCGGAACAAGGAGATCGCGAGGACTTGAAAATACTCTCCGAACATGTGTGGTTGCATAATACGGAAGTAAAGTACCGCATTGAGTTGCGAAGGGGACGCTGGTATTTGACCATGCTTTATGTGGCAATCGAGAATGCGCTTCGGTTTGTTTGCAAACGCATCGATCACTACGATTCTGAAAAGAAAGCCCGCATTTACGCAGATATTTTCAAACGTGCCATTCAGAAAGACAACCGGGGCACTCAAAAACTGAAACCCAATGCTATCCATCTTAACGACAACTGAGCTGCAAACAACCGTTTCGCAGTACATTGCTTCCGAGTACCGCCTTGACGAACTGGTGACCCTCTGCACCGACAAAAGCAGCTTTGCGAATGCGCAATTGAACATAATCGCCGACCACGAAGGCATCCGGGAGGGGCTGGACTGGTCCAACCAGACACCGCCGTACCTGTTGCCGCGTCCGGTGGCTTTTACCAAAGACAACTTGCTCGGAACCGTTTTCGGGCTTTTGGGCAATTTTGAGAAATGCTGGCAATACCTTGAACGCCAGCCCGAATTACTGGCCGAGTGGGAGATGTTTGCGCGTTTGCAGCAAAACTATCCCTTTGATTCGTATCGCTTGCCCATAACCGAGGCCCGCACTGCCTTTGAAGCATACCGGCAGCTTCACAATGCGGCCGTTATCCGTCAGTACGGCGACGCTGGACAGCCTGCTCCGTGGACTGCGATTTCCGGTTTTTACCAAAAAGCCATTGACGCAGCTCCCGACGATGAACACCGGGCATTTTCAGTCAGGCATTGGGTTACATTTTTATTGGATACAAGGAATTTTGACGAAGCTGGTATATGGATCGACAAGACATTGCGACAAGTCATCAGTCAGGAAGCGGAGTTTGCTCTGAAAACCCTTCAGGTGCAGCTATGGATGGAAAAATTGACCGTTCCGTACGACGAGTCACTCATTGCCCAACTCAAATATACGCTTTGGGAAACGCTGGAGTTTTATGAGAAACACAACCGGAAGGCCGATGCCGGCTTGCTGTTGATTGATGCTTCGTTCATCGCCAATATTTCCAATAGTTTCAGCGAGTCGTTGGGGTACATCACCAAAGCCATCCGTTGGTTTGAGGAAGAGAACCTGACTGAATTGGTTGGTAATGCGCTGATTCGCAAAGGAACCTTGCTGTATACCTGGTCGCACAATGGAAATCCGCAGTTTTACCGGCCTGCGCTGGAAGCGTATCAGGAAGCCCTGAAAATATTTACCAAAGAAGCCGCGCCGGATGTGTTTGCCGATATTCACCACAACCTGGGCGTTTTGTATTCCGAAATGCCCGATGAAAACAAGAAGCGAAGCATCTGGGCCGCCATGTCGTCCGGTTCTTTTAAAGAAACACTGAGTTATTACACCAAAGAACAGTTTCCGTACGAATATGCCATGATCTGCACCAATTACGGAAATGCCATCACGCGTTTTCCGCAGATGAAGCTTACGGATAATTACGAACGTGCGTTGGAATTGTACCGGGAAGCACTGAGCATACGCACAGCGGAGCACTTTCCGTACGAACGGGCTCTGACGTTGCTCAATTACCTGGAAGCCTGCTGGCTGGTGGGTGACCCGACGGAGGAGTTTAATTACAACCGGTACGAGGACATGCTGGTCAAGGCACAGCAAATAAAAACGCTGGTTACTGATGCGCATTTGCTGGAAGAAGCAGACAAGCAGTTGCAACTGCTGGCCAGACTCCGGGAAGTGGCCCGGGACGATTCGCGTATAACTGCCGGATAAGAATCGCAAGAACTTCGTTCGAGCAGCCCAAAATAGTCTCCCCGGAAAACGAAGAACCCTGGTATTTGCACCAAGGGATTTTTCGTTTTCCGGGGAGACTATTTTTTAATTTGTTTTTTCGACCAGTTTGACAGTTTCACTGCCGTTGGCCTGTACCTTTACACTGTATAATCCCGAAGGCAGGCCGGCCATGGATACCGTTTCTATGCTTTGGGCGTTTGCTACTTTCAGTGAACGTTGCAAGATTCCCTGCTGATTGTATACGTGCACCTGTGCGGTTTTGCCTACTGCTCGTTCGTCAAACCGGATGTTGAACTCGTCTACCAGCGGATTGGGATACAAGGTAATAGCTGTGGTTGCATTCGGGGTAACAAGACTGATAAACCGGATGGTACTGTATGTGACGCTTCCATCCAGGTCAGTCGCTTTGAGCCGGTAGTAATTACCCGACACACTGGGGTTTTGATGAAGCCAGCTGTACCACAGTTGTTGGTTGGCAACCAGTAAGGCAATGGAATTGAATTTGAAGCCGTCAGTACTGTGTTCAATTTCATACGTTGCCACGTCTTTTTCCTTCTCTGCCTGCCAGGATATAAACACCTGATTGTTCTGATTTTCTAATGAGAAGCGGCTGATTGTTACAGGCAAGGGAACCGTCGACTTGTTCATTGAAACGCCCAGCATAAACTGGTCGCCACCGTGGATATTGGGACCACTCCAGAAAGAACCATTATTGTCACCTCTGACATATACTCTGAATACCAGTGAAGTAATGGCAGTACCTGTAATTCTTACACTGCCACAAGCTGCTCCACTGCCACAACTAGCTCCCAGGTTGGTTGCGTTGTTTAATATTTTGTTAGACGATACTGTCAATTCACTGCTGCCTGAAAGTTTGGAAGCAGTCACTCCGATGGTTTGCAATTCCAACTCAGCAGAATATCCATGCGTAGCGCCGTTGGTAGTCGAACCACCTAAGCCCGATATGTGCAGAACCGGATCGGTTACCGGCAGATTAAAGGTAAGGGTAAGATTGCCGTAGTAGAATCGGCCGTTAATCGCTGAACTGCTACTGTGTAGTGGTTCAATGGTTGTGAAGATCTCAAAGGCCCGATTGGTTCCTACGGCCAACCCGGTACCAGTTGTTCCGGAAGGGTTGGAAGTATACATGGCATTGTTGGGAGTACCTACCGCACCTAGCGTATTAAAAACCGGAGTGGTTGTCACTGTTTTACCTCCGCCGGTACTAGTTACAGCACCGCCAAAAACCATACCTGTACTCATCCCGATACCCGTCAGACCAGTGTATTGCTGGTTGGAAAATGATGCGGTAACCGTAAGTGCTGGAACAGTCGCAACAAAGGTAGTTCCTGTGGTATTTTCAAGCAGTGTGGCTGTTTGGTTGTTTGTCAATGGACCATTAGGAGGCAAGGAATAGCTGGCGGCAGCTAGTTCGAGTTGGGTCTGGGAAACACCTGAGATACTAGCAAGAAAGGCAACAGCGCTTACGAACGTGTGAAAACTGATGGAATTACTCCAGATGGACAGACGCATGGGTTGGGCAAAGGATGAAATACATGGATCGGGTAAGGTTAAAAGAGGAAGGAGGAAGTAGTATGCTTGCAGAGTGTTAGTTATTGGTTTATACCCGTGGCAGCAATAATGTTAGTGGTAAATACTTACGTTTTCGACCAGATTAGCTGTGCAATCGATGGAATCCGGGTTTTATGGAAACAAAATCCCGACGGGGCAAATGGGTGGATGTATCAAAATTTATCAAACCATTTGCTTTCTTTTCCTGTTATACCACAGACTTGCCTGTGCTTCGCGAGATGCTGAATTTTTGGGAGTTCTTGCAATAACCGCTGGCTGCAAACGTCTACTTCAATAGTTTTCAGATTTTATAAACCTTTGGTTTTTCCTTTCTATGGACATTCGTGCAAACATTAAACAGACATACATCGAGTATGTACTGGAGCATGGCAAAATGCCTGCTTCTGCGTATGTGTTAACCAAGCAGTTAGGCATCTCAGAGTCGGATTTTTACCAGGAATTCAACTCGTTACAGGCAGTGGAGGCTGACATGTGGTTGCAATTTTTCGAGGAAGCCCGCCAGCAAACCATAGCTCAGGAAGTGTACGAACGGTATTCGGTCCGTGAGAAACTTCTTTCGTTTTATTACATGTGGATTGAAGTACTGAAAGCCAACCGTAGCTTTGTGTTGTTTGCCGCCGGCCCGCAACGCCCATTCTATGAGCGAAGCAGTAGTGTGCTGGCGCCTTTCAAACGGGCTTTTATCACCTATGCACACGATCTGGTTAGTGAAGGTCGCAATACGGGTGAAGTATACAACCGGCCGGTAGTGACCGAGCGGTATGCAGATGGCTTCTGGATGCAGGCGTTGTTTGTTCTTCGCTTCTGGGCCAAAGACAACAGCCAGGGTTATGAACTTACGGATGCCGCCATTGAGAAAGCCGTCAATACCTCGTTTGATTTTATGGGCAAATCGGCTTTGGATTCCTTATTCGATTTTGGCAAATTTCTTTATCAGACACAAAAAACAGGCTATGGACTGTAATGTCCACTGTCAGAATAGTATCTCAGAAAAGTCGAAAACCCCACCTGATTTTGTATGTCCAAGCCAGATTAAAAACGCAGAACGTCAAAAGGTAAACGTACAGAAAACCGTCAGTCAGACCTACATACTATGAAATCTCAGAATAGCATTCCGGCGAGCAAAGTCGAACGAGCCACCCGCTTTGTCACTACAGGCCTCAAAGTTGGTGGAAACTACATCAAGCATTACGCCAAAAAAGCCATCAATCCTGACTTGTCGCGCGACGAGTTGCACGAAGATAACGCCGCCGATATTTACTCAACCCTGAGCGAACTGAAAGGCAGTGCCCTGAAAGTGGCACAGATGATGAGCATGGACCGCAACCTGTTGCCGAAGGCGTATTCCGAGCGGTTCCAGATGGCCCAATACAGTGCGCCCCCTTTGTCGGGGCCGCTGGTGATCAAGACATTTACCAAATATTTCGGCAAATCGCCTCAACTGCTGTTTGATTCGTTTGGCATGGATGCGGCCAATGCAGCTTCCATCGGGCAGGTGCATCACGCTACCAAAGATGGCAAAAAGCTCGCCGTAAAGATTCAGTATCCCGGTGTGGCACAGAGTGTCACGTCAGACCTGCGAATGGTGAAGCCCTTTGCCGTGCGTTTGATGAATCTTAGCGAGCAGGATGTGGACAAATACATGCAGGAAGTGGAAGGGAAACTGCTTGAAGAAACGGACTACCACCTGGAGCTGCAACGGTCACAGGAGATATCAGCCGCGTGCAGCCACATTCAGGGACTGGTTTTCCCGACGTATTATCCCGAGCTGTCCAGTGAGCGGGTGCTGACGATGGACTGGCTGGAAGGCCTGCACCTGGATGATTTCCTGAAAACGAATCCTTCGCAGGAGGTGCGTAACAAAATCGGGCAGGCACTGTGGGATTTCTATGATTTTCAGGTGCATGCACTGCGAAAAGTACACGCCGATCCGCATCCGGGCAATTTTCTGATGCGTGCCGACGGTTCCCTGGGCGTCATCGATTTTGGTTGTGTCAAAGAGATTCCCGAAAGCTATTATACCAACTATTTCACGCTGATCAATCCGGACAACCTGAAAGACACGGCCATTTGTGAGAGAGTGTTTTTCAACCTGGAATTTCTGCACACGCAGGATACACCAGCCGAGCGGAAGTTTTACAGTGACCTGTTCATTACCATGATCAGTCTGCTTGGCAAGCCGTTTCATACATCCGAGTTTGATTTTGGCGACGATGTGTATTTCCAGTCCATCTATGAATATGCCGAGCATTTGTCGAACCTGAAAGAGCTGCGCGAGTCAAAAGTGGTCCGTGGTTCCAAAGATTCACTGTACATCAACCGCACGTATTACGGCCTGTACTCGATGCTCAATCAGTTGAAGGCAGTGGTGCGTACCAGCAGCCCCGAGTGGCTCTGGCAACCGGTTGCCGTTTTATAAGTTTAACGCTGGCATTGCAAAAACCCCATGTTCACAGGCATGGGGTTTTTGTCTTTTCAGCCACACGGGTTGGCAAGCCTGCGGTGGCATTATCTTGAAAATCAAGCTTTTCCGGGCCGCCAACAAATGACGAAAACCGGGCCGGAGGTTTTTCTTCGATGAAAGATACTATTTCGCCAAAACGCTGTGATGGGCGTTGTAAAAAAAAATACTTTTCAATATGGAATCGATAACTTTTTTGTATCTTAACTAGTAGTATAAATGAAAAACTCTGTTTGCCTGACTGCGACCAATTTCGCTGATTACTAACAGCTTAAAACACAATTCTCCTATGAAAAGATATATACTCTGGTGGGCACTGTTACTCTTGGTAACAAGCTCGCTGCCGGTCGCTGCTCAGCTCAATCAGGTGTTGCGGCTGGAGGTTCCCGTAACTGAAGACGACTACGACGACCTCATTTTTGATGTAACGCCGCTGGAAAGCAAAGGCCTGCTGGTATCCACTCAGCCGCGCTATCCGGGAGGGAAGGACGAGAACAACTGGCGCATCAGCCGCTACGATACTACCTTGCTGAAGGTATGGGAAAATACCTACAAAGTGGAATACCTGTACGTGCCTGTACAAACCTACCTGGACTCCAATTATTATTACGTGCTGCTGTCGTTACCAGAGTCCAAGAAATTCAAGATTTTCCGGTTGGACATCACCAGCGGCGATCACGAATGGATGGACGGAAATGCATTGACCTACATTTATGTCACTGAATTCAAAGTGCTTAGCAACACGGCGTTCATTGGTGGTGTAGTCAATTACCGACCGGTGGTGCTAACCTACAATTTTTTTGACAAGCGAACCCGGGTGCTGCCGGCTTTGTACGAACCACGCACCGAATTGAATCATATCCAGATCGATCCTTTTCAGCGGATCAGCAACGTGTTGATTTATAGTCAGGAACGTAATCGCGGAAAATTGTCCATCCGTTCGTTTGACTACTCGGGCAAAGTGATGCAAAATGTGACACTGGAAAGTCCCAAGGAGAAAGGCTTGGTTACGGGGCGTATCACCTCGCTGAATGAACAGGAAAAACTGGTGATGGGACACTATTCGTACAAAAATCTACCATATTCCCAAGGATTGTTCCTGGCCAAACTCAACGGCGACAAGCAGGAATACATCAAGTACTTTCAGTTCAACGACTTCAACAACTTTTTCAACTTCATGAAGCCGCGCAGGCAGGAGCGGATCAAGGAACGGATCAAAAAGAAGCGGCTGAAAGGCAAGGAAATGCTGCTGCATTATCGCCTGCTGATGCACGATATCATTGAGACGCCCGACCAGTACATCCTGGTGGCCGAGGCGTTCTATCCACAATACCGCTCGGGATCGATGTATGGGTATACTTACTATCCGATGATGGGCCGCAATTATGGCGACCGGGTTTTTGACGGTTACCGTTATACGCATGCTGTCATTTGTGGCTTTGACAAGAAAGGCAATCTGCTATGGGACAATTCTTTTGAAATCCAGGACGTGGTGAATTACAACCTGCGTGAAATGGTCGAGGTTGCCTTGGATAATGACAAAATTGTCCTGACTTATCCTGAGGAAGGCGAAATTCACACGAAAGTGATTCGCGGAAACGACGTGTTAAAGGAAAAAGAGAAGTTTAAAATTGCCACCAACTTTGAAGAAGACAAGGTAATCGATTCGGACGACGTCAGTATTGATCACTGGTACAACCGGTACTTTATCAGTTGGGGCACGCAGGAAATCCAGGGACCTCGCACTGCCGGTATTACTGCCAAACGGAAAGTGTTTTACCTCAACAAAATCACGTACGACGCAAACCTGACCACGCGGGAGGATCAATCGAGTGAAGAAAAATAAATGGCAGGTTTTGCCATTTGAAAACATACTATTTTTACCGGCCGTCGCATACCCATCGTTTGTGTATATGCGACGGCCGTTTTTTAGTCCAGGCTGTAGTGACGGGAAGCCGCTTGCCAGTAGGTATGCATGGCTTTGTCGACATCCGACATAAGGCTGGCCTTATGACTGGCCAGGGCTGTGGAAAGCAACGACTTGTCGGATGACTGGTCCTTCTGTTGTTGGTACCAATCGTCAATCAACCGCCGATCAAAGCCTGCCTGAAAGGCGATGCGCCGCGTAAACTCGGCCCAGCTGATTTCGCCTACGTTGGAAAGATGCCACAAGCCGTATGCGTTGTCAAGCAACAAATCCAGGCTGTGATGAATGACTTCTGGCAGGTAGGCAGGCGAAAAACGCAGGTGATCCGGAATATCGAAGCTTTCTTGCCGGGAAAACTTCTGCAAGCTGCTCTGGATAAAATCTTTGGTGTGCCAGGGATTCAACAATGCTCCCGTGCGTACGATCAGCGCCTGGTCCAAAGACTGCTGAATCAGATTTTCGGCCGCTACCCAACTTACACTTATGTCACATGGAGGGCACACCCGGTCAAGCTCTGTGTAAGGCAGCCCTTTGGTGCCGTCAAAAACAAAATCATTGGAAAACGCCAGCAAAGGCAATGCAGCTTCCTGACATGCTTTTACCAGATGCGTAATATCCTGCAACGTCTCATTTTCTTCTGAGGAAAGCAGATTTACATGCGCCTTGCTTCTGGCTTTGCAGGCCAGAATGATTCCCCACGGCATCCACTGCTTGAGCAACGCCATAATTTGTGGCGTAGAACTCAGGTGACTGGAAGAGACGATCTGATGAGCCAGTCCGCGCTGGTTGCATATCTCGGTAAATGCTGTTTGAATAGTCGGATCGTTTGTGAATATAAGCAGCGGTTTCTGAGCCATACTCACAAGGGGAGAAGGAGTGCGTTGCCACCAGCCCGGCTCGCCGGCCAAAGGATGAACGGCCGTTTCATTGGTGAGCAGTTGCTGCACCAGATGCGAAAGAGCCGTTGGCCGGGGTTGCACGGACCGTACGTCAAACAACCCTGGTTCGTAGTAGCCTACTTCCCGGGTAAGCAAGGTATTCCAATCAAAGGAGCCCAAGGCTGCCCAGGCCGTAATGGCCCTGAAATCAACCCCGCATGCAATCAGGTTTTTGCCTGTTTGCCAGGCTTGGTACAACCATCGCATTTGTTCTTCACGGGTACACCCCAGATGCACTTCGGTCACCGCTATGGGCAAGTGATACCGCTCCCAGGTTTGCAAGATCAGGTTTTCACCTCCGGCCATGGTGACCGGAGCCCGGACGGCTTCTACGTCTACGTACGGATGCCTGCCGTTGCCGCCAACCATGAACGGAGCGTAGTTGTGTACCTGATCATCCAGGTAGCGTTCACTGGTCAGGTAATAATCCAGCCCTAATATGTCGGGTGGATAAGGATTGGTGATGAAAAAATCTAATTCTCCGGAAGCAATTCCCGCTCCGGTCAAGTACCCCCAGAGCGGATGTTGTTCGTTCACCAAGCCGCACAGCAGATCGTAGCCCAACCAGCGTCTTTCGTTTTCGAAGTCGGCCTGGTACTGAAGCACTTTTGTGCTGTGCGTCATACCCAGGTCTTCGGTCTGCACCAGTTTGGCGGCTGGCTGGATTTTCCGTATTTCCTGCATGGCCAGCACAATGCCTTTGCACTGGTTAATCAGTATCCGACAAAACGAGGCGTCGGAGGTTTGGTGCGGGTACCAATGGCCGTACAAGCCTGCAAAGCGGGCCGTTGTCAGGGGCTCATTGATCGGATTGTAAAGCGTCAGCCAAGGATAACGACTGGCTACCTGCTTTGCAAACTGCGCGAATTGTTCCGGAAAATGATCCTGATCGAACGTGCAGTACTGCGGGCCACTGCCGTGATGCAGAAGGCCCACAATCGGATCCATTTTTCTGTCTTTCAGGAAACGAAGTCTTTCGTCTGTCCATAACCAATCCAGCTGCTCGGGATGGGTAGGCGCAATCCGCTCCCACACAACCGGATAACGAATGGTTCGGATGCCCAGCTGAGCAATTTTTTCCAAATCTTCGATTCGCGTCTGGTGTCCGTTCTTCTGCAACTGATCGAAATACTGATCGTCAATGCGATTAACCGAACACTCGATGCCCGTCCATATTTCAGGATTCCGGAGCGGCTGCGATAGTGACTGTACTTGGTGTATAAATTCCTGGGCTTGGGACATGCTTTTTCTCAATTCGTGTTTCAATAGCTTCTTTCAGCGAAGTCCTATTGGCTAATTTTCCATATAACGTAAGTGCCTGTGCCACTACCTGATCCATGTTGTAATAGCGGTAAGTTCCCAACCGGCCTACGAAATGCACATTTGGCAGGGTTTCGGTCAGCACTTTGTATTTTTGGTATAACGTTGCATTCTCAGGTTTGGGCACCGGATAATACGGATCCCCATTCCAACTTGGGTATTCATAGGTAATGCTGGTTTTGGCATGTTGCTGACCAGTCAGGTGCTTGTATTCCGTGATACGGGTATAATCGTGGTCGTTCGGATAGTTGACTACGGCTACTGGCTGCAACTGCGCCTGATCCAGTGTTTCGTGTAAAAACTGCAACGACCGGTATGGAAGATTGCCGTAGCAATAATCAAAGTATTCGTCCACCGGACCGGTGAAGATCAGGTTTTTGAAGCCAACATATTTTTTTATTTCCTTGTACGAAGTATTCAGGGCAATATGGATGTTGGGATGATCGAGCATGTTTTCAAACATGCGGGTATAGCCGTGCATCGGCATGTATTGGAATTCATCCGTGAAGTAACGGTCATCGCAATTGGTCCGGGTCGGAATACGTGACGTAACCATTTTGTCAAGCTCCGATGGGTCCATGCCCCACTGTTTGCGCGTGTATCCCTTGAAGAATTTTTCGTACAAATCGCGGCCAACCTGACTCAGCACCACATCTTCAGATGTGCGAATGGTCGGAATCGATTCCTTGATTTTGTCAAAATAGCTGGACAGTTCTTCGGAAGTAAAATTATGTCCATACAACCAGTTGACAGTGTTTAGGTTAATCGGAATGGGAAGCAGTTTGTCCGTGACAGAAGCCAGGACTTTGTGTTCGTAATGTCTCCATGGAGTGAATTTGGACAGGTATTCAAATACCTCCGCCGAGTTGGTATGGAAGATGTGAGGTCCGTATTTATGAATCAGAATCCCTGCCTCGTTGTAATAATCATAGGCGTTGCCACCAATGTGATTACGTTTGTCAATGATCAGGATTTTTTTGTTACTATCTTTGGCTAAACGCTCTGCCAGCACACTGCCCGCAAAACCAGCTCCTACGATCAGATAATCAAACATATAGGAATAAGTTTAAAGGTTAATGAATGGTTTTCATGAGTGCCGATATCCAACCATCAACAGAACAGTGGCTATCAGCAGTTGACTTAATGGGTACTAATTGTCGTACTGTGCTGGTGATTGCTCGCGTGAGCCTGTTCGGTCATCAACTGCTGCATCTGTTGCCAGGTGTGATCCCAGGAGTTGTCAGCCAGGAAGTCATCGACCCTTTGCTGCCATTCCGAGTCACCGACTTCGGTCAATGCTTGTTCAATGGCTTTTTCAAATTCTTCGGCTGTCTCGGCAATGTAAACCAGACCCTTATCTCCGTAAGGACGAATCACGTCTTTGATCGGAGTGGAGACGACAGGCTTGTGTGCCGCCAGGTATTCAGGGGTTTTGGTAGGGCTGATAAATCGTGTGGATTCGTTGCGGGCAAAAAGTAAAAGTGCTACATCCCATCCGCTCAGGTAAGCCGGCAATTGGTCGTATGACTTCATGCCCAGGTAATGGATGTTCAGGTTCTGGGGCAGCGTAAGGGCATCAATCTTGACCACTGGGCCAATGATGATAAAATGCCAGTCCGGACGGCGTGTCGAAAGCTCTCTCAGCAGTTCGATGTCAAACCTCTCGTCGATCACACCGTAAAAGCCGAATTTGGGCGAATGAATCGAAGCCTGATCTGTGGGTTCTGTAGCCGTTTTGGCCTTTGCAAAATGCGCTTTGTCAATGCTGCTCGGAAAAGCGTAGGTACGTGGGTGACGTTCCCGTTTGGCTTCGTACAAGCTTATCCCGCCGGTAAATACCAGGTCCGCTTTTTGCAGCAGTTCCTTTTCCCATTCCAGAAGTTCGGGCGGCGCGCCTTTGAAGGCCGAAAGTTCGTCCATACAGTCATACACAATCACTTTGGGTTCAATTTTCTGGCTGAACGCCAATGCCATAGGTGTGTAATACCAGGCGGCATAGTCTGCAACCTGATACTTCCCGATCAATGTGCTGACCAGGTTTTCCTGTTCCTGCCGTATTTCGGTCGGGGTCAGGGTAGCCGGAAACTGCGGGGTAATTACCCAAACGTTGTTTTCGTTTCGTTCGTTGAATGTGGCAATCGTCAGTTCTTCTGAACAGATGGGCTCCTCGATGAAAAATATACGCCAGTTGCGGGCAGCGTGGGTCATCAGGTGTTGTGGACGCTGAAATACGAAATCCCAGCGCAAATGGGAAAAACAAATCAGGTCTTTGATAGCCTTGGAATCAATAAGATTGCCAGCCTGATTGGAAGTTTGTTGAGTTGAAAAAGTAGCTGCCGACCCAGTAGGCAGGTCAGACAGAGGATAGAATAAGGGTACAGATAGCTGATCTCGTTTCATCGGTTGTGCAGTGGCAAGTGTGTAATAAGATATTTTTGGTCATACACTCCATTGTGCAAATGGCTGGTACACCTATGAATAATAAAAAATTAAGCCACTGTTACTTTTGCCTGTTACTTCGCCTGATATGCGGTTGGTGAAAAGTTTGCTGCCAAAACTTTTTTGGGACTGTATAACATTTCTGTGTGTTTACGGAATTGGCACGTGGCAGTCGGTGGGTGATTAAAATTCAGGGTTGGCAACGAATAAAGTAACAAAACAGAATGGCTTTGCTATAGGTACATATGGTACTGTGGTCAAGGTATTTGGTAGTGAGCGTTATTTATTTGAGATTGTTTCTCTGCCCTTGTTGGGTTAAGTTCGAGCGGTAGGGATGTAGATTTTTCTCCCCGCATCTGTTCGAAATGCGAACAATCAACTGATTTTCAGGATTCCTATACTCTTTGTCACCGATAGGGTTGATGGATAACTTCCTGCCCTCTGCAAAGGTGACAAACAAAAAGCCCCCCGCTTGACAAATGCAGGAGGCTTTTGGGATGTTTGAGTCAATCAATGGGTAATTCCTGGCTCAGGATGCCTGAGCCGTGATTTGTTCATCCGACCCGGAATGATACTTGGGTAGCGGACGTACGTTGTCAGGTCTCCGGTTCGACAGATAAAGCTGGTTGGCATGCAAAAGCGAATCACGAACTTTGGTGTACACCTCGTCAAAGTCTGAAACTGCACAGGGTGTAAGTTCGTCGAAGCCAACCGAATATTTGCTGTTGAACGTTTCGTCGAAAGTCTGGATCTGGCAGGAGTTGGAAGAAACAATGACGACCGTATCGGAATCCAGAACAGCATAGTACCACACCTGAAACTCATCTGTCAGGTAACAGGGCAACGCGACAGGTAGGCTGTCAAGCGTTTCGGTTGTGTGAATGCGTTTGATTTTCAGTGTCATAAGATTGGTAGTTTAGGCCGGTTGCCGGGGTTTTACTTGTTTGCAGAATACTATTTTCCAGCTCTGCGTGCGGATCCTGGCAATTGGCCGCGATGATCTAGTTTGATTTCTTGATAACTCCTTTCCGGTTTTCATCAGCCTCTTGTATGTTGCCGCCGTCGCCACTGTTGACTGCGTATTTCACCTGACTGGTGTGGTCTTCTCTCCATATCATTCCGAATAATTGTGCAGCCGTTTGTTTCTGGTACTTCTGCACGTATCCTTTACCCTCGCAAACACCACAAATGGCAAACTCACGATCTTGGAGCCGGATGGTCCGGCTGCCTGCACAATGCGGACAAGTGATTTTCTCGACAATATACATGGCCTTTGGTTTTTAATAATTTAAATAGAGATTCAGTGTTCTGTGGCGGCGTTTTGACTGTCCGAGCCAAATGTTTGGTATCTTCGTGCTGAACCCCTGGTTACAATTGCTTTTCTATCAATTTGGCGATAATCTTGAAATCGACTCCCTGGTCATTCAGGCTGGACAAGCTAGCTTTCTTACTTTCGTATTCCACCACCGGATTTTGACTTTCCAGGCCGGCCCATTTCATGACCGGTTCAATCAGGTAGTCTTCGCACCAGTGGGTTTCGCCCTTGCCCACAATACGGAAGCCACTTTTGGCTTCCATGGCTTTCCAGCGGCAGTCGTGCCGGTGTTTTACGTACAAATCACATAACACACCCAGCACGCAAAAATGATCTTCTTTATCCCGGAGCCGTTTGGAACCTTGCTGGTATTCGCCACTTTGCAAGGCTTTCATCCATAACTGCTTTACTTTGGTATTCATGTGGGTTTGTATGGTTAGGTTGGGGTTGGGCAATTCCGAGTCCCTTGCCGAAAATAGTACCTTTCATACCATCAAAACCTCGCACAAACGACTCGGAACCTTATTAAATTTAGGCGGTAATCCGCCAGCCGCGGTTTGCGGGCAGAAAAGGAATCTCCCTTCCTTCGGTTTCAATGGAGTCACCCAGCAAAAACCAGTTCGTCTCTTCTGAAAATAATTCGTCGGTCGGGTCTATCGCCACAGGTTCGAGACCAGGTTGCCGCAAATCAAGGAAAAACTCTTCCGATTGGCGGATGCGGTCATCGGCCCACGTCAGCAATGCCTGCCACGCCTGCCATGCTTCGTACTCCTGATGCATGGCCATTTCTGCAGACGCTCCGTTGCGATAATACTCCTCCAGATATAAATCTTTATTGGAAATCATAGTTGTAATGCGCAAAGAGGTAAGGTAAAAGAATGATAGCTGGTTGAAACGAGTGGGTAGCGGATAGCAAGGGTTTTGGCTGTTTCAGACAGACTATTCTGCTACCAACTACCCACTCTTCACTTAAAACGGCAGATCCTCGTCATGCATCGACGAAATCGGCAGATCCAGCTGGGTATCCGGTTCGTTGTGTGATACCTGCATGGCATGTGAGGAAGTGCTCATCGGTACACTTTCTTCATACACCCGCAGGCGATAAAACTTACGGTCATACATCATATCCGGCGTAACCCCATAATCATTGCGCGACTGGGAGTTGGACAGATAGTTGGTCAGTTCCTTGTGCAGACGTTCGTAGTTGATGGTCCAGGCGGGCATGATCACCCGTGGAAACACGGTTTGAAAACGGCGGCCGTCGTCGGCAATCCGCACGCCCAGCATCACTTTCACATACGATGCCTTGTCACTTTGCAGAATCTGATGCAGAGGCTTCAGGCTCCCTTTGCAGATGGCTGCAAAATCCAGCACAATAGCTTTGTCTTCGGCTTTCTTATTGGTCCAGGCATTGACAAAATGGAGCAGATCGGCTTCGCCGACACGCGCACGCTGAAACGGTGCACTGAACCAGTCTTCGTAAGGCGACTTGCCTTTTTCAAAGAAGGCTTGTGGAATGTACGCAGTCTTGCCTTGCTGGTTGATTACCTGAATGTTACCCACCGTAGACGGACGGGCATCTTCGCTTTTGACAAAAACCGAATGCCGTACCCGTACATCTTTGCCGGACTCGTCTTTGCCTTTCAGCCAGAAGTCAAGTCGCAGGCGGCCGTCTTCTTCCCGGTAATTCACGGGCTTCACTTTGCCGCTATCCAGTGATTCCTGGGTAACGATGCCCATCTCGATGCGTTCGGCATCGGTGGGGTTGATGGCTTCGACATAAGCGAGCAATATGCCAACGTAGTGTTCTCTGCGAACCGACTCCTGCGGCATGGTTGGAATGGAAGTTGCTAACATGGAATATAAAAATTTAAGAAGTTACACATCAATTAGAAATTTGAAATCTGCGGAATATCCTGGGTTTTGTTCGTTAAAAAGATACTATTTAAGCGGCTTCGGCCAGCTTCATCGGACTTTCCTGGTAGAACTTGTCGTACACTTTCACAATGGCTGCCAGGTCATTGCTGATCAGAAAGTCTTTAAACATGCCAAACGGTGTTTTGGCAGGCAGATAGCCGTCGGTGTTGGTGATAAACTTGTACTCCACACCCTGGCCGTTCTCTTTTCGAACAGTTTTGGAATAAAACACGCAGGTTGCATTTTTTTCAATCATGCCTTCGTTTTCCTTGCCTTTTACCTTCATCCGCTGAATGCGTTCTCCGTCAGAGTCCATCAGCGTTTCGGTATGGCCGATCACAAACACATATTTGTTCTTCAAACTTTTCAGCGCCTGAAACAGATTGAAAATTTCGGTATTGTACAGGTTCCACACATCAAAGCCTTTTGCTTTGTTCTTGCATTCGGCCAGCAGAATATCGCAGAACTCGGAGAATGAGTCGAGCACAATTACCCGGTATTCGTCATTGTCGCGAAGGCGGTTGATGGCTTCGAATAATTTGAAAGTGGAGTTGATCGGAACGTTAACCAGGCCTTTTCCCTGGAAAGGCAACATCTTACGTTCCACATTCAGTACTACGGCATCTTTGCCTAAGTTGTGAAGAGAATAACTCTTTCCGGTGCCTGAACCACCGCCGATGATTGTGATAAGATTCATAGTTTTATTCGTTGATTACGATATTATTTACTCTACAAATATAATAAAATATCATATTATAACAAATAATTATCATAATATTTTTTAATATATTTATTGTGACTTCATAATCAGTATATTACGAAACTATGTATTCCGGTTTTGGCGATTATAGTCGGTAATTCGACAAAAAAACTCCACAACACTATTGTGGAGTTTTTCAATGGATGAATAAATCAGAGTACAATGGCAGCGGTTTGGTCATACCACTGACCAGTCGGAATAGTATGCTGCAAAAAAGCAAAACCCCGGCAGTGTCAACGATATACTTTCGAGGTAACAAGCCAACCGGGCAGTCGGAATTACCAGATCACTTTGATTTCTTTGAATTGCCGACGGTCGGCGCACGACTGCTGAAACGGGCAAGACTGGCATTGAAGATAGGAAGGCTTGGTGGGATACTGCTCTTCCTCCATTTGTTTGATTTTGTCAAAGGCTTCGGTGGCGGCATGCCGTACTTCCCAGAAACTCCCGTTGCTCCATTCCACCTTCACCACTTCGTAATCGGTCCGTGGCGACCAATCCGCAACCAGGTAATAAAAATCAGGCATAAGGCCCTCGGGATTAAGCTCTTTTGATTGATACAGAGCCCACATGTAAAAAGAAGCCTGGGTGTGGTCCAGGCTGGCAGGGTTGCGCCAGCCGCCATTGGAGATGTCGCCGGTGGCTTTGATATCAATCACCGATAGTTTGCCGTTGACGCGAGCCAGCACGTCGAGGCGGCACTTGACCACAATGGTTTCGTCCGTATCGGGATGGGTAAATTCCGTAGCAATCACCACATCGGTGTCCAGTATCTCAATGCCGTAATGCGGAAACAGTTCCTCGCGCATGAATACCGCCTGCTGGTCGAGCCGCTCAAAATCGATGTACCGTTTGCCGGTGCGTTGCAGCGGTTCCTGTGGCGGAATGCCTGACTTGCCGCATGAGCCGGTCAGTTTGTACTCAAAATAAATGCCGCGCAACTGGTTGTCATTGGGCACAGTGGGTAGGTTAAGCACATACGCCCCGTACACCCGGCGCGGACAGACGTCGGATCGGAGTTCTTTGACCAGCGATTGGGAAATGGAGGGCTTTTTGGCAATTACGGGAGTTATCATAGTGTATCGGTATAAGCGTAAACCAATAGTTTAGAATGCAAATATAATCATTTACGATATATTGATACAAAAAATGATTAATATTTTTCTGGATTTATAATTTTTTCCACTAAAGGTTAGGTGGGAATCATATATTTTAGTTATTATTGCATTCGGAAATATTACTGAGCTGCAAAATCATCACCCCATTTTAATTCTTTTATTATATAGTACTTTTTATGGCACCTTTTTCTACATACGCGTCGCGCTTTAAACAATTGCGGAAAGCGGCAGGCTTAAATCAGCAGGAGTTTGGTGAAAAGCTGGAAATCACGCAATCGAGTGTATCTCAGATCGAAAGTGGCAAAAACATGCCCAGCACATCGGTACTTGAGAAGCTTGTCGAGATATTCCCCAACCTCAACAAACAGTGGTTGTACCACGGCGAAGGCGACATGTTTCTGGACACCACCCCGCCCACACCTGCGGCTCAGCGGCTGATTTCCTCGGGCAGCGTGTATGGGGAAAGCGGAAACCGGGATTGGCAACGCCTGCAAGCCGAAAACGATATGCTCAAGGCCCGCATCGAACTGATTGAAGAAACCAACGACGATTTGTACCGCAAGCGGAAAGAACTCGAACGCGAAAATGAAAAGCTGCGCGTGGACAAAGAAAGTGCCAAAGGGAATGTTGTCGAGAGAGTCATTACCCAAACCGACCGGATCATCCAGCCCTTTGCAATAACGGTTAACCAGGAAGGGAACGACAATATTCTGATGGTGAGCACCAAAGCTGCGGCCGGATACATGCAAGGGTGTGTGGAGCCGGAATACATCCGCAACCTGCCGGCTTTTTCAATCCCCAGCGTTGAGTTCCGGAACGGAACATTCCGGGCTTTTCAGGTAACAGGACAGAGCATGGAACCCACCTTGCATACCGGCGACTGGCTGATCTGCGAGTTCATTGAGAAAATGAAAGACATCCGGAGCGGGGAAATGTATGTGGTCGTTTCGGATACCAAGGAAAGTGTTGTGGTCAAACGTGTGGAATATACCGAAGGAGCCGCCAAACTGTACCTGCAATCGGACAACGCCATTTTTCCGACCTACTCCATCGCGATCAAAGATGTGAAGGAAATGTGGAAGGTAAAAGCCCACATGAATATGCAGCCTGTGAAGGGATTTTTGCATGAAGTGGAACTGGAACTGGCCAAAATGAAAGATCAACTGCAAGAATTGCAACGCAAAGTTGGCTAAAGACCTGCTGAGAATGACCTATAATCGCAAAAGCCCCGCTCTCTGAGACGGGGTTTTTTGTTTGTCATCCGTTTTGGCAGCCAGGCTGGGAAAATACTATCCCGGCAGCAGGCAAACCCCGGCCTTCCAAAAAAATCTCATTTCTTAATTCGTAATTCTTAATTCGTTTCTATCTTTGCCCATATTTACAACCCCATGCCTAAAAGACTCATTTTAGACAGTCGCTTGCTTGACATCACTATAACGCGTTTGTGTCAGCAACTCATTGAAAATCACGATACTTTCGAGAATTCGGTCATTCTGGGTTTGCAGCCTAAAGGCGTTTTTCTGGCGCAGCACATCCAGCAAAAGCTAAAAGAACTGACAGGAACTGAAGTGCCTACCGGTTATCTGGACATTACATTTTACCGGGATGATTTTCGCCGGCGCGAAACGCCTCTGCTGGCCAACACTACCCACGTGCCGTTTATCATTGAAAATAAAAAAGTCATTCTGATCGACGATGTGCTGTTTACGGGCCGGTCCATTCGGGCAGCCCTGGATGCCATGATTGCCTTTGGCCGTCCTCAGAAGGTAGAGCTGCTGGTATTGATAGATCGCAAATACAGTCGCGATCTGCCCATCGAGCCGCATTACGTCGGTCAGCACGTGAACACTATCCTGTCGCAACGGGTGCTGGTCGAGTGGAAAGAAAAAGGGGCCGAAGCGAATGCCATCTGGCTGGTGGATAATTAATTGAACAGTGTATTGTCAGTAGTGGTTAGTCGTTAGTTGCCAGCGACTGACCTGGTAAAAATAGTATCTCAAAAAAACACGAAACCCCTACTGTCGGAGTTTGCCGGAAAATGAAACCGAAACCGAAATCCGCTCTCCGAAATCCAAATCACCTATGTCTCTGAGTGTCAAACATTTGCTTGGAATCAAAGACCTCACCCGTGAGGACATTGAATTAATTTTTGAAACGGCTGATACATTCAAAGAAGTCATCAACCGGCCCATCAAGAAAGTGCCCTCGTTACGGGATGTAACCATTGCCAACGTTTTTTTTGAAAATTCGACCCGCACCCGCCTGTCGTTCGAGCTGGCCGAAAAGCGGTTGTCGGCCGATGTGGTCAACTTTTCTTCGTCGGGAAGTTCGCTCAAAAAAGGGGAAACACTGTTGGATACCGTGAACAACATCCTGGCTATGAAAGTAGACATGATTGTGATGCGGCATTCGAGCCCCGGAGCCCCGCATTACCTGTCGAAACACATCAAAGCCAATGTGATCAACGCCGGTGATGGCACTCATGAGCATCCTACCCAAGCCCTGCTTGACGCATTTTCGATCCGTGAAAAGCTGGGCGGCCTCACCGGAAAAAAGATTGCCATTATCGGAGACATTCTGCATTCTCGCGTAGCCTTGTCCAACATCTTTTGTTTGCAGAAACTGGGAGCCGAAGTAATGGTGTGCGGACCGATAACGCTGATTCCCAAATACATACAGGAACTTGGCGTAAAAGTTGAGTTTGATGTGCGCAAAGCCCTGCAGTGGTGCGACGTGGCCAATGTGTTGCGCATTCAACTGGAACGCCAGCAAATCAAGTATTTTCCGTCGCTGCGCGAGTACAGCCTTTATTACGGCATTGACAAAGCACTGCTGGATTCGCTTGACAAAGAAATCATCCTGATGCATCCCGGCCCCATCAACCGGGGCGTTGAACTAACCAGCGATGCCGCCGATTCGCAGCACTCGATTATCTTGCAGCAGGTTGAAAACGGGGTGGCTGTCCGGATGGCCGTTTTGTTCCTGCTTGCCCAAATGAACCAGTAACCGGATACGGGAACAAGGGGAACGAATGCAATTGCCGGGTTTTCATTCTTCAGTGGAATATTACTTTCATTTGCAGTTTCCCAGTCCTTGCCGGAAGTGTACCGATCAGAATTATTCATGGAATATCTGCGGGTTACATTGAGCGAAAATTTGGTATAATGCGTAAGAAATCCAAAAAATAGCGTAATTTCGCGCCACTTTCACAGATATCCATTCGTCTGTATTTATTCAATTCATATTCTATCCATAATCTTCAATGAAAAAAATTAAGGTAGTTGCTATATTGCTGTTTGCCGGTGGGGTAATTTTCTCTTCATGCAACAATAAATCAGGCTTTGGTTCGGGAACACCGGCACTGAAAAATTCCAAAGATTCGGCCAGTTATGTATTGGGCATAATGCAAGCCAAAAACTTCAAGAGAGGTGGTGCCGATACACTTTTTGATATGGCAATCATGCAAAGCGCGATGGCAAGTGTATTGAAAGGGGACAGCATAAAAATGACCGAAATGCAGATGCAGGCGTTGTTCAATGCCTATCTGGAAAAAGAACAGACGAAAAAACTTTCGGCCAACCTGAAAGCCGGCGAGAAGTTTTTGGCCGACAACAAGGGCAAGGAAGGTGTGAAGACCACCGCTTCGGGCTTGCAATATCAGGTCATCAAGGAAGGCACCGGCATCAAGCCCACTGCCACCGATACTGTTGAAGTACATTACACCGGAACGCTGACAAACGGAAAGAAATTTGACAGCTCGATGGATCACGGCGGACAACCGGCGGTATTCCCGCTGAATGGTGTCATTCCCGGCTGGACCGAAGGAATCCAGCTTATGAGCGAAGGTGCAAAATACAAGCTCTTCATTCCGGCCAACCTGGCGTACGGTGAGCAACCCGACCCAAGAAGCGGCATTGAGCCTAATTCTGTACTGATATTCGATGTGGAATTGCTGAAAGTCCACAAAGGAAGGAAATAATAGCTTTTAAAACGGGTAAAAGCAAAGTAGCACGCTGTGTCGTGCTACTTTGCTTTTACCGGAAATTAATACAACAAAAATGCCCCTGCTTCAGGTTTATTCAATGAAAAAACTAGCCTTGTTAGTGCTGCTGTGCCTGGTCTTCGGTGCGGCACAAGCACAAAAGAACAGAAAGAAGAAAAAGGATACCGAACCCACTGTTGTGGTTACGGAAAACCCGGCTACTGTCGCCCCCAAATCAGATGCCAACGAATTTGTTCTGAAAAATTCCAAAGATTCCGCTAGTTATGCCCTGGGTATCATGCAAGGCAAACGGTTCAAAGCCAACGGTGCCGATACACTTTTCAATCTGGAGATTTTGCAGAAGGCCATGATTGTTGCCTTGCGCGGTGACAGCGTGCGCATGTCCGACGAAGAGATGCAGACAGCCGTAAACGCATACGTAGAAGCCGAGCAAACCAAAAAGGCAGAAGCCAATCTGAAAGCCGGCGAGAAGTTTTTGGCCGACAACAAGGGCAAGGAAGGTGTGAAGACCACCGCTTCGGGCTTGCAATATCAGGTCATCAAGGAAGGCACCGGCATCAAGCCCACTGCCACCGATACTGTCGAAGTCCGCTATACCGGTACACTCGTGAATGGGAAAAAGTTTGATAGCTCGTTTGATTACCAGGGTGACAAGCCAGTGTCACTGCCCTTGAACGGCGTCATTCCGGCATGGACCGAAGGAATCCAACTGATGAGCGAAGGTGCAACATACAAACTGTTCGTTCCGGCTAGCCTGGCATATGGCGAGCAGACAATTCCGGATAGTGGCATTGAGCCTAACTCTGTGCTGATATTTGATGTGGAGCTGGTAAAAGTAAAAAAAGGCAAAGTTGCCAAACCTGCCAAGCCCGTGACCAAAGCTCCTGCCAAACCTAAAAAATAGTATCTTTCACACAGATAAAACACCTGATCAATTTTTAAAATACGTTGCATCCCGACATACTTCCATGAAAAAACTAACTCTCCTGCTTATGCTTTGCCTTGTTTTCGGGGCAACACAGGCGCAGAAAAACAAAAAGAAGAAAAAAGGCGAAGTGGCAGCACCTACGGCACCTCCCAAGCCTCAGCTAAAGACCTACATGGACTCGGTAAGTTATTCCATCGGGGTGAATATCGGAGGTAGTGTCAATGCCCAACCCATTGACTCGCTGAATGTCGACTTGCTGCTGGCGGGTCTGCGTTCGACTCTAGAGAAAAAAGACACGCTGATTCTCAGCGAAGTCCAGGCTATGGCTTTTTTGCAAAGTTATTTTCAAAAGTTCAAACAACAAATGGAAGAAAAAAGCAAACAAAAAGCAGTAGAAAACAAAAAAGCAGCGGATGATTTTCTGGCTGCCAACAAAACCAAACCAGGAGTGGTAACCACCGGCTCCGGCCTGCAATACATTGTCGTGAAAGAAGGGACAGGCTCGTATCCCAAACCTACCGACAAGGTAAAAGTGCATTACACCGGTACTTTTATGGACGGAAAGAAATTTGACAGCTCAGTAGACCGGGGCGAACCTGCTGTATTTGGCGTGCAACAAGTAATCAAAGGCTGGACGGAAGCCTTGCAAATGATGAAAGTTGGCTCCAAGTGGAAAGTTTTCATGGGGCCCGATCTGGCCTATGGCGAACAAGGCCGCGGTGCCGAAATGCCGCCCAACAGCCTGCTGATCTTTGAAATGGAATTATTGGGAATCGAAAAGTAAGGAGATGATCACTAATCGAAAACCCGCCTTTGCAGAAAGGCGGGTTTTCGCTTTTGCAACCATATTGTTTTCCCGGTACAAGCTTCAGGCAGATTGCGTTTGGTGACGGGTTTCGATGCGTCGGGTACGTTCTTTCAACAGGGCAATCACTTCTGATTCGCTGGTAAACGCGTTGTTTACATTCACAAAATAACCGGCCAGTTTGTCGTACCGTTTTCGCATCAACAGCAGGAATATCCCCAGATACTCAAGGTTTTCAAATACAATCGCCTGATTGTCTGAGTACTTGTCCAAGTTCTTCAGGAAGAATGTCGGGTGCTCGGTCCAGTGCATGGCTGGCTTGAAGTGATGACTGGCGTGATAGCCGTCGTTCCAGCATTTTTTGTTGTATTTTGTGTTGATGCACGTGACACTGTTTTTAAACGGATTGCCTGGGTCAGTGGCGTCCAGGAAAGCATGCTGTGTCCAGTTTCCAATCATCTGGATGATACGGGTCACCAGAAACGGAATCAAAAACACAACCACCACCGCTTGCCACCGTACAAACCAAAGGGAAACACATACCAGAATAAAACTTGCTTCGCCGATAATTGCCCGGCGCATCAGATTACGGCGTTTTTTCTCTTTGAAGTAACCGACCAGTTCGAAAATTCCCAAGAACAAAAAATTGGCCAGGTATTTTAGAAAACCCCGCAAACTATCGCGTTGGTAGGCCATGGTACTGCTTTTGTCATCTTCCAGATTGTTTTCCGAGTGGTGCATGCCAATGTGATGGCTGTAGTACGTCTCGGGGCTCTGACCAAAAAAAGGAGCCACTACCCAGGGTAGGTAATGGTTGAGCCAGTTGTACTCTTTCCTGAACAAAGGCCGGTGGCTCACACAATGGAGCATCAGGCCGAAAGGTCCTTTGTAGGCTATGTGGCAGAAATAATAATAGGCTACCACCAGCGTCCACCACACCCAGCCCGAGACAAAAGGCATGAATAGCAGAACGCCGATGGGCAGCAAGGTCAGGCTGATGCGCAACGTGAGATGCACGAAAGGAAGGTTGCGTTCATCCGTGATTAATTTCAAAAAGAAGCGATCCAGGGCTCCATACAACTGGCCCTGCGAAAACGTGGGGTCGTCAATAGTGCGAAGTGTACGCATGGATTTTAGGTTTGGGAAAAATAAACTGATGTGAACAATCTACCTGATGTGTTTTGCAATCACATTCAAAAAAGACAAACGTATGCTATGTCATGAAACGAATCTGAATCATAGAATAAGTGAGTATAGTTTCCGTCGTCGTATGAGAAGAGAAAAACTAACACAAAAAAAGTATTCCATTCCCGGGCAGGCAAGGAGAAAAGACGGGTCCGAGTGCTGTTCTTCAGATTACTATGGGTTGTAAAAATCCATGTAGCGCTGTTGCGCAGGTGTAAGCGACTGATGGCCCAGGTTCATTTCGAACCAGATGCTACCTTCCATCCAGACCCGATAGACAAAGGCCTCGAAGCTACCCTCGCATTCGAACAGGAAGGTGTGCGGGCCCCGTTGCAGTTCATCAATGATTTCGGAGGCTTCATCTCTGTACGCTTCACGAATGGGCTCGTAGTCGTAGTAATAGGTGTGGAAAAACCAATTGCTCGAACACACGATGTTGCACTGGCCGTTAATGGTAAAATGCAGATACCACACCAGGCAATATTGAGAGTCGGAGTAAAAATGCACCAGACTTTCACCGGGACGGTCCTTCAAGTCAATGAATCCTTCATGGTCCAGTTCAAAAAAACAGTCGGTTGGGGAGGGGATGGCTGCGAGCCATTCGGGATGCTGCATCAACGTTACAAAGCCTTGTGGCAAAATCAGGTTGCGTTCTTGTGCCTGACGCTGAATGGTTTGCAACGATTCAAACCAATCTTCCGGTAGGTTTGGTGAGTCGAGCACGGCTTCAATATTTGCATATTCATCCTGTAGCCATTGCCACGAGCCATTCAATTTGTCGGTAGGAAGCGGCGGAAGCTTCGTATAATCAAATGCCTCGTACGTAGAATCGGTCTCGCGTAAATCATCCAGACCGAAGAAAAACCAGGCTTTGGGCAACGGTGGGAGAGTGGTCATGTTAGCAGTCCATGTTTTTTTGCACTATCAATTCAAACGAATCCAAGTTCAATCCGCACAGGTTCCCAAAGGCAATGGAAGAACCGTTGAGAGCCTTGTAGCATCCATTGTCTAGGGGAATAAGTGTATCTCCTTCATTTACCGCATCTTGTATCTTTGTTAATGACCGAATGGTATGCCCATGCACAATTTTTCGCCCGTTCAAAAACATCAAGTCTGGCTCGGTATCCTTTCCCCATAACATGCTGTACGAATCTTCGAAAGGATCATCAGCTTCAAAGTTAAGAGTCGCATGCACCAGGATAAAACCTTCCGTTTCATAGTAATGAAGCAACGAATTAAAAAACTTGGAATAAGTTGGTAATATGTCTATCAAATGACGGTCAATTCGCATCTGTTCATGGTTGCCACGTAGCGGATAGACCGCATAGCCACTGGCAGACAAGGAAAGAATATAATCAATCACCTGTTTGCTTTTGGGGCCCCGGTCAATGTAATCGCCCAACAGAAAAAGCTGGTCATTTTTAGTGAGCCTGATTTTGTCTTCTACCAACGTCCGGAAAGTTTCAAAGCAACCGTGTATATCACCAATGGCATACCGGATGCCTTCTTTCGGTTTGGGTATGTATGTCCCTAGCATGAAAAACGCACTTTAGTGTCAACCGCAAAAAGGTCAGGGGTTTTGCTTCGTAAAAAGATACTATTTTAGGCCATTGCGAAACTTCCGGCAGTGGCTGTTTTCAACAAGTCTGCATATTCTTCGGGACACGTATCTGCACTGAGCAAACTGCCTTGGGGTACATACGGATAAATTTCGTCGTACCGCTTTACCAGATTCATAAAGACCCGTCGGCTGATGTGCCGACGAGAGATCTGCGCAGGTTCTTTGATACCGGCGGCAGCCATCAGCTCGACAAAACTCTCGACGGTGAGGCGGTGATAATTGGCAACGCGCACTTTCTTGTTGTCCACCACCAAGCCTTTGACCAGTTCCGGATTTTGCGTGGCTACACCCGTCGGACAGTTGTTGTTGTTGCATTCCAGTGCCTGGATGCAGCCCAGAGCCATCATCATGGCGCGGGCACTGTAGCAGGCGTCGGCGCCAAGGGCCATTGCCCGCACCATGTCAAATCCACTGATCACTTTGCCGGCTGCCAGCAAAACAATATGTTTTTTCAGGTCAAAACCCACCAGTGTATCGTAGACAAACGACAATCCCTCTTTGAAAGGCATTCCGACATAATTCGAAAATTCGAGCGGTGCCGCTCCGGTTCCACCCTCCCCGCCGTCCACCGTGATAAAATCGGGAAGAATGCCTGTTTGTTGCATGGCTTTGCAAACGGCAACAAACTCATGCTTGTTTCCAATGCATAGTTTGAACCCGACCGGTTTTCCACCGGATAATTCGCGCATCTGCTGAATCAACTTTAGCAAGCCCACCGGTGTGTTAAAGGCCCGGTGATACGGTGGCGAATCAACTTGTGTATACGGCTTCACGCCCCGGATGGCTGCAATTTCCGGCGTGTTTTTCGCGGCGGGTAAAATACCGCCGTGCCCCGGTTTGGCTCCCTGCGACAATTTTAGCTCAATCATTTTGACACTCGGATAGCCCGCCGTTACCTGAAAGCGCTCCGGTGAAAAATTGCCATCGTCGGCACGGCAGCCAAAATAGCCCGTGCCCACCTGATAAATCAGATCGCCACCCATTTCGAGGTGATACGGACTGATGCCCCCTTCGCCGGTGTTGTGGGCAAATCCACCGATCTTGGCTCCGCCGTTCAATGCCATCACGGCGGCTTTGCTCAGCGAGCCGAAACTCATGGCCGATACGTTGAAAATGCTCAGCGAATAAGGGTGGGTACACGCCGGGCCGCCCACCGTCACCCGCGGGTCGTGGTTCAAGAGTTTCTTATCCAGAGCCGCGATGGAATGTGCCATCCATTCGTAACCCTCGTCATACACATCGAGTTGGGTGCCAAAAGGCGTGGTGTCCAGTTCTTTCTTGGCCCGTTGGTACACAATGGACCGGTGCGTACGGCTGAACGGCGTGCCGTCGGTATCCGATTCGATGAAATACTGATACATCTTGGGGCGCAAATCTTCAAAAATATACCGTCCCCGGCCCAGAATCGGAAAATTGCGTTTGATGGCTTGCCGTGTCTGGGTCATGTCGTAAATTCCCAAGCCGATGATGGGTAGCAAAATGATATAGGCGTAGGCCAGGGGAGGCCATACCCACCAGGAAATAATTCCGACTGCGAGAACGGAAATAATAGAAAAAGCGACAAATTCGTTACGCATAAGAGAAGAGAGAATGAGGTGATTTCACTAGGATAGTACGGGATTTTATACATTTTTGCCAAGCGGAAAATTCGGAACCTGGATGCTTGAATTACGTATACAGTCAGGCTGTTTTTCACAACGAGGTAATCTTTCTATTTCATCAAGGCTACTGGCAATATACAGAAAAATAGTATGGTGTCACTAGCAAAAACCTTTGAATCAGCGTAAGTTGTCTACAGAGTTGCATCGACAAACTTCTATCAATCAACTAATTTTTATTTCGTGGACAAAAAACAGGAAATTCCCGAATACAACGGCTTTTTACGCAAAAATGTTATCCGGGTACCCCAGGAAATCGAGCAGTCTTCGGGTATCCGTATCTTTGGAAAGCTCCTGAAATCGTTTGTTTTTTCAACCGATGTTGCCATTATACGCAATTGCAATGCCGATGCGGTGATTTCTGTTTATCCGTTTACACCCCAGCCGATCATTACGCACTCGCTTATCCTGGCAGCCGACAAACCGATTTTCTGCGGCGTTGGCGGCGGACTTACCACTGGCAAACGGGCCATAGAAATCGCGCTGGACGCTGAGTTTCAGGGAGCCATGGGCGTGGTGCTGAACAAACCAACCCCCAACAGCCTGATTCAGGAATTAAAACGGAAGCTGGAGATACCGATTGTCATCACCGTCGTGGCGGAGGACGATGATTTTGAAGGGCGTATCCGCGCGGGAGTGGATATATTCAACGTCTCAGGGGCGGCGCAAACGGTTGCCATTGTCCGTAAGATCCGGAGCATCAGCCCGGAAATCGCAATCCTGGCTACCGGCGGCAAACAACCCGAGCACATTACCGAGGTGATCGAGCAAGGCGCCAACGCCATTTCGTACACGCCTCCAACGACAGGGGAACTCTTCAAACCTATCATGGATCGTTACCGAAGGGGCGAAGATTACAAAGAGTGAGTTAAATATGTGAAACTCAAACTTGGAAAGCCGCGTGGTTTTTACTGTGTCACCGATATTATTTTTCCGACCGGCATTTACCTGCGTTTTTTCGTTTTTTCAAACCAGACACTGAAATCGTTCTGGCTTTCAAGCTGCTTTTCCAGATCGTCCGGTAAGCGGGGGAAGAAATCAAAACCGGTCTGGCGTTCAACTTCGTCTACCGACATGGCGAAGCTTTGCAACGGCTTTTTGGTGCCTTCGTTACGGAAAATAAAACCGATGGCTTTCAATTCAGGTTCGCGGATATCCAGAATCACTTTGTAGTAAAGCTCGGGTACGGCTACTTTGTTGTAACGCCCGATGGTCGGTAAGCCATCACGCAAAATGGGACCCGAAACAATGTAAATGGTTTTGTTATGCCTGGCCCAGCCGCGTGCTTTTGACTCCAGCTTTTCCCAGATGCCTGCATTGAATTCGTGCAACTGGGGGCTCATGTTGCTCATGAAAAATGTTTCATCCATCCATTTGGCCGATGCCTTGAAATCAGCTACCGGAGCCAAGTGGCCACGGTCGTAGCCGGAGCCACGGTAATCTTCCGGCACGGCAGATTTTGTAGATACATCCGGATCAGGCCGGAAATTGTCTTCACGCTTGTTGCTGCCACTCACCATACTTGCTGTGAGGCGGTATGCAACCCAGGCGGGCTGTTCGTATTTTTCGGCATAGGCCAACGCATAAGCCGAATGTTTCACAATCTCCAGTTTTTGGCTGGTTGTTGGGTAGGCAAAGTCGGGTAACTTTTCGAATTCAAAACCACCAGCCGTTGTTTCGGTGGACGAAGAGGTGCCCGGACCGTCGTCGGGTAGCCGGTTGGTCTCCGGTTTGGTGGAAGGATTTGTTGCAGGAGCTGTCTCTGTAGGCGAAGAAGGGCTTTTTTTGCCAAACCAGTCGGCTATCTTTTCCCAGTTGCCAAATAACACAAACACACCCACCAAAATAAGAGCCCAAAACAGAGCATTGGACGAGTTAGATTTTGCCATACGTAATTTGCGGTTTCAGAGAACTGCAAATTACGGATTAATGCATACAAAACCAGACGTGCAAAGAAGAATAGGTTGTACACTTGTGCAGCATACTATTTTTTGACGACCATTCGGATGATTTTAGCCACGCATCCGGTCCAGGAAATCATTGAAAGCCTGCGCTTCGCCTTCATTGATGAAGTTTACCAATTGTTCCATCTCGTCTACCATCGGATCAAGCTTTTTCAGCAGGTTGAGCCCTTTCTCGGTAATTTTTACATTGACTGCCCGACGATCTTCCGGACACTCGGCACGGTCAATCAGTCCTTTCAGGCGCAGCTTTTCCACGAGTCGCGAAGCGTTTGAACTTTTGTCCATCATACGTTCCGATAGCAGCGAGACAGTGGCCACCTTCGGGTGCTGACCTCGTAGGATGCGCAGAATATTGTACTGCTGCGGAGACAAGCCGTAGGGTTTGAAAAGCTGAATCTGTCTAAGGTTCAGCCAGTTAGCGGTAAATATTATGTTGAGCGTCAATTTCTGGTACTGGTTTTTAAAACGGGTCTGTTGTATTTCTTTCTCCAATTCCATAATATAGTAGTTTTTCTTTGTAAATATATGTATATACATTTATTGTTGCAACATATATAGCAAAAAAGTAGTACCTGGCAATCATTGCAGGCCTTTCGGCAAATTCCCACCGGCTGATCGTTGAAGAATGCAGAAGATTAGAGAAGCAATGATTTAATTTTTGATAAAGAGGAAAAGCACAGGCTACAGCTGCGGAAGGGTGGGCTGTACAAAAAATACCGGTTTCGAATGAGGACAAATTGCCCCATTGTAGAAATAGTTACACAAAAAAGGAGAAGCCTGACGGGCTTCTCCTTTCAAAGACATTACTATAAAGGGTTGATTACCTTAAGCGGCCAATGCTTGTAATTGCTGGCGTTTCCGTTCGATCATTTCATTATAATATTCCAGGTCATCCTTCAGCTGGAAACGTACCATATACGATAAAGTAGCCTTGCAAAGCACATTCGTCACCTCCTCAATTTTTTGCTCCAAAAGCTGAATTTCTTTCAGAAGCATCCGTTGCTTCTCGTTTTCAGCCACTGCTGTTTCAGCTAAACCGCTGAAATACAGCATCGATTGCTCCGTGATGGTCTCCATGGTTGGTTGTGTAGTTATGTTGCCTGTATCCAAGTGATTGTTATTCATAGTTGTGTGTACTAATAGTTGTGTTGGCTTTCTGATTCTAAAGATACTAAAAATCAAGCTAAGTTTAAACTATTCCTGTACCATTTTGCGCTACATTTTTTTGTGCGAGTGTAGGAAGGCTACAGATTTAGTATCGGACTTTTCTAATCGTTAGTTTTATTACGTTTGCTGGTATGTAAACGCAGACAGATATTGAAAATCAGCTTTTTATCGCTCTAAGGACTGCCGCACTACCGGATATTCGGTAAAAACAGAACATTTTTTTCGCCTTCCTTACATGGCGGTTGTATCTGGTTTGTTTGGCCGCTATCCAGGTAATTTGAGAGATTTCTGCCTATTTATACTTTTCACTCGCAAAAGGTGTGCCATATTTTGAGCAAAAGAAAAGTAAGAGTTGAAGCAAAAATTACATGTCTGCAAATTTTATATGTAACGCGCACAGCATTAAAATCGTATGGAGCAGATTGGGTATTTGCTGAATAAATTATATCCTTTTCTTACTTCAGGGGATATTCTTTACTATTAGTATGCCTTGTGGCAAAATGTAAACACGGATTATCCCGCGATTCGGATCGTACTGTTTCCGGCAGGCTGGCGTACCACCTGAACCTGGGTGGAAATGCGATCTTTGAGAGCCTCGACGTGGGAAATGATGCCAATCATTTTGCCGGTGGCTTGCAGGTTTTCCAGGGTGGTAATGGCAATATCCAGTGCCTGCGGATCCAGCGTTCCGAAACCTTCGTCAATGAACAACGATTCGATGCGGGCCTTGCGACCAGCGATATCCGACAAGCCCAACGCCAGCGCCAGACTCACCAGAAAGGTTTCGCCACCCGAAAGCGTTTTGACCGACCGGATGTTGTCTGCCTGGTCGCGGTCCAGGATTTCCAGTTCCAGGTCGGTTTTGGGGATACGACGAATCTGATAGCGGGGATTGAGCTGATCCAGATAACGGTTGGCCAGTTGCACCAATTGGGCCAGCGTGAGCCCTTGCGCAAACGTATTGAATTCGGCACCGCTTGCAGAACCAATCAAACCGTCGAGTGATGTCCACCGTTCGAGTTCCTTGCGTTGCCGGGTGATTTCGGCTTCGACATCCTGGTTTTTACGGATGGTTTTCCGGTGGTTTTCCAGCGTTTGTTGCAGGCGGGTTTGTTCGGTAATGACCTGTTCATTGGCTACTTGTGCCGCTGTCAGCTGTGCCATCACTTCGGCGTAGGGTTGCTCTGTCAATGCCTCGTCTCTGAGTTTCCGGAGCGACTGTTCGGTTTGCTGCCAGGCGCCCTGCAGCTGATTCAGGCGTGTATCGATTTGTTCTTTTTTCTTTAGTAACTGAGCCTCTGTGGCGTCGTCAAGCAATACTTCACGCAGGGCTTCTATGCTGTCAAACGATTCCTTGACGAGTACCTTCAGGAGTTTTTCTTCTTTCTGGGATACTAATTTTACCTCGTGTTCCAGCATTTTCTCGCGGTCTTCGAGTTGGCGGGTCTTGAGCCTGAAGGTATTTATCTTTTCATTGTATTGGTATTCGGAGGCTTGTTTTTTTTCCTCCGCAGATTTGAGGCGTTGCATGAGCTGCTGCTTTTCCTGCTGCGGGTTTTTGTTGCCGACCAGTTGCTGCCGTTCGGTTTTCCAATGCTCCAGTTGTTCGCTTTCTTCCAACAGGCGCAGTCGCAACTGGTTCAACTTGTATTTCTCCTCCAAAAAAACAAGCTCACCCTGAAGGGCATCGTATGATTGCAACTGGCTGCGCAGTAACAGCCGGGTTTCGGTCAGTTTTTGTATACTATTTTGAATGGCCTCCAGGTCCTGGATGTCAAGCGCAGTACCCAGCCGCACGGCGCTTTGTTGGTAATCATTCTGAAGGCGATCTGATTTTTCCTTGTCTTTTCGGCCCTGTTCGGCAAGCAAGGTCAGGTTGCCACGCTCCTGGCTCAATTGTTCGCGCAGAAGGTTGATTTTCTTGGTAATGGCATCATGCAAGGCTTGCTGGGCATCGCGTTCGGTTTGGGCTTTGTCGGTTTGTTGGGTATGCCCTTCTTCTATGAACGGATGATGGACAGACCCGCACAGCGGGCAGGGATCGCCGGGTTGCAACTGAAGGCGGGCTTTTTCGTAATTTTGTATCTTGAGCTCCAGTTCGTAAATTTTGCGCAAATCGGCCAGTTTTTCCTTGGCTGCAAGTTCCTGCTGCTGAAGAATCTCCAGTTCTTTCTCAATTTTTTCGGACGACTCCCGGAGCTGTTTGAACTGGCTGCGCAGAGCGGCCAGGTTTTGCTGTTCTTCCAGATGGTATTTGGCGCGATTGAGCTGCTCGTGCCACAATTCCAGTTCGCTACCAACGTTCTGCTCGGTTTGTAAGATAGCTTCGCGGTCTTGCTGCTTCAGCAACTCCCTGACTTTCAGTGTTCTTTCCTGGATGGCCGCTGCAATAGCCTTGCTTTGCGTTTCCAGGTCTTTCTTGTCCCGGGGACTGCTTGCAAAATCGGCTACGGCTTTCAGTGTATGCAGTTTCTTTTCCTGACTGCCAAACTCCTGAGCAACTTCCTGGAAACGAGCCTGCGCATTGGCAATGTCTTTTTCCAGCAAAATTGCTTTTTCGAGTTTGGGGAGCCAGGAGTCGTATTCCGTTTGCAGGGTCTGGATATGCTGCCGTACGTTGACCAACACCTGTTCGGCTTCCAGCGTGGCCGTTTCCACCACTGGCAGGGTCGAATACAGCTCCCGGATGTCTTTCTCGATGGTATAGATGGTCGACTGCATCACCTGGATTTCGGCCAGCGGCGTGCGGTAGCTTACGGCCTTCTGGTGTAATTCAAGCTTGCGAAACTCGGCTTTGCATTCGGATTTTTCCAGCTCCAGTCGGGCAATCTGCTGTTGCAGGCTTTCGCTTTGTGAAGTGAGTTCACGGATGCTGCTGAGCCATTGCCGTTGGGATTCGAGGGTTTTGAGGGTGGCGGATATACTATTTTTCTGCTGTGCCAGTTCATCGATTCGCTGCTGTAACTGAAGCTGCTCTTCTTCGGTAAGCAACTGAGTGGTATCCAGCTTCTGCTGCCATTCTTTCAGCTTTTCCTGCTCCGCTTTCTTCCGCTGATAGGCTTTCTGAGAAAGCCGCGTGTACAAATCCGTGCCGGTGATTTTTTCGAGCAAATCGCCTTTCTCACTTTCTTTGGCTTTCAGAAATGCCGCGAAGTCGCCCTGCGCCAGCATCACTGACCGCAGAAAACGCTGATAGTCCAGTCCGGTCAGGTTCGTCACCCGTTCCCGCACATCCATCAGCTTCGATTCCAGAATCTGCTCGTTCGCCAGGTCGGTCAGTTCCATTTTCGCCGGCTGCAAGTCACCGTCCAGGCGGTTGCGGCTACGCCAGAGCGACCATTTGCTGCGGTAACGCTTTTCTTTGGCTTCAAACTCTACCTCGGCAAAACAATCGGCTGTGTGATAGCTCATCACCTTCTCGGGTGTAGCCTGTCCGAAACGGGCGGCATAGCCATACAAGGCCAGGGTAATGGCGTCGAGGATGGAGGTTTTTCCGGCTCCGGTGCGGCCTACGATGGCAAACAGGCCCGAGTCGGCGATGGGACTTTCGTGAAAAGGAATGTAATGCTCGCCGCGCAGCGAATTGATGTTTTTCAGACGAACACTCAGGATTTTCATCAGCGGGTTGTAAGCAGGTGGCGTTAATCAGGATGGGCCTGCCTTTTTACAAAAATACAACTTTCTGAAAACTTTCGTTTACTGTCGTGGTTTTTCGTGGGTTTGAAATGAAAATCCATTGTTCATTCGTGTTTTGTTCGTTCCCCGAATTCCTTTGAAAACGAGGGACTTTCGGTTTTCCCCCATTTGTCCCAGAACGTAAAATACAAGCCGTAGTTGAACCGGAAGTAGCGGTGATGATGGCTGTGGTGCGTCGCTCCGATCAGCCAGCGGCCAATGGGGTGCCGGTCAAAGTTGCGCGGATAAATTTCAATGTTCAGGTGGTTGATGGCAGCGGAAAACGTCATGATGGTCAGGTGGATCACAATTGCATACGGATGCATGGGAATGACCATAAGAATGGCGGGTACGATCAGGGCTTCCAACAATCCTTCGATGGGATGAAACGAAAATGCCGTCCAGGCTGAAGTGATGTTACTTTCGTGGTGTACCTTGTGAATGTGTTTGAATACATTGGGGCGGTGCATCCAGCGGTGCAGCCAGTAGTAATAGGTTTCGTGAATAAGCATGGCCACCAGTATGCTGAAAACAAAATATACCCAACCGTGAGTTTCAATGGAAATGTAAACAGCGGTATAACCTTTTTGCCAGGCCAGTAATGTGAGTGCCCCCGCCACTGCAAAAATGACAGCCGTGCTTACGGACCACGAAATTTCGCGGTACAACTGTGCCCGGGAATACGTTTTGTTACTGATGCGGCGTTGCGGCCATTGTTTCCGGAACCAGACGGCAAAAATCAGGTGAAACAATCCTGATAGTACGAAATAACGTCCGATTACGGCCAGAAACATCAGGCCAGTAACCAGCAAAAAAATTCCGGGGTTGGTGAGGTCGTATGGCAGCATATAATTGTGAATTGTGAACGCCAGTTTGGGCAGGGACAGAAGTAGTATCTCCTTGTTTGTTGCCCGTTAAAAATATGAAAAAGCCGTTAATAATTTTCTGTTTCCATAACACAGAACAGAAAACAATACGCTGCATTGGATTCAATCGATCCAAAATAGTATCTTAAAAAAGAAAAAAACGCCATCAGTAGAATGGAATAATTGCTTATTCACCATAGCCTCAGACTATAAGTATGCCTGTATTAACCCGAATTTTTCGTGATTTTTTCTACAGTGAAAGTGTCAGTGGAATTTTACTGATCATCTCTACACTCATTTCCCTGGTATTGGCCAATTCCGCGTTTGGCGATTCCTATATGCACTTTTGGGAAACAACAGTGGCGCATCATTCGTTGTCCCACTGGATTAACGATGGACTTATGGCTGTTTTCTTTCTGTTGGTAGGACTTGAACTGGAACGTGAGCTATACATCGGGGAACTGGCAGACATCAAAAATGCACTCCTGCCTATTTTTGCGGCCATAGGAGGGATGCTGGTTCCGGCAGGCATGCATCTGTTTTTGAACTGGGGGATGCCCACACAGGCCGGTGCCGGGATCCCGATGGCTACCGACATTGCCTTTTCTCTGGGTATTCTGGCTTTGTTTGGAAGCCGTGTACCGGCATCTTTGAAGATCTTTCTGACGGCTCTGGCCATTGCCGACGACCTGGGGGCCATTCTGGTGATTGCTATTTTCTATACCAACGATTTGTCGTGGATCAACCTTGGCATTGCACTCGCCATTTATGCCGTGCTGGTAGTGATGGGACGGAAAAAAGTGTATGTATTGTTCCCATATCTGATAGGCGGAGTGGCGATGTGGTATTTCATGCTGAATTCCGGGGTGCACGCCACTATTACCGGGGTATTGCTGGCATTTGCCATCCCTTTCGGAAAGGGCGACGATCAGTCGCTTTCGTACCGGCTTCAGCATTTTCTGCACAAACCGGTGTCGTTTTTGATTCTTCCCGTTTTTGCATTGGCCAATACGGGTATCCGCCTGAGCTATGATTGGTATGCAAACCTGCTGGATGCCAATAGCATGGGGATTATGCTCGGATTGGTTGCCGGAAAGCCCATCGGAATTTTGTTGTTCAGCTTTTTGGCTGTCGTGCTCAGATTCAGCAGCCTGCCCAATGATCTCCAGTGGCGGCACTTGACCGGAGCGGGTTTTTTGGCAGGTATCGGATTCACAATGTCTATTTTCGTTTCGATACTCGCTTTCGATGATCCGAACATGAGTAACGTCTCACAAATCGCTGTGCTGGTGGGTTCACTGCTGTCGGGTTTGTTAGGCGCCGGGTGGTTTCTGTTGTTTGTCAAAAAGATACCGGCACAGGTTCCCTGATCGAAACATGGAAAAACTCCAGGGCAGGCAAAGGCCAGGGGTTTTTACTTCTTCAATGATACTATTTTTTGGCTATATTTCTGTCAGAAGTGCAGCCTGTCAGGGTGTTACGGTGTTGACCATTTCCAGGATATCGTCCATGTATTCGCGGGTGTTGGACAACCGTGGCACTTTGTGTTGTCCGCCCAGTTTGCCGCGTTTTTTCATCCACCGGTAAAAGGTGCCTTCCGGAACATTATGGATCACCGGCATTTGCAAGGCCATGTCCTGATACCGTTTGGCATCGTAATCCGAGTTGATTTCGCGCAAGGTGCGGTCGAGTAAAACTGTGAATTCGCTCAGGTTGCGTGGTTCCCGTTCAAATTCAATCAGCCATTCGTGGCCGCCTTTGCCCGAATCTGTCATGTAAATCGGGGCTGCCGTAAAATTGCGAATCAAGGCATCGGTTTCCTCGCAGGCTTTGGTCACAGCCGCTTCGGCGTTTTCGACAATCACTTCTTCGCCAAAGGCGTTGATAAAATGCTTGACCCGTCCACTGATACGGATGCGGTACGGATTCAGGGTCGTAAATTTGACGGTGTCACCAATCATGTACCGCCATAGGCCTGCATTGGTCGAAATCACCATCGCGTAGTTTTTGTTCAGCTCAACCTGATCAAGAGTCAGGGCTTTGGGATGTTCGTTTTCGAGCTCTTCCAATGGAATAAATTCGTAGAAGACCCCGTAATCCAGCATGAGCAGCATGTCGTGGTGGCCCAACCGGTCCTGGATGCCAAAAAAGCCTTCGGAAGCATTGTAAAGCTCCAGGTAGTTCATCTCCGGCGAAGGCACCAGTTCCTTGGCAAACAAATCGCGGTACGGATCAAACGCCACCGCTCCGTGTGCAAACAGTTCCAGGTTTGGCCAGACTTCGAGAATATTCTTTTTGCCGGTCAGTTCCAAAATCCGCCGGATGAGCACAACGGTCCAGGTGGGGACGCCCAAGATACTTGTGACGTTTTCTTCCATGGTGGCCTGTGCCATCCGTTCGATTTTTTCTTCCCATTCGTTCATCAGGGCAATGTCCAGGCCGGGGGTACGGATGAACTGTGCCCAGACCGGCAGGTTTTTCATGATTACTGCTGACACATCGCCGTAAAACGATTCCGGATTCCGCTCGTTGGTTTGGTAACTGCCCCCGATGGACAAGCCTTTGCCCGTAAACACCTTGGTGTCGGGCTTGTTGTTGACAAAGATGGTCATCATGTCTTTGCCACCTTTGAAATGACACATTTCCAACGCTTCCTGCGATACGGGGATGAACTTGCTGCGGGCATTGGTCGTACCCGAAGATTTGGCAAACCATGTGATTTCCGAAGGCCAGAGCAGATTCTGCTCGCCACGCATCAGACGTTCAATGTAAGGATACAGATCTTCGTATGACGACACCGGAACACGTTGCTGAAAATCTTCAACCGAGCGGATGGAGTCGTAGTCATATTTTTGTCCCCATTCTGTGTCACTGGCTTGCTGAATCAGATTGACAAACTGTTCCTGCTGCACCTCGTGTGGATGCATCATGAACAGTTCGATCTGGCTGATCCGCTTTTTCATGATCCATGTCAGAATAGTATTGAGCAGTTCCATGCGATTTAATCAGTTGATTGTAAGTGATTAGGCTACGTGAAAATAACTACCCGAAGGTAAAAAATAGTATGTTTTAAAAAGCAAAAATCGTATAACCAGGGTTGTCCTTTGGTTGCCAAAGGCAATCGGATAGTTGCCGTGCCCGTACCCCGAAAGTCTTTTGCAAACAATACGGACTTGGCTTAATCTACCAAATTAGGCAAATTCTTTGTAGCAAACAATGTCTTTTGCCAACAAGCATGGGGTTTCTGCGAGGCAGCGAATCCACCATACCCTGGTTAAGTAAGGTATGAGGAGCATCGTAAAATTTTGTACCTGACTAGTGGACAGCGGGTTAAGAATTGACAATTTCAGGTTTTTTGGTGAATGCGTAGCAAATCATGTGGCAAATCGTTCATCTGCGCATCTTCCACGCGGCTGTAATGGGTTGCAGGAATCCAATCAGGAAATCGGCCCATTCCACTGCCTTCACTACATTCGGCGAATTGCCGCTTATACTCGGGGCCATTGCAAAACTACAGGCCGCAAGCCGATCCAGAGCCGCACCGGGATGTATGGGATTGCCAGAATGGATTCCAAAATGACCTGAGGCACCATGTCTGATATCTGATCTCAGATATTCGTAGTCTTTTAATCTTCTGGTCCCATCACTTTTGAGGCAGGCTGTCAGATTTTCCGCTTCAATTCAAAATGCTTGCCCAAGTAAACGCGACGGACCTGTTCATCATCGGCGAGTTCCTGTGGTGTGCCTGATTTCAGGATTTTTCCTTCAAACAGCAGATACGCCCGGTCGGTGATGGAAAGTGTTTCGTCCACATTGTGGTCGGTGATCAGAATGCCGATGTTCTTGGTTTTGAGCTTGGCTACAATGCTTTGGATCTCCTCTACGGCAATGGGGTCAACACCGGCAAATGGTTCGTCAAGCAGTACGAATTTTGGGTCAACTGCCAGAGCACGGGCAATCTCGGTGCGGCGGCGTTCCCCACCCGACAGCACCCGGCCCGGGTTCTTGCGTACGTGCGTCAGACTGAATTCCTCCAGCAGCTGTTCGGTTTTTTCTTTGCGCGCCACTTTCGAAAGTTTGGTCATCTCCAGCACCGCCATGATGTTTTCCTCTACCGTCAATGTTCGGAACACGGAAGCTTCCTGTGCCAGGTAACCCAAGCCGCGGCGGGCCCGCTGGTACATTGGCAGATGCGTGATGTCCTGATCGTCCAGAAAAATGGTGCCTTCGTTGGGCTTGATCAGACCTACAATCATGTAAAAAGTAGTCGTTTTTCCGGCACCATTGGGTCCTAGCAAACCAATGATTTCGCCTTGCTGCACCTGCACCGACACATTGTTGGCTACGATACGGCTCCCGTATTTTTTCAGTAAATTTTCAGAACGAAGAAGCATGTCTGGATTTCTAATGTTGGATAAACCGGCAAAGTCACAAGGGTTTGCACCTTTTCTCGGATACTATTTTTCATCTGCGCAGAGTTCGCGAATGAAAACAGATGGGTGTTCGATTTTTCAATTCGTTTGCCTGTGATAGTTTGGGTGCGCAAATTTTATTCCAGGATTGGTTACAGTGGCTTAATATCTTTGATGAGGAGTTGCAGGGTCTGATTGCCGCGGTAATTATTTTCAACAATCTGGTAACACAGCCGGAATGGTTTTCCTTCGGTTACTTTGTCCAGGTGCATCTGCGACATGCCAAAGCCGATGGCATCGACATACGATGTGCCCTCCTGGAAAACGCTCATTTTCAGGTGTACATCTTTCAGAATACGCACATTGTCGGCATATACCGGCTCAGACATGAAGATCGGACGCATGTTATCGGGCCCGAACGGCTCCATTTGCTTGACGATGTTATAGAACTTGAAATTGATTTCGCGCAGATGCAGTTTCAGGTCCACTTCAATCTGCGGAATCAGTTGTTCTTCGGTAATCCGGTTGGCGACGATGTTTTCAAACCGCTGGCGAAACGCCTCCACATTTTCTCGTTTGAGGGTAAGGCCGGCAGCGTAGGTGTGGCCGCCAAACTGTTCCAGCAGGTCGGCACATTCGGCAATGGCTTCGTAAACATCAAATCCCGGGACCGAACGTGCTGAACCCGAGACCATTTCGTGCGATTCGGTCAGGATAATGGTGGGGCGATAATACTTTTCCACGCAGCGCGAGGCCACAATGCCAATGACGCCTTTGTGCCAGTCGCTCTTAAACAAAACCGTGCTTTTGGACAGCCGCAGGCTTTCGCTGGCTTCAATCATCTCCAGGGCTTCTTTGGTGGTATGGACATCAAATCCCTGGCGATCCCGGTTGTTTACATTGATTTCCTTGGCAAACTGCTCGGCCTCTTCTTCGGAATGTGCCAGCAACAGATTCACCGCGGCATGGGCGTGGGCAATGCGACCAGCCGCATTGATGCGCGGACCCAGTCCAAAAACGATATTGGTAATGTCCAGTTCCTTTTCAAATCCGGCAATGCGGGTAAGGGCTTTCAGGCCCGGACGCGGATTGTAATTCAACTGGCGCAACCCGAAATGTGCCATGATCCGGTTTTCGCCGGTAATGGAAACCAAGTCGGCGGCGATACTGACCACCACCAGATCCAGAAAAGGATAGAGCCGCTCTTCCAGTGACAATTGGTTTTGAGTGCAGAATGCCTGTAGGAATTTAAAACCAATCCCACAGCCCGCCAGATCTTTGTACGGATACGGGCAATCAACCCGTTTGGGATTGAGCACCGCAACCGCCGGTGGCAGAAATTCGTCGGGGCGGTGGTGGTCACAAATGACAAAGTCAATACCCAGGGTCTGGGCGTAACTGACCAGTTCACCAGACTTGATGCCGCAGTCCAGGCAGATGATCAAGCTGATGCCGTGTGTGGCGGCGTAGTCAATGCCTTGCCGCGACACACCGTATCCTTCGTTGTAACGGTCGGGTATATAAAATGTCAGATTCGAGTGAAACTGTTGCAGAAACCCATACATCATGGCCACCGAAGTGGTGCCGTCCACATCGTAGTCGCCGTAAACCATGATGGATTCATTGTTTCCGATGGCCTGTTCCAGGCGAGCCACCGCACGATGCATGTCCTGCATCAGAAAGGGATCGTGCAGGTCGGTTAGCGACGGACGGAAAAACTGCTTGGCCCGTTCGTATTCCACAATGCCACGCTGGGCCAGCAGCTGTGCCGAAGCACGGCTCACATTGATGGCCGAAATCAGTGCCTGTATGGTTTCTTCGGAAGGGGTTGACTTGTTAATCCAGCGGTTCTCCATAAGTGCAAAGTAAGCAAAAAATGGTGATTGTTGGTTAATGGCTGCCGAGTTAAATGGTTAAATTGCAGGAGTGTTGCATTCGGTAAATTTAATTTTCAATCCGTAACATGCAACAGGGGTGGGTTTTTACTTTTCAAAACATACTATTTTTTTGTCTGCCTGGCAGAGGAATGGACATCTGTTTACAAAACCCGTATTCTCTGTCGGCCGAAACCCTTCCGCAGGCAGGCAACAATCCGACAAATTGTCATATCTTTGCAGCAAAACCGGGTTTGGCAATATTATTGAACCTTTTTCGGCGCATCCGAATACTTGCCTCTGGCAACACACAGGCATTCGGGTTGAGCTATACTGACCTTTTAAATTTTAGATATACGTATGCAAAACGAAGCAAATCAAGACACAAACCAGCACGAATCTGAGATTCCGGTAGATACAAACGAAGAAACAACCGACACCCAGGAGGGACAGCCGGAAGCCCAGGCAGAAAATAAGGCATCCTCCGCAGAGGCCCAGGTGGCAGAAATGAAAGACAAATACCTGCGGTTGCTGGCAGACTTTGAAAATTTCCGTCGGCGCACAGCCAAAGAGAAAGTCGAGTTTCTGCAAACGGCCGAAGAAGGCGTGATCCTGGCCATCATCCCGGTATTGGATGATTTTGAACGGGCATTGAAGTCCATTGAGAAAGCACAGGATTTGACTTCTGTCAAAGAAGGCGTGCAACTGATTTATCACAAACTGTACAAAACGCTGGAGCAACGCGGCCTGAAACCGATGGAGTCGGTCGGCAAGGAATTTAATGGCGAAACCCACGAAGCCATCACGCAGATTCCGGCTCCTAGCGATGAACTGAAGGGAAAAGTAGTTGACGAAGTGGAAAAAGGATATACGCTGAAAGAAAAGATTATCCGGTTCGCAAAAGTAATCGTAGGCAATTAAGGTCGGTGTGCAAATGTGTGTATGCGTTGGTAAGCACATTTGAAATAGTATGTTGGCCAGCATCAGAACCCCTGCATTTGCATCGTTGCACATTCATATATTGGCATATTTATAAACCATGACAAAAAGAGATTATTACGACATCCTGGGCGTAAGCAAGTCGGCTTCGGAAGATGAGATCAAGAAAGCTTACCGCAAGCTGGCTATCAAATACCACCCGGACAAAAATCCGGATGATCCGTCGGCAGAAGACAAGTTCAAGGAAGCGGCCGAGGCGTATGAAGTGTTGAGTGATGCGCAGAAACGGCAGCGATACGATCAGTTTGGCCATCAGGGCGTCAATGGCGGGGGAGGTTTCAACGGAGGCGGGTTCTCGGATGTCAACGACATTTTCTCACGCTTTGGTGATATCTTTGGCGATACGCCGTTTGGTGATTTCTTTGGCAACAGCGGGGGGCGCGGCGGCAAGCGGATGCGTAAAGGCGACAGCCTGCGCATCAAGCTGAAGCTCAACCTGGAGGAAGTGGCCAACGGAGTCGAGAAGAAGATAAAAGTGAAGCGGTACACGACATGCGAAACCTGCGGTGGCAACGGTGCCAAAGGCGGTACGGCCCTGAAAACCTGCTCGACTTGCAGCGGCAGCGGCCAGGTACGCCGCACGGTGAATACCATGCTGGGCCAGATGATTTCGACCAGCACTTGCCCCACCTGTAACGGTGAAGGGTCCATTGTATCCGATCGGTGCGATGCGTGTATGGGCGAAGGCCGTCAGCTGACCGAAGAAACCATTTCGGTAAGGATACCGGCAGGCGTGGCCGATGGCATGCAGTTGAATATGGCCGGCAAAGGTAACGTACCTCCGCGGGGTGGCGTAGCCGGTGACTTGCTGATTCTGATTGAGGAAGAAGAAAACGACCTGCTCAAGCGCGATGGCGACAATGTGGTATATGACTTGTACATCAACTTTGCTGATGCTGCGTTAGGAACCAGTGTGGAGGTGCCGACCATTGAGGGGAAGGTAAAAATAAAAATCGAGCCGGGTACCCAAAGCGGAAAAATCCTCCGTTTGAAAGACAAAGGCGTGCGTAGCATCAACGGTTACGGCCGTGGCGACCAGCTGATCTATGTAAACGTATGGACGCCACAGCAACTTTCGCGCGAGGAAACGGAAATCCTCGAACGATTCCGCAATGCACCTAATTTTCATCCCCGGCCATCCAAAAACGAAAAGGGATTCTTCGACCGGATGAAAGAGTTTTTTCAGTAAGCTATTCTAGACATCTGATTTGCAAAAACCTTCCTGTTCAGTGGGGAGGTTTTTGATTTTTTGGAGGATACTATTTTTTACTGATAGATGGAGTGCAGCAGCAAGTAAAATACTGAAGGACACAACAGGCAGCCCAGCCCGGTGTAGAAAGTGGCCGTCAACGCACCGTAAGGTACCAGCTTTGGGTCGGTAGCGGCAAGGCCCGCCATCACACCGGCATTGGTGCCGATCATTCCACCGAAAATCATGGCGGTATGCGGATTGTCCAGACCAATGGACTTGGCCAGAAAAGGTGTTCCAATGGCAACGACAATTGCCTTCACGACACCCGTGGCAATGCTCAGCGCAATGATTTCCGATGAAGCCCCCACGGCGGCCCCGGTGACCGGCCCCACAATGTAAGTGCAGGCTCCGGCTCCAATGGTTGCAATACTGGCGGCATCGTGGTAGCCCCAAAGCAGCGCAATACCCACCCCTCCAACAAACGAAAGCGTGACACCCAGCAGCAGAGAAACCGCTCCCAGCCAGCCGGTCTTTTTCATCACGGTCAGGCTGGCTCCCATCGAAGTGGCTACGATGGCAAAGTCACGAAACATGGCGCTGCCCATCGTGCCAAATCCGGCCAACAGTTTTATATCCGCAATGCCTTTTTTTCCGTCTGTTGTCATTCCGCCGATATACGCCAGCACAAGTCCGATCACAATGGCAATGGCCGGAGCGGGGATTTTTTTCTGGGCAACCTTTTCTGATACCACACTGGAAAATAGCATGATCAGCCCGACCAGCAAAAAAGCGACAATCAAACCATTGGCATCAATAAATTTGGTAACAGCTTCCATGTCAGAGGGTTTCGGGTTTGGGAACAAGTTTGGCAATGGAAGGAATCAGCCAAAAGCAGAGGGCCACCGGGACAATGCCGGCAACAACAGCGACAAACCCCGAAGAAACGGCTGCTTTGACATTCTGTGTGGCCGACATGGCTACAATAATCGGAACATACATGTGGCTCCAGAACAGAATGCCTTGTTCGGTAGGGGCTTGAATGTAACCTTTCCGTATGAATCGGTCGTTGAGCAAAACCAACAGCAGCATGGCAAACCCTACGCCACCGATATTGGTATCAATACCGAGCAGCCTGCCCAGGAGTTCGCCCAGAATCTGACCTGCCAGATAGCAGAAGGCGAGTAACGTGACGCCATAAATGACCATAAAACAATGAGTAGTATATAGACAGTGGTAAAAAACGTATGCTGAAAATAGTATCGCCAGAAAAGCAAAAAAACAGCATGACTAAACACGAGACAATCCTGAAAATCGAACTCCCAATTCCGAAATTCAGATTTTAAAATTCAGCATTCATCAGTTCAGGCGCATGGAAGGAAAAATAGAAATTCTTAAAACAATTTCTTCAGTTCGTTCTTCGTGACTTTGCCCATGGCGTTGCGTGGCAGCTCCTCCACAATTGTATAGTGCCGTGGGGTTTTGTAAGCGGGCATCCGTTCGCGCAGCCAGGCATTGAGTTGTTTCAAATCCAAAGCAGAATCCCTGACAATGAGTGCCGCGGCTACGAGTTCTCCCCATTCGTCGTTAGGTAAACCTACCACACTGCAATCAGCAATGGCCGGATGCGTCCGCAGGATTTCTTCGATTTCCAGTGCTGAAATTTTATAGCCGCCCGATTTGATAATGTCAATTGAATCACGACCCAGAATGCGGTAATACCCCTCTTCCACAACGGCAACATCGCCAGTCTTGAACCAGCCGTCTTCCGTGAAAGCTTTGGCGGTGGCTTCGGGTTTGTTCCAGTATTCGAGAAAGACATTGTCGCCCTTAACCTGAATTTCGCCCGGCGCATCCGGCGCAACCACCTGGTTCTGTTCATCAACCAGACGAACCGATACACCCGGCAACGGCTGCCCGATGTAACCGGCTTTGCGCCGTCCTTCATAGGGATTGCTGATACCCATGCCGATTTCCGTCATTCCGTATCGTTCCAGCAGGGTGTGCTGGCTGATCTGCTGCCATTTTTCCATAACCGAAACCGGCAATGCGGCCGAACCTGAGACCATCAACCGGAACCGGGCCAATTGCTCCGAAATGGCTTGCTGCTGGTTGGCAGGCAAGCTTTCCCAATGGCTAATCAATTTGTAATAAATAGTCGGAACAGCCATGAAAACGTTGATGTGTCCTTTGGCAAACGCCGCAAAGACACCTTCCGCCGAAAACGGATTCAAAAACTCAACCGTAGCCCCCGACCACAACGCACACGAAATGACATTGATGATGCCATGCACGTGATGCAGCGGCAACACACACAAAACATGATCGGACGATGTCCACTGCCAGGCGGTGACCAGCGTAGAAACCTGTGCTTCAATATTCTGGTGCGTCGTTACGACGCCTTTGGGAAGGCTGGTCGTGCCGCTGGTATATAAAATCATGGCTCGCCGGGATGGTGAAATGTCCGGCAACGTTTGCTGAGATGGGGTTATGTAATCAATTTCTTCCAAGATAATCAGCGGAATATTGGCTGATTTTACCAGCGGTTCCAGTATCGAAGCATATTCACTGCCGGCAATAACGATACTCGCACCAGTATCTTCGATGACATACTGCAACGATGGTGGCGGATAGGTAATGCACAGCGGAACGGCCACGCCACCTGCCTGCCAGATAGCCCATTGCGTTTGCACATAGGCAAAGCCGGGCGAAACCATAAATGCCACCCGCGCTTCCTGCAAATCGGCCATATTCGAGAGTAAAAGCGATGCTAAGTGTTGGGATGCTTCCCGTAAATGACGATACGTATGCGGTTGTTCGTGTGAGATAATCGCCGGGTGATCAGCATACGAAGTGGCGTTAGCGATAAGTTGCAGCATTGCAGACAGGATGTCAGGATTTCTGAAATGTGAATGATCAAAGATAAGAATGAATTTCTTTGATACAAGAAGTAGATTGTATGGCAAACAAAACAAAAAACCTCAGCATTCTAATGCCGAGGTTTTTTGTTTTTGGGAGATACTATTTTCTATCGGTTACTTGGCTGACCACCTTGCAGTTGTGATTCCTGCATTGGATTTGGCGGACGGCGGTTTTGCTGCTTGTACAACTGGAACCGGGTTGGTGCCGCTTTTTCCGGGAATGCGTTGTTATCAGTATTGATGTCGGCCGTTTCCAGGAACGGATCTACGGTAAACTGCACCACTTTTTTCGATGTATGGATCACTTTATTAACTTCATTGTTGTTCATGCGCCACACTTCCGCCGGAATGCGAATAATCTGGTTGGTACCATCTTCAAAGTCCAGTTTCAGAATGATCGGCATCACTAACCCGCCATTGTTTTTAAACTTCAGGCTGTAGAAGTTTTCGCCTGAGGCAATCAGCTTTTTCTCCTCGTCAGTGAGAGAGGATTGATATTGTTCAAAACGGGCTTTGCTTTGTGGCGTAACGGCGTACCGGTCATACGAGTTGTAGAAATCCTTCAGTTGCGGATTTTCATCCACCAGTGTTTTTGGGATGTCTTTTTCGTTGCGCAACTGGCTGATGGTCTTGCGTTCTTCTGCTTGTGCCTTGCTTACTGGATTTTCTTTTTCGGGGTTTTGGCTGTCTACCGTATAGTATTTTACATCGGCCAAAGCAATGTCAACCGGGTCGGTGCCGTAGAACCAACCCCGCCAGAACCAGTCCAGATCCACACCCGAAGCGTCTTCCATGGTGCGGAAGAAATCAGCCGGTTGCGGACTCTTGAAGGCCCAACGTTGTGCATATTGCTTGAATGCGTAATCGAACAAATCGCGACCCAGAATGGTCTCGCGCAGGATATTCAACGCAGTTGAAGGCTTGGCGTAAGCATTGTTGCCCAGTTGACTTACCTGCTCGGAATTGGTCATGATGGGTTCAATCTTGGACTGAGCCATGCTCATATACGGCACAATCTGATATGCTTCGCCCCGGCGACTCGGATAGTCGCGCTGCCATTCCTGCTCAGACAAGTACTGGCAGAATGTGTTCAGCCCTTCGTCCATCCATGTCCACTGACGTTCGTCGGAGTTGATGATCATCGGGAAAAAGTTGTGTCCCACTTCATGGATGATTACCGAGATCAAACCGTATTTGGTTTGCTCCGAATAGGTGCCATCCGCTTCCGGACGGCCGCCGTTGAAGCAAATCATCGGGTATTCCATGCCACCCACTGGACCATGAACCGAAATCGCTACCGGATACGGATAGGAAACGGTGCGTTTGCTATAGGTACGAATGGTGTGGGCTACGGCCTGTGTCGAATACTTGCCCCACAGAGGATTGCCCTCTTTCGGATAATACGACATACACATGACCGGCTTACCACCTTCGGTAATCTGCATGGCATCCCAGATGAATTTGCGCGAAGTGGCAAAGGCAAAGTCACGCACGTTTTGCGCGGCAAACTTCCAGGTTTTCTTTGTCGTAGATTTGTCCTTTTCGTTGGCCTCCGCTTCTTCCTGTGTCACAATCACGACCGGTGTCTTGGCCGTTTTGGCTTTCTGCAAACGGGAAATCTGCGTGGAAGTCAATACTTCATTCGGATTTTGCAAAACACCCGTAGCACCGAGAATATGATCGGATGGAACGGTGATGGAAACCCGGTAGTTGCCAAACGGAAGCGTAAACTCACCGTTGCCCAGGAATTGCTTGTGTTGCCAGCCGTATACGTCATCATAAACGGCCATGCGGGGGAAAAATTGGGCGATTTCGTAGAGATAATTACCGTCTTTGGCGAAGAATTCGTAACCCATCCGACCATTTCCGGGGAGTCCGGCGAATTTGTTGTGGTCGTGGATGTTGTAACTCCATGCAATGGAGAAACTGAAGGATGCTTTGGATTTCAAGGCCTGCGGCAAGTCGATGCGCATCATCGTGCCTTTGATAGTATACCGCAGCACATTGCCTGCTTTGTCTTTTACCGATTTGATTTTATAGCCGCCATCAAACTGTTCCACAGTCATGAAATCCAGCTGACCCATTGTCAGTTTGTCCTCAATCGTTTTGGGACGCGTTAGGTTGGCATCTGAGTTTTTGTCGAAGATGTTCTGTTCCAGTTGCAACCACAGGTAGCCTAGCTCGTCAGGTGAGTTGTTGTGGTAAGTAATGGTTTCGGTACCGGTAATCGACTGCTTGTCATCGTTGAGTTCGATCTGCATGTCATAGTCGGCGCGTTGCTGCCAGTAGTCGTGTCCCGGAGCTCCGGATGCAGTACGGTAGGTATTGGGCGTTGGCAGAAGCGTGCCCAATTGCTCAAATTTGGAGCGGTTTTCTTCAAAACGTTGGGCCATGGCTGCCGTACTTGCCAGCAACACCAGTGCCAGAATTACTTTCTTCATGTTTGTCGGTTATGGGAGGTTTTTAGTCTTGGAAAGATACTATTTTTTGGACTTTTATAAAAGTGTATTTTTATCAATGGTTACTTGCCAGAATTTCTTTGGTAATCTGATTGGAAAATCAGTCAAAAGTTAAAAATGCAGATAGGGTTTGACAGATACTATTTGTAGTTTTTGTTAATAGGATGGTACTAATCCACATATAACCCAATAATCTCAATCCTGGCTTTTAATTCCTCAGGTATTGTTTTGCCTGTGTCAAAATACATATAGTAGTCATAGCCAAAGTGAATGCCTTTGCCATTGTTTTCCAAGTCACACCAGAGGTACTCTCTCAGAATTAAGCGTGCAAGATTTTGTATGTCAGCGTTTGATATTAAATTCTTATTCTTTACTCGTTCGTATGTTCCTTTCAAATCCATTGAATACTCGTCCCAAATGTTCGGATCGTGGAGTTCAAGATTTTTAATCTCGAATTCTTCAATGCCGAAGTAAGTACAAAATTCAAGGATGGATAAGATGTATTTGTTCTCTACTGAAATATATTCTTGGAAGGTAAACCGTATTCTGTTGAACTCTTTACCTATGTCAGAGATAGATGTCCACTCGTCCACTTGATAGGCTCCTTTCTCATCCCGGTTTTTCGGATTGTATTTGGTTACTCTACAAGCTGTTTCTCTCCAGTGCGTCATGTAAATCTTCAGAAAAACCAGGTTTTTTGAATCAGCATCAGGGCCATACCTGCCACAGCACCCGAAAGCACCAGATTCCAGTCGCGGCGGTTGGTATTGAAGATACGTCCCACCAGTGTCGCGATTATGACAAAGATGGCTACAATCATGAGTTGCCCCAGTTCCAGGCCAATGTTAAAAGCCAGCAGTGGCTGCACAATGCTTTCTTCCTTTCCCAAAAGGCTGCGCAGGTAATTCGAAAATCCAAGCCCGTGAATCAGGCCAAAACCAAGGGCAAAAACGTACCGCAGTGGCTGCGGAGGAGTGGAGCGGGAAAGTGAGTTATATGTTGGAATTTTGTAAAAAAGATTGCTGATGGCTGTGACAAAAATGGTAACCGGAATCAGAAATTCAATGATATCGGCACGGTACTGAAACAACTGCAACGTAGCCAAGGCCAGCGTAATGGAATGACCAATGGTAAAGGCCGTTACTAGTACCAGGATGCGTTTCCATTCGTTTAGCTGATAAATGGCGCACAGCGCCACGATAAAGAGAATATGGTCGTAGCCATTCAGGTCGGTAATGTGGTCAAAACCCAGGATGAGATAGGCCTGAAAACTGTTCATGGAAGAGATGGCGGTGAGTAGGTTGACGAAAAATCCGAAACTACAAAAAACAGGGGAGTTTTGAATTTTTCGCGGATACTATTTTAAAGACATCTATTGGAAGAAGCTTATTGCCTTCGTACTTTTCATTATGAAAGCAAACAGACGATATGTCTGGAGAGTCCCTTTTAAGGGACTTGCACCGCTTTGCCGTCTGCTTTAGCTGACGAACGTTCAAACTGCTGTTGGTAATCGGGTGCCAATGTGCCAAACAGGGAATCCCAAAGAGTGGTATAAAATCCGAAATTGTATTGCTCCTGCGCGTGGTGCTGGTAATGAAACGTAGCCGTTGCAACAAACCGGAGCACAGGAAGGCGAAGCCAGTTTTTGGGAAACAGCTCCACTTCCATATGCCCCAGCATGCCAAACGTGACATTCAGTGTCAGGTAAATGACCACCGCATAAATGTTGGCCGGAAAAACCAGCAACAAAAGCACCCATAGGCTGCCAAACGAAAGCGTTTCCAGCGGATGCAACACAAACAGATCAATGGCTTGGGGATGGGTGTATTCGTGGTGCAGCGTATGCACGATTTTGTACAGAAACGTGCGATGAACCACCCAATGCAGGAAAAACATCACGGCATCCATTATACAAATCAATACCAGGCTATCCGTCACGATCCGGTACGAAAACGCTTCGTTGAAGTGAATCCATCCGCGCATCCAGCATTGGTAACCGGCATACGTGATCAGGCTGTTGATCAGGATCGAAAGGCTGGTGTAACCGATTTCCCGGAGCGAAGTACGCCGCAACGTCTGAAAAAATCCACTCAACGCAAACCCATTGCTCAAGCCGTAGCTGAGCAGAACGGTGAGTACTACAATCAGGAAGTTTTCGGCCAGAAACAATGCGAAGGCTTCAATGGGATGAAGCTCTCTGAGAAATTGAAGCATAGAGCAGGTATGTGCGCTGTAAATTAAGAAGATAATTCAACCTGCACCACACGGACTTTGAACAATTCTTACATAACAGAAAATAATATCCTGCCAAACGGAAAAACCTGCCGCTGTTGCGTTTCTCTCAAGATGTACGTCAGACGAACAAATTCCCGGCAGGCCATGTTATGAAATCATCTGGAATAGTATATTTTTGTATAGACAAACCTCCGGGTTTTCACCAACGCATACCTGTTGCCGGGCCGGACTCTGGCTACAGCCGCATCACTCAGAAAAGCAGCACTATTTTGTACGCCATTGTTGATATTGAAACCACGGGAGGGCAGCCCGACCGTGACCGCATTACGGAGATTGCCATTGTGTTGCACGATGGGCAGCAGGTGGTGGATCGTTACGAAACGCTCATCAATCCCGGGCGTTCCATTCCGTATGAAATCACCCGACTGACGGGCATTACCGACGAAATGGTGCGTGATGCACCGCCGTTTTACGAAGTGGCCCGCAAAATAGTAGAACTTACCGAAGGTGCTGTATTTGTGGCCCACAACGTGCGGTTCGATTATTCGTTTGTCAAGTCGGCCTTTAGCGATTTGGGGTATAATTTCCAGCGAAAGACGTTGTGCACCGTTCGCATGAGCCGCAAAGCGTTTCCGGGGCTGCCTTCGTACAGCCTGGGCAAACTTTGCCAGTCGGTAGGTGTCAGTCTGAAAAACCGTCACCGGGCCATGGGCGATGCCGAAGCCACTGCCGAAGTTTTTGGCATGATCATGAGCCAGCAGCCGGTGGATGTGACAGAGTCCAAAAGCTGGCTCACGGAAGAAATTCGTTCGCAGACCCTGCCTCCACGCATCACCCGCGAACAGGTGATGGCCCTGCCCGAAGCTACCGGCGTGTATTACTTTCACGATGAAAACGGTACTATTCTGTATGTAGGCAAGAGCATCAACATCCGAAAACGCATCATTCAGCATTTTCAGGTAGATTACAAAAGCCGCAAATCAGTTGAATTCAAAAATACCATTGCCAGCATTACGTATGAGCTGACCGGTAGCGAACTGGTGGCTTTGCTCTACGAATCGGATGAAATCAAAACCATCAGGCCCCGGTTCAACACGCAGCAGAAACGTTCCAAAGCGGTCGGTTTCTATGGCTTGTTCGAAGAGAAAGACAAAAATGGCTACATTACCTTGCATGTGGAGCGACTGGCCGCAGGGATGGAGCCGCTCACGATGCTCGACAACTGGGAAAAAGCCCAGAATTTCATGTACCGTCGGGTGCAGCAGTTCAACCTGTGTTTGCAAAAGTGCGGCTTGCACAAAACCGGCGGGCCTTGCTTCAACTACCAGATTCACCAGTGCAAGGGTGCCTGCATAGGTATTGAGCCGGTGGAGGAATACAATGCCCGGGTGCGGGAAGCAATTGAAAGTTTCAGTTTCCAGAACGAGAGTTTCTTTATTATTGGCAAAGGCCGCCACGACGACGAACGTTCGGTGGTGTGTGTCGAACGTGGCCAGTATGTGGGTTTTGGCTATTTCGATCCTACTATTTTGGAAATCACGCATCAGAATCTGCGCGATGCCATTCGGCCGTATCCGCATAACCGTGACATCCAGCGGATTATCTGTGCGTACCTGCGCACCAACAAGAGCGATAAAGTCATTCACTACCACTCGTTTCACAGCAAAAAGCTGAAGATCAAAACGTAACCACCCGCTGTACTGGTTTTCTGGTCAATCCGTTTATTTGTAAGCTTCAGTGTCCATGATTTATATTTTTTACTTCCGTTTATGAGCAGACGTAATCGCCGATTACAGCCAAAAGAAGAACTGCGTGAGCTGGGCTTTGGTTCTAAACTAACCGATACCTCCACCCGGCTCATCAACAAAGATGGGACATTCAATGTAATCCGTACAAACAATGTGCTGGGCCGGTATTACCTGGATTTGTATCATCGGTTCATTACCATGAGCTGGCCGAGATTCTTCCTGATTTTCTTCGCTTTCTTTTTTGGACTTAACGGATTGTTTGCCAGCTTCTATTCGTTACTGGGATCTGAACAATTTCAAGGCGTGAGCCCCAGCGGAGGCATCGGACATTACTGGGATATGTACTTTTTCAGTACGCAGACGTTCACCACCGTTGGGTATGGACACATTGCTCCTGTGGGTTGGGTTGCCAGTATGATTGCTTCCGTTGAATCTGTACTGGGGTGGTTGTCGTTTGCCATTGCCACAGGCTTGTTGTATGGCCGTTTTGCCAGGCCGGTTTCCCGTATACTGTTCAGTGACAATGCATTGCTGGCACCTTACAAAGACAAAACCGGGTTCATGTTCCGGATTGCCAATGCCCGCAGCAGCCAACTGATCGAAGTGGAAACCGAAGTGATTTTAAGTTTGATTGATCAGGGAACGAATGGACAGGCGCCGCGCCGGAAGTATTACAATCTGAAACTGGAAGTGAAGCGGATCAATCTGCTTTCGCTGAGCTGGACCATCGTGCATCCGATTACAGACGACAGTCCACTGTATGGTATATCGTTAGAAGAATTGAAAAATACCGATGCCGAATTCTGGGTATTGATGAAAGCGTTTGACGATACTTTTTCGCAGGTGGTCTATCAACGGACATCTTACACGGCAACAGACATGTTGTGGGGAGCCAAGTTTAAGCCGATGTATTCATCGGTGGAGGGAAGCAGTGCCACGGTACTGGAACTGGACAAGATCAACGATGTGGAGCGTGTGTCATTACCCGAGCTGATACTGGAAACCGAGGAAACTTCGGACTTGTAACCCTCAGTAACCAAACCAAATAGTATAGTTACAAACAGAAAAAGCCCCGATCACTCGGGGCTTTTTCTGTTTGTAACTATACTATCAGCTTAGTATCGCTTCGGCCAATACCGTAATTTTATTGTTGAGAACCTCAACCACACCGCCATCCACTTCCCAGTTTTTGTCTCCTTCACTTGTTTTCAGTGTGATTTTGCCCCGTTCCAGCGTACTGATGAGCGGAGCATGATTATTTAAAACCTGAAACGAACCATCTGTGCCGGGAAAGGTAGCTGAAACAGCTTCGCCCGTAAATACCAGATGGTCAGGAGTGATGATATCGATTTGCATCTTTCGGATTCAGAGTTACGAATTCAGAATCCGGAATTTACATGAGCCGAAAGGCTACGAATCCCGCATTCTGAATTCTGAATTAATCAAGTTATTTTGTTTCAGCCAGTATTTTTTCGCCTTTCGCAATGGCTTCTTCAATCGACCCCACCAAGTTAAAGGCTGATTCAGGCAAATGATCCAGTTCGCCGTCAATGATCATATTGAAACCTTTGATCGTATCTTCGATTGGCACCAGAACACCTTTCATACCGGTAAACTGCTCGGCTACGTGGAATGGCTGAGACAGGAAACGCTGTACGCGGCGGGCACGGGACACGGTTTGTTTGTCTTCTTCAGACAATTCGTCCATACCCAGGATGGCGATGATATCTTGTAGTTCCTTGTAGCGTTGCAGAATTTCCTTCACCCGTTGAGCAGTGTTGTAATGTTTCTCACCTACGATTTCCGGTGTCAGGATTCGTGACGTAGAATCCAGCGGATCTACTGCAGGGTAGATACCCAAGGCTGCAATCTGACGAGACAATACGGTAGTGGCATCCAAGTGAGCGAAAGTAGTTGCTGGTGCAGGGTCAGTCAAGTCATCGGCAGGTACGTAAACGGCCTGTACCGATGTGATCGAACCACGCTTGGTTGAGGTAATGCGTTCCTGCATGGCACCCATCTCAGTTGCCAGGGTCGGCTGGTAACCTACCGCCGATGGCATACGTCCCAACAAGGCCGATACTTCGGAGCCAGCCTGGGTGAAACGGAAGATGTTGTCGATGAAGAACAGAATGTCACGGCCTTTGCCGGTACCATCGCCATCACGGAAGTGTTCGGCAACCGTCAGACCTGAAAGGGCTACACGGGCACGGGCTCCGGGAGGCTCGTTCATCTGACCGAAAATGAAGGTTGCCTGGCTTTTTTCCAGTTCGGCCTGGTCTACTTTTGACAGGTCCCAGCCGCCTTCTTCCATCGAATGCTTGAACGCATCACCGTACTTGATAATGCCTGCTTCGATCATCTCACGCAGCAAGTCATTTCCTTCACGGGTACGTTCACCCACACCTGCAAATACCGACAAACCGGCGTATGCTTTGGCAATGTTGTTGATCAACTCCTGAATCAATACGGTTTTACCTACACCGGCACCACCGAACAAACCGATTTTACCACCTTTGGCATACGGCTCGATCAGGTCAATTACTTTTATACCTGTATACAATACTTCGGTTGAAGTAGAAAGATCTTCGAATTTAGGAGCTGCCCGGTGAATGGACAGGCCTCCGTCAGATTTTGGCTGAGGAATACCATCAATGGCTTCACCCACTACGTTAAACAAGCGTCCTTTGATGCCTTCTCCCGTTGGCATTTCGATAGGAGTGCCCAGGTCAACCACGTCCATGCCGCGTTGCAGACCATCGGTACTATCCATGGCGATGGTACGCACCCGATCTTCTCCCAGGTGTTGCTGGCATTCCAGAATCAGTTTTGCTCCGTTTGCACGGGTTACTTCCAATGCATCCAGGATATTGGGTAAGCGGCTACCTTCTGCTTCAAAGCTTACGTCTACGACCGGACCGATTACTTGAGTAATTTTGCCAATATTTACTTTTTTTGTCGAATCGGAGGCGGCTACGGGTACCTCTTGCGTTAGCGTTTCGTTTGCCATTTTGTGTTTTTGTTACTATATAAAGGGAAGATGATATTTCAGGGCGCAAAGCTACGGCATATTTCCTTTAATAGCAAAACCTTTTGTCAGATTTGCTTAGCGAATCTTTTCTCGCCAAAAAGTGGTAAGTAAAATTACTGGAACGCTTAGTTTTGAAGGAGGGGTTTTGTATTTTTCAAAGATACTATTTTCTGAAATCATGGAATGTTATAGTTCCGGAGCATGCGGGAGAGCAGCTTTGGAAAAAAGCGTTTGAGGTAAATTCCCCAGATTTCCTTGCCACCTATATACACTTCCTGCCGGCGCCGGCGTATGGCTTTTGTAATACGATTGGCACAAACCTCCGGCAACATGCCCCGTGCTTGGTTCGCATCCATGCGGTTGTGCTTTTCGCCTTTTTCGTTGACCGCATTAAGCGAAATGTCCGTCTTGATGTAACCTGGGCAAACCAATGTCACCTGGAGGTTGTCGCGCCAGTGTTCGGCCCGCAGTGAGTCGAAAAAGCCGTGCAAAGCGTGCTTGGAAGCTGCGTAAGCGGAACGCATGGGCGTACCTACATAGCCAACCACACTGCTGGTAACGACAAAATGTCCACTGTGTTGCTCAAGGAACACGGGTAAAACAGCTTTGGTCAGGCCAATCACGCCAAAGTAGTTGATTTCCATGAGGCGCCGGTCAATGGACAGGTCGGTATCTTTGACAAATGACCGCTGGCTGATGCCCGCATTCAGAATCAGAATGTCGATCCTGCCGAATGCCTGCACGACTTGTCGCACACTGGGTTGAAAAAGCTCTGGTTTTTCGGAATCGAGAGGTAGGATAAATACCTGATTACTGGGTAGTCGAGTTTGTTGGGCAACGCGCTGCAGTTCCTCTGTTCTTCGGGCTGAAATCACCAGCCGGGCACCTTCGCGGGCAAAAGCATAAGCTAAAGCTTCTCCAATACCCGACGAAGCACCGGTGATCCAGACTACTTTATTCTGAAAACTCATTGCAAAAATAGTATCCTTAATAAAGGTAAAACCTCACCTGTGGCTTCTCAAGCAGCAATCAATACCCCATTGCCGTGTCATCACCGCGGGGATCGGCACCACCTTCCAGTTTGCGTTTTTTCTTGACCAGAATGGCGTCCACGCGGCCAATGCCATTGACTTCCGTGATTTTGTGTCCCTTCGCTTCCAGGGCTTTGCGGGTTTCGTCGCTGAAGGCGCCTTTTTCAGCCATGATGGCATCGGGAAGCCATTGGTGGTGAAAACGCTTGGCACTGACTGACTCCTGCATGCCCATCCGGTGATCCAGCACATTCACAATGTTCTGAAACACCGAAGTGATGATGGTCGTACCGCCGGGAGTTCCGACTACCATGTATAGCTTGCCTTTCTTTTCTACAATGGTCGGTGTCATCGAAGACAACATCCGTTTGCCGGGCTGAATGGCATTGGCCGTGCCACCTACCGCTCCATAAATGTTTGGTACTCCCGGTTTGACGCTGAAGTCGTCCATTTCGTTGTTGAGCAAAAAGCCTGCTTCGCGTACCACTACTTTGGAACCATAGCCACCGTTGAGGGTAGTCGTAATTGATACCGCATTGCCCTGGGCGTCAACCACGGAGAAATGGGTGGTCTGGTCGCTTTCGTTTTTGGCAAACATGCCTGCCTTGATTTCAGAAGAAGGCGTGGCACGGTCCAGCTGGATAGTGGCGGTACGTTCCTGTAAGTAATTGGGATTCAATAAATCAGCTGCCGGGACTTTGTAAAAATCCGGATCGCCGAGGTGCGAGGCCCGGTCGGCATATACACGACGTTCGCATTCGGCCATCCAGTGCACCGAGTTTGGCTCGTGGAATCCCCATTTCTTCAAATTTACATTTTCCACCATTTTCAATAGCTGGAGCAATGCAATGCCACCGCTGGAAGGAGGGGGCATGGAAATGATTTTATAGCCTTTGTAGGTGCCAATCATGGGTTCACGCCAGGCCGAGCGGTAGTTCTTGAGATCCTCCAGCGTAATGATGCCATTGGCAGTCTGCATCTCTCGTACGATCATTTCGGCGGTTTCGCCGCTGTAGAAACCCTCACGCCCGAAATCACGGATGCGTTCCAGTGTTTTGGCCAGGGCTGGGTGAAACAGTGTATCACCCTTTTCCCAGACCTTTTCCCGCACCAGGTAAGGGGTGTGCGTGTTGTATTTGATGAAATTTTCTTTGGTGTTATTCAAGCCTCTGGCTTCTTTCTCAGTCAGAATCACACCGTTACGTGCCAGATCAATGGCGGGCTGGAGCAGGTCTTTCCAATTCAGCTTGCCCAGTTTTTTGTGGGCTTCCATCATGCCATCCACCGCTCCCGGCACACCGGATGCCAGGTGACCGCTCACGCTCAGTCCCTGAATCACATTGCCCAACGAATCCTGGTACATTTTTTCAAAGGCGGCTGCCGGTGCTTTTTCGCGGTAATCGAGTGTAAGCGTGGTGCCGTCACTGGCCCGGTAAACCATAAAGCCACCGCCGCCGATATTGCCGGCTACTGGGTACACCACCGCCAGCGCAAACTGTACCGCAATGGCTGCATCCACAGCGTTTCCCCCTTTCTTAAGGATTTCCAACCCAACCCGTGAGGCGTCTGGATGGGCCGAGACCACCATGGCATGCCTGGCCATGACACCTTTGGGTTTCTGGGCATAGACTGCATTGCAAAATAGTATCTGTAAAAAAGCAAAAAGGCAGGCAAGGTAAATTTTCTTCATACAGTTGTGTGGCTTGATGGGTGAAACAGAACGCGGCTGATGCCGAATGTATAAAAAATCCGTAAAAAAGAAAAACTCCCGGCGACGTGCCGGGAGTTTTGTTATTTGGGTAGTACAATTTGGTTTAGAAGCAAAAGTCCCCTCTACGGGAGGAGATTTAGGAGGGGCCGCTTACGCCAGCACTTCTTTCTTGCGTTTGATCACACGTTCGGCGGCGTCCACGATGGCAGCCGATGTAAGTCCGTATTTTTCCATCAGTTCATCCGGTGTACCGCTTTCTCCAAACGTATCCTGTACAGCCACCATTTCCAGTGGAGAAGGATAGTTGACACTCAATACGTGTGCCACGGCATCGCCCAGACCTCCGTTCAGCTGGTGTTCTTCGGCGGTTACGGCGCAACCGGTTTTCTTCACCGATTGCAAAATCGCTTCGGTATCCAGCGGCTTGATGGTGTGGATGTTAATGATTTCGGCGTCAATGCCTTTCTCTGCCAGTATGTGACCCGCTTCGATGGCTTTCCATACCATGTGGCCAGTAGCGAAAATAGTTACGTCAGCACCTTCATTAAGCATCAGGGCTTTGCCAATGATGAAAGGAGTATCTTCGGTAATGAATACAGGCACTACCGGGCGACCAAACCGTAGGTATACCGGACCGTGATGGTCGGCAATGGCGATGGTGGCGGCCTTGGTTTGGTTATGGTCGCAAGGGTTGATAACGGTCATGCCTGGAAGCATGCGCATCATACCGATGTCTTCCAGAATCTGGTGAGTGGCTCCGTCTTCGCCCAACGTCAAGCCTGCGTGTGAAGCACAGATTTTTACGTTTTTGTCAGAATACGCGATTGATTGGCGGATCTGATCATATACACGTCCGGTTGAGAAGTTGGCAAACGTTCCGGTAAACGGAATCTTGCCACCAATGGTCAAACCTGCCGCTACGCCCATCATGTTAGCTTCAGCAATACCCACCTGGAAGAAACGCTCCGGAAATTCTTTGATGAAAGCTTCCATCTTCAGCGAACCTACCAGATCGGCACACAGGGCAACTACATTTGAATTTTTACGTCCGGCTTCCAACAATCCGGCTCCAAACCCGCTCCGGGTATCTTTTTTATCTAAAATCTCGAATTTTTTCATGATAAGAATGAAGGTTTTTGCTTTTGTAGAGATACTATTTTCTCTGAATTACAACAAGTGTTCGCCATTAATAATCACCAATCGTGCCTGTCAGAACCAGTTCGGTCAGGGCCTCTTTCAGCTGGTCGTCGTTTGGTGCTACCCCGTGCCATTTGTGGCCGGTCATCATGAACTTGACACCGTAACCCATGACGGTATGCATGATGATCATGATTGGCTTGCCTTTTCCGGTGAGTTCTTCTGCCTGCTTCAGCGTAGAAATAACTTCCGAAATGTCATTGCCATTTTTCAGTTCCAATACTTCCCAGCCAAAGGCTTTGTATTTGGCACCCAGATCCATCAGGTCCATTACTTCATCGGTAGAGCCGTCGATCTGCGCATTGTTGCGGTCTACGGCAGCAATCAGGTTGTCTACTTTGTGGTGCGCCGCATACATGGCTGCTTCCCATACCTGACCTTCGTCCTGCTCGCCGTCTCCCATCAGTACATATACCAGACGGTTGTCATTGTTGAGTTTTTTGGCTTGTGCTGCGCCAATCGCTACAGACAACCCTTGGCCCAGTGAACCAGACGCTATCCGGATGCCCGGCAGCCCTTCGTGGGTGGTTGGGTGGCCCTGCAAACGGGAGTTTATTTTGCGATGCGTAGACAACTCGGCTACCGGGAAATAACCGCTGCGGGCCAGTACCGAGTACCATACTGCCGAAATGTGGCCATTGGAAAGGAAAAACAGATCTTCACCAATGCCATCCATGCTAAAGTTGGTGCTGTGTTTCATGCGGTCGAAATACAACGCGACCAGGTAGTCGGCACAACCCAGGGCTCCACCGGGGTGACCGTTCTTGGCACCGTGTACCATACGTACAATATCCCGGCGTACTTGCGCGGTAATGTCTTTGAGTTCGTCTAGGGTTCTGCGTTTTGTGTCTTGATTGGATGCTTCCATAAATAAAGTGTCAAGTGGACAAATAATAGATGATAAAATACTTTTAACGTAAATCGCTAAAGGGTTTTAGTAATTTATTGAAAATCAATTACTTCAATATCTGTGCCGTGTGATTTTTGGTATCTACCTTCTCAATAATGTCAGTGATGATGCCTTGTTCGTCAATGACAAAAGTTGTTCGCATCGTGCCCATGTATTTGCGGCCATACATGCTTTTTTCTTTCCAGACATCGTATAGTTCCACTACTTGTTTGTCGGTATCGGCCACGAGTGGAAACTGAAGATTATACTTGTTGATGAATTTTTGGTGGGATTTTTCGTTGTCTATGCTGACGCCAATCACCTGATAGCCTGCTTTCTCCAAGGCTGCTAAATTTTCGTTCAGGTTACAAGCCTGTGCCGTGCAACCCGATGTGTCATCCTTCGGATAAAAATACAAGACAACTTTCTTACCCCGGTAATCAGTGAGCCGGAAGGAATTGCCATTTTGATCTTTGCTCTCAAAATCAGGAGCTGCAGCGCCAACGGTAAGTCTCATTGCTACAAATTATAGGTACAGAGTTGCTTTTAAGCTTGCAAAGGTAGCCAGAGAATGCAAATAAAAAAATCCGAAATCACAAGACTTCGGATTGATTTTGTAGTTGGCTGTTCAGAAACGGCGTTCTCCGGGTATTTGCAGGGCGTTTGAGCGGAGTCGAATACCCTGATTTTAAAGTACCTTGATTCGTAGCGAAGCCGTATTGCGTACGTTGTCTTCTACCTCCAGCACAAATTCGCCGGCAAGCATAGGCATATCGTCGGGGCGGTCTGACCACAGCAGGCCCGTTTTGTAGTCGTATTGCATCAGCAGCCAGCGGCCGTTGACAAACGCCCGGTACGAACCGATGCCCGAGAGATTGTCCGATATCTTGCACACAATCTGCTCTTTGTTTTTGACAATGCATTTGACACTAGGGGCTGTTGTGTCGGAAAGGCAGGTAAAAGTGCCCAGCTCTTTGGTGCGGAAGCTGAGTTCGTTGTCAATCCATGTGCCGCCCTGGTAACTGACACTGCGGCCCCGTAACAGATACACGGCTGTCTTGGCACGTTGCTCTGCCGGAACGTTGGCTTTCAGTCGTACGTCTATATAATCGCGGAGCGGAACGGAGGTTTTGCCAATCTGGTAGATACTATTTTTGCGGCGGGTTTCCAGATACAGCGTGTCAAACAGTGAATTTTCATTGAAAAGAATGCTCAGCGAATCGCCTTCGTACAGGTGATTGGCATTCGAAGGGATCTGTGACCGGAAGAAAAACGCTGTTGTCTGATTGCCAATCTGAACCGAGTCGGGCAGTGCCTTTCGCACATCCCACAGGTAAACGACTTCCCCTTTTTTGACATAGGCTGTCGGTACCGAGATCGTATCTTTTCCTGCGTAAAAAGTGGCCGGTTGCATGCCCGTAGTGGGGTTGTTTACCCACAGGCACAGTGTGTTCTCAAACAACTGCTGCTGGATTTGGGCGGCTCCCGCAGCCGATTTGAAGATCGGCAACGACGAATTGAACGAATTCCCTTGCAGGGTAAAGTGGAGCCGCGTTACATTCTGGTAGGCATCCCATACGCTTACCTGTACCAGATGGGCTTGGTTGTCCTGAATCTGAAGGCGGCCCCGCTGAAGGTTGGTGCGGTAGGTAGGCAGCGCATTGCCATCCGTCAGGTAGCAGCGTTGGAACCGTTCGCCAGACATCCGGTAGTTTTCGTACGCAATATGGGTGTTGATGTATTGTGTCTGATCAAATGAGAAGGTTTCCAGATGATGGGAAAAAACCACCTGCTCGTCCAGTTTGACTTCAATGCAACTGATGCCATTGCGATTGGAAGTACCGTCTGACAAATCGTTGGCCAGCAGTTCTAGCCCCAGATCACCATAGGCGTAAATAGGCTGCCGAATCTGGTATGTGCCACTGGGCTGCCGCTGCGGAATGTATTCCAACCGACCGAATTCGCCATCCACGCGGCCATTCATCGAAAGGGTGCGCAACGCAAAACGTGAAATGATCGGCGGAATGTTGTCTACCACTTCGCCAAAGCCGAAGTTCAGCGGATTCAGCACATTGTCTTGCGTATCGCGGATTTCAAAGTGCAGGTGCGGGCCTCCCGAACCGCCGGTGTTTCCTGACAGCGCCACAATCTCGCCGCGTTTGACGGGCAGCAATGTGCTGTCCGGCAGCAGGTCTATTTCGAATGTCTGCTGGGCATATTGCTGGGCCTTCAGAAATTTGGTAATGGCCGCGCTGTAGTTTTTCAAATGACCGTATACCGTCACATAGCCGTTGGGATGGGTGATGTACAGCGCATTGCCGTAGCCTTTGCGGGTGATCTTGATGCGCGACACGTAGCCATCGGCGGCGGCATAAACCGGCAAGCCTTCTTTTCCGTCTGTTTTGATGTCGAGGCCGGCGTGGAAGTGGTCGGGCCGCAGCTCACCCATATTGCCCGCCAGCAAGTTTTTTTGTCCGGGCTTGATCGGAAACAGGAAGTAACCTTTGGGATACGAAGCCGTTTGAGCCGAAACGGAAGGAAGCAGCGAAGAAACAACCCAACCCAGCAACAGAGCCACTACCCGGGTTTTGCCTTTCGGGAAGATACTATTTTGGGCAGACGAAACCTCTGTACGCGCAGGCTTCCTGTCTTTCGTGCCACTCCCCGGACTGGCTCCGGCAGATGTCCGCTGTCGGCTTTTGGTGAAAAGAGAGGTTTTTAACTTTTTCAACATACTATTTTCCTTTTGTATGGCCACTGGTAAACCAGCATGTGCCTTGGTTAGTTATTCTTCGTCCCGACTTATCCTGCAATTGTTCTTACTTCACTTCAAACTCAAGCATCTTTTCGGTTTCGATAAAGGCGGTCAGTTTGTCGCCTGTCTTAACCGGCCCGACGCCTTTGGGTGTTCCGGTAAAAATAATGTCGCCTTTTTTCAAGGTAAAAAACCTCGATACGTAAGAAATGATATAGTCAAAACTGAAAAGCATCAGGCTCGTGTTGCCTTGCTGACGCGTTTCGCCGTTGATCTGCAAGCTGAAATTCAGGTCGTGCAGATTGGCAACGTTCGTTTTGGGCACAAACCCCGATACCGGAGCCGAGCCATTGAAGGCTTTGGCTATTTCCCAGGGTAAGCCTTTTTCTTTGCATTTCTGCTGCAAATCACGTGCGGTAAAGTCAATACCAACGCCAATTTCGTCATAATATTTGTGAGCAAATTTTTCCTCAATATATTTGCCCTCTTTGGAGACTTTTACTAGAATTTCTACTTCATGATGAATGTCTTTCGAAAAGTCGGGGTAATAAAACGGCGCATTGTCTTTCAAGAGAGCCGTGTCCGGTTTTAGGAATACCACCGGTTCGGACGGACGTTCATTTTTCAGCTCTTCAATATGTTCAACGTAGTTGCGGCCGATGGCAATGATTTTCATGAATGAATAGAGGAGGTAAATGAATTACAAATTGGAAAAACGCCGGTAAAACAGAACTCTGTTTTGTGTTTATCGGTATAAAGGAAACAACCGAATCTTCCGCAGTTATGGAAGTTTTGTCAGCCCTGAAAACCGGTTAGTGACAAAAATATAAAATTCAGGCAAACTTTTTGCTTTAATTTCACCGTAAAACTTTCATTAGTTTCTATCAAACACTTGAACACATGAAAAAACTTTCAAAATTTTTCCTTTGCCTTACCCTGCTTTGGGCAGTTGTCAGTTGTCAGAAAGTACCGATTACCGGCCGAAGCCAACTCAACCTGATCCCCGATTCGGAAATGAATGCCATGGCTTTGCAGGCCTATACACAGTTTTTGACTGAAAACAAACCCGTAAGCAATAGCCAGGCCGATATGGTCAAACGCGTAGGTGCGCGGGTGCAGGCGGCATTGGTACAGCTATTAAAAGAAAAAAATCAGTCAAGTGCGATTGATGGTTTCAAATGGGAATACAACCTGGTGGATAGCAAAGACATCAACGCCTGGTGTATGCCCGGTGGCAAAGTAGTGGTGTATACAGGTCTATTGCCTGTTACGCAGAACGAAGCAGGCCTGGCAGTGGTTATGGGTCACGAAATTGCCCACGCCGTAGCCCGTCATGGTAGCGAGCGGTCCAGCCAGCAGTTAGTGGCGCAAGGCTTGCTGCAAGCCGGCGGTGTGGCCGCTGGCCAGAACCCCACCTTGCTGAACCAGGTAATTTTGCAGGCAGCCGGCGCGGGCACTCAGCTGGGCCTTTTGTCACACTCCCGTAACCAGGAGTCTGAAGCCGATGAAATCGGCCTGTTTGTAGCGGCATTGGCCGGTTACGATCCGCAGGAGTCGGTACGGTTGTGGCAACGCATGGCCGAAGCCAGCAAAGGAGCCGGCAAGCCGCCCGAGTTTTTGTCTACGCACCCGTCTGAATCCACACGGATCAGTCGTTTGCAAAAGCTGATGCCCAAAGCCCTGGAATATTACAAACGCAGCGGCCGGTAATCAGGTCAAGCCCAAAAAGAACGCGGCCCGGAATAATAACCCGGGTCGCGTTTGGTTTTATAGCTAGTTGAAGTAAATACTACGGTTTGAAAAGGCAAAACCTGCCTGGCAAAATTTAATTATTGGCTAAGTCTTCACGGTCGGTAAAGCGGATGCCGATTGCCTGGATTTTCGGAAACGTGGCCGGCTTGCGACCGGAACCGATCGGCTGGCGGTAAAACTTCACCTTAACCAATGCCTGACAGCCGTCGCGCCGTGCCTGGTTTTTGATGCGTGCCAGCACCCGATCGAATGAGGTGATGTTGCTGCCGACGGCCTCGTAGTGAGCCATTTCCTGGTAACTACGTGTTTGCGGTTCGGCCGTATAAACGGGAATCTCGCTTTCCGTACGTTTGGCAGTAGCTCCCTTGCTACCGTATTCCTTGTGCATTACGACGCAACTGCAACACAACCCCACGCAAACAGCCATTGCTAGCTGTGGTAAAAATGTTTTCATAGCTGATTGAATTTCTGTTACAAAGAAACCCAATCCGTTGCCCGCATGCTATTGATGAAAAATGGATTCGGTACAGATGTAATAACTGAGACCAAATCGTCGGCCCGGCCTGCTGGCTGAACCAGCGGGTTTTGGCCCTGTCGGAGATACTATTTTCCAATCGTTGCGCAACCGTCCTGCTGTTGAATCTTTTCTAACTTGTTCCTGAAAACTTCCGGCAATTGTGTATTTTTACGGCTGAAAACGAATCGCACGTTTGCAAAACAGTATCTATACAAAATCAAAAACCTCCCTCATGGTTACCGAAACGCATCTTCCTACCACAGAAACTGCCAAAAAATTAGGCTTGCTGCCCGACGAATTTGAAAAAATCAAGGAAATTCTGGGTCGGACCCCCAACTTTACTGAACTGAGTATCTTTTCCGTAATGTGGTCCGAACACTGTTCATATAAGAATTCGATTGTTTGGCTGAAAACCTTACCTAAAGACTCGCCCCGGATGCTGGCCAAGGCAGGTGAGGAAAATGCCGGTCTGGTGGATATAGGAAATGGTCTGGCGTGTAGCTTCAAGATCGAGTCGCACAACCACCCGTCCGCACTGGAGCCGTATCAGGGTGCTGCGACTGGAGTGGGAGGGATCAACCGCGATATTTTTACCATGGGAGCCCGTCCCATTGCCCAATTGAATTCACTGCGTTTTGGAGATCTGAAACTGGACAAAACCAAACGGTTACTGCGCGGAGTGGTTAAAGGAATCGGCGATTATGGCAATGCGTTTGGCATTCCGACCGTAGGCGGCGAAGTGTTTTTTGATGAATCGTTTAACACCAATCCGCTAGTCAATGCATTTTCGGCAGGTATTGTGGAAACCGGAAAGGTAGCCAAGGCTATCTCCTATGGCGTGGGTAATCCGGTGTTTATTGTGGGTTCCGCTACCGGCAAAGACGGCATCCATGGTGCCACGTTTGCATCCGAAGACATCGGTGAACATTCGGTGGAAAAACTGCCTGCTGTACAGGTGGGTGATCCGTTCCAAGAAAAACTGTTGCTTGAAGCAACCCTGGAAGTGATTGCTACCGGTAGTGTGATCGGCATCCAGGACATGGGGGCCGCAGGTATCATCTGCTCTACTTCCGAAATGAGTGCCAAAGGCGAGCACGGCATGGAAATTCACCTGGACCGGGTGCCAATGCGGCAGACCAACATGGTTCCGTTTGAGATTCTGTTGTCGGAGTCACAAGAGCGGATGCTGATTGTGGTTCAAAAAGGCGAAGAAGCGAAAGTACAGGCCATTTTTGACAAATGGGACTTGAACTGTGCCCAGATTGGTCACGTGACCGATACCAAGCGTCTGCATTTTTACATGAATGGCGAACTGGTTGCCGATGTGCCTGCCGAAGACCTGGTGTTGGGTGGAGGAGCTCCGGTATACCATCGTGAATACCGGGAACCGGCGTATTATCAACAATACCAGCAATTTAAAATAGAAAGTGTACCGGATGTAACGGGCACGGAAGAAATCAAGAAGGTAGGAGAGTTTCTGTTGTCGCATCCCAACATTGCATCTAAAAAATGGGTTTATGAACAATACGATTCGATGGTTGGGGTTGCCAATCGCAGCACCAACAGACCTTCGGATGCGGCGGTAGTTCGTGTCAAAGGCACCGAAAAATCGATTGTTGTCAAAGCGGATTGTAACTCGCGTTACGTACACGCCGATCCCGAGCAGGGATGCGCCATCGCTGTTGCCGAAGCGGCCAGAAATATTTCTTGTACCGGTGGCGAACCGGTGGCGATTACCAACTGTCTGAATTTTGGTAATCCATACGTGCCCGAGGTATACTGGCAGTTTGTTGGGGCTATCAAAGGAATGAAAAAGTCGTGTGAGAAATTCGAGACGCCGGTAACGGGCGGAAACGTGAGTTTCTACAATCAGTCGTCCGACGAAGGTCCGGTATTCCCGACGCCAACCATTGGTATGCTGGGCTTGATGGAACAACCCGAGCACCAGATGACCCTGGATTTCAAAAAAGCCGGTGACATTATTTACTTGCTGGGAACGCCTAAGAATGATATTGGCTCTTCGGAATATTTGTATTCGTATCGGGGAGTGAAAGGCTCACCCGCACCGCAGTTTGACCTGGACGAAGAGTATGCAGTGCAGCAGGTCATCAAGCAATTGATTTACAAAGGCTTGGTGCAGTCAGCTCACGACGTGTCGGACGGAGGATTGTTTGTGACGCTGGCCGAATCATCCATGCCGCGCGGACTGGGCTTCAGCATTGAAACCGACCGCAACTTCCGTCAGGATGCCTTCCTGTTTGGTGAAAGCCAGAGCCGGATCGTGGTGTCGGTAAGCCCGGATCAATTCAAAGCTTTCGGTGAATTCATTGCACAGCAAAACATTGGTTACCAGATGCTGGGTACTGTACATGAATCGGACTTCTTTGTAAACGGCGCCAAAATACTATCCTGCCAGGAAGCAAAACCTCGTTACGATGAATCGCTGGGTAAGATTATGGAAGGGTAGGAGGTTTTGCTGGTGTGGAAGGTACTATTTTCAAAAGTATAAGTATAAAAAAGGCTGTCCATCCGGACAGCCTTTTGTTTTGTTAGCTGTTTAAAAGCTTAAAACTTATCCCAGAAAATTCTTGTCGTTACATCATCTCCACCAATAGCGGTAGAGGCTTCTGTGTAATTGGCATTGTTCAGGTTACGTTCCTGATCGGAATATGTAAAACGCAAAGGAAAATCACCCTGTGGGTCTTCCACCTCATTTAATGTTGGCGCATCCAGGCGGCGATATTCCGTCCACCCTTCCATTCCTCGGTTATACAAGGCCAGCCATTTTTGAGTACCTATCTTCTGTTTATAATTACCTGTTGCGGTTAGATAATTTACCTTTGGATTGGCCAGGTAAGTTGCCGCTTGTGCTTCAGTACCCCCCCAATAAGTAATAGAGGCTGTTATTGCTTTGTTGTAGTGCTCAACGGCTGTTCCTCCTACCGCAAATCCTCTTTCCACTGCTTCTGCCAGGTAAAATTCAACCTCCGAATAGTCCAGTAATACTCCGGGAAACTCTTCTGCGGTAATCTTACTACTAGGCAGAGAAAAATTCGCATTGTTATTGACATTACCATAGATACCTCCCGAAAATTTTCCAGTTGCATCCAGATCAAAGTAAAATGGGCGTCTGGGATCATTGAGTGGATTCATGATATCAATAATGGTGTTGGAAGCCACATAATCGACCCGACCACTTTGGACAAGATTCACCCAAACCGGATTGGTATTAGGCGGTGATGTCTGATAGACCAAAAGTGCGTTATCAGCATTGGAAGTAAATACTTTCGAAGCGGCTTCTTCTGTCAGGGTCTTGGCTTTGGCTGCATCGACATCTGCAATTGTCATGGCCATACGCAATTTGAGTGAATTTCCGAATTTAATCCATTTTTCCACATCTCCGTTATAGAGTAAGTCTGCGGAATCAAAGCTTTCACTGGCAGGGTCCATCGAATTCAATGCCGCATCTAGGCGTGTGAATAAGTCACTATAGATAGTTGCGGCATCATCATACTTTGGTGTGATATTGTCCGAATCTAACGTCTCCGAATAAGGAATATTTCCATACGTATTAACCATAACAGACCATGCATATACAGTCAATATTTCATTGATTGCCAGTTGGTTTTGTTTTTGCTTGGGATCAATAAACGTATTATCGGCTTCAATCAGGCGCCTGGCTTCACTAAAATCTCTCAATACGTCCCGATACATAGTATTCCAGAAGTTGCGCGGAATATTACGAGTAGTCAGGTTATACTGCGTTTCATCGGCATATGTAGTTTCTGCCCAGTATTGTGCCATCAGACGGAATACGTTGGTATTCACTTCCGGCGTAGTCATGTTGTCAACCAGGTTTCGTTCCGCATTGGAAAATAATGTGGCAGCCGGAACATCGGTCGCATTCTTAGGATCGTCGTTGATAGAATCGAAATCCCTGTTACAGGCACTAAGTGCCAGTAACACAGTATATATCAGAAGTATCTTTTTCATAAATGATTAGTCTTTATAGAGTCGAATAACATAAGCTGAGTTATGTTACATTAGAATCTGAGTTTAACATTAAAACCGAAGTTGCGGGTATTCGGATAGGCACCTGTTTGATAACCCTGGATATTTCCTGCACTCATCTGATCTTCCGGATCAGCATACGGCAGATTCTTTTGGATAATCCATAAGTTGCGCCCAATGAATGAAAGATCGATGCCCTTAATCGGTCCCAGCTTGGATGTGAGAGACTGAGGGAAGGAATACGAAACACTTACTTCCCGCAATTTAACGTAGCTGCCGTCATATACGAAAGCGGCTGCCGGATTGCGACGATAGCCATACAAGCCGTAGTTTGTATTGCTTACCCGAGTATCATTCGAAGTGCCGTCTTCTTTGACTCCTGGCAGAATAATTCCACCAGAATCTTCGCCGGTAGTCACAGGATTGCGGGATGGATTACCCAGATCATTCAACGCCACTGTTTCAGGGTACAGACCCGTAGCTAAGCCGTAATACATGTCCAGTGAAAATATGTCACCACCTTTTTTTACATCAACCAAGAATCCAAGAGAGATATTTTTGTAACGGAATGTATTGTAGATACCTCCAATCCATTTAGGATTCACATTGCCAATAATTGTATCGGTTGTTTGCGCATAATAGCCATTGGCTCCCACCACTTTTTGTCCGTTGTTGTAAACAAATCCTGATCCTGTGATGGTGCCATACGGTTCGCCTTTACGAGCGTTAATCGCTACACCACCCTGGAAAGAGCCAATCAGCAAGTTATCTGCATCCTCAAATAAACTTAGGACTTTGTTACGGTTGCGGGTAAAGTTGAGGTTTATTGTCCATGAGAAATCCTGTGTCTGAATAGGTTTTCCAAATAGCGTAACTTCTACCCCCTGATTCTGAACGTTTCCGGCATTGACATATTTGCGGTTATAGCCGGTTGCTCTTGAAACATCTACAGCAATGATCTGATCCACGCTATTTTGTTTGTAATACGTAAAGTCAAAGCCTATCCGGTCTGCCAGGAATGACATTTCAAGACCTGCTTCAAAGCTTCTGGTGCGTTCGGGTTTCAGATTCGCATTATTCTTATTGCCCTGTACCGAGTAAAGAGGTGTGCTGCCAAAAGAAGTGACTTTGCTGTAGTAATCCAGAATCAGACTGGTCGGCGCCAGATTGCCTACTTCCGCATAGTTCACTCTCAGTTTTCCACCCGTCAGAAATGTGACGTTCTTCATCAGTTCTGAGAAAACAAAGCTGGTAGATACAGATGGATAATAATACACATTATTATTCTGTGGTAGTGAAGATGCTTTATCGCGACGTCCCGCCAGATCCAGGAATAAGAAATTCTTGTATCCTAAGGTTACGTTTGCATACAAGCCATTTACTTGCAGATCTGAAAATGATTCTGTTGGCAGGAAAGGCTGATTGACCGAATTGGAAATCGCATACAAGCGCGGAATAACCAAGCCTCCATTCGTAGCATTGAATACAGACTCAGTAGTCGTCCGGCGCACATTGCTGCCCAGTACAGCTTTCAGATTGAAATTTTCTGAAAGGTCTTTGTTTAGTGTCGCCATCAGATCATAGTTATATTCCTGAAACTGACGGTTGAATTTACTATAACCCGAAGGCTGTCCATCAATAATCAAAGCCGAAATTGAAGTGCTGGGATCGTTTAAGGAGGCCGGCACACTTCCGACAGCAATACGTTCTTCCTGTACTTCTGTATATGTGTCCAGCGAAACCCGGCCCATTACACTCAGCCAATCCGTAACTTTATAGTCTAAACGACCATAGCCAAAATAGCGGGTTCGCTGATCTGTCTGATAGTTCTCATTGCGGGTCCAGTAGGGGTTATCCCAATAAATGGGGTTTGTATTGCCCGGCGGGTTGGTAAGGTTCCAGGTTTGATTCAATTTAGATCGCTCATAGGCTTGTTTTTGTGCCTCAAGATCCACATTGGTTTGCCACCACTGACGGAAATTTGTCATGACGTTTTTGGAGTCATATCCGGTTCCGTAACGGCCTTTCCCTTGAATGTCGGAAAAGTTAATGGCTGCGGTTGCAGTGAATTTAGAGCTGATTTTGTAAGAAGCGCTGAAATTGACAAAGTCTTTCTTGATCCGGCTGTTTGGTAAAATCCCTTTTTCATCATTTTGAGTATAACCCAGTTTGAAAAATCCTTTATCTCCTCCACCGTCCAGCATGATGTTGTTGTTAGTTGAAACCGGATTCTGGAAAAACGTAGTCGGATCATTGGCACCTGCTACCCAGGGAGTAGCCTTGTTGTAGTTAGGGGAATCCCTGTAAAACGCATCCCACTGATATACATTAGAACTTGCATCAAAAGGCGCCCCATAAGAAGCATCTTCAGACGTTGGAACGATAAGATCGGGTTGACCATCGCCGTTGACATCAGATTGATTAAAGAAACCATCTTCATCTGGTCCGTAATATTTACCGTAGCCACCTCCGTACTGTTTCTGATAGGTAGGTAAAGTCGATTTGTCTACTATGCCAAAGTTTACGCCTGAATTAACACTCAAGCCTAATCCTTTTCTGGTGCCTTTCTTTGTATTGATCAGAATAACTCCATTGGAAGCTCTTGATCCGTACAAAGCCGTAGCTGCGGCTCCTTTCAGTACTGTCAGACTTTCAATGTCATCTGAATTGATGTCGGCTGCCGCATTACCGTAATCATAACCGCCACGTCCGGTTCTTTGGTCGGCAGAGTTGGTATTGGAGTTATCAATCGGAATACCGTCAATCACAAACAAAGCCTGGTTGTTGCCAGTAAGTGATTTGTTACCCCGAATTACTACATTGGTTGAGCCACCCATGGTATTGGGGCGGGTGATCTGAACACCCGCTACTTTTCCGGAGAGGGAATTGACAAAATTCGCATCGCGGGTACGACTAATGGCCTCGCCTTCCACTTTCTGAGCTGCGTATGACAGTTCATTCTTTGTCCGTTCGATACCTTGTGCCGTGACTACAACTTCGTTTAGTTGCCGGGTGTCTGATTCCAGGTTTACCGAGATTACACTTTGGTCTCCTATGGGTCTTTCCAAAGTAGTATACCCGATAAATGAAAAAACAAGCGTCTGGGCTCCTGTGGGAACAGCCAGCGTATACGAACCGTTGGCGTCGGTAGCCGTACCGCGGGTTGTTCCTTTCACTGTCACGTTGACTCCTGGAATACTTGATCCGTCGGCTGCGTCTGTGACCTTCCCGGTGATGGTTCGGTCTTGTGCAAAAACCGCCCCTGCAACGAGAAGTAATAATGCACAAAGGAATAAAGTTTTCTTCATAAACTTAAGGTTTGAAAGTTTGTTAATAAATAAACAAAAATGTAAAAACAAAATTACCTTAATTTTTCTGCCAATAAAAATTGTTTGCACATTTTTGATTGTAACTTTCTGTTTTTTAGAAATTTACACTCTTTTTAAATTTTATTTCGAATTTTGTTTTGTTCGGGTGGTGTTTAATTGATTATTCTTTTGTTGTGATAATTGTATGAATATTTTGTTTGTTTTTAATGACTTATAGATCGGATATCATGTTACAAAAAAGTGTAAAATTGAGAGTGTTGGGAAAGTCTAAGGAAGCTTTGTGGAGACTTTGGTGGGTATTGAAAAATCAAGATTTCTTGTTGAAAAAATGATTATGTCAAATAGTAGAAATTATACTTGATTTTTGAAGTACTGTTTTTGTAGAATCTGATACAAGGGTGTTAATAATTTGCCGTAGCATCCAAAATCCCTTCTTTTCTCATACCTTTGCAGCATGTATCCAAGTCTAGTCTTAAAGTCGGGTCGTGAACGTTCGGTTATTCACCGGCACCCGTGGATTTTTTCTGGAGGAGTCAAGCAACTACCCGATGCCCAGAACGGAGATATTGTTCAGGTACTTGATAATCAGGGTAATCGATTGGCATACGGCTTTTTCTCTCCCCAAAGTCAGATTGTCTGCAGGCTGTTTGAATTTAATAGTCAGGAGGTTGATTTCCAGACCGAATCCTACTGGCATCAGAAAATACAGTCGGCGTATCAGTTGCGCAAAAACTATGTCCTGAATACGCAGACCAATGCCTGTCGCCTGTTGCATGCCGAGGGCGATTTTCTGCCTGGTGTCATTGCCGATTTGTATGACGACCTGGTCGTCATACAACTTTTGATCAAAGGCAGCGAAAAAATAGCCCCTTTTCTGATCAGTGGCCTGCAGGCTCTGGGCGTCAGGTATATTTACCTGAAAAACAAGCACAGTCCGGGTTTTCGGGAGGAGGTGACTTTGGAAAACGGCTTTCTCACAAATAATATCCTGACCGAGTCCAAAACCGTGCTTGAGAACGGGCTTACGTTTTCGATTGACTTTGAGAAAGGTCAGAAAACCGGCTTTTTTCTGGACCAGCGTGACAATCGGGCACTGCTGCAAGGCTATACCAAAGGCAAAAAGGTACTGAACGCGTTCAGTTATACCGGCGGGTTCAGTGTGTATGCATTGGCGGGTGGTGCCACCGAAGTACATTCGGTGGATATTTCCAAAGATGCGGTGCAAATGGCCGAAGAAAATAGTATCCTGAATTTTGGCAAAACCCCTACCCATCAGGCCATTGCCGAAGACTGTTTTGACTATCTGAAAAATACCGCCGAAGCGTACGATGTCATTGTGCTTGACCCTCCGGCCTTTGCCAAAAATGCGAAAGCTGTTCCCAATGCCTCTCGCGGGTATAAAGAATTGAATCTGAAAGGATTCAAAAAGATCAAGCCGGGAGGCATCTTGTTTACATTCTCCTGTTCGCAAAACATTGATCGCGACCTGTTTCGCAAGATTGTGTTCTCGGCTGCGGCAGACGCCCGGCGTAATGTTCGCATCCTGCATCAGTTGACCCAGCCCTCCGATCATCCAGTGAACATATTTCATCCCGAAGGTGAATATCTGAAAGGCCTGGTGTTGCAAGTGGAATAACAGGCAATGGCCTGAAACGGTACAGATTACGTGAATGTTTATTTATTTTTTGTAGGATGTTTACAAAAAAGTGATTGAGGCCACTAATAAAGCTGCCGCCTCGATCCTTACAAACAAACCTATGCTACCAATCACAAAAAAGTACTCTTACGAGCCAATCGTCTATTTTGTCATTCTAGTAATCCATCTGCTCCCGTTGTTTACCGGTACGTTCTTTCCAACTTCGGATGGAGCGGCGCATTTATACAATGCCGAGTTGATGAAAGACATGCTGTTAGACAAAACTCCGATACTGACGGAGTTTCTGGAATGGAACCTTTATCCCGACCCAAACCGGTTTTCGCATATCTACTTGGCCACGTTATTGTTTTTTCTTCCTGACTTTGCTGCTGAAAAGGTAGTCCTGGCATCTTACCTTATTTTCTTTCCATTGGGTTTTCGTTATCTGATCAAAAGCATCAATCACCAAGCCATTTTTCTGTCGGTTTTCAGCTTTCCGCTCATGTACAACCTGTCTTTCTGGTTTGGCTTTTACAATTTTTGCTTTTCGATGATTTTCTTTTTCTATTTCGCAGGTTATTGGATACGCAAGCGATACCAGTTTACGGCTAAACAGATGGCTGTACTGATCTTTTTTAGTATTTGCATGTATTCTGCCCATCCGGTGGCCTATGTGTTTTCAATCGTATTTGTAGGCTTGTGGATTGTCAGCGATGCGTTTCGTACCAAAGTGGAGGCCGAGCCTATCCCGGAAATGCACGCTGCCAGCATCATTCCCTGGCGATTACCGGCAGTGAACTGGCCTTTCTTGTTTAAACAAATCGGCGTAAGCATACTCATCTACGGCATTACCGGTGGTTTGCTGGTTTATTACGTTCTTCATACGGGGGCATCGACGTACTATTACCCCAGCAATTTGCTGGAGCAGTTTTTTGGATTGGCGCAGTTGATTCCATTGCAGTTTCTTGCCAAAGACGAAATTTTTATGCTCGTCTTGTTATACCAGGTATTGTTTTGTTTGTTGGTTCTTAGCGTGTGGCGGTTTCGCCGGGTCAGTCACAGGCATTACCTGATTGTGTTTGGCATGGTGACGGGGCTGGGAATTTATTACATTTTCGGTCCGGATGGGGCTGCCGGAGGAAGTGCCATGCATCCGCGCATTGGTTTGTTGTTTTACATCTGCGTCATTATTCTGGCTTCCTTTCATGAGTGGAGATTACTTACCCGTCGACTGGTTTATGTAGTGATTGTTCTTATTTCACTCGGTTTGATGGTTATGCGTGTCAAAGAACTACAGCGCATTCAATCGGTATTTTCCGAAATTATGACTGCCCAGAAATACATTGCACCACAGTCGGTTACACTGCCTTATTGCTTTTATCCGATTGATGCGGAGCTGGAACGTAATTTTCCACTGGAATATCATCCGTTGAAGCACTACAGTAACTACCTGTTGTTGGGGAAATCGGCGATTTCATTGGATAACTATGAGGCCCGGACCGGGTATTTTCCTTTAAATTGGAAGCTGCAAAAAATCACCGATCCCGTGCAGTTCAATCATCTCAATGACATGATGTCGGAAAAAGAGCAGGTGCAGTCCATTGCCTTTCACGAAAAAATGATTGGTCAGCCTGTGGATTATGTGACATTGGTAGGCACGCAATCGGTAGTGGACAAAGAAATGCACACCGATGTGCTGGCCGAACTGGATACCGACTTTGAGCTGATCTACGAATCGGAACACAAGATTGTGCATGTATACCGCCGGAAGAAGCAAATCAGTCTGAAATAAAAGGTTTTCGATTTCTCATTGGGCAGAAATGCAGGTACTTTCCTGGTTCAACCCGTGCAAAACAAACCCCTGCCTTTGGGAGACAGGGGTTTTTGATTTTTCAGGGATACTATTTTTTCATCTTCTCCACAATGCCGTCGGTAATGCCTACGTGGGCAAAACCGCCGTCGTGGTAGAGGTTTTGCATGGTCACCTTGCGGGTCAGGTCAGAGAACAGGGAAACCACGTAATCGGCGCATTCTTCCGCAGTGGCATTGCCCAGGGGCGAAAGCTCGTCGGCGTAATCATACATGACGTCAAAACCGCTGATACCGGTGCCGGCAGTGGTTTTGGTCGGTGATTGGGAAACAGAATTGACACGGACTTTTTTCAGCTTGCCGTACCGGAATCCGTACGAACGGACAATGGATTCCAGCAGGGACTTGGCCTGTGCCATATCGGTATAATCCGGAAACACGCGTTGGGCCGCAATGTATGACAGGGCTACCACCGAACCGTATTCATTGATGGCATCCAGTTTTTCGGCTACTTGCAGCATCTTGTGCAAGGACAAGGCTGAAACATCCAGGCTTTTCATGAACCAGTCGTAATTCAGGTCGCCGTAAGGCTTGCCTTTGCGAATGTTGGTACTCATACCGATGGAATGCAGTACAAAATCCACTTTACCACCCAGAAAATCAGCCGATTCGTTGTATAATTTTTCAAGGTCTTCCAAAACAGTTGCATCGGCGGCAATCACTTTTGAATTGCACTGCTCGGCCAGTTTGTTTATTTCGCCCATACGCATAGCAATGGGGGCATTGGTAAGGGTAAACGTTGCACCTTCCTCAAATGCCCGCTGGGCTACTTTCCAGGCGATGGAATTTGCGTCTAATGCGCCGGTAATAATACCACGCTTACCTTTTAGCAGATTGTAAGCCATATCTTCGGAATAAGAATTAAATAATGAAGAATTGAGAAAAACGGCGGAAAATTAGTGAATTATCCGGTACGAAAAAGGCTTTTGGTATAAAAACAAAAAACCTCCTTGCCCGTGCAGGAGGTTTTTTGTTTTTATTGAGATACTATTTTTTATTTCACCGTCACATCGAAGCTTCTGGCTCCCACTGTTACGTTTACGACCCGGTCGCAATTGCCGGAGCCGTAATTGACGGTACGCTTTACGCCGCCTTCGGGAGTCACTTCCAATACACCACTGACGGGCATCCAGCCACTGGTTGACAGACAAGAAGCTTTGAACAATAGCGCTGAAGTAATCGACGCTGCATAAGGCATGCCGTTCCGGTTGACACCGGTTGCCGTACCGGTCAGTGAGACTTCATCGTCTGACAGATCCGCCGTGTTTTTGGTATTGTATGAACGGGAACGGGTGCTGTTCCAGGTAATTGTCTTACCGGCTTTGGTGGTGATCGTCAGGCTGCTGTTGATGCTGGCTGTGTACACACCCGCCGACGGGTCGTTGCTGAAGGTAACGGTTTTGGTGCCGGCCACCTTGTTATCGTTTACAGAATAATTGTCAAAGCTGAACGTACGTTGCTCACCCGATTCCGGAAGTATGCTGGTATAGGTAATGATAACTTTGCCTTTCCGTGTTCTGCCGTCGCGGCCTTGGGTGCCGTTGCCGAAGTCAATGACAATGTTGCCGGTCGTATTTTTGCCTTTGGGGGTGATGGTAACCGTGGCTCCGTAATACGACTGCCCTTCACCCGACACCCGCAGACTGGCACTGTTTTGCAGCATCACTTCGTCGGAAATCGAAACCAGGTCTTCAGACTCGGTAAGTCCGGCATTGTTGTCTTCTACGGCAACTTCTTCGGGTTGCACTTCGGAGTCTTTTTTGCACGCGGTAAAGGTCAGGCTGCTGAATACAACTGTAGCCAGCGCCAGTTTGAAAAGATTTTTTCTCATAGTTGAATTGAGTTTGGAAAATGTAGTTGGGTAAAAATTAAATCAGTGACGACTTGCCTGAGGCTACTCTTAGAAACAATAACCCGCCGAGGGTTTAATCACCAGAGAAAAAATTTTTAGTTTGAGTGCAGTTTCCGATCAGGAAGACTTATTTTTTTGATTTTGTTCTGACGGGAATGGGGATCAATTCGGGTTGTGGTTGATTGTTTGCTCCGGGTTGGAGCCAAGAGAGCAGTTTTTCAAGCAGCGTCATGATCGTAAATCGTTTTGTGTAGTACTATATACTCAATATTTCTTTAAACGTTGATACCCATGGTTTTCGTATCCTGGAAAGCAATGTAATATGTAGGAACATTTTGTATGGAATTACGCTTTACACTATTCAACGCAGGGCAACGCCAATGGTTCCATATCTTTGGGAAACCGGCAAAGTAGTTTCAGTAATGCCTGTACCCAAACCTGTGACCGTATCTGACAACGTAGGTTTTTAATTAAAAAAATATACTATTTTTACCGGGCTGGCAATTATGCCCTTTTTGATACCGTTCCCTGTATTTATACAGGGACATCCTTACATAACCAACTAACTTTGTATGAAAGCGCAGAATGTTTTAGAAACCATTGGCAATACGCCGCATATTCGCATCAACCGTTTGTTTGCTAACCGGAACGTAGAAGTTTGGATGAAAATGGAGCGGGCCAATCCGGGCGGAAGCATCAAAGACCGGATTGCACTGGCCATGATCGAAGATGCCGAGAAGCGCGGCATTTTACAGCCCGATAGTGTGATTGTCGAACCCACATCGGGAAATACAGGGGTGGGGCTGGCGATGGTCGCCGCTGTCAAAGGCTACAAGCTGGTGCTGGTGATGCCCGAATCGATGTCGGTCGAACGGCGGCGGCTGATGTCGGCTTATGGTGCGTTGTTTGAGTTGACCCCGCGCGAAAAAGGCATGAGAGGAGCCATTGAAAAGGCTCAGGAGATTGTGGCATCCAATCCGAAGGCCTGGATGCCGAGCCAGTTTGACAACGCGGCCAACATCGAAATCCATAAGCAAACCACCGCGCAGGAAATTTTGCGTGACTTTCCCGAAGGACTCGACTACATGATAACCGGTGTGGGCACCGGCGGACACATTACCGGTTGCGACCTGATCCTGAAAGAGCATTTTCCGCAACTGAAATCGTATGCGGTGGAGCCGTCCGCTTCGCCGGTCATCAGCGGTGGGCAGCCCAATCCACATCCGATTCAGGGCATTGGTGCCGGATTTATTCCCAAAAACCTGTATAAGGAAAACCTGAATGGCGTGATACAGGTAACCAAAGAGGAAGCATTTGAATATGCTGTTCGGGCAGCGAAGGAAGAGGGGATATTTGTGGGCATTTCGTCTGGTGCCTCATTGGCTGCCGTGGCCAAAAAGCTCGCCGATGTACCGGATGGTTCGCGTATCCTGACGTTCTGCTACGATACCGGTGAACGGTATTTGTCTATCGAAGGCCTGTTTGTGTAAAATAGTATCTTCCAAAAAAGAAAAACCTGCGTATTGTTACAATACGCAGGTTTTTTTATGCTAGATAAGCTAGGATTATTGTCCGCCTTTTACGGCTACGTATTTCAGAATGGCGTCGATGTCTTCGTTGGCAAGGTCAGGAAACGACTGCATCGGCAATTTGTTGAATTTATTGAAAATCTCATTGCCGTACTTGTCACCGCTGGCTACTACTGCCGATGAGTTATGAATCCACTTGTACAACCAGTCTTTGCTCGGTGCGCGTTGCTCAATACCTTTCAGGCCCGGACCAACCAGGGTTTCGGCTGTGACGTTATGGCATGCCGCACAGTTGTTTTTGAATAACGTTTCACCTTTCTGGGCTACCGGATCCAGAGCGGCAACCTGATCTACTTTCGTAGAATCGCTTCCAGGAGGTGGATTTTTTACAATCTCTTTTGGTTTATCACTCAAAATCAGCGTTGCTCCGATGATGAATACAGCCAGCAAACCTACCAAGAGTAGACCCAGGGCTACTTGCAATCGTTTTATGGTTTCTTCCATGAGAATAGAATTGTATCGTTGAATGTATTTTGTTGCGGCGAAATTAACGCATTCTTTTCAAAAAAAGATGACATTCGTCAAAATCGGCCGGATTTTTCTGGTTTTGACTTACCGGACCGGAACCAGGCTGTCGGTTTGGGTGGAGTCGGTTTCGAGCCGGGTTTCGATGCGTTGCCGGAGCTGGCCCTTTTTGTCAGGCAGCGTGGTCACGGAAAAAATATGTATGGTAAATGCGATTACGGCCAATACAAACACGGCACTTACGGCAAGGAAGATTTTCTTCTGTTTACTCATAACTATAGTTGCAATGCGTTGCTTGTCTAGGTAACAAACCAGGGTTTTGGATTGTTTGCGGGTACTATTTTCCCAGTTCCTGCGAACGGCGGAAGGCGCTGTTCATGGCTTCCTTTACGTCTTCTTCCACCCGGTTTTCCAGGAATACTTTCAGCGCGGCTTCGGTTGTGCCCCCTTTGGAAGCTACTTTCTTGATCCATTCCTCACAGGAAATCGTATTCTGATTCTGCAAATGCACCGATCCCATGAATGTCTGGTTTACCAGCAATTCGGCCTGTGCGGGCGTAAAACCCAGTTCCACACCGGCTTTGATCATCGAATTCATGAAATAATATACATAGGCCGGGCCGCTTCCCGAAACAGCCGTTGCCGAGTCAATCAGTTGTTCATCGTCCACGTACATGGCTTTGCCAGTGGTATTGAGCAGGTTCTGGATGATGAACAGCTCCTTGCGGTCCAAGTCAGGGCTGCAACTGAACACGGTCATGCCCATGCCAATCTGTGACGGCAGGTTGGGCATGGCCCGCACCAGCTTCGGAATGCCCAGCGACCGATGCATGGTGGCAATGCTTACGCCGGCCATGACCGACAAGATAATTTGTTCACTGTGCAGAAACGGCCGTATGGAAGGGGCCACGGTGCCGAAATCCTGTGGTTTTACAGATACAATGATGATGTCGGCTTGCTGAATGAAATCCCCTGCGGCGCGAAAGACATTCTGGTCGGGAACTTCCGGCAGGCGGTTTCGTCCGGCATCGCTGCGGATCAGGAGCTGCATTTCCTGCGGCGTGGCAAAATGCGAGGCCAGCAGGCTTTTGGCGTATGTGGTGCCCATGTTTCCAGCACCAATGATGAGAATATTCATGGGAATGCAGAAGGTCAGAAAATAGTATGATTTGAAAAGGCACAACCGCCGTAGCCGAAGCGTTTTCAGTTGATTGTATTGTCGGCTTGGCTAACGGAACGCGCCAGCAGGAATTGCTTGAGCGAATCGTAGTCGTTGGTCATCGGGACCGACTTCTTCTGTTTGTCCAGTAGCACCGCCAGCGATTCGGGTACCAGGGGCGACAGACCGGTGACTTCCGTTACAGACTCTGAGAACTTTACCGGATGGGCCGTGGCCAGCACTACGCCGGGCAGGTTTTGTACCTCGTTCTGATACTTTTTCAAAGCCATGTATCCAACCGCTCCGTGCGGATCGATCTGGTACTGGTAGGTGCGGTACACTTCCCCGATGGCGTGTTTGGTTTCGATATCCGAAAAGCGGTACCCCAGGATGTGTCGCTTCATGGTTTCCCACGAGTCGCCGAAAATCTCGCGCATGCGGGCAAAGTTGCTCGGGTCGCCTACATCCATGGCACTCGAAAGCGTCGAAACCGATGGCTTTGCTTGGTAATGAGCCGTTTCCAGATACGTCGGAACGGTATCGTTGGCATTGGAAGCAGCGACAAACTGAGCGATGGGCAGGCCCATTTTCCAGGCAAACAGGCCTGCGGTCAGGTTGCCATAGTTGCCACTGGGCACACAAAACACAAAGGGCGTGTCGTATTTGCGGGTAAACTGCTGGTATGCATGGAAGTAATAAAAGCTTTGCGGAAGCAGACGGGCAAAGTTGATGGAATTGGCCGATGTCAGGTAAAGCATTTCACGCAGCGATGCATCCGAAAAAGCCGTTTTGACCAGTCGCTGGCAATCATCGAAGGTACCGTTGATTTCCAGGGCAGTAATGTTTTTGCCTAACGTGCAAAACTGGGCTTCCTGCACCGGACTCACCTTGCCCGACGGGTACAATACCACCACATCGATGCCGGGCACCTGGTAAAAGCCCTGGGCAACGGCACTGCCTGTATCGCCCGAAGTGGCTACCAGCACCGTCACCTTTTTAGTTTCGTTGCGCAGCAAATGAGCCATGGTACGTGACATGAACCGGGCCCCTACATCTTTGAATGCCAGCGTAGGGCCGTGAAATAACTCCAACACCTGGGTCTGGGCATCAAGCTCACGGAGGGGAATTTCAAAGTTCAGTGCTTCCTGGCAAATGTTCCAGAGGTCGCTTTCGCTGATTTCGCTGCCCACAAAGGGCCTAGCTACTTCAAAGCCGATCTCGGCCAGGGAAAGGGTGGGAAGCTTGCGGAAAAACTCGGCCGGCAATGCCGGAATGGTTTCGGGCATGAACAATCCTTTGTCAGCGGCTAATCCTTCAATCACAGCCTGGGCGAACGAAGCCGCTGGAACCTGACGGTTGGTACTAAAATACTTCATGAGTTAAGCTACAGGAAGAACGAGTGTGAAAGCATATAGAGTTTTCAGTGTTGTTTGTTGATGAGCGGCCCGCAAAAATAGTATCTTTTCAGTTGCCAAAACCGCTTTATACAAAAAAATCCGCCAGCTTAGCTTCCGGCGGAAAGGGGAGGTGGGACGGATTCAAGGCTTCCCGTTGGTTCAGGACGGATTGGGCTTTGAGCCCGGTTTGTTGAGTTTTGCCTTCGCTTTTAATTCTTTCAGGCGTCGCTTTTGTCTCTTTTTCAGGGCTTTGCGCATTTCATACACAGCCCGGCATTTGACAGCCTCGCCAAAGAACGCCAGTCCGGAGTTAAAGACAACCAGGCTGATGGTACCGAAAACCACCCATCGGATGGTAGGCGTGTTGCTGTGCATCAGATGCGAGGCTTCGGTGACCAGGCACAAGCCGAAGCCGCACATTGCCAGGCCCAGCGGTGCGAATACCTGCCATCGTTTGTACAGTGTCCATTTGTGTTGCCGGTAAGGCGGTTTTTTTTCGGGTAGATACATGGCAAAGCGTTACAAGAAAAGATGGCGCAAAAATAGAGGATGCCCGGCACAAATGAAAGCCGCATTCGTCAGAAACCGGGGTTTTTGAATTGTCGGCGATACTATTTTCAGGCAATCAAACACGTATTGACAGTAAAATGTGTATCTTGGACTGACCTGATTACTTTTTACTTTCCCGGAATGATTTCATACCATAACAAAACCTTCCGTTCGGTCAGCAATACTGACAATGGGGAGGTCGGCGCAGAAACTGTGTTCAACTACCAGCAACATGGCAGTATTGTCACCGCTACGTATGCGGGCGGTTCCATTGCCACAGGGCATCTGATTGCCGTTGCCGACGCCGACGGAGTGCTGGATATGCGCTACCACCATGTGAACAAACAAGGTGTCCTGATGACGGGAATCTGCCGTTCGGTGCCCGAGATCCTGCCCGATGGACGCATCCGGCTGCATGAAAGCTGGCAATGGACCAGCGGAGATCACAGTTCGGGAACATCGGAAATCGAGCAGATTCCGGACGGAAAGCAATTATAATTTTGGCAGGAATGACGCTGGTTCAGTAATAAGATTAATGCCGGTGCTGACGCAAGCCCGAAATTGCGTTTTCAGGCAATCAGTAAAGTTTTTTATGTAGCCGGAAAACCTCTCTTTTATAGGAAAAACGTAGGCGAAAATTAGCATTTTAGGATTGCTTTCTTTAAACTTGTAAATTGACAAGAGTAATTTTGTCCTACCACTTAACTTCTTTTCATTCGTTTTAACTTCTTTTCATTCGTTGGAAACCGTAGTATCAAAGTTGAAACAAAATCAGTTGGTTAAAGATACGACTGTATTTGATGTTGAGCTTATCCCTCAGTACGCGCTGGGTTTGGAAGTAAGCCGGGACGGGATTCGGATCAGTGTAGTGGATACCCACGCGAGCCGGTGCCTGTGGTTGGAAGAGCAGCATTTCTCGGCTTTGCTACAAAAGGAACAGATCATCGAGCAACTGGAGCTGATGTTTGAAGAACACGATTTTCTGAAAGCCGGGTTTTGGCAGAAGATTCGCGTTTCCATCAAAAACCAGTATTTTACGCTGCTGCCCAGTTCGTTATTCAATAAGGAGCATGCCCGCAGATACCTCCAGCTGGCCAATCGTAACCTACCCGAAAGTTTTGAGGTGAAATATTACCGGCATCCGCATAGTGAGATTGTCAACGTGTTTGCTGAAGAAAAAGTGATCATGGATTGGTTGCGGCAGATGTATCCGGCACGCAACGTGGAGTTTGTGCACCACACCAGTGCCTTGGTGGAAGGTGTGTTTCATACCGAGCCGGCTCCGGTGCGTTCGGTATCGGTACTGGTCGAGTCGGCGCACCTGACCATTGCCGTAACCAATGGAAAAATGCTGGAATACTGCAATACCTTCTACTATATCAGCGCGCAGGATTTCATCTACTACGTAATGCTGGTATTTCATGAGCTACAGCTCAATCCGGAAGTACACAAAGTGACGCTGTACGGAGAGATCAGTCCGGAATCGGCGATCTTTGAGCAGGTGTACCGCTACATCCGCAATGTGGGTTTCGGGCACAAGCCTACCACCTTGAAATTCAGCTACTTGTTTGATGAAGTGTATGACCACCGGTACTTTGATGTCTACAATATCTACCTGTGCGAATAGACAGTGCTGAATGAGTGAATGATAGAATGAGTGAATAAGGCAACGAATGGGTTTTACTGTCTTAGGTTTATTTTTCGACCCATTTGCCCAAGAGTATGTTATTTTTATTCAATCATTCTCTAATTCCATCTTTCAAGATTGTGTTAAAGCAGCGGACTTGCCTCTTCGAGAATGTAAAACAGATGATTCTCGTCGGTAGCGTTTAATTTCAGAATGCCGCTCACCTGCACGGGTTTCGCCGTGTAATCAAAAGCGGTCAATGCCTTTACTTCCACGATCGATTCCGGGCCCGCCCCGCCGCAAAAATAACAGTGGCTGAATGGCACCATGGAAAGCATGAAGTTGACTTGCTTCTTGGTTTCATCCAGCGGAATGATAAATCCTTTCAACGTTACCCGCTTGCCTTCCAGTGATTTGATGTCTTTATTGAAAACCGGTTGAGGAAAATACCGGTTCGGCACGTTTTCGTATTCTACCGTGGCCAGGGCCTTCCAGATATCAGCTGACGAAAGCTGCGCATTGCTCACCGGTGTTTGTGCTTTGGCTGCCGTTTGTGCCTGTGTGTAAGTACAAACCAACAAAGCGACCAGTAATAACAGGGTTTGTTTCATATAGTTAGTCCTTTTGTCTGGCTAAAGAATAATTGATGCCCACGCCCAATCCATAGTTGGTAGCCTTGATAAATTCTTTCTCAAAGATAGAGGATACGGTTGAACTCCAACGGGCTTCTGCAAAGATAGCAGTTTTTGGTAATATCCGGGTAGTATAGCCTACGGAAACAGGTGCGGCGATTACATAGTTCTTGTAAGAGTAAGAAGCATATTTGGAAGTATAAGAGATCAGCCGATCCATACTAAGCCCGGCTGCCAGATAAAAAGATTTGTAATGTCCGCGAAGCATCAACGGGATGCTGATATAGCTTGCATATGCTCCATGTTTGGAAGAAGTGGGTTCTGGAATGGAAGCTCCCGGCGCATTCGGTAAAGTTGCTTCAACGCTTATTTGCGTAGCACCCCGGCTTTGATAATACGCACCTGACTCAACAGAAAAATGCTTGCCTAAGTTTTTGATCACCTGGATTCCGGGAGTCAGAAGAAACCTCCATCCGGAAGTATTCGGTCCCGCTATCTGTGAATGATACGTAGCTAACTCTGGTAGTTCTTTTAGGCCTATTTGCCAAGAGTGGTTTTGGGCTACCATCCGCCCGGACATGCATAGCAATAATCCCACAGTTAATAAATATAGTTTCATAGGCAAAGCATTCGGTTTGATTTAAGTTGGTAAAGTAGAACTTATAGTGGCCGTCAGATGCATATGGTTTTCAATCTGGCTTTTGACCCGTGCATCATGCGTGGCAATGACCAGCGTAGCCCCACACGATTGCGCTTGTGAACGGAGCAACGCCAATACATTCATGCAGCTTTCGTCGTCCAGGCTGGAAGTGGGTTCGTCGGCAAGCAAAAGCTTGGGGTTGTTCAGTACGGCACGGGCGATGGACACCCGCTGCGCCTGTCCCTGGCTCAGCTGGTGAGGCATTGACTTGCGTTTGTCCGCTATGTCCAGCAGTTGCAGGGCTTGCGTGATGCGCCGCGTATCCTGCGCCAGTCCGGCCATGTATTGGGCCATGAGCAGATTTTCCTCTACCGTCAGTACAGGCAGGAGGTGCGGTTTTTGCAACACCAGGCCAATGTTTTGCCCACGAAACTGATCGGCTTTGTTGCCCGGAAGCCCATAGAGATCCGTACCGGCAATGATTGCCTTGCCTGCTGTCGGGCGGCGCAACCCGGCGAGTATGTGCAGCAGCGTGGTTTTGCCGCTACCCGAGGCTCCTGTCAGCAACCACTCTTCGCCTTGTATGGCGTGCCAGTCCGGAAATGCAATGGAGTGCTGAGGTGTATAGGAATGTCTCACACCGGTGAGTTGAAACATGAGTCTGTATGGTTAGGTTTTCGCTTTTGGTAAGATACTATTTTGCCAGTGTATCCGAAATGTCAATACGGTAGGTTTGCAATGCGGGCAGGAGGGAAGCGACAAGTCCCACGCCCAGCACACCTGCCATAATGTAATATTCTTCTTTCAGAAACGCCCAGCCGGTCACTGATGCCTGTGAGGTTTCGTCCAGTAGCTTGGCGGTAAGCTCCACTGCCACATGTCCCAACACCAACCCGCAGATGCCTCCGAAAATAGCCAGCAATAATCCTTCCAAAATGATATGAGTGAACAGCTTGTTTCGGGAGGCTCCCAGGGTGCGCATGATAGCCAGGTCATAGCGCCTCTCTTTCAAGGCGTTATACAACGCGATGAAAATGCTGAGCCCGGCAATGAAAATAATGACATAGGCAAAATATTCGACTACATCTGCACCGGCACCAAACAGATCAAACAGCCGGACCATTTCCATGGCTGGCGACGCCGCTTGCAGGTTGCTCTGGCTGTTGATCATCCGGGGCATGGTGAGTACGGCCATCGGAGTGGAAAATGTGAGCAGCAGGGACGTGATTTCCCGATCATCGGTAAGCGAATCTGCAGCTTCGGCGTGTTCCTCGGAATGCCGAGCTGCCGGAGGGCCCAACGGCACAGTCGGAATGGCTTCTTCCTCGGCGTGCTCGTGAATGGCCCACACACTTTCCATGCTTGTCAGGACGAGGCGGTCCAGCACGGTGCCGCTGGGTTTCATGACACCTGTCACTTTATAGCTTTTTTCTGCGTGTTCCAGGTCTTCGTTCCCGTCGAGTCCGTGGGCACTGTGAAACGTATCGCCGATTTTCAGTCCGCTCTGGCGCGCCACTTCCGCGCCGATGGTGGTTTCCATGACATTACTCCACCACTTTCCTGCTTGCAACTGGCAGCCGTAATGTTCCGGATACAAGGCATTGGTGCCCACAATCCGGAAGGCCCGGTAACTGTCACCCAACGCCAGCGGAATGGCCTTTTTTACAAAGCGCCGGTTAGCGGCAATTTTATTGGCATCCGAAAGTTTGATGTTGCCCGTCGGATTGTCGATGTGAAAAATACTACACAAAATGAGCTGCAACGGGCTGCCTTTGGCTCCCACCACCAGACTGATACCCTTGGCATTGGCCTGCATTTTTTCCTGCAACTGGTTCATTACCAATAACAAGTAAACCACCATACCTACGCCCAACGCAAGCAGCAATGTATTGAGAAACGTGTTTAGCTTGCGATTTTGAATATAGGCCCAACTTAACCGGAATAAATTCATAGACAACTGTGCAACTGTGTTGCAGAAAAGTTTTAGTTTCTATTGCAAGATAACAAATCGGGTATTATTTTTGCAACGTTGTTACAAAATAAGCGGACTGTGTTACCTGACATCTGCCAAAGTCTGCTTACCTTTGTTGAAGGGTAAGTAATTAATTGCTAGAAGTTTAGTATTCTATTTTTTGAGTATGTATTTGTTGATAAAAAACATCGTTACTTCAAGGAAGTCGGATTGGATGGGGATCATCAGTTCAGTGGGGTGTATCATCCATTGCCTGCTAATGCCGGTTCTTTTGTCCAGTGCGGCAAGTTTTACGGCTCACGAAGAATACCGCTGGCTGGATTTTTTGTTTCTAGCCATCGCGGCCATTGCGGTTTGGTTTTCGGCCCGCAAGACCAATTCGTTGCTGGTCCGCATCATTTTGATTTTGGCATGGGCTGTGTTTGCGGGTAGCATTATCTGGGAAGAGAGCATTCCGTTTGCTTCGGTGCTGATGTACCTGGGGTCGGTTTTGCTGATTGTCGGCCATGTGCTGAACCTGCGGTATGTACACCAGTGCAACGACCATTCGCACAGCCACTCGCATTGAGCTGAAAAATAGTATCTTTTAAATACGCAAAACCTCCTTGGCAACCAGGAGGTTTTTTGTTTGCTTTGCATTTTCTTTTATTGTGATCGATGCCACTACAATCTGCGTACACGACGGACTTGATCGAAGCGGGGCTTGACGAAGCCGGGCGTGGCTGCCTGGCCGGACCGGTGATGGCCGCCGCCGTGATTCTGCCCAAAGACTACACCCACACAAGTCTGAACGATTCCAAGCAGCTCACGCGCAGCGAACGGGAGAAACTGCGGGTCGAAATTGAAAGAGAAGCCGTTGCCTTTGCCGTTGCGGAAGCTTCCAATGCCGAAATAGACCAGATCAATGTGTTGAATGCGAGCTTTTTGGCCATGCACCGGGCGGTAGACAATCTGCTGCTTGTGCCGCAATTGTTGCTCATTGATGGCAACCGGTTCAAGCCGTATCCGCTGGTTCCGCATGCATGTATTGTGAAAGGGGACGCCAAGTTTTTGTCCATTGCGGCGGCTTCGATTCTGGCCAAAACCTACCGCGACGAACGCATGGAAACACTGGCAAAACAATATCCACAGTATGGTTGGGAAACCAACGCGGCCTATCCTACCCAGGCACATTACCGCGCCATTCAGAATCATGGCATTACGCCACACCATCGGTTGACATTCCGGTTGATGTGAACAGTCTTCCACATCCCCGGCGGAGCGGCCTGCATGGGAAGATACACGATGATTGTCGAAGTTTATGCCCTGAAATCCTGATTCACAGGGGAGGTTTGTACGTTCGGTACGATACTATTTTTTACCGCATCGATGGCCTTTTGCTTGCGTTCTTCAAAAGTTCCTTCCACTACCCGATACGGTAAATGCCTCTTTTCCAGTTCTTTCCGAATCTGGTTAAATTGCTCTTCGCGGATATGCCCAAAGCTGCGGGTGCCGTCATTGACCCAGGGAACGTCGGGCTTGAGCAACAGGTACAGGTCGGCCCGCTGGGCAGGCAGGTGATTGACCGTCCGGATCCATTCGGGGCACCGCTGAAAATAGATTTCACTCCAGATTTCGGTGAGTATCAAGTCGGTATCCAGAAACAGTATCTTGTTGGCACGCAAAAGTGCCTCTTCCTCGTGCATCAGGTGGCCGCCGGCAATGTGCGAAATGCCCAGGTAGTCAAAATGCGGCATCACCTGTTCGTAATATTCGCGGCCGTATTCGGGGAGCCAGTGGGTTTGGAAATGCTGCGCCAGTTGTTGCGCCAGGGTCGATTTGCCAACTGATTCGGGACCGGTCAATACTACTTTTTTGACAAAGTACGGTCGCACAACTTCCGGAATAAAATCCCAGTAGCGGAACGGCTCTTGCCGTATGTAACGTGCGGATATGGAAACCGTTTGCCGGTGCAGGTCAATCAGATGGTGTTTGATTCCCAGTTCGCGTTCCAGATCAAAGCCATAGTGCTCCGAACTAAAAAAGATATCCGGTTTCTCAGGTAGGTTACGCTCAAATGTACCCGCCCAGATGCGCCAGAAATCGGGGTGCTCGATGGGTTCCTGCGGGTTTTCGTCGGTTACGTGAATCACTTGAATGTGTGCTTCCCGGGCAAAGATTTTTCTCAGCCACTGGTAGCGCAGATGACCCGGAATGGGCTCGCGTTCGATGGAGCACATAAGTACATACATGTGGTCTACCTGTTTGGCACTTTCGCGGATAAGGTGCAGGTGTCCGGTATGCGGCGGTAAAAATTTGCCTAGTGTGAAGCCGATCATCAGGAAAAGGACGGGTAAGGGTTTTTGCTTTGGTGGAGATACTGTTTTATCCCAGCTATGGGAGCGGAATAATTTGCAATTAACCGCCGTCAGGTGTGCTGGCTGTTCTGCGGAGGGTACTTCCGGTAGAATGCCTCCACAACCTGAAGCATTGCTGCGGGCAGCCGTCGCCTTGTTTCGGCTTCGATACCGGCCGGAATGCCACCGTAAAACGCTTCCGCAATGCTACCGGCAATACATGCCATCGTATCGGCATCACCACCCAGCGAGACGGCAAGCCGAACGGTTTCTTCGAAATCATTGCCTTCCAGAAATGCAATAACGGATTCGGGCACCGATCCCTGACAGCTTACGTCAAATTTGTAATCGGGCTGGATCTGGTCGATGGTGCGTTCCAGGTCGTATTGGAACATGCGTTGTATCGCATCTTTGATCTCCGGTTTGGTTTTGCCTTTCCGCGCCAGAAAAATCGCTGTTGACACTGCCTGGGCTCCTTTTATGCCTTCGGGATGGTTGTGGGTGGCGATGGCTGTTTTTTCCGCTTCGGCTACCACCTCTTCTAGCGTTTCAAAGGCATAGGCTACCGGACTTACCCGCATGGCCGAACCGTTGCCCCAACTGTTATAGGGCTGTTTGTCAGCAGATTGCAACCAGTTGCGAAATGTTTTTCCATAACCGGCCATCGGATAGCGGTTGCCGTATTCGTAATAGCAGTCCGTATAGGTTTTTTCGGGATGGAGCAGGCCGTCGGCCACAGCCACGGTGAGCACGGTATCGTCGGTAAAGTGGGATTTTGGAACAAACAATGGAAAATCCATCGTTTTCAGCCCCTGTATTTCGTAAAGAGAACCGATTATGTCTCCGGCAATGGCACCTAGCATTGTTTTAAAAGTTGAGTTGTAGTGTTAAGAAATAATTGCGACGGGCCTGTGCAAAATAGTAAGGCGTTTGCTCAACGACTTGTCCGCTGGTAAAATACTGTTTGTCGGTCAGGTTATTGACCGTGAATGTAAACCGGGTGTATTTCAGCAGCCGAACCGAAATGCGCAAATTCAGCAGATGGAACGCCGGCGTGGTAAAACGCGAATCGTTGTCGTTGGCCAGGAACGACTCACTCACATACCGGCTGGAAAGCTCGATCTCACTACCCACCGGTTTTGACGCCGAAAACGGAATGTAGTAACTGACCGACTGGTTCAGAATCCATCGGGGGGAAAGCAAGGGCGTGACGCCGGTATAGGTTCGGTTGTCCGGATCATTGGTGTATTCGTTGATTTGCGCTTTCATGTAAGCCGTATTCTGACCGACAGTCAGGTGAGTGACAGGCTTCCACTGAAGGTCCAGCTCTACACCGCGGCGGTAGCTTTGCGCCACGTTCTTGCGCAAAGGCAATCCGATGTAGCTCAGCTGCCCGATTGGAGCGATTTCGTTGCGGAATTCCATGGCAAACACATTGGCCTGCAACATCAGGGAAGGAAGCAACAGTTTGGTTCCCAGCTCCAGATCGGTTACCGATTCGGGCTTTACCTGCGTCAAATCACCAATCAGTGATCTGTTGGACGTATCCAGGTCGTCAAATCCGGCAAATAGATCGTTGCGGGTGGGTTCACGGCTGGTTTTGCCCGCCGAAACGTAGGCACTCCATAGGTTGCTAAACTGGTACGTAATGCCGGCTTTCGGATTGAAAAACGTCCAGCGGGTACTCAGGGACGGCAAACCGTAGCTTTGTTCGGGAACGTACCGGAAGGCAACCGACCGAAGCTGCGCATCGGCAAAGAAATGGAAGCGGTTCCAGGTATAGTTTGCTTTGGCAAAGCCCGACAGTTCGTTTTTGTAACCAGCATTGGTGTACAGCCTTTCGGAAACCGTGGGGTGGATGCCCGAAAAGTGGTCGCGCCGGTAGGTGTTGGCGTGTATGCCCACACTGGCCGTGAGTCGGTTTTTGGCATAGTTGGCATCGAGCATGCCGCCGCCAAAATCGGAAGCCACCGAAAACCGTTGCAGAACCGGACGGAACAGGATATCGTACCCACCCTGCAAATGAATGTAATAGCCGGAAGTAACCACGGCCAGAAACGGATTGAACTGATGGGTGTATTGCAATTGCGCCACTTGCTGCGAAAACTTGTCTGTTTCGTCGGTGGTCAGGTAGTTCGTGCGGGGGTCTTGCCGGATGTCGCTGAGGGCAACGGGTACATACGCCATTTCGTTTTTGGTATGGCCCGAAAAGCCGGTAAACCGTACAAAGTCTTTTTTGCCAAAATAGCCCCCGCTGAAAAAGAAAGAATGGGCACTGGTACCCGAATGGTACTTGTAGCCTTCAGTATATACCCGTGAATACCGGCCGTAAAAGGCCATTTTGTTCTTGAGTAAACCAGTGGAATACTCCGGCGAAAGCCGGTACGAACCAAACGAGCCGTAGCCTGCCTGCAATTCAGCCGACGGCACCGTATCGGCCGCCAGATTGATGCTTTCGAAATTCACCGATCCCGCATACGAGGCGGTGCCCCAGGTACTGGTGCCTACGCCGCGCTGCACCTGGATGGATTGCAGGCTGTTGCCAAAGTCGGCGAAATTGGCGAAATACACGCCCTGGTCTTCGGGTTCGTTGAGGGGTAATCCGTTGAGTGTGAAGTTGATGCGCGACTGGTCAATGCCCCGTAGCCGCATGTAGGAATACCCGAAGGCATTGCCCGCATCGGAGTAGAAGTTGATACCTGGAGTTTGGGTAAGCAGGACGGGCATTTCCTGGCCCGCATAGTTGCGTTCGATGTCTGTTTTGGACAGCGTCTTTTGGGATACGGGCATCAGTTCACCGGCCCGGATGCCCTGGATGATCACTTCTTCGGTAGGGGTTGTTTTGGGTTCGAGAACGATACTATTTTCCAACCCTTTCTGCGAAGAAAATGCCACCGTAACCGTTTGATAACCAATGTGACTGATGCGGAGGGTATAGTTTCCTTCAGGAAGGTTGGCAAAGCTGAAATGGCCGGAAGCATCGGTTTGGGTGCCGCGCTGCAATTCTACGATCTGGACACTGGCGTAAGGCAAGGGCTGCTGCGTGGATTGATCTTTGACGATTCCGGAGACTGAAAATTGAACGATGACTACTAACGTAAGTAAAGCTTGAAGCATGGAATGATGTATAGTGTAAATTTTACACAAAGATAGGGTTTTCTACCCATTCAAGTCAAGGACTATTTTTCAGGTGCGTTGGGAGTGGTACAGTATTTTTATTAATACAGGTGATCTACTTTTTAAACTGCCATGAAAAAGCCCGAAAGCAAACTCACACTCTTTTTTGAAAACTTTGCCAACAAAACCACGCAACTGGCCGGCAGTTCGGGAGCATTTATGCTGGCCTTGTTAACCATTGTCATTTGGGTGGTCACTGGCCCTCTTTTCAATTATTCGGACACCTGGCAACTGGTGATCAATACCGGAACTACCATTGTGACGTTCCTGATGGTGTTTTTGATTCAAAAATCACAGAACAAGGATGCGATGGCCATGCAATTGAAACTCAACGAATTGATTGCTGCCAGCAAGCAGGCCAGCAACCGGTTGGTGGACGTCGAGTCGCTGACCGAACAGGAGCTGCGTACGTTGAGCCAGTATTATTCGACCCTGGCCGAGGCTGCTTCCAAAGCAATCAATATCCACGAGTCGCACTCGGTGGAGGAAGCCATTGAGGATACGGAGGAAAAAGTGGAATACGAACGGACCAAAGGACAGCAAAAGCAAACCCGGAAGAAACCCGCGCCGGATATGAAACCGGCCAAAAAAGTGAACTGCAATCACGCGGCCTGATAACCGCGCTGAATGCGCAGCCAGTTGAAGGCACCGCCCGCTGCCAGAAAGCAAAATATAAAATACAACAGGCTGTAAAACTTTACTTCCTTCACAAAATACATATAGGTGCTGATGGCGTCAATCAATATCCAGGCGTACCAGCACTCCACTTTTTTGCGGATCATCCAGAAGGTGGCTACAATGCTGGCTACGGTTGTAAACGAATCCAGGTACGGAAATGCGCTGGGTTTGGAAAAAAGTATCGGAAAAATAGTATGTAAATTTTTGGCAAAAGTGCCGAGCAGCAGTGTGGCAAGCCCAACGGCCGGCAGCCAGACAATCCAGTCGTTGCGGGTCAGGAAGCTCACCTTCAGTTCGTTTTTCCGGTCGGCCTCGTCTTTCTGCGGATGCAGCCACCGCCACCAGCCCATCACACTGGTGACAAAAAAGAACACCTGCAAAAACATATCGGGATAGAGCTGGATCTGGTAAAACAGGAAAAACGAGAGAATCACGTTCAGGATGCCGATGGGCCACGTCCACACGTTTGCCACCGAAGCCAGCCACACACCGGCAATGCCGGTAACCACCCCGAAAAATTCCAGGTAACTCATCGGGTAACTCCAGACGGTGAAAAAGGTATGATCAATATCAAAAAAATGCAGCATGAGCGGAAAGTGCGGTTGACAAGTAACAATTGAGGAGCAAATATGACACTATTTTTTTAACTACGAACGCATAACCACGAACTCAGCATGAGACTGTTCGGGATTATCAGCTAGCCAGGTTTTGGCTTTTTCAACGATAGTATTTGTCTGTCCGGCTACTAGGGAACTTCGCGCAAACGCACGGTTTTTCCCATCGGATGCATCGCTGTACTTGTGCGAAGTTCCCACAGTGAGGACCAAGAATTAATTTCTTGAACTGACTCACTGCTAGAAATCGTACTTCGTACCTCGTTAATCGCACTTTCAATCAATATCTTTTTTGGCAGCAAAACCGGCAATAGTATTTTTTAAAGTTTTGGAACAGAAATACGTACGCATTTTCGGATTCCACTTTTACTTTTCCATTCTTAACTGCTACCTTTGCGCGCTGTAAACTTTCTCTCATGACCGAAACAACCGATCCCCAAAAAATTCCTTTGCACGATGTGCATGTGCAGGCAGGTGGCAAAATTGTCCCTTTTGCCGGTTTTCTGATGCCCGTTCGTTATTCGTCTGACATCGAGGAGCATACCACGGTCCGCAAGGGCGTGGGTATTTTTGATGTTTCGCACATGGGCGAGTTTATGCTGCGCGGCCCCAAAGCACTGGATCTGATTCAACTGGTAACCTCAAACGATGCTTCCAAGCTGACCGACGGCAAAATCCAGTATTCGTGCCTGCCCAACGACAAAGGGGGCATTGTGGACGATCTGCTGGTGTACCGGATCAGTGGGGAAGAATACATGCTGGTAGTCAACGCGTCGAACATCGAAAAAGATTGGAACTGGATTGCGCAGCACAATACGTTTGGTGTGGAAATGGAAAACATTTCGAGCCAGTTGTGTTTGTTTGCCGTGCAGGGCCCCAAAGCGGCGGCTGCCTTGCAGTCGCTTACGCCGGTTGATCTGACGTCGCTGGAATACTACTCGTTTACCAAAGGACCTTTTGCCGAAGTAAAAGATACTATTTTGTCGGCCACGGGCTACACCGGTGCGGGCGGATTTGAAATATACGTACCCGCCAAGGATGCCCTCGCGGTCTGGAACCAGATCATGGAAGCCGGTGCCATGTACGGCATCAAGCCCATTGGCCTGGGTGCCCGCGATACTTTGCGGCTGGAGATGGGCTATTGCCTGTACGGCAACGACATTGACGATACCACTTCCCCTTTGGAAGCCGGGCTGGGCTGGATTACCAAGTTTACCAAAAGCTTCGTGAACAGCGAAAACCTGAAAAAGCAGAAAGAAGAAGGCGTAACCAAGAAACTGGTCGGCTTCAAAATGGAAGAACGCGGCATTCCGCGGAGTCACTACGCGATTGTCAATGCCAGCGGCGTGCAGATCGGTGAAGTAACTTCCGGAACCCAGTCGCCTACGCTGGGTGTGGGCATCGGGATGGGCTACGTGCAAACCGCCTACGCTGTACCGGGTACTGACATTTACATTACCGTCCGTGACAAGAATCTCAGAGCCAAGGTAGTCAAAATGCCTTTTTTACCCTGATTGTTGGTAGCACGCATCCATCAGAACCAACATCCGAAACGTAACTACGACGAAGTCAAATTCAATAGCTGAAATGAGAAAAATTGACGTCTGCCCCACACCCGAATTGCTGCACCTGTATTCGCTGGAAAATAAAATAGCTGTTATTGTGGATGTGTTCAGGGCTACTTCGTGCATGACTACGGCTTTTGCACACGGCATTGAAAAAATAATCCCGGTGGCCCAGATTGATGAATGCCGCATTTTGCAGCAGCAAGGATACCTGGCCGCTGCCGAACGAAATGCCATGAAAGTAGACGGTTTCGATCTGGACAACTCGCCGTTCAGCTATATGAAACCCGAACTGGCCGGCAAAACACTGGCCATGACCACCACCAACGGCACACTGGCCATCACCAAGTCCAAAACCGCCGAACAGGTGCTGGTGGGCTCATTTCTGAACCGGAAATCCATTACCGATTACCTGATGACCCAGCCGTACGACGTACTGGTGGTTTGTGCAGGCTGGAAAGGCAAATACAACCTGGAAGATACGCTGTTTGCCGGTGCGGTGGTGTGCGCCTTGAAGAATGATTACATGATTGAAGACGATGGTGCTCTTGCCGCCCACATGATCTACGACGCGGCCAAGTTCAACATGATCAAGTTCATTGCCAACTCTTCGCACGTACGTCGCCTGGCGCGCCTCAACCTCACCCGCGACATTGAGTTCTGCCTTCGCGAAAACCTGTACGATGTGGTGCCTGTGCTTCGGAATGGTGCCTTGGTGAAGTTATAAGCACAAGGGCCGGTTTCCAGTACTGAAGAGATACCAGTTGATGAATCAACTCCAACTGTCAAAGCCTTATCACCAATGTGTGATAAGGCTTTTCGTTTGTCACACATTGGTGATAAGGCTGCGGCTGAGCCTTGGACCCGCAAGTTGTGCTTGGTGCCTCATCACATTCGTAGTGCTGCAAGATCGGGCAGGCATGGTTTTAGTAGAATCCTGCTCAGGCAAACAAACTGTCTGTTACTCTTGGTGATTGTCACAAGGCGCTGAAGATCATTTTGTTTGTTGTGACTTATCTGTTCATGAAAGAAAACCTTGATTCGGGGGTGGTGCGGGGCGGCGGGCTGGGTTTTGACTTCTGTAGTGATAGTATCTGGCAAACCCGGCCTGGCTGCCGTGTACACAGCCGAAAGAATCAGTAAAACGAAAGAACCAATGAAACGACTGAATTTTATTTCTATGCTGTGCCTGGTGGCATGGTTGGGAGGATGTGCGGGTTCGCAGGTAACCGTAGACCAGGATGATAACGCGGATCTGAGCAAATACCGCACGTTTGATTTTGCCGACGCCGATTCGCGCAACGAAAATGCAGGTGACAACGGCAATCCGGTTTACCAGAGCTCATTGATCGAGAAAAACATCCACACCTATATTGCCGACGAATTGCAGAGCCGCGGGGTGAAGAAAGTAGAGACAAATGCTGACATGCTGGTAGCCTACCATACCTATACCGAAAAAAAGCGCGGTACCACCAATGACTACTATCCGATGATGTACGGAGGCTGGGGCTGGCGCTATTATCCATGGGGCGTTACTTCGTTTCCCTACGGATATACACCACGCCGCACATACACCTATACCGAAGGGACGTTGATCATTGACATCGTTGATGCCCGGACCAACCAACTGGTTTGGCGAGGTTCCGTTGCCGGCACAGTAGACAGCCCGGCCAATGTAGGACGGCAGGTGGAAAAGGCTGTGCGAACCATTTTCAAAAAATATCCCGTTTCGCCGGGGGCAGCACCCGACAAAACACTGTCGCGCCGCTAACAAACCCAGTCTCGGCAAACCCATGCATTCAGATCTCAATGCATGGGTTTTTCTTTTTCAACTGATACTATTTGTCCCGCAGATGCGTAATTTATTCTATACAAAGGGTGCGAATAGCTTAGAAATCAAGTAGGTATGAATTTTTAGTGCTTTTGACCAATCTCGCCTGAGCGGATCAGGTGCAATGGGCTATTTCCATACAAACTGTTTCTTTTGTCTACTTATGTCTACAGCCCGGCCTTTGTCAGCGGAATTGCTGAAAGCCTTCGAATCGGTGCCTGACCTGTACCTGATTCTTTCACCCGATCTGATGATTCTGACGGCTTCGGATGCATACCTGGCTGCTACTTTTACCAGTCGCGAACGAATCAGGGGCTGTCCGTTATTTGGCACCTTTCCGGATAATCCTCACGTTCCCCGGGCTCTCAAAACACTACAAGCCTCCCTGGACTATGTGCTCTCCAGCCGGCAACCCCACCGGATGCCCCTGCAACGCTACGAAGTGCAACGTCCGTCGCATCTGGGTGGAGGCATTGTGGAAAAATTCTGGCAACCGCTGAACACGCCGGTACTGGATGAAAACGATCAGCTTTACTATATCATTCATAAAGTAGACGATATGACCTTCCGCGTGAAAGCCGAAGAGCAGAACAAAGTTCACGAGGAACTGTTGAACAAAGCAGAACTTATCGGAGGCCTGGGTACCTACGAATGCGACTTGTGCACCATGCAGTTTCAATTTTCCGATGGTATGTTTCGGCTTCTGGGTTACGAACCACACACAGTCCCGTCCACGCTTGACTTTATGGATTCGATTTCCGAGCCAGAGGATGCGGAAGCGATCCGGCAGATAATCGGGCGGGCAACCCAATGCGGAGAACCGTACCAATACCTGCGCCGAATCCACCTGACTACTGGTGAAATGCGCTACATCCTTGACAAAGGCAAAGTTTTTTTTGACACCGCCGGCAAGCCAGTAAAGATGATCGGCATGGCTCAGGATATTACCGAGCTCAGACGGGCCGAACTGGAAGTTCAGCGATTGAACGAAGAAATCACGAGAAAAGCTGCCAGCGGCATGCAAACCCACCAGACTGTCGGTGAAACCAGACCCTGAGCGAACGTAAGAAAGGTACAATTAGTAATCGCCACCGGCACCACCGCCGCCAAACTGCCCGCCGCCAAACTGCCCGCCGCCAAACTGCCCGCCGCCAAACGAAAGGTCGTTCTGGGGTGTCTGCGTAGTATGGCCGAAGGTTTGGGCCACCGCCAGCGCCTCTGCTTCGGCAAAGAACGGTTTGTGCGCCTCATCAGGGGCATACGTAAAAGTAACTTTTCCTTTTTTCAAATATTGAATGGAGAAATACGCAATGGCGAATAGAAACGCCCCTGCCAGCGTGGAGGCCGTCGGCAACGGCATCACATGAAAATACGTACGAAACGTAAATACCGCAAATGACACACAGCCCAATCCCATCCACAACAAAATACGGTCTTTGTTTCGCAGGCCCACATAAATAAAACCCAGTGGCATCAGAAAGGTAAAACCCCAAAAAAACCACGCCAGTGGCACCTGTGGCATGCCAAACAGTTCGTCGGCACCCTCCTGAATCATCAGGTAATTACCACTCAGATACAGCGTAATCAGGCTCAGTACTTCGAGTACCTGTAAATTTCCTGCCCACGGCTGCCATGCGGTTTTGGCTTGGTTTTTCTTGACCAACATATAAACGGCGATGGAAAATAGTATCCCTGTCAATGGCAAAAGGTAGAGTGCCATTGACGGAATTTTATTAACTACCAGCATAATAATCGTGAACAGACAGCCATACGCCAGAATAGTCAGCAGGCGGTCAAGGTAGCGGACGGCTCCTGTTGCCAGAAACGGAAAGGCGATGCAGAAGAAGGGTAGCGGATCGTCCCTGTCAGAGATGAAAAGCAGCAGACCCGCAATGCACTGACCCATACCGGAATACAACAATATGTCATCAATGCCACTCGCATAGTGGTGGCGGTTTTTGATGACAAATTCCAGTGCCAGCAAACAACCCGCACCTAAGAACAGATTGAAACCTCCCATGACTGAAACAACGCTGCTCCACTCAGAAGAGATGCCTACCAGCACCCATACAAACGACTGAAACGCTCCCAGCAAAACACAGCAGAAAAAGCCCAACCCAATCCGGATAAACACATTGGGCGAGTAAAACCCGACCGGATAATGTTGCTCAACCAACTGATGCTGAGCATCTGTTAGTAAATTTTTCTTGTGCCATTGAGCGGCGAGTTCCTGCACCCGCAGGGCATGTAACCATTGAAGATTATAGGCAATCATAGGTTTTTACGTTTGGGAAGATACTATTTTGGGTACGGCAGTTTCGGTTATTCCGAGTCCTTTGGCGTCGAAGCCTGGTCTTTCATCCGCAGAATTTTCTTGTACCGTAACAAAAACACAATGATCGAGGCACAGGAGGCAACAAAATAAAAGTTGTAGAAATAAAAGGCGCCGTGATCCCACGAGACATCAATCTGTAATACCAGGTATGTTAGACCAATGTAGCCGTAAATGAGGGCTACGGTCATGAAATAAAACGAATGCTGCGCGCGCGCATACCATACAAAGAAGCCAATAGCCAGCACCAGAATGAGTACAAACACCGCCTGCTCCCGCACCATTAGTCCGGCCAGTGCGGCAATGAAAAGAATATGCACACTGAAATTCAGATATGTAAACGAGAAGTGTTTCTTCAGGTTCTGATTTTCGCTGAAAAACGCCATTGTGCCTAGAATTACACCCAGCACAATGCCCGCCCACACAATGGAAGAGTCGTTGAAGTCATTCTGGTTGAATACATCGGCTGGAGTGGCGGCAATGCCAAGCCACGAGGCCAGGGCCGTAATGGCCATCGACAAGGCGCCGCGGTGATCGAAATAGTAGGCTACAAAAAAGAAAACCCCCATGGGAATGAAGGTGGCCAGGCCGTACCGGCTACCAAAAATGTTGTACTGGTATTGCAGGTAGCCTTCCAGAATGACAAAGGTCAGACATCCCAGCAACAGCAGGTAATCGTAATACGGCGACGGACTCTCTACCTGTTCCCACGAAAATGCCCCGCGTTTGCGGTACGTAAACACAAAGCAACCGATGCAAATCGCCGCAATTCCCGCAATGATAACGCCGTGACCGATGCTGTCGATATTCTCGTAAATGAGCCAGCCCAGGCCGAGGTTAAGCAAAATGACGCCCAGATACAACAGTGTTTTTAGCTCCCAATGCAGCGAGAAAGGCTTCTGCGTTTCGTACATCCGGATGTGGGTGTGGTCGTCCGAAGTGATCAGATCTTTGGCGAGTAAATCGTTGAGGATGGTTTCTTGCATGAGGGCGAATGTACGCCGTTGCATGCAGGAAAGCAATAAGGGGTTGACTAATACTCACTTGTGTAAGTATTCGGGTCAGAATGAACAATAAATAAAGGCGACGCACCGGTCGCCTCTAGTGGGTTTTGGCTGTTTGAAAGATACTAACTAATTCAAGTTGCACGTTATCCTATGTTTGTTTTCAAGCTCAGACATGTCTCCCTTTGTATCGTTCTCACTTTCTTTGCTTGCCAAACGCAAGGGGCAAAAGCGAAAGCTTTTGAGCCAGCCTTGTGTCACAGAAAGAAAAGGTACTTTGCCCCAATCGGAGATTAGCTTCGCTGAACGTACGTTTCGACGAAGTCAATGCTTCTCCCCACATGGCCAGCCCGCTCCTCGCTGGGCAAAGAGGCCCGCCCGCTTTTTCTGGCCGGTGCTTCGCACGGCGACCTACAAATGTTAGATCAAATAACGCGCAACTTGAATTATTTATTCTATTGCGATCACTTGTTATACCGCTGCTTCATAATCTGCATCATGTACACATTTACATCCCACTGGCTAGTCACGGGTTGATTCGTGAAGGGCAAGGTAGGCAGGTACGATGGCGGGCCGAACTCGGCGGTAACTGTGAGCGGTGTACCGCTTTGCTTGTGCAATTCCACAATCTTGTCCCACCAAGCCAGGTGTTTGTCGACGGCCGCTTTCCATTCCGGAGCCCGTGGGTCGGATACCTGCGGACCTTCCGGGTGCCCCACGCGGGAGTGTATGTGATCGGTACGGGCCAGTGCTGCCTGTACCGCCTCAGGCTGGTTGTCCAGATACGATTCATGCACGGCACACCAGTGCGAAATATCCAGTGTCAGGCGCAGGTTGGGTAGCTTGTCGAGGTAGGTTTTGGTGACATTGGCCGCGTAGGTAAACCGGCCGCGGTGCGTTTCGTGCAATATCCGGATGCCCAGTTCTTTGGACAGCTTTTCGGCCAGCTCAATGATGGGTTTGTTCTCTTCAAACGAAGCGAAATCGCGGCCGGTATGGCTGTTGATGAACACGGGCTTCATACTGGCAACGGTGCGCACCTGCTGTTCGTAATCTTTCAGATGCGCTTTCGGGTCGGCGTTGTAGAAGATCATGCCAATATAGGTCAGGTTATGTTTTTTCATGGCGTCCATCGCCTCCTGTCGCCCGGCGGCATCGCCGGGGAACGGCGCCTCGACGCCATCGTAGCCGGCTTCTTTCACTTTCTTGCAGAAGTCATCCCAAGACATGGATTCGGCACCCCATTTGGGGCAGAAAAACTGGATTTTCATGGTGGTTTGTGCGAAGGTGTGCAAACAGAAACAGCCACAAAGCAGGGCGGTAAGCAAGAGTTGTTTCATGGTCAAGTGATGTTTTGTCTTTGGATTAGAGAAGTGGCAAGAAAGTTAGAAAAATTTCTCACCTTCATGCAACCTTTCCTTTTTTTCTTACTCTTTGGTATGAAATTCGGCAATTGACAACCGGAATTGGCCTGAAACGAACGTTGAACGACCAAGGATGGATTTCAAACGCCGACCGAAAACCTTAACCTTAAGCCTGAACTGACCGCTTGGAAACGCAAGTTTTCGTTGATATCCATCAGCCGATTGTAGAGCGGTGTCGTCTCGGTGACCGAAAGGCACAGTACGAGGTGTACAAGCTGTATTCCAAGGCGATGTTTAATGTAGCCATGCGTATCACCAATGATTACGCCGAGGCAGAAGATGCCCTTCAGGAAGCTTTTCTGAATGCGTTCCAGCATTTGCCCAACTTCAAGGGTGATTCCACGTTTGGCAGCTGGCTGAAAAAAATTGTGGTCAACCAGGCACTGGCCGCCTTGCGCAAGCGGCGTGTAGAGTGGACTTCGATGGAGGAGCGTGATTTTGCCGACGAAGACCTGTCGGCCGAAGAGGAAACGATGAACTTTCGTGTCGACCAGATCCGCCAGGCCATTCAGCAGTTGCCCGAAGGGTACCGTGTGGTGTTGTCGCTGTACTTGCTGGAAGGCTATGACCATCAGGAAATCGGCGAAGTGCTGGGTATCAGCGAATCGACTTCCAAATCGCAGTACAGCCGGGCCAAACAGAAATTGATGCAGTTTCTTAAAAATTAATCGAACAGAATCCGTTTACCGGAACGTGGGGTTTTGTGTTTTTCAACCATACTATTTTGCCGGCGGTAAACCGTAAACGCAGAACGGTAAACAAAAAACGAACAGACATGAGCAAGTTAGAGCAATTTATCCGGGACAATCGCAACGAGTTTGACAACTTCGAGCCAAGGGCCGATCTGTGGCAGGAAATAGACCGGCAGCTGAAAAAGGAAGATACAAAAGTACGGCCGCTGTGGTTTCGCACGCCGGTGATGCGGTACGCTGCCGCCGCTGTGATTTTGCTGCTGGCTGGCTACGGCGTGTTCCAACTGGGGCGAACCTCCGTGAATACGGAAAAGGGCGTTAATATTGCCCAGATCAATCCCGAACTGGCGCAGGCGGAGGCGTACTACACCAGTCTGATCAACGAAGAGAAATCGCTGCTTGACCCGAAGGAAATCGAAGCGCTGGGCCTCAAGGATGAGTTCAACGAGGACCTGGTCACGCTGGATTCGGCGTACCGGAACCTGAAAAAACAGCTGCTCACCGAAGCCAACAAAGAGCCCATCGTGGCGGCTATGATCAAGAATCTGCAACTGCGTGTCGAGATCATTCGCCAGCAGATTGAGACGCTGCAACGCGTCAATCAGTACAAGCGCAAGGAAAATCCTTCGGCAAACATATGATAATGCGACAGGCTCAGAAGTTGACAGGCAACGAGGCGGCTGACAAGCATTTGCACTGAAAAATAGTATCCGAAAGAAAACAAAAACCTCTGATCCCAAAGGACAAGAATCCCGGGTTCTGACCCCTGAATTAAATTGTACCCTTTCACTCTCCATAAAAAATGAAACGTATGAAACGTATTGGCAACCGTTGGTTTGTGGTGATTTTCCTGGCATTGGTATGCACGCATACGTATGCCCAGCAAAAAAAGCAGGAAACCAAAAAAACACCCGACCGGCACTACCAGGACAAAGACTGGGATGAAATAGGTGAGAATCTCCAGCATGCCTTCCAGAATTTCGGGCAACGGCTGGAAGTGGATCTGAAAATTGCGGCCGGCCGCCTGGAAGACGCTCTCAATAATCCCGACCTGTGGGAAGATGTCGGTCAGGAAGTCTCACGTACAGGCCGGGAAGTGGCCGACGCCACCCGCGATGCCTCCCGGGAGTTGTCGTACCGTTCGCATCGCTCTGATTCGCAACGGAGTGGCCTGGACGAGGAACGAACCAAAAAGTTTGCGAAGAGCTTCAAACTGTCGGCAAATGACCAACTGGCCATCGAGAATAAATTTGGCAAAGTGCACATCAATACCTGGGACAAACCCGAAGCAACTGTGGATGTGGTGATGATTGCCCGCGCATCGAGTGATTCCCGGGCCCAGGATATGCTGGATCGCATCAGCATCCTTGTCAACGAAAGCAACGGCAGCGAGATTCTGGTAAAGACCCAGATGGACAACATGGGCAATTGGGGCGGCAACAAGCAAAGTTTTGAGATAAATTATACCGTGAATATGCCGCGTAACAATCCGCTCCGGGTAAAGAATTCGTTCGGGGATACCTATGTGGCTGATTTTAACGGGAGGGCCGACCTGCAATCCTCGTACGGCAGCCTGAAAACCGAACGCTTGAACCATACCGACAATTACGTAAAGGTTTCGTTTGGTAACGGGCGGATTGCCTACTGCAAAGGCGGCGAGATCAAAGTGTCGTACTCCAACCTGGAAATAGCGGACGGAGCCAACCTGACCATTGAAAGCAGTTTCTCGGAACTGGAAGTGCGTAACCTGCAAAGTGCCCGCGTCAAGGCCAAATACGGCAGTGTAGATTTAGGCACGAATGGCAAAGGGTTCAAATCGTTTGACATCGACGGCAGTTTCAGTGACATCGACTTGAGGATACCGGTTTCCATGGGTTTTGATTTTGATATCAAAGTATCCTATGCCGACCTGGACTGGAATGACTCGGAGGTGCACTACAAAACCGTCGAAAAAAGTAGTAACTCCAAAACATGCATCGGCTCATTCGGTAAAACGTCTGCCGGTAATATACGCGTCAATTCCCGTTACGGCGATGTGGATTTTAAGATGCGGGAATGAGTGAGGAGCAAGTAAAGAAAGTGCAAATCATGCAGGGCACCTCTTGGAGGTGTCCTTTTTCATGTCCGTACGTCACTGTTTTTTCATGTGTTATCACTAGCTGAACCTGCCAAAGGATTGCAGGTAAGTCAAAATTTTTGGACCCACTTGCAACCATTCGAACCAATGGCGAGTCTTGTAGGTACAAACACTTTCGTAGAAAACGGATTGTAAAGAAAGTGATTTGCCAGCCGCAACGCAGAACACGATGAATACCTCTATGAAAAACCGGCCGAAGTATTTTGTCAACTTTTTCGGCTTTCGTTCAATGGAACGCATTATTGAACACCTGAGACAGTCGTGCCGAAAACCTTTCACTACTGTTGCAGTTACTGCCATGCTGATGCTGTCTTCACCCGGCTGTCAGCCATTAGGTAACCAGCCTTGCGGAAGCACAGAGGAATCAAGAGCCATTGCCAGCGACTTTGCGTACCTAACATCTGATGATCGGGAAGTTTATTTCACTGGCATCGACGAGACACAGAACGTAGTAAATCTGGTTATCAGAACTGAGACCGATTACAAAAAGTACCTGGCAACAAGCCAGGGCGACACCTTGCCAACGATCAATTTCAACGAATATATCCTGTTGGCCGGCAGAGCAAAAACCAGACACAGCGACCTGATCCTTTCGCAGTCGGTGGTTGAAACGTGCGGCGAAACGGTTTACAAAGTCCGCATAGGGGGAGGCATAGGCACAGCCCCGTCAGTTGTCCGCTATTTTGCGTTGATTCCGGCTGGCAGCACCAATGCCAAGTTTGATGTTAGCTGGGAATGATGCTTCTCCTGTTGTTTTCTGTCCACAGCTTTAAAACCCGAAGCTTCTTATTTTTCATCCAATTGCTTCAGCAATTCCAGTCCGGCATGCCATTCGCCGAAGCCGGCCGCCACATTGATATGCCCGGCTTCGCCAATGGTAATCAGTTCACTTCCCCAGGCATTGGCAAAGTACATCGCCCGCTCTGGGGTGACGTAAAAATCATTGGTGCTGGTGACGGTAATCGAAGGAAAGGGGAGGCGGTTCAGAGGCATGGGCGTAAAACCGGTTGTGTCGGAAGGATACGAAGGCGCTTCGGTGTCGCTGGGAGCTACCAGTAACGCGCCTTTGATCGGACGGTTATACTGCCGAGCCCAGTTCACGACGGTGCAACAGGCCAGGCTGTGCCCTACCAGAATGACATTCTCGGGAGCCTGACGCATGACATAGTCGTCTAGCATGGCAATCCATTCGCTGCAAACGGGAGCTTCCCAGTCCCGCTGCTCGATGCGGATAAATTCCAGAAATTGCTTTTCCCAGAGGGTTTGCCAGTGTTGCTCGCCCGAATTGCCTAATCCGGGATGCATGAGAATGGTGGACTGAAAAGACATGAGTAGAAGGGGTTAGGTTCTATGGCTATACATCGAAAATTAGAAAAATGTTCTTTTACTTTTCCATTTTTCTAAGCCAGTGGACCTGTTCTTCCGTATCGGGTACGGGTACACCGCGGACAGAACGTATTTTCTCCAATGCCTGGTTGGTTGTATAACCTCGCCGAAACAGAACCAGTCCGGCCAGAAGGGTTACCCGTCCGATGCCGCCCCTGCAATGGATCATCACCTTTTTGTGTTCTGACAAGGCATTGTCAATGTTTTCAGCCAGCAGTTTTATTTTTTCGGATGAAACGGGAACCTGCCGATCCTCAATTGGGAAATTTATAAATTCTATCTGTTGTTTCTGGCATAACTCAGCTTCTTTCCTTAAGCCCATCTCATGTATTTCTGCAGCTGTAAGCATAGATACCAGTACATCCACACCTAGCTTTTTCAAGCGTACAATTTCTTCTTCCAGTTGTTCATTTCCGCTGGGCCGGGGCATAATCCCCAAGCTTCCTTTTTCAAATTGTTCAATCCAGTAGATACGGGTGTACATAAATCCAAGTAAAAATAAGGTGGTTAGGCATTTGAATAAAATTGTCTTTTCGCAGAAATCTTCACACAAACGCGCGGCTTTTCCCATCGGATACACCGCTGTAGTTGTGCGAAGGTCCCTGCGGGAAGACAAGAAATAGTATCTTCCCAAAAGGCAAAACCTGCCTGTTGAGAAGCTTAAATTGTAAGATCGTTTTGGATAAGCCTAGTGCGGATGCGATCCTGTGAATCGAACCACAAATCTTTCAGGAGCAATGGGAAGTGTTTTTTGGCTTGACAGAGGTTGCTTGTCAAGTGAAATCAAGCATATGAAAACAGGGAACAAATTAACTGGGATTGAAAAAGCTTGTGTTAAAAGATACCATCTGTTACAGAAGAGAACTAGCCTTGAAAGGAATGGAGGAACTGTCTACATGCGAATATAGAAAAAAGCCGTTGCGATTTCCGCAACGGCCTTACAAATAGTATGGTTGAAAACCCCAAAACCTGATTTGTCTCTGTTAATCATTTCGGAATCTGGGAGTTCGCGTCATCCTTGATTTTCTCAAGACGATGGATTTGTTTTTCGGATACTTCACCGAAAAAGCAATTCTGCACTTCGCTGTTTCGTTCGGGGCAATTTGTTTGAGCCACTGCAACCGACCCGAAGGCACATCCAACGCCGCTCCCGAAATGTCCTCGACTTCTACCGAGATGTCGCTTTCCTGCGATACTGGCACCTGATCCTGGATGCGAATGTTCACCGGAGCCGCTTTGTTGTTGCGCACCGAAATTTCATACACCAGCGATTCCACTTTCTTGCCGCCGATCAACTTCGTGGCCGAAAAATCTTCCACTTTGGCGCGTTTCACTATCACCTGGTTGTCACGGCCGAGCGACAAATCCAGCGTGTCGCCAATCAGTCGTGTGTTGATGGCCGACTCGCCAATGTAGGTGTTGCCGAAATAGACATTGGCGGTGCCATCAATCAGGTTCAGCTTTTCCCAGCCCGTCACCTTGGCAATCAGGAAGGCACTCATGTCCACTTTCGGGATGGTGAGATATTCGTAAGTCGCATCCAGCGATTGGTTGGAAACGGTAATTAAATACGGCTCCCCGTCCGCTGCGATGCTGTGGGCTTTGTCAATCTTGAAAGTTGCAACTAATTCAGAAACAGCCACTTGTTCATAATTTTGGCCAATTGTGTCGCTGATAAAACCGGCGCGACTATCCAACGCCCGGTTTTGATAAAGCTGATTTTGCACCATGCCTTCGTTAGAATTGGATTGATAATTCAGATTCCACGTAGTCAGATACGGACGCGAGGCTTCTACCGAAGGATCGCCGGTGGAAAGGATGAGTTTCACGTCTTTCCAGTCAATGGCGGTTTCATTATAGACCAAGGCATTGTATTTCAGCGAAACTGGCTTGGCGATGTCGGTGGCGATGATGTCGTAGGTAGCTTCCCAACTGGCGTTTTGTACGAGATATTTCAACTGAAAATCAACCTTTTGCTCTGTTGCCAATGCCAGCACCAACGTGATTTCTTTGCGTTGGAGATTGGCATTTTTTTTTATCAGACCTACCCGCGCCGTGGCCGAATCCAGGCGAATAGTCAGGCTTTTGAGTTGCGTTTGCAGAGCCGTCAGCGCGTTGCTGATTTTCAGGGTACGCTCCCGGTAAAAATCGGCGGCTTTCATAATTTCCGCCACAGGTACACCCGCGTCTCGGCCACCTAAGTTTTGGTTTTCGGCCAGCAGTTTCTTTTCGGCTTCGTAGGCTTGCACCTGGTTGGTGAGCAAATCCATCCGCTGCCGGATCAGATCCAGCGTGTCGTTCCAGCGTTTGATTTGTGGCGCGGCCTGTGCCAGCGGAATGCTTTGGGTGGCCGCCGAAACCGAAATCATTTCAGCACCGTTTGGGGTGGTGATTTGCACGCTGCGTTCTTCCAGAAACGGCGACAATCCTTTGACGGTGATTAGGTTGCGGCCTTTGGTCAGCCGCACCGTTTGCGTACTTCTGACTTCCGCGCCATCCAGATAAACGGTTACTTCTTCTATTTTAGACTCGACAGAAACGACGTTTTCCTGTTGTGCATGGGCTGTTTGTAGCGAAAAGGCAATGCATGCCAGAAGTAGGATAGGTTTCATGGGCGAAGTATACTAAAAAAGCCGTTGTAACAATACAATGGCTTGAAAAATAGTATAATTGACAAATAAAAACCCGCGTTTTGATAGAAGCCAAACACGAAAGTCTGAGCCAGTTAAGATACAAAGAAAAGATTTTTGTAAGGGAGTGTAACCTTTCTGGGGGTTGACGTCACTTAAGATAAATTTCAGAATGGAACAGGATACCGAACTCATCAATAAAATCTTGGGAGGCGACAGAAGAGCTTTTGATCAGCTTTTTCGTAAATATTATTCAATGGGCCTGAAAAGAGCCACAAGGTTGACGAAAGACATAGACGTTGCGAAAGAAATAGTCCACAATGCCTATGTGAAAGCCTATTTCTGTATCAGCAACTTAAAAGACAAGTCGTTATTCAAATTCTGGTTGTCAGGAATTATAGACAATACAGTAAAAGAATATTGGCGAAAACATCAGCGGAAATATGTATCGCTTGAGGATTATACGCTGGGAAAAGTGGAGCAGGAAGACGATACCGAAATGCAGGCGATTGCAGAAATCACCTTGACCGCTATCAAAGCCTTACCGGAAGAGTGTCAGGTCATCGTCACAATGTTCTATTACGAAGGCCTCAGCATCAAGGAAATTGCTGTCCATACCCAATTGACACCGGTGACGATAAAAGTACGGTTGCATCGGGCAAGAACTTTCTTAAAGCCGCTACTGCAAAAGCATGCTGAGTTAGAGCATTATCATCAAAACGTAAAAAACAAAAATTGTATGAAAAAAGTATCCATAGCTGACATTATCATCAGTGGCACCAATAAAGAGTACTGCTGTATTCTCTTGCAGGATGAGGATCGAACTACGGTTTTTCCAATAGTTATCACTACGACTGAAGCGATGGCAATGGTGGTTGCGCTGAAAAATATCAAAACTTTGCGGCCCTCTGTATTCAATCTGGTTGCAACAATGATAAGAGTCAATAAATTAACCCTGGAGAGTGTATACATTCATGATCTGGTGGATGGAATCTTTATCGCTAAACTCAAAATGCGGAAGGGAAAGCAACTGCAGGAATTGGATGCTCGTCCCAGTGATGCGATGACTTTTGCACTCATGTTTGACAGTCCCATCTGTATAGCACAAGGTGTTTTAGACAAGGTTGGCTTCCCCATTCCTGAAAAATACAAACAGGCTACTTTGCCTGAGCGAGGAATCGGATATTTGATGAACGTAATAGAGGAAGAGAAAAAGAAGCAACTTCCGGATAAAAGTAAAATTAAAGCAAAAACAGAGCAGGAAATACAGACTGCCATTCAGAATTTGATTGAGTCTGCTTTCGAGGTTGCTTAGAAAATTGCGAAGCCGCTGCATCCTTGCAACGGCTTCGCAATAGTACCTTCCAAAGCAGCCAAACCGGAATTACTGTCCTAAGATGTACGCAAAAATCAGCGGAGCCACAATAGTCGCGTCAGACTCAACGATAAACTTAGGTGTAGTGATGTCCAGTTTACCCCACGTGATCTTTTCATTCGGTACGGCGCCGGAGTACGAACCGTATGAAGTCGTAGAGTCAGAGATCTGACAGAAGTACGACCAGAACGGCACGTCATGCATTTCCATGTCCTGATACAGCATCGGCACCACGCAGATCGGGAAGTCACCGGCAATACCGCCACCAATCTGGAAGAAGCCAATGCCCTTGCCTTCGCAATTCTTGGTGTACCAGTCGGCCAGGAACGTCATGTATTCGATGCCTGATTTCATGGTCGATGGTTTCAGCTGACCTTTAATGCAATACGAGGCGAAGATGTTGCCCATCGTGGAGTCTTCCCATCCCGGAACCACAATCGGCAGGTTTTTCTCAGCAGCGGCCAGCATCCACGAGTTTTTGGGATCTATCTCGTAGTACTGTTCCAGTTCGCCCGATTTGATGATCTGGTACATGTACTCGTGCGGAAAATACCGTTCGCCGCTTTGCTCGGCTTTGCTCCAGATGCCAATCAGGTGTTTCTGTAATTTCCTGAATGCTTCTTCTTCCGGAATACACGTATCCGTAACACGGTTGTAGTGATTTTCCAGCAAGTCCCATTCATCCTGCGGGCTCAGGTCGCGGTAGTGCGGCACGCGTTTGTACGAATTGTGTGCCACCAGGTTCATCAAGTCTTCTTCGAGGTTGGCACCGGTACAGGAGATAATCTGCACTTTGTCCTGACGAATCATCTCGGCCAGCGAAATGCCCAGCTCGGCCGTACTCATGGCGCCGGCCAGAGTAATCATCATCTTGCCGTTGTCCAGCAAGTGAGCTTCGTAGCCTTTGGCGGCATCGACCAGCGCGGCCGCGTTGAAGTGTAGATAATTTCTTTCTATGAATTGTGAAATAGGACCTTTCATCAGCTAATGATATATTTTAGAAATGAATAATGAAATTTTGCGCAAAGGTAAAAACTTTTGGCTTGCAACCGGTTAATAACATCACATCTTCATAAAAAGTTAATCACATCAAAAAAGATCCGGTAAATGATGGAGAATGCCAATCCTTCCTTTTCAATAGATTCGTCTGTTTTTGACCTGATTCAAAGCAAGCTGGGAACGGGTCAGATTCATCCGGTGACACAAGGTGCCACCAATGCCCATGTGTTCAGGATTGTTACGCAAACCAATCCCCACTATTACCTGAAAGTAATCCGTAATCCTCAAACGGAGGATAGTTTGTTATATGACAAACGCATTTACGACTGGCTGTCAGGCAAGGTGCCGGTTCCTGAAGTTATTTTTTATCACAAAAACAATGAATGTGAAGCTCTTTGCATCACTGAAGTGCCGGGAGATACACTTGACAGCTTACTAGGTCAGGTTCCGACGGAAGAGGTAGTAAAACTGTATGCAAATGCACTCAGGGAGTTGCATAGCCTGCCCGTTGACAACTCGGCCCCTGTCCAACTGTTGGAAAGCAGACTCCGTGCGGCTCGGACCAGGATACAAACAAACGCTGTTTCAATAGAAGACTGGGAAGAAGCCAGCCAGGGTTACAGCCCGGGCCAATTATTCGAAATACTGTTGCAGGAAAAGCCATTGAAAGAAGACCTGGTATTTACCCATGGCGACTATTGCTTTGATAACATTATGGTTAGTAATGGTACTTTGAGTAGATTCATTGATGTGGGCAGAGGTGGTGTGGCCGACCGATACCAGGACATTGCCCTTGCGGTGAGAACCATACGGCACGAATTAGGCAATGAATGGCTAAACCTTTTTTATGAGGTGTACGGGCTATCGCGGCCGGATGAACGGAAAATCAACTTTTACACCATGCTTGATGAATTTTTCTAAGCCAGCATGCTCAAAATGCAGCAACCCCAAATAGTATCTTTTCAATGAGCAAAACCCTGCGCATTGCTAACAAAGAACGCCGTTACACAGGTAACGGCGTTCAGTAATCTTTATCAATGAGTCATTTATAAAAATGACTGTTAAAACACGTCGGTTATTTCGTATTTGCGGTCACGGAACTGAAACGAGTCGCCTTTTTTCATGCCGACCATGGCCTGAAAAATAGGCGCGGAAGTCGAAATCGGGAAGAATGTTTCGCCGTCCAGCAACACCTTGTTCATGCCGATGGCAATGAAAAAATGCTGGGCATTGGTTTTGACCACGGCGCCGGGCTCGATGACCGGTTTCAGGTCGTAAGCCGGTACATTTTCGAGCAGTTCGAGGTCGTTTTGCGAATTACGCCATTTGATGGCATACATGTCCCGTGTCTGGTGCATTTGCTCCCGGTACGACTCGGTCATTTCTTCCGGACTGCCTTCTTCGCTGTTGGCATTTTCCTGTGCTTCCAGCATGGCCTCCTTTGCGGTTTTTACTATTTCCTTCTGTGTATCAATGCAAGCATCAAATAACTTTCTTTTCAGGTCTAATTTGTCCATTCTGAGTCTATTTAGAATACTAGGTTTTCAAAATAAAAAATCCCGGTTCTCCATAACTCAACGGAAAAGCCGAAATTAAAAACTTTTCTTTCAACGCGATTTGTCTAATTTTCGTTCGACCCTGCTGTAGAATTACGTAAATCGGGGCGCAATTTAATTATTTTTTCAAATAATTTACCAGCATCAAAAGGTTTTGTCACAACGGCATTCATACCGGCTGCAAGCGCTTCGGCATGCTCACGTTCATCGAGGCTGGCCGTCATGGCAATCAGCGGCGTGCCCTTCTTTTCGGGAAAGTGCAGCCGGATGTAGCGTGCCACTTCCGGGCCGTCCATGTCGGGCATCTGCAAGTCGATGAGTACGGCATGATAGTCGGTAGCGCTGAACAGATCAATGCCTTCTTTGCCCGTTGAAGCCACATCTACCGTGGCAGGCGGTTCGGCATTTTCCAGTGTGCTGCGGGCAATGATCTGGTTGAGCGGATTGTCTTCAATGATCAGCACATGCAAAGGAAAAATAGTATCCTGGCTATTGGCACCCCCCCCGCTTGCGTCGCCGGAGACCGCGGTTGCATCGTAAATCTTATAGAAGGGAAGCGTTACCGAGAAGGTCGAGCCAACGTTTACCGTACTCCGCACACGCAGGGTTCCTCCCTGCATCTCAACCAGTTGCTTGGTAATGGCCAGTCCTAATCCCGTGCCGCCGTACACGCGGGTGGTATCGTACGAAGCCTGTGTAAACCCTTCAAAAATGCTTGAAAGCTTGGTACTGGGTATGCCTATGCCGGTGTCCTCGACTTCAAAAAGCAGGGTAACGGTCTGGTTGTCTGACTGATGCAACTGAATGCGCAGCGTAACCCTGCCTTCGTGTGTAAACTTAACGGCATTGCTCAACAAGTTCAGAAGGATCTGATTGAGGCGGATCGGATCGCCAAGGAACCGCCGCGGCACTTCGGGCTGGATGTCCCGCACCACTTCCAGATTCTTGGCGGCCACCTGAAACTGAATGGTCTGAAACAATACATCTATACCATGTTCCAGATCGATTTCCACCTGCTCAAACGTAACTTTGCCAGCGTTGATTTTTGACAGATCCAGAATGTCGTTGATCAGCATGAGCAGGTTGTCGGCCGACTCACGGATGTGCCGCACATAACCCGACTGGGTCTGCGTAAGCTTGCCTTTTTCCAGCAGTTTGGCAAAGCCAATGACCGCGTTGAGCGGAGTGCGCATTTCGTGACTCATCGTTGCCAGCACTTCTTCTTTTATTTTCTGGTTGCGCTCCGCAATATCCTTCTGCTGCTCGACCTGCGCCGTCTGGATGCGGATGTTATTGATCCGGTCTACCAATGCGAGCGAAAGCAGGATAACATCGGCACAAAGCCCTACCTGCAAAAAACGAATGACGGGTGCGTGGCCGAATACCAGCCCCAGGCTGCTCAGGACAGCGCTGACGATGCTGGTCAGAAGAATGACCCAGGCAATTAGCAGGTAGATTGCTGAGCGGTTCCGGGCCATCATCATCCGGATGGAAATGCCCATGATGACAATCACAAACAAACCGGCTGTTGTTACCAACAGCACGAAACTGACGCCGGTGTTGGCTACCACTGTAATGACAAGCAGCTTCACACTGGCAATGGCAATAAAACCGACGCCCGCCCAGTACCAGGCAGGATGCTGTCTTTTTACGTGCAGAAACTCCAGGCAAAAGGCAACTACCAGTATGGCGGTTACTATACCGGAAATGGGGGTTGAACGTACCGACCACCAGGTGGGGGCATCCCAGAGCAATTCATCACCCAAACCACTGAGGGCAAGCTGAAATACTGTTGCGGATACCAGATACAACACATATAACAGATACGAACGATCCTTCAGGAAAAGATACAGGATAAAGTTGTATGCCGCCATCACCAACATGATCCCGTAAAAAATACCCTGCCAGAATTGCTCCTGGTGGTCATTACTGATGAATTCTGCTTCTGTAAAGATCTGGACAGGTATCAGGATCGGACCCGAACTCCGAACATGCACATAGCATGTCAGTGGAGACGCCGTGGAGACTGGCAGCCGGAAAACCGGGTAGTGATACGGAACGGCCCTTTGCTCAAAATCAATGGCGTTGCCCGACCGTTGGACCTGGAAGGTACGGTTGCTGGAGTCACGGGCCAGGTAAAGGCTCACGTTTTCGAGCAGAGGGTTCAGTATCTGCAACATCTGGGGTTGGCCGGAAGGCGGCACTGTGAGCCGGAACCAGTAAGCGGCCTTGCTCATGCCATAATTGGCGTTGTCCGGTACCGGACGGCGAAACTGCTTTGCAAAAGCTGGGGAGGCTACCTGTTGAATGGTAAGGGTATGGTTCTCGTCTTTCAGTACCTCCAAAGGGAGTATCAGGCCCTGCAGGGGCCATGGACTTTGCTGCTGCCCCACTGCCTGGACGGAAGGACTGATGAAAACCAGAAACAAATAAACAAAACAAGTACTGACGATCGGAAAACGGCTGCGCATAAAGTGGTAATACGCGTCTGATTACATAGGTGTAAGACTCAGGACGGTTGCAAGACTACGGATTCAAGGGGAAGCTGGTACAGGAAACAGATGAGCTACGGTTTTGTACTTATCTAATTATCTTGTACGCAAAGATAGCTTTTTGTAGAAAAAATGCAATACTAAACAGAGTAATTGGTTATCAGCGGTTACAGAATGACAAAAGCTATTTTTGATTACGAATACCGAACATTTTTGTTGTGTGATTTTATGATTTTTTTAACGGATTGCCGTTACGGGTCGGGTTGATCGATGCCTCCGATGTGTGATTGTTGCTTTTTAGCTGGCATACATGCCAACAGGAGAATCCCCCGGAACAAACGAAAATAGTATCTTTCAAAAATCGAAAACCCGGCAAGGTTTAGTCGCCGGATTTGATTTTCTTTGCCTATCTTTTCACCTTTGTATTGGATTAACCCACCTGAACGTTATGACCGAAGCTCAAGCACAGTCGCGTATCAATGAACTCACCGAGAAGATTAATTATTACAACTATCGGTATTACCAGGAAAGTATCTCTGAAATTTCGGACTATGACTTTGATGTGTTGTTGGAAGAACTGGTAAAGCTCGAAAAGCAATTTCCGCAGTTTCTGCAAGCCGATTCACCGTCGCAACGGGTAGGAGGGACAATCACCAAGACATTCGCTTCGGTTCGGCACAAATACCCAATGCTGTCGCTGGGCAACAGTTATTCGGAAGAAGAGATCAAGGACTTCGATGCCCGTATCCGCAAGTTGATTGATCATGAGTTTGAATATGTATGCGAACTGAAATTTGACGGTGTGGCGCTGAGCCTGACGTACCAGAATGGTGTGCTTACCCGGGCCGTTACGCGTGGCGACGGCGTGCAGGGCGATGACATTACCGCCAATGCCCGTACCATCCGCTCCATTCCGTTGCGGATTTATGGTGATAATGTGCCGGCTGAATTCGAGGTGCGTGGCGAAGTTTTCATGCCTTGGAAAGTGTTTGAACAGATCAACCTGATGCGCGAAGATATTGGCGAGGCTCTCATGGCCAATCCCCGGAATGCGGCTTCGGGAACACTGAAATTGCAGGATTCGACGGAAGTAGCCAAGCGGCAACTGGATTGTTACATTTATTACTTGTTGGGTGATAACCTGCCCTACCAGACGCACTCCCAATCGATGGAGCAACTGACCAGGTGGGGCTTTCAGGTGTCGCCCACGTACCGGGTGTGCAAAACCATTGACGAAGTGATGGAGTACATCCATTACTGGGATACCGAACGGTTCAAATTGCCCCTCGGAACGGATGGTATAGTGCTGAAAGTCAATGCATTTGAGCAACAGCGGGAACTGGGTTTTACGGCCAAAAGTCCACGGTGGGCCATTGCCTACAAATACAAGGCCCTAGCCGCCGCCACACCGCTCGAATCGGTTAGCTACCAGGTGGGCCGCACCGGCGCTGTTACACCAGTGGCCAACCTGAAGGCGGTTTTGCTGGCCGGAACTACCGTTCGTCGGGCATCGCTGCACAATGCGAATGAAATTGCCCGGCTCGACATTCACGAAGGTGATACGCTGTTTATCGAAAAAGGAGGCGAAATCATTCCCAAGGTGACAGGTGTCGACCTTACCAAACGCAAGCCCGGATCGGCACCCGTGCAGTTCCCGACCACCTGCCCGGCTTGTAACACTGCCTTGGTGCGGGTACAGGGCGAGGCGGCGTATTATTGTCCCAACGAACTGGAATGCCCGCCGCAAATCAAAGGCCGGATTGAGCACTTCATTCAGCGCAAGGCCATGAACATGGAAAGCCTTGGCGAAGGAAAAATCGAATTGCTTTACGATAAAGGCTTGGTTCACAATCCGGCTGATTTTTATACATTGACGTATGAACAACTATTTGGCTTGGAAAAAGCCATCACCAATGCCGATACCGGTGAGGTGCGGCGCGTATCCTTCAAGCAGAAAACCGTGGAAAACATGCTCGCTTCGATTGAAAAATCGAAAACGGTACCGTTTGACCGTGTATTGTTTGCCTTGGGTATCCGGTATGTAGGGGCTACCGTCGCCGCAAAACTTGCGGCTTATTTTGGCAACATAGAATCGATTGAGAAAGCCACCGTAGAGCAGTTGATGCAGGCACCGGAAATCGGAGGGAAGATCGCCGAAAGCATTGCGAAGTTTTTCGCTGAACCGCGTAACCTGGAATACATTCATTGCCTGAAAGAAGCCGGCTTGCAAATGCACATGGACGTTGCCGAGGTAGTGATGGAAAGCAACGCGCTGGAAGGCAAGTCGTTTGTGATTTCGGGTGTATTTGCCAACTTTGAGCGGGACGAACTCAAGGACAAAATCATTGCCAACGGCGGCAAGGTACTGAGTGGCGTATCCGGCAAGCTGGACTACCTGCTGGCGGGCGAAAACATGGGGCCTTCCAAACTGGAAAAGGCCGAAAAACTGGGTGTGAAAGTTATTTCCGAGCAGGAATTTCTGGCAATGATCGGCGAATCGCAAAATAGTATGCCTGGCGATGCCCAAACCCCGGTTGCCAACGGACAAACGCAGTTGTTCTAGGTATTCGCAAGGCATAGGGATTTTGCATCTGGCGCAGCATAGTATTTTACAAACCACTCTTGACAACTTCGGGCTGATGAAACTTTCAGAGTTCTTTCTGCAACGCAAAAACGATCAGTGGATGCGCCGGGAACCGCCCCGCGAGCCGGTGATGATGCCTTTGCCCGAAGCCAGAGACATTGGTATTCTTTTTCTGGAAGAAGAAGGACAGCAACAGGCACTGAATCAGTTTGTGGATACGCTGGTAAAAGACCACAAACGGGTGCGGGCACTGACGTATTTCGAGCGGTTTCACAGCAATCCGTACCAGTTCAAGTTCGATTACTTCACCCAGAAAGACATTTCCATGCTGGGCGAGGTTCGCAGCGAAAAGTTCAGTCAGTTCATCGACTTCCGTTTTGATTATTTATTTTGCGTAAGCAGGCAAGTTTTTTTACCTTTCGAATACATTCTGATGCGTTGCAACGCCAAATTCAGGATTGGTTTTCACCAGGAAGGGAAAGAGCACCTGTTTGATCTGATGATACAGCCGCAGCCCGATGCTTCGTTGCAGGCGTTGCTGGCGCAATTGTACGAATACACTCAAAAAATTAGCTTAAGCTTACATGAACACTAAATTCTATGGAACGGGTGTCGCACTGGTAACGCCTTTTCGGGACGATTTTTCGGTTGATTTTGCGGCGTTGGAACGGTTGCTTGAGCATACCATTTCGGGTGGTGTAGACTACCTGGTAGTGATGGGAACCACCGGCGAATCAGCAACGGTGACAAAAGCCGAACGGACGGAGATTCTGAATTTTGTCAAACAATACAATGCCGGCCGGTTACCGATTGTCTATGGCATTGGCGGCAACAATACGGTCGCTTTGCTGGATACTATCCGGGAAACGGATTTTACGGATGTCAGTGCCATTCTTTCGGTAAGCCCGTATTACAACAAACCCACCCAACGAGGCATTGTGGCGCATTACGAAGCAGTAGCCGATGCCTGTCCGGTGCCGGTAATCCTATACAATGTCCCGGGTCGCACCGCATCCAACATGACTGTGGCATCGACGCTGGAACTGGCCAAGCACCGCAATATTATCGGCGTAAAAGAAGCATCGGGTGACATGGCCCAGGGTCTGGAAATTGCCCGCGACAAACCGGCCGATTTTCTGTTCCTGGCCGGTGACGACATGCTGACCGTACCTATGACCACTTTCGGTGCGAAGGGCGTTATCTCGGTGATTGCCAATGCGTTGCCTCAGTTGTTTTCACGGATGGTCAACGAAGCGCTGAACAGCAACTATACCAATGCCCTCCCGTATTTGTTTCAACTCTCGCGCATCAATGATCTGATGTACGAAGAAGGCAATCCGGTAGGTGTGAAGAGTGCCTTGAAAAGCCTGGGAATCTGCAACGATACGGTGCGTTTGCCGTTGGTGTCTGCCTCGGAGTCGCTGAGTGGTCGCATCAAACAAACGTTGCAATCCATGCAATTGCCTGAGCTAGTGTAACACAAAATACTATATTTCAGAATGACAAAACCCTGTACCTGATAAGATACAGGGTTTTGTTGTATTTAGCGATACTATTTTTTACATTACGGATGTTGACTTCTGCATAAAAAAAATAACTAATGGGTATCCCTGATAAACCTACTATGAAAGCAATTCTCTTTGTTCTTATCGCCTGCTCTTTTCTCTTGGCTTGCCAATCGCCTAGAGTGGAGCCGGGCACATTGATAGATGTAAGTGTTAATTTGGTCAGACTGGATGCTGATGGAAAAAATGCATTCTCAACTGCCAGTATCAATCCGGTTGATCCATCGGTTATAAAAACGTCTTATCTGAAAGACGGGAAAAAAGTGGAAGTCTATGATCCGAATATGGATGCTTCCAGAGGGGTGCTTGTATTGGATAACAATGGCAGCAAATACCTGCGAATGTTTGTCTATGGTGGTGAAGCGGATCAGGAAATAACCACTACCTATCTGCAATGGAAGGAAAACGATGTAGATACTGTAAAGGCGTTAATGACCAGAAAACCAGGATTGCTTTTTATTTCCAAGCTGTGGTTCAACGGGAACCTGGTATATGAAGCCGGACAATCCGGAACTACCTGGAATGGTGCTTCTTTTGAACGGCTTATTACTGTTCAACGCTAATGGATAGTTGAATTGGTTAGTTAGGTTACGGACAAAATGATACCGCAGGCTTTAGCCTGTTCGCCATTGTGGGTTACGCTGTTTACAGGCTGTGGTACATGTGTCGGTTTCTGTGTACAAACTAATTCAGTTACTTTGTAGAAACCTTTCGATTATAAACATAAAAACCCCGCCTTTGTGCAAAGGCGGGGTTTTTATGTTTTTGGAGATACTATTTTTTCCAGCGCAACTGATTGATATTCTGTCCGATCTTTTTGCCCTCGGCCAGTCCTGTTTCGTTGTCCTGCCGGGTGTGGACTCCTCCCAGGAACCGTGAATACGCTGATTCTTCGGCAGCTTCCCAAAACGAGTTGAACGATCGGGCAACATAAGAAATGTTACGATCGGCATCCCGTAGCCGACCGGTGTGCGTATCGTCCGTAAATTCAAACTTGTCGCCGTACAGATCGGTCAACACTGTTGCGGCTGCCGCCGATTGGGTGGCATGTCCGGACGAAAACGCGGGAAACGGCGGCTCCGGCCAGAATGGAAACCAACCTGGGCTAATATGGGCTGAGATAAATCCGCTGGGTCGTTCGGCATGGTAGGTATACTTGCATTTCCAACAATTGATAAACGCGTCGGCAGTGGCCATGCCTACCCGTGCGTACGTTTCGGCCGTTTTCACTACATCCGGTCGGGCTGTGGTTATGGCAATGGTAGCAAGATTATACGAATGTCCCGGAGGTGCCGGGGTCTGACTCGGGTCGTCACCCCACCAGGCCGCAATCTGCTTTTCCTCCTGTGTCAGTTTACTGTTTTTGTCGTATACCTCTTTCATCTGCGCGTAGTAGGCCGATGTACTGTTGGTCGAGTAGGGAAGCATCGCCGGAACCGGAAGCTGACCATTGGCGCCTGCAAACGTCCGGTTCTTGCCCCAGAAGGGATGCAGTGGCCGGCTGATGGGCGACTGGCCGATCAGCGGTGGCACCCAACTGCCGGGTGTTGTGGGCAGGTTGTAATCCGGAAAACCGTACAAATAGCCCTGATGCCCACCGTCGGACACTGACCATTCGTAAATAGCGGTAGCAATAGCCTTCCCAAAAGCAACCGACCGATCTGCTACATCTTTTGGAACATTGGCGTATGCAGCTACCACGGCATTGTCCAGCGAATCAATCCTGTTGGATTGCTCAATGGGTGCTTGCGGATACAATTTGGTCAGCATCAGGGCTTGTCCGGCATTAAGGCTCAGGGCCCAGTTGTATTCTTTTCCGGCTTCGGGCAGGGGTAAAGTCGCCAATCCATTGAGTTGCCCAGCCAGTGACTGATGCGTTGAGCTGCTGTGAACCACACTCTCGTACATGGTTAATCCCAGGTAGGCTAGTGAACGAGACGTGTAGGTGGGAGAGTTGCCCAGGGAATACTGGGCCACCTGCAGGGTTCGGTTGGCCCATTTGATGGCAATTTCTGTTTGCGGATCCAGGGGTTTGGGAGGATCTTCCCGTGTAACCTGACATGCCTGGAATAGGAACAGCAAAAAGGCTACTGCCCACAATGGAAGGTGTTTGGACGTAAAAAAGGGCATACGAGTGTGTCTCGAAAGTGAATGTAAATGTAAACGATGCACCAGATGCCAGGGGTTTGGCAATCACGCACCTACTATTTCTTAGTGGCTAAGTGTAAGTGGCACTTTCATTTGCTGATCTGATAGTGCTGAAAGCGAATCGAGTGGTTTCTGCTTCAGCAAGCAACCACATGTGACAATCCGGACAAATACTGAAGGAGGAATTTTGCAAAAGCAAAGATAGGAATTTGGCTTAAAAACAAAAGAAGTCCGAACGCAAATCCGGACTTCTTTTATGTCTTAAGGCTGATTACTTTTTTTCAGCGTTCTTTTTGTCTTGTACTTCTGCTCTGATCTCCTGAGCCAAAGTTTTAAGTTGTTGCATACCTGAACGTACACGGGTTCCGGCAGCTTGATTTCCTTTGTCGTAGAATTTTTCAAAATCGCCTTCCAATGACAGTACTAAGTCTCTAATTTGCTCAAATCGTTTCATTCGATTGTGATTTTTAGGTTATGGATGTATTTTATGAACGCCCGAAATTACAGATTAAATTATTGCAGTCAAATATTTATAGGAAAAAAAGGGCTTTTTTTTGAAAAAAAACGGGTTTTTGGTATAGGTAGAAGGCCAAAAGTCGATTCTCAAAATAGTAAATCAGACTTCCCGCCTCCCGAACCCAAACATTATACAGACGCCATCATCGGCACGGCGCTGCTGGCATAGATACCCGAACGCAGTTTGTCCGAAACTTTGTCAAAAGCCACCAATGTTTTCTCTACATCTTCCAGTGTATGGGCGGCTGTAGGTATCAGACGCAGCAGAATCATGTCTTTCGGTACAACCGGATATACGACTACCGAACAGAAAATACCGTGGTTTTCACGCAGGTCAATCACCATGTTCTGCGATTCAGGGATGGTTCCGTTGAGCATCACAGGGGTTACCGGCGATTCGGTGTTGCCAATGTTGTAACCGTGTTCACGCAGACCGTTCTGCAAGGCATTCACAATTTTCCACAAGTTGTCACGAAGCGACGGATCATTACGCAGCAATTCCATGCGTTTCAGCACACCCACCACCATGGCCATCGGCAACGACTTGGCAAAAATCTGAGAACGCAGGTTGTAACGCAGGTACATCAGAATGTCCTTGTTGCCCGATACAAACGCCCCGATTCCCGCCATTGACTTCGCAAAGGTAGAAAAATACAGGTCGATCTGGTCTTGTACGCCCTGGGCTTCACCCACACCGGCGCCAGTAGCTCCCATGGTTCCGAATCCGTGGGCATCGTCCACCAGCAGGCGGAAGTTGTATTTTTTCTTCAGTTCGCAGATTTCTTTCAGCTTACCCATCGCGCCGGTCATACCGAACACGCCTTCGGTAATAACCAGGATGCCGCCCTGGTTGCCCATTTCCTCCTGTTTCTTTACCGCACGTTGCAGGTTTTTTTCCAGGCTTTCGATATCGTTGTGAACGTATTTGTACGTTTGCCCCAGGTGCATCCGCAGACCGTCGATGATACAGGCGTGCGATTCGGCGTCGTATACAATAATGTCGTGGCGGTCGGTCAGGGCGTCGATCACCGACATAATTCCCTGATAGCCGTAATTCAATAAAATAGTATCTTCTTTGTGTACAAAAGCGGCCAGCTCGCGTTCCAACTGCTCGTGCAGGTCGCTGTTACCCGACATCATACGGGCTCCCATCGGCAATGCCAATCCGTATTGAGCGGCAGCTTCGGCATCGGCTTTGCGTACTTCGGGGTGGTTGGCAAGTCCTAAATAGTTATTCAAGCTCCAGTTTAGCAGGGTTTTTCCGCGAAACTTCATGTGTGGACCAATCTCTCCTTCCAGTTTAGGAAAAGTAAAATACCCGTGTGAGTTGTCAGAATGCTTTCCGATGTTACCAGGATTGGCAATGCGCTTTTCAAAAATATCCACGTGACAAAACGTTTATGAATGAAGAAATAAGATAATGTATTGGTTAGGGAGGCACTCAAATTATACTAAAAACCGCGCAAATATAGCGGAAAAAGAAGAAAAGCCAACGCGATTGGATTAAAAAGTGTGGGGTTTGCCCTTTTTAACAATTGTTGTGTAGCGGTTTTGGATTTTGGGAAGATACTATTGTAGGTAGAAATGTCTGTAAATATACAAATGAAGAACTTAGTTAATTATCTATTTTTCGGTTCGGTTGCTGCTTTTGTAGCGTTTGTGTTCCTAGCAATCTTAACGGGTTTGTTGGGAGTGAGCCTACCTTTCGATGAAAACACAATAGATAATTCAAGTTCATGATACTTATTTTCTAATAGCTTTCTGGCACCTAGTAGGAGTGTGTATTTTTTTCTTATTACTAACAGCTTTTATCTATTACCTGATACAACTTTGGAAAGAGGTATATAAAGGATTGGTGATTCTACACTTTGTATTATTGGCAATAAGTTTCATAGGTATAATAGGACTATCATTAATGAATCCTATAGAAGCCAGTTATTACAAAAGAATAGTGATGCTTTGGGTTATTGGTTTGAGTTTCTTAGTGTCACAAATGATTTTTCTGTCTAACCTCATTTTTACTCTGCTTCTGTCGCCTCGCAAAACTTTGACAAAATAGTACCTTTTTGCGAGCAAAAACCTCTACTTTTGCGTTTCATTTTATGTAAACCAGATTCACACTCGTACGTGAGTCGCTAAACCCAATTGTATGTCTACTATCAAGGTTACCCTGCCCGACGGAAGCATTCGTGAGTTTCCGAAAGGCGCAAGCAGTATGGACGTCGCATTGTCCATCAGCGAAGGTCTGGCACGCAACGTGTTGTCTGCCAAAGTAAAAACCGCCTCCATGACCGAAGGCGAAGTATGGGATGCCAGCCGCCCCATCGAAGAAGATGCCGAAGTAAAACTACTCACCTGGAACGATCCGGAAGGCAAAGCTACGTTCTGGCATTCGTCGGCTCACTTAATGGCCGAAGCCATTGAGGCGTTGTATCCGGGAACCAAATTCGGGATTGGCCCGGCCATTGAAACGGGTTTTTACTACGATATCGATTTGGGCGACAAGTCGTTGTCTCAGGAAGATTTCAAGAAGATTGAAGATAAAATGCTGGAGCTGGCCCGCCAGAAAGAAGAGTTCAAACGCAAGTCGGTCAGTAAAAATGATGCCATTGCCTATTTCAAAGATAAAGGCGACGAGTACAAACTGGAGCTGCTGGACCGCCTGCAAGACGGAACCATCACTTTTTATACCCAAGGCAACTTTACCGATTTGTGCCGCGGGCCTCACATTCCCAATACCGGAGCCATCAAAGCGGCCAAGCTGATGAATGTAGCGGGAGCCTACTGGCTTGGGCAAACCGACCGCAAGCAACTGACTCGCGTGTATGCGGTGACGTATCCGAAACAAAAAGAACTGGACGAATACCTGCACCTGCTTGAAGAAGCCAAAAAACGCGACCACCGTAGGCTGGGCAAAGAACTGGAGCTGTTTACCTTTTCGGAGAAAGTAGGCGCGGGCTTGCCGTTGTGGCTGCCCAAAGGAACCTTGCTGCGCGAACGCCTGGAAAACTTCATGCGTCGGGCTCAGGTAAAGGCCGGGTATTCGCCGGTGGTAACGCCGCACATTGGCAGCAAAAAGCTGTACATCACTTCCGGACACTGGGAAAAGTACGGCAAAGATTCGTTCCAGCCGATTCACACACCCGAGGAGGACGAGGAGTTTTTGCTGAAACCGATGAATTGTCCGCATCACTGCGAAATTTATAAATCGAAACCACGCAGTTACAAAGAATTGCCTTTGCGACTGGCTGAGTTCGGCACCGTGTATCGCTACGAACAAAGTGGCGAGTTGCACGGATTGACCCGCGTACGTGGCTTTACACAGGACGATGCGCACATTTTCTGTCGCCCTGACCAGGTAGAGGAGGAGTTTAAGAAAGTAATTGATCTGGTACAGCATGTGCTCACGTCGCTGAGTTTTGAAGATTACACCGCTCAGGTTTCGCTGCGTGACCCCGAAAACAAGACCAAATACATCGGTACTGACGAACAATGGGAGAAAGCCGAAAATGCGATTCGCCGGGCAGCTGCTGAAAAAGGATTGAGCACTGTGGAAGAGCTGGGTGAAGCCGCTTTTTACGGCCCCAAGCTCGACTTTATGGTCAAAGATGCGTTGGGTCGGAAATGGCAGCTGGGCACCATTCAGGTAGATTACAACCTGCCCGAACGTTTTGAATTGGAATACATCGGTGCGGATAGCCAGAAACACCGTCCTGTGATGATTCACCGGGCTCCGTTTGGTTCATTGGAACGGTTTATTGCTGTTTTGACCGAACACTGCGCAGGTAACTTCCCGCTGTGGCTGGCTCCCGACCAGATTGCCGTGCTGCCGATTTCAGAAAAATATACCGACTATGCACAAGAGGTATTCACCTCGCTGCAGCAAGCCGATATCCGCGGGTTTATGGACAACCGGGATGAAAAAATCGGTAAGAAAATCCGTGATGCCGAAGTGCAAAAGGTCCCCTTCATGCTGATTGTAGGAGAAAAGGAACAGGCCGAACAAAAAATATCGGTACGTCGCCATGGTCATGGCGATTTGGGTAGCTTCGGACTGAGTGAATTTATTGACGTGTTCCGTCAGGAGGCGGAAAAACATTTGCTGCCTGCATAACCTGGAAAATAGTATCTGCTAACAACGCAAAACCCCACTTCTTCACAAGTGGGGTTTTGCGTTTTAAAACAGGCATGTGACGCTTTTTTAAGTCTTTGACTCTCCCTCTGAATCCAGGTTCTGTATTTTTTTTGTAAATTTTCGTGAGCCGACATAGGGTAGCTTGCGGTTTGCTTGTAATTAGTCTCAGGAAGGGAAACAATTTAAAGAATATGGAACCGGCAGGAAGGTTTAGAGAGGAAAATTTCTTGCCCTAACAAACAAAAACGTATGATTAAGCCGACTCAAGCTGCTGCTCTGTCACTGAACTCTGGTGTTCCATCAGAGCAGTCGGCTATGGTCGGACCATCTTCCGGCGAAAGCCCTGAGCCATCGGGTATGCAGGTAAATAACAAGGAGTTGTTCATCCGAAAGGCTATCGAACAGGACGCGCGTCGTGGATGCGAGCTTTTGTTTAAGCAGTATTATCCCTACCTGTGCAGCCATGCCATCCGGTTTGTTTACTCGCGCGAAGTAGCCGAGGATATTGTTGCGGAAGTTTTTACCAACTTCTGGCAAAACAAAGTATATGAGTCATTTCAAGGGCCTTTCGTATCGTATCTCTACAAGGCCGTCCGTAACCGCGTAATCAACTACTTACGCTGGGAGGTGAACAAGAGCAAGTCGCTGGAGGCTGAGTCGGTGCAATATCCGGCGTCGGCACCCATTCCGGACGAAATTCTACAAATAGACGAACTGCACCTGCGCATACAGGAAATTGTTGCCAGCCTGCCTCCGCAGCAACGACGGGTATTTATGCTCAGCCGCTTTGAGGGGAAAAAGTATGCGGAGATCGCCAGCGAATTGCAGATATCCGTCAAGGCGGTGGAAGCCCACGTAAGCAAGGCACTTGCATTTTTTAGGCGAAGGCTGAAAGACGAGTTTTGATGCATTCGATCAGCCCGCTGTGAATTAGGAATTTTACTATAGTCAACTGAAAACTAATGGATACAATATCAGAAAAAATAATGTTCGATTTCTTTTCCGGCAAAACCACTCTGCTGCAACGCAAGATGATAGAAGATTGGTTGAAACAGGAAGGAAATGAGGATATTTACTATGATTATCTGTTGAAATGGGAAAAGGAGAATCTGCAATATTCGTCTGATGATAGTACCACGCTCCTATGGGTGACAGCGGTTTTTGATGAATCGTACAGTCCCAAAAGCCCCGAACTTTTTACCGCCCCGCAACCAGCGTGGAAACGCATGCTTGTTTCCTGGAAAGTTGCCGCCAGCGTTCTGTTGGTTCTGACGGCTTCGGCAGTATTTTTCGGGCAGGATTTCCTTCTCTATCAAACATACCAGACCCGCTACGCTGAGATTGAGACAATACAACTGCCCGACGGCACATCGGTGATACTGAATATGAATTCTCAACTGAAAGTGCCCCGGTACACAGGCCGCGACGGCGCACGGGAAGTGTGGTTGTCAGGTGAAGCCTTCTTCAAAGTTGCACGGAAGCAAAACCGGCAGCAGTTTATTGTCCACACGCCTCTGGTAGCGGTAGAAGTTCTCGGAACCCGTTTCAATGTGAGTAACCGCCACGGACGGTCGGAGGTTATCCTGGAGGAAGGAAAAGTAAAACTCAATGCTGCCATGCACAAGAATATGCCGCCCCTGGTGATGCGTCCCGGCGAATATGTTGCCGTATCGCCCAACGATACGATTTTCCAGAAGAAGATTGTGAAGGTACATCAATACACAGCCTGGCAACATAAGAAACTAATATTTGAAGACAAACCGCTATCGGAAGTTGCCCGGACAATCGAAGATTATTATGGGATATCGGTCAGAATCAAGAACCGGTCGCTGGCACATCGGAAATTTACCGGGACCCTGCCGGCTAATGATCTGGAGGTTGTACTGGAATCGCTCTCAACTATGTATCAGCTGGAAATAGAAAAAGAAAAAAACTTAATCATTCTGCGCTAACATCTGTCTCTCATCTGCAGATTTCAAAGTCTTATCCATTATTCACCCCAAGCCGTAGGTTGTTATGAAACAAAATCATTACAAATCCTGGAACTATGTCTGTTTGATTTTATTACTATTTCAAGGTTGTTTTGTCTATGGGCAAGATGTGGCTGCCCGCACCCTTAACAACATGCCTGCGCAAAGCGTAATACAAAAATCGACAGAAACGGTTCGTCTCAAGCAAAAATCACTTAGGACTGCCTTGAACGATCTGGAGAAAAAATTCAAAGTATACTTTAACTTTGAGCCCACTTTGATCAAAGGGAAAGAAATCTATGTGAAACCGGAAGGTGATGAAAAAGTAGATGAAGCGCTTCAGTTCATTTTAACCCAAGTAGGGCTGAGCTTTAAGAAGATCTCCGAAAACTACTATGTGATTTATGGCAACCTGCCTACTGTCACACCGAGCAAACTGGTTCCCAAGCCTTCGTCTGCATTAGTTAATCCACTTCAACTTGAGACTTCTTTTTCCGTAGTGGAAAAGCCGGTGACTGCTGCAAGCATTGGTGTACAAGGCATGGTGTTGGATGAAAGCGATACCCCGTTGGTTGGGGTAAGTATCCTGGAGAAAGGGACTACCAATGGTGTCACTAGTGACGCAAAGGGTGAGTACAAGATCAATGTTGCCAGCGAATCTTCGGTATTGGTTTTCAGCTTTATCGGATACAATGCAGAAGAAGTAACCGTAGGAAAGCAAACGCAGATCAAGGTAAACCTGGTGCCGGACATTACGGCACTGTCTGAAATCGTGGTTGTCGGATATGGGACACAGTCCAAGAAGAACCTGACCAGTGCCATCAGCAATGTGAAGCCGGAAGATCTGAACCGGGGAGCCATTGTTGATGTCGGGCAACTGCTGCAAGGCAAGGTTCCCGGCCTCAACATCTCCGCCAGTGGTGATCCCAACCGCAATGCGGCTGTCATCTTACGCGGTGCTTCTACGCTGAATAGTTCACAAAGTCCTTTTTATGTAATAGATGGTGTGCCGGGAGCCGATATTTCCATCCTGGCACCGGATGATATCGCGTCAATAGACGTACTGAAAGACGGAGCAGCAACCGCTATTTACGGAAACCGGGCAGCCAACGGAGTAATCATGGTAACCACCAAGCGGGGTAAGAAAGGACAAACCCAGGTAGCCTACAGCGGATACATAGGCAGGGAAAGTGTCTCGAATCAATTGGAAATGATGGATGCGGAACAACTCCGGGCATTTCTGGCCAAAAATAACCGTACACTTTCGGCAAACGACGACAAAGGTGCCAATACCAACTGGCAGAAAGCCGTACAGCGCAGTGCTGCCTTTTCTCAAAACCACAACATTTCATTCAGCGGCGGCGGCGAACACAACACCTACAGTGCGAGTTTGAATTATGCCAACAAGCAAGGTATTCTGAAAGCCAGTGACCTGACCCGTATCATTGCCCGGTTGGCAATGGAGCAGTATGCCTTTAATGACAAGGTCAAGTTTGGTCTGATGATCAATAACTCCAACAGTGTTGCGCGGAATACGCCTTTGCGTAACAGTGTATTGCAGCAGATGATCACCTATCTGCCGGTATCGCCGGTTAAAAACGAAGACGGGACATTCTTCGAAAACTTTACCAATACCAGCTATTTTAATCCCGTGTCCATGATTGACAATGCCAAAGACGATACCAAATTCAATACATTGGTGGCGGCATTCAATACGCAGATCAAACTGCCTTTCAATTTATCCTATGACCTGAATATTTCGTATCAGAATACGTCTGCTTTGCATGGTGAGTTTTACGGAAGAAGCTATGCCCAATACAACAGTGCCAATTTCTACAATAATCCTGACCCGCCGGCAACCAAATCATTGCTGAATTTTGGAACCAATGGTTCGGCCTTGAGAAACTCTTACCAGGATACCCGCAAGGTAATCGAAAGCTTTCTGACTTGGAACAAAGATTTTGGTCAGCACTCCATCAATGCTGTTTTGGGATACTCCTGGCAGGAAAATGTGTCAGGCGAAGGCTTTCAGGCAACTACTACCAATTTTCCGGTAGATAATATTGGTTACGAAAACTTTGCCTTGAGCAATCCGTATGCGATTCCTTCGTATCGCATCAACTTCGGTCCCGATGGAATTTATCAGAAATACCGCCTGATTTCAGATTTTGCCCGATTGAACTATGGTTTCAGTGACAAGTATTTAGTGCAGGCATCCATCCGGCGCGACGGAAGTTCGGTGTTTGGCGCTAATAACCGGTGGGGATACTTCCCGGCAGTAGGCCTGGCCTGGCGTATCAGTGAGGAAGGTTTCATGCGCGGCCAGACTGTGGTAAATGACCTGAAACTGCGTGCCAGCTACGGAGTCACCGGTAACTCTTCCGGCTTCAATCCTTACACTGCACAGTTTATCTCCGGTAGTTTAGGGACATTCTACTACAATGGTGCTCAACTGGCTGCCTATGGCCCTACCCAGGCCGCTAATCCTGACCTGAGATGGGAGAAAACAGCTACTGCCAACATCGGTCTGGACTTTACTGTACTGAAAGGCAAAGTGAGTGGTTCGGTGGAATGGTACGACAAAAACACTACGGGTATGATTTATTCCTACGCAGTAAACACAGTGTTAGTCCCCGTAGGTAGCATCGTTGCCAATGGCGGTAGCCTGAACAACCGGGGCATTGAGGTAACGTTAAACGCTACCCCAGTAAAAACAAGCTCCGGATTCAGCTGGACTTCCGGCCTGAACCTGGCACATAACAAGAATACCATTACCAGTCTGACCAATCCATTGTTTACAGGCGGCGATTCGGTTCGGATTACCCAACCTGACGGAGGTGGACAAACCGCCAGTACGTTGCAGATCCTGAAATCAGGCAAACCCTTGGGCCAGTTCTTTACCCTGGAGTATGCCGGAAAAAATCAGGCAGGGGTGTCCACGTATTACGATGCGGAAGGCAATATCACTACCACACCTGCCATTGGCAAAGACTATCGCTATGCAGGTAGCCCTCAGCCTAAACTACTATTGGGCTGGACCAACACCCTCTCCTACAAAGGCTTCGATCTGAATGTATTTGTCAGAGGGGTATTTGGTAACAAGATATTCAATGTGACGCGGGCCGATCTGTTCCGCCCTGCGGATGCCCAGCGTACCAATATACTGGTGGATGCCGGCAATGAGTCACCTGACGATGTTAACGTATACAAATACTCGACCCGTTTCATTGAAAGTGGCAGCTACGTGCGGTTAGACAATGCCACGTTGGGATATACTTTCAAAAAGGTAAGTGAGTATGTGAAAAATCTGCGGGTGTATGTATCAGGTAACAACCTGTTTGTCATAACCAAATATACCGGCATTGACCCCGAAATTAACCAGGGCGGCATTGCTCCGGGTGTGGACTCCAACAACTTCTATCCCAAAACCCGCACTTTCTTAGTAGGAGTTAATTTTTCTTTCTAACTGAAGTAAGACTATAGCCTAAGAAACGATTATGAAAAAGATATTTCGATCCGCTTTTTTTCTCATTCCGGTCTTCTACTTTATGACTGCGTGTCATATGATAGATGTGCCTGTGACAACGGCACTGACACCCGAAGTTTTTCCGCAAAATGAACAGCAGTTTATTCAGGCCGCGGGAACCTCTTATGCTGCTTTGCGTGGTAACTATGCATTGGACTACTGGTTTATGCAAACGTTAAGCACGGATGAAGCCATTCTGCCTGCCAGAGGTGGCAACTGGTATGACAACCAGGGATACCGGATGTGGCATTACCACGACTGGACAAAAGACCATGGGGGTACAAACGTCACCTGGTCCTGGTTATCCCGGATCATTGGCACAACCAATCAGACGCTGTCCATTTTAGATCAGAATATATCCGCTTCCAGTACGAGTAAAGCTGCCTATCTTTCAGAATTGAAAATGTTGCGGGCACATGCGTATTTCATGATGATGGATTTGTACGGAAATGTTCCACTGGATACGCTGTATGGCGATTTTTCGCAGCATCCTACCATTCCCAGAGCACAGGTGTTTAATTACATCGAGTCGGAAATCAAAGCGGCGATTCCTAACCTGAGTGAAGAAACCGGAACCTTGTATCATGGACGCATGAATAAATGGGCGGCATATGCGTTGCTGGCAAAAATGTATCTGAATGCAGAAGTATATACCGGCACGGCTCGCACCAATGACTGTATAGCTGCTTGTGATAAGATTATTGCATCCGGCAAGTTCAGCATTGAACCCCGGAGTACGTATCTGAAAATGTTTTATCCGGATAACGGGCCTCAAATGAAGGAATTTATTTTTGTCGTTCCTTATGATCCAACAGCAGCGTCAATGCCGGGAACCAACGGGTTCATGTACCGTGCCCGCTACGATGTGCCCCGTTCCATGCGGGCCCGTTTCAATCTGCCCTTTACCCCCAGTGCCCCCGAAAGTACATTGCCTGAGTTTTATGCCCATTTTGATGATCCGAATGATATCCGGAACCAGCAATGGCTCACCGGTAAGCAGTTCATGGCTGATGGTGTAACCCCGGTTACGGTAAAAACCACTAAAAAGGGATACGATCAGTTCTACACGGGTGCCGATGGAGGAGAGTCGTTTACGTATCAGGTAGAGCTTACACCGGAAGTAGTGCTGAGACAAAATGCTGCCTTGTTTGATTGCGGCAATGATGAAATTGCGTGGAATATGGGATACCGCAACATTAAATTCTATCCGGATGCTACTTCTAACAACCGTAATCAGAATAACGATATGCCGGTATTCCGCTATTCCGACATTTTGCTGATGAAAGCAGAAGCTATTTTGCGGGGTGGCGCCGAAACACAGGGACAATCTGCGTTGTCGCTGGTCAATCAGGTTCGGTCAAACCGGACTACCTCCGAACCCTGGACGTCTGTTTCCTTGGAGGATTTGTATGAAGAGCGTTCACGTGAGTTGGCCTATGAAGCTTGGCACCGCAACGACATGATCCGGTTTGGTAAATACGAAGGCTCCTGGGGCTTTAAAACTGACTCGGATCCCAGACGTCGGCTTTTCCCGATCCCGACATACGCCACCAACCTGAATCCCACGCTGACGCAAAATCCAGGTTATTGATCGGGGAGCCAAAGAATATCTTTCGAATTTGAAAACCTTGCTTTGTGGAAGGGGTGTAGGAAAACAACTCTCTGGATGGTATATTCAGAGAGTTCTTCCTACGAAACGGGTGGTTCTATACAAGGCATTCTATGACTAAAAATCCTGTCACTCCTTCAACCCGGTTGCACTCGCTGGATGCGTTGCGGGGCTTTGATATGTTCTGGATTACCAGTGGCGAAGGACTCGCTCACGCCTGGGCACAGGCCTCTCCCAACGCAGTCAGTACCACCCTGTCGGACCAGTTGCACCATTCTGTCTGGAACGGATTTACCTTCTACGATCTCATCTTTCCGTTGTTTATTTTCATTGCGGGTGTCGCCATGCCGTATTCCATTGGCAGGCAACTGGAGAATGTTTCCCAGGAAAATAGAACGCAGGTACGCCAACGCATTTTCTGGCAATTGCTCAAACGGACGTTGATTCTGATTGTGCTGGGAATGGTGGTAAACGGATTGCTGCAATGGCCGGGATACGAAAATACCCGTTTTGCCAGTGTGCTGGGCCGCATCGGATTGGCCTGCTTCTTTGCCGGGTGCATTTACCTGACCCATGGCTGGCGTGGACAAGTATTGTGGGCAACCGGAATCCTGATAGGCTACTGGGTTGTGATGACGCTGATCCCGATCCCGGGTTGTGGCAACGAATTATGGACACCGGAATGCAACGTTGCGGCTTACATAGACCGCTTGCTTTTGCCCGGTAAACTACACCGCAAAGTCTATGATCCGGAAGGACTGTTGTCAACCCTGCCCGCCATTGTCAATGCACTGGCAGGCATCTGGGCAGGACAATTGCTGAAATCACCGCGCTGGACTTTCGGCAGGAAGGCGGCCCTGCTGTTGGGTGTTGGTGCAGTTTGCATAGGCCTGGCTTACCTGTGGGATCTGGCCTTCCCGATCAATAAAATATTGTGGACGAGTTCGTTTGTGGTGCTCACGTGCGGGTGGAGTTGTGTGTTCTTGGCCATTTTTTACAGCATAATCGATGGTATGGGGTTCCATCGCTGGGCCAAGCCTTTTCTCTGGATCGGGACAAACTCGATTCTGATCTACTTGGCCGTTCATGGCATTGTTAATTTTGAATCGGCCGCGCAGTTTGTATTTGGTGGGATCATCCGGCATTTATCACCCGACTGGCAACCCGTCGGATTGGCTGCCAGTATTGTAATCGTCCAGCTGGCATTGCTTTACTTCCTGTATCGTAAGAAATGGTTTTTGAAACTATGAAAATCAGGATAAAAAAAGAAAGACACCAGATCAAAAATGATGATTTACCAGAGCGTGTGAGGAGGTTTTTGCTTTTGTAGAGATACTATTTTGTTTGATTTTCAATGCATGGTCTTTTGTCTGGCGTCTTTTTTCTGTCATTTGTTTGCTTATTAATCCATTGTTTTTAATGTTTGTACGACCACTCTTTTTCCTGATTTTTCTTTTGTGTTTGATACCGGTTACGGCACAAGCCCAACTGAATGTACCAGCATCGGAAACCTTGGTCAAACGCATTCTCCCCGAAAAATATACATACTTTCAGGTGGAGGCCCTGCCTGCTGAGCAAGGCAATGATGTATTTGAAGTGGAATCGCGCAATGGAAAAATTATTCTCAGAGGAAGCACAGGTGTAGCCATAGGTTCAGCCTTGTATCACTACCTGACTGAGTATGCACACTGTCAGATTACCTGGAACGGTACCAATCTGAAACTGCCTGACCCGCTGCCAGCAGTGCCACAAAAGGTACATAAAAACACACCGTATCCCTACCGGTATTACCTGAATTACTGTACGTTCAATTACAGCATGAGCTGGTGGGACTGGAACCGCTGGCAACAGGAGATCGACTGGATGGCGTTGCATGGCATCAACATGCCACTGGCAATTACCGGTGAAGAATATACCTGGCACGAAGTGTATAAGGAAATGGGTTTTACGGAAGATGAACTCAAGTCTTTCTTCAGCGGCCCCGCTTATTTTTCCTGGTTCTGGATGGGTAACCTGGATGGGTGGGGAGGCCCATTGCCGATGCACTGGATGGAATCGCACCGGGATTTGCAGAAGCAGATCGTGGCTCGTGAACGCGAATTGGGTATGAAGCCGGTATTGCCCGCCTTTACCGGGCACGTTCCGGCGGCATTCCAGAACCGTTTTCCGCAAGCTAAACTCAAAGCGACCAACTGGACCAACGGTTTTGCCGATACGTACATTCTGAGTTCAGAAGATCCGTTGTTTGCCGAGATTGGCAAGCGTTTTTTGCAAAAACAAACCGAATTGTACGGAACCGACCACCTGTATTCTGCTGATACCTTCAATGAAAACGAACCGCCATCGGACGAACCTGAGTTCTTATCCAGGCTCAGTGCCCGCATTTATGAAGGTATGAAACAAGCCGATCCGCAGGCGGTTTGGGTGATGCAGGGGTGGTTGTTTTACAGTGACCGCAAATTCTGGAAATCGCCGCAAATCAAAGCGTTGCTGGATGCCGTCCCCAACAACGGAATGATCCTGCTGGATCTGGCAACGGAAATAGAACCGGTCTGGAAACGCACCGAAGCCTTTTACGGCAAGCCCTGGATCTGGAACATGCTGCATAACTTTGGCGGTAATGTCAACTTGTTTGGCCGCATTGAAGGCGTGGCCAGCGGACCTGCCCTGGCATTGCAGGACAAAAACAGTGGCAATCTGAAAGGCATCGGACTGACGATGGAAGCCATTGAGCAGAATCCGGTATTGTACGAACTGATGACGGCACATACCTGGGATACGCAACCCATTGACCTAACCACTTGGCTGCGGGGGTATTTGCGCAACCGCTACGGCAGTGTGACGCCGCAAGCCTGGGATGCCTGGCAAACGTTAATTCAAACGGTGTATAATGGCAAAGAAATCCGTGACGGTGCCGAATCGATTGTCACCGGTCGACCCACTTTTGATTCCACTACTGTCTGGACGCGTACCAAACTGAATTATGCGCCGGTGGAACTGCTGCCCGCCTGGAAAAATTTAGTGCGATCCGTGGCTGCCAACAAAGAAAGCGAAGGATTTCAGTACGATCTGGTGGACGTGACCCGGCAGGTACTGGCCAACTATGCCCTGGTGATCCAGAAAAAATGGGTGCAGGCGTATCGTCAGAAAAATCAGGCGGATTTTGCCCGATACAGCCAGGAATTTATTACACTCATTGAAGATATGGACAGACTGCTGGCAACCCGGCGTGATTTTCTGCTGGGCAAATGGATTGCCGATGCCCGGAGTTGTGGCATAACGGCCGAAGAAAAGGCTTTGTATGAACAAAACGCCCGTGACCTGATCACGCTTTGGGGTGATGAAAACAGTCCGTTGTACGAATATTCCAACCGGCAATGGAGTGGTTTGCTGAACGACTTTTACAAACCCCGCTGGCAGCAGTTCTTTCAACGGGTCGGGCAATCGCTGAAAACCAATACCGACTTCGACGTGTCTCAATTTGAAAAAGACATCCGAAAGTGGGAGTGGCAATGGGTTACTACGCAAAAAGCTTTTCCCACCCGGCCCGTGGGTCAACCGGTTAAGGTTGTTACTCAGTTATATGCCAGATACTGGAAACCTGTGCAGGAGGCTTACGCAAAATAGAATCTCTGCAAACGACAAAAGCCGGGTTTGTTTTATGCAGGCAGTATAAGTACGGGCACATCCATGATTTAACCTGAGTTCACCGGGTTCTACGCCTCAGCGTACAGGCGTGACACACGATACGATGGAGAAAAAATAATATAAACGAAACATGGGTTAGTACTCACTTTGGTTGCATCCGCTTACTTTTGTCGCGATTTCATATTCCATACAAAGACAAAACCTGAATCGTACAATGAAAAAAATGCTAGGTATTCTCTGCCTGATAAGCTTATACGGCCAGCTTTGGGCACAAAAAACGACACCTGCCTTAGTCAAACATCCGGAGGCGCTTAATTTTCTGGTCATGGGCGACTGGGGGCGTAATGGTGCCGATCACCAGAAACCGGTGGCTGCCCAAATGGGTAAAGTAGCCGAAGCCATGAAAACGAATTTTATCATTGCAACGGGCGACAATTTTTATCCCAGTGGCGTAGTCAGTGAATTTGACCCGCTCTGGAAATATTCTTTCGAAGACATTTATACCGATTTTTCGTTGCAATGGGACTGGTATCCGGTACTGGGCAATCACGATTACATGTCTAACCCCGATGCACAGGTGGCGTACTCAAAGATCAGTCGCCGCTGGAAAATGCCCGCCCGTTATTATTCCAAAACATTTTCTATCAATGGCGATACCACGCAGCAGGTTTTGATTGCGTTTATTGACACCAATCCCTTGATTCCGCAGTTTTACAAAGGCCAATACAGCAACGCTACCATTGGACAAGACAGCACCGCCCAGAAAAAATGGCTCGAAGGTTTGTTGTCCGATCCGTCGCCGAATATCAAATGGAAACTGGTCGTGGGGCATCACCCGCTGTTTACCGCCACCCAGAAGCGCCGCGAAAGTTACGATACGCGTGCCGTGCGGGCGTCGCTGAAGCATTTGCTGGACAGGTACGACGTAGATGCCTACATCTGCGGGCACGACCACGATTTGCAACACCTGCTTCCTGAAGGGAAAACGCATTATTTCGTATCCGGTGCTGCCTCCGAAAAAACAGAGATTGGCACCCTGCCCATCAGCAAACTGGCCCTATCCGATTACGGATTCATGGCTTTTTCCATAACCGACAAGAATCTGTATGTACAGGTGATTAACTACCAAGGTAAAGTAGTATACACTACTGAATTGAAGAAATAAGTGGATGGGTTGATAGGATAACGGGTTCATGTTCAGTTGATTTGTGATCAGAATGGCTTAAGAAACCCCACCCTAAGTCCCTCCCCGGCAGGGAGGGATTTTTCTAGTCGCGAAACAAATGTCCTTCTCGGAAGGAGAGGGGCTGGGGGTAAGATCTCCTGTCCACTTCAATCACGACGGGTAATCAGGAAGGACTAGAAACCCGTCAGTTGCAAATTAGTATCTTTTAAAAAGCAAAACCTCCGGATATATCCTTCATGAAAAAAATACTTCTTAGCCTCGGAATGTTGGGTTGGTGCGGCTTCGCACTGGCCCAACAAAAAAACATTGACATCACCACCTACGGAGCCAAACCGGATGGCGAAACCCTCAACACCATCGCCATTCAGAAAGCCATTGATGATGTCCATGCAGCGGGTGGCGGGCGAGTGGTTTTTCCTGCCGGATCGTTTGTAACGGGAGTCATTCACCTGAAATCCAATGTACTGATTCATCTTTCTTCCAATGCTGTTTTACTGGGAACATCGCAACGCAGCGAATACGGCCCTAAAAAAGCGTCAGCACTGATTGTGGCCGACGGACAGAAAAACATTGGCCTCATCGGAAAAGGAACCATCAACGGTCAGTCGGATAAGCTGATCGAAGACATTTACCGCATGTTGCGGGCCGGTACGCTGGAAGACAACGAATGGCAAACCGAAAATCCCTGGCACCAGATTCGTCCGTCCGAAGACAACCGCCCCAAATTGGTTGAGTTCAGAAACTGTGATGGCGTGCAGATCAAAGGCGTAACGTTCCGGGATGGCACCGATTGGATACAAAAATATGTGAATTGCACGCAGTTACTCATTGACAGCATCCGAGTGGAGAGTACTACCTTTCTCAACAATGACGGTATTGATATCGTGGATTGCCGGCACGTCAAAGTGACCAATAGCTTCGTGAATGCCGCCGATGACGGCATTTGCCTGAAATCAGAAGACCGCAACCGGAAAAACATCTGCGATGATATTTACATTGCCAATTGCACCATTCGGTCCAGTGCCAGTGCCTTGAAGTTTGGGACGGCCTCGTGGAGCGGATTCCGAAATATCACGGTTCGGGACCTGGTTATTTACGACACTTACCGCTCCGCCATTGCACTGGAAGTCGTCGATGGTGGGTTTATGGAAAATATTGACATTCGTAACGTCAACGCCCGCAATACCGGTAATGCTATTTTTATCCGGATTGGCCACCGCAATAAAGATTCGGTTCAAAGCAGATTACGAAATGTGTATATCGGGAACGTGACAGTCGAAGTACCGAAAGGGAAGCCCGACAAAGGCTACCGCGAGGAAGGCCCCGTCGTGCGAGAGCCGCATAATGTTTATCCGTCATCCATTGTTGGCTTGCCCGGGTATCCGGTTGAGAATGTCGTGCTGGATAAGGTAGAAATCATTTACGAAGGCGGCGCAAGCAAAGAAACAGCTTATTTCCCGGTAGAATCGCTAGCCAATGTACCAGGGCAGGTAGCCGAGTACCCCGAATTCTCCATGTTTGGTGAATTGCCCGCCTGGGGCATGTATGTGCGCCATGCCCGAAACATTACCTTTAAGAATGTGACCGTGCGATATACCAATAAAGATTTCCGTATTCCGATGATCTTTGACGATGTGGCAGGGCTTAGTCTCCAGAATGTGAACATCCCGACTGTTGATACGTCGCCGGCTATTCTGCTACACCAGGTCCCCAAACCTGTGATCAAACATGTGAAGACGCCGCTCCAAAAGACAGAAGTGGTTCGGGTATTCCCAACTAAATAAGCGGTTGTTTAAACTACATTTGCATCCCTTTGATGAGAATCGGATATCTTGTCAAAGGGATATTTTTATACTTGAAAATAAAACTTTCAGTAAATATTGAAAATATAAAAGTATGTTTTATCTTTGCTTGACTATGTTTTCAGCTTTGAAAAGACATCCGTTTGCCGTAGAAGCCCACTTTGATTTTTCGCTGGTATTGTCCTACGCATTTTCGAAGGAAGTGTTACAATCGTTGTTGCCACCTCATGTTGAGCTGGATACCTTCGGTGAATACGGATTTGTCACGGTGGCAATGGTGCAAACCCGGCAGTTGCGTCCTGTAGGTTTTCCGGTGCTTTTCGGACAAGAATTCTTTCTGATCGGTTACCGGATCTTTGTGAAGTATCATACTTCGGCGGGCAAACGGCTGCGAGGCTTGTATATTCTGCGTTCGGAAACCGACCAGTGGCGCATGAAGATTTTTGGCAATCTGTTTACACATTACCAGTATTCGCAGACCGATATTTCGTGGGCAAAGACCGATCATTCCATAGAGGTAACCAGCCGGAAATCCGCTTTTGAGGTTTCGGTCAACTGGGAAAATAGTATCATACATTTACCAGAAACCTCCGTGTTTGCGGATTGGAAAGAGGCCCGCCGTTTTGCCGGACCCCTGCCGTTTACGTTTGATTATGAACCGGCGACACATTCGATGATGGTTGTTCAGGGTGTGCGGGAAAACTGGGAACCGCAGCCCGTAACAGTGCAGCGGGCAAAAATGGGATGGCTCCGCCAGGCATCGTTTGATCTTTCGGAAGGCCGGTTGTCCAATGCTTTTGTGGTGCAGAACATCCCGTACCGCTGGGAAAAAGGAAAGCGGGATTTCATAGTACAGCAACGTTAGAAATAGTATCCGCTGAAAAGAAGAAACCGTCGTTTTTATCTCCTCTAAATCTTTGCAAATGAATGGATTGTACCGTAGAGGCCACTGGGAAGGGGTGACCAATATCATTTGGTTTAACTGGCATTTTTATGTGCTGGCCTTTGGTGTAGCGGTCATCGGTTTTTTACTGATCAGTTTGTCCTCCGTTCCTGCTTTGTTCAAAACCATAATTGGCGCAGGCGTGGGAATTGCCGTCTTCTACCTCCTCATTTCCCTCTTGATTTCGCATTATATTTATGATTGCTCCGATTTGTATCGCATGAGTTGGTTAACCCGGCTGCAATTGCCTGGTAAGGGTCGTTTTGTAAATGTTCATTCCGGTTTTGATGAAACCAGCCTGCTGTTGAAATCACACTTCCCAAAAGCCGACTGGATTGTTCTGGATTTTTACGATCCAAAGGTTCATACTGAAATCTCCATTGCCCGGGCTCGTGCTTACAAACCGGCATTGCCTGAAAACCAATCCATTCAGTCTGCCAGCTGGCCGCTGAAGGAGGGTTCGGTAACGGCTATTTTTGGAATACTGGCCATTCATGAAATCCGGAATCAGGATGAGAAGGTTGCCTTCTTTGCGGAAGCCTATCGGGTGCTGGACGAAGAAGGCAAGTTTATTCTGGTAGAGCATCTACGCGACAGTGCTAATTTTCTGGCATATGGTCCGGGATTCTTACATTTCTTTTCAGAACGGACATGGAACGATGCTTTTGCCAAAGCAGGCTTCTTTCCAGAGAACAGATTTCATATTACACCATTTGTGAGAGTACTTATACTTACCAAGTCGAATAGGTAGTGAAGATGCATTAGTTATAAATAGTTAAGAAAATATTTAGAATAAAAATGATACTTATCAGTATTTTATTCTGACTGCTGATTTTTTGTAACAGAAGAGCATGATCTATTCTGAAATACTATCTTTTCGAAGATTAAAAGTCTATGATTGACCTAACCATACATCTGCGGTTTATTGGTGCTTTGCTTCTGGTGTTGGCACTGGTGCACATTGATTTTCCAAGGCGTTTTGGCTGGCACACCGAACTGAAACTGCTTTCCCTAATCAACAGGCAAATGATTCAGGTGCACACATTTTTTATTGCCTTGGTGGTCGGTTTGAACGGTTTGCTCCTTTTATTTTATGCCGAGGATTTGCTCCTGCCTTCCCGTTTGGCGGGTGCCATTGCGGGTGGGTTGCTGATATTCTGGGGATTACGTTTTGTTTTTCAGCTATTCGTGTATGATGCTAAACTTTGGCGAGGCAAGCGTTTTGAAACGATCATGCATCTGGTCTTCACGCTGTTCTGGACGTATTCACTGACTATTTACGTGCTGGTTCTTTTGAGGCAATTGGCCTGAGTGGTTTTTGGGTTCGTAAAAGATACTATTTTCAGACAAGGCTAATTGCTCAGGAGGGAAACTGCGCTAATAGCAATGCCTTGAATAGTAGTCTATTATATCTACTCTTCTTCCAGAATCCGGACCAGTACTTTGTCAATCCGGTTGCCATCCATGTCCATGATCTCAAAATCCATATTGTTCCAATGGAATTTTTCGCCAGCTTTCGGAATTTCATGGGCAATGTTAAAAATCAATCCGCCCAATGTATGGAAACCTGCCCGTTCTTCCGGGTCAACATCAGTGATTTCGAAATACTGCAAAAACTCCTCAAACGACAGCAATCCATCTACCAGATAAGTACCATCTTCGCGTTCGACAATAGAGTAATTCTCATCTGTAGAAGGTTCCAGTTCGCCCACCATTGCTTCAAACAGATCTTTCAGCGTCACCAGACCCTGTACTGTCCCAAACTCATCGACCACAATTGCTACCCGGTTTTTAGATTGTTGAAATTGTTCGAGTACCCGGAAGGCTTTCATACTTTCGGGAATAAACAGCGGTTTCTCAGCAATGGCTTGCAAATCAACAGTCCCGTTTTGCAAAAGTGTTTGTAAAAAATGCTTGCTGGAAACAATTCCCAGCACATCATCCAGCGAATCCTGGCATACCGGAAAGTGACTGTACGGAGCCTGTATTATCGTTTCCTTGATGGTCTCAAAGGTATCGTTGATGTCAATCCACTCAACATCCAGCTTATTGGTCATGATTGAACCTACCCGTCGGTCACTCAGGGTAAACACACGGTCTACGATTTCCTGTTCCACTTCCTCAAAGATGCCCATGTTGGTGCCTTGGGCCACCAGCGACTTGATTTCTTCTTCTGTCACCGCGGGTTCGTCCGAAGCCTTGAACTTGAAGAGTTTCAAAAGTATGCTGGTTGAGCTGCTCAACAGCCATACCAATGGTGAACATATCTTGGAAATAATGTTCATCGGAATGGCCATCACCTTGGCAATTCCTTCAGGATTCTGCATCCCCAACCGCTTGGGTACAAGTTCACCAATAACCAGTGAAAAAAAGGTAATCGTAATGATAATGAGGGAAATGGCGATGGTTTCGCTATACTTCTGAAGCAGGGGAATGTTGGTCTGTGAAATTGCGTAAGCAATTGGTTTGGAGAGGCTTGCGCCTCCAAACACGCCCGTAATAATGCCGATTGCCGTAATGCCTACCTGTACCGTGGATAAGAATTTGTTGGGATCGTTGACCAATGCCAACGCAATTTCTGCCCCTCGGTCTCCTTTTTGCGCAGCCCCCTCCAACCGGGATTTGCGGGATGAAACGATGGCAATCTCTGCCATTGAAAAAATACCGTTTACGACAATGAGTAAGAGGATGATAATAACCTCTGAAGCCATGAATAAGTGAAGGATGGTGCCGGTCTGCAAGATACGAAATTAAGTTGTTACTTTCTTACAATCCTGCATTTTGATAATTGTATTAGCCTACAGGCCGGCTTCACTTACCAAAGCCCACTTACGGCGTCATAGCATCTGTCTTTTGTATAGAGATCAGGAAGGGTTGTGCCTAAAAAGGATAAAAACTGACATGGTAAGAATGCCAGTCAAAAAAGCAAAGCCAAACAGATCTTTTATACGAATTTTGAACTAGTGCTAAAGTTGAATTCTATACAAAACACCTGCAGTTCAAAGTTATTGATTATCAGTGTGCTAATAATTTCAAATAAGAGCAACCAAAGTGTAAACATCAGTATAGCTATGCTTAGTAGTAAAACTACAGTTCATTTTTTTAATAAAAAGGTTTTAGGCAAGTTAATCCTTTGGCTAGGACTTATTTTGCTCATTGCTCCATTATCTTACGCCCAGACGTTGTACTGGGTGGGGGATGGTGGCAGCTGGAACGACCCCTCGCACTGGTCGGCCAGCTCGGGCGGTACGGGCAACGCGGGGGTGCCCGACGGGAGCACCAGTGTCGTTTTCGACGCCA